>Ga0182738_1000042_pt1 | contig 254971 bp, 228 predicted proteins | sample eDN5th30CBELigMG_FD_128876 | JGI IMG/M metagenome (GOLD analysis project Ga0182738, IMG submission 128876) | Enriched Miracle-Growth compost microbial communities from Emeryville, California, USA - eDNA 5th pass 30_C BE-Lig MG (version 2)... ...
CCACCGGTTCCGGTGGGCTTTTTTGTTTTCCGGCGGCCTTGTCGCGCCATCGCCGTGCTGGGGTGGCGCCGCCGTTGGCGCTATGGGCCGCGCAACGGCTTTCGCTTTCATTGCCGGGCGGCCTGCGTGCCCATGACGGTTCACGAGGCATTGCAGGCCCGGGCCGGTTGCTCCGTTGCCGATTGCTCCATCGCCCTCACGCCGCAGGCCGTGCCTGCCTCGCTGCCGGGGCTGCCTGCGCGGCATCGGCATTGCCCGCGGCCTGCGCTGACCGCTTCTTCAACTCCAGGATCACCTGGCCGCCGGAGAGGATATCCGTCTGGACGGCCACCCGTGCCGCCTGGCTATCGCGGTTGCGCATGGCGGTGAGCAGGGAGTAGTGGCCGTCGATCATGTCGCGCCCGCCCGCGGTGTAGCACTGGGCGATCAAGGGGCCCATCTTCAACCATAGCCGTTCGAGGATGCTCAACAGCACTGGCATGTTGGCGATGCGGCAGTATTCGAAATGGAAGTGCTGGTTCAGGCTGATGGCGGCCAATACGTCGCCGGCGGCGAGCGCCTGCTCGTTCTGTTCGATCAGCGCTTCCATGCGCGCGATGTCGTCCGCGGTGGCGACTTCGGCGGCCCGCGCCGCCGCCATGCCTTCGAGTTCCAGCCGGATGTCGCGGATTTCCAGGTATTCGGGCAGGGTGACTTCCGCTACCCGGATGTCGCGCGCGCTGCGCATGACGAGCGCGCCATCCTGGACCAGACGCAGCACGCCATCGCGCACGGGGGTGATGCTGGTGCCCAATTCGGCCGCCAGCTCCCGGATGCGCAGCCGGTCCCCGGGCCGGAGCTGGCCTTCCATCAGGGCGCTGCAGATCCGGGTGTAGACCCGGTTGCCCATGCTTTCGTACTGCATGGCCGCGAAACGGGCCTCTGCCTGCGGCGCTGGCGAAGCCGGCGCGAGAGGTTCGGCGGTAGGGGCGGGATGTGGGCTTGCGCTCGGATGATGCATCAACGTACGTGCCAAGAGGGATGGGATCGCCACGAAGGGATGGTCCGGGCGGGCGGCGGGCGGGCTGTGCGGCCCACTCCCTACTTTATCAGTCTTATAGGCAAAACCAGCGTTCTGAAACGGCTTGGCCGGGATTTCCCTGTCTCCGGGAATACACCGATGTCGCGGTGCATTGAAGTTGATGCATGATGCATCAAATATTTAAATCGGAATATCTTGTGATGCCGTTGAACGCCGCCCCCGGCCAGGAAGCGCCGGTGGATGCCCTGCTGGTCAATTCGCCTCCGCCCATCAGGCTGGAGGATGCCGAGCGCGTGGCCCGGGTCTGCTATCCCGGCTACGTGCAGTGCGTTCCGCTGTCGGGCGAACGCGACATGAATTTCCGGATCAGCCGGGAGGACGGCGCGTCCCTGACGCTGAAGTTCATCAACGGCGCGGAAAGCCTGGATGAAACGCGCATGCAGATCGCCGTCCTGAAGCACCTGGAAGCGCGCCGGAGCGGGCTGGGCGCGCTGCGGGCGCCGCACCACCAGCCTGCCGACACGGCGGATTGGCTGGCGGATCCGGATATCGGGCCGGGTTGCGACGACGGCGTGGCGACGCGGGACTGGCTGAGCTTCCGCGTGCCGCAAATCGAGGGGCCGGTGCGGGTGCGCGCCTATGGCTTCCTGGCCGGCAGGGCGGGAACGGCGATGTCGGCCGGGCCGCGATCCTGGCAGGCGGTGGGCAGGGCCGCCGGCGAGCTGGACGCCCAGCTTGCCGGCTTCGAACATCCGGCGGCGCATCGCCTGTTCCTGTGGGACGTCTGCCAGGTGGCGCGGGTTCGGCCGATGCTGGGGGCTGTGGAGTGTCCGCAGGAGCGGGGCCGCATCGCCGCCTATCTGGACGTGTTCGAGCAGGACGTCATGCCGGTGCTGGCCGCGCTGCCCAGGCAGATCATCCATAACGACCTGTCGCCCAGCAACATTCTGGTGGACGAGGCGGGCACGGGTCTGGCCGGCATCCTGGATTTCGGCGACATGGTGCATGCGCCGCGCATCGCGGAGATCGCCATCGCCGCGTCCTACCAGATGACGGTTCCCGGCGACCCGCTGGACGTGCTGTCGGCGGTGGTGGCGGGTTACGAGTCGGTGTCGCCGTTGACTCCGCAGGAACGAAGGCTCGTGCTGGACCTGGTGCTGGGCCGGCTGGTGCAGCGCATCGCGATTCCGTCGTGGCGCGCCCTGCGCTTTCCCGGCAATGGCGCCTACATCCTGCGCAGCCGCGCGGCGGCGACGGCGCTGTTCAACGAGCTGTACGGCGAATGGAGCCAGGGCACGCGTTGACCGCGCCCTGCACGGAGCTGCGCGAAGCAGCGCAAGAATCGAGTGAAGGACATGCAATGACGGTGAACCGGAACGATAAGCAGCAGGACCTGTTGGCGCGGCGCAAGGCATTGGGGCCGGCCTACCGTCTGTTCTACGAGGAGCCGGTGGAACTGGTGCGCGGCGAGGGCGTGTGGCTGTACGACGCCTCCGGCCGACGCTATCTGGACGCCTACAACAATGTGCCGGTGGTTGGGCATGCCAATCCGGCCGTAGTGGAGGCGCTGTCGCGCCAGGCTTCCGTGCTCAATACGCATACGCGTTATCTCCACGATGGCGTGGTGCGTTATGCCGAGCGCTTGCTGGCGATGTTTCCCGACGCGCTGGACACCGCCATGTTCACGTGCACGGGCAGCGAGGCCAATGATCTGGCGCTGCGCATCGCTTTCGAGGCGACGGGGCGGCGGGGCGTGATCGTTACCGGCAACGCCTATCACGGCGTGACCATGGCGCTGGCCGACGTGTCGCCGTCGCTGCGTCCTGTCGGCGCGCATGTCCGCACGATCCCCGCGCCGTGCCTGCTGGACGGCACGCCGGCTGAGGTGGCGGCGAAGTTCGCCGCGTGCGTGGACGCGGCGGCCGACGAGCTGGAGGCCGCCGGCACGCCGGTGGCCGCGCTCATGGTCGACACCGTGTTCGCCAGCGACGGCATGTATGCCGACGCCAGCCAGGCGCTGGCCCTGGCGGCCGGACGCGTGCGCGCCCGGGGCGGGCTGTTCATCGCCGACGAAGTGCAGGGCGGCTTTGCCCGGATGGGCGCCAACTGGTGGGCATTCCAGCGCGACGGCGTGGTCCCGGACATGGTTTCCATGGGCAAACCCATGGGCAACGGGCATCCAATCGGCGGCCTGGTCGCGCAGTCGCGCCTGGTCGAGGCCTTTGGCCGGCAATGCCGTTATTTCAATACTTTCGGCGGCAACACCGTGTCGTCGGCCGTCGGGCTCGCCGTGCTGGACGAGCTGGAACGTATCGATGCTCCGGCGCACGTCGAGCGCACCGGCCTGGCGATGGCGCGGGCGCTGGCGGACCTGGCGCAGCGCCACGATTGCCTGGGCGCTGTGCGCGGCAATGGCCTGTACTGGGGCGTGGACATCGTCGCGCCCGATGGCGATGCGGCGCAGGCCGCTCGCCTGACCCAGCGCGTCGTCAACGGCTTGCGCCAGTCCGGCGTGCTGCTCGGCACCGCGGGCCGCAATGCGTCCACGCTCAAGATCCGTCCGCCGCTGGTGTTCCGGGCCGAGCACGTCGGCCTCCTGGCCGGGGCCCTGGACGAGCAGTGCCGCGCCGCGATGCGCTGAGCGGCAGCAGACTGGACAACAAGACGCTACACAAGAAGACCAATCCCGATCCACCACGTCGAATACGAAGGGAATCATCATGCGCAACATCACCTTCTTCAGGAAAACCGCACTGAATGTCCTGCTGGCCGGCGCCGCCATGGGGGCGGCCACGGCAGCCTGGGCGCAGACGCGCGGCGGCACGCTCAACGTCATTCTGAACCCCGAGCCGCCCGTGCTGATGCTGGGCCTGAACCAGCAGACGCCCACGCAAATCGTCGGCGGCAAGATCTACGAGAGCCTGCTGACCTACGATTTCAAGCTCAATCCCCAGCCCAGCCTGGCCAAGTCCTGGACCGTGTCGCTCGACGGGCTGACCTATACCTTCGAGCTGCAGGAAGGCGTGACCTGGCACGACGGCAAGCCGTTCGGCGCGGACGACGTGCTGTTCTCGCTCAAGGAATACCTGCCCGAGGTGCATGCGCGCGCCCGCAACAACCTCAGCCATGTGGCGAGCATCGAGAAGACCGGTCCGTTGACCGTCGTCATTACGCTCAAGGAGCCGTACTCGCCCTTCATCAACGCCTTTGAAGTGTCGTCCGCGCCTATCGTGCCGGCCCACATCTACAAGGGCACGGACTTCCGCAACAATCCGGCCAACCAGACGCCGATCGGCACCGGGCCTTTCAAGTTCAAGGAATGGCAGCGCGGCCGGTTCGTGCTGCTGGAGCGCAACGACAAGTACTGGCGCCCCAATCTGCCGTACCTGGACAAGATCTACTTCCAGGTGATTCCGGATGCCAATTCCCGGCTGGTGGCGTTGGAAAGCGGCGCGGTGCAGGTGGCCAGTTTCGGCGACATCGATTTCGCGTTCCTGCCGCAGATCAAGGCCAACCCGCAGCTGGAGGTCACGACCAAGGGCTACGAGTTCACCGGCTCGCACGCCGCGATCGAACTCAACCATCGCGTCAAGCCGATGGACGACGCGCGCTTCCGCCAGGCCATTCAGTACGCCATCGACCGCAAGTTCATCGCCGAACGCATCTTCTTCGGCGCCGCGCGCCCCGCCACGGGGCCGGTGTCGTCGGTGACGCGCTTCTACGACGACAAGCTGCCGCGCTATGACTACGATCCGAAGAAGGCCATCGCGCTGCTCGACGAGATGGGCCTGAAGCCGGACGCCGCGGGCAAGCGCGCCAGCATCAAGCTGCTGGGCCTGCCGTACGGCGACACCTGGAACAAGGTGTCCGAATACGTCAAGAATTCGCTGTCCAAGGTGGGGATCGAAGTAGTGCTGGAAAGCACCGACGCCGGCAGCTGGGCGCGCCGCTATTCCAATTGGGAGTTCGATTCCGTCGTGGAGTACCTGTACCAGTACTCGGATCCGGCGCTGGGCGTGGACCGCACCTACCGTTCGGACAACAGCCACAAGGGCGGCTACGGGACCAATACGTCGGGCTATGTGAACAAGGACGTGGATGCTGCGCTGATCGCCGCCGCGAAGGAAGTCGATCCGGCCAAGCGCCAGCAGCTGTATTCGCAAGCCTATGGCCAGGTCGCCAAGGATGCGCCGACCGCCTGGCTGGTCGAGCTGGCCTTTCCCACGATCACCAACAAGAAGGTCAAGAACGTGACGACGTCCGCCATCGGCGTGGCGGAAAGCTTCGCGACGACCTACATCGAGAAGTAAGCGGGAGAACGGATGATGAGATGGCTGCGGCCCTTACTTTCCGTGCTGGGTAAGTCGGTCACGGTGCTGGTCGCAGTCGCCGTCATCAACTTTGCCCTGGTGCACATGGCGCCCGGCGACCCGGTCAGCGTGCTGGCCGGCGAGGCCGGGTCGTCCGACGCGAAGTTCCTGGAGCAGTTGCGCCAGGAGTTCAAGCTGGACCAGCCCATCGTGGTGCAATTGGGCAGCTATCTGCAATCCATCGCCACGCTGGATCTGGGCTATAGCTATCGGCAGCAGCGTCCCGTCTGGGACATGATTTCCGATCGCCTTCCCGCCACGCTGGTGCTGGCGGTTCCGGCCTTTCTCATCGCGTTGCTGGGAGGGATCCTGCTGGGAGCGTTGGCTAGCCGTTACCGGGGCTCGTGGCTGGATTCCGCCATCACCGCGGCATCGCTGGCCTTCTACGCCACGCCCATTTTCTGGGTGGGGCTGCTGCTGGTGCTGGGCTTCTCGGTCAGCCTGGGTTGGCTGCCGGCCTTCGGCTACGAGACCATGGGTTCGTCGCTGACGGGGATTGCGCGCACGCTGGATATCGCCAAGCATGCCTTGCTGCCCATCGTCACCCTGGCGGGGTTCAACCTGGCGGTCTATACCCGCCTGGCGCGCGCGTCCATGAACGAGATCCAGGGCGCCGATTTCGTCAAGACGGCCTGGGCCAAGGGCCTGTCGTCCGGCCGGGTGGTGTGGGTGCATCAGTTGCGCAATGCCGTGCTGCCGGTGATCACGCTGGCCGGCATGCAAGCCGGCCAGCTGGTCGGCGGTTCGGTGCTGGTCGAAACCGTGTTCGCCTGGCCGGGCATCGGGCGGCTCGCCTTCGACGCGCTGCAGCAGCGCGACTATCCCGTGCTGCTCGGGGTGTTTTTCTGCACCTCGGTGGTGGTGGTGGCGTTCAACCTGCTGACCGACCTGATCTACCGCCTTGTCGATCCTCGCATGCAGAGCCAATCATGAAGTCATTGATCAAGCGATATTTCAGCAATGCCGGCGCGGTGGTCGGGCTGGCCTGCCTGGCCGCCATCGTGCTGATGGCCCTGGGCGCCCAGTGGCTCTATCCCATCAATCCCTGGGACGCGACCGAAGCGCCGTTCCTGCACCCCTTCGAAGAGGCCGGAGCCTGGCTGGGATCGGATTCCATGGGCCGCAACATCGCGGCGGGCATCGTGCACGGCGCTCAGGCCTCGCTGATGGTGGGCGTGGTGGCGACCGTGGTGGCGGTCTTCATCGGCATGCTGGTGGGCGTGCCGGCCGGTTATTTCGGCGGCCGCTGGGACGAGCTGCTCATGCGCCTGACCGAGATCTTCCAGACCATTCCCAGCTTTCTGTTCGCCATCGTGCTGGTGGCGATATTCCAGCCGTCTTTCGGTTCGGTGATCGCCGCCGTGGCGCTGGTGAGCTGGCCGCCGATCGCGCGGCTGGTGCGCGCCGAATTCATGCGGGTGAAGTCCAGCGAGTTCGTGGAGGCCGCCTCGGTGCAGGGCTATTCGCGCGCCCATATCGTGTTCGCCGAGATCCTGCCCAACTGCGTGTCGCCGCTGATCGTGATGGCGTCGTTGATGGTGGCCAACGCCATCCTGCTGGAAAGCGCCATCAGCTTCCTGGGGCTGGGCGACCCGAACCTGATGACCTGGGGCTACATGGTCGGCGCCTCGCGCACCTTCCTGCGCCTGGCCTGGTGGATGTGCCTGTTCCCGGGAATCGCGATCTTCGTCACCGTGCTGGCGGTCAACCTGATGGGTGAGGGCCTCAATGATGCGCTCAATCCCCGTCTTCATCGCAAGGGGTGAGCCGTGGCGCCGTTGCTTCAGATTGAAAACCTGTCGATCTCGCTGCCGGCGGGCGGAGATCGCGCCCTGGCGGTGGATGGCGTCAGCCTGGCCCTGAACGCGCGCGAGATCGTGTGCGTGGTGGGCGAGTCCGGATCGGGCAAATCCACGCTGGCGCATGCCGTGCTGGGCCTGCTGCCGCGCGGCCTGCGGATCGCCGGCGGCGATATCCGGCTGGGCGAACAGCAGCTGGCCGGCATGCCGTTGAGCGAGCTGCGCAAGGTGCGCGGCAAGCGCATTGCCATGGTCTTCCAGGAACCGCTCAGCGCGCTCAATCCGCTGATGCGCTGCGGGCGCCAGATCGGCGAGATGCTGCGCACGCATGGCATGCGCGATGCGCGCCAGACGAGCGCGCGCGTGGCCGAGCTGCTGACCTCGGTCGGCTTGCCGGACCACGCCCGCATTGCGGACTCCTATCCCTACCAATTGTCGGGCGGACAACGCCAGCGCGTCATGATCGCCATGGCGCTTGCGCTGGAGCCCGACGTACTGATCGCCGATGAGCCGACCACGGCGCTGGACGTCACGACGCAGGCGCAGATCCTGGCGTTGATCAAGGACATCCAGCAGCGCAAGGGGCTGGCCGTGCTTTTCATCACGCACGACTTCGGCGTGGTGTCGGAGATCGCCGATCGCATTGTCGTGATGCAAGGCGGGCGCGTGGTGGAGTCCGGCACCGCGCAGCAGGTGCTGCGAGCCCCCCAGGCCGCCTATACGCAATCGCTGCTGGCCGCGGTGCCGTCCTTCCGGCCGCCGGCCGCCGGCGAAGTCCAGTCCGATGCCCTGCTCAGGGTAAAGGACCTGCGCAAGACCTACCTGCGCAAGGGTAAGTGGTTTGGTCCGGCCCAGCAGTTCCCGGCCGTCAAGGGAGTGTCGTTCGACATACGGCGCGGCGAGACGGTGGGCCTGGTTGGCGAGTCCGGGTCGGGCAAATCGACCATCGGCCGCATGCTGGCGGGCCTGGTGCCCGCCGATGGCGGCGAGATGCGGCTGCGCGGGGCCGACCTGCTGGCCGAAGGCGCGTTTGCGGACCCCGAGCGGCGCCGTTCGGTGCAGATGATTTTCCAGGACCCGTATGGTTCGCTCAACCCGCGCCATACGGTGGCGCGCATCCTGACCGGCGGCATGCGCCGTCATGGCATGTCCGCCGGCGCCGCGATGGCGAGGGCCCGCGAACTGATGCAGCTGGTCAAGCTGGATCCGTCCGCGCTGGACCGTTACCCGCACGAGTTCTCGGGCGGCCAGCGCCAGCGCCTGGGCTTTGCCCGGGCCATCGCCGTGACGCCGGAGCTGATCGTGGCGGACGAACCCGTTTCCGCGCTGGACGTTTCGGTCCAGGACCAGGTGCTGGCCATGTTGCGGCAGCTGAAGCAGGAACTGCAGTTGTCCATGCTTTTCATCACCCATGACCTGCGCGTGGCGTCCCAGTTGTGCGACCGCGTCATCGTGCTCAAGCACGGCGAGATCGTCGAGCAGGGGCCGACCGCCCAGGTCCTGGAACAACCCCGGCACGAGTACACCCGCGAACTGATCGCCGCCGTGCCCGGACGCAGCTGGAAGTAAACATCCCTACATGCCTAATAGGACCGCGCAGTGAAAGCCTTCATCTCTCCGACCCATGACGTGCCCTGGCTCGGCAATGCCATGATCCGTGGGCTGCTCAAGCAGCACCATGACCGCGCCGAACGCAGTTTCGAAGTCCTTGCCGCGCTGAGGGACGATCTGCACCTGGATTGCCGCCACGTCGAGCGCGCGGCCGAACGTCCCGCCGAACTGTTCGAAGTGCACGCGCCGGACTATCTGCATTACCTGGAAACCGCATGGGACGAGTGGTCCAAGGCGCCGGGGGCCTCGTTCGAAGTGCGGCCCTACATCACGACCAATCGCTACTTTCCGACCTTGCGCACGCACATCCCGGTGACGCTCGCCGGCCGCTACCTGGGCGATGGGGGGTCGCCGCTGGTAGAGGGGGCCTGGGCCAACATGAACGGCAGCGTGGATGCCGCGGTGGCGGCCGCCGACGCGATCATCGCGGGAGAACGCAGTGCCTATGCGGTGTTGCGTCCGGCCGGCCATCACGCCATGCGCGACCTGGCGATGGGCGGCTGCCACATCGCCAACACGGCGATCGCCGCGCAACGCCTGGCCAAGCGCTTCGGCCGGGTGGCCGTCCTGGATATCGACGTGCACCATGGCAACGGCACGCAGCAGATCTTCTATGACCGCGACGACGTGCTGACGGTGTCGCTGCACGGCAAGCCGGAAACCCTGTTCCCGTTCATTTGCGGTTATGCCGACGAAACCGGAACCGGCGCCGGAGAGGGCTACAATCTCAACCTGCCCATCGAAGGCGGCACGGGGATCGGCGGCTATCTCGGCTACTTCGACCAGGCGCTCGAACGGATCAAGGATTTTGCGCCCGGCGTGCTGGTGGTGGCCGCAGGCTACGACACGTTCCGCCACGATCCGTTCGGCAACCTGAATATAGACACGGCCGACTACGCGGTGCTGGGCGACCGCATCGGCCAGCTCGGCTTGCCGACCCTGTTCGTGCAGGAAGGGGGCTACAAGGTGGACACGCTGCGCGCCAACGTCAATTCGCTGGTCGACGGCTATCTCAAGCGCCAGGGGGAATAGGCATGATGACTGCCGCATGCGGGGCCGGCGCGGGCCGGGTTGCGCTGATCAGCGGCGCCGGCCGGGGCATCGGACTGGCCATCGCGCGCGAACTGCTGGAGCATGGCTGGCGGGTGTCCGCGGGGACGCGCCAGCCCGTGGCGGCGCTGGCGGAGTACGGGGCGGATCGTTGCCATGGGGCGGCTTTCGATGCGCGCGATCCGGCCACTGAAGCCGCCTGGGTGGCGGCGGCGCACGATCATTTCGGACGCATCGACGCCATCGTGCACAACGCCGGCATCCTGAGCGACAAGACGGTGGTCCAGGCCAGCGATCAGGACTTCGACGATATCTTCGCCGTCAACGTCAAGTCTCCCATGCGCCTGACGCAGCGGGTTTGGCCGTATTTGCGGGCCGCGCCGGAGGGTAAGGTGCTGGTCATCGCCTCGCTGGCGGGCAAGCGCGTGCGCGCGGCGGAAGCCGGGCTGTATTCCATGAGCAAGGCCGCCGCGCTAATGCTGGCGCACGGCATCCGCCATGCGGGCGTCGCGGATCGCATCCGATGCACGGCGATCTGCCCTGGCTTCGTCGCCACCGATATGGCCGAAGGCGTCGAGGAGTCCATCAAATCGCAATTGACCCAGCCCCAGGAAGTGGCCCGGATCGCGCGGCTGGCGCTGGAGCTTCCCGCCACGGCCAGCGTGGCGGAAATTCCGGTCAGTTGGCAGGTGGAATCGGCGTTCTGAGCCCGGGCATTCATTGCCCGGGCCGGTTGCGCCGGCCGTCAGCTCAGTACCTTGCCCTTCGTTTCGGGCAGCAATAGCGCCGTGACGATGACGATGGCGTAGGCGCCCGTGGCGAATGCGCCGATGGCCCATCCCAGGCCATGCGTCTGCGAAAGAAACCCCACCAGGCTGGGGAACAGCGCGCCGATGCCCCGGCCGAAGTTGTACGCGAAACCTTGCCCGTTTGCGCGCACGTCCGTCGGGAACAGCTCGGTCAGATAGGCGCCGATACCGCTGAATATCCCGGATGCGGCGAAGCCCAGCGGAAAGCCAAGGACCAGCATCGCGTCGTTGCTCAGCGGCACGAGCGTGTACACATACACGGTCAGGGCCGACAGCACCGAGAAAATCAGCAGATTGGCCCGGCGCCCGAGCTTGTCGGCGGAATACGCCCCGGCGATGTAGCCGCAGAACGAGCCCACGATGATGACCATCAGATAGCCGCCGGTGCCCAGAACGGACAGCTGGCGTTCCGTCTTGAGGAAGGTGGGCAGCCAGGTGGTAATGGCGTAATAGCCGCCCTGGACGCCGGTGCACAGCAATGCCGTGACGATCGTGGTTTTCAGCAGGGAAGGGGAGAAGATCTTCCAGAAGGATGGCCGTTCCGCCGAGCTCTGCGCCTGGGCGCGCGCGCGCTGGAAGACTTCGGGTTCCGGGACGTGCTTGCGGATGTAGATGACGAGGAACGCGGGGGCGACGCCGATCCAGAACAGCGTGCGCCACGCCCATTCGGGAGGCAGCACCGAGAACGCGATGGTGTAGAGAATCGCCGCGGCGCCCCAGCCTACCGCCCAGCCGCTTTGCACCGTGCCGACCGCCTTGCCACGGTGCTGCGCGCGAACGATTTCCCCCATCAGCACCGAACCGACGGCCCATTCTCCGCCGAAGCCCAGCCCCTGCAGCGCCCGCAGGATCAGGAGTTGTTCGAAATTCTGCGCGAAACCGATGGCCACCGTGCAGGCGGAGAACCAGAGAATGGTGATCTGCAGGATGCGCACGCGGCCGTAGCGGTCCGCCAGGATGCCCGCCAGCCAGCCGCCGATCGCCGAGAACAGCAGCGTTACCGTGCCAAGCATACCGGCCTGGCCCTTTTCGATGCCCCACAGGTTGATGAGCGTGGAGATCACGAAGGTGAACACCATGAAATCCAGCGCGTCTATCGCCCAGCCGCCGAAGGCGCCGATGAACGTCCGGCGCTCGGTCTTGTTCATTTCCCTGTACCACTGCATGTGTCGACTCCTGATTGTTCTTGCCAAGACGCGCCGCGGCGGGCGCGCGGGGGAGGGTGAATGGGCCCTAGACGGCGGGGAAATCGTAGAGCCGCTGCGGGTTGCTCACCAGTATGCGTCGCCGCAATCCGGGCTCGGGCGCCCAGGCGGCCAGCTGGTTGCGGAGCCGGCCGGTGTCGACCATGGGCGATATGTGCACATGCGGCCAGTCGCTGCCCCACACGACGCGATCGGGCGCGGCGTCGATCAATGCCCGGGCCCAGGGCGTGACGTCCTCGTATGCATCGAATCGGGTGCTGATGCGGTAGGCGCCGGAGAGCTTGGCCCACCAGCCATGGTCGACCAGCATATGGCGCAGGGCCTGGAAGCCGGCGCTTTGCAAGCCTTCGGCCACGGGCATGTGGCCCATATGGTCGACGACGCCGGGCACGGGAAGCTTGCGCATCCTGGGCAGCAGTTCGGGCAACTGGCGCGCGTCCATCAGGAACTGCATGTGCCATCCCATGTCCTTGATCCGGTGCGCCAGGGTTTCCATGGCGTCGAAACCGATGCCGCCGCCAAACAGTACGTTCAGGCGCAGGCCGCGCACGCCGGCGGCATGCATGTCCTGGAGCTCGCGGTCGGTGACGTCCGGGCCGACGACGCCGATGCCGCGCAACTGGTCGGGGTGCCTGCGCAGCACCTCCAGCATGTAGCGATTGTCGGTGCCATAGACGCTGATCTGCACCAGCACGCCGCGCGACATGCCCTGGCTGCGCAGCATGTCCAGGTACATCTGCTCGGTCGCGGGCGGGGGCGTGTAGGTGCGCTCCGGCACCATGGGGTAGCGGCCGGCGTCCCCGGCCACGACGTGGGCGTGGGTGTCTACGGCGCCGGCGGGGATATCGAATGCCGGAGGCTCATGCTCGCCCAGGGGCAGCGGGGCAAGGCAACGGGGGATATCCGCGTCCGGGCGCGGTTCGAAGCTGGTCATGCTCATCTCCAATGGCAAGGCGCCGATGGTTCAGCGCCCTTTCTTGTGAACGGCCGGCATTTGACGGAAGGCCGGCGATGCGGCGGGATTGGTGGCGTCTGGAGCCCGGTGCCGCAAGCCCAGGCGATTCATGGCGCGCAGCAGATGGGATACGGCCGCCGCGCGCGCCATCACGGGGTCGCGCGCCGCGATGGCCTCGAAGATCGCAACGTGCTCGCGATGCACTTGTTCGGGCAGTCCTTCCTCGCGTTGCGTGTGTTCGCGGGCGGTGCGCACCGTTTGATAGATCTGCGCGTTGAGATATTGCAGCAGCTGCAAGTGGTACTTGTTGCCCGAGGCGGCCGCGATCCGGACGTGGAATTCCTGGTCGGTGGCGCTGCTGCTGGAGTCGCACAGGGCGGCCTCCAGGCGCCGCAGGATGTCTTCCATGACGTCCACGTCTTCCTGGGTACGGCGTTCGGCGGCCAGGGCGGCCACCGCGCTTTCGAGGTCCAGCCTCAACTCGTAGATGGCCGTCAATTCCGCGGCATCCAATTCCGGGTACGAGGGCAGGAGGAATCCCGAGTTGGGCGTGATGGCGCGAACGATGCAGCCGATGCCCTGGCGGCTTTCGATGTACCCGTGAGCCCGCAAGTGTTCGGTGACCTCCCGGATCACCATCGTGCTCACCCCGTACGTGGCGGCAAGCTGTTTTCCCGTGGGCAAGCGTTCCCCAAGCGCGTACTCGCCGCGGGCAATGCGGTCGAGCAGGTCATCCAGTACTTGTGCGGTAAGACTCCGGGCGCGTTTGAGCTTCATGCCGCGAAATCTTACGTTCAATGATTTTCATATAACACCGGGATAACCCTAGGTTCAGCAATCACGTGTCGACGCGTGTGCCTTGGACCCGGAGATCCGGGTGCCTCGCATCGCCGTTACTTGATTCCGACGATCTTGATCGTCATGACCGAGATCGCTCCGGGAGGAATGCCGCCGCGCCCGGGCTCGCCATAAATCAGCTTTGCCGGAACGTGGATGAGGGCGGTGCCGCCCAGCCCCAGCTGGGCGACGGCCGCCTGGAATGCCGGCGGCAGGTCCGCGACCTTGCTGGTGGCCTCTTCCCCGGTGGACAGCACTTCGCCTGAACCCAGCTTCTCTTCCAGCTCGAAGAGGATTTCGCTTTGGGCGGTGGCCATCGGAGGCTTGCCCTTCTTCAGGATGCGATAGACGGTGCCGTCCGGCATCTTGACGGCGCCTTTTTCCTTTGCGGCCTCCGCCAGCAGGACCTTGCTGAGCTTTTCGTTCTTGGACAGCATGGCGGCATCCAGTTGCTGATCCACGCTGGCAAGCTCGGCGGAAATCTTGTCCTGGGGCAGCTGCATGCTATTGGCGACCCTGTCGCTGAACCCCTGCGTGAACGCGGGCAGGTCCAGTTTCCTGCCGATGGACTGCAGCTTTTGCGTTTCCTGCGGCGCGCTGTCTCCGTACCAGGCGCCCAGGGCGTAGCTGAGGCGGACATCCTTCGGAACCGCGCCGTTGATCGTGACGCGCCTTGCCGGGGCGGCGGGTTCGCCCGTTGCCTGGCCGGCCGCCTGCTGGGCCTGCCGCTGCTGGCTGGCCGCGCGCAGGTCGGCCAGCGCCTGTTCCTGTTCTTCCCGCTGCTGCGCCAGGATCCGGTTTTGCGCGAGCAACTCGGCGACCTGCTTGTTCAAGCCGGCGATTTCCATGTCGGCGGCGCCGGCGCCGTCTTCGGATGCATCGTGGGCGGGACGGCTGTTGGCCGCTGCCCGCAGGGCGGCAAGTTCGTTCTCGAGCGCGTACTTCTGCGCCAGCGCGTCGTTCAGTTGCTGGGTCAGCGCGTCGACGTTCCCGGCCGATCGTTGCGGCGAGGGAGCGGGGGCAGGCGCAGGCATGGCGCGCCGGGGGGAACCGCTGCCGATGATCTGCTCTTCCACCAGCCGGTCCAGCAGGCTGGTTTCGGAAGCGGACGCCTTGCCGCCGGAAAACATGAGCGCGCAGCACAGCGCGGTGCCGATGTGTTTTCTCATAGCTGGCTGTGCAGGCCCTGCGCGCGTTGCATCATATTGGAATAGATGGCGTTGTTGATGCGGAAGCACACCAGGGAAAGCACCCTGTCGATTTCGGTCTGCATGACTTCAGCCGCCTTGCCGTCGATAGCCGAGGCGTTGGATTTGTAGAGGTCGTAGTTTTCGTTGATGGCGGCAAGCTGGGCCCTGTAGGTTTCGTAGGCCTCCGGGTTCAATTGCTTCAGTGCGGAAAATTCCTGGTAGCACTGCTGGTGCTTGTCCAGGGCGCCGTCATTCTTGGCGACGAGGGCGGCGGGGCGGGCGCTGCAGCCTGCCAGGAATAATGCGGCTGACAGAATGGCTGCGCCGGCGGGGAGACGTTTCATGAATGCTGATCCAGGGAAGAATGCGAAACCGATTGCCGACGCGGCGGACTGCCATTCGCGCCTTGGCCTGGCCGCGATGGCAATCGCAGTGATTCGGAGGTATCGAGGTTTTGATCAGCAATAGACCACAGATGCCCGCGCGCTGAATATCGGACTCGTCGGGTTTGCGCCGCGCGCCGTGCATTAAGGCTTGGCTTAACCATGGGTAAACGGGTAATGAATCACGGCGGCCGCGGGACTATTTATAGTGGCTTCATTCCCATTCCAAGAGAGCGCCGCCATGTTCCGCCCCGCCGTTACGCCTGCCTTTCCCCGCGCCGTGCTGTTCGATCTGCTTACCGCCTTGCTCGATTCCTGGACGGTCTGGAATCGAGCGGCGGGGTCCGAGTCCGCCGGCCGTGCCTGGCGCGCGGAGTACCTGCGCCGCACCTATGGCTGCGGAGCCTATCAGCCCTATGAGCAGTTGGTGGAAGCGGCCGCCGCCGCGGTTGGCCTGCCGGCCGCGGCGCCGGCGGCGCTCGAGGCCCATTGGGACGAGCTGCCCGTCTGGGACGGCGCGCGCGAACTGCTGCAGGCGTTGCGCCCGCATTGCCGGCTGGCGGTCGTCACCAATTGCTCGGACCGCCTGGGGCGCCGCGCGGCCCGCCTGCTGGACGTGGACTGGGACGTGGTGGTGACGTCCGAGGAGGCCGGCTACTACAAGCCCGATCCGCGTCCGTACGAACTGGCCCTGGCCCGTCTGGAGGCGACGCCGTCGCAGGCCGCATTCATCGCCGGATCAGGCTACGACATGTTCGGCACCCGCAAGGTGGGGCTGCGCACCTATTGGCACAACCGGGTCGGGCTGTCATTGCCGGATGGCGCGGCGCGCCCGGAACGGGAGTCTCCCCGGCTGGAAGAGGCGCTGCCGTGGCTTGCGGGATTCAACGCTGCCTGAGCGGCTATGCCGCCCCCGCATGCTCCCTCTTTTCAGAAGTACAAAATGTTGCCGATCCGCCCTGCCGCGCTTGCTAGCATGAGCAGGCCGGGATGACCCGGCGTACCGATAGGAAGTGGAGGTTGCCATGCGTTCAAGAACAATATTCAACCGTATCGCAATTGTCGCGGCATCGGGGGCGTTGCTGGCGGGATGCGCCACGCAACAGCAGACCAATACCGCCGTGGGCACGGGCGCGGGAGCGGCGATCGGCGCCGGGATCGGCGCCCTGATCGGCCACGGCAAGGGCGCGGCGATCGGCGCCGGCATCGGCGCGGTGGCCGGCGGACTGGTCGGGTACAACTGGAAGGTCGTCAAGGAAGACGTGCAGAATTCGGGCGCGTCCTCGCTGGGGATCGACGTGGTTGAAATGCCCGACGGCAGCCTGAAGGTCAACATCCCCAGCGGTGTGTCGTTCGACACCGACAAGACGCAACTCAAGCCCGCGCTGCTGCCCGTGCTGGACAGCGTGGCGCGTTCTCTCAATCAGCATCCCGAACTGCGGGCCAAGGTGGTCGGCCACACCGACAGCACGGGGGCGCTGGCGCACAACCAGACGCTTTCGGTCAACCGGGCCAAGAGCGTGACGGACTACCTGGGCAAGCAGGGCGTGGCCGCCAGCCGTCTGTCCGTGGAAGGGCGAGGCCCGAACGATCCGATCGGCGACAATGCGACCGCGGAAGGCCGCGCGCTGAACCGTCGGGTGGAGATCTACCTGTATGCGGTGAAGCAGTAATCCCGGGCGTTAGCCCTTGTCCCTGTGTCCGAGGCGGCTTGCGCATTGCGCGGCCGTCTTCTGTTTTCGCGGGGACGTATTTTTTTCCGGAGTCCGCCATGAGCATGTTCCCTCCCGCCCGCATCGGCACCGATACCGCGGTGGCCGCCCTGTCCGGCTGGCAGGCGGTGGCGACGCGCGACGCCATCGAAAAGCGCTTCCGCTTCGCCAGCTTCAACACGGCGTTCGGTTTCATGACGCGCGTGGCGATGTTCGCGGAAAAGCTGAACCATCATCCTGAATGGACCAATGTCTACAACCGCGTGGACGTGATCTTGACCACTCACGACGCGGGCGGCGTGACCGAATTGGACGTGCGCATGGCGCAGTTCATGGACGAAGCCGCCGCGCAGCTGGGCGCGACCGCGCCGAAGGCCGGAGCCTGACGCGTCAGTCTTCTTCGTTGCCTTCGGCGGCCCGGAGGCGCTCGATCAGGCGGTCCAGCAGGCCGCCCAGGGCTTGCTGCTCGTCCGCGTCCAGGCAAGAGAAGATTTCGTCATTGCGGCGGGCGATCAGGTCGATGATGCGCTGGTACTGCGCCACGCCGGCAGGGGTCGGCGCCAGGACCACGCCGCGCCCGTCGGATTCGGAATGGGTTTTCTCGACCAGGCCGCGGTCCACCAGCGCTTGCGCCGAACGGCTTGCCTGGCCCTTGTTCAGGTTGGCCGCGCGCGCCAGGTCCTTGACGGACAAGGGCGCGTAGCGGCCGATGGCCGCCAGGCAGCGCGCCTCGCCCAAGGGGATGCCGCATTCGGCCAGGTAGGCGCGATTCGTGTCCCGGTCCGTGATCTTGTTGAGCACGTGCAGGCGATAGGTCAGGAAGCGTTCGAGGTCGGGTTGGGTCACGTCGGGCTGGCGGAGGAAGCGGCGGGACAGTTTGCCACAGGGCCGTTGGCCAGGCAGGCGGCCTCGGCCTGGGCCACCAGCGCGGCGGCTTCCTTCGCGTCCGGCAGCCGGGCCAGCAGCGACAGGCCCAGGATGGACAGGAAGAGCGGCGCCTGCGCTTGGCCGACGCGTGAAAGCGCCTGCGCCATGCCGGTGTAGGCCTGGTCCAGTTCGTCGTTGTTCATGCTTGGCCTTCCTTGTTGGCGTTCAGGTCGATCGAGGGGTAATAGGGCTTCAGCGCCGCGAGCAAGACGTTGGCCGAGGGGGCGGCCCAGCGGCCCAGCACATAGCCGTCGGGCCGCATCAGATAGACGGTGCCGGCGTCGCCGCCGAACCGCTGGGCCAATTGCCCGTGCGTGTCGCGCAGGCCGCCGGCGCCGACGCGCAGCACGCGCAGCGGCTGGGGCGTGTTCCGGGTGGACGCGGCCAAGGCCTCCAGGCCGGCCCCCAGCGCGGCATCGGGCGAGAAGGCCAGCGCCACGAAACCGGTGCCGAAATATTCGCTCAGGTGGCGCGGCGTTTCGCCCTCCTGCAGCAGCGCCTCCGGCGCGGGTTGGCCGGGCGCGGCGGCGCCGGCCAGCGGCGCCCGGTCTTCCAGGTTCAGCGGCGAGGTGTCGTACGAGATGGGCGAGGACTGCCGCGGGTTGATGAGCGGACGGACCGAGTCGTCCACCAGCGCCAGGCGCAGGGCGGCTTCGCGCATCAGGCGGAAACCATAGTCGGGCGGGGCCATGAATTCCGTGCTCTTGGCGCCATAGGCCAGGTTCTGCCGCGTGGCATGGACGCGTTCCACGCTGTAGCTGTCCAGCAGGCTGTCGGGCGCCTGGCCCTTCAGCACCCAGGCGAGTTTCCAGGCCAGGTTGCCGGCGTCGTCCAGCCCCGAATTCAGCCCGCGCACGCCGAAGATCGGCACCAGGTGGCCGGCGTCTCCCGCGAACAGGACCCGGCCATGACGATAGCTGTCCAGCGTCAGGCATTTGGCGTTGTAGATGGAGATCCACAGCGGTTTCCAGGGCGCGGTCTCGCCGATCATGTCCAGGTGGCTCTGCACGCGGGGCAGCACGTTTTCGGGCTTGACGGCTTCCTCGGGATCCTCATCGTCCCGGATCTGGTAGTCCACGCGCCAGACGTTGCCCGGCTGCCGGTGCATCAGCAGGGTGGAGCCGGGGTTGGACGGCGGGTCGAACCAGGCCAGGCGTTCCACGGGACGCTGGGATTCCTGTTCGATGTCGACAATGACATAGCGTCCTTCGTACTGCATGCCTTCCAGCTTCAGGCCCATCGCTTCGCGCACGGTGCTGCGGCCGCCGTCGCAGGCGATCAGCCAATCGGCGCGCACGGTCTGGCGCCGGCCTTCGCTATCGACCTCGACCGTCACGCCGTCGGCGTCCGCCCGCAGGCCTGCGACACGGGCCGACCATTGCAGCGCGGCCAGTTCGGGGTGGCGCTGCATGGCCTGGTGGGCATATTCCTCCACCGCGTACTGCTGGATGTTGACCATCGGCGCATAGCGCTGCAGCGGGTCGTGCGGCATCTCGAAATGCAGAACCTCGCGGTCGCGGTAGTAGCTGCGGCCGCCCGTCCAGGCCAGGCCCGTGGCCGTGAGGGGGCGGTCCGCGCCGGCCCAGCCCATGATTTCCTGCGACCGCCGCGAAATGCAGATGGCGCGGCTGCCGCTGCAATAGTCGTCGTCTGCTTCCACGGTCAGCGAGGCGATGCCGTATTCGGCGAGCAGGGCGGCCAGCATCAGGCCGACGGGGCCTCCGCCGGCGATGAGGACGGGAACGTGGGAAGGGAGCGTCATGATGTCTCGGCAATCTGGTTGTTTGCGCAACTATATTCCCAATTGGTTGTGGGTGCAACCATTTCCGGCAGACAAAAAAAACCCGCCGGATGAGGGCGGGTTTCCGGCAGGCAGGATCTATCAGTTGCGCACGTAATAGATACGCATGGCGTGCTGCTTCTGCGCGCCGTCCATGACGCGCAGCACCACGACCTTGGGCGTGAAACCGTCGGGCAGTTTCAACTGGCCGATCGCGTAGTCGTAGCGGTCCACGTTCAGCGCCGGGCCTTCGGGCGTGACCGTGGCGGCGCGGCCGTTCGAGTACGTGCCGTCGATGGAGAACGTGAGGGTGCCTTTGAACGGCGCGCCCTGGCGGTCTTCGCGCATGACCAGGACCTGGTAATCGAGTTGGCCGGGCGCGCGCTTGAAGGTGCCCGAGCGGATGCCGATGTTGCCGCCGCGCGGGTCGGCGGGCATGGCGTCCTGGAACAGCACCAGTTCCTTGTTCAGCGTTTCGATCTTGCTACGGGCCTCGGCCAGATCGCTGGTGAGCTTTTCGTGGCCGGACTTGTTCGCGTCACGCTGCTGAGTGGTCTCTTCGAGCTGGCTTTGCAGCCGCTGGCGTTCGAGGTTGGCCGCGCTGAGCTCGCTGTGCAACTGCTCGGATTGCTCGACGGTCAGCCGCTGAGGGCCGTAGTTGGTCTGGAGGAAGAGCACGCCGCCGGCGCCAAGGGCAATGCCCACCAGCAGCAGGACAAGCCAGCGCGGCATGCGCCGCGTGCGTTGGCCCGGCTGGTATACGGAGGGCTTGAATACGGCCCGTTGTGATCTTCCGAACATCCCCATTCCTAGAAAACTTCCTGTATGTAAGCTCAACCGCGCCCCGTGGGCGCGGGTCAAAGCGTCAGAGAATACCCCGTTAGCCGGGGGCGTTGGGTGCGCGGACAATCCTGGTTGCGCACGTTGATATTGTGAAATATGTGGACATCAACGGGCCGGGCCGTTGAGTTGGGCGTCCAGGTCGGCCAGCCGCTGAGGCGTGCCGACGTCCGTCCAGCGGCCCTCGTGGCGCGCGCCGCGCGCGAGGTTTCGGGCCATGGCCTGCCTGAGCAAGGGCGCCAGGGGCGCCGCCGTGCCCCGGACGACGTCCGCGAACAACGACGGATGGTAGACGCCGATGCCGGAAAAGGTCAAACGCGGTTCGCCCTGGGCGTGGACGCGGCCGTCCGCCGCCAGGTGGAAGTCGCCGTCCGGGTGCTGGACGGGATTGTCCACCAGCAGCAGCCATGCGCCGCCTTCCGGGAGGCCCCGCGCCAGCCCGGAGGCCGAGGCCGGGTTCCAATCGCACCAGACGTCGCCGTTGATCACCAGGAAAGGGGCGCCGCCCAGCAGGGGCAACGCCTGGGCGATGCCGCCCGCGGTTTCCAGCGCGGCCGGCTCGGCCGAATAACGGATCCGCACGCCGAATTCGCTGCCGTCGCCCAGCGCGCGTTCGATCTCGTGCCCGAGCCAGGCATGGTTGATGACGACGTCGTGGATGCCCGCGGCCGCCAGCCGCAGCAGGTGCCAGACAATCAGGGGCTTGCCGCCCACGGACAGCAGCGGCTTGGGCAGGCGGTCCGTCAGCGGGCGCATGCGCTCGCCGCGGCCCGCCGCAAGTATCATGGCCCGCATCAGAACGTATACCCGACGGAGACTTCGCGATTGTCCAGCTTGTCCAGCAGGCGCAGAAGGGGAGTGAAGACGCCGTAGCGCTGGGCCACCTGGCGGACGTAGCCGTTCATGCGAGGCATATGGGCCAGGTAGTGCGCCTTGCCGTCGCGGTGATTGAGCCGCGCGAACACGCCCATGATGCGCAGGTTGCGCTGCAGCCCCATCCATTCGTAGGCGCGATGGAATTCCGCGAAATCGGCGTCCACCGGCAGGCCGGCCGCGCGCGCCATTTCCCAGTAGCGGATCGCCCAGTCCAGTTGCTGGGGTTCTTCCCAGGTGGTGCGCGCGTCGGTCACCAGCGAAGCCAGGTCGTAGGTGATCGGGCCGGCCAGCGCGTCCTGGAAGTCGATGACGCCGGGGTTGGGGCCGTATCGCGGCTCGTCGCAGACCATCAGATTGGGGGAGTGGAAATCCCGGTGCACCAGCACCTGCGCCTGGCCGCCGTTGCTGGCCGAGAGCAGGGCGAAGATCTTGTCCAGCGCGTTCGCCGTCTTGTCGTCCAGGGTGACGCCGTGGTGCCTGCCCACGTACCACTCGGGGAACAGTTTCAGTTCGTCGGCCAGCCGCGCCGTGTCGTAGGTGGCCAGGCCCGCGGTGGACGCCTGCTGCAGCCGGACCAGCGCGGCGATGGCATCGCGGTACAGGGCCTGGAGCTCGCCGTCCGTCAGCCCGGCCTGGATGCGTTGGTAATAGGTCTGCTCGCCCAGGTCGGTCAGCAGCAGCAGGCCCTGGTCCTGGTCCTTTTCGACCACGACGGGCACGTTCAGGCCGGCATCCGCCAGCAGCTGACCCACCTGCAGGAACGGGCGGGTGTCTTCGTGGGCCGGGGGGGCGTCCATGACGATCAGGGTCCGCTCGCCGGCGTCGAGCCGGAAATAGCGCCGGAAACTGGCGTCGGACGACGCCGGGCGCAGCGTATCCACGGCGAGATTCAGGGCGGCGGGCAGGCCGGCGAGCCAGTTGCGGATCTGCTCCAGGCGGGGGTCGTGGTCGTTTTTCAAGGAAGATCCGTGTCGGTAGGGCAATATTGCAGAAAATTGTGTCGTTCGCACTTAAGGCTGGGCCTGTGGCGCGGCTTCTCTATAATACCGGCTCGTTTCCGTTAGCATTGGCCCTTCGTGGGTGCCGGTGTCGGGTTTCCCCATCGTCAAAAAGGGCTGTTTTCACTCGTGCGCAAGGTTCGGTGGTTGATCCTCTCTGCTGTCAGCATGGCCGCCGGAGCCGTCCAGGCTCAAGGCAGCCAGGGCACCGTTCCCGCCGCCTCGTCGGCCACGGAAGCGCCGGTGCTGCGCACATCGCCGGGCTTGCGGATGCATCGCCTGCCGGACGACAACATCCCCGCCTTCATGGAAGCCGACACGATCGAGGGCGATCCCGATTCCGACCTGACCCTGTCCGGCAATGCGCAGGTGCGCCGCATCGACGGCGTGATCAAGGGCGACCGCATCAATTACCGCAAGGACACGGGCGAAGTCGACGTCCAGGGCAATGCGCGCATGATGCGCGACGGCACCCTGGTGACGGGGCCGAACGCCAAGTTCAATGTGGACAAGTATTCGGGCGAAGTCGAAAAGCCCAATTTCTGGATGGGCGCCACGGGCGGCTTCGCGGTGGCCGAACACGCCGACATCTTCAGCAAGTCGCAGATGCGGCTGCATACGGTGACTTATAGCGGCTGCTCCTGCGAGACGCCGTCCTGGTACATCAAGGCCAATACCGTCGACGTCGATTTCGACGAGAACGAAGGCGTGGCGCGCAATGGCGTGCTGTACTTCAAGGACGTCCCGATCCTGGCGTCGCCCTACATGACCTTTCCGGTCAAGAAGGAACGGAAATCGGGTTTCCTGGTGCCGACCTACGGCACCACCAGCCAGGGCGGCTTCGACCTTTCGCTGCCGTACTACCTGAACCTGGCGCCCAATTACGACATGACCATACAGCCGCGCTATTTCTCCAAGCGCGGCCTGCAGCTGGGCGGCGAGTTCCGCTATATGGGCTGGAGCTACGCCGGCACCATGAACGGCACCTACCTGCCCAATGACAACGTCACGGGCGAGGACCGCTGGATGTACTGGTGGCGCCACCAGCAGACCTTCTCCCATGGGTTCTACGCGGACTGGGACGTGGCCAAGGTCTCGGACGACGATTACTTCCGCGACATTTCCCAGCTGGGCCTGAACCAGGCGTCCACGACCTACCTGCCGCAGCGCGCCCGCGTGGGCTGGGGCTCCAAGTACTGGAGCGCGTACGCTCAGGTCTTCAAGTACCAGACCCTGCAGGATCCGGACGCGCCGCTGGTGCCGCCGTACGACAAGGTGCCCGAGCTCTTCCTGCGGGGCGCGCGCTACGACTGGGGCGGCTTCGACGTCGATTGGACCTCCACCGCCGTGCGTTTCAGCATTCCCACGGTGGGCGGCGCCCGCCAGGGGCCGCAGGGCGATCGTCTCCAAAGCTACCCGACCGTTTCCTATCCGATCGTAAGGCCGGGCTGGTTCATCGTGCCGAAGGCCGGCGTGAACTACACGCAATACCAGACCAACTGGTACGGCCGCGATTGGCTGGGCCTCAATGCCAACACGCCGAACGCCGGCACCTCCTTTGGCTATCCGCAGTCGCAGTCGCGCACGGTGCCCATCATGTCCCTGGACACGGGCCTGATCTTCGAGCGCGATACCTCGCTGTTCGGCAAGGCCTCGACGCAGACCCTGGAACCGCGCCTGTACTACCTGTACGTGCCGTACCGCGACCAGTCCAAGCTGCCCGTCTACGACACGTCGCTGGCGGACTTCAGCTTTTCCCAGGCCTTCGAGGAAAACATCTACACCGGCGGCTGGGACCGCATCTCGAACGCGAACCAGCTCACGGCCGCGCTGACCACGCGCTGGCTGGACGCCAACACCGGTTTCGAGCGCATGTCGCTGTCCGTGGCGCAGCGGCTGTATTTCGCGGACCAGAAGGTCACGCTGCCCGGCGAGACGCCGCGCGAGAACGTGCGCTCCGATTTCCTGGTGGGCGCCAGCGCGGCCCTGACCGATTCGCTCACGACCGAGATCGCGGCGCAATACAACCCGTACGACAGCAACTGGTCGCGCGGGCTGGTGAGCGCGCGCTGGACGCCCCAGCGCCTGACCACGGTGGCGCTGTCCTACCGCTACCAGCGCGATCCGCAACCCGGCGTCTTCTACCAGCCGCAGGGCCAGAACCAGGTCAGCCTGGCGTTCCAGTGGCCGTTCAGCAAGCGCTGGTACGGCGTGGGCCGTATCGACTACTCCTTGCGTTCGGGGCCCTCCAGCACGGTCGCCAACACGACGGAATCCCCGCGCGTGACGCAGGCCATCGCCGGCCTGGAGTACAAAGGGGACTGCTGCTGGGTGGGCCGCGTGGTCTACCAGCGTTACGCCGTTTCGGCGACGGACGCCAACTCCGCAGTGTTCCTGCAGCTTGAGCTGACCGGCCTGGGTTCCCTGGGAACCGACCCGATGAACCTGCTGAACAGAAGTATCCCCGGCTACTCGCGCGTTACTCCGCCCGTGCCCGCCGGGACCACATTTGAAAGGTATGAATGATGCGTAGGTTGCACTCTTTGCGCCGCCTCTCCCGCAATGCGTTGCTGCTGGCCGTGTGCGCCGGCTTGCCTGCCGCGTATGCGGCCGAGCAGAACGGCAAGGGCTCGAACAACGGCGCCAAGGCCGCTTCCGCACAGAAGGGCGCGAAGGCCTCGCCCGCGCAGAAGGATGCCGCTCCTGCCCCGCAGGGCGAGCAATTCGTGGACGGAATCGCCGCCGTCGTCGACAAGGACGTGATCACGCTGCGCGAGCTGCGCGATGCTTCCCAGCGCATCGCGGGCGAACTGAAGTCTCGCGGCATCCAGGTGCCCGACGACCAGACCCTCCAGCATCAGGTGCTGCAGCGCCTGATCATGGAGCGCGTGCAGCGCCACGAGGCGGACCGCATGGGCATCCGCGTGGACGACGCTCAGGTCGACATGGCTATCCAGACCATCGCCGGCCGCAACAAGATCAGCGTGGCCCAGCTGCGGCAGGAAATCGAGAAATCCGGCACCTCCTGGGATGCCTATCGCAAGTCGCTGCGCGACGAGATCCGCACGGATCGCCTGCGCCAGCGCGCGGTGGACTCCACCATCGTCATTTCCGATGCCGAAGTCGACGCATTCCTGAAGGACCAGCGGCGCAATCCGGCATTCGCCGCCGCGCCGGCCGCGCAGCCGCAGCCGCAGCCGCAGGCCCAGCCGCAACCCGCGCCTGAACAGGCGGCCGCGCCGGCGGGGCCGATGCTTTATGCCCTGGCCCAGATCCTGGTGCGCGTGCCCGAAGGGTCGTCGCCCGAGCAACTGGCCGTGCTGCGCAAGAAGGCCGAGGGCCTGCTGGCGCAAGCCAAGCGCGGCGACGATTTCGCCAGCCTGGCCGCGGCCGCTTCGGACGGCCCCGAGGCCCTGCAGGGCGGCGTCATGGGCGTGCGTCCGCTGGACGGCTGGCCCGACCTGTTCGTGAAGGCCATCAGCGGTCTGCAGAAAGGGCAGGTCAGCGGCCTGATCCAGAGCGGCAACGGCTTCCACATCGTCAAAGTGATGGACCGCGGAACGGCGCAGCCCGCGCCCAACCGCACGGCCCGCGCTCCGGCGCCTGCCCCGGCGCCCGCGCCGCAGCCCGCCGCGCGCGCGCCGCAGGCGCAGCAGGGGCCGGTGGAGGTCGTGCAGACCCGCGCGCGCCACATCCTGATCAAGACCTCCACCGTCATGAGCGATGACCTGGCCCGCCAGCGCCTGGAACAGGTGCGCCAGCGGCTGGTGAGCGGCGGGGCCAAGTTCGAGGACATGGCCCGCCAGTACTCGCAGGACGCAACCGCCCCGCAAGGCGGCGAACTGGGATGGCTGAACCCGGGCGAAACCGTGCCGCCGTTCGAGGCCGCCATGAACGCGCTGCAGCCGGGCGAGATCAGCCAGCCGGTGCAGTCGCCTTTCGGCTGGCACCTGATCCAGGTGGAAGAGCGCCGCCAGCATGACGCCTCCGACGACATGGCGCGCATGAAGGCCCGCCAGACGCTGTTCGAACGCCGCGCCCAGCCGGCCTTCGAGGATTGGCTGGAGCAGCTGCGCGCGCAGGCGTATGTGGACAACCGCCTGGAAAAGCAGCAGAAGATCCAGCAGAACAACCGCTAAACGCATTACGGGCTTTACATGTCTCAACACCAGGCGCGCAAGCGCTTCGGCCAGAACTTCCTGACCGACGAAAGCGTCGTCGAGTCGATCGTCCGGGCGGTTGCCCCCGCCCGCGACGACGTCGTGGTCGAGATCGGGCCGGGCCTGTCCGCGCTGACCCGCCCGCTGCTCGAGCGCCTGGATCACCTGACCGCGGTCGAGATCGACCGCGATCTGGCCGCCCGCCTGCGCAAGCAGTTCGACGAAAGCCGCCTGACCGTGGTCGAGGCGGATGCGCTGACCGTGGATTTTTCCCGGTTCGGCGGCGGGCTGAGGGTCGTGGGCAACCTGCCCTACAACATCTCCAGCCCCTTGCTGTTCCATCTGATGACATGGGCCGACCATATCCGCGACCAGCATTTCATGCTGCAGCGGGAGGTGATCGACCGCATGGTGGCGCAGCCGGGCTCGGGCGACTTCAGCCGGCTTTCGGTGATGCTGCAATCGCGCTACCGCATGCACAAGCTTTTCGACGTGCCGCCCGAAGCCTTCGATCCGCCGCCCAAGGTGGTGTCCGCGATCGTGCGCATGGTGCCCTTGCCGGCCGAGCGCCTGCGCCCGGCCAGCGAGCGCGCGTTCGAGACGGTCGTGGCGCGCGCATTCTCGCAGCGGCGCAAGATGCTGCGCCGCGTTCTGGCCGACTGGGCCCCGCAGGTGCCTTGGGAGGCACTGGACATCCCGCCCACCGCGCGTGCCGAGGACATTTCGGTGGACCGGTATATCCGCCTGTCCGACGCGCTCGTCGACGCCGGCGTCCTGCAGGCCGGCTGAGCCCCGCGTCAGCGGGCTTTTCGGTTCCTACAGCATGCGCTTTTGCGCGGCCATCCAGAGCTGCATGACGTCGCGGGCGCGATCGCTCAGCAATTTCTCGGCGTCCGCCAGGGCCTGTTGCAGCGTAATCGGGCCGGGCGCCAGGCTGAATGCGGCGCTGATGCCGCCCGCATGCAGCGCTTCATAGCCGTCGCCCAGCGAGCCGGCCAGCGCCACCACGGGCACGCCCGCGCGCTGCGCGATTTTCGCGACGCCGGCGGGCGTCTTGCCGCGCAAGGTCTGCGCATCCATGCGGCCTTCGCCGGTGAAGACCAGCGCGGCGCCTTCGACGGCCTTAGCCAGGCCGCCAAGCTCCGCCACGATCTCCACGCCGGGCCGGAAGCGGGCGTTCAGGAAGGCCTTGGCCGCGAAACCCAGCCCGCCGGCCGCCCCTGCGCCGGGTTCATGGCGGTGGTCCGCGCCCAGGTGCTTCGCGCACACGTCGGCGAAATTCGCCAGCATCTGGTCCAGGGCCAGCACCTGTTCCGGCGTGGCGCCCTTTTGCGGGCCGAAGACATGCGACGCGCCTTGCGGACCGCATAACGGGTTGTCCACGTCCGAAGCGATATCGATGGGCAGGCTCGCCAGACGCGGGTCCAGCCCGCTGGCGTCGATGCTGGCCAGTTTCCCGAGCGCGCCGCCGCCGGGAGGCAGGCTGCGCCCGTCCGCGTCGAGCAGGCGCACCCCCAACGCCGTCAGCATGCCGGCGCCGGCGTCATTGGTGGCCGACCCGCCGAGGCCCAGGATGATGCGCTTGGCGCCTGCGTTCAAGGCGGCGAGCATCAGCTCGCCCACGCCGTGGCTGCTGGCGCGCATCGGATCGCGCCGGGCGGGGGGAATCAGCTCCAGGCCGGCCGCCGCGGCCATTTCGATCACCGCCGTGCCATCCTCCAGCAGGCCCCAGGCCGCGTCGACCTTGTAGCCCAGCGCATCGTTCACCGTCAGCTGCCGCGCCTTGCCGCCGGTTGCCGCCAGCACGGCCTCGACCGTGCCTTCGCCGCCGTCGGCCATCGGGATGCACACCGTATGGGCGCCGGGGAGGGCGGCCTTGACGCCGCGCGCAATGGCCGCGGCCGCGTCGGGCGCGGAAACGCTTTCTTTGAAAGAGTCGGGAGCGATGACGATTTTCACGGATTCGAACGGGTTGGTTGAGGGATGGCTGGATGCCCATGATACCCGGGCGTGCGCGGGCGGCGTACCATAACGCTTCCGTCGTTTTAGCGAGAGTGGATCGTCATGCCCGTATTGCGCCGCACCAAAATTGTCGCCACCCTGGGACCCTCGACTTCGACGCCCGAGCGCATCGAAGCGATGATCCGCGCGGGCCTGGACGTCGCCCGCCTGAACTTCTCGCACGGCAGCGCGGACGACCATCGCGCGCGCGCCCGGCTGGTGCGCGAGATCGCCGCCAGGCAAGGGCGCTTCGTGGCCATCATGGGCGACCTCCAAGGACCCAAGATCCGCATTGCGCGCTTCACGGACAAACAGGTCCAGTTGCAGGCGGGCCAGCCCTTCACGCTGTCGCGCGTGCATCCCAAGGAGGCCGGCACGAGCAGTATCGTGGGCATCGACTACCCCGAGCTGGTGCAGGACTGCCGCGTGGGCGACGAGCTATTGCTCGACGACGGCCGCGTGGTGCTGGTGGTGGACCGCGTCGAAGGCGACGAGGTCCACACCACCGTGACCGTGGGCGGCCCGCTGTCGAACAACAAGGGCATCAACCGGCGCGGCGGCGGCCTGTCGGCGCCCAGCCTGACCGACAAGGACAGGGTCGACATCAAGCTGGCGGCCGAAATGGAACTGGACTACGTGGCGGTGTCGTTCCCGCGCTATGGCAGCGATATCGACGAGGCCCGCACGTTGCTGGCGGCGGCGGGCAGCCAGGCGTGGATCATCGCCAAGATCGAACGCGCGGAAGCCGTGGCGGACGACGAAGCGCTGGACGCGCTGATCCGCGCGAGCGATGGCGTGATGGTCGCGCGCGGCGACCTGGGCGTGGAAGTGGGCGACGCCGAGCTGGTGGGCATCCAGAAGCGCATCATCCAGCATGCGCGCACCCTGAACAAGGTCGTCATCACCGCGACGCAGATGATGGAGTCCATGATCTCCAGCCCCATGCCGACGCGGGCCGAAGTGTCCGACGTGGCCAACGCGGTGCTGGACTACACCGATGCCGTCATGCTGTCGGCGGAGAGCGCATCGGGGCAGTACCCGGTGGAAACGGTACAGGCCATGGCGCGCGTGTGCCTGGGGGCCGAAAAACACCCCACTTCGACGAAGTCGCACCACCGCCTGGGCGAGACCTTCTCCCGCTGCGACGAGACCATCGCGTTGGCCGCCATGTACGCGGCCAACCATTTCCCGGGTGTGAAGGCGATCATTTCGCTGACCGAAAGCGGCCATACGCCGCTGATCATGTCGCGCATCCGCTCGGGCGTGCCGATCTACTGCTATAGCCCGCACAGCGTCACGCAGAACCGGGTGGCGATGTTCCGCGGCGTCTACACCATCCCGTTCGCGCCGTCGGACTACGAGCCCGCCGATCTGAGCAACGCCGCCATCGACGAACTGCGCCGCCGCAGCCTGGTGCAGACCGGCGACTGGGTGATCCTGACGAAGGGCGATTTCTACCGCGATAGCGGCGGCACCAACGGCATGAAGATCCTGCTGGTGGACTGACGCCGCGGCGGCCGGGGCGCGATCCCGGCCGCGGGCCTCAGCCGAAGAACCAGTAGCACACGCCGATGGCCGCCATCACGCCGGCCAGGTCGGCGATCAGGGCGCAGCCCACGGCGTGGCGCGCGCGCAGGATCCCGACCGATCCGAAATACACCGCCAGCACGTAAAAGGTGGTTTCGGTGCTGCCCTGGACGACGGCAGAGAGCAGCGCGGGGAAACTGTCCACGCCGAAATGCGTCATCGTCTCCAGCATCATGGCGCGGGCGGCGCTGCCCGAGAAGGGCTTGACCAGGGCGGTGGGCAGGGCGTCCACGAAGCGCGTGTCCCAGCCCGCGTGGTGGGCCATCCAGCGGATGCCGTCGAGCAGGAAGTCGAGCGCGCCGGACGCGCGCAGCACGCCGACGGCGCACAACATGGCCACCAGGTAGGGCAGCAGGCTCTTGGCGATGTCGAAGCCTTCCTTGGCGCCTTCGATGAAGGCCTCGTAGACCGGCACTTTTTTCCAGGCGCCGGCGATCAGGAATGCGATCAGGATGCCGAACAGGCTCAGGTTGCCCATCAACGAAGACAGCGAAGCAATGGCGGCGGCGGACATGCCCGCCAGCAGCGCCATGAAGCCTCCCATCAGCAGGGCCGCGCCGCCCAGCCAGAGCATGACGACGGGGTCCGCCAGGCGCAGGCGCTGGCAGGCCGCCACCGCAAGAAAGCCGGCCAGGGTCGAGGCGCTGGTGGCCAGCAGGATCGGCAGGAACACCAGCGTCGGGTCCGCCGCGCCCTGCTGCGCCCGGAACATGAACAGCGTGACCGGCAGCAAGGTCAGCGACGAGGCGTTCAGCACCAGGAAGAGAATCTGTGCGTTGGTGGCGGTTTCGGGCGTGGGGTTCAGGGATTGCAATTCGCGCATGGCGCGCAGCCCGATCGGCGTGGCGGCATTGTCCAGCCCGAGGCCATTGGCGGCGAAGTTCAGCGTGATCAGGCCGATGGCGGGATGGTTGCGCGGCACCTCGGGCATCAGGCGCGCGAACAGCGGGCCCAGTATCTGCGCCAGCTTTTCCACCAGGCCGGCGCCTTCGGCGATGCGCAGGAAGCCCAGCCACAGGGTCAGGGTGCCGAACAGCAGCACCATCACTTCCACGGACACGCGAGCCATGTCGAACAGGCTGGCCACCATCAGGCGGAAGACCTCGGGGTCGCCCATGGCAAGCCAGCGGTACAGCGCGGCCGCGGCCGCGGTAAGAAAGAAGCCCAGCCAGAGTTTGTTCAGCATGCGGAAAGTGCCCGGATAGCGATTCGTTGCGCCGCCCATTGTCGCATCCCGGCAAGCCGCAGCTTGGCCCGGGCTCGCCAATTCTGGTACTTTGGTCGCAGAGCGATAACACATAACAGTGAGAGACACTCATGGATTTCAATGCCTGGCGCCGGCGCCGCATCTCGGAACCCGCGTATCGCTGGGCGCGCAATGCGCTGCCGGCGATGTCGGCCACCGAGCGCGAAGCCATCGAAGCCGGCGACACCTGGTGGGACGCCGACCTGTTCACAGGCAACCCCGACTGGCGCAAGCTGCTCGCCGTGCCCGCCGCGGTGCTGACGCCGGAAGAGCAGCGCTTCATCGACGGCCCGGTGGCCCGCCTGTGCGCCATGCTGGACGAGTGGGACATCACCTGGAACCGGCGCGACCTGCCGCCCGAGGTCTGGGCCTTCCTGAAGGCGGAACGCTTCTTCGGCATGATCATTCCGCGGCGCTACGGCGGGCTCGGGTTCTCTCCCTATGCGCATTCCGAAGTCGTGCGCCGCATTTCGGCCTATTCCATCACGGCCGGCGTCACGGTCATGGTGCCCAACTCGCTGGGCCCGGGCGAATTGCTGATGCAGTTCGGCACGCCCGCGCAACGCGATTACTGGCTGCCCCGGCTGGCCGACGGCAGCGAGGTGCCGTGTTTCGGCCTCACCAGCCCCGAGGCGGGCTCGGATGCGGCATCCATGGTGGACACGGGCGTCGTATGCCGGCAGGTGGTGGACGGCCGCGAACTGATCGGGATCCGGCTGAACTGGCACAAGCGCTACATCACGCTGGGGCCCGTGGCGACCGTGCTGGGCCTGGCCTTCAAGATGTCGGATCCGGACGGCATCCTGGGCGGCCCCAAGGACATCGGCATTTCAGTCGCCCTGGTGCCGACCGAGGCGCCGGGCGTGGAAATCGGCCGCCGCCACCTTCCGGCCATGCAGGTCTTCCAGAACGGCCCCAACCGCGGGCGCGACGTGTTCGTGCCCCTGGACGCGCTGATCGGCGGCGCCGAGCGCGCGGGCCACGGCTGGCAGATGCTGATGAGCGCGCTGGCGGCGGGCCGGGGTATTTCGCTGCCGTCGCTGTCGGCCGCCGCCGCCGTGATGTGCGCGCACACCACGGGCATGTACGCGCGCGTGCGCGAGCAATTCGGCATACCGGTGGGCAAGTTCGAAGGCGTGCAGGAACGCCTGGCCAGCCTGGCGGGCAACGCCTATCTGGTGGAGGCCGCCAGGCGCCTGACCTGCGCCGCGCTGAACCAGGACGTGAAGCCGGCGGTGGTCTCCGGCATCATGAAGTACCACGCCACCGAACGCATGCGCAGTTCGGTCAACGACGCCATGGACATCCATGCGGGCCGAGCCGTCATCGACGGCCCCAGCAACTACCTGGGCGCGCTGTACCGCGCCGTGCCCATCGCCATCACGGTCGAGGGCGCCAACATCCTGACGCGCAACCTGATCATCTTCGGCCAGGGCGCGATCCGCGCCCATCCCTACCTGATGCCGGAAATCCTGGCGCTGGGCAATCCCGACGAAGAACGCGGCATCGCCGTTTTCCACGACGTATTCTGGCGGCATCTGCGCCACGCCGGGATCAACGCCTTGCGCGCCATCGGCCGGGCCTGGACCGCAGGGATGCTGGCGCCAGCCCCGGCTTCGGGGCCGACGGCAGGGCACTACCGGCGGTTGAGCCGCTATGCGTCGGGCTTTGCCTTGCTCGCGGACGCAACGCTGGCGCAGCTTGGCGGGGCCTTGAAGCGCCGCGAAATGATCTCGGCGCGGCTGGGGGACATCCTGTCGGAGCTGTACCTGCTGTCCGCCGTGCTGAAGCGCTGGGAGGACGAAGGCCGCCGGCACGATGACCTGCCGCTGGTGCATTGGTGCCTTGAGCAGGGCTACGCCGCCATCGAGAAAAGCATGGACCAGGTGCTGCGCAATCTGCCGGGCCGCGTGCTGTCGTGGGGCCTGCGAGCGGCCATCCTGCCGCTGCGCCTGGCCAGGGGGCCGAGCGACGCCCTGACCCGCGAATGCGCCGAGCTGCTGCTCAAGCCGTCGCCCACGCATGCCCGGCTGGCCGCGGACCTGCACCGGGATCCGGGCGATCCTCATTCGGGCAGCGATCCGGTGGGTCTGTTGACCCGCGCCTTCGCGCTGGCCGACGCGGTGCAGCCGTTGCGCGACCGTCTGCATCAATCAGGCGTGCGCGACTGGCGCGAGGCGCATCGGCGCGGCGCGATCACGGACGCGCAGGCGGCGGCGTTCGAGGAAGCCGAGACGATCGTGTCGCAGGTCCTGCAGGTGGATGATTTCGCGGCCGAAGACCTGTCGCCGTCCGCCGCGAGGCCGGAGGCGGCGCATCGCGGCGAGGACGGAGCCTGACCGGGGGGACTAGTCGTCCTGGTTGGGATCCATGTCCGGAAACAGGATCTCGGTGTAGCCGAACTTCGAGAAGTCCTGGATGCGGGACGGGTACAGTCGGCCGATCAGGTGGTCGCACTCGTGCTGCACCACGCGGGCGTGGAAACCTTCGGCTTCCCGTTCGATGCGCTGGCCGTAAGGGTCGCGCCCGCTGTAGCGGATATGGCGGTAGCGCGGCACCAGACCGCGCAGGCCCGGCACCGACAGGCAGCCTTCCCAGCCATCCTCCATCTCGTCCGACAGCGGCGTGATGACGGGATTGCACAGGATGGTCTGCGGCACGGGCGGCGCGTCGGGGTAGCGTTCGTTGCGGTCGAAACCGAAGATCACCAGTTGCAGATCCATGCCGATCTGCGGCGCGGCCAGTCCGACCCCATGGGCGGCCGCCATCGTTTCGAACATGTCGTCGATCAGCGCGTGCAACTCGGGCGTGTCGAAGCGCTCGACGGGCGCGGCCACTCGCAGCAGCCGCGGGTCGCCCATTTTCAGGATGGGGTGGATCATGATTTCCCCGGTCTCAGTCTTCGCGGCCTTTCTTTTCGATGAATTCGATCTTGTAGCCGTCCGGGTCTTCGACGAACGCGATGACCGTCTTGCCATGCTTCATCGGGCCGGCTTCGCGGGTGACCTTGCCGCCTTTTTCCTTGACCTTGTCACAGGCTTCGTAGGCATTGTCGACTTCCAGGGCAATGTGGCCGTAGCCGGTGCCCAGGTCGTATTTTTCCGTGTCCCAGTTGTGGGTCAGCTCGATGACGGCGCCTTCGGATTCGTCCTGGTAGCCCACGAAAGCCAGCGTGAACTTGCCGTCGGGATAGTCCTTGCGGCGCAGGACGCGCATGCCGAGCACGTTGGTGTAGAAGTCGATGGACTTGTCGAGGTTGCCGACTCGCAGCATGGTGTGGAGCATACGCATGGATGTCTTCCTTAAGCGGTGAGGGGGAGCGGGAAGAACCCGCCGCTTGCGGCGGGTTCCCGGTTGATGCCGATATCGCCCAGCGCGGCGCCCATGGCGTCGACGGCCTGGCGCATCCGATCGGGGCCGAACGCGCCGATGCAGCCGACCCGGAACGTGGGTTGTTCGGTGTTGTAGAAGTTGCTGAGCACGTAGCCGCGGCGCTTGAGCGCATCGACGAACAGCTGCAGGTTCCAGGTCGGCGCATCCGGAGCCCGGACGTTGACGACGATGGGGCCTTGCAGGGCGGGCGGCAGGTACGGTACCAGGCCCAGCGCGCCGATGCCGTCGTACAGCGTGCGCATGTTCGCGGTGTAGCGCGCCAGGCGGGCTTCGCGGCCTTCCTCATGATACAGCGCCAGGGCGACGGCCAGCGCGGCCAGCGTGGGCGCGGGCGGCGTGAAGCGCGGACCGGCATTGGGTTGCAGGGTGTGCTGGTAGATGTCGGACAGGTCCAGCGACCAGCTGCCGGCGTTGCCGCTTGCGGCCTCCAGGCTGTCGCGCCGGGCCACGACGAAGGCGGCGCCCGGCAGGCCTTCGAGGCACTTGTTGGCCGTCAGCACCACGGCATCCACGGCGGGGAGGTCGCGCAGCTCCAGGGGCAGCGCGCCGAAGGCGGAAACCGCGTCGACGATGACGCGGCGGCCCAGCGCATGCGCAACGCGCGCCAGTTCGGGCACGTCGTGGCAGATGCCGCTGCCGGTCTCGCTGTAGACCACCGCCAGGTGCGTCAGCGTGGGGTCGCGTTCCAGCGCGGCGGCCACGGCTTGCGGGTCCAGCCGCTCGGTCGCGCCCATGGGCAGTGGCACGGCGATCCTGCCGGCGTCGGCAGCCAGCTTCTGCAGGCGGGAGGCGTAGGCGCCGGTGGAAGGGGCGAGCAGCCTGCCGCCCGCCGGCACGAAGGTGCGGATCGCGGCTTCGACGGCGAAGTGCCCGCAGCCGGGCAGCGCCAGCGCGGCGTGCTCGTCGGACGAGGCTTGCGCCACGCGCAGCACGCTATCGCAGACCTGCCGGTAGGCCTGGCGGAAATCGTTGTCCCAGGGCGCGTAGTCCTGCGCCATGGCGGCCTTCACCCGCGCGTCGGTCGTGACCGGGCCCGGAATCAGCAGCAACATTTCAAAGCTCCTTTCGTGGAACAGGCACCAAACCGTCTCAGAATTGAGGCAGGGAAGCGGGGTCGTGACGCCGCAGGATGTTCTTGGCGTCTTCGAAGCCAGGCAGGATCTGCCCCACTTCGCGCCAGAAATCCTGACTGTGGTTCATTTCGCGCAGATGGGCAAGCTCATGCGCGATGACGTAATCGATGATGGCGGGCGCGAAATGGATCAGGCGCCAGTTCAGCATGATGTTGCCGTCGCTGGTGCAGGAGCCCCAGCGCGTGGCCGCCGACGACAGGCGCCAGCGGCGGATCTTCAGCCCGCTGATCTGCAGGAAATGGGCAAGGCGGGCGCCGAACCAGGCGCCGGCGCGCTGTTGCAGCCAGGCTTGCGCGGAGTCGCGGATTCGGCCCTGGTCGGCCGAGGAGGGCAGCGCCAGCCACAGCGTATCGCCGTCCTCGGGAGCTTCCGCGTCGCCGGACAGATAGGCCTGGCGGCTGTCGCCGCTCACGCCGATCACGATGCGCTTGCCCAGGTAGGGCAGTTCGCCGCCGGGCTGCCAGCGCGTATGCGCCATGGCCAGCTGCCGCTTGCGGGCATGCCATTCGCGCAGCTTGGCCAGGATCCAGCGGGATTTTTCCCGGACCGCGTCGTCGATCTGCGCCAGCGTGACCCAGTTGGGGGCGGTGACGCGCAAGCCGTCGTCCGTGACCACGAAACCGATGCTGCGGCGCCGCGAGCGCAAGAGCACGAAGCCGATGGGCTGCTGCTCGGTCGGGACTTCGCGCCAGCGAGCGCCGGGCGGCAGCGGGTCGGGGCAGGGCGTGGGGACGCGCGACGAGGCGTTGGGGGAGAGCGTCAGCAGCGGCTCGCCGGCGGGGCCGGAGGGCGGCGGAGCGTCGGGGTAGAGCGGCTTGGGAGGCGTAGGCTGAAGCGGGGACGCACTGGGAGCGCCGCCCGGCGGCGGCGCGCCGGCGGGCGCGCCGTTTGGCTGCACGTCGAACAGGAGTTCGAGCTGGTCAGGGCTGGACATACCTTTCAGGATTGAGACGCCGCATTTCCCCTTCGATCCAGTCCTGAACCTTCTGGTTCAGTTCCTCGGGGGAGAGTCCCTTGGATTCTATCGCGGGACCGATGGACAGGGTGATCAGGCCCGGGTGTTTCACGAAAGCGTTGCGCCGCCAGCACTCACCGGCGTTGTGCGCGACGGGAATGACGGCGGCGCCGGTGCGGGATGCCAGCAGCGCGCCGCCCATCTTGTAGCGGGCGACCTTGCCCGGCGCGACCCGGGTGCCCTCGGGGAACAGCAGGGGCCAGCGGCCTTCGTCCAGACGGGTCTGGCCTTGCTTGACGACCTGCTCGAAGGCATCGCGGCCTTTCGAACGGTCGATCGCGATCATGCGCAGCAGCGCCAGGCCCCACCCGAAGAACGGCACCATGTGCAGTTCCTTTTTGTAGACGAAGCAGACTTCGCGGGGCATGTAGGCGGGAAAGAACAGCGTTTCCCAGGCCGACTGGTGCTTGGACAGCAGCACCGCGGGGCCGTCGGGCAGGTTTTCCCAGCCCTTGACCTGCCAGCGGATGCCGCAGATCACGCGCGCGCCCCAGATGGCCAGGCGCGGCCAGCCCACCGTCAGCTTGTAGCGCCAATGCAGCGGCAGCGGCGCCCACAGGATGCAGGCAAAGGCATAGGGGATGACCGTGACGGACAGGAACAGGAGGTAGAGCAGCGAACGTAGCCAGGCCATTGGGTCAGCTGTCCTGGAGCAGGGCGTCGGCCACGGCCGACAGGTCGTCGCATACGCGGGTGTTTTCGGGCAGGCCGCCCTTGTCCAGCGTCTTCTTGCCGTTGCCGGTCAGCACCAGCCAGGGCGAGCAGCCGACCGACGACGAGGCCTGCAGATCGCGCAGAGAATCGCCGATCGCGGGCACGCCGGCCAGGTCCACGTCGTAGCGGTGTCCGATCTGTTCGAACATGCCCGGCCGGGGCTTGCGGCAGGTGCAGTTGTCGTCCGGGCCGTGCGGGCACATGAAGACGGCGTCGATGCTGCCGCCGGCGGCGGCCAGTTCGCGCCGCATCTTGGCGTGGATGGCGGTCAGCGTGTCCATGTCGAACAGGCCGCGCGCCAGCCCCGACTGGTTGGTGGCGACGACCACTCTCCAGCCGGCCTGCGTGAGCCTGGCGATGGCCTGCAGACTGCCGGGCAGGGCGATCCATTCGTCGGGATTCTTGACGAAGGCGTCGCTGTCCTGATTGATGACGCCGTCGCGGTCGAGGATGATCAGTTTCACTGTGCGAGCCTGGAAATGTCTGCCACCTGATTCATCAGGCCATGCAACTGCCCCAGCAGGGCCAGCCGGTTGGCGCGCACGGCCGGGTCTTCGGCCATGACCATGACGTCGGCGAAGAAGGCGTCCACGGGTTCGCGGACCTGGGCCAGCGTGGTGAGGCTGCCGGCGAAGTCGCCCGCGGCCAGTTGCGCCTCGGCCTTCGGGCGCAGCGCCGATACGGCGGCGGCCAGCGCCTTTTCGGCCGGCTCCGCCAGCGCGGCGTCGTTCACCGCGCCGATCTCGCCTTCGGCCTTCTTGAGCAGGTTGCCGATGCGCTTGTTCGCGGCGGCCAGGCTGGCGGCTTCGGGCAGTTGCGCGAACGCGGCGGCCGCTCGCACGCGTTCGGCCACCTGGTGCAGGGGCGGGGTCAGCGCGATGACGGCTTCCACCGCGTTGCGGTCGGACTCATTGATCAACTGGTTGCGATAGCGCTCGTAGATGAAGGCGCGGACCTCGGCCAGCGTGCCGGCCGGGATCTTGCCGGCCGGGAAGGTGCCCGCCGCCAGTTCCAGCAGGCCGTCCAGCGACAGCGGGCCGTCCTGGCTGATCTTCAGCCAGCCGCCCGCGGCCAGTTGCTCGAAGGCGCTGATCAGGCCCAGCGCGGCGCGGCGCAGGCCGAAGGGATCGCGCTCGCCGGTGGGGGCCAGACCGATCGCCCAGATGCCGACCAGGGTCTCGACGCGCTCGGCGATGAACAGCACCGCGGCCGTCAGCGACTCCTGGGTGACGGGCGCGTCGTAACGGTTGCGGTACTGGTTGCGCAGGGCCTGCACGACGCTGTCGGGTTCGCCGTCGCCTGCCGCGTAGTACGCGCCCATGACGCCTTGCAGCTCCGGGAACTCGCCGACCATGTTGGAGCCCAGGTCGGCCTTGGCCAGCAGGGCGGCGCGGTCGGCGGCGGATACGTCGCCGCCCAGCTGCCCGGCCACGCCGCGGGCGATGGCGCGCACGCGCTCCACGCGCTCGAGCTGCGTGCCCAGCTTGTTGTGGTAGACGATGGATCCGAGCTGTTCGACGCGCGCGGCCAGCGGCGTCTTGCGGTCGGTTTCGAAGAAGAACTGCGCATCCGCCAGGCGGGGACGCACCACGCGCTGGTTGCCTTCGACGATGTTCACCGGATCGTCCGTGCGCATGTTGCTCACGATCAGGAAGCGGTGGGTCAGGCGGCCGGTGGCCGGATCGAACAGCGGGAAGTACTTCTGGTTGAGCCGCATGGTCAGGATCAGGCATTCCTGCGGCACTTGCAGGAACTGCTCCTCGAACTCGCCCACGTAAACGGTGGGGTGCTCGACCAGCGCGGTGACTTCGTCCAGCAGCGCCGCCACTTCCGGATCGTCGCCCAGGGTGGCGGACAGGCGGCCGGCGTGGTCCAGCAGCTGGCGCTTGATTTCGTCGCGGCGGCCCTCGAACGAGGCCACGACGCTGCCGCGCTCGGCCAGGGTGGCAGCATAGGCGTCGGCGTCGGCGAACGATACCGGGCCGGCGCTCATGAAGCGGTGGCCCAGCGTCTCGCGGCCGGCCGAGAGGCCCAGCGCCGACACCGGCACCACGTCGGCGCCGAAGAGCGCGACCAGGCCGTGCGCCGGGCGCACGAATTTGACCGTGGTGACGCCGTCGGCCAGCTGATAGCGCATGACCTTGGGAATGGGCAGGCCGTCGATCGCGGCGTCTATGCCTTCCTGCAGGCCGGCGGCCAACTGGGCGCCCGGCGCGGTGCCGCGCGCGACCAGGTAGTCCTGTTTGCCGTCGGATTCGCGGTCCAGCGTGGAAACGTCGATATTCTCCAGGCCCTTGGCGGCCAGTTTCTTCTGCAACGCCGGAGTGGCGCTGCCGTCTTCGGCCAGGCCGATCTTCACCGGCATCAGCTTTTCGGCATAGGGCTGGTCGGGCGCCTGCGCCAGCACGGCGGACAGGTGCACGGCCAGGCGGCGCGGCGTGGAAAACGCGGTGGCGGCGCAGCCGGCGGCCAGCAGGCCGTGGCGTTCCAGCGTGGCGCGCACGCCTTCGGCAAAGGCCTGGCCCAGTTTTTGCAGGGCCTTGGGCGGAAGTTCTTCGGTCAGCAGTTCGACCAGCAGCGGGCGGATGTTCGTCGTCATTTATGCTGCCTCCCCGGCGGCCTTGTTGCGGCCCAGCATGGGAAAGCCCAGTCGTTCGCGGGAATCGTAGTAGGCCTGCGCGACGGCGCGCGACAGGTTGCGGATGCGGCCGATGTACGCGGCGCGCTCGGTGACGCTGATCGCGCCGCGCGCGTCCAGCATGTTGAAGGTATGGGCCGCCTTCAGCGCGGCCTCGTAGGCCGGCAGCGCCAGCGGCACGTCCATCAGGCGCTTGGCCTCGGCTTCGTAGTCATTGAAGTGCGAGAACAGCATGTCGGCGGACGAATGCTCGAAGTTGTAGGTGGACTGCTCCACCTCGTTCTGGTGGAACACGTCGCGGTAGAGCACGCGGTTGCCGTTGGCGCCTTCGGTCCAGACCAGGTCGTACACGCTTTGCACGTCCTGGAGGTACATGGCCAGGCGTTCCAGGCCGTAGGTGATTTCACCGGTGGTCGGGGTGCAGTCCAGGCCGCCCACTTGCTGGAAGTAGGTGAACTGGGTGACTTCCATGCCGTTCAGCCAGACTTCCCAGCCCAGGCCCCAGGCGCCGAGCGTGGGGTTCTCCCAGTCGTCCTCGACGAAGCGGATGTCGTGCTGGGCCGGGTCGATGCCCAGCGCCTTGAGCGAACCGATGTAGAGGTCAAGGATTTCCGGGGGCGCCGGCTTCAGCACGACCTGGTATTGGTAATAGTGCTGCAGGCGGTTGGGGTTTTCGCCGTAGCGCCCGTCCTTGGGGCGGCGCGAGGGCTGCACGTAAGCCGCGCGCCAGGGTTCCGGGCCGATCGCGCGCAGGAACGTGGCGGTGTGCGAGGTGCCGGCGCCGACTTCCATGTCGTAGGGCTGCAGCAGGGCGCAACCCTGCTTGTCCCAGTATTCCTGGAGCGTAAGGATGATTTGCTGAAAGGTGAGCATAGGATTCTTGGAATTCGGCCGCCGGGCAGGGCTTGCCCTGGGCGTGGGAAACCTGGCATTTTAACTGGCGCGGAGCGACCCGTCCCGCAAAGGGGAGCCCGGGGCCGGATCGGGCCCCTAATAGGTGGGGGGAGTCACCGCGCTGACGATTTCGCTGGGGCCGTCGTGGACATTGCGGAAGCGATGGGGCACCCGGCTGTCGAAATAGTAGGAATCGCCGGCCTGAAGCACGCGGGTCTTGTCTCCCACGGTGACTTCCACGGCCCCGGACAGCACCAGGCCGGCCTCCTGGGCCGGGTGGCTGAACAACTCGCCCGTATCGGCCCCCGGCAGGTAGCGTTCCTGCATCATGAGCATGGCCCGGTTGGCGAAGCGGCTGCCGATCATCCGGTAGGAAATGGCGTTCGGATTGCCGATTTCCGGCAGGTCCTCGGGGGTGTAGAAGGGCGATTCGGCCACCAGCAGCCGGCTGTTCGAGAAAAAGCCCACGATGGTGGTGCCCAGGGCGTCCAGCACGGCCGCCAGCGTATCGAGGGAGGGACTGATCTTGTCGCGTTCGATCAGCGAGATCGAAGCGTGCGAGACGCCCGAGCGCTGGGCCACTTCGCGTATGCCCAGGCCGCGGCGGCGGCGTAATTCCCTTATGTCTGCGCCGATTCTCGGCATCGTGTCTCCTCCTGCGGGCCGGTCTCCGGACCGGCGGTCGTTCCGGCTTGCAGGATACACGGACCGCGCTCAGGCGAGCCGGGCCTGCGGGGGGCGGAGATCGACGATTTGGGGACGGTACGAAAAAGTATCCAGCGGATAGAGCGGCCTGGCCCGGTCGAAGGGCAACTGGTCGGGGTGGTAGCCGGTCAGGCCGGGCGTTTCCGCGCAGGCGCATTCGCCTATGTCGGCAAAGGCGAGCTTGAAGTGATAGCCCGACTTCACCACGATCAGGTCCGTGGCGTCGAGGTCCATGCCCGCGTCCAGATAGCATCCCGGATCCTGCGACATGACGGCGTCCTGGGTGATCAGCAGTTCGTAGCGCGGGTTGCGGAGCACGGCATGGGGCCCGAGCCGCAGCGTGGCGCCCCGCATGAAGGCGCCGCGGTTGCGGAAGGTGCCGCTGCCCAGGGCCGCGACCTGGCCCGATACGTCCAGGGGCCGGCAGGCGGAACTGTAGCGGCCGCCGGCCCGCAGCGTCACCCGGGCGCCGACGCCGGCCTGCTGGCATAGGCGCAGCGCTTCAGGGTCCGTGACGATGGCGGCGACGCGCCGCCCGGTCAGCGCCAGCGCGCGCTCCAGCACGTGCAGGCTGTCTCCCGGCCCGCCCGCCAGGACCCGGTCGCCGAAATCGCCGACGACCAGCCTGCGGGCCGAGCCTTCGTGGCGCTCCAGCAGCGTATCGATGTCCGGCAGGTCGTGGACGTAGCGGTCCCGCCCGGCCCACAGCGTCTGCGCTAGATCGGCGGCGAGCGCGCGGGCGCGGGGCAGCGCGGCGGCGGTCCGGCCGTAGGCCAGGACGGTTTGCCCGACGCCCGCGCCGTCGATGAAGGGATTCACGTTGAAAATGGAGACGTCCAGGATGCTGTCATCGGCCTGCGCGGCCGCCAGGGCCCGGGCGTGGAGTTCGGCGAGCGGCCCGCGCGCGGTTTCGTCGTTGCCGCGTGTCAGCATCGGCACCAGCACGCTGACTCCGGCGGGCCGCTGCCCCGTGTCCAGCATGCGCAGCAGTTCCGTGGCCACCCGGATCCCGGTTTCGGCGGCGTCGGCATGCGGATTGGTCTTGTAGGCCGAGGCGAAATCCAGCTGGCAGAGCAGGGCGGGCACGGCGTGGGCATGCAGATCGAAGCCCGCCACGATAGGCATTTCCGCACCGACGACGGCGCGCAGCTCCGTCAACAGATCCGCCTCGGCGCTGTCGAGGTCCACGGTCTGCATGCAGCCATGCAGGCAGAGCGCGATGGCATCGAAGCCGCCGGCCCGCGCGGTTTCCAGGATGCCGGCGCGCAGCTCCGCGTACGCGCCGTCCTCGACCCGGCCTCCCGGCCGTGCCCTGGCGGCGAGCGTGGGCACGGCGGCGCAGCCATGCGCCTTCAGCGTGCGCAGGATGCCGCCCAGCACCGAGTCGGCGGCGGCGTTGGCGCTGAGCATGGCCTCGCCGCGCTCGATCTCGAAGGCGGACAAAGGCGTGGTCACCGGGGTGAATCCGTGCGTTTCCTGGAACAACTGCCCCACCAGGATACGGTAGCGGGTGGGCATGGGCGGGTCTCCGAAAGGCGGGCCATGGCGGCCCAGGCGATTATTTCAGGCTGATGTGGGCGCGTTGCGCCGTTGCGCGCTGCTTGTCGATCTCGGCCTTGAGCTGGGCGCCGAACTCCGCCGGCGGATTGCCCACCGGCACGGCGGAGAAGCCCGCCAGCTTTTCCTTGACCTCGGGCATGGCCAGCACCTGCGCGACCGCCTGGTACAGCTGATCCACGATGGCCGGCGGCGTGTTCCTGGGGGCGACCAGGCCGAACCACGAGGCGTCGTTGACTTCAGGAATGCCGACCTCGGCGAAGGTGGGAACGTCCGGCAGGGCCGGGATGCGCTGAGGATAGGCGATGGCCAGCGCCTTCAGGTCGCCGTTGCGGATGAATGGCAGCGACGAGGGCAGGTTATCGAATACCGCGGCGATCTGCCCGCCCAGCGCGTCCTGCAGCGCGGGGCTGGAACCACGGTACGGCACGTGCATCATCTCCGTGCCGGTGCTGAGCTTGAACAGCTCGCCCATCATATTGGCCTCGGAGCCGGTGCCGGCGGATCCATAGGTATAGGCGTTGGGCTTGCCCTTGAGCAGCTTGATGAAAGAGGCCATGTCCTGGGCAGGCACCGAGGGCCCGATGGTAAGGACGTTGGGCACCGAGGCCAGCTTGGTGATCGGCGCCAGGTCGCGGGTCACGTCGTACGAAATATTGTCATAGACCACCGGCGTCACGGCGTGGGAGCTCACCGTGGCGATGCCGAGGGTATAGCCGTCCGGCTCCGAACGGATCACGTATTCGCTTCCGATCCGGCCGGCCGCGCCGTTGCGGTTCTCCACGACGACGGTCTGCTTGAGCAGCTTGCCCAGCGGATCGGCGATGCTGCGGGCCAGTACGTCGGTGGTGCCCCCCGGCGGGAAGGGCACGACCAGCTTGATCGGCCGGGAAGGATAGGCCTGCTGCGCCTGCGCGGGCGCGATGAGGGCGGAACCCGCGAGCGCCAGCGCGCCGATGACGATGCCAAGTTTCATGGTTTTCCCCTTGTCTGGTGTAGGTATGAACGGGCCGTCGCCGCGGGCCCGCGGCCGCGCGGCGAGGCCGGCGTTACTGCATGCGCAGCGCGGCCGCGCGGCGGTGGCCTTCCATGCCTTCGGTGCGGCTCTGGCGTTCCGCGGGCGGCGCCACGGCGGCCACGCCACGCGAGTCGAGCCACTGATGGGTGCAGATCTTCAGGAACGATCCTACCCACAGCCCGCCGGTGTAGCGGCCCGCGCGCATCGTGGGCAGCGTATGGTTGGTGCCGCAACACTTGTCCGAATACACCACGCTGGCCAGCGTGCCGATGAAGAGCGAGCCGTAGTTGCGCAGGCGGGCGGCGGTGGCGTGCGGATCCCGGGTGTGGACCTGCAAGTGCTCGGCCGCGACGTGGTCCGAATAGGCCAGCATGGCTTGTTCGTCCGCGCACAGGACGATTTCGCCATAGTCGGCCCAGGCGCGGGCGGCCACGGGAGCGGTCGGCAGGTCCTGGAGCTGGCGTTCGACCGCGCCCAGCGTGGCGTGGGCCAGCGCCGCGCTGGTGGTGATCAGGCCGACCCGGGTGCGCACGTCGTGCTCCGCCTGCGCGAGCAGGTCGGTGGCGATCATCTCCGGATCGCCGGTCTCGTCAGCCACCACGAAGATCTCGCTGGGGCCGGCCAACTGGTCGATGCCCACCTCGCCGAACACCTGGCGCTTGGCCTCGTTGACGTAGGCGTTGCCGGGGCCGACGATCTTGTCCACCGCGGGGATGGATTCCGTGCCGCAGGCCATGGCCGCGATGGCCTGGGCGCCGCCGACGAGAAAGATGCGGTCCGCGCCGGACAGGTGGCAGCCCGCGATCATGGCCGGATGGGCGCCAGGCGGCAGGCAGGCGATGACTTCCTCGCAGCCGGCCACCTTGGCGGGAACAATGGTCATGACGGGCGCCGACAGGATCGGGTAGCGGCCTCCGGGCACGTAGGCGCCGATGCGCTGCACCGGGATGACGCGATGCCCCAGGTGCAGCCCGGGCAAGGTCTCGATCTCCAGGGGCAGGACCGTGGCCAGCTGGGCCTGGGCGAAAGCGCGCACGCGCGCAATGGCGAATTCGGTGTCTGCGCGGGTTTGCGCATCCAGGTCGGCGACGGCCTGCAGCCGCGCCTCCAGGGGCACTTCCAGGGCGGGCGTCTCCTTGCCGTCGAATTTCAGGGAATACTCGCGAACCGCGGCGTCGCCGCGGGCGCGCACCTGCGCGATGATGTCGCGCACAGTCTCTTCGATGGCGCTCGCGCTGTCTTCTGCGCGGGCGGCGGGCGACTTGACGTAGTTCAGTTGGCTTGTTGCTGGCATGGAAGGCTCTTCGTGACGGAAGCGTTGCGGGTGTGGGTCACTATAAGAGCGGCCAGGGGCCTTGTTTCATGGCCGCGCGCAGGCGGTAACTATATTGACCGGCGCGGGCTTGCGCGCGCGGCGTTCCGTCCCCCTTCGCCGTGGGGCGGCCTCGGCCCACGGGCGCCGGGCGCCGCGGCAGCCGTGCCGGGGGTGGTGAATATACTGACCGGGCGCGGCCGCCAGCGTCCGCTGCGCATTGGTCGTATGATTCCGGTCTGAGCAAGTCTTATATAAAACCCGGAAGGAGCAGCCCCATGTCCGACCTGATCAAGGTAGAAGTCACCGACGGCATCCAGATCATTACGATCAACCGTCCCGAAGCCAAGAACGCCATCAATCTGGAGGCCGCGCAGGCCATGGCCGCCGCGCTGGACCAACTGGACGGCCGCGACGACATCCGCATCGGCATCCTGACGGGCGGAGGCGGCACGTTTTCCTCGGGCATGGATCTGAAGGCCTTCGCGAAGTCGGGGCAGCGTCCGTACGTGGAAGGCCGCGGCTTTGCCGGCCTGAACGAGCGTCCGCCCAAGAAGCCGCTGATCGCCGCCGTGGAAGGCTATGCGCTGGCCGGGGGCTGCGAAATGGCGCTGGCCTCCGACCTGATCGTGGCCGCCAGCAACGCCAAGTTCGGGTTGCCCGAAGTCAAGCGCGGCCTGGTGGCGGGCGCCGGCGGCATGCTTCGCCTGCCGCGCCGCCTGCCGTACCATATCGCCATGGAGGTCATCCTGACCGGCGAGATGCTCACCGCCGAGCGCGCCCATTCCTTTGGGCTGGTCAATCGCCTGACCGAGCCGGGCGGCGCGCTGGCCGGCGCCCTGGAGCTGGCGCGCGCCATCGTCGAGAACGGCCCGCTGGCCGTGCAGACCGCGAAGAGCATCGTGTCGCAGTCGGGCGACTGGGAGCAGGAAGGCATGTTCGACCGCCAGCGTCCGCTGATCGCCCACATTTTCTCGTCGGCCGACGCCAAGGAAGGCGCCACCGCTTTCGCCGAGAAGCGCAAGCCGGTGTGGCAGGGCAAGTGAGGCTCCCTTGCCGCGCCCCTGCGGCGAACCGTCCAAGAACCTTTAATCTATAGCGCGGCCGGCTGCGCCGGCCGCGGTTTCAATTTTCCATCCAGACAGTCAATCGCCATGTCCGTCATCATCAAAGAAGAAGACTTCATCCAGTCGATCGCCGACGGGATCCAGTTCATCAGCTACTACCATCCGGTGGACTACATCCGCCACCTGGCCCGCGCCTACGAGCGCGAGGAAAGCCCGGCCGCGCGCGATGCGATGGCCCAGATCCTGACCAACTCGCGCATGTGCGCCGAAGGCAAGCGCCCGCTGTGCCAGGACACCGGCATCGTGAATGTCTTCCTCAAGGTCGGCATGGACGTGCGCTTCGACACCAAGCGCACGTTGCAGGAACTCTGCGACGAAGGCGTGCGCCGCGGCTACCTGAATCCCGACAATCCGCTGCGCGCCTCCGTGCTGGACGACCCGCTGTTCGCGCGCAAGAACACGCGCGACAACACGCCCTGTATCCTGCACGTCGAACTGGTCCCCGGCGACAAGGTCGACGTGCAGCTTGCCTCGAAGGGCGGCGGCTCGGAAAACAAATCCAAGTTCGCCATGCTGAACCCCAGCGATTCGCTGGTGGACTGGGTGCTCAAGACGGTCCCGACGATGGGCGCAGGCTGGTGCCCGCCGGGCATGCTGGGCATCGGCGTCGGCGGCACCGCCGAAAAAGCCATGCTGATGGCCAAGCAGTCGTTGATGGAAGACATCGACATGTACGAGCTGCTGGCCCGCGGTCCGCAGAACAAGCTGGAAGAACTGCGCATCGAGCTGTATGAGAAAGTCAACGCGCTGGGCATCGGCGCGCAGGGCCTGGGCGGCCTGACCACCGTGCTGGACGTCAAGATCAACACGTTCCCGACGCACGCGGCTTCCAAGCCCGTCGCCATGATCCCGAACTGCGCCGCCACGCGTCACGCGCATTTCGAACTGGACGGCTCGGGCCCGGCGCGCCTGGACCCGCCGTCGCTGTCCGAATGGCCGGAAGTGCATTGGGCGCCGGACTACAACAAGTCCAAGCAGGTCGACCTGAACACGCTGACGAAGGAAGAAGTCGCCAGCTGGAAGCCGGGCCAGACCCTGCTGCTGTCGGGCAAGATGCTGACCGGCCGCGACGCCGCGCACAAGCGCATCCAGGACATGCTGGCCAAGGGCGAGCCGCTGCCCGTGGACTTCACGAACCGTGTCATCTACTACGTCGGCCCGGTCGATCCGGTGCGCGACGAGGTGGTCGGCCCGGCAGGCCCCACCACGGCTACCCGCATGGACAAGTTCACCGACATGATGCTGGAGCAGACCGGCCTGATCGCCATGATCGGCAAGTCCGAGCGCGGCCCGGTCGCGATCGAGTCCATCAAGAAGCACGGTTCGGCCTACCTGATGGCCGTCGGCGGCGCCGCCTACCTGGTGTCCAAGGCCATCCGGGGCGCCAAGGTGCTGGGCTTCGCCGACCTGGGCATGGAAGCCATCTACGAGTTCGACGTGAAGGACATGCCGGTGACCGTGGCGGTCGACGCCCAGGGCACCTCGGTCCACACGACGGGCCCGAAGGAATGGCAAGCCAAGATCGGGAAGATTCCGGTCGCCGTCGCCTGACCCTGCCGACCTGCGCTGAAAACGGCCGCTGGCGCAGCGGCCGTTTTTTTTTGAGGGCTTGCCCGGCCCTGGGGGGGCAGGTCGTTCCGCGTCCGCCGTCCTAGGACGGTTTCGCGGTTGCGGCCTTGAACGCCGCGATCGCATCCGCCGATTTTCCCAGCACGTCGCGCAGCACTTCCTCGGTGTGCTCGCCCAGCATGGGCGGAGCGCGGCGGTACGCGACCGGCGAGGCCGAGAGACGCAATGGGCTGGCCGTGACGGCGGCGACGCCGCCGGCGGGATGAGGCAGGTCGCGGCGCAGCTGCCGCGCATGCGCTTGAGGATGCGCGAAGGCCTGAGCGATATTGTTGATCGGGCCGCAAGGCACGCCCGCGGCTTCCAGTTTCGCGATCCAGTCGTCGCGCCTGCCTTGCCGCATGATGTCGGCCAGCATGCCGACCAGCGCTTCCCGGTTGGCGATGCGCAGGCGGTTGGTGGCAAAGCGCGGGTCGTCTCCCAGTTCGGGCGCGCCGATGGCGGCGCAGTAGGCGCGGTACTGCGATTCATTGCCCGTGGCCACGATCAGGTGGCCGTCGCTCGCGGCGAACACCTGATAGGGGACGACGTTCTGGTGCGCGTTGCCGGCGCGCGTGGGCGCCACGCCCGAGTTGAAATAGTTGGAGTTCTGGTTGGCCAGCAGGGCCACGTGGCTGTCGAGCAGCGCGATGTCCAGGTGCTGCCCCAGGCCGCTCCTGTGGCGTTCTTGCAGGGCCGCCAGCACCGCGACGGTGGCGTACATGCCGGTGACGATGTCCGTCACCGCCACGCCCGCCTTCTGCGGGCCGCCGCCGGGCAGGTCGTCGCGTTCGCCCGTGATGCTCATCAGGCCGCCCATGCCCTGGATCATGAAGTCATAGCCGGGGCGTTGGGCATAGGGGCCGTCCTGCCCGAATCCCGTGACCGAGCAATAGATCAGGCGCGGATTGATTTTGCTGAGGCTGTCGTAGTCCAGGCCGTACTTGGCCAGGCCGCCGACCTTGAAGTTCTCGACCAGGATGTCGCTGACGGCCGCCAGTTCGCGGATCAGCGCCGCGCCTTCGGGCGTGGCCATGTCGGCCTCGATCGAACGCTTGTTGCGGTTGGTGCTGAGGTAGTAGGCGGACTCGCTGGTGTCCTGGCCGTTGCCGTCCTTGAGGAAGGGCGGGCCCCAGGCGCGGGTGTCGTCGCCCACGCGGGGGCGCTCGACCTTGATGACGTCGGCGCCCAGGTCCGCCAGGTTCTGCGTGCACCAGGGACCCGCGAGGATGCGCGACAGGTCCAGCACGCGGATGCCGTCGAGCGCGGGGGGGCGGGTCATGGCCGCAACTCCGCGGTGCCGTTGCTCAGCACGACCACGTCGCGTTCGCGGGCGCGCGCAAGAAAGCGGACCTGTCCGTCCGGCATCCGCCATATGTCGCATTGCAGGGTCTCGCCTGGATATACCGGCGCCGAGAAGCGTGTGTTCAGGCTGGAAAGGCGCGAGGCGTCGTCGTCGCAGCAGGTCTTCACGATCGCGTGCGCCGCGAAGCCGTAGGAGCACAGGCCGTGCAGGATGGGCCGGGGATAGCCCGCCTGGCGCGCGATTGCGGGATCGGCGTGCAGCGGGTTGCGGTCCGCGTTCAGCCGGTACAGCAGGGCGGCGTTCGGCGGAATGCGGAGTTCGCACCGCAGGTCGGGCTCGCCGCCGGGCGCGGCGGGCAGGGGCGGCGGGCCGTCATCGCCCTGTCCGAAGCCGCCGTCGCCTCGGCAGAAGGTGCTGTGCTGCAGAGTGGCCAGGCAAGCGCCGTCCTCGCTGTGCAAGGTGCGCTCTGTGACGACGATGGCGCCCTTGTCCGCGCCCTTGTCGATCACGTGCGTGTTGCGGCTCCTGCCGATGACCACGCCCGAGGACGGCAGCGGCGCATGCATCGTCAGCCGCTGCTCGCCGTGCACGACCTTGACCCAGTCGATGCCGGCGCGGGGATCCCGCACCCAGAAGCCCGGGTAGCCCAGCACCACGCTCATGGTGGGAAACGCCTGCAAGCCCTTTTCGTAGACGTAGCGCAGTTGGCCGGCGTCTTCGGGGTCCTGTCCCAGGCCGATGCCCAGCGCATACAGCATGGTGTCTTTTTCGTCGTAGCGCTGGCGCACGTCGTCGAAGCGCCAGTCCTTCACGGTTGCATAGTCCAGGGGCATGGCGGCCTCAGATAGGATCCCAGTCGATCACGTCGGGCGAACGCTCCAACGCGTAGAAGTGCTTGCGCATGGCGGGCACCGCGATTTCCCCGATGAGCTCGGGCGTCCAGCCTTCTCCGTGATGCACCGTGCGCAGCGGCCGCGGCTGGCTCATCAGCATGATCTCGTTGGCGCGCACCGCGAAGATCTGCGCGGTGATCGCGCTGGCCGCGTCGCTGGCCAGGTACACGGCCATGGGCGCGACCTTGCCGGCTTCCATTTTTTTCAGCTTTTCGACGCGCGCCTTTTCTTCGTCGGTTTCCGCGGGGATGGAGCTCGTCATGCGGCTCCAGGCGAATGGCGCGATGCAGTTGGAACGGACGTTGTAGCGCGCCATGTCCAGCGCGATGGATTTCGACAGGGCGACGATGCCCAGCTTGGCCGCCGCGTAGTTCGCCTGGCCGAAGTTGCCGATCAGGCCCGACGTGGACGTCATGTGCACGAACGCGCCGGATTCCTGTTCGCGGAAGTAGGGCGCGGCGGCCCGGCTCATGAAGAACGAGCCGTTCAGGTGCACGTCAAGCACCTGGCGCCACTCTTCTTCGCTCATCTTGTGGAAGACGCGATCGCGCAGATTGCCGGCGTTATTGACGACGGCGTCGAGGCGGCCGTAGGCGTCGATCGCGGTCTGCACGCAGCGGCTGGCGCTGTCGTAGGCGGCGACGCTGTCGGTGCTGGCCACCGCCTGCCCGCCGGCGGCGATGATTTCCTTGACCACGGCCTGCGCCGGGCCTTCGGCGCCGCCTTCGCCGGTCAGCGAGACGCCGATGTCGTTCACGACCACCTTGGCGCCGGCCTGCGCCATGGCCAGCGCGATGCCTCGGCCGATGCCGCCGCCCGCGCCCGTAACGATCACTACCTTGCCGGAAACTATGCCGCTCATGAAGCTGACTCCTGTGCTGCGGCGCACGCGCCGCGTGGAAAACAGTTCCGCATCAACCGGTCTGGTTTAGGGGAATGCCCCATGGTAGATTCGGCAAGGCATTCGCAGAATTCAAAATTAGAAATGCCCCCCTTCTGCGTGGTGGAACATGAGACATGACCTGACCGACCTGCGTTTGTTTCTGAACGTGGGGGAAACACTCAACCTGACGCGCGCCGCCGAGCGGACCTTCCTCTCCCTGCCCGCGGCCAGCGCCCGGGTGAAGAACATGGAAGAGGCCTTCAAGGCCAGGCTGCTGGTGCGCATGGCCACGGGCGTCGCGCTGACCCCGGCGGGCGAAGTGCTGCTCAAGCACGCCAACGCGGTCTTTCGCCAGCTGGAGTGCCTGAACGCGGATCTCCAGCCCTACGCCAACGGCCTGAAGGGGCGCCTGCGCCTGCTGGCCAACACCACGGCCACCAATTCCTTTCTTGCCGACGCGCTGTCCACGTTTCTTGCGGAAAACCCGGACGTGGACGTCGAGCTGGAAGAAAAGATCTCCGGCGACATCGTGATCGCGATCCGCGCGGGCGCGGGCGATCTGGGCCTGGTGGCCGGCAACATCGATGTCGAGGGGCTGGACGTCACGCCCCTTTTCCGCGACGAGCTCACCGTCGTGACGTCCCTGGACCACCCGCTGGCATCGCAGGAATCGGCGCATTTCGTGGACCTGGTGGATGCCTACCAATTCGTGGGTATCCATCCGGACAGCGCCATCCAGACTTTCCTCGAAGACATCGCCAGCGGCCTGGGCAAGCGCATCTGCCAGCGCGTGCACGTGGGCAGCTTCGAGGCGGTATGCCGGATGGTGGAGGCCGGCGCCGGCATCGCGGTGGTGCCGCGCGCCTGCGCGGCGCGCTATAGCCGCCCCGACGCGCTGCACGTGCTGAAGCTGAATGATGCTTGGGCCTTGCGCGACCGGCTGCTGTGCCGCCAGCGCGGCCGCGACCTGCCCAGCTTCGCGGAGTGCTTCATTGGCCATCTGCAGCGCGCCGCGCGCGGGCAGTAGCGGCCCGGCCATCGGCGCTGCGCCATCGGGCGGATAGTGTCCGGTGACCGAACTTCGGTGTCGTGCGAAAGAGGGGCTTCCGGAAATGTGTAGCGGCGGACGCGCGCATTCGGAAAATAATAAATGGCGCGGCAGGCAGCGGTTCCATGTCCTGGCCGTGAAAAACAAGACCCAGGAGACCGCCTTGACCGATACTCAACGCCGCCGCGCCATCGCGGGGCTGGGCGCCGCATGCGCCGCCGCCATCGTTCCGTCCTGGGCCCGCGCCGCCGCCTGGCCGGGCCATGCCGTAACCTTCATCGTGCCCTTTCCGGCAGGCGGGCCGGTGGACACCACGGCCCGCTTCACCACGCAGCCGCTGGGCCAGCTGTGGTCCGTCCCCACCGTCGTGGACAACCGTTCCGGCGCGGGCGGTATCGTGGGCGCGCAGTTCGCCGCCAAGGCCGAACCCGACGGCTACAGTTTCTTCTTCGCCTCCATCCATCATGCGGTGCTGCCCAGCCTGCGCGACAACCTCAGCTACGACATCCGTCGCGATTTCGAGCCCGTGGGCATGGCGGCGGTCTTTCCCATCGTGCTGGTGGTCAACCCGTCGCTGCCCGTCAATTCCGTCAGTGAATTGATCGCCTACGCCAAGGCCAATCCCGGCAAGCTGTCCTTCAGTTCGTCCGGAACGGGCGGCGGCACGCACCTTGCGGGCGAACTCTTCAACGCGATGGCCGGCGTGAAGATCCAGCACGTTCCCTATCGGGGCAGCGCGCCCGCGATGCAGGACCTGCTGGGCGGGCAGGTGCAGGTGATGTTCGCCGACGGCCCCTCCGCGGTTCCCCACTTGAAGGCGGGCAAGGTGCGCGCGCTGGGCGTCGGCAACCCGCAGCGCTCGGACATGCTGCCCGACGTGCCCACCATCGCGGAATCGGGCTTGCCGGGCTACGAGGCGTACTCATGGAGCGGCGTGATGGCGCCCAAGGGGACGCCCGCCGATATCGTCGCGCGGCTGAATGCCGACATGGTGAAGGTGCTGTCGGACCCGGCCACCGCCAGGGGCATGATCGCGGCGGGAGCGGAACCCCGGCCAGGCACGCCCGCGCAGTTCGGCGAGTTCGTCCAGGCCGAGATCGCGAAGTGGCGCGGCGTGATCAAGGCGGCGAATATCAAGGTGGAGTGACGCCGGGGCCGGCGGCAGGCGCCAGCGGACCATTTGGCCGGGCCAGGGCTTCGCGGGCGCACAGGTACTCGGCCTCGAGCTGCGCCACCAGCGTTGCGACCGGCAGGATCTCCTGCGCCGCGCCCACGCCCTGGCCCGCGCTCCAGACGTCCTTCCAGGCCTTCGGGCGCGCGTTCTTGTCCAGCATCGGGGGCGGGGCTTCGCGGTGTTGCGCCAGTTCCGCGGGATCGAGCCCTGCGGCCAGGATGCTGGCAGACAGGTAGTTCGCGGGCACGCCCGAGAAATAAGGGGTGTAGACCACGTCCGCCGCCTGGGCCTGCAGCACCATTTCCCGGTAGCCGTCGCCCGCCAGCGACTCTTGCGTGGCGATGAAGCGGGTGCCCATGTAGGCGAAGTCGCAGCCCATCACCTGCGCGGCGAGAATGTCCTTGCCGTGGCTGATACAGCCGGACAGCGCCAGCGGCCCATCGTAGAAGGCGCGTATCTCGTTGACCAGCGCGATGGGGTTGATCTGGCCCGCGTGTCCGCCCGCGCCGGCGGCGACCAGGATCAGGCCGTCCACGCCAGCATCGAGCGCGCGCTTGGCGTGCCGCACGTTGGTGACGTCATGGAAAACCAGGCCGCCATGCGGATGCATGGCGCGCACCGCGGCCTCGGGCGCGTGCAGCGAGGTGATGAGCAGCGGCACGCGGCGCTCGGCGCAGATCGCCAGATCTCCCTGCCAGCGCGCATTGCTGGGATGGATGATCAGGTTCACGCCAAAGGGCGCCACCCTGGCCCGCGGGTCCTCGCGCCGCCGCGCCTCCAGCCCTTCTTCGATGCGCGAGATCCAGGCGTGCAGCTGTTCCTGCGGCCTGGCGTTGAGCGACGGAAATGTTCCGATGATGCCCGCGCCGCATTGCGCGATGACGAGTTCCGGGCCCGAGACCAGGAACATGGGGGCGCCGATGACCGGCAGACGGGTCTGGGCGCGCAATGCGGGCGGCGGGTTCATCATGGCGCTCCGGAGCTTCAGTTGGCCTGGATGTTGGCGTTTCGGATGACGTCGGACCACAACGCGTACTCGCGGTCGATGCGGGCCTGCAGGGCCTTCGAGTCGCCGGTGTTGATGGAGTAGCCGCCGTCGACCATGGCCTGGCGGAACGCCGGATCCTTGGAGACGTCGGCCAACGCGCGGGTCAGCCGGGCGGAAACGGCCTCGGGCAACTGCTTGGGCCCCACCAGGGCGTACCAGCCGACGACTTCATAGTCCGTCAGGCCGGCCTCGATCATGGTGGGCACGTCGGGCAGTTCGGGGTTGCGCGTCTTGGACGTGACCGCGAGCGCGCGGGCCTTGCCGCTCTTGATGAAGGGAATGGCGGTGCTCGTGATGTCGAACATGAACGTCACCTTGCCGCTCACGACGTCCATCATGGCCGGGGAATTGCCGCGGTAAGGCACGTGCAGCATCGGCACGCCGGCCTGCTTTTTCAGGAGTTCCGCGGACAGATGGTTGGAGGCGCCGATGCCGGCGGAGCCGAAGGAGACGGCGTCGGGATGCGAGCGCGCGTAGCTGACGAGCTCGCCCACGTCCTTGGCCGGAATCTGCGGGCCGATAAGCAGCACGTTGGCGTAGTCCACGACCAGCCCGATCAGCGAAAAGTCCTTGCGCGGGTCGAACAGCGTGCTGCGCTGTACCAGCGGCGACATGGTGAGCGTGGGGCTCGCGGCGAAACCTAGCATATAGCCATCCGGCGCCGCCTTGGCGGTGGCGTCGGAGGCGATCATGCCGCTGGCGCCCGCGCGGTTTTCCACGACGACGGCCTGGCCTAGCTTATCGCCCAGGTATTTGGCGAACACCCGGGCCGTGGTGTCCACGGGGCCGCCCGGGGCATAGCCCACCAGCAGCCGTATGGGGCGGTCCGGATACGTGCTTTGGGCCCAGGCGGCCTGGCCGACTGCCATCATCGCCGTGGCGGCTGCCGCGGCGAACAGGGTCTTGATGCGCATGCTCATGTCTCCTAGTGTGCTTGGGCCGGTCGTGGAGCTAAGCCAGGAGCAAGCGCTACGCCAGCCGTTCTTTCAGCGGCTGCTTCAGGATCTTGCCGCTGACTGTGGTGGGAATCGTGTCGATGGGAATGATCTGGGCCGGCCGCTTGTACGGCGCCAGCTGGGCCCGCAGGTGCAGCATCAGCAGACGCAGGTCGAGCGAGGCGCCCGGCAGCGGCTCGACGAAGGCGATGACCTCCTCGTTCTGGTCGGCCGTGGAGCGGCCCACCACGGCGGACAGGCGCACGCCGGGAAAGGCATTGATCACGGATTCGACTTCGATCGGATAGACGTTGAAGCCCGAGCGGATGATCAGGTCCTTGGAGCGTCCCGAGATGAACAGCGCGCCGCTCGCGTCGACGTAGCCGATGTCGCCGGTATGGAGCCAGCCGCCGGGCAGCAGCGCCTGGGCCGTCTGCGCCGGATCGCGGTAGTAGCCCAGCATGACGCCCGGGCCTCGGATCAGGATGTCTCCGCGCTGGCCCGGCGCGGGCGCGCCGCCGTCCGGGGTTCCGATGCGCAATTCCACGCCGTCCACCGCGCAGCCGGCGGAGCAGTCGGCGCGGGGCGCGTCCATGTCCGTGATGAACATGGAGCCGGCGTATTCGGTGATCCCGTAGCCATGGTGCATGGGCACGCCGAAGTAGCGTTCCACGTCGCGCTTCAGGGTCGGGTCCAGCGCCGCGCCTCCGGTATACACGTAACGCAGGGCGGGCGCGCGCAGCGCCGTCTTCGGCGGCGCTGCCGCCATCATGCGGCTGAACATGGTCGGCACTCCCTGCAGGATGCTGACGCCAGGGCATGCCAGTGCTTTGAATGCGTCCTCGGGGTCGAAACGGCTGCGCAGCACCAGGCTGGCGCCGGCGTGCACGGTGGCCATCAGCACGGTGGCGATTCCGAAGATGTGCGACATGGGCAGCGCCGCGTAGCCGATATCGTGCGGCGTCAGGCGGCGCGACGCGGCCGACACGCGGGCGAAATGCAGCAAGCCGCGATGCGGCACCATGACGCCCTTCGGCGCGCCGGTGGTGCCGGAGGTGTAGATGAGGGTCGCCACTTCGCTTGCGTGGCCGGCCGTTTCCGGCGCCGTGGGAGCGTCCGCCAGCACGGCCTGCACGCCGGGCCCCCACACGGCGGCCGGGGCGTCGCTTGCGCCCGCCGTTTCGGCGTGGGCGCGGGCGCCTGGAGAAACGCCGGTGGTGTAGAGCGTCGCCTCGGGTTGCGCGTGCTGGCGGATGTTCTCGATCTCGCGGGCGGAGAGCCGGGCGTTCACGCTCACCGGCCAGGCGCCGGCCAGGCTGCAGCCGAACAGGGCGGCGATCATGGCGCCGCAGTTCTCGCCCACCATCATGACGCGGTGGCCAGGCTGCACGCCTTGCGTTTCCAGCCATCGGGCCACGCCCTGCGCGCGCTGCCAGAACTGCGCGTAGCTCAAGGTGCCGCCGCCTTCCTCGTGCAGGAAGACGGCGTCGGGCCGCAGGCCCGCCTGTTGCGCGAGCAGGTGGTGGATGCGGGTGAGGGAGGCTGCCTGGAGCATCGTTGCGGGGTGTCGCTCAAAGAGTGGCCTGGGTGCCCAGGATTGCGGTGGACTGGCTGGACAGCGTGCCGCCGTTGCCGTGCACCAGCGCCAGCTGCGCGCCGCTGACCTGGCGCGCGCCGCCCTCGCCGCGCAGCTGCCGGACCGCCTCGATCATGATGAAGACGCCGTACATGCCGGGATGCACGCAGCACAGCCCGCCGCCGTTGGTGTTCACGGGCAGCCTGCCGCCCGGCGCGATAGCGCCGTCGGCGATGAAGTCCTTGCTTTCGCCCTTGGCGCAGAAGCCCAGGTCTTCCAGGAAGAGCAGGGTATTGATGGTGAAGGCGTCGTATAGCTCCACCACGTCGATATCGCCCGGCGTCACGCGGGCCATTTCGAAGGCGCGCCTGCCCGACTCGGAGGCTGCCGTCACGGTGAGATCCTCCATGGAGGATATCTGCCGGTTCCAGACCGCCGTGGCATTGCCCAGCACATAGACCGGCGGGCGGGGCAGGTCGCGCGCGCGCTCGCCGCGCACCAGCACATAGGCGCCCGCGCCGTCGGTGACCAGACAGCAGTCGCGCACGCTCAAAGGGTCGGATACCATGCGCGAGCCGAGGATCTGTTCGAGCGTGGCGGGTTCGCGCAGTTGCGCCTCCGGGTTCAGCTGGGCCCATTGGTTGGCCGCCAGCGCCACCTGTGCCAGATGCTCGCGGCGCGTGCCGTACTGGTGCATGTGGCGAGCGGCGGCCAGCGCATAGGAAGACAGCGGGCTCAGCGGGTCGTAAGGCGTTTCATAGGGCTGGGGATCGAATTGCTTGCGCACGCGGCCGATTTCGGCCCGGCTCAGCGTCGAGGTGCGCTGGGTGCTGCCGTAGCAGACCAGCACGGCATTGCACTGGCCCGAAGCCAGGGCCTGCAGCGCGGGCATGAGGTGCGCCACGAAGCTGGAGCCGCCCAGCATCGTGCTGTCGATGAAGGTGGGGCGGATGCCCAGGTGTTCGATGACAGGCATCGCCCACATCGGCGCGGCCACGCTGGCGGTGCAGAGGCCGTCGATGTCGCGCATGGATAGGCCGGCATCCGCCACCGCGCGCTGCGCGGCCTGCACCAGGATCTCCATTTCCGTGTAGCCCGCGGCCTGCCCCAGGCCGGCATGGCCTACGCCGGCCACCGCCACGGCGCCCCGCAGATCGTCGAGGTTCATTGCGCCTCCTTGCTGGGAACGAATACCACCAGGCCATGCCCGCCCTGTTGCGCTACCTGGGCGCGCACGGCCATGCCGATGCGCACGGCTTCCGGCGGCACGCCCTCCACGCGGCTCATCAGCCTGACGCCTTCCCGAAGGTCCACCAGCGCCACGTTGTAGTCGCCGCCGGCGTCGGGCTTGCGCCGCACGACAGTGGTGGAGTAGACGGTGCCGCGTCCGTCCGGCTCGACCCAGGAAAGCGAGCCGGCGCCGCAATGCGGACAGATCATGCGGGGATAGAAAACGGCTCGGTCGCAGGCGGCGCAATGCTGGATGAGGAAGCGGCCCTGGTCGAGCGCCTGGCGGTACTGCGCCTCGACGCCTTGCGGCGCGGCTTCCTGGTGATCGGGGAGGGTCATGGTGCGTGAGGCCTTTCGGTCAGTGTCAACAGGCACTAGTGTCGGCACTGCCGCGGAGTTGGGCCATTCTTCATTGCTGAAGCAGGCCTTCCGCCGGCCCGTAGTGGGTGGCGCGCCCTACGTCCAGCCCGAAGCCGGTCTTCGGCAGAGGCAGATTGCCGGGACCGCGGGACCATGGCTAGATACCGGAAAAGGAGGTAGACCATGAACCTGACCTGGACGCCGCAAGAGCGCCGATTCCGCGATGAGGTGCGCGCGTTCGCCGAGGCCAAGCTGCCGGAGGATATACGCGGCAAGGTGCTGCGGCACCAGCGGCTGGAGCGCGACGATTACGTGCGCTGGCACAACATCCTGGCCGACCAGGGCTGGGGCGCGCCGAGCTGGTCCGTCGAGCACGGCGGCACCGGCTGGAACGCGCTGCAGCGCCTGATCTTCGAAGTGGAGTGCTTCAAGGCGGGCGCGCCGCGCCTGCTGCCCTTCGGGCTGTCCATGATCGGGCCGGTCCTGATGAAGTACGGCAGCGCGGAACAGCAGGCCCGCTTCCTGCCCCGGATCCCCCGGGTCGAGGATTGGTGGTGCCAGGGCTATTCGGAACCGGGCTCGGGGTCCGATCTGGCCTCGCTCAAGACGCGCGCCGAGCGCGACGGCGACGGCTACGTGGTCAACGGCCAGAAAACCTGGACCACGCTGGCCCAGTACGCCGACTGGATGTTCTGCCTGGCGCGCACCGACCCCGACGCGCGGGCGCAGCGCGGCATCTCGATGCTATTGCTGGACATGCGCGATCCGGGCGTCACCGTCCGTCCGATCCGCACGCTCGACGGCGGGCACGATGTGAACGAAGTGTGGCTGGAGAACGTGCGCGTGCCCGCGGCCAACCTCGTCGGCGAGGAAAACCAGGGCTGGACCTATGCCAAATACCTGCTGGGCCACGAGCGCACCGGCATCGCCGGGCTCGGCCATTGCCACCGCGAACTGGGCATCCTGAAGCGCATGGCCGAGAACGCGCGTTCCCATGGGCGGCCCTTGCTGGCTGACGGCCGCATGCGCGACCGGATTTCCCGCATCGAGGTGGACATCATGGCGCTCGAGATGCTGTTGCTGCGGGTGGCCTCCAGCAATGACGGCTCGCCGGGCCCGGAAGCCTCGGTCCTGAAGATACGCGGCTCCGAAATCCAGCAGGACCTGGCCATGCTGCAAATGGAAGTGGCGGGGCCGGACGCCTGGCCCTACGACCCCGACTGGATGTACGCCGACGCCGCCTTCCACGGCCCCGGGCCCGAGATGGCCGCGGCGGCGGGCGCGGGCTATGCCGACATGCGCAAAACCTCCATTTACGGCGGCACGACCGAAGTGCAGAAGGGCATCATCGCCCGCCAGGTGCTGGGCCTCTAGGGGCGGTGGCCCCGGGGCGTATCGACAGGAACGCGACCCATGGATTTCATCTATACCGAAGAACAACGCATGCTGGCGGACAGCTTGCGCCGCCTGGTGGACCAGGCATGGACCTTTCCCCAGCGCCGCTCGCGGCAGGCCGCCGGCGCGCTGGACCCGCAGGCCTGGCGCGCCCTGGCGGAGCTGGGCGTGCTGGGACTGAACATATCCCAGGATTTCGGCGGATTCGGCGAAGTGCCGGCCAGCCTGCTGCCGGTGCACGTGGAACTGGGGCGCGGGCTGGTGTCCGAACCCGTCATACCCAGCGCCGTCATGGGCGCCGCGCTGGTCGACGCCTGCGGCGATGCGGCGCGGGCCCGCTGGCTGCCGGCGATCGCGGCGGGCGACGCCATCGTCAGCGTGGCCTATCAGGAACCGGGGCGCCGCTACGACACGGATCCCCAGGACTGCCATGCCGCCGAAACCGCCGATGGCTGGCGGCTGGACGGCGCCAAGCATCTGGTGTGGCATGGCGCGGCCGCCTCCGCCTGGCTGGTGAGCGCGCGGGGCGCCGACGGGCGTGCGGTGCTGCTGGCGGTGCCGGCGGATACGGCGGGCGTGCGCATGACGGACACCCCCACCCTGGATGGGGCGCGTTGCGCCCGCCTGGACCTGGACGGGGCTGTCGTGCCGGCCGATGCGCTGCTGGCGCGGGGCGAGGCGGCGGAGCACGCCTTGGCCCAGGCCCTGCAATGGGGCACGGCGGCGCTGTGCGCCCATGCGGCAGGAGCCATGGAGCGCTTGCTGGAGATCACGGTCGACTACCTGAAGACGCGCAAGCAGTTCGGCCAGCCGCTGGCCTCCTTCCAAGCCTTGCAGCATCGCCTGGCCGAGATGCTGGTGGCGAAGGAGCTGGCCCTGTCGATGGCCTACGTCGCGGTGGCGGCCCTGACCGAGCCCGATGCCGCGCAGCGCCGGCGCATGATCGCCTCGGCCAAGCTTGAGGCCGCGCGAGCGGGCCGCCTGGTCGCGCAGATGGCCGTGCAACTGCATGGCGGCATGGGCATGACCGATGAACTTGAGGTGGGCGACTACTTCAAGCGGCTGACCGTCGTGGACCAACTGCTGGGCGACACCGCCGAGCAACTGGCGGTCCTGGAGGTGCTGGCATGACGGCTTCCCTGTCCGGCGGCGGTTGGACGCAGATCCGCTTCAACCTGGAAAACGGCGTCGGCCGCATCACGCTCAACCGGCCCGAGCGCCTGAACAGCTTCACCGAGACCATGCATGCCGAACTGGCGCGGGCGCTGGACGCGCTGGAGGCCGAGCCCGGCCTGCGCGGCCTGGTCATCACCGGCGCCGGCCGCGGCTTTTGCGCGGGGCAGGACCTGGGCGAACGCAAGCCGGCGGAAGACGGCTCGCGCCGCGATCTGGCCGAAGGCCTGGAAAAGCGCTATCGGCCCCTCATCGGGCGCCTGCGCGCCTTGCCCGTGCCGGTGGTCTGCGTCATGAACGGCGTGGCGGCCGGCGCGGGCGCAAGCCTGGTGCTGGCCTGCGATGTGGTCTACGCCGTGGAATCGGCCCGGTTCGTCCAGGCCTTCAGCAAGATCGGGCTGCTGCCCGATGCGGGCGGCACCTGGTTCCTGCCGCGCCTGGTGGGATCGGCGCGGGCCATGGGCGCGGCGCTGTTCGGCGAGGCGGTGAGCGCTGCGCAGGCGGAGTCCTGGGGGCTGATCTGGCGCGTGGTGCCGGACGCGGCGCTCGCCGACACGCTGGCCGAGGTGGAGGCCACGCTGGCGGCCGGCCCGACGCGCGCATACGCGGCGACCAAGGCGGCGCTGCATGCCTCCAGCGGCAATACGCTGGCGCAGCAGTTCGACCTGGAATGCAGCCTGCAGCGCCAGCTCGGCCATACCAACGACTACCTGGAAGGCATGCGGGCGTTTGCGGAGAAGCGCCCTCCCGCCTTCACCGGCACTTGACGGGGCGGGCGCCGGGGCCCTTTCGGGCGGGCAGCTTTCGATGCGGCCTGGCCTAGGGCGCCTGCGGCGCCTGGATCTGCTCGATCAGCTCCCGCGCGCAGCCGGGCAGGGCGTCGACGTCGCGCACCAGGAGCTTGCGCTCGCGCACGACCCAGGGCTCGTCCAGTTCCACCACGCGCAGCTTCATGTCGGCGCCGTACCGCCGCGCGGCCGAATCGGGGATGACGCCGATGCCGACGCCCGCCTGCACCATCCGGCAGATCGAGTCGAAGCTGTAGAGCTGGATGCGCTGCGGCAGGCGCTGGCCGACGCGCTCGAGCTGGTCGCGCAGGAACGCCACCAGGGTGGAGCCCTCGTGCATGGTGATGAACGGATAGCGCACGGCGTCCGCCAGCTTGATCTTTTCCTGGTCCTGCAGCGGATGGCCGTTGGGCACCACCAGCACCAGTTTGTCGGTGCTGAAGTGGATCGCCTGCAATTCGGGGGCGTCCACCGGCCCGGCGACGATGCCCAGGTCTGTGGTGCCGTCCAGCACGCCGCGCACGATGTCGCGCGTCAGCCGCTCCTGGAGGTCCACCGTGACGCCGGGATGCCCGGACAGGAATTGCGCCAGGATGTCCGGCATGAACTCGGTGACCGCCGTGGTGTTGGCGAAAATGCGGATGTGGCCGGCGTCGCCGTCCGCCTGCTCCTGGAAATCATGTTTCAGGTGGTCGACCTGGCGCATGATGACCCGGGCGTGCTGCAGCAGCTTCTGGCCCGCGGGCGTGATTTCCACGCCGCGGCTGTCGCGGTACAGCAGCCGGGAATTCAGCTGGTTTTCAAGGGCCTTGATCCGCACGCTGACGGCCGCCAGGGACAGGTGCGCCCGCTTGGCCGCCTGGGTCAGGCTCGGGGATTCGGCGATGTGGATGAACAGGCGGAGGTCGGCGAGGTCGAAGTGCATAGCCCATATATTACGGCGCGGGGCGGGAGCGGCGGGAAAGCGGTCCGATTCAGGCGCCGCAAACCCCGCCTTGAGGAAAAACGAATTCACAATGGGAACGGCTTGCGGGCATGCTTCAGGCTGTAAAAACCCCACCAAAGGATATCGGCATGACGACTACAGATCCGGCCGCATGGATCGGCAGCGGCGAACGGAAGGCGGACGCCATGGACCCGGGCCATGCCGCGCGTATCGCGGCCACGCTGGGCGGCCCGGCGCCCGCCCGGGGCGAGGCCCTGCCGCCGCTGTGGCAATGGGCGTTTTTCATCGGCACGGTAGGCATGGACGGCCTGGGGACGGATGGCCATCCTTCGCGGGGCGGCTTCCTTCCGCCAGCCCAGGACCGCAACCGCATGTGGGCGGGCGGCCGCGTGGAGTTCCGCAAGCCGCTGAAGGCCGGCGTGCCGGCCGAGCGCGTATCCACCGTCATCGACGTCAAGGAAAAAACGGGCCGCACCGGCGCGCTGCTGTTCGTCACGGTGCGCCACGAATACCATCAGGAAGGCGAAATCGTCATCCAGGAAGAGCAGGACATCGTCTACCGCCAGCCCACGCCGCCCAAGCTCGCGGGCAGCGAGCCGGCCCCCGAGGCGCAGTGGCGCGACACGGTGGAACCGTCCCCGGTGCTGCTGTTCCGTTATTCGGCGGTGACCTTCAATGGCCATCGCATTCATTACGACCATCCTTACGTGACCGGCACCGAAGGCTATCCCGGCCTGGTGGTGCACGGCCCGCTCATCGCCACCGAGATGGTCGCCGCCTTCTCGCGCGCCCATCCCAAGGCGCGTCCCACTCATCTGTCGTACCGGGGCCTGCGCCCGCTGATCGCGCCCAAGCCCTTCCAGGTGGCCGGCCGCTTGACCGAGCCGGGCGTGGCCCAGCTCTGGGCAGAGCAGGACGGCACGCTGGCCCACCAAGCTGAATTGAGGTTCTCCGAATGAGCAAGCAGGCCCCCCGTCCGCTGGACGGCATCACCGTCGTCAGTCTGGAACACGCCATCGCCGCGCCCTTCTGCACCCGCCAGCTGGCGGACATGGGCGCGCGCGTCATCAAGATCGAACGCCCCGGCAGCGGAGACTTCGCCCGAGGCTATGACGAGCGCGTGCGGGGCCTGTCCTCGCACTTCGTCTGGACCAACCGCTCCAAGGAAAGCCTGACGCTGGATCTCAAGCGCGACGAGGCCGGCGGCATCATGGACCGCCTGCTCGAATCGGCCGACGTGCTGGTGCAGAACCTCGCCCCCGGAGCCGCGGCGCGGCTGGGGCTGTCCTTCGACGCCCTGCACGAGAAATACCCGCGCCTCATCGTCTGCGACATTTCCGGCTACGGCGAAGGCGGCCCCTACCAGGACAAGAAGGCCTACGACCTGCTGATCCAGAGCGAAAGCGGCTTCCTCTCCGTGACCGGCACCAGGGACGACCCCGTCAAGGCGGGTTGCTCCATCGCGGATATCGCGGCCGGCATGTACGCCTACTCGGCCATTCTGAACGCCCTGCTGCTGCGCCAGAAGACGGGCAAGGGCAGCCGCCTGGACGTGTCCATGCTGGAGAGCATGGTCGAATGGATGGGGTTCCCGATGTACTACGCGTTCGACGGCGGCGCCCCGCCCGTGCGCGCGGGCGCCGCCCATGCGTCGATCTACCCCTACGGGCCGTTCCCCGTGGGCGGCGGCTCCACCATCATGCTGGGCCTGCAGAACGAGCGCGAATGGCGCGTGTTCTGCGCCCAGGTGCTGCGCCAGGCCGAACTGGCGGAGGATCCGCGCTTTCTTTCCAATTCGCTGCGCACCGCGAACCGCGACGACCTGCGGGCGCTGATCGTGGCGGCGTTCGCCGACCTGTCCATCGAACAAGTGACGCAACGCCTGGAGGACGCCCAGATCGCCAACGCCCGCGTGAACGACATGGCGGGCGTGTGGGCGCACCCCCAGTTGCAGGCGCGCGCCCGCTGGAGCAAGGTCGGCAGCCCCGCCGGCGAACTGCCGGCGTTGCTGCCCCCGGCCAGCAGCAACGCATTCGCGCCGCGCATGGAGGCCGTGCCCGCGGTGGGCCAAAACACGGATGCGGTGCTAGCATCATTGGGATACGCGCCTGATCAGGTGGCGCAATTCCATGCCTCGGAGGTCGTGTGACCCATCCTGTCGTCCGTAGCGCCCTGTTCGTGCCCGCCTCGCGGGCCGAGCGCATCCCCAAGGCGCTCGCCGCCGGCGCGGATGCCGTCATCGTCGACCTGGAGGACGCCGTCGAGCACCTGGCCAAGGCGTCCGCGCGGGAGGCCCTGTGCGATTTCCTGGGGACGAATCCCCGCGCCCGCCTGTGGGTACGCATCAACGACGCCTCCACGCCCTGGCACGACGACGATCTGAAGGCCTGCCGCGGCAAGCCCGGCGTGGCGGGCATTCTGCTGCCCAAGGCGGAAAGCCTGGCGCAAGTGCGCCACGTGGCCCAGGCCGGCCTGCCCGTGATCCCCATCCTGGAAACGGCCCAGGGCGTCCTCAACGCCGCCGAGGTCGCCGCGACCCCGGGGGTGGCGCGCCTGGCCTTCGGCAGCCTGGACTATGGCCTGGACATGGGGCTGGCGCCCGACACGCCCGGCGCCGCGACGGTGCTGGACCAGGCGCGCGTGCAGGTTCTGCTGCATACGCGCTCGGCCGGCCTGGCGCCCGCGCTCGACGGCGTGTTTCCCGGCGTGCAGGACCAGGCCGGGCTGGCGCAAGCCGCCGGCAGGGCCCAGCAGATGGGGTTCGGCGGGATGCTGTGCATCCATCCCACGCAGGTGGCCGTGATCCACGCCGCCTTCGTGCCGGCGCAGGCAGAACTGGAGTGGGCGCGCCGCGTCATCGCCGCGCATCGAGACACCGCCGCCGGTACCTTCATGCTGGATGGCAAGATGGTCGACGCGCCAGTCATCGCGCGCGCCCGGCTGGTGCTGGCGCAAGCGGGGGAATCCGCCGGCGCGTAGGGGCGCGTCTCCCCGTCAACCTCTTTCTGGCAGGCTTATGCGCGAAGCGCTCTTCATCGGACACACCTATATCGACGTAACCGTGTTGGCGGACCGCTGGCCCACCGGCGACGAGAAGAGCGTGGCGCGGGACTACGCCGTGTCCTTCGGCGGCAACGCGGTCACCGCCGCGTTCGCCTGCGGGCGGCTGGGCACGCCGCCCGATCTGATCTGTTCGCTGGCGCCCGACTGGCTGGGCCATATGTACTCCGACATGGCCGCGGCGCATGGCGTGTCCTTGCACGTGCGCCAGGTGCGCCGCTCTTCCTTGTCCTTCATCATGCCCAACCAAGGCAAGCGCGCGATCGTGCGCGCGCGCGATGCGGATTACCTGAACGATTTCCCGCGCCTGGACATCCGCGGCTACCGCGCGCTGCACCTGGACGGGCATCAGCCCGACGCCGCCCTGCATTACGCGCGGGCCTGCCGGGAAGCCGGCGTGCTGACTTCGCTGGATGGCGGAAGCTTGCGCGAGAACACCGATGAGCTGCTGCGCTACATCGACGTGGCCGTCTGCGCGGAACGCATGTGCGAACAGCTGGGCCTGTCGCCGCAGGGCCTGCTGGACCTGCTCAAGGCCCGCGGCTGCCGCATCGGCGCCGTCACCATGGGCGAGCGCGGCATGCTCTGGTACGACGAAACGGGCGCGGTCGATACGCTGCCGTCGCTGGACGTGCCAGGGACAAGCATCGTCGACACCTCGGGGGCGGGCGACGTGTTCCACGGCGCCTATGTCTGGTCCTACCTGAACCGCCCGGAACAGCCCTGGTCGGAACACTTCATTTTTGCCAGGGCCGCGTCCGCCCACAAGATCCAGCACCTGGGCAACGAGGCTGGCCTGCCGCAGGTCGAGGACGTGGAGCGCGCGATGATGGCTTATGGGCCGAAGGCCTGAGCCGTCCGGATGTCCGACGCGAGCCCGTGAGGGCGGTGGAAACGCCGCCGCAGCCAGGCGGCGCGCAGCGAGTCAGGCCCGTTCTATCGCCTGGTCCCGGATCTCGCCCACCCAGTCATCGATATTCCTGCCCTTCAGCACCAGCCCCGGCGCCAGGTCCCGCAGCGGCAGCAGGACGAAGGCGCGCAGGTGCATGCGGGGGTGGGGCAGCGACAGGCGCTCGTGGTCCATCGCGACGTCGCCGTAAAGCAGCAGGTCCAGGTCCAGGGTGCGGGGCGCGTTCTTGTAGGGGCGCTGGCGGCCGTGGCGGTTTTCCAGGGCCTGCAGCGCGTCCAGCAAGGCCAGCGGCGCAAGATGGGTATCCACCGCCGCCACCGCGTTGGTGAAATCCGGGCCGGCGGCTTCCACGGGAGCGCTGCGGTAGAACGGCGAGGCTTTCACCGCCACGACGCCCTCCAGGTCCCGCAATTCGGCCAGGACCTGGCGCAGCGTGGCCGCGCCGTCGCCGAGATTGGCGCCCAGGCCGATGTAGGCGCGCGCGGGAACGGGCGCCACGGGTCAGCCCGCGCTGGGCGCGCCGCGCGAGGACGAGCGCCGCGGGCGGCGGCGCTTGCGCGGCGCGGGCGCGTCGCCGGCGTCGCGCGGCTGGCGCGCGATTTCCTCGATCATGTCCGCGCGGGTGACGTCGTCGGCGTTGGCCAGGTCCATCCACCATTGCGCCAGCACGCTGTCGAATTCGCCGGCGGCGGCGCGCAATTGCAGGAAGTCGCAGGCCGCGCGGAAGCGCGGCTGTTCGATCATGCGGAAGATGCTCTTGCCCATGCGGCGCTCGAAGCGCGGCTGCATGAACCAGATCTCGCGCATGTCGGACGAAAAGCGGCGCTGGATGGCAAGTTTCTCGGTCTGTTCGTCCAGGACCGAGTCCGCGGCCTGGGACAGCGCGGGGATGGTGTGCTCGCCCTGGGCGCGCAACTGCTTCCAACGCACGTCCACCTGCTGCCACAGCAGCGCGGCGAAAAGAAAGCTCGGGCTGATGGTCTTGCCCGAACGCACGCGCGCGTCCGTGCGTTCCAGCGCCAGCTCCACGAAATGCTCGCCGCCGGGCTGTTCCAGCACGACGTCCAGGAGCGGCAGCAGGCCCTTGTGCAGACCGTCCGCGCGCAGCTGGCGCAGGCAGTCCATGGCATGCCCGCAGGTCAGCAGTTTGAGCATTTCGTCGAACAGGCGCGAGGCCGGCACGTTCTCGATCAGGTCGGCCATCGTCCCGATCGGCTGGCGCGTGGCCGGGTCGATCGAACCGTTGAGCTTGGCGGCGAAGCGCACGGCCCGCAGCATGCGGACCGGGTCTTCGCGGTAGCGCTTGGCGGGATCGCCGATGATGCGGATCTGGCGCTTCTTCAGGTCGGCCACGCCGTTGTGGTAGTCGATGACTTCCTCGGTGTGAGGATCGTAGTACAGCGCGTTCATCGTGAAGTCGCGCCGCTTGGCGTCTTCTTCCTGCGTGCCGAATACGTTGTCGCGCAGGATGCGGCCGTGTTCGTCGGTCTCCTGGTCTTCCGAGGCGGGCGCGCGGAAGGTGGAGGTTTCGATGATCTCCTGGCCGAACACCACATGCACCAGCTGGAAGCGGCGGCCGATGATGCGGGCGCGGCGGAACAGCGGGCGGATCTCCTCGGGCGTGGCGTTGGTGGCCACGTCGAAGTCCTTGGGTTCCAGGCCCACGATCAGGTCGCGCACCGCGCCGCCGACGATATAGGCTTCATAGCCGTGCTGGCGTAAAACTTCGCAGACCTTGATCGCGTGGCGAGATACGTTGCGGCGGTCGATGCCGTGTTTGTCGCGCGCGATGCGCAACGGCCCCCGGGGCGCCGGCGCGAACAGTCGGCCGACGAATTTTCTTATGGTTTCAGTGATCATTTAGGACTTCGCATCTTCCATGTGGTCGAACAAGTCGATCACTTGCCAACCGCGTTCCTGGGCGATCTTGCGCAGGGTGGGGCTGGGGTTCGCGGCGATCGGACGGGTCACTTTCTCGAGCAGCGGGACATCATTCACCGAATCGCTATAGAAAAACGATTCCGAGAAATCCGCAAGCCCCAGGTTCATGCCGGCCAGCCAGTCGTTGACGCGCACGACCTTGCCTTCCTTGAAGCTGGGGGTGCCCAGGATGCGGCCGGTGTAGCGGCCGCGCAGGTATTCGGCATCCGTCGCCACGAGGTGCGGCACGCCGAAGGCGCGGGCGATGGGGGCGGTGACGAAGCTGTTGGTGGCGGTGACGACCGCGCACAGATCGCCGGCTTCCAGGTGGGCCTGGACCAGTTCGCGCGCGGCGGGCGTCATGGATGGGCGGATCACCTCGTCCATGAAGGCTTCGTGCCAGGCGGCCAGGTCGTAGGGAGTGTGCGCGGCCAGCAGGCCGAGCATGAATTCGGCGGCCTGTTCGGCCGTCAGTTCGCCGCGGTTGTAGCGGTCCATCAGATCGTCGTTGCGGCGGCGGGCTTCGTCGGGATCGCCCGCGCGGCCCGTGCGTGCCAGATAGTCGGCCCATTGGTAGTCGCTATCGAGCGGCAACAGGGTGTGATCCAGGTCGAACAGGGCGAGACGTCGGGAGGTCATTTGCGTTGCGAATCAGGGTCTGCGAGCATGGCGCGCAGCAGGGGCAGGGTGATGGGACGGCCGGTGGCCAGGGAATAGCGGTCGAGCGCGTCGATCAGCGTCGCCAGCTTGCGGATGTCGCGCTCGTGGTGCGTGAGCATCCAGTTGATGATTTCCGGCGCCAGGTGCATGCCGCGCTCGGCCGCCTGGGCGGACAGGGCGGCCAGCTTGTCCGCGTCGGACAGCGGGTCCAGGCGGAACACCAGGTCCCAGCCCAGGCGCGTGCGCAGGTCTTCGCGCAGCGGCATGGACAGCGGGGCGCGGTCGCCCGCGAGCGCCAGCGCGAAGGCGCGGCCCGTCGCGGCGGATTCGCGCCAGCGGTTGTACAGGGCGAACAGGGCCGCCTGGCGGCTGTCGTCCATGCGGTGCACGTCATCGACCGCCACGAACTTGGGCATGGGCGATTTGGAGTCGGCCTCGGCCAGGCGGCGCAGCATGTTCTCGCCGGTGGCCGCGTCGATGTAGACGGCGTCGCGGCGGGCGGTCAGGGCGCGCAGCAGGTGGCTGCGGCCGCAACCCGCCGCGCCCCAGATGTACAGGGCGCGGCCGGGCGCGAGCGCGCGCACGGCGGCGAGCGCTTCTCCGTTGGGGCCGGCGATATAGTTGTTCAGCGATGGCGCTGGCGCGGGAAGAACGTCGAGCAGCAGCTGGCGGTTCATGAGAGCTTATCAATCAGGCTTTTTCGGAGCACCCGAAAACCAACGCCGCGAGTCCACATAGCGGGTTTCCGCGAGCGGCATGCCGGGCAGCGCCGCCGGGTGCCGAAAAGCCAAAAAACGGTAGTACAAGGGCCGGAAGCCGGGCGCGATGCGAGCCGAAACAGGGCCGCGTCGGGCTTCAGCCGCCAGAAACTGGCAAAATCAATACCGGCGAACCCTACACTTTAAACCACCTGAGGGGGCAGTGTCGCGTCGGGACCCATGGGCCGGCCTGGCTTTGCGCGGTTCCTGCCGTCCCTGGCCGGGCCGCTTTCGCGGCCCCCCGGCGGGGGCAATCCCTGCTAGAGCCCGCAACATCGTAAAATGCGGGGCGTTCCACCCAAATCCCAGCAATTGTTACATACCCCACGGCATTTCTCATGACGAATCAACCTACCGCCCCTCTGACCTACCGCGATGCCGGTGTCGACATCGACGCAGGCGACGCCCTGGTCGACCGTATCAAACCGCTTGCGGCCCGCACCATGCGTGCCGGCGTGCTGGCCGGTATCGGCGGCTTCGGCGGCTTGTTCGAAGTGCCGAAGACATTCAAGGAACCCGTGCTGGTCTCGGGCACCGACGGCGTGGGCACGAAGCTGCGCCTGGCGTTCGACTGGAATCGCCACGACACCGTGGGGATCGATCTGGTCGCCATGAGCGTCAACGACATCCTGGTGCAGGGCGCGGAACCGCTGTTCTTCCTGGATTATTTCGGCTGCGGCAAGCTCTCGGTGGACACGGCGGCGTCGGTGGTGGGCGGCATCGCCAAGGGTTGCGAGCTGTCGGGCTGCGCGCTGATCGGCGGAGAAACCGCCGAAATGCCGGGCATGTACCCCGACGGCGAGTACGACCTGGCCGGTTTCGCGGTGGGCGCGGTCGAAAAGTCCGCCATCATCACCGGCAAGTCGATCAAGACGGGCGACGTGGTGCTGGGCCTGGCCTCCAGCGGCGCGCACTCCAACGGCTACTCGCTGCTGCGCAAGATCCTCGAGCGCGCCAACGCCAAGCCCGACGACGACTTCCACGGCCAGCCGCTGGTCGACGTCGTCATGGCGCCGACGCGCATCTACGTGAAGCAGGTGCTGGCCGCGCTGGCCAAGCACGGCGCCAGCATCAAGGGCCTGGCCCACATCACGGGCGGCGGCCTGCTGGACAACGTGCCGCGCATCCTGCAACCCGGCCTGGCGGCCCAGCTGCACCGCGCCAACTGGGAAATGCCCAAGCTGTTCCAATGGCTGCAGGAGCAGGGCGGCGTCGAGGACACCGAAATGTACCGCGTCTTCAACTGCGGCATCGGCATGGTGCTGGTCGTGGATCCGGCCGAGGCGGAGGCCATCGCGGCCACGCTGCGCGAGCAGGGCGAAACGGTGAGCACGCTGGGCGAAATCGTCGAGCAGAAGGAAGGCATGGCGCAGACCTTCGTGGTGTAAGCCCCGGCCGCCCCAGTAAAAAGAACCGCCCTCGTGGCGGTTTTTTCATTGCGGCCGGCGCGGCTGGCTAGCCGTGGCCCGCCAGCGCGATCGCCACCGCATCGATGGTCTGCGCCACGGCGTCCGCGGCCAGGCAATCCACGATGACGCGCTCGGGCTGCGCGCGCAGCCAGGTGATCTGGCGCTTGGCCAGCTGGCGCGTGGCGGCAATGCCTTGTTCCCTGGCGGCGGCCAGGTCGATTTCGCCGTCCAGGTGCGCCCACATCTGCCGGTAGCCCACGCAGCGCACGGAAGGCAGGCCCGGATGCAGGTCGGCCCTGGCGTGCAGGCCGCGCACTTCGTCGAGAAAGCCGCTCGCCAGCATGGCGTCGAAACGCTGCGCGATGCGCGCGTGCAAGGCGGCGCGATCGGAGGGCTCCAGGCTGATGGTGAGGTACTGATTGCCGCTGTCGTCGCGCTGGCGCCGGCCGCGCAGCAGCAGGGCGGACATGGGCTGACCCGACAGCCGGCAGATCTCCAGCGCGCGCTGGATGCGCTGGCTGTCGTTGGGCGCCAGGCGGGCGGCGGTCGCGGGATCCAGCCGGGCCAGTTCCGCATGCAGCGCGGGCCAGCCCAGGACGGCCGCGCGGGCCTCCAACTCGGCGCGCAGCGCCGGATCGGCCTGGGGCAGGTCGTCCAGGCCGTCGCGCAGCGCCTTGTAGTACATCATGGTGCCGCCCGCTAGGAGCGGGATGCGGCCGCGCGCGCGGATTTCGTCGATCAGGCGCAGGGCGTCCGCGACGAACTCGGCGGCGGAGTACGACTGGACGGGATCCAGGATGTCCAGCAGGTGCTGCGGAACGCGCGCCTGTTCTTCGGGCGACGGCTTGGCCGTGCCGATGTCCATGCCGCGGTAGATCGTGGCGGAATCGACATTGACGATTTCCAGCGGCCAGCGTTGCGCCAGCGCCAGCGTGGACGCGCTCTTGCCGGCCGCGGTGGGGCCGGCAAGGCAGATGACCGGCTGGCCGGCGGAGGTTGGAGCGGGAGACGACAAGCCTATTGCCCGCGCAGGAAGAGCTTGTCCAGGTCGGACACCGACCACTGTACCCAGGTCGGGCGGCCATGGTTGCACTGGTCGGCGCGCTCGGTGGCTTCCATCTGGCGCAGCAACGCATTCATTTCTTCGAGGGTGAGCTTGCGGTTGGCGCGCACCGAGCCGTGGCAGGCCATGGTGGACAGCAATTCGTTGCGCTGCTCGGTCAGCAGGCGCGAGACCCCCACGGCGCCCAGGTCGCGCAGCACGGCGCGCGCCAGGGTTTCGATGTCGCCGCGCGCCAGGATGGCCGGCACGGAGCGCACGGCGATGGAGGTCGGGCCGGACGGGCGCATCTCGAATCCCAGCCCGTTCAACTGCTCTTCGAACTCTTCGACCAGGGCCACGTCCTTTTCCTGCGCATGGAACACCACGGGCACCAGCAAGTCCTGGCGCGGCAGGCTGCGCGCGTCCAGCGCCTGCTTGAGCTGTTCGTACACGACGCGTTCATGCGCGGCGTGCATGTCCACCAGCACCATGCCCCGCCGGTTCTGCGCCAGGATGTAGATGCCGTGCAACTGGCCCAGGGCCATGCCCAGCGGGTGTTCCTCATCCGCCGGCATGGCGGCCGGCGCGGCCGCCGCGGGGGCGGGCTCGCGCAGCGGCGCGGCCTTGACCGCCGTGTCGTCGCCGAGCGGGCGGTAGAGCGACTGCCAGTCCGCCGCGGGAATGCCGGCGGGTTCGGCGTGCAGCCGGAAGGGAACCTGGGTATGCGGGCGTTGCGGCGCGGGCGATGGGCGCAGGCCGTAGGGCGCGCCGCCATTGCCCGCATTGCCGCCATAGGAAGTCCTGGGCGGATCCGCCGGCAGGGGGGCGGAAGGCGAGGGCGCGGGGGCGGGCTGGGCCGCCGTTTCGAATCCGGCGTCGTCCTCCTGGCCGGCAGGCGTGACCGCGGCCGAACCGCCGGTCTGCGCCAGCGTCTGGCCGACCGCATGGGAAACGAAACGGTGCACGGCGCCGCTGTCGCGGAACCGCACCTCGTGCTTGGCGGGGTGGACGTTCACGTCCACCGCGGCCGGGTCGATGTCCAGGAACAGCACGTAGGCCGGCTGGCGGTCCCCGTGCAGCACGTCCGCGTAGGCGGCGCGCAGCGCGTGGCTGACGGTGCGGTCGCGCACGTAGCGGCCGTTCACGTACAGGTACTGGCGGTCGGCGCGCGCGCGGGCGGCGGTGGGCCGGGTGATCATGCCGGCGAGGCTGACGTTGCCCACCGAATGCGACAGCAGCAGACCGTGTTCGGCGAATTCCGCGCCCAGCACGTCGCGGATGCGCTGGGGCGGCTCGGCGGGCAGCCATTGGCGCTGCGCGCGATCGTGATGGAACAGGCGGAACGCGATCTGCGGATGCGCCAGCGCGATGCGTTCCATGGCGTCGACGCAATGGCCGAATTCCGTGGCCTCGGAACGCAGGAACTTGCGGCGGGCCGGCACGGCGTCGAAGAGCTGGCGCACGTCGACCGTGGTGCCCACCGGGCCCGACGCGGGGCTGACCTGCATGCTGCCCGCGTCGATCTGCCAGGCGTGTTCGCCGTCGCGCGTGCGGGAAATGATGGTCACCTGGGCCACCGAGGCGATGGACGCCAGCGCTTCGCCCCGGAAGCCCATCGAGGCGACCGATTCCAGTTCGTCCAGCGATCGGATCTTGCTGGTGGCGTGGCGCGCCAGGGCCAGCGGCAGTTCGTCGGGCGGGATGCCGCCGCCGTCGTCCGTGACGGCGATGCGGCGGATGCCGCCGCCCTCCAGCCGCACTTCGATCGCGCGCCCGCCCGCGTCGATCGCGTTCTCGAGGATTTCCTTGAGCACGGAGGCGGGCCGCTCGATGACCTCGCCGGCGGCGATCTGGCTGATCAGCAGGTCGGGAAGCGCAAGAATGGAGCGGCGTTCGGTCATATTGCTGGCGGTTTCTGGCATGGCTATCCGGATGATTTTAGCGTCATGGGCGGGTGGGCTATAGTCGCTGACACTTATTCCGTTCCCACAGCAGGATTGCTTCGATGCTCGAATTCTTCAATATGGTGCTCCATATCGACCAGACGCTGGGCGTCTGGGTCGAACAGTATGGCGTATGGGTGTACCTGGTGCTGTTCCTGATCGTCTTTGCCGAGACGGGGCTGATCATCCTGCCCTTCCTGCCGGGGGATTCGCTGCTGTTCATCGCCGGGGCCTTCGGCGCGACCGGCCATATCGATCCGTTCCTGATGGCGGCCCTGCTGATCATTGCGGCGATCACCGGCAATACGGTGAACTACGCCGTCGGGCGTTACATCGGGCCCCGGGTGTTCTCGATGAACCTGCGCTTTCTCGACCGCGGCGCCTTGATGCGCACGCACGCGTTCTATGAGAAGCACGGAGGCAAGACCATCGTGATGTCGCGCTTCATTCCGGTCATCCGGACGTTCGCGCCGTTCGTGGCGGGCGTGGCCGACATGCCGCTGGCCCGCTTCCAGCTGTTCAATATCATGGGCGCGCTCTTGTGGGTGATCAGCCTGGTGGCCGCGGGCTATTTCTTCGGCAATATCCCGTTGGTGCGGGAACACCTGAACACCATCGTATTGCTGGGCCTGGCCGCGGCCATCGTGCCGGTGATCGGGGCGGGGCTGTTCAAGCTCTTCAAGGCGCGCCGCGGCGCCCGTTGAATGCGGTCCGCGCCACGGCGCGGCGGCAAAAGAAAAAAGGCGATGCGCATCTCCCGCGCATCGCCTTTTTTATCGCCGGGGCCGGCCGGGCAACGAAACGGCTTCAGCTCACGTCGCCCAGCCGCGCGAGCGGCGGATTGGCGGTGAAGTAACGCTGGATGCCCGTCATCATGGCTTGCGCCAGCTTGTCCTGGTGCGAGGAACTGCGCAGCAGGGCTTCTTCCTGCGGATTACTGATGAAGGCAGTCTCGACCAGCACCGACGGAATGTCCGGCGCCTTCAGCACGGCGAAGCCGGCCTGTTCGACGCTGTTCTTGTGCAGGCGGTTGATCTTCTTGATTTCGTCCAGGAAGGCGCTGCCGACCTTCAGCGAGTCGTTGATCTGCGCGGTGGTGGACAGGTCCAGCAGCACCTTCGCCACCTGGCGGTCGTGGCTGCCCAGGTTGACGCCGCCGATCAGGTCGGCCGCGTTTTCCTTGTCGGCCATCCAGCGCGCCTGCGTGCTGGTGGCGCCGCGCTGCGACAGCGCGAACACCGAGGATCCGTTGGCCGAGGGCTTGATCCAGGCGTCGGCGTGGATGGAAATGAAGAGGTCCGCGCGCACGCGGCGGGCCTTCTGCACGCGCACGTGCAGGGGCACGAAGTAGTCGTCGTCGCGCGTGAGATAGGCGCGCATATAGGGCTGACTGTCGATCAGCGCCTTCAGGCGCCGGGCGATGCGCAGCACCACGTCTTTCTCGCGCAGGCCGCTGCTGCCGATGGCGCCCGGATCCTCGCCGCCGTGGCCAGGGTCCAGCGCGATGGTCAGCATGCGCTGCTTGCCGCGGCTGGCGGTGGCCGGCGGAGGCTTGGGCGTGGACGGCAGGGCGGGGGCGGGCTGCTGGCCCTGGACGCGGGGCGGCTCGGGCGGGTCGGCGCGGGTTACAGGGTTGCGCTGGATATCTTCCAGGATGCGCGCCAGCGGATCGTCCACGTCGGGGCCGCTTTGCTTGTTCAGGATGGCGATCAGCGGGTCCTGGGCGATTTTCGGGTACAGATCCAGCACCAGGCGGTACTGGTAGTCGGCCACCGGCTTCAGCGTGAACACCTGCGGCGCCACGGGCTGCTTCAGGTCGAACACCAGGCGCACCACGTTCGGACGGTTCTGCGCCACGCGCAGGCTCTGGATATAAGGGTCGTCAGGGCGGACCTTGGAAACCAGGTCGTTCAGGGCGGCGCTGATGGTCAGTCCCTCAATATCCACCACGAGGCGGTGAGGATTTTCCAGCGTGAACTGTTCGGCCTTGAGCTCGCTGTCGAGCTCGAGCGTAACCCGGGTGTATTCGTCGGCCGGCCAGGTGCGAACGGCCAGGATCGTCGCCGCCTGGGCCAGGCGGGGCAGGACCGGCAGGACGAGCAGGGTGGCTGCGACGCTGATCAGGCGGCGCCGGGTGGCGCCTGCCGAGGGGAGGGCGCCGCTGAGGGCGGGGGGACAATCGCGTTCAACCATGTTTGTCCTCGAGCGGTGTACGCGGTCAGGGTGGCGTCGCGTCCTTCGCCTGCATAGGCTAGGGAAATCAGCAGGTCGGGCGGGGGCAAAAGGCCCTCTGCCCGCTCCGGCCATTCGATCAAAACGACCGCGTCGTCACGCAGCAAATCCCGGAATCCTGCGTCCAACCATTCGCGCGAATCACTAAATCTATAAAAATCAAGGTGATAGAAGTATAAGTTAGAAACTTTATAGGATTCAAGCAGCGCGTAGCTCGGACTTTTGATTCGCCCGGTGATGCCGCATTCGCGCAACAGCGCCCGGGTGAAGGCCGTTTTCCCCGCGCCGAGGTCCCCCTGGAGGTGGATGCAGCCGCCGGCCTGCCCCGTTTGCCGGCCGGACACCAGGGGGGCGAGCTGCCGCGCCAGCGCTTCCGTGGCGGCTTCGTCGGGCAGGTGCGAGGTCAGGCTGCAGAGAGGGGCGGACATGGCGCTGGGCGAGTGGTAAAAATGGTGGAGGAAACACGGATGTACGCGCAATTATAGGAATGCGGGTTTCTGCTAATCTAGTAGTGATTTTCATTCTCAATATTACCGTTGCCGGCGCGCCACCGCCGGCCGCCATCGACGTTGCCACGGAGTTGCACGCGCCATGAAGACCCGCATCGAAAAAGACACGTTTGGCCCGATTGAAGTGCCTGAAGACCATCTTTGGGGCGCCCAGACGCAGCGCTCGCTGCATTTCTTCGCGATTTCCACCGAAAAGATGCCGGCGCCCCTGGTCGAAGCGATGGCGCGCCTGAAGCGGGCGGCGGCCAAGGTCAACGCCGACCTGGGCGAACTGGACCCCAAGATCTCCGATGGCATCGTCCGCGCCGCCGACGAAGTGATTGCCGGCAAATGGCCGGGCGAGTTCCCGCTGTCGGTCTGGCAGACCGGTTCGGGGACCCAGAGCAACATGAACATGAACGAGGTGCTGGCCAACCGCGCCTCCGAGCTGCTGGGCGGCGTGCGCGGCGAAGAGCGCAAGGTGCATCCGAACGATCACGTGAACCGCGGACAGTCGTCCAACGACACCTTCCCGACCGCCATGCACGTCGCTGCCGCCGTGCAGGTGGAGCACCACCTGCTGCCCGCGCTGAAGGCGCTGCGCGCCACGCTGGCCGCCAAGAGCGCGGACTTCTATGACATCGTCAAGATCGGCCGCACGCACTTGCAGGACGCAACCCCGCTGACCCTGGGCCAGGAGCTTTCGGGCTATGTGGCCCAGCTGGACCTGGCGGAGCAGCAGATCCGCGCCACCCTGCCTGGCCTGCACCAGCTGGCCATCGGCGGCACCGCCGTGGGCACCGGCCTGAACGCGCATCCGCAATTCAGCGCCAAGGTGGCGGCTGAACTGGCGCACGCCACCGGCACGGCCTTCGTGTCGGCGCCCAACAAGTTCCAGGCGCTGGCTTCGCACGAAGCGCTGCTGTTCGCGCACGGCGCGCTGAAGTCGCTGGCGGCCGGCCTGATGAAGATCGCCAACGACGTGCGCTGGCTGTCCAGCGGCCCGCGTTCGGGCCTGGGCGAGATCAGCATTCCCGAGAACGAGCCGGGCAGTTCGATCATGCCGGGCAAGGTCAACCCTACGCAATGCGAAGCCATCACGATGCTGGCCGCGCAGGTGCTGGGCAACGACGTGGCGATCAACATCGGCGGCGCCAGCGGCAATTTCGAACTGAACGTGTACAAGCCGCTGGTGATCCACAATTTCCTGCAGTCGGTGCGCCTGCTGACGGACGGCATGGCCAGCTTCGACAAGCATTGCGCCGCGGGCATCGAGCCCAATCGCGAGCGCATCGCCGAACTGGTGGATCGTTCATTGATGCTGGTTACGGCGCTGAATCCCCACATCGGCTACGACAAGGCCGCGCAGATCGCGAAGAAGGCGCACAAGGAAGGCCTGTCGTTGAAGGAGTCGGCGCTGGCGCTGGGCTACCTGACCGAAGAGCAGTTCGCCGAATGGGTCGTGCCGGCAGCCATGACGAATAAATAGAAGTAGCCCCCACGCTGCGCGCGCTCTGCGCGCTTGCTGCCCCCCGAGGGGGCTGGCCCGCCTTGGGGCGGCCCGGCGGCGGGCCGGCCATTCTTGCGGAGGCTGTGGATGCTCCCATGGTGCGCGCGCTCTGCGCGCTTGCTGCCCCCCGAGGGGGCTGGCCCGCCTAGGGGCGGCCCGGCGGCGGGCCGGCCATTCTTGCGGAGGCTGTGGATGCTTCCATGGTGCGCGCGCTCTGCGCGCTTGCTGCCTCCCGAGCGCCTTATCCCGCGATCAGCAGCCACAGGGGGATCGACAGCGCGGAAAACAGCGTGCCCAGCGATATCAGCACCGCCACCATGCGGCCGTCGCCGCCCATGCGCATCGCCAGCACATAGGCTGCGGAGGCCGTGGGCAGGGCGGCAAACAGCAGGAGCATCCGCGCCTCCAGGGGGGGCAGGCCCAGCAGGCCCGCCACCAGCCAGGCGACGGCGGGCAGCGCCACGAGCTTTACCGCCAGCATCCACGCGATCAGCGCGCCATGGCCCTTGCCGCCTTCCCAGGACAGGCTTGCTCCCACGCAGATGATGCCCAGCGCGATGGCTGCCGCGCCCAGGCGGGCCAGCACCGTGTCCACGGGGCCCGGCAGGTGCAGGCCGGCCAGGTTGCAGGCCAGGCCCAGCAAGGTGGAGATCAGGAGCGGATTGCGCGCCAGCTCGCGGAACAGGTTGCCGCCGCTGTGGCGGGCAAGCCCGTAGACTGCGGCCAGATTGGCCATCGGCACGGCGAAGCCGACGATCAAGGCCATGACCGTCTGGCCCTGCGAGCCGCCCAGGCTGGCCGACAGGGCCAGGCCGATATAGGTATTGAAGCGGTAGCCGCACTGCGCCGACGAGGCCAGTGCCAGCGAAGCGGGCCGCAGCGCCAGGCCGGCCAGCCAGGACAGCGCGACGCCCGAGCCGATGACGGCCGCGGTGGCCTGCAGCAGCATGGCCGCGTTCCCGGCCGTGATGGGGGTGCGGATGATGGACTGGAACAGCAGGGCGGGGAAGAGGACGAAGTAGACCAGCCGCTCCGTGCCGGCGAAGAACTCCCGGGAGAAACCCAGTTTGTGACGCAGCGCCCAACCGAGAGCGACCAGCAGAAAATCAGGGAAAACCAGGAGTGCTACCGACATGGGCGAGTACGAATTGATGGGCGTCAACCGGGAATCGGCACGCTATGCGACTGTAAGCATTTGCTGCTATTCTCCGTCATTCCGGCGGCCGCGTGTGCCACAAGCAACCTACAAAAGCGGTGCGATTCGACCCGTACCCACGCAGCGCGCCGCCGTCATCAATTGCTGACCCGTCCACAGGCGGGCACATCACATACGGGCCGTTTACATGCGGGCCCGCAAAATTGGAGGAAACACTTCTATGAACAAAGTCCGCTCCCTGGCCGTGGCCATCGCCGTGGCCGCCGGCGCTGCCGGTACCTTCGGCGCCTCCGTCGCGCACGCCGCCGACAAGTACCCGAGCAAGGCCATCCGCGTCATCGTTCCGTTTGCGCCTGGCGGTTCCACCGACATCATCGCGCGCCTCGTGACGCAGCGCATGAGCCAGGAACTGGGCCAGCCCATGGTCGTGGAAAACAAGGGCGGCGCAGGCGGCGCCATCGGCGCGTCCGAAGCCGCGCGCGCCGATGCCGACGGCTACACCTTGTCCATCGCCACTGTGTCGACGATGGCCGTGAACCCCGCCTGCCGTCCCAACGACCTGCCCTACGATCCGATCAAGGATTTCCAGCCGGTCACCAACTTCGCCAACACCGCCAACGTCGTGGCCGTGAATCCGAAGTTCCCCGCCAAGGATTTCAAGGGCTTCCTGGAAGAGCTGAAGAAGAATCCGGGCAAGTACTCCTATGGCAGCTCGGGCACCTGCGGCGTGCTGCACCTGATGGGCGAATCCTTCAAGATGGCTACCGGCACGGATATCGTGCACGTGCCGTACAAGGGCTCGGGCCCGGCCGTGGCCGACGCCGTCGGCGGCCAGATCGAAATCATCTTCGACAACCTGCCGTCGTCGATGCCGCAGATCCAGGCGGGCAAGCTGCGCGCCATGGCCATCGCGTGGCCGGACCGCATCGAAGCCATCAAGGACGTTCCCACGTTCAAGGATGCCGGCTTCCCCGTGCTGAACCAGCCGGTCTGGTACGGCCTGCTGGCCCCGAAGGGCACGCCCATGGAAGTCGTGAACAAGCTGCGTGACGCGGCCGTCGTGGCCCTGAAGGACCCGAAGGTCATCAAGGCGCTGGACGACCAGGGCTCGGCGCCGTCGGGCAACACGCCCGAGGAATTCGCCAAGGAAATCAAGGAGCAGTACGACTGGGCGAAGGACGTCGTGAAGAAGCAGAACATCAAGCTGGACTGATGTCGCCTGGGGCGGGCCAGGCCCGTCCATGGCAAAACAACGGGCGCCTTCGGGCGCCCGTTGTTCTGTTGCGGGCCGGAGCCTTCAGGCGGGGCTGTCGAGCGCCGCCTGGCGCGCTTCGCAACCGGCCTTCAGCCGTTCGATCAGGTCGCGGTGCAGGGCGGACAGGGGATCCTGGTTGCGCACCATGATGCTGATGGGCACGCGCAGCGCCGGTTCCAGGCGGCGCAGGTTCATGCCGGGACGCAGCATCGCCTGGCCCGTGATCGCATCCACGATGGCGTCGCCGCAGCCTGCCTCGACCAGCGCGCAGGCCACATAGTGGGTCTGCACCTGGATGGCGACCTGCGGATCCAGGCCCTGCGCATCCAGCGCCATCTGCAGCAGGGCGCCGGAGGCGTCGCTCGCGTCCAGCACGATCAGCGTGTCGCCCGCCATGGCCGACACCTCCGTCAGCCTGAGCGGCCCCGAACCGGGCTTGCGGCTCAGGTGCACGAGCTCGGTGTGGCCCAGGCCCATGCGCGTGAGGCCCGGATAGTCGTTCGTGTCGAAAGTGATGGCCAGGTCCAGCTCGCGCGTCAGCAGGCCCTGGACGAGTTCGGCGCTGTGATGCGTGTGGATGTCGAAAGTGATGCCGGGCTGCGCGTCGCGGCTGTCGCGCACCACGCCCGGCAGCAGCCCCAGGCCCAGCGCGGGGGCGCAGCCCAGCCGCAAGTGCCCGTTGGGCCGGTCACGCAGGCTGGCCGCCAGCCGGCGCACGCTGTTCAGATCCTGGTTCAGGCGCGCGACTTCAGGGGTGAGGATCTCGGCTTCGCGGGTGGCGACCAGCCGGCCCTTTACGCGTTCGAATAGCTTGAAACCCAGCTGGGCCTCGGCGTGCGCCAGCAGCTTGCTGGCGGCGGGCTGCGAAATGTGCAGCGCGGCCGCGGCCTCGGTCAGGGATCCGGTGCGGCGGATCGCTTCGAAAATCTCGATGTGACGCAGGCGCATGGCACGACGTGGGCAATGGACGGAAACCGGGATTCTATGCCGGATGCGCCGGCCGGATGCGTTGATATGATGGACGCCTGCCGGAATGCCGGCGCACATCGGAGTTCCTCATGCGCGCACCCAGTCACGTCGCCGCGATCCTGCTTGCCGCCGCGATGGCCGCCATGCCCGCCGCCTGGGCGCGGACGCCGCAGGCGGCCGAGGACCTCAACCCGGAGGCCGCCACCGGCACGCAGGCCCGGCAACTGGCGCGGGCGTCGCGCTTCATGATGGTGTCGGCCAATCCGCTCGCGACGCAGGCCGGCGATGACATGTTGCGCCGGGGCGGCAGCGTCGTGGATGCGGCCATTGCGACCCAGCTGGTGTTGAACCTGGTGGAGCCGCAATCCTCCGGCATCGGCGGCGGCGCGTTCATGGTGCTGTATACGGCAGGCAACGGCCGCATGCAAACCTACGACAGCCGCGAGACGGCGCCCGCGGCGGCCCGCGAGGACCGCTTCCTGGACGCCCAGGGCAAGCCCCTGCCGTTCGCGCAGGCCGTCAACAACGGCATGTCGGTGGCCGTGCCTGGCCTGCTGCGCGGATTGGAGCTGGCGCACAAGGAGCACGGCGTGCTGCCCTGGGCCGATCTGTTCCAGCCCGCGATCCGGCTGGCCGAGCAGGGCTTCGCCGTCTCCCCGCGCCTGCACAAATTGCTGGCGGGCAACAAGGCGCTGCCCGCGCAGCCGGCGGCGGCCGCCTATTTCTACGCGCCGGACGGCACGGCGTGGCCAGTCGGCCACGTGCTGAAGAACCCGGAATTCGCGCGCACACTGCGGGCGGTGGCGGAGCAGGGCGCGGACGCGTTCTACCAGGGCGAGATCGCCCATGACATCGTCGCCGCCGTGCATGGGCACGACGTGCCGGGCGACCTGAGCCTGGCCGACCTGGCCGCCTACCGCGCCCTGAAGCGTCCGCCCATTTGCGGCGACTACCGCGGCTACCGGCTGTGCGGCATGGGGCCGCCCAGCAGCGGGCCCATCGCGGTGCTGCAGATGCTGGGCGAACTGGAGCAGTTTCCCATCGGCCGCTATGCGCCGGGCAGCGTCGAGGCCGTGCACTATTTCTCCGAGGCGGGCAGGCTGGCCTTCGCCGACCGCGACTTCTACGTCGCCGATCCGGCCTACGCGCCGGTGCCGGTGAGCGCCTTGCTGAACCCGGCCTACCTGCGCGCGCGCGGCGCCCTGATCCGGCCGGACCGGAGCATGAAGGTGGCGCTGCCCGGCGATCCGGAAGGCAAGCTCCTGTCGCTGGGCAAGGACAATGCGCTCGAGCTGCCGTCGACCAGCCACCTGGTGGCGGTCGACGCCCAGGGCAATGCGCTGAGCATGACGACCACCATCGAAAGCGAATTCGGCAGCAAGATCTTCGTACGCGGCTTTCTGCTGAACAACGAGATGACGGATTTTTCCTCGTCCTACCGGGATCCCGAAGGCAGGCTGGTGGCCAACCGGATCGAGCCCGGCAAGCGTCCGCGCAGCGCGATGGCGCCGATGATCGTGCTGCGCGACGGCAAGCCCTATCTGCTGGTGGGATCCCCCGGCGGCAGCGCCATCATCAACTACGTGGCCAAGACATTGGTGGGCGTGCTGGATTGGGGCCTGGACATCCAGGCCGCCATCGCCCTGCCCAACATGGGCAGCCGCAACAAGGACACCGAACTCGAGAAGGGAACGCCGCTGGAGGCCCTGGCTCCCGCGCTGGAGCGCATGGGGCATCCCGTGCGCATCACCGATTTTCCCAGCGGCATCCATGGCATCGTGATCGGCCCGGACGGACTGCAAGGCGGGGTGGACCCGCGCCGCGAAGGCCTGGCGCGGGGCGGCTGACGCGAAACGCCGGGCGTAATGCGAGCCCCGCGCCGCGCCAGCCTACCGCCCCGGCGGGAGCTTGCGCAGTGTGGCGGGAGTGCGCGACAGCTTGATGGGGGAGCCGACCCCGCGGTAGCCGCCTTGCTCCAGCACCATGCCGCGATGCCGGGTGTGCGGATGCGCCAGCGCCTGGTCCACCGTCAGCACGGCGGCAGCGGGCACGCCGCTGCGCAGCAGGCGGTCGGCCAGCGCGGCCGCGTCGTGCCCGGCCAGCAGCGCGGACAGGTCGTCGCGCAGGGCCTGGCGGTTGCGCAGGCGGTCCGCGTTGGCGGCATAGCGCGGGTCCTCGGCCAGCGCCGGCGCTTCCAGCGCCTGCGCCAGCTGCGCGAATTGCCGGTTGTTGCCCACCGCCAGGAATATCGGGCCGGTGGCCGTGGGGAGAGTTTCGTAGGGGGCGATGTTCGGGTGCGCGTTGCCGCTGCGCGCGGGCACCTTGCCGCTGTAGAAGTAGTTCGGCGCATGTGGATGCAGCAGCGACAGGGCGCAGTCGTACAGCGTGATGTCGAGGAACTGGCCCAGGCCGCTGCGGCCGCGCTCGTTCAGCGCCAGCAGGATGGCTACCGCCGCGTTCAGGCCCGTCACCATGTCCACCACCGGCAGGCCGACGCGGGTGGCTTCTCCCTCCGCCTCGCCGTTCACGCTCATGAGGCCGCACATGGCCTGGGCGCAGGCGTCGTAGCCGGGCAGGCCGCCCAGCGGCCCATCGGGTCCGAAGCCGCTGACCCGGCAATGGATCAGCGCCGGGAACTCCCGGCTCAGGGTGTCGTACCCCAGGCCCCATTTTTCGAGCGTGCCGGGCTTGAAATTCTCGACCAGCACGTCGGCGTCGGCCAGCAGGCGGCGCAGCAGTTCCTGGCCCGCCTCCTGGGACAGGTCCAGCGTCATGCCTTCCTTGTTGCGGTTCACGCCGATGAAGTAGGACGCGGTGTCGCCCAGGAAGGGCGGGCCCCAGCCCCGCGTTTCGTCGCCGCCGGGCGGCTCGATCTTGAGCACGTCGGCGCCGTGGTCGCCCAGGATCTGCGTGCAATAGGGGCCGCCCAGCACGCGGGACAGGTCGATCACCTTGCAGCCGGCCAGGGCGCCGGCGTTGGGTAGGGTTGCAGCCATGAGGGATCCGTTCAGTCGATGGAAACGTGGGCGCTGGCGATGACGTCGCGCCATTTGGGCACTTCGGCCGATATGAACGAGGACAGGCCTTGAGGCGTTTTGTCCTGCGCTTCGACGATGCCCTGGCTGCGCAGCGTCTGGGCCACGTCGGGATCGGACAGCGCGCTCTGGAACGCCCGGTTCAGGGTGTCGACGATCGGCGCCGGCGTGTTTTTGGGCGCCACGATGCCGAAGAACACGCTGACGTCGTAGCCCTTCAGCCCTTGCTCCGACAGCGTGGGCAGGTCGGGCAGCGCGTCTGAGCGCTGGGCGCTGGCCAGGCCGATGGCGCGCAGCTTGCCGGCCTTGACGTAGGGCAGCGCGGTCAGGATGTCGGTGAATGACATGGATACCTGTCCGCCCAGCAGGTCGTTCAGGGCGGGGCCGGTACCCTTGTAGGGAATGTGCATGATCTGGGTGCCGGCCATGCGGTTGAAGAGAATGCCGGCCAGGTGCGAAGACGCGCCGTTGCCGGACGAGGCATAGCTCAGCGCGTCGGGGTTCTTCTTGGCGTAGGCGATGAGCTCCTGCATGTTCTTGGCGGGCACGGACGGGTTCACCACCAGGATATTGGGCAGGTGGCCGATCCGGATGATGGGCGTGAAGCTGGTCTGGGGGTCGTAGCCCTGTTTTTTGTACAGGCTGACGTTGATCGCCAGCGGCCCCGAGGTGCCGAAGAGGATGGTATAGCCGTCGGGCCTGGCATGGGCCACGTACTCCGAGCCGATGTTGCCGCCCGCGCCGCTGCGGTTTTCGACGATCACGTTCTGGTTCAGCGGCTGCCTGAGCTTGTCGGCCAGCCTGCGGGCCAGGGCGTCGGTGGGGCCGCCGGGCGGAAAGGGCACGATCAGCGTGACCGGGCGTTCCGAGGGATAGGCGTCGGCGGCCAGGGCGGGCGCCGCGGGGACGGCCGCGGCGGCGGCCGCCAGCAGCAAGGGGGCGAGGTAGCGGTTCATGCTTGTCTCCAGTGGTGGGGCGCGCCGGCTGTGCCGCCGGCGTCGGTTTACAGCGCGTATTGCAGGATGGCCCGGCAGTCCGCGCTTTCGTCGGGGGGGATGGCGTAGGGATCGCGGGGCCCCAGGCGGTGCAGCAGCACCTGATCGGCCAGTTGCGCGCGGCTTTCCAGCCCGGGCGCGGCGGCTTCCCAGCGCAGGGCGGCCAGGGACACCGCGTGGTACAGCAGCGACGCCGCCTGGCGGGCCAGTTCGGCATGGTTGCCTGCCGCGGCATGCTCGGCGAGCGCGTAGGTCTGCTCCAGCGCGCGCGCCTGCAGCGGGGCGAGGTCGGGGCGGCAGGGCGCGCCGTCCGCCAGCAGGCGGTCGATATGGCTGCGCAGCGCCGGCAGCGATTGCTCCTTGGTGATGGCGCGCAGCACGTCCAGCGCCACGATGTTGCTGGTGCCTTCCCAGATGGAGCCCAGATGCGCATCGCGGACCAGGCGCGGCTCCGTCCATTCCTCGATGTAGCCGCAGCCTCCGCGCACTTCCATCGCGTCGCCGGTGACTTTGCGGGCGTCGCGGCAGGCGCGGAACTTGATGAGCGGTGTGAGGATGCGGGCCAGGGCGGGAGAGCCGTTGCCCTGGTCGGCGTCGGCCAGGGCCCGCGCCGTCTGGAACATCACGCTGCGCGCCTGCTCGGCCCAGACGGTCATCTTGACCAGCTGGCGCTGCATCAGCGGCATGTCGATCAGGCGCTTGCCGAAAGCGCGCCGGTGCTGCGAGAAATAGACCGCTTCGGTGACGGCCCGGCGCATCAGCCCGGCGGCGCGCATGCCGTTGGACAGGCGCGAGTTGTTGATCATGTCCGCCATCTGTTTGAAGCCGCGGCCGCGCTCTCCCACCAGCCAGGCCACCGCGCCTTCCAGGCGGATTTCGCCGCTGGCCATCGAGCGCGTGCCCAGCTTGTCTTTCAGGCGCAGGATGCGGTAGTGGTTGTGCGCGCCGTTGGGCAGGTCGCGCGGCAGCAGGAAGAGCGATACGCCTTTCAGGCCGGCCTGAGGTTCGCTGCGCGCCAGCACCATGGCGTAGCCCGCGTCCGGGTTCGAGCAGAACCATTTATCGCCGTGGAGGCGCCAGGTGCCGTCATCCTGGAGCTCGGCCGCGACCTCGGTGGCGCTGACGTCGGAGCCCGCGCCCTGTTCCGTCATGAACATGGCGCCCTGGCGCAGCGTATCGAAATCCTGGGAAGTCACCTGGGGCAGGACCTGTTCGACGAGCTTGGGGTCGCCGAACTTGCGCAGCGTGCGGGCCAGCGAGTCCGTCATGCTGACCGGGCAGCACAGGCCGAACTCCGCCTGCACGAACAGATGGCTGAGCGCGTACTTGGCGGCGGCGGGCATGGGCTCGGGCCAGCCCAGCACGCCGCCCCGGTGCGACAGCGCGGCCAGGCCGAACTCGCTGTAGGCCAGCCGTTCGAGCTCGACGTAGGCGGGGTGCTTGTCGATGCGGGATTCGTCCGTCCCGGCGCGGTTGCGCACCGAGAGCGTAGGCGGGTGCTTGTCCGCCGTGGAGGCCAGTTCGTCCATGGCGCCGCCCGCCAGCTCGCCCAGCCGGTCGAGATGGGGCAGCAGGTGGGCATGCAGCGCCGGTGGCAGATAGCGCCGGCTGAGCGCCTCGGCGTAGGGGTCCGCGCGGAACAGGTTCAGGCCGCGCGAATCGGGCACGGGCGTGGTGGCGGGCGTGACGGTCTTGACGGGGGCATCCATGGCGGCATCCTGTGCAAAACGAAAAGATGCCTTGATGGTGCGCAAATCGATTAATCTATACAAATACTGTTTTTGTGTAGAACAATTCAAAAAAAGTATAGATAAGGGCGCGAAGGAGACTGACATGGACCTGGACCCGCGCCTGCTGCGGTATTTCATCGCCGTGGCCGAGGAGCGCCATTTCAGCCGGGCCGCCGTCCGGCTGCACATTTCGCAGCCGCCGCTCAGCTACGCCATCCGGCAGCTGGAGGACAGCGTGGGCGCCCGCCTGCTGAATCGCAGCAGCCGGCACGTGGAGCTGACCGACGCCGGGCAAGTGCTGTATCGCGAGGCCTTGACGCTGCTGCGCCAGGCGGAAGAAGTGCGCACGCTGGTGCAGCGCGTGGACGCGGGCCTGCGAGGCAGGCTGCGCATCGGCTTCGTCGGCTCCATGCTGTATCGCGGCCTGCCGGCGCTGTTGAATGCGATGCGCGCCGAACTGCCCGACGTGGAGCACGTGCTGACCGAACTGAATTCGCATGACCAGATCGAGGCGGTGCGGCGAGGCGAGCAGGACCTCGGTTTCATCCACGCCAATCCCCTGCCGAAAGGCGTGGAGGCGCGCGACCTCGTGGCCGAACCGTTCATGGTGTGCCTGCCGCAAGGGCATCCGCTGGCAGGCCGCGCCTCTTTAAGGCTGGCCGAACTGTCGGGGGACGACTTCGTATTCTTTGCCCGGGCGGCTTCGCCGAGCTATTACGAGACGGTGCTGGCGATGTGCGTGTCGGCCGGCTTCATGCCCGTCATCCGGCACGAGGTGCGGCATTGGTTGAGCGTCGCGTCGCTGGTGTCGCAGGGACTGGGCGTGTCCATCGTGCCGGCCTGCCTGTCGAGCAGCGGCCTGGCCGGCACGCGCTTCATCGCATTCGAGCACGCGGCGCGCTCGGTCAGCCAGGCGATCTGGCCCGGCGCCGGGCGCACGCCGCTGCAGGAGAAGGCCGTCGAGCTGGTGGCGCGGCATTACGGGGCCGGTCCGGAAACTTCCTAGGGCCGGACTTCAAACAGGCAGCGCCAGAGCCGGGTCCGCGGGAGTACACTGGTCCGGCCATGTCCTATCGACCGATCCTGCCGCTGACACGCCGCAAGCGTTTCATCACCCGGCTGCGTCATTGCGGCCCTCCGGCGAAGAACTGAACCCCAAACGAGGGCGCTTCAGTTTCACTTCTCCGGAGCCGATTGTGGACATTCCCTTTTCCTTTCATCCGCGTCTCTTTGTGGCGCTGCGCGGCTACGACCGCAGCCGCTTCCTGCAGGACCTCGGCGCCGGCCTCACGGTGGCCGTGGTGGCGCTGCCGCTGGCCATGGCCTTCGCCATCGGTTCGGGCCTCAAGCCGGAGGCGGGCCTGTTCACCTCCATCATCGCGGGCTTCCTGATCGCCCTGCTCGGCGGCAGCCGGGTGCAGATAGGCGGGCCGGCGGGCGCGTTCATCGTCATCGTCTACGACATCGTGCAGCAGTACGGCGTGGCCAACCTGATCATCGCCACGGCGCTGTCGGGCGTGCTGCTGTTCGTGATGGGGCTGCTCAGGCTGGGGACACTGGTGCGCTTCATTCCGGTGGCGGTCATCATCGGCTTCACCAACGGCATCGCGGTGCTGATCGCGCTGTCGCAGGTCAAGGATTTCCTGGGCCTTGCGATTCCCGAGATGCCGGGCGATTTCTTCGGGATCCTGGGGGCGCTCGGCGGCCATCTGTCCACGCTCAATCCATGGGCCGCCGGCGTGGCGCTGGTGTCGCTGCTGGTGATCGTCGGCTGGCAGCGCTGGCTGCCGAAATGGGGCGGCCGCCGGGCCGCGCGGCTGACGCGGGTGCCGGGTTCCATCGTGGCGCTGGCGCTGGCCACGGCGGCGGTGGCCATGTTCGGCCTGCCCGTCGAAACCATCGGCAGCCGTTTCGGTGGCATACCGGCGGCGCTGCCCGATTTCACGCTGCCGGCATTCAGCTGGGAATCGGCCCGCTTTCTGCTCATGCCCACCATCACGCTGGCGGTGCTGGGGGCGATCGAGTCGCTGCTGTGCGCGCGCGTGGCCGACGGGATGATCGGCGACCGGCATGATCCCAACCAGGAATTGATGGCGCAGGGCGTCGCCAACTTCGTCACGCCCTTTTTCGGCGGCATGCCCGCCACCGGCACCATTGCGCGCACGGTGACGAACGTGAAAAGCGGAGCCACCAGCCCCGTCTCGGGCATGGTGCATGCCCTGGTGCTGCTGCTGGTGATCCTGGTGGCCGCGCCGCTCGCCGCCTCCATTCCGCTGGCCACCCTGGCGGCCATTCTGATGTTCGTGGCCTGGAACATGGGCGAGTGGCGCGAGTTCGCGCGGCTCAAGACCTATCGGCTGCCTTACCGCGTCACGCTGGTGTCGGTGTTCCTGCTGACGGTGATATTCGACCTGACGATCGCGGTGGAATTCGGCATCTTCGCCGCCTGCATCACCTTCATCTACCGCATCTCCAGCCTGTCGCGCGCGGAACGGATCACGGCGGCCGAGCAGCCCCTGCTGGCGGGGCTGGAAGGGAAGGTCGCGGTCTGGCGCCTGTACGGCACGGTTTTCTTCGGCGCGACCAAGCTGGTGGAGTCGCTCGAAGACCATCTGCCCGAGCGGGCGCTGGTGCTGGACCTGAAGAACGTGATCTACGTGGATTCGACGGGGGCCGAGGCGCTCGAAGGGCTGAGCGATGCATGCGACGCGCGCCAGGTGCGCTTGATCGTCTCCGGGCTGATGGGCCAGCCGCAGGACATCGCGCGCCGCATCGGCCTGTACAAGCGCCTGCAGGGCCATCTGCAGCCCGACGTGGCGAGCGCCACGGCGGCTGCCGTGGCGCTGGCTCGGGCGGACGGCGGCGCGTAGGGGCGCCGTCCGGCTAGCGGAAGACCACCGTCTTGTTGCGGTTCAGCAGGATGCGGTGTTCGACGTGGCTGCGCACGGCGCGCGAGAGCACCAGGGATTCGATGTCGCTGCCGACCTGGGTCAGGTCCTGGGCGGTCATCGTATGGTCCACGCGCTCGATGTCCTGGTCGATGATGGGGCCTTCGTCCAGGTCCGAGGTCACGTAGTGGGCGGTGGCGCCGATGATCTTCACGCCGCGCGCGTGCGCCTGGTGATACGGGCGGGCGCCCTTGAAGCTGGGCAGGAAGCTGTGGTGGATATTGATGGCGCGGCCGTTCAGCGCGCGGCACATGTCCTCGGACAGGATCTGCATGTAGCGCGCCAGCACCACCAGGTCGATGTTTTCCTGCTCGACCAGGGCAAGCACCTGCCGTTCCTGTTCCGCCTTGGTGTCGGCGGTGACAGGCAGATGGTGGAAGGGGATGCCGTAGGACGCCGCCAGGCTCGCGTAGTCATTGTGATTCGACACGATGGCGGCCACCTCGGCGTGCAGGTGGCCGCTGTGCACGCGGAACAGCAGGTCGTTCAGGCAGTGCCCCTGCTTGCTGACCATGATGAGCAGGCGTTCCTTGCGGCGGGCGTCGTGCAGCTGCACCTCCATGCCGTACTCGTCGGACATGGCGGCCAGGCGGGCGCGCAGGTCGCCGGCGGACACGCCGCCGGGCGCGTCGAAGTGCACGCGCAGGAAGAAGCGGCCGGTTTCTTCGTCGCCGAACTGCTGCGAATCCAGGATGTTGCAGCCCAATTCGAACAACAGGCCGCTGACGCGGTACACGATGCCCGTGCGGTCGGGGCAGGACAGGGTCAGGATGTAGTCGTTGTGCTGCATGGCTCAGGAAAAAAAGGAAAAATAAAACTAGAAGACGGTAAGAGTGTTGCCCTCCCGCCGGGCCGCCCCAAGGGAGGGCAGCCCCCTTGGGGGGCAGCTAGCACGCGTAGCGCGCGCGGCGTGGGGGCTAACCTAAGAGTGTTGCCCTCCCGCCGGGCCGCCCCAAGGGAGGGCAGCCCCCTTGGGGGGCAGCTAGCACGCGTAGCGCGCGCGGCGTGGGGGCTAACCATACAGCAGACGGGCCAGGGTCTCTTCGGCCAGGGCGAGGCTCGAGGTCAGGCCCGGCGATTCGATGCCGAAGAGATTCACCAGGCCGGGTACGCCGTGCGCGGCCGGCCCGAGGACGGCGAAATCGGCGGCGGGTTCATGGGGGCCCGAGATCTTCGGCCGGATTCCCGTGTAGCCAGGCGCCAGGGCGTTGTCGGGCAGGGCGGGCCAATAGCTGCGGACCGCGGCGTAGAACACGTCGGCGCGGGCCGGATCCAGCGTGTAGTCCTCGGTGCCGACCCATTCCGTGTCGGGGCCGAACTTGGCTTGCCCGCCCATGTCCAGCGTCAGATGCACGCCCAGGCCTGCATGTTGCGGCACCGGATAGATCAGGCGCGAAAACGGGGCGCGGCCGGACAGCGTGAAATAGCTGCCCTTGCACAGATAGTCGGTGGGGATGCTGGCCGGCGGCACGCCGTCGATGCGGCGAGCCAGCGCCGGCGCCTGCAGGCCGGCCGAATTGACGAGCACGTTGCAGCTCAGGCTCATGGCTTCATCGCCGCCGAACTGCAGTTCAAAACCGCCTTCCGGCCGCACGCGGCCGGACACCAGCGGCGTGTGGAAGACGCATTGGGCGCCCGCGTTCTCGGCATCGCCCTGGAACGACAGCATCAGCGCATGGCTGTCCACGATGCCGGTGGACGGCGAGGACAGGGCGGCGGTGCATTGCAGCGCCGGCTCCAGGCGCATGGCGTCTTCGCCCGACAGGAATTGCAGGTCGTCGACGCCGTTGGCGCGGGCGCGCCGCGCAATGCTTTCCAGTTGCGCGGCCTGCTCCGCGCTGGTGGCGACGATAAGCTTGCCCAGGCGCTTGTGGGGCACGCCGCGCTCGGCGCAATAGGCATAGAGCAGGTGCTTGCCGCGCACGCACAGCCGGGCCTTGAGGCTGCCGGCCGGGTAGTAGATGCCGGCGTGTATGACTTCGGAGTTGCGCGAGCTGGTGCCGGTGCCGATGGCCTCGGTGGCTTCCGCCACCAGCACCTCGCGTCCGGACTGCGCCAGCGCGCGCGCGATCGCCAGGCCCACTACGCCCGCGCCGATGACGACGCAATCGATGTCCGCGCTCATGGCGCCTTCCTGGCCGAGCGGTCGCCGGCGGGAGTTAGATCGAAGCCGCCGGCATGGAAAACCAGGGGCGGTTCGGCGCTGTGGCCGCAACGTTCCACTTCGCCCACCATGATGACGTGGTCGCCCTCTACGTAGCGGCTGCGGTTGTGGCATTCGAACCAGGCCGCGCAGTGGCCGTCCAGCATGGGCGTGCCGCCGGGGGCGCGGTGCACGGGCAGGCCGGCGTAGCGGTCGGGCGTCTTGCCCGTGGCGAAGCGGCGCGCCAGGGCGATCTGCTCCGCGCCCAGCACGTTGACGACGTAGCGCTCGCACTGCTCGAAGGCGGCCAGCGAGGACGAATTCCGGGACAGGCTCCACAGCACCAGCGGCGGGTTCAGCGAGACGGAATTGAAGGAACTCACCGTCAGCCCGATGGGCGCGCCGTCGAGGCCGGACGTCGTCACGACGGTCACGCCCGTGGCGTAGCGGCCCAGCGCGGTGCGGAAAAAAACAGCGTCAAAATCAGGGGAGGAGGCGGTCATGCAATCGTGGATTGGGGCGGGCGCGAGAGGCGCCCGGCATCAAGGCGACAGACGTTCGATCTTCCAGGCCGCGCCTTCGGCGACGTAGCGCAGGCGGTCGTGCAGGCGCGATGGCCGGCCTTGCCAGAATTCGAATGCGGTGGGCTTCAGGCGGTAACCGCCCCAGTGCGGCGGACGCGGCGGCTCTTCGCCGAACCGTTCGCGGAATTCCCGTTCGCGGGCTTCAAGTTCTTCACGGGTAATGGGCTGGCTCTGGCGCGACGCCCAGGCGCCGATACGCGAACCGGCGGGACGGCTGTGGTAGTAGGCGTCCGATTCCTCGGCGGCCACTTTTTCCACGACGCCCTCGATCCGGACCTGGCGTTCCAAGGGCTGCCAGAAAAACAGCAGGCAGGCGCGCGGCTCGGCCTGAAGGTCGATGCCCTTGCGGGATTCGTAGTTGGTGAAGAAGGTGAAGCCGCGCTCGTCGAAGCCCTTGACCAGGACGATGCGCGCGCTGGGCTGGCCGTTGGCGTCCACCGTGGCCAGGGTCATGGCGTTGGGTTCGGGCACCTTGGAAGCCAGGGCCTCGTCGAACCAGCGGGTGAATTGCGCGAACGGCGAAGCCGAGGCCTGGCTTTCGAGCAGGACGTTCTTCTCGTAACTTTGACGCAGATCTGAGACGGACATGGGCGTAAGGATTCAGCGTTGATAACAGGGAGTTTATACCGCCTGGACCGCCGCCCCTCCATTGACCCCGCTCAGGTCTCCGGCAAGGAAGTCCCGGAGCCCGCGGCGGGCGCCTCAGGCGCCTTCCGGCAGGGGGCGTCCGTCCTGTTCCAGCCGGCGGGCGATGGCGTCCAGCCGGGCATCGTGGATGCCGGCGGCGCGCAGGGCCTGGGCGGTCTGCACCACGTAGTCGGTGCAGGGGCCGTAGCGGCCGGCGGCGCGGCGCACGATCTCCAGCAGCTCGGGCTCGGGCAGGGCGCGGATATAGGCGGGATTGTCCCGGTTCATGATGAAAACCAGCGCCCGGACGGTGCCGGCCTCGGTCGTGCAGTTGAGCCAGCGCGGCAGGTAGGCGCCCGTGGACATCTCGCGCTCCCAGAGCGCGGGGAAGTAATTGGGCACCTGATCGCCGGCAAGCCGGTACACCACGCCGCGGCACGAACCGCCCCGGTCCAGGCCGAACACCAGGCCCGGGCATTCCGGCGTGCCCCGGTTCACCCGCGACCACAGGCACAGCGCCCGGTGGTGGCCGCGCAGGGTGGCGAGCCGGCGCTCCATGAAGTCGAAATCGGGGCGCCAGATCAGCGATCCATATCCGTACACCCACACATCCTCGCCCGATTGCCAGTGGCGCAAGGCCTCGTCCAGGGATCCCTGCCGCTCTTCGGGCGTCCAGAGGCGAAACGGCAGGCTGGAGCCGGGAATGCCGGCGGGAGGGGAAGACGGGATATTCACGACTACGGCTTGCGGTCAGATTCGATCGGGGGATTGCGGTTGGCCCAGCCCCCGGCCATCAAGGCCAGGGAATAGGCCCAGAAAAGGGGGGCAACGCCAATTACCGCACCGAGCGCGCCGAAGGTCAACGGCAGCGAGACCTGGGAGCCGTTGATGAGGGCCATCCGCAGGCCCACGGCCTCGGCGGCGCGCCCCGGGGGCGAATGCTGGTGCAGCAGGGACAGCATGCTGGGCTGGCAACAGCCCAGGGCGAGCCCCAGGATGAAAGACAGCACGATCAGCACGGTAACATCGGTGAACAACGGGTAAAACATGAAATCGATGGCTGCCGTGGCCATGGCCACGCGCACCAGGGTCCAGGACCGCACCCGGCGCTGGATCAGGGGGAGAACGAGACGGATGACGAACGTTGCCGCCGCGAAGGACGCAAGAATCACGCCGATGGTGGTGGCCGACAGCCCGATGGCCACGCCGAAGATGGGGACCACGAACAAGTGGGTGTCCCAGGCGCCGGAAAGAATGGTGTTCACCATCAGGATGCGGCGCAGCGCAGGCACGGCAAGCAATTCGGTAACGCGCCGGCGTTCGGCCTCTTTTGCGCCGGACAGCTGCGAATCCACCGCCTTCAATTGGTGACGTAGCACATAAAGCCCGCCGGCCGACAGCAAGGGGCCCAGCGTGAGCAGGCCGAAGGCCAGGCGCGTGCCCAGGTGGTCGATCGCCAGCCCGGCGATCAGCGGCCCGGAAAATCCCGACCCCGCCAGGGCCAGCGACATAAAGGAGAAGTTGCGCAGCCGCTGCGTAGGCTCGGCATGGCCCAGCAGATCCTGGGTGGCGACCTGATGCAGCATGAAGCCGATGCCGATGCAACAGGATGCGATGAGCAGGGCCAGCTGTGTCTGGAAGATAAAGGGCAATGCGGTGCCGAACGCAACCAGCGTGGTGCCGATGACCAGCGGCCGGACGATGCCGACCCGGTCGACCCAGCGCCCCGCGCGCACCGAGAACAGCATGGGCAGCACGGCGAATACGGCCACCAGCGTGCCCACCTTGAAGGTCGACAATCCCATTTGCAGCGCGGTCAGCGAGACGGTGATGCGTCCCCCGGTCAGCGCCACGTGATTCATCATGGCCAGGAGGCACAGCAGCACCGCCCCGGAAAATTCCGGGGAACTGGACGACGAGGAGGGGGATCTATGGGAGGTAGACACGGATACGGCTTAACTGCATTCATTCTGTCCATAACGTCGCCCAATGTCGAGGCGGGCGTGTTTTGCAGTGCCGCAATTGGCGCCAATCGTCCGTGTCACGATAGAGGCGATCTAGGGGCGAACTCGTATGCTTATGGCGCAAGATGGCGGCACGTTCGGCGCTTCTGGCGGCTTGGAGGCGCTGCCGGCCCGCGTCAAAGCGTTGTATCGTTCTCGCAACGGAACAATCGGGCGGATCCGCGGCGGGCGCGGCGCTTTACGGTTTTTCACTGTTTTGCCATAGATTGACCATGGTTTGGCCGGGCCGCGCGTTTAGGATGTGCAGGCATCGCGGGCAGGCCAGGTTCCGTCCGCCATTCGCCATTCGCAATACCGGCGCGCTGGCGGATCCCCGCGCCCCATTCGGCAGGTTCAATGAAAAAGTCCCGCAGTAAGTTCAAGCGCTATTCCCTGATAGCCGTTCTGCTCCTCCTCGTCGTGTTTGCCGTGCGAGCCGCCTTTTTCTCGGCGCCGCCTGCGCCCACTTTCGCCGTGGCCGAGGTCACGCGCGCCAATCTCGAGGACAGCGTGCTGGCCAGCGGCACCATCGACGCCATCGAGCGCGTGAGCGTGGGCGCCCAGGTTTCCGGCCAGTTGAAGTCCCTGAAAGTGGCGCTGGGCGACCGGGTCAAGAAAGGCCAGCTGGTCGCCGAGATCGACGACCTGACCCAGCAGAACGACTTGCGCAACGCCGAGGCCGCCCTGCAGACCCGGCGCGCGGAACGAGCCGCCAAGGTCGCCATGCTGAAGCAGGCCGAACTGGCTTTCCGCCGCCAGCGCCAGATGCTGGCCGCGGACGCCAGTTCGCGCGAAGCCTACGAAACCGCCGAGGCCACGTTGGGGGTGACCCGGGCGGAGATCGCGTCGCTGGATGCCCAGATCGCCCAGGCCGAGATCCAGGTGGATACGGCCAAGGTCAACCTGGGCTACACCCGCATCGCGTCGCCCATCGACGGCGTGGTGGTGGCGGTGGTCACCAAGGAAGGGCAGACCGTCAATTCGATCCAGAGCGCGCCCACCATCATCAAGGTGGCCCAAGTCGACACCATGACGGTGAAAGCGCAGATCTCGGAGGCCGACGTGACCCGGGTGAAGCCGGGCCTGCCCGTGTACTTCACCATCCTCGGCGAGCCCGACGAGCGCTATCACGCCAAGCTGCGGGCGGTGGAGCCTGCGCCGGATTCCATCCAGAAGGACGATGCGGCGTCCTCGCTGACCGCGTCTTCCACAGGCAGCTCCACCACCGCGGCCGTCTATTACAACGGCCTGTTCGACGTGCCCAACCCCGACGAGAAGCTGCGCATCTCGATGACCGCGCAGGTCTTCATCGTGCTGGGCGAGGCCAAGAACACCGTCGTGGTGCCGGCCTCGGCGCTCGGCAAGCGGGGCGAAGACGGCCGCTACGCCGTGCGCGTGGTCCTGAAGGACAACAAGACGGAAGCGCGGCAGGTCAGGATCGGCATGAACAACAACGTCCAGGCGCAGGTGCTGGAGGGGTTGGAGGTGGGCGAGCGGGTCGTGTCGGCCGACGCCGCCCCGGCCGTCCCGGCGCCGGGGGCCTGAGATGAGCGCGCCTCTCATCGCGCTGGCCGGCGTGCGCCGCGAGTTCCCGGCGGGCGAGCAGACCATCGCCGTCCTGAAGGACATCGATCTGTCCATCGAGGCGGGGGAAATGGTGGCCATCGTGGGCGCATCCGGCTCGGGCAAGTCCACGCTGATGAACATCCTGGGCTGCCTGGACCGGCCGACCCGCGGCGAATACCGGGTGGGCGGGCGCAGCACCGGGGACCTGGATCCGGACGAGCTGGCGGAACTGCGCCGCGAGCATTTCGGCTTCATTTTCCAGCGCTACCACCTGTTGTCGGACCTGACCGCGCTGGGCAACGTCGAGGTGCCGGCCGTCTACGCCGGCAAGCGGCGCGAGGCGCGCCTCGCGCGCGCCGGCGAGCTGCTGGCGCGGCTGGGGCTGGGCGAGAGGTCCGGACACCGGCCCGGCCAGCTGTCCGGCGGCCAGCAGCAGCGCGTGAGCATCGCGCGGGCGCTGATGAACGGCGGCGACATCATCCTGGCCGACGAGCCGACCGGCGCGCTGGACACGCACACCGGCCAGGAAGTGCTGCGCATCCTGGAAGAGTTGAACGCGGCCGGGCACACCATCATCATCGTGACCCACGATATGAACGTGGCGCGCCACGCACAGCGCATCATCGAAATCAGCGACGGCGAGATCGTCTCCGACCATCGCAATCCCGATGCCCCGCGGCGCCAGATCGCCAGGGACGAACCGCCGGCGCTGGCCCAGCGGCCCGCCTGGCAGGCCTACCTGGACCGCTGCGGCGAAGCCCTGCGCATGGCGCTGCTCGCCATGAACGCGCACCGGCTGCGCACCTCGCTGACGATGCTGGGCATCATCATCGGCATTGCGGCGGTGGTGTCCGTGGTCGCGCTGGGCGAGGGCTCGCGCCGCAAGATCCTGGACGACATCAGCGAAATCGGCACCAATACCGTCGAGATCTTTCCGGGCAAGGACTTCGGGGACGAGAAGGCCGTCAACATCCGCACCCTGGTGGCCGCCGACGCGGACGCGCTGGCGCGGGAATCCTATGTGGACAGTGTCACCCCCGAGGTTTCCACCAGCAATACGTTGCGCTACCGCAACGTTTCGGTGAATGGGGTGATCCAGGGCGTGGGCGAGCAGTATTTCCGCGTGCGCGCCATCAGGCTGGCGCAGGGCAAGTTCTTCGACGGAACCAGCGTGACGCGCCGGGCCCAGGAAGTGGTGATCGACGACGGCACCCGCCGGACGCTGTTCGGTTCGCATACCGATCCGATCGGCCAGGTGGTGTTCCTGGGTTCCATGCCGGCGCGCGTGATCGGGGTGACGCAGAAGAAGGATTCGGTCTTCGGCAGCAAGGACACCTTGAATGTGTGGATTCCCTACACCACGGCGTTGTCCCGGGTGCTGGGCCAGCAGCACCTCAAGAGCATTACCGTCCGGGTCAACGACGCGTCGCCCCCCGCCGCGGCGGAGCAGGCCATCGTGCGCCTGCTGACGCGCCGGCACGTCGTGAAGGACTTCTTCGTGTTCAACACGGACGCAATCCGCAAGACCATCGAACGCACCACGGCGACCATGACGCTCCTGGTCTCCATGATCGCGCTGATTTCGCTGATGGTCGGGGGCATCGGCGTCATGAACATCATGCTGGTGTCGGTTACCGAACGCACCCGCGAGATCGGCGTGCGCATGGCCGTGGGCGCGCGGCGCAGCGACATCATGCAGCAGTTCCTGATCGAAGCGGTGCTGGTGTGTCTGATCGGCGGGGCGATCGGCATCGTTCTTTCCCTGGGGCTGGGCGTGCTCGTGTCCAAGGCCACGGGCGGTTCGTTCAAAATGATCTACTCCACGGCGGCCATGGTGGCCGCGTTCACCTGCTCGACGCTGATCGGGGTGCTTTTCGGCTATTTGCCTGCGCGCAACGCGGCGCGGCTGGACCCCGTCGAGGCACTGGCCCGGGAATGAGGACGATGAAAGCGGTTTCCTTGATCTGCAAACCTGCCGCGCTGGCGCTGCTGCTGGCGCTCGGCGGCTGCGGCGGCCTGCTGCGTTCCGACTACCAACCCCCGGCTACCTCGGCGCCGGCGGCCTGGTCCCATGGTCCGGCCGCCTCGGCCGCCCAGGCCGGCGCGCTGGCCGAAGGGGGAGCGTGGTGGCGCAACTTCGGCGACCCGGTGCTCAACGGCCTGATCGAGGGCGCGCTTGCGCGCAACAACGATCTGGCCGCCGCCGCCATCCGGGTGCGCCGGGCCCAGTACCAGGCCGGCCTGTCCGAGGACCAACTGTTCCCGCAGCTGGGCGGGACCGTCAACGCGACCCGCGCGCGCACGCTCAGCGGCGAACGCGTCACCACCCGGAACAATGCGGCCGAGCTGACCGTCAGCTATGAAGTGGACTTGTGGGGCCGGCTGTCCCGCCAGCGCGATGCCGCGCAATGGGAAGCGCTGGCCACCGAGCAGGACCGCCAGAGCGCGGCACTGTCGCTGGTGGGTACCACCGCCACGCTGTACTGGCAGACCGCATTCATCAACCAGCGCATCGCCAGCAGCGAAGAGAGCATCGCCTACGCGCGCAGGACGCAGGACCTGGTGCGCGCCCAGTATGCGGCGGGCGGCGCGTCGGCGCTGGAAATGGCCGAGGCCGAGCAGACGGTCGCCAGCCAGCAGGCAGCCCACGCGCTGCTGGTGCAGGCGCGGGTGGAGTACGCGAACGCCTTGGCCATCCTGTTCGACGGCCCGCCGGAACGCACCATGGCCGACCCGCAGCGCCTGCCGCAATATCCGCTGCCCGAGGCCCGCGCCGGCGTTCCGGCGGAACTGCTGGGACGCCGCCCCGACCTCCGCGCCTCCGAGCTGCGCCTGCGCGAAGCCCTGGCCACCGTCGACGCGACCCGCGCCAGCTTCTATCCGCCCCTGACCCTCACCGGCGCCCTGGGCAGCGCCAGCCCGACGCTGTCCGACCTCCTGCAGAACCCGGTCGGAACGCTGGCCGCCGGGCTGAGCCTGCCGTTCCTGCAATGGAACCAGATGCAGCTCAACATCAAGATATCCAGGGCGGACTACGAGGAACGCGTGGTGAACTTCCGGCAGTCGCTCTACCAGGCGATGGCGGACGTGGAAAACGCCTTGTCGAACCGCACGCAACTGCGTTTGCAGGCCCAGCAGCTGGACGCATCGCTGCGGGCGGCCCGCCAGGCCGAAAGCCTGTACGAAGTGCGGTACCGGGCGGGAGCGGTGCCGTTGAAGGATTGGCTGGACGCGCAGGAAAAGCGCCGGACGGCCGAGATTGCGCGGGACGAGAACATGTTGAACCGGCTGGTGAACCAGGTGACCGTGTATCAGGCGCTGGGCGGCGATGATGCGGTTGCCGCGGAGGCGGGGCGTTCTTAGTCCATTGTGACAGGCCGTTTTCTCAAGACGTCTGTCGCGGCGGGAGCCTTAAGCACCAAACTCCCCCTGTCGGGCAGCCCCCAAACCCCGCTGCCCTAAAATACCCCCCCATGAACTCCCCAGACCTCCTCCCCCGGGAACCCGCCGACCTGGACCGCCGCTTCGGCGGCCTGTCGCGCTTGTACGGCCCCGAAGCGCCCGCCCGCCTCCGCAACGCGCACGTCGCGGTCGCCGGTCTGGGGGGCGTCGGGTCCTGGACGGTGGAGGCGTTGGCGCGCTGCGGGGTCGGCGCCTTGACGCTCATCGACCTGGACCACATCGCCGAATCCAACGTCAACCGGCAGATCCACGCGCTGACGTCCACGCTCGGGCAATCCAAGGTCGATGCCATGGCCGAGCGCGTGCTGGCCATCAATCCGGAATGCCGGCTCACGCGGGTGGATGATTTCGTATCGCCGGAAAACGTGGCCGACGTGCTGCCCGGACCATACTCCGTCATCATCGATTGCACCGACCAGGCCGCCGCCAAGATCGCGATGATCCTGCATGCGCGGGCGCGGGGCGTGCCCATGTTGCTGTGCGGCGGCGCGGGCGGCAAGACGGACCCGCTGGCCCTGCGGGCGGGCGATCTGTCGGCGGCGGTGAACGACGCGCTGTTGTCCAAGCTGCGCAACAAGCTGCGGCGCGAGCACGGATTTCCGCGCGCGTCGGACCAGAACGGCAAGGCTCTGAAGCGCGTGCCGAAGATGGGCATCCATGCCTTGTGGTTCGACCAGCCCGCCATCCTTCCGGATGCCTGGACGCGCGCCACCGAAGGCGAGGACGATATGGGCGCGTCGGGCCAGGTGCTGGCGCCGCAGGGCCTGTCCTGCGCAGGCTACGGTTCGGTCGTGACGGTCACCGCGGCCATGGGGATGGCCGCGGCCAACGAGGCGCTGCGCCTCGCCGTATGAAGCCCGGGCCGGGCTTCTACAGCGCCACGAACACCATGCCGTCCTCGATCCTGACGGGGTAGGTGGCGATGTCGTCGCGCAGCGGCGAACAGAGCGCCCGGCCGTCGCGCACGTCGAAGCGGCCCTGGTGCAGCGGGCATTCGATCTCGTGCCCGGTCAGGAACCCGTCGCACAGCCGCGCATTGCCATGCGTGCAGAGATTGTCGGTGGCGTAGACTTCGCCGCCCACGCCGTAGAGCGCGATTTCACGGCCTCCCGCCTCGACGGCGATCACGTCTTCTTCCGGCACGTCGGCCCGCGCGATGGCCTTGATCCATTGCATGCTCATGGTGCTGTGTCCTGGTCAGATGGGATAGATGAGCGAATTCGGCACGAGTTCGCTGTCGAAGATGCATAGGCGCGATTCGAACTTCAGGCCCTCGGGGGCGCGGCGCACCACGTCCAGGTAGCGGCCCACGTTGAACACGGTGGTCAGCTGGCTGGGCTTGGTGCGGAAAACGGCGTAGCTGGCTTCGGATTCGATGCGGTCGCCCTGCACCGACAGCACCCGCGGCGCGCCCACGACGTGGCGCTGGTAGTAGGGGTCGTGGAAGATCGTGTCGGTGGCGCCGTAGATGCGGTCTTTCAGCATGCCGCGGCTTTCGAACGCCATGGTGGCCAGCGGATAGCCGCGCTCGTGGTTTTCGCGCGGCAGCACCTTGTACACGCAGTCTTCCATGAAGAAGTCGGGCCACTTCTCCCATTCCTCCGCGTCCAGCGCGGCGGCGTAGTCGTTGTACAGGCAGGTCAGTTGGTAGTAGAGGGGAAAGTCCAGCATCGTCAGGCCTCCATCACCCGGCGCCAGTACGCGTACATGCCGCGGATCAGCGTTTCGGTCACCATGTGGTCCGTGTTCTCGGCCGTCTTGCCGCCCAGTTCCGCCACGCTGCGATGCCAGGGCTTCTGTTCGAAGCCCGATTGCGAAAACTCGATGACCTCGCCGTCGTCCGCGGATACGAAGCCCGCCGGGCCGAACAGATTGGCCTGGCGCAGGCGACGGCGCGTCATTTCCGGGGTGTCGTCGGCGAAGCCGAAATGCGTCCAGACGAAATCGAAGGCGTCGTGGCCCACCGGCTGGATGTGCCGGGTGGAGAGGGAATTCACCTGTTGCTGGATGATGACGCTGGGGAACAGCGTCATGAGCACGGCGGTGGGGCCGTTCCACCAGGGTTCCGGCACGATGTCCAGGAAGCGGTCGTCGTTCAGCGACATCTGCTCCTTGAAGCTGGACACGCCGCTGGTCACGCTGCCCTTGCCGCCCTGCCCGCGGGTGGAGATCATGGCCGCGTGGCGGAAGTGGCGGTCCATCTTCAGTTCCGACCGGTTGTCCGCGCGCCACAGGCCGAAGGTGACGAACCAGGTGTGCAGCAGACCGGGGTGATACGGGTCCTTGATGTTCTCCTGCATCAGCTTCCAGTTGCCCGGGATGCGCTGGCGGCTGTAGCCGTGGATCACCAGTTCGCGCCCGTCGAAAACGCGGTCGAAATAATGCAGGATGTCCGGCCCCAGGTAGTCTTCCAGCGACTCGACGCCGTGGTCGAACGAAGCGAAGACCACGCCGTTGCGGCAGGCCACGGCCAGCTTGGTCAGGCCGTGCTCCTCCGGATTGAAGTCGGGCGGCATGCCGCCGTTGATCCGGCCGTCCTGCTTGACGCCGCGACGGAAGGGCACGCCGATCAGGTTGCCTTGCAGGTCGTAGTTCCACTGGTGGTAGGGGCAGACGAACTCGCTGCGGTTGCCGGAGCGTTCGCGGCAGAACTGGACGCCGCGGTGGGCGCACACGTTCTCCACCACGCGTACCTGTCCATCGTTGTCCCGCAGCAGAATGACGGAGCGTTCGCCCACGGCGGTGCGCTTGAAATCGCCGGGGGCCGGGATTTCCGCCTCCAGGCCCACGTAGCTCCAATGCCCTCGGTAGAAGAAGCGATCCAGTTCGCGCTGGTGCAGGGCCGCGTCCGTATAGACGCCGAACGGGATGCGATGGGAACCGTCCCCTTGCCAGGGCGGCACGAATTCGAGGGGGCGTTCGGGGGCGTTCATGGCGTGCCCCTGGTACAGGGCGCGGCCGCGGGGCGCGTGCTGGGATGCATTGCGGGTCTCCTTGGTTCGGCTGGCCGCCGGGCGGCCGGGCAGAGCCCGCGCGGCATGGGCGCGGGCGTTTTCCGCATGATCGGGCAGGGCGTGAAATAAATAAATAGAATCTGATCAATGAGATAAATCACCAAAACGAATATTGGTGGAGACAAGCGCATGAACCTGCAAGACGTGGACCTGAACCTGCTGGTCGTCTTCAATGAATTGCGTAAGCATGGACGGGTATCGGCCGTGGCGGAGAGCCTGGGAATTTCACAGCCCGGCGTCAGCAATGCGCTGGGCCGGCTGCGCAAGCTCCTGGGCGATGAACTGTTCCTGCGAACCTCGCGCGGCATGGTGCCCACGCCCTACGCCGAGGCGCTGGCGCGGCCGATAGCCGATGCGCTGGACGCCCTGCACAGCACGCTGAACGCCCGCGCGGCGTTCGATCCCGCGCATAGCGAACGCGCGTTCGTGATCGGCGTGAACGACGTGGGCGAGACCTACTTCCTGCCCCGGCTGATGCGCGCCCTGGAGCGGGCGGCGCCGGGCGTCACCGTGCGCACGGTGCGCACGACCTCGATCGACGTGAAGGACGAAATGGAACGCGGCCGGATCGACCTGGCCATGGGCTTTCTGCCCGGCTTGAAAAGCGGCTTCTTCCAGCGGCTGCTGTTTCGCCAGCCCTACGTCTGCATCTTCCGGCGGGATCACCCGCTGGCGCGCACCGGGGTCTCGGCCAGGCAATTCCGCGCGGCGGAGCACGTGGCCATCGTGTCGGAAGGAACCGGCCACGGTGTCGTCGACGAAGTGATCGGGCAGGCCGGCATCCGGCGGCGCGTGCGCCTGACGGTACCGCATTTCATGGCGGTGGGGCCGGTGCTTGCCGCCACCGACATGATCGCCGTGGTGCCGCGGCGCTTCGCCGACTGCGCCAGCGGGCCTTTCGGCCTGGCCGCCGCGGCCTGCCCGGTGAAGATACCGGAGTCGGTGATCAATGTGTTCTGGCATGCCCGCAACCACCGGGAGCCCGCCAATCAATGGCTGCGCCAGGTGGTGGTGGACGAGTTCGCGGATTGAGCCGGCAGGCGCCCAGGGGCGGGTTCAGCTGGCGTGCAGCGCCACGGTGAACCAGCCGCGCAACGCATTGGACAGGCGGACCTCGTCGGCGGCGTGCAGGTCGGCCAGGGTCAGGACGCGCGCTTCGACGCGGCCGGTATCAAGCAGTTCGGCGCGCTGCACGCCGGGCAGGCAGCCGCTGTCCACTGGCGGCGTGTACCAGTCGCCATCCATGCGCAGGTAGACGTTGCTGCGGCTGCCCTCGCAGAGTTCGCCGCGCTCGTTCAGGTAGAGCAGGTCGAAGATATGAGGGTGCGAGGGCAGCCATTCGATGGTCTTGGTGTACCAGGGCCGGTAGGTGGTCTTGTAGCGCAGCAGCGGCTCGGAGGAGCGCAGCGCTTCCGGCGCCAGCATGGCTTCCTGCTTCGGGGGCAAGGGAGGCAGCGGGGCGGTCTGGATGTTGCGGCTGCCGTCGCGCGCCACCAGCAGGCGCAGGCGATGCGGCCCCGGCGTCGCCAGGCCCAGCGCGGCGAGCATGATGTCGGCTTCCACCGCGCGTCCGCCCCAGCCGTAGCCCAGCGCCTTGCAGGACGCTTCCAGGCGCGTCAGGTGGCGGGAAAGAAGCGGCACGCGGCGCTCGGCATCCACCAGGATGGTCTCGATCAGTTCGGGTTGCATGGGACTCTCCATGGCGCGTGGATGCGCGCTCTATCCTACTACCGCGGCCTCCGTCCGGGGGCCTCAGGCCCGCAAAATCCGGGCTTTCCAGTGGCATTCCTGCCATTCTTCCGCGGGGTCGGAGTCATGCACGATGCCGCCGCCCACGCTGTAGACGCCGTGGCCGGATGCGTCCAGGACCAGGGTGCGGATCGCGACGTTCAGCGAAAAATCGCCGTCCGGCGCCAGCCAGCCGATGCTGCCGCAATACAGGCCGCGCGGCGCGGCTTCCATCTGGCGGATCCGGCGCATGGCCGCGACCTTGGGGGCCCCGGTAATGGACCCGCAGGGAAACAGCGCCCGCAGCACGTCCTCCAGGGGGGCGCGGGGCGCCAGCGCGGACACCGTGGACGTCATGGTCCAGACGGTTGGGTAGCGCTCCAGCGAAAACAAGGCATCCACCCGGACCGAGCCCGGCTCGGCCAGCCGGCCGAGATCGTTGCGCAGCAGATCGACGATCATCAGGTTTTCGGCGCGGTTCTTCTCGCTGGCCAGCAGCGCCCGGCCCAGGCGCTCGTCCTCGGCCGGATCGGCATGGCGCGGAGCCGTTCCCTTCATCGGTCGCGTGGTCAGGCGCGGGCCGTCGCGGCGCACGAACAGCTCGGGCGAAAAGGACAGCACCGTGCGCGCGCCATCCCGGATGTAGGCGCCATGCGCCACCGGGTTGCGGGCGGCGATGCGCCGGTACAGCGTGGCGGGATCGCCCTGGTACCGCAGGTCCAGGGGCTGGGTGAAATTCACCTGATACAGCTCGCCGCCGCCGATCAGCGAGCGGATCGCGCCGACCTGCCGCACGTAGTCCGGTTCGGTCATGCGCGGGGCGGGCAGGCTGATGGCCGCCGCGGCGCTGCCGGCGTCTGGCGCATCCCAGGGCGCCTCGTCCACCTTGCGCTCGAATACCAGCGCGGTCAGGCGCGGGGCGCCATCGTCGGACGGAGGCCGCCAGGGGCCGGAGGGCGGCGCCAGCGCGGCTTCCGGCAACAGCCATTCGCCCAGCTCGTAGTCCAGCAGCAGCGCCACCCATTGCCCGTGCCGCCGGGCCGCCTCGATGGCGGCCAGCGCGGGGGCGACCTCGGCGGCCGAGCGCGCCTCGATCCGCGAGCGGAAGCCCTCCAATCGAAGCGCGCTGCCGGCCAGCCGGTCTTCAAAACGACATTCCATGCTTCTACTGCTGTTGATGTGCCAGGAATTCCTTCAGGACCCGCCCCGTATGGGAATGGTCGCTCAGGGTCATGACGTGCTCGGGCGACCCTTCGGCCACCAGCTTTCCGCCGCCGGTGCCGCCTTCGGGGCCCAGGTCCAGCAGCCAGTCGGCCTCGGCGATCACGTCGAGATTGTGCTCGATCACCACCACCGTGTTGCCGGCTTCCACCAGGCGGTGCAGCACGTGGATCAGCTTTTCCACGTCGGCCATGGACAGGCCCACGGTAGGCTCGTCCAGTACATACAGCGTATGGGGTATGCGGGAGGCGCGGCCGGTCTTGATAAGGCCGTCGGTCAGCCTGGCCTTGGACAGTTCGGTCACCAGCTTGATGCGCTGCGCTTCGCCGCCGGACAGGGTGGGCGAGGGCTGGCCCAGGGTCAGGTAGCCCAGGCCCACGTCCTGCATCAGCTGCAGGGGACGGTGGATCTTGGGATGGGCCGCGAAGTAGCCGATGGCGTCGTCGACTTCCATGGCCAGCAGTTCGCCGGCATTCTTGCCGCGCATCTGCACGCTGAGCGTGTCGCTGTTGAAGCGCGCGCCGTTGCAGGCGTCGCAAGGCACTTTGACGTCCGGCAGGAAGTTCATTTCGATGGTGCGCATGCCCTGGCCTTCGCAGATCGGGCAGCGGCCGTCGCCGGTGTTGAACGAGAAGCGCGCCGCCGTCCAGCCGCGCATGCGCGCTTCGCGGGTATCGGCGAATTGCTTGCGCACGTCGTCCCAGAAGCCGACGTAGGTGGCGGGGCATGAGCGCGGCGTCTTGCCGATGGGAGTTTGGTCCACTTCCAGGACGCGGTCGATGGCCTCCCAGCCCGTGATGCCGTCGCAGCCGGCCCAGGCCGGCGCCTTGCCTTTCGAGACGGCCTGCATCAGGTTGTCCAGCAGCACTTCGCGCGCCAGGGTCGACTTGCCGGAACCGGACACGCCAGTCACCACGCTCAGGCGGCCGACCGGGATCCGGGCGTCCACGCTGCGCAGGTTGTGCAGGCGGGCGCCCCTGATCTCGATCATGGGGGTGTCGGCCTCCACCGCCCGGCGGCCCTGCAAGGGGTGGGTCAGGGGCTTGGCCAGGTAGCGTCCGGTGACGGACTCGGGGGCATCGACGAGATCCTGCGCCGTGCCTTGCGCCACCACGCGGCCCCCGCGGATGCCGGCGCCCGGGCCGATGTCGATGATGTGCGAGGCGCGGCGGATGGTGTCGTCATCGTGCTCCACCACCACCAGGGTGTTGCCGTTGCCTTCCAGGCGCGCCAGCGCGTCCAGCAGGATGCGGTTGTCGCGCGGATGCAGGCCGATGGTGGGTTCGTCGAGCACGTAGCAGACACCCTGCAGATTGGAGCCCAGTTGAGCGGCCAGGCGGATGCGCTGCGCCTCGCCGCCGGAAAGCGTGGGCGCTGCGCGGTCCAGCGCCAGGTAGTTCAACCCCACTTCCTGCATGAAATTGAGGCGCCCGCGGATCTCGGCGAGGATATCGCGGGCGATCTCGCCTTCGCGGCCGCGAGCGACCAGGCTCGTGAAAAAGGTATGGGCGTCCGACACCGGCAGCGAGGCGAGTTCGGCGATCGATTTGTCGCGCCAGCGCACGGCGCGGGCCACGCGGTTCAGGCGCTGGCCGTCGCAGACGGCGCAGACCTTGGCTTCGCCTTCGTACCAGGCGTTCCACGCGGTTTCCTCGCCGGTCTGTTCTTCGTCGAAGCCCTGCAATTGCAGGCCCGTGCCGAAGCAGCCCGTGCACCAGCCATGCTTGGAGTTGTACGAGAACAGGCGCGGATCGGGTTCGGGGAAGCTGGTGCCGCAGGACGGGCAGGCCCGCTTGACCGAGAAATGCTGCTGCTGCAATTCGCTGTTGAGCGCTTCATGCAGTTTGTTCACCGGCCAGACCACGGACATTACGCCCTGGCCGTTTTCCAGCGCGCTCTTGACCGCCGCGCGCAGGTCCGCCTCGTTCGCCGGATCCACGACCACGTCGGCCACCGGCAGTTCGATCGTGTGTTCCTTGTAGCGGTCCAGGCGCGGCCAGGGCGCGACGGGGATGAACTCGCCGTCCACGCGCAGATGCGTATGGCCCTTGGATCCGGCCCACTTGGCCAGGTCCGTGTAATAGCCCTTGCGCGCGGTGACCAGCGGAGAGAGCAGGCCGATGTGTTCGCCCTTGTGCTCGCGCAACAGCCGCGCCACGATCTGGTCGGCGTTCTGGGGTTCGACCGCGACGTTGCAGTCGGGGCAGTACTGCGTGCCCAGCTTGACGTACAGCAGGCGCAGGAAATGGTGGATTTCCGTCATCGTGGCCACGGTGGACTTGCGGCCCCCCCGGCTGGTGCGCTGCTCGATGGCGACGGTGGGCGGGATGCCGAAGATGGCGTCCACGTCCGGCTTGCCGGCCGGCTGCACGATGGCGCGCGCGTAGGCGTTGAGCGATTCCAGGTAGCGGCGCTGGCCCTCGTTGAAGAGGATGTCGAACGCCAGCGTGGATTTGCCCGAGCCGGACACGCCGGTGATGACGGTGAACTTGTCGCGCGGAATCTCCACGCTGACGTTCTTCAGGTTGTGCTCGCGGGCGTTGCGGATTTCGATCGCCATGTTGTCCTGGCGGCGCGCGCGCACCAGCGACTGCAGCGGCGTGCCCATTCCCGCCCCGTAGGCCGCGCCGGGCTCGGCGATGCGGGCGGTCAGGCCGGCCTGCTCCACCTCCTGGGCGTCGGCGTCGCTGGTCACGACCACGTCCGCGGGCAGGATGCTGATTTCGTAATCGCGCAGGGCCGCGCCCGTGTGCGATTGCGGGTTGTCCATCAGGTCCTGCGGCGTGCCCACGCCGACGACCTGGCCTCCGGCGTCGCCGCCTTCGGGGCCCAGGTCGATCAGCCAGTCGGCCGCGCGGATGACGTCGAGGTTGTGTTCGATGACGAGCAGGGTGTGGCCGGCGGCCAGCAGCTTGCGGAAAGCGCGCATCAGGCGCGCCACGTCGTCGAAGTGCAGGCCGGTGGTGGGTTCGTCGAACAGGAACAGGCTGCCCTTCTTGGCGACCTTGGCGGTGGAGATGCCGCTGCGAGCCGCCTCGGCCAGGTGGCCGGCTAGCTTCAGCCGCTGCGCCTCGCCGCCCGACAAAGTGGGCACCGGCTGGCCCAGACGCACGTATTCCAGGCCTACGTCGGCCAGCGGCGCCAGGCCGGTCTGCACGTCGCGCAGGCCCTTGAAGAAGTCCAGCGCTTCGCTCACCGTCATTTCCAGCACCTCGTCGATCGAGGCGCTCTTGCCCAGGTGCTCGACGCGCACTTCCAATACTTCGGGGCGGAAGCGCTTGCCGTCGCAATCGGGACAGCGCAGGTAGACGTCGGACAGGAACTGCATTTCCACATGTTCGAAGCCCGTGCCGCCGCAGGTCGGGCAGCGGCCGTCGCCGCCGTTGAAGCTGAAGGTGCCCGCCGTATAGGCGCGTTCGCGCGCGAGCGGAGCCTGGGCGAACAGCTTGCGGATGGCGTCGAACGCGCCCACGTAGCTGGCCGGGTTGGAACGGGTGGTCTTGCCGATGGGGGTCTGGTCCACCATGACCACGTCCGCGATCTGCTCGGCGCCCAGCAGGCGCTCGAAGGCGCCGGGCGCTTCCGAGGGCTTGCCCTTTTGCTTCAGCAGGGCGGGGTACAGCACGTCCTGCACCAGCGTGGACTTGCCCGAACCCGACACGCCCGTCACGCAGACCAGCCGGCCCAGCGGCAGTTCGACAGAAACGTTCTTCAGGTTGTGCGCGCTGACGCCTTCCAGCAGCAGGCGCGGCGTATTGGCGGCCACGGGCATGGGCCTGGGCGCTTCCACGCGCTGGCGTCCGCCGAGGTAGTCGCCGGTCAGGGTATGGGCGGCCCGCAGCTGGGCGGGCGAGCCGTCGAACACGATGCGGCCGCCGCGTTCGCCGGGGCCGGGGCCGATGTCGATGATGCGGTCCGCGGCCACCATGACCTGCGGATCGTGCTCCACCACCACCAGCGTATTGCCGGCGTTGCGCAGCCGGTGCATGACCTCGACGACGCGGTGCATGTCGCGCGGGTGCAGGCCGATGGAGGGCTCGTCCAGTACGAACAGCGTGTTCACCAGCGAGGTGCCCAGCGCCGTGGTCAGGTTGATGCGCTGCACTTCGCCGCCCGACAGCGTGCGGCTCTGGCGGTCCAGCGTCAGATAGCCCAGGCCCACGTCGCACAGGAACTTGAGGCGCGCCCGGACTTCGGTCATGAGCAGGTCGGTGGCGGCGTCCAGCGCGCCGGAGAAGGACAGCGTATCGAAGAACAGCCGCACCCGCTCGATGGGCAGCAGCATCACGTCATGGATGGACAGGCCGCCCAGGCCGTTCAACTGCTCGCGGCTCCAGTTGGCGCCCACGGGCATGAAGCGCTTGTAGCGGCCGTCTTCCGGCGGCAGCACCGTGTCGGCCTCTTCCTTGGTGCCAAGGCGCCACAGCAGCGCGTCGGGCTTGAGCCGCGCGCCGTTGCAGGTGGGGCAGGGCGTATAGCTGCGGTATTTCGACAGCAGCACGCGGACGTGCATTTTGTAGGCCTTGGTTTCCAGCCAGTCGAAGAAGCGCTGCACCCCGTACCACTGGTGCTTCCAGGCGTCGCTGCCGCCCTTCCAGTCGGGCGTGCCGTAGAGCACCCAACGCTTGTGCTCCTCGCTCATCTTGTTCCAGGGCACGCCCAGCGGCACGCCAGCCTTCGGCGCGTACTTCTGCAGCTCGTCCTGGCATTCCTTGTAGGATGGGGTGGTCCAGGGCTTGATGGCGCCTTCCAGCAGGGTTTTGTTCTCGTCCGGGATGACCAGGCCGAAATCGATGCCGATCACGCGGCCGAAGCCGCGGCAGGCTTCGCACGCGCCCAGCGGCGAATTGAACGAGAAGCTGCTGGGCAGCGGATCGGTGTATTCGATATCGCAGTCGGCGCAGTGCAGGCGGTCGCTGTATTTCCAGACGTGGGCGTTGCCGCCGTCGGCGTCCATGGCATAGACGGCAAGATGGCCGCCGCCCATGCGCAGCGCGGTGTCCAGCGCTTCCATGACGCGCTCGCGCTCGGTGCCGGCGAAACGGAAGCGGTCCTGGATGACATGGAGGATGCGGCGCGCGTCAGCGGCGGCTTTCGCGCCCTTGGCCTTTTTGGCGCCCTTGGCCGGGGCTTCGGCGCGGGGCGCGGCGTTTTCCTCGGCGTGCACGCGCGTATAGCCCTGCTGCTCCAGGAAGCCGCGCACTTCTTCCTCGGTGAAGTTGGCGGGGACGGCGATGGGGAAGGTCACCACCAGCCGCGGGTCGCCGGCGGCCGCGGCGCGTTCGGCCAGCGAGCGATGGATGGAGTCCGGCGTGTCGCGCCGCACCACCTTGCCGCAACCGCGGCAATACAGGCGGGCGCCGCGCGCGAACAGCAGTTTCAGGTGATCGTTCAGTTCGGTCATCGTGCCGACCGTGCTGCGCGAGCTGCGCACAGGATTGGTCTGGTCGATCGCGATGGCGGGCAGAATGCCCTCGATGCGGTCCACCTGGGGCTTGTCCATGCGGTCCAGGAACTGGCGCGCATAGGGCGAGAAGGTTTCCACGTACCGGCGCTGCCCCTCGGCGTACAGGGTGTCGAAGGCCAGCGAACTCTTGCCGGACCCCGATACGCCGGTCACGACGACCAGTTCACCGGTGGCGATGGTCAGGTCCAGGTTCTTGAGATTGTTCTGGCGGGCGCCAACGATGCGAATGTGAGAGCTCATGGACGGTATCGTAGCCTGAGGGAAGGGGCCTGCCCGAGCGACGACCCGTCGCTGGTTCCGAGCGTGGCGATATGGAATAATTGCCTATATTGTGAGGCTGATGTCCAATATATGGACAATCGCGGGCTCACTAGCTGTACAAATAAACAGTATCGCAGATTCGTCCGAAATTCGCGCTGTCCGGCTAGAACTTTCTGCTGGCCGCGGCGTGCAGGGCGAGGCGGTCCATGGCCGGAGACTGGAGACCCCTTTGCTGGAAACCAAGGTCGCGGGCGCGGCGGCGTTCGCCAAGTTCATGACGGTGCTGCAGGCCGTGGCAGACGCTCCGCAGCCGCCCAGCGCGGCGGCGCTGGCGCGCAGTTGCGGCTATCCGCGGCCCACCGTCTACCGGATCGTGGCGGCGCTGGCCGAGCAGGGCATGCTGGCCGAGACGGCCGGCGCCTATCGGCTGGGGCCGAGGCTGATGTCCCTGGCCAGCAGGGCGTGGGCGCAGTTCGACCTGCGCGCCGAGCTGGCCTCCGAACTGCGGGCCCTGCGCGACGAAACCGGCGAAACGGTGCATCTGGCGGTTCCCGCCGGGCGCGAGATGACCTACATTGACAAGCTGGAAAGCCCCGGCCCGGTGCGCATGGCGTCGCGCGTGGGAGCATCCGTGGCGTTGCATTCCAGCGCGGTCGGCAAGGCGTACCTGGCGGCGCTGGACGAGGCCGCGCGCGAGCGCCTGCTGCGCGGCTTGCCGCTGGACGCGCGCATGCCCGGCACGGTAACCAGCCTGCCCGCGCTGCGGGCCCAGCTGGACGACACCGCCAGGCGCGGCTACGCCACCGACAACGAGGAAAACGAAGCCGGCATCGTCTGCTACGGCGTGGCGCTGTGCGACGCGGCCGGCCGGCCGGTCGCCGGCGTCAGCGTCAGCACGCTGCTGTTCCGGCGGCGCGAGGATCCGCAAGCCGCCTATGTCGAACCCTTGCTGCGGCTGCGCGACGCCGCCGCGGCCAAACTTGCCCTGCTGCCCGCCGTTCCCGGCGGCGCCTGACCGTCAGTTCCCAAAGGAATTCCATGACCGCTCCCCTTGCCTCCAAGCTTGCCGCCCTGATGGCCGCCCGGGTCGTGCCCGTATTGCGGTACACGGACGCGGCCACCGCCGCGTACGCGGCCGAAGTCGCCGTGGCCGCCGGCTGCGCCACGCTGGAACTGACCTGGACCATCCCCGGCGTCACCGATCTGCTGCGCGCCTTGCGCGACAAGCACGGCAGCGCGCTGCAGCTGGGCGTGGGCACGGTGCTGGACGAGCACCAGGCGCGCGAGGCGCTCGTCGCGGGCGCCGACTTCCTCGTGTCGCCCGCGCTGGCCACCGAGATCGTCGACATGGCGCACGCGGCCGACGCGCTGTGCCTGCTGGGCGCCTTCACGCCCACCGAGGTCCTGACGGCGCGCCGCGCCGGGGCCGACGTCGTGAAGATATTCCCGGCCGACACCGGCGGCCCCAGGCACCTGGCCGCGATCAAGTCCGTCTACCCGGACGCTCTCCTGTGCCCCACCGGCGGGGTGACCCAGGACAACATGGGCGCATATTTCGCCGCCGGCGCGGCGCTGGTGGGCATAGGCAGCAACCTCTACGACAAGGCGGCCTTCGCCGCCCGCGATACCGCCGCGCTGGTGGCGCAGATCGTCCGCACCCGCGAGGCCGCCCATGGCTGATTTCGACATCGTCGCCCTGGGCGAGCCCCTGGTCGAACTGAACCAGACGCACGAGGGCCAGCGGCAATACCTGCAGGGGTTTGGCGGCGATACCTCCAATGCCGTCATCGCCGCGGCGCGGCAGGGCGCGCGCTGCGCCTACCTGACCCGGGTAGGCAATGACGCTTTCGGCAGGCAGTTCCTGGACCTCTGGCAAGCCGAGGGCGTGGATACCTCGGGCGTGCAGCTGGACGACGAGGCGCACACCGGCCTGTACTTCGTGCAGCACGGGCCGGACGGCCATGCTTTCAGCTACCTGCGCCGGGGCTCGGCGGCCAGCCTGATGACGCCGGCCAGCCTGGCGTCGGGCCTGATCGAACGAGCCCGCTTTCTGCACGTATCGGGCATCAGCCTGGCGATCAGCACCAGCGCCTGCGACACGGTCTTTGCCGCCATCGAGCGCGCGCGGAGGGCCGGCACCCAGGTCAGCCTGGACTCCAACCTGCGCCTGCGGCTGTGGCCGGTCGACCGCGCCCGCGCCGTCTTGCGTGAAACCATGCGCACGGCCGACCTGTTCCTGCCCAGCATGGACGACATGCAGCACCTGACCGGCAACGACGATCCGGAGCGCACGCTGGACTGGATCCGCGACGGCGGCGCCACGGGCGTCGTGGTGCTCAAGCTGGGCAAGGACGGTTCCATCATCGACGACGGCGGCAAGCGCGTTCCGATGCCGGCCTTGAGGGTGCAGGCCGTGGACGCAACCGGGGCGGGCGATTGCTTTGCCGGCAGCCTGCTGGCGCGCCGCTGCCAGGGAGACTCCTGGGAAGACGCCGTGCGCTACGCCAATGCGGCCGCTGCGCTGTCCACCCTGGGCTATGGCGCGGTCGATCCCCTGCCGCGGGCCGACCAGGTCCGGGAAAGGCTGAAGGGCGCCTCCCGCTGAGCCGCGGGCGCCTGGCGGGCTGAGCCCGTCCCGATTTTCAGGCCGCCCGCCGGGACGGCGGGGAAGGGCGCCCGATTTCCGGCCATTGGCGTTCATGGCCGATTTCAGGCTAAAATGCCAAGTTACCCGAATTTTCCGCCAGCCCAGTACCCGGTTGTGCGGGCTCGCCTTTTCCGCACAATTTCATCAGGAGAGTAAACATGGCCGAACGCAAACGCGTGCGTCGCAACACCCTGGAACGCCGTTGCCTGGGCAAGGCTTTCAAGCGCTTGTTCGTCAAGTCGCCCAAGGGCGTTTTCAAGATGCTGGAAAAGATCAAGCGCGTCTAATCACGCGCCGGACCGAAGCGCGCTTCGGCCCGGGTCTGAGAAAAACCCGCCGGTTCGCGCCGAGCGGGTTTTTTTCGCTGGGCCGCCCCAGGACAAAAACGCAAAAACGCCCCCTCAGGGGGCAGCAAGCGGGCGAAGCCTGCGCGGCGTGGCGGTATTTTTTGTCGAGCTTCAGCCTTCCTGCGGCGGGCCCAGCTTTGGCAGGATGAAGTCCATGAAGGCCCGCGTCTTGGCCGGCTGGATGCTGGAGGGATACACCACGTAGATCGAGATCGGGTCCACCGACCAGCCGGGCAGCACCCGCTTGAGCGAATTGCGCTTGATGATGGGGTCCAGCGCCTGGCAGTGCGGCATGCGCGTGATCGCCAGATCCAGGCCCGCCAGGGTGCCCGCGATGCTCATGTTGTTGGCCGCCAGGTGGCCCGCGACCGGCACGCGTTCGCTGACCGCGCCCCGGTGCAGCGTCCAATACGAATGCGCCTCGTCGATCGTGGTGCGCAGGCACTGGTGCTGGGTCAGGTCGGCGGGCGTCCTGGGTTCGCCGTGGCGGGCCAGGTAGCTGTCGGACGCATACAGGTAATTGTCCAGGGACACCAGTTCCTGCACCACCGCGCCGCTGTGCGACACCCCGTTGCCCGTTTCCACCGTGGACAGCGGGTGCGCCGTATCGCGGCCAAAGCGCAGCACCACGTCGAAGGGCGTGCCTTGCGCGTCGGATGCCGTCATCATGCTCAGGTCGAACTCGCATTCCACTTCGGGATAGCGTTCCGTGAAGTCATTGATGGTTTCGGGCAGCAGCCACATCGCCAGGCTGTACGGCATGGACACCCGCAGATTGCCGGAGGGGCCTCCCGATAGCATTTGCAGCTGTTCGTGCGCCAGGCGGGCCTCGTCGATCAAGCCCTGGCAGCGGCTCATGTAGGCCGCGCCGGCTTCGGTCAGGTCCAGCCGGCGCGTATTGCGGTTGATCAGCCGCAGCCCGATGGCGCGTTCCAGCTCGTTGATGCGGCGCGACAAGGTCGACGTGGGCATGTTCAGCGCGCGCGCGGCCAGGCTGAAGCTCTTGCGCTTGGCAACCTCCACGAACAGGGCAATGTCATTGAGCTGGACGGTCGAAGCTTCCATAGGCATTCCGAATTTGGCCGCCCGAGTTTACGCCACTCGGGCGCGCCGCCCAAAGCCGGCGCCGTCGGGATGATCGGGAATAAATACGGTTTTGTCAGATTTGATTGCAAATTCGAATGCCGCGGCGTCTGTACGCGCAGGCATATCCCCTAAACTTCAGGCGAATACATAAAGACCAAGACCGCAGCGGTTGCATGAGGAATCGCAAAGGGGCACAGTGGGCATGACCGACACGCCAACATTTTTTACCGTTCTGACGCCCACCTACAACCGGGCGGGCACGCTGCACAGGGTATACGAGTCCCTTTCCCGGCAGACTTTCCGGGGTTTCGAATGGGTGGTGGTGGATGACGGATCCACCGACAACACTCACGAATCCATCCTGGGCTGGCAGGCTCGCGCCGATTTTCCGATCCGCTATTTCTGGCAAAACAATCAGCACAAGAAAACCGCTTTCAACCGCGGCGTGCGCGAAGCGCGCGGCAAGCTGATCGTCGGGCTCGACAGCGACGACGAAATGCCGCCCGATGCGCTGGCCATTTTCAAGGAGGCCTGGGAGAGCATCCCCCCGGCGCGGCGCGAATCCTACGTTGCCGTCACCGGCCTGTGCGCCCGTCCCGACGGCAGCATCGTGGGAGACTCGTATCCGCAGGACGTATTCGACAGCACGGCGGTGGACGTCTATTTCCGCTACCGCATCAAGGGCGAGAAGTTCGGTTGCATGCGCACCGACATCCTCAGGACCTATCCCTTTCCCGAGGACGTGGCGGGCTTCGTGCCCGAAAGCCTGGTGTGGTGGGCGATTGCGCGCGCGGGCTACCTGAGCCGCTTCATCAATCGCGTGGTGCGCACGTACCACGATACGCCGGGCAGCCTGAGCCAGGGCGCGGTATCCGCCGCCAACAACGCCCAGGGCCTTTACCTGCTGGCCTGGGACATGTTGCAGCATCATCTGGAGTTCTTCCGCTACCGGCCGCGGGAGTTCATCATGGCTGCCGCACGCTATACGCGATTCCGCTTGCATCTGAAGCATTCCGGCGTGCCCACGGCGGTCCAGGCCTATCGGCTGACCAATCCCGTCGCCAGGTTCATGGTGGCGGCGATGTGGCCGCTGGGCTATGCGCTGTACCGCCGCGACAGGCGCCGGGGCGTCGCCTAGGGCCCGCTCCCCCTAAAAGAAGCCTGGCACAGGTCCGATTACGGCCCGACCGCGCTTCTTTCCGCCTGCTTGCGGGCGCGTTCCGCGGGACCGCCTTTGGGGGCGGTCTTCCGGGGCTCAGGCGGCAGGAGCATGCCCCAGCCCGAGATATACCTCGACCACGCGCGGGTCCGCCGCGACCCGCGCGGCGGGGCCTTCCAGCGTGACGGCGCCGGTTTCCAGCACGTAGGCGTAATCCGCCACCTGCAGCGCGGCGCGGGCGTTCTGCTCGATCAGCAGGATGGATACGCCCATTTCCCGCAAGCGCGCCACGATGCGAAACACTTCGCGGACGATGCGGGGCGCCAGGCCCAGGCTCGGTTCGTCCAGCATCAGCAGCCGGGGCTTGGCCATCAGCGCGCGGCCCACCGCCAGCATCTGGCGCTCGCCGCCCGACAGCGTGCCGGACAACTGGCCGCGGCGCTCCTTCAGGCGAGGGAACAATTCGTAGACTTCCGCCAGTGTCGCGTCCTGGTCGCGCATGCCGTTGCGGTAGCGGTGAAACGCGCCCAGCATCAGGTTGTCCTCGACCGTCATCTCCGCGAAGAGTTCGCGCTTCTCGGGCACCAGGTTCATCCCGGCCGCCACCATCTCTTCGATCTCGGCGTGTGCTTGCCGCTTGCCGCCGAAGACGATCTCGCCGCTGGACGGCAGCACGCCCATAATGGCCGACAGCAGCGTCGTCTTGCCCGCGCCGTTCGGGCCGATCACGGTGACGATCTGGCCTTCTCCCACCGCGACGCTGACGCCCGAAACGGCCTCGACCTTATCGTAGGCAACGCGCAGGTCGCGCACTTCCAGCAGTTTCGCGCTCATCTATTCCACTCCGCCCAGATAGGCTTCAAGCACCGCGGGGTTGTTCTGGATCTCGGCGGGCAGGCCTTCGGCGATCTTCTCGCCGAAATCCATGACCACGACGCGGTCCACGAGTCCCATCACGAAATCCATGTCATGTTCGACCAGCAGAATGGCCATGCCTTCGGCGCGGAGCTTTTTCAGCAGGTCCGCCAGCTCGCGCTTCTCCTGGTAGCGCAAACCCGCCGCCGGTTCGTCGAGCAGCAGGATGCACGGGTCGGACGCGAGCGCGCGCGCGATCTCCAGGATGCGCTGCTGGCCGAGGGCGAGCGACCCGGCTTCGTCGTGCAGATGCTTGCCCAGGCCGACGCGCTCCACCTGCCGGGCGGCTTCGGCCAGCAGGCGCGCCTCTTCCGCGCGATCCAGGCGCCACGCGGCCGGTATCACGCCGCGGTGGCCGCGCAGGTGCGCGCCGATCGCCACGTTTTCCAGCACGCTCATGCGGCCCAGCAGGCGCACGTGCTGGAAGGTGCGCGACAGGCCGAGCCGGGCGATGGCGCGCGCGCCCGCGCCCGCCACCGACCGGCCCAGCAGCGTGACCTGGCCCGAGGTCGGCGTATCCACGCCGGAAATCTGGTTGAACATCGTGCTCTTGCCGGCGCCGTTGGGGCCGATGAGGGCCAGGATCTCGCCCGCGCGGATCTCCAGGTTCATCGCGTTGTTGGCGACCAGGCCGCCGAACTTGCGCGTCACGTCCACGGCCTTGAGCACCACTTCGCCGCGGGGCGGCATGGGCTTGCGGGGCAGCGGTTCGGCGTTCATGTCCAGCCTGCGCGTCTGCTTCTTCACCGGAATGCAGCGGGTCAGCACCGGCCACAGGCCGCTGCGGGCGCGGTGCAGCAGCAGCACCATGCCGAAGCCGAAGACGATGACCTCGAAATTGCCGGTCTGGCCCAGCAGCCTGGGCATCCAGTCCTGCAGCCATTGCTTCAGCACGGTGAACACGCCCGCGCCGACCAGGGCGCCCCAGACCTGCCCGGCGCCGCCGATGACGGTCATGAACAGGTATTCGATGCCCATCTGCAGACTGAACGGATTGGGGTTCACGAAGCGCTGCATGTGCGCGTAAAGCCAGCCCGAGGCGCAGGCCTGCAGCGCCGCGATGATGAAGATCACCATGCGCGAGCGGGCCGTGTCCACGCCCATGGATTCCGCCATCACGCGGCCGCCCTTGAGCGCGCGGATGGCGCGGCCCTCGCGCGAATCCAGCAGATTCCGCGTCGACCATACCGCCGTCAGCAGGAAGGCCCAGATCAGGTAGTAGATGGTGTCGCCCTGAGTCAGCGGCCAGCCGAAGAGGTCGATGGGAGGAATGTCCGGAATGCCGGTGTGGCCGCCCAGGCCTTCGACCGAGCCGAAGACGAAGTACAGCGACAGTCCCCAGGCAATGGTGCCCAGCGGCAGGAAGTGGCCGGAGAGCTTCAGGGTGATCGCGCCCAGCAGGTACGCGATCGCCAGGGTCAGCGCGAGCCCGGCCAGCAAGGTCAGCCAGGGCGACGCGCCCAGCCACGCCAGCCAGGACGGCAGGGTGTCGGCGCGGGTGGTGAGCAGCGCCGTCGTGTAGGCGCCCACGCCCACGAAGGCCGCCTGGCCGAAACTCGTCAGGCCGCCCACGCCGGTCAGCAGCACCAGGCCCAGCGCCACCATGGCGTACAGGCCGATGTAGTTCAGCAGCGTGACGTAGAAAGGCGGCAGGGCCAGCGGGGCCAGCGCCAGCAGCGCCAGGAACGCGAGGAGGATGTGGCGAGGATTCATTCGTCTTCCTCCTCGACGTGATGGCTTTTCAGAGAGCGCCAGAGCAAGACGGGGATGATCAGCGTGAACACGATGATTTCTTTGTAGGCGCTGGCCCAGAACGAGGAAAAGGCCTCGATCAGGCCGACCAGGATGGCGCCGGCCGCGGCCAGCGGATAGCTCACGAGGCCGCCGATGATGGCACCCACGAAGCCCTTCAGGCTGACCATGAAGCCGGAGTCGAAATACATGGTGGTGATCGGAGCGATGAGAATGCCCGATACCGTGCCGATCAGCGCGGCCAGGAAGAACGTGGCCTTGCCGGCGAAGATCGGCGAGATGCCCATCAGCCGGGCGCCCAGCCGGTTGAAGGCGGCGGCGCGCAGCGCCTTGCCGTACATGGAGCGTTCGAAGAACTGGTAGAGCACGATGATGAGGAGCGCGGACACGGCGACGACCCACAGCGCCTGGCTGTTCACGTTCAGCGGCCCCAGCGCGAGGCTGGCGTCGCTGAACGGCGCGGTGCGGGCGCCTTCCGCGCCGAAGGCGAGCAGGCCAAGCCCGACCAGCGCCAGGTGCACCGCGATGGATACGATCAACAGCACCAGCGTGGAGGCGGAGGCGATGGGCTGGTAGAACAGGCGATACAGCTGTGGTCCCATCGGCACGACCAGCAGCAGCGTCAGCAGCGCTTGCGCCGCCATCGGCAACTGGGCCAGCGGCAGGTTGTAGAACAGCGCCGCGAGGATCAGCGGGTAGGCCAGCTTGGCGGCCATGCGCCCGAGGCCGCGGCCGGGCCGCTTGCGGCGGGCCGTCAGGTCGGCGGCGGCTTCGGCCACCGCGAAGGCGAACAGCAGCCACACCAGCATGACGGGCTTGCCGGCCTGGAGCGCGGCCATGGTGAGCGCACCGAACGCGACGAATTCCCCCTGGGGGATGAACAACACGCGGGTAACGGTAAACACAAGCAGGATGGACAAGGCCAGCAGCGCGTAGATGGCGCCATTGGTGATGCCGTCCTGCCCAAGAATCAGGGCAATCTGAGCATTCATCAGAACTTCCGGATAGAACAGACAAACAGGGCCGACACTTCATCTCCGCATGAGCGCCTCACCATCGGGCTGCCGCGGATCCGGCTCTGCCGGTCCGCAGGCATGCCCCCTGGGAGAGGCGCGTAGCGCTTCGGGGGGCATCCCCATCGCGGATCCGGGCTCCGCCGGCCCGCAGGCATGCCCGCTGGGGAGGAAGCGCGCAGCGCCTCGGGGGAGCTCTACTTCACCAGCGTCCAGGCGCCGTTCTTGACGGTGATCAGTTCGCGGCCGCGCTCGTCGAAGCCGCTGTGGTCGGCCGCCGTCATGTTGTAGACGCCCTGGGTGCCGACGAGCTCCTTGGTCTGTTCGAGCGCATCGCGCAGCGCGCTGCGGAACTCCTTGGTGCCCGGCTTGCCGGCTTTTTCGGCCAGCGGCACGGCCTGTTCCAGCAGCAGGCCGGCGTCGAAGACGTTGGCGCCGAAGGTGGCGGGCCGGGAACCGTTGAGCTTTTCGTAGGCTGCGATGTAGTCGGACGCGACCTTCTTGGACGGATTGCTGTCGGGCATTTCCGGCAGCACCAGCATCAGGCTCGCCGCTAGCACCGTGCCTTCGACCTTCTTCCCGCCCAGCTTCAGGAAGTCGGGCAGGGCCGCGCCGTGGGTCTGGTAGAACTTGCCCTTGTAGCCCTGGTCGTACAGGGTCGTCTGCGGCAGCACGCTGGCGGCGCCGGGGGCGGCGACCAGCACGGCGTCCGGCTTGGCGGCCAGGATCTTCAGCGACTGGCCGGTGACCGAGCTGTCGAAGCGCAGATAGCGTTCGTTGGCGGTGATCTTGATGCCTTTCTCGGCGGCCAGCCCCGAGAAGACCTTGTACCAGTTCTCGCCGTAGGGATCGTTCAGGCCGATGAAGCCGACCGTCTTGATGCCGGTCTTGGCCATGTGATCCACCAGCGCGCGGGCGATGATGTCGTCGTTCTGGGTCGTCTTGAACACCCATTTTTTCTGCTCGTTCATCGGCAGCACGACCGCGGCCGTGCCGACCGGGGCCAGCATCGGCACGCCCGCCTCGGCGGCGAACTGGATCACGCCCATGGCGTTCGGCGAGCCCGACGGGCCGATCAGCGCGTCGACGTTCTGCTCCGAAATCAGCTTCTTGAAGGCGGTGACCGAGTTGGTGGAATCGCTGGCGTCATCCAGCGAGATGTACTCCACGGTCAGATCGCCGATCTTCTTGGGCAGAAGCGGCACGGTGTTCTTCTGCGGAATGCCCACCAGCGCGGTGGGGCCGGTGGAGGAGGTGACGACGCCGACCTTGACTTGCGCCAGGGCGGGCAGGGCGAACAGCGCGGCTACCGCGGCGGCCGCGGCCAGGGGGAGTTTCTTCGACAGCATGGCAAAACCTCCGGATAGGGAGCAGGGTGGGAGTGCGGCTGGAAAACGGAGAAAACAGGAACTGCCAGAATTACTTGTTGCTTAAAGTTTCTCGGGGCAGGCTCAGCACTGTAGACCGCGTCGCAGTGCTTACCTATCCGTCAAAACCCGAAGCGGCGCCCGGGAACGGGCGTCAGATGGTGATCGAGCTGACGCTGGCGCCGCCGCAGACGAACAGGGTCTGCCCGGTGACGAAGCTGTTGGCCGGATCCGCGAAGAACATGACGGCGCGCGCCACGTCGTCGGATCGGCCCAGCCGCTTGACGGGAATGCCGGCGGCCAGCTGTTTCTCGCGCTCGCTGCCGGGTTCGATCACCTCATAGAACATATCCGTCTGGATCGGGCCCGGCGCCACTACGTTGACGGTGATGCCATGGGGCGCCAGCTCCAGCGACCAGGTGCGCGCCATGCCCACCATGCCGGCCTTGGTGGCCGAATAGGCGGTGCGCGTGGGCAGGCCCAACGCCCCGCGGGAGGACATCAGCACGATGCGGCCGAACCGGCGTTCCTGCATGCCAGGCAACGCGGCCTGCACCAGGCTGATGGCCGCGCCCAGGTGGATCTGCGTCAGGCCGTGCAGTTCCTCCTGCGTGACCTGCGGCAGCAGGTTCGGCCAGATGACGCCGGCGTTGTGGATGACGTGGCTGATGGGGAACTTCGCGGCGGCTTCGGCCCCTGCCTGCGCGGTCGCCCCGGCGTCCAGCAGATCCACCTGGACGTTGTGCAGGCGTGGATGGCTGAACTCGGCCGCGCGGCGCGCCATGGAGATCACTTCGTAGCCGGCGTCCAGCATGCTGCGGCAGATTTCGGCGCCGATGCCGGCGCTGCCGCCGGTGACGAGGGCGACGTGGGATTGCGTCATGGTTTCCCCTTGTTGTCGTTGTTCAGGCCTTGGGCGCCAGCGCCAGCACGCGCAATGGGCTGCCCGAACCGCTGCGGATCTTGAGCGGCGCCGAGAAGATCACCGCGCCCGTGGGCGGCAGCTGGTCCAGGTTGGTCAGGCATTGCAGGCCGTAGCGGTTGTTGCCGTGCATGTAGTAGTGGCAGGGGTAGGGCGGATCCAGGTGTTGCGCCTGGCCTGCGTCCGTGCCCACCGATTCGGTGCCGAAACCGTGCACGTCGCGTTCCTTGATCAGCCAGGGCACGACCTCGGCGTCGGGGCCCGGGGAGTGCGCCCCGTCTTCCTGCATGTTCAGGTAATCGGCGGGCTTGGCGCGCTTGGACCAGTCGGTGCGCATCAGCACCCAGGAGCGCGCGGGAATGCGGCCGTGGCGTTCCTCCCATTTCCGCACGAAGTCGATGGTCAGCAGGAAGTCCGGGTTGCCGCTCGCCTCGGCCGAGCAGTCGATGACGCACGCGTCGGCGATGAAGGCGTCGATCGGGATGGTGTCGACGGTGTTGTCGGGCTGGTCCTTGCCCGTGACCCAGTGGGCCGGCGCGTCGAAGTGCGTGCCGGTGTGCTCGGAACACGAAAAGTTGTTCCAGTACCAGCCGGGGCCGCGCTCGTCGTAGCGCGAGATCTCCTCGATCCGGAACGGCCAGGCCTGGCCGAACTCCGGCGGCAGCACGATGGTGGGAAACTCGGGCGTCAGCGTTTCGGTGAGATCCACCATGCGGATGCGCCCCGACACCAGTTCGGCCATGAATTGGGCAAGAATGTTTTGGCTCATGTGCGGTTCCTCGCGGTTTGCGTGTCGTCGGGAGCGGCCGTCAGGCGCCCAGCTCCCGTTCCAGTCCCTTGGGGTTTTCCGCCAGGCGCGCGCGGAATTCCTGCGCCACGTCGCCGACGTAGACGTCTTCGGTGCCTTCCTTCAGCGCGCGCACGATGGCGGCGGCGATCGCGGCCGGCGCCACGCGCGGGGGCGGCGTGCGCTGCTCCCATTCGTGGTCCACCGGCCCCGGAAACACGTTCACCACGCGCACGCCCGCGCCGCGCATTTCGGCGCGCAGGCATTGCGCCAGCGACAGCGCGGCGGCCTTGGAGGCCGACCACATGCCGCGCGACGGCAGGTTCATGTGGGCATAGATGGACAGCACGTTGACCCAGGCCGCGGCGCTGTTCACGCCGTCCGCCGCGCGTCCGCACAGCGCCGGGCCGAAGCCCTGCGCCAGCCGCATCAAGCCCAGCACGTTCACGTCCATGGCGTCGCGCGCCGTGTTCACGTCCTTGCGGTTCAGCAGGCCGCCTTCGCGCTCCAGGTCTGCGGTGTTCACCAGGATCTCCACCTTGCCGCCGATGGAGGCGGCAAGGCGCTCCACCGAATCGGTGTCGGTCACGTCCAGGTTCACCGCCTCCACCCGCGGATCCGCCGCCAGGGCCTCGAACGCGGCGTCGCGGCGCCACGCCTGGGGATCGCCCAGGAACACCTTGGGGCTGCCGGCGTCGAGCAGCGCCCGGGCCACCGCCATGCCGACCGCCGATTTGCCGTCGGTGACCAGCACGCGGCGGAACTTCGGGTCGCAGGAGGTTTCGCGCAGGGTCTTGTCGTCTTCCATGTTGGGGGTGTTCCTTTCAGGCAGGGCGATCATCACGGCCTGGCCGCTGCGGTCCAGCTTCAGGGCGAGCCGCACGCGGCCGCCGTCGGCGCAGTCCTGGTGCACATGGGCCACCACCGAGGGGCCCGCGGCCATGCGCACCGTGCCCACCCGCCAGGGCAGGCGTTCACGGAAGTACAGGTCGTTGCTGTGATGCAGGACCGTGCTGACCAGCAGCACGCCCGAGGGGTCGGCCGGACGCCAGGGCAGGCGTTCGGAGAGGCAATGGCCGCAGACTTCGCGGGGCGGATACTGCACGGCGCCGCAGTCGGCGCAGGTCTGGAGATCGAAGCGGCCTTCGGCCGCCGCGGCGGTCAGGCCCAGCGCGCTGCGGCTGCGCGAGCCGGGCGGCAGGGTGGGCTGTCGGGTGCGGGCGACGGGGTTCTTGCGGGGCGGCTTGGCCAAGGGTTCGGTCATGCGTTGCTCCCCAGGATGGCCGCGGCGGTGCACAGCCCGCGGTCGTAATTGATCATGCCGAAGCCGCTGACCAGGCCGAGCCGGGCCCCCGCCACCTGCGTGCGGCCGGCCGTGCCGGTCAGTTGGCGCAGCGCCTCGACCATCCCCAGATACCCGCCGGCGGCGCCGGCCTGGCCCACCGACAATTGGCCGCCGTTGGTATTGAAGGGGAAGCTGCCGTCCACGGTGAACGTATTGGCGCGCACGAATTCCGGCGCCGCGCCCTTCTCGCAGAAGCCCAGGTCTTCCATCTGCATCAGGTTGATGACGGGATAGTCGTCATAGGCCTGCAGGAAGTCCATGTCGGCGGGCTGGACGCCGGCCTGGCCGTACAGCTCGTCCACGTCCATGGTCCAGCCGCCGCGCATCTGGATGGGATCCTCGATCCAGGCGTTGTGGCGCTCGATGGTGGAAAGGATGCGGACATAGGGCAGGCCCAGCGAGCGGGCGCGGTCTTCGCTCATGACGAGGAAGGCGTCGGCGCCCGCGCAGGGCATCACGCAATCGAACAGATGGATCGGATCGGTGATGACGCGGGCTTGCAGGTACTGGGCGAGCGTCAGCGGCTTTTTCATCAGCGCGTGCGGAAAGCGCAGCGCGTTGTCGCGCTGCGCCACGCAGAGCTTGCCGAAGTCTTCGCGCGTGGCGCCCGTCGCGCGCATGTAATTGGCGGTCAGCAGCGCGAAGCTGGCGTTGGGGCCGCCCGCGCCGTACGGATAGACCGCGTCCTGCGCGAAGCGCGAGAACTGGCTGACCGTGTTGCGGAACGAGTCCACGTGGTTGGTGTCCCCCGCGATGCAGGCCACGATGCCGGCGTCGCCGGCCTGCACGGCGCGGGCGGCGCGGCGCAGCGCCGCCACGCCGCTGGCGCCGCCCATGGGGATGTGGTCCAGCCAGCGCGGGCTCATGCCCAGGTGCTGCACCAGGCCGACGGCCGTGTCGGGCGCGAGCGTGAAGCTGGAAACGCAGAGCCCGTCGACGTCCGTCTTGGCGACGCCGGCCTGCCGGATCAGCGCGCCGAGCGCGCGGCCGAGCCACCAGTGAGCCGCGTGCGTGGAGTAGCGTTCATAGGGAATGGTGACCGGCAGGGCCGCCACCACGCCGTCATAGCCCAGCCGGGCCGCGCTCATAATACGGACTCCTGGCGCTGCGCCGGCGGCGCATCCGCCTGCGGGCGCTTTTTCATCGCGCAGGTGTCCACGCAGCGCGCCGTGCCGGGCAGGGTGGGGGCCAGCGCCTTCATTTCGCCGCGCTGGATCTTGTTGGTCGTGGTGAGAGGCAGGCTGTCCACGAAGGCGACGTAGCCGGGAGCCTTGTAGTAGGCCAGCTGCTCCAGGCTCCATTGCACGATGCCGCGGGCCGCCTCGGCCATGTCGGCGTCAGTGGCCGGCAGCTTTTCCGGCACCACGCACGCCAGCACTTCGTCGCCGCGCACCGGATCGGGCACGGCCGCCACCGCCACCGCCTTCACCAGCGGATGCTGCATCAGCACGCTTTCCACTTCCACGGCCGAGATGTTCTCGCCGCTGCGGCGGATCACGTTCTTCTTGCGGTCCACGAAGCGCAGCGCGCCGTCGGCCTCGCGGCGGACGATATCGCCGGTATGGAACCAGCCGTCTTCCCAGGCCTGCGCCGTGGCCTCCGCGTCCTTCAGGTAGCCGGCGAAGAAGCCGTAGCGGGGATCGTCCCCGGCGTGGCGCACCAGCAGTTCGCCCGGCTCGCCCGTCGCCGCCTCGGCGCCCGCGTCGGTCACGAGGCGCACCAGCACGTCGTCTTCCTCGCTGCCGAAGCAGCTGCTGCCGATATGGCGCGGCTCCTTGTTGGCGATGATGACCGCGCCCGCGCCGGTCTCGGTCATGGCCCAGGCCTCCAGCAGCGGAAAGCCGAAGCGCTCTTCGAAAGGCTGGTGCAGCTTGCGGTCCACGCCCGCGCCGAAGCCGAAGCGGATGGCGGGCTGGAGATCGCGCGCCGAGGGCTCCGCCTTCATCAGAATGGCGGGCATCACGCCCAGGTAGTGCAGCACGGTGGCGCGGGAGTCGCGCACGCTGTCCCACCAGGTCTTGGGATGGAAGCGGTCCAGCGGGATCAGGCAGCCGCCCGTCAGCACCATGGCCATGGCCGAATACGCCATGGCGTTCATGTGCACCAGCGGAAGCGGGGTCAGCATGCGTTCCTGGCCAGGGCGCAGGGCCGCCAGGCCGCCGATGCGGGCGTACCAGCCGCCGGCGTGCAGGAAGTAGCGGTTGGGAAGAATGCAGCCCTTGGGCCGGCCCGTGGTGCCGGACGTATAGAGCAGCGCGCACTCGGTCAGCTCTCCGGGCTCGGTGCCGGCCAGCGGCGCGGCGAACGGGGCTGGCGGCGGCGCGTCGTCCGGGCCCATCACGCGCAATTCGCGGCCGGCGCGCTGCGCGGCCGCCTTGAGATCGCCATGGCGTTCCGGCAGGGCCACCGCCAGCGCAATCTCGGAGTGTCCGGCCAGGTATTCGAGCTCCGCCGCCCGCAGGTCGGGGTTGATGGGCACCACGGACACGCCCAGCCCGTTCAGCGCGAACCAGTGCAGGAAGAACGCCGGGCGGTTCTCCAGCAGCAGGCCGGCGCGGTGGCCGTGCCCGTAGCCCGCCCGGGCGTAGGCGGCGCGCAGCGTTTCGATGGCGCCGGCGGCCTGCGCATAGCCCAGCTCGCCCGCGGCGATGCCGTAGGCCCGCGCGGTCTCCTCCAGGATGCAGAGGAAGGGCTGGGCGCCGTGGCGGGCGGCCGTGACGCGGAATGCCTGATGGACCGTGGTGCTCACAAGCCGCTCCTACATGAACAATTGGATGTTGCCGAAGGCCGCGTCGCAATTGACGAGGTCGACGCGCTTGAGCCGGATGCGCAACACGCCGTCCTGCTCGACCAGGTGATGCGTGGTCCAGCCGGCGTACAGTGTCTGCGCGTCCAGCCGCGTCTCGACGTAATGGAATGCGGTGCGCACCACGTGGCGGCCCTCGGCGGGCGCGGCTTCGGGATGATCGCGTTCGATGGAGGGCGCCTGCAGCAGGTGATGGCAGCGGCTCTTGGGCTGCTGCGAGAACGTGCGCTGGCCGGCCAGCCGCTCCACGCGCACGCGCAGCAACAGCTTGTCCTCGTACATCAGAGACGCGTGCAGCCTGGGATCCGTCTGGCCATGCGCCAGCGGCATCCAGTAATAGCCGTCGTCGGTATACAGGTTCAGCCAGTCCTCGAAGCGCAGCTCATCCAGCAGGCGCGCTTCGGCGTAGACAAAATCGATCAGTTCACGGTCGCTTGCGCTCATACCGACTCCGGTCCGGTCATGTAGCGGCCCCATGCGCGGTACTGGTTGCGCATCTGCCATTCATTGGTGCCATTGGTGGTCGCGTTCTTCCGGCCGATTTCATCGGGCGAGTACAGGCGCCCCACGTTCACCCAGTCGCGGGCGCGCGACTGCAGGCCGTCCTGCGCGCGCTCGTACATTTCGAGATCGTCGTGACCGACCACGGAGGTGGGGGCGTTGATGAGGCGGTTGTACATGAGCGTGCGTTCCAGCAGCAGGTCGGGCGCGCCCACGAGCCGGAAGGTCCAGGACTCCACCAGGGTGCGGTCCGCAGCGATGGGCTTGAAGACCCGCAGGGTCTGGATCGGTCCCTTGACCATGATGTTGGGGAAGTACACGGTGTTGTGGCGCACGTCGCCCAGGATCTGGCTGGCGCGCTCCTCGCCGTAGGCCGCCACCATGGCGTCCCAGTAGCCCGGAATGCCGGAATAGGAGGCATGGATGGAATCGGACACGCCGGTGTGGCCGTGGCCGTTTTCCCATACGCGGATGCCCATGTTCTCGAAGAACTCGTAGGGCGAGATGAACGGCGCGAACAATTCCACGGCCATGGGCTTGGGCGTGCCTTCCGGCGCCTGTTCCCAGACCTTCACGGCCGTGCCCGCCGACGATTCATGCGCCACCATCGGATGGCAGGTGTCGGTCTGGTTGTCGACCAGCATTTTCCAGTTGCAGCGGTGCATATAGCGCAGCACGCCGCCGGCCACTTCCAGCCTGCCCTCGGGCGAGCGGTCGACCATATTGTCCAGGGTGGACAGGGCGTCGCCGAAGAACTCCTCGAAGGACTGGCCTTCCGGATTCAGCCGGCAGAACACGAAGCCGCGGTGGTTCCTGACGTCCTTCACGGCGGCCATGCCCTGGCTGGCCTCGCAGTTTTCCAGGCCGGTGTTCTCGTAGCCCTTCTTCAGCGGAATCGACAGCAGGCTGCCGTCCGTCTTGAAGGTCCAGGCATGGTAGGGGCAGCGGAAGAACTTGCCGGTGTTGCCGCAGGCGTCGCCGGCGACCATCGTGCCCTTGTGCGGGCAGCGATTGTGCAGCACGCGCACACTCTTGTCGCCATGGCGCACCATCACCACCGGCTGGTTGCCGACCGTGGTGGTGATGTAGTCTCCGGGATTGGGCACCTGGCTGTCGTGGCCGACATAGACCCAGGTATTGGCGTACAGGCGTTCCATTTCCAGGTCGAACAGTTCCTGGTCGATGAACAGGTCCTTGTGCACCTCGGTGTCGCGCAGCAGGGCGCGGATGGCGTCGGGGTTGTCGCGGTATTTGCTCATGATGGCGCTTTCCTTCCTACAGATCCAGCACCAGGCGCGCCGATTTCGCGCGCGAGATGCAGATCTGGATGATCTTGCCGCTGGCCTTCTCCGTATCCGAGAGGTAATAGTCGCGATGGTCGGGCACGCCTTCCAGCACCGTGGCCTGGCAGACCCCGCACTCGCCGCGCTTGCAGTCGTACATTGGATCGCAGCCTTCCTCTTCCATGACGTCGATGATGGTCTTGTCGGCGGGAATGGTCAGCACCCGGCCGGACTGGCGTAGCTCGACCTCGAATGGCTGGTCGCCGGCCTGCGGAGCGGCCGTGGTGAAGAGTTCGAAGTGGATGTGGGCGTCGGGCCAGTGGCGGGCGCGGGCTTCCTGGATGACCGCGTCGATCAGGCCCTTGGGACCGCAGACGTACAGGTGCTGGCGCGGCGTGGCGGATTCCAGCAGCGCCTGCAGGTCGAAGCGGCACGAGGGATCGTCGTCCGCATGCAGGCTCAGGTCTTCGCCCGCCAGGGTTTCGAGTTCGGGCAGGAAGGCCAGCTGGTCCCTGCTTCGCCCGCAATAGTGCAGGTGGAAGGCGCGGCCGGCGGATCTGAGCGCGGCGGCCATGGAGGCGACCGGGGTGATGCCTATGCCGCCCGCGATCAGCACCACGGGCTCGTCGCCGGCCGGCGATTCGTGCAGCGGGAAATCGTTCTTCGGGCCTTCCACCGTGAGCGCGTCGCCTTCGGCCAGCGCGTGCATGTAGCGCGATCCGCCCTGGCTGGCTTCCTCCAGGCGCACGCCCAGCCGGTATTCGAGGGGTTGGGCGAACCGTCCGGGCTCCGGCGCAAGCTGCACCAGCGAATAGCAGCGCGGTTCGCGCTGCCCGGGCACCGACACCTTCAGGTGCGCGCCGGGCCCGAAGGCGGGCAGGGGCGCGCCGTCCTCGCGGGCCAGCCGGAACGAGCGGATCAGCGGCGATTCCTGCCGGACTTCCCGAACGATGAGTTTCAATGTCTGCACGGCTTTTTCCCTTTCGGTAGTCGGCTCAGGCCGCCAGCTTTTCGGCCAGCTGGCGTTCCATGGGGCCGCATTTCTCATTGGCCAGGGCGGTCTCGCGCAACGCGCGCAACGCCGCGGCGGCGTCTGGCCGGCCGACCAGTTGTTCCGCCGCGGCGATCAACTGGCGGTACTTGCCGCCGCCGCGCGCATGCGTGTCGCTATACCCCTTGACGAGACGGCGGCAATTGACGGTTTCGACGGCCAGCGCGTAGTCGCGCGGCGCCAGTTTGGCGATCAGGTCCAACCATTGCCGCAGGCCGGCGGCCTCGGCCTGGTGGCGCAGCGTGCCGCGCCGAAAGCGGCGCATGCCGGCCAGCGCATACAGCATCAGGAAGCCGCCCAGCGTGCTGCTCCGCATGCGGCGGCCGCGGCCCAGCCGGCGCGCCACGAAGCCGCCGAAGGCCTTGGATCCTTCCAGCCAGCGTCCCAGCCCGGCGGGCAGCGTGCCGCAGATCTCTTCCAGCCGCGGATGCATGAATTCCGTCGTGTAGACCAGCTGGTCCGGGCGCGCGCCCACTTCCTGGCGCACGCGGTCGAAGCGCGTGCCGCGGGTCTTCAGGTCCGCGACGCGGATCACGTCGTCGTAGGCCATGGCCGTGGCCACATAGCGGGCGGCGGCGCAGGTCAGCGCCCATTGCCGGGCTTCCCCGCCGTGCGCGGCGTCCAGGTCGCGGATCGCCTTCATGTGGCGCAGGTAGTCGCCGGCGTAGGCCAGGTCCTGGAATTCGAGCTGGCGGCGCACGCCTGCCGCCAGCATGGGCTGCGCACAGGCGGGAAAGTCGCGTTTGATGGTATCGAGCAGGGCCTGCGTCCTGGAGCTGGCGGCAACGTCGGGCAGCGCCGGCACCGGGCGTTCCAGGTCGATGGGCGCGGGCTGCGCGGGCGCCTGGTCGGCCGATTCGAAGCCCAGGGCGAAGGCGCGCAGGCTGGCTTCCACGCCCAGGCCGGCGCGCCGCACGGTGGCTTCGTAGTCTTCCCGCGCGAAGGGCAGGGCGCCGCTGCCGGCCACCGCGCCGAACAGGCTGGCGCTGATGACGCTGCCGGCGCGGTCGGCCAGCGCCTGCAGGTCGAAGCACAGGAAGCGCTTGGCCGCGGCGCGGCCCGCCTCCAGGACCTTGTTCGGGTCGGCGATGCCATTGCCGGGCGCGGACTTTTCGCTGACCGCGTAGCTGCGGTGGGACGACGCCAGCAGCACCGTGCGCTCCGGCGTGACGAGGCCGCGCTGGATCGCGCGGCCGCCTTCCATCAGCTCGGCCGCCACCACCAGGTCCACGTCGCCGGGAGTGGGCATCAGCGCCAGCGCCGGCTGCCGTCCGGCGCGTTTCACGTCCGATTCGGGCATCAATTCCAGGTAGTAGATCGTGGCGCCGGTCCGTTGGGCCACGCCGGGCACCGAGGTGGTCTGCGCCCACCAGCCGGCGTGCTCGGCCATGTCGACAATCCAGTCGGCCAGCACGCCGCCGCCCTGGCCGCCCATGGCCAGGATGGCGATCTTGATGGGGTTGCCTTGCTGCATGGGCACCGGTTTCATGGAGCGCATGTCCTTAAAGTGCGTTATTGGCCAGGCGCGCCGCGCGTCGCCGTTGCAGGAAGCCGATCACGGCGCCGCGCACGCGCGCCAGGTAACGGTCGCCCTTGGTGGGGTTGTGGACGATGTCGGCGCGGTAGAACGACGGGCACAGCACGGCGGCATGGGCGACCTCGCCGCAATTGCCGCAGCCGACGCAGCTGCTTTCCACGTGCGCGACCGGGTCTTCCCTCAGAGGATCGCCGCTGTCCTTGACGGTCAGGGAGGGGCAGCCCGACAGGCGGATACAGGCGTGGTCGCCGGTGCAGACGTCGGGATCCACGCCGAAGCGTTCCTTCACCGCGCGCTTGCCTTCCTTCACGGCTTTGTTGAACTGCGGCTTGATGCGGCGCTGCTTGTTCAGCATGCACTCCGACTGCGCGATGATGACCTTGGGGCCCTTGACGTCCGTGGTCAGCGCCTCTTCGATCGTGGCGCGCACCTTGGCCACGTCATAGGTGCGGTCCAGCGTGCGCACCCATTTCACGCCCACGCCGCGCACTGCCTGGTCGATGGGGTTGTTGGTCGAGCGGTCCGGGTTTTCGGCGCGCGACGACAGGATGTCCTGTCCGCCGGTGGCCGAGGCGTAGTAGTTGTCGACGATGACGATGACACCGTCGTACTTGTTGAACACCGCGTTGCCGATGCCCGAGGCCAGCCCGTTGTGCCAGAAGCCGCCGTCTCCCATGATGGATATGGGGCGCTTGGCCGCGGGCACGTTGAAGGCCGCCGCGCTGGAGGCGCCCAGGCCGTAGCCCATGGTGGTGGCGCCCAGGTTGAAGGGGGGCAGGATGGAAAACAGGTGGCAGCCGATGTCGCAGGAAATATGGTGCTGGCCCAGCGTTTCCTGCGCCAGCGTCAGCGCCGAGAAGATCGGCCTTTCCGGGCAGCCGGTACAGAAGCCCGCGGGCCGGGGCGGAACCACGGCCGCCAGGCCCTCCACGTGCTTGTGGAAGGTGATGGGCTGTTCGGCGGGCGGGGCGGGCCTGGGCCGCGCCAGTTCGGTGATTTCGAGCTGGCGTTCGGCGGCCTGCGAATCGGCCGCGGCGGCGGGATGCGTCTGGAGGGATTCCGGCCGGTTGCGCTTGAGGAATTCGCGCAGGCCGTCCCGCATCACCTGGGTGGTGTATTCGCCCGCCATGGGCAGCACGTCCTTGCCGGACAGGCGCGTGTCCACGCCTGAGCGGCGCAGCACCGCGTGGAGGTTCTGCTCGATGTAGTCGGGCTGGCCTTCCTCCAGGAGCAGCACGGCGCGCTTGCCGCGGCAGAAATCGATGACTTCGTCCTCGATGACGGGATAGGTCACGTTCATGACGTACAGCGGGATGCGGCTATTGCCGAAGTTGTCCGCCAGGCCCAGCAGCTGCAGGGCGCGGATGACGCCGTTGTACAGGCCGCCCTGCAGGATCAGGCCGATATCGTCCTGATCGCCGTCGACGTATTCGTTGAGCTTGTGTTCTTTGATGTAGCGGATGGCCGCAGGCCAGCGCTCCTTGATTTTTTCCTGCTCGTGCAGGAACGAGGCGGGAGGCAGCACGATGCGGCTGGTGTCGCGGGCGGGGCTTTCCAGCGCCTGGGCGAGCGAGAACCCGGGGCGTTTGTTTTCCTTGGCGATGAAGCGGCCATGCACGTGGCAGCCCCGGATGCGCAGCTGCAGCATGACCGGCGTCTTGCTGGCCTCGGACAGTTCGAAGCCGTCTTCCACGGCCTTGACCATGCTTTCGAGATTGGGCCGCGGATCCAGCAGCCAGATCTGGGACTTCATGGCGAACGCGTGCGAGCGCTCCTGCATGATGGACGAGCCTTCGCCGTAGTCTTCGCCCACGATGACCAGCGCGCCGCCCGTTACCCCGCCGGAGGACAGGTTGGCCAGCGCATCGGACGCGACGTTGGTGCCCACGGTGGATTTCCAGGTGACCGCGCCGCGGATCGGATACATGACCGAAGCGGCCAGGGTGGCCGCCGCCGTGGCTTCGGAGGCGCTGGCCTCGAAGTGCACGCCGAGTTCCTGCAGGATGTCGTTGGCGTCGGCCAGCACGTCCATCAGGTGCGAGATCGGCGAGCCCTGGTAGCCCGCGACATAACCCACGCCGGACTGCAGCAGGGCCTTCGTGACCGCGAGGATGCCCTCTCCGCGGAACTCTTCGCCCGCGCCGATGCGCAACTGCTGGACTTCTTTCTTGAAAGACCTTTCAGCCATCTAGAACTCCTTCCCGGCCCGGCCCGCGGGTCCTCAAGCTTTGCTGCTGCGCAGCATCGTCACGTCAGGAAAATCTCGCCTAAAAAATACTTTAGGAGTCAACGTTTTAGCTGTCAACAAAAAAGATGAAATTTCATGGAAAGAAAAAAATATCACGCTAAAACAAGGACGTATATACTCGTTGTTCTCTAGTTTCAGTGCACGCGGCGAGCGCCGGCATGGTGCAAAAAACGGGTTGCGATTCCGGGTATACCCTGTGTTGCGCAACAGCAAGCGCCCCATCCGGGCGCATGATCGCGCCGCCGTGGGGCGCGCATGGGAGCAAGGCAGTATGCGGTTGGAAAAGCAGCGGGACACATCCACGGCGGCGCCTGGCGGCCGTTTCGTCGACGGCTACCTGGCGTACCTGCTGGCGCAGGCCAGCCAGCGCATTTCGGCGGAGTTCCACCTGCAGGTCAGGGCGGCCGGCCTGTCGGTCACGCAATGGCGGGTGCTGGCCAGCCTTCAAGGCAGCGCCGGCGAAACCATCGGCACGCTGGCGGTGCTCGCGATCACCAAGCAGCCCACCTTGAGCAAGGTGGTGCAGCGCATGGAAGCCGAGGGCCTGGTGGTCCGCTCAGGCGTGCGGGCCGACCGCCGGCAGACGCGGGTCTGCATTACCGCCAAGGGCTCCAACCTGATCGCCGCCCTGTGCGATCAGGCCTTGCAGCACCAGAAGGCGGTGCTGGCGCCTTTCGGCGAGGAAAAGGCCGCGCTGCTGATCGAGATGCTGGACGTGCTGATGACGGAGCACGTGCCGCTGGAAATGGCCGCGTCCGAGGACGAATAGGCCAACGCGAGCCGGCGGGATCCGCCGGCTCGGCCCAACGCCGTTTACTTCGATTTTTTTGTTACAAGCATATGCGTCCCCAATATGTTTCCCCTCTGTGAAAACCTGTTCCGGTACGCATAAACCCTTAATTGACGGGGGTCTTGCGGCTAGGCAATATCGCGCCGGTATTCAGACTATTGTCAGGAGTTGAAACTATGCGCCGCACTTTGATTGCTATCGCGATCGCCGCCGCCGTGGCCGCGCCCTCGATCGGGCAGGCCAAAACCTTTCGTTGGGCCGCCCAGGGTGACATCCTCACTTTCGACCCGCACTCGCAAAACGAGGGCATGACGATCGCCGCCAACAGCTACATCTACGAGCCGCTGGTGGACTACGACAAGTCCTTCAAGGTGTCGCCGCGCCTGGCGACGGAATGGGAGCAGGTTTCGCCCACGCTGTACCGCTTCAAGCTGCGCCCCGGCGTGAAGTTCCACGACGGCGCCGCGTTCACCGCCGACGACGTGGTGTTCTCGATCCATCGCGCCATGGCGCCCACGTCGAACTACAAGGCTTACACCACGGGCATCAAGGAAGCGCGCAAGATCGACGAGCTCACGGTCGAGGTGGAGACCTCCGCGCCCAACCCCGTGCTGCTGCGCCAGCTGACCAACGTGTTCATCATGAACAAGGCCTGGTCCGAGAAGAACAACATCGCCAAGCCGCAGGACTTCGTCAACAAGGAAGAAACCTACGGCGCGCGCAATACCAACGGCACCGGTCCCTACAAGCTCAAGTCGCGCGAAGTGGACGTGCGCACCGTTTTCGAGGAAAACCAGGACTGGTGGAACAAGGCCGGCAAGATCGGCAACGTGACCGAGGTGGTGTTCACGCCGATCAAGCAGAACGCCACCCGCACCGCGGCCCTGCTGTCGGGCGAGATCGATTTCGTGCTGGATCCCGCCGCGCAGGACCTGGACCGCCTGCGCCAGTCCGCCAAGGTGGTGGAAGGAAACGAATACCGCACCATCTACCTGGGCCTGGACCAGAAGCGTCCCGAGCTCCAGTATTCCAGCATCAAGGGCAAGAATCCGTTCCAGGATATCCGCGTGCGCGAAGCGCTGTACCGCGCCATCGACGTGGATGCGATCAAGCGAGCGGTGATGCGCGGCCTGTCGGCCCCCACCGGCACGATGATCGCGCCCCAGGTGCACGGCTGGGCCGAATCCCTGCACAAGCGCGTGCCCTACGATCCCGAGAAGGCCCGCGCGCTGCTGAAGGAAGCCGGCTACGACGGCACCCTGAACTTCACGCTGGACTGCCCCAACAACCGCTACATCAACGACGAAGCCATCTGCCAGGCCGTCGTCGGCATGTGGGCCAAGGTGGGCGTGAAGGCGACGATGAACGCCATGCCGCGCTCCACGTATTTCCCCAAGGTGCAGTCGTCCGACACCAGCGCCTACCTGTTCGGCTGGGGCGTGCCCACGTTCGACGCCATGTACACGCTGCAGAACCTGATCCGTACCAAGGGCGAGGGCGCGGACGGCATGTACAACCTGGGCAACTACAGCAACAAGGAGCTGGACGTCATCATCGACCGGATCAAGACGGAAACCGATGCGGCCAAGCGCGACGCCGACATCATCACCGTGCTGCAGGGGCACGCCAAGGATTTCGGCCACATCCCCCTGCACGACCAGGTCATTCCTTGGGCGATGCGCAAGAACGTCACGGTCATCCACCGTGCCGACAACCGTCTCGTTGCCGATTGGGTCAAGGTTGACTGATCCAGGCTAATCGAACGGCGGGGCCCGCCCGGGCTGCCGCCGTTTTGCCTTTTCCGCCTATGTTTGCCTTCATACTGCGTCGCCTGTTGCAGGCCGTAGCGGTGATGCTCACCGTCGCGCTGCTGGCCTTTGTGCTTTTTCAATACGTCGGCGACCCTGTCACCATCATGCTGGGGCAGGACGCCACCGATGCCGAGCGCATCGAATTGCGTGAGCGCCTGGGGCTCAATGAGCCCGCCATCGTCCAATTCGGCCATTTCGTGGCCAACGCCGCGCAAGGGAATTTCGGCATTTCCCTGCGCCAGAGCGAACCCGTTTCCGCCTTGCTGAAATCCCGCCTGCCGGCCACGCTGGAGCTGTCCATGGTGGCTGCCCTGCTGGCGCTGCTGGTGGGCGTGCCGCTCGGGGTCTACACCGCGCTCAAGCGCAACAGCCTGGTGTCCCAGCTGCTGCTGGCCGGTTCGCTGCTGGGCGTGTCGCTGCCCACCTTCCTGATCGGCATCCTGCTGATCCTCGTGTTCTCCGTCCAGCTGGGCTGGCTGCCCAGCTATGGGCGGGGCGATACCGTCAGCGTTGGCTGGTGGACGTCCGGGCTTTTCACCTCCACGGGCTGGAAGCACCTGATCCTGCCGTCCATCACCCTGTCGCTGTTCCAGATGACGCTGGTTCTGCGCCTGGTGCGTTCCGAAATGCTGGAGGTGCTGCGCTCGGACTACATCAAGTTCGCCCGCGCCCGAGGCCTGAGGCGTCGCGCCATCCATTTCGGCCATGCGTTGAAGAACACGATGGTGCCCGTCATCACCATCACCGGCCTGCAGCTGGGCGGCATCATCGCGTTCGCCATCGTGACGGAGACGGTATTCCAGTGGCCGGGCATGGGCCTGCTGTTCATCCAGGCGGTGCAATTCGCCGACGTGCCGGTCATGGCCGCGTACCTGTGCCTGATCGCGCTGGTGTTCGTGGTCATCAACCTGATCGTCGATCTTCTGTATTTTGTCGTGGACCCGCGCCTGCGCTCGGGGCTGACCCGCGGCGGGGGGGCTCACTGATGCGCGCCGTACTCAAACGCTGGTGGGACAGCGACATTGCCTGGGCCTGGCGCCGGGCTCCGGTGGCCATCGCCGCGACCGTGCTGCTGGCGCTTCTGCTCATCGGTTCCTTCGGCGCCGGCTGGGTGGCGCCGCACAATCCCTTCGACCTCACCAAGGTGGAATTGCTGGATGCCCTGCTGCCGCCCGCCTGGGAGGCCGACGGCCAATCGACTTATCTGCTGGGCACGGACAGCCAGGGGCGGGACCTGTATTCCGCGATCCTGTACGGCACGCGCGTGTCGCTGCTGATCGGGCTGGCGTCGGTGCTGCTGTCCATGCTGATCGGCATCGTGCTGGGGCTGGTATCGGGATACGCCGGAGGCCGGATCGATGCGTTCATCATGCGCGTCGCGGACGTGCAGCTGTCGTTCCCCGCCATCCTGATCGCGCTGCTGATCGATGGCGTGGCGCGCGCCGCCGTTCCGCGCGAAATGCATGAACTGATCGCCTTTCCGGTGCTGATCGGCGCGATCGCGCTGGCGGGCTGGCCGCAGTACGCGCGCACGGTGCGCGGTTCCACCCTGGTGGAGAAGAACCGCGAATACGTGCAGGCGGCCAGGGTGATCGGCGTGGCGTCGCCGGTCATCATGTTCCGCCACGTGCTGCCCAACGTGCTGGGGCCGGTGCTGGTGCTGGCTACCGTGCACCTGGCCACCGCCATCATTACCGAGGCGACGCTGTCGTTCCTGGGCGTGGGAGTGCCGCCGACGGCGCCTTCGCTGGGCACGCTGATCCGCATCGGCAATGACTTCCTGTTTTCCGGAGAGTGGTGGATCACCATTTTCCCGGGCGCGGCGCTCGTGCTGCTGGTGTTGTCCGTCAACCTGCTGGGCGACTGGCTGCGCGACGCGCTCAACCCCAAATTGAATTGAGGTATCGCGGATGAGTGCATTACTTGAAGTCCGCAATCTGCGCGTGGAGTTTCCCACGCGCCGCGGCACGCTGCGCGCGCTGGACGACGTTTCGTTTTCCATCCGGGCGGGCGAGGTCCTGGGCGTCGTGGGGGAATCCGGCGCCGGCAAGTCGCTGACCGGCGCGTCCATCATCGGCCTGCTGGAGCCGCCGGGGCGCATCGCCGCCGGCGAGATCCTGCTGGCGGGCCGCCGTATCGACAACCTGCCCGACGAGCAGATGCGCCGCGTGCGCGGCCGCGAGATCGGCGCGGTGTTCCAGGATCCGCTGACGTCGCTCAACCCGCTGTACACGGTGGGCCGGCAGCTGGCGGAGACCATCGTCACGCACCTGGACATGAGCTGGTCCCAGGCGCGCAACCGCGCCGTGGAACTGCTGGCGGCAACCGGCATCCCGGCGGCGCGCGAGCGCATCGACCACTATCCGCACCAGTTTTCGGGCGGCATGCGCCAGCGCGTGGTGATCGCGCTGGCCCTGGCGGCGGAGCCCAAGCTGGTGGTGGCGGACGAGCCGACGACCGCGCTGGACGTGTCCATCCAGGCGCAGATCATCGAGCTGCTGAAACGCCTGTGCCGCGAGAACGGCACGGCCGTGATGCTGATCACGCACGATATGGGCGTGATCGCCGAGACGGCCGACCGCGTGGCGGTGATGTACGCGGGCCGCGTCGCCGAGATCGGCCCGGTCGCGGACGTGATCCACAAGCCGCGCCATCCCTATACTTCGGGGCTGATGGGATCCATCCCGTCGCTGGACGGGCATGCCGAAAGGCTGGTGCAGATCGACGGCAGCATGCCGAGGTTGAACGCCATTCCGCCAGGCTGCGCCTTCAACCCGCGTTGCGGCCGGCGCTTGCCGCGTTGCGGACGGGACAGGCCCGATTTGATGCCCGCGGGCGCGTCGCTGGCGGCCTGTTGGCTGCATGACGGATCCGTTCAGGCGCCGCGTCCGCTGGACGGGATCGCCGGCGCCCAAGCGGAGGAGTCGAAATGAGCACGCCCTTGGTGGAAGTGAAGGACGCCGCCCGCTGGTTCGACGTGTCGCCGCCATGGCTGGAACGCAAGCTCGCCGGCAAGCCGCAGGTGATGCTGCGCGCCGTGGACGGCGTGTCGTTCGAGATCGCGCGCGGCGAGACGCTGGCGCTGGTGGGCGAATCGGGTTGCGGCAAGTCGACGGTGGCGCGCATGCTGGTCGGGCTGTACGGCCTGACCCGCGGCGACATCCGGTTCGACGGACAGCCTCTTTCGCGCATGTCGGAGCCGGGCGGACGCGCGCTGCGCAAGCGCCTGCAGATGATCTTCCAGGATCCGTACGCAAGCCTGAACCCGCGTTGGCGGGTCGGCCGCATCATCGCCGAGCCCATGCTGACCCATACGCGGATGACGCCGGCGGAGCGCAGCGTCCGGGTGGGCGAGCTGCTCACGCAGGTGGGGCTGGATCCGGCCGACCAGGCGCGCTATCCGCACCAGTTCTCCGGCGGCCAGCGCCAGCGCATCTCGATCGCGCGGGCGCTGGCGGTGAACCCCGAGTTCCTGGTGTGCGACGAGCCGACGTCGGCGCTCGACGTGTCGGTGCAGGCGCAGGTGCTGAACCTGATGAAAGACCTGCAGCGCAAGCTGGGGCTGACCTATCTGTTCATCTCGCACAACCTGGCGGTCGTGCACCATGTGGCCGATCGGGTGGGGGTGATGTACCTGGGCCGCATGGTGGAGGTGGCGCCGCGCGACGAGCTGTTCCAGCGGCCGCGGCATCCGTACACGCGCATGTTGCTGGAAGCCATTCCGGACATCAACGGCGCGGGCAAGCCGCGCACGGCGGTGGCAGGCGAAGTGCCGAATCCCCTCAACCCGCCCTCGGGCTGCACGTTCCACCCGCGCTGCCCGCACGCGAACGAACGATGCAAGCGGGAGGCGCCCGCGGCGATGGTTGCGGGCCCGTCGGTGGTGGCTTGCCACGCGGTGCAGGAGGGGCGGATCACCGTGTGATCCGCGCTTGACTGGGAGGCGGGCCCGGCGCGGCGAGCCGGGCCCGCCAGCCGCCGCGCCCCGTTTCTTCAGTGGCGATGGCCGTGGTCGTGGGGATGGCGGTGGGGATCGCCGTCTTCCTCATCGGCGTCGTCTTCGTCATCCTCGTCTTCGTCCGGATCTTCCGGCACGGGCTCCTCGGTAAGCGCGAAGGGCAGGACGTCTTCCAGGCTGTCCGACCAGGCGGACTCTTCACCGTCGTGGTCGAGCTTGACGAACCGCTCGCCCTCGTTCAACGAGATCTCGATGGCCCAGAGGTAGAGGCAGTCGTAGGTGTCGTCGTCGGACTGGGGCAGGCCGCCGCGGTTGCCCAGCAGCCGGGCGCCGGGGCCGCCCAGCTGGACGTGGGTCTGTTCCTCGTCCGGTTTGGCGTTTTCGTCCACGGGCACGCCGTAGGTCACCCATTCGGTGCCGTCGTCGCCCAGCACGACTTCGGCCAGCACGGGTTTGCCCAGATAGGCGCTCAGGGCGTCTGCGGTCTTGGCCAGCATGTCCAGTTCGGATGCGTTGAAATGGGTCAGGGAAGCTGGGGGGGTGGCGGAGGCGGACATGAGGGGAATTCCTGGGCGCGATGAAGCCGCGACGGCACGGCAAGACGAAAGTCAGGCGTATTGTCGCTCTATCGGCTTCGCCTTGCATCCGACGCTTGGACGACGCGATTTTCCCGGGTCACGAAGAGGGGGAGCAGCCCAGGCTGCGCCTGCGCGCGCTGTCGGGCGATTCGCCCGTCAGCCGCTGGAACATGGCGATGAAGGCCGAGGGGGTGCTGTAGCCCAGTTCGCGCGCCACCGACTGGACCGACCGGCCTTCGTCCAGCATGCCCAGCGCGCTGACCACGCGCAGCCGCTGCCGCCATTCGTTGAATGACATGCCCAGCCGCTGCTGGCAGCGGCGCAATAGCGTGCGCTCGGTAATGCCGGCGGTGGCAGCCCAGTGCGCGGCGCCGCGCTTGTCGCCCGGGCGCTGTTGCAGCGCCGACAGGATGGGCGCAAGCACCGGGTCCGCGGCGGACGGCAGGTAGCTGGCGTAGGCGCGGGCCTGGCGGGCCTGGTCGATGACGATCTGCGCCATCCGCCGGTCTTCGGGCGTATCCGGATAGCTGATCCCCCGCCGTTCGAAGTCGGCCAGAATCGCGCGCATGACCGGGCTGATTTCCAGCGTGCAGGGCTTGTCGGGCAAACCGGCGCATGCGGCGGCGGGAATGTCGATGCAGGCGTAATGCACTTCGCCTTCGTTCTGGCAGCAATGCTCGACGTGGGGAGGTATCCAGATGGCGTACTGCGGCGGCGACAGATAGGTCACGCCGCCGATGCCGAGTTCCATGATGCCGGAGATCGCGAAATTCAGTTCCGCCCAGGGCGACGCATGGCGCTTCATGCGCGAATGGGGCGTGAAGTGGAGGATGCGGCAGGCCAGCGGATAGGGCAGGTGGCTGGCCAGCACGGGCGCGGTGTCTGCGGGCGGCATGTCGGAACTTCGTCTGGATTTGTCTGTTTTTCATTATATACATCAGGTCGGACAGCTCCTACACTTGCCGCTCTGTTTCGTTTTCGCTTTGCTCCGCCATGCCGACCGCCCACGCCACGCACCCTCCCGCCCGCTACCTGCTGTTTCCCCTGCTCGCGGCCCTGATCTGGTCGGTCAACATGATCGTCACGAAGATGGCCGCGGGCGTGATCGCGCCGGCCGCCATCGGGTTCTACCGATGGGCGCTGGCAGGCGTGCTGCTGACGCCCTTCGCGCTTCCCGGCGTCTGGGCGCAGCGCCGCCAGATCCTGCCCAACCTGCCCAGGCTCGCGGTGCTGGGCGGCCTGGGGATGGCGCTGTACCAGGGGCTGGCCTATGTGGCGGCCGCCAGCACCACCGCAACCAACATGGGCATCATCACGGCCATGATTCCGCTGATGACCATCGCCGTGGTGGCCGTGGTGCTGCGCGAGTTGCCGTCGGTGATGGCGATGCTGGGCGGCCTGCTGTCCCTGGCGGGCCTTGCCCTGCTGATCGGGGAGGGCGATCCCGCCCGCCTGCTGTCGGTGGGCGCCAACCACGGCGACGTGCTGATGGGCGTGGGCGCGCTGGCCTACGCGCTGTACGGCGTGCTGCTGCGCCGCTGGGCGCTGCCGGTAGGGCCGTGGCAGTCGCTGTATGTGCAGGTGGCCTTCGGCGTGCTGTTCCAGCTGCCCGCCTTCCTGGCGGCGCCCGCCTCGCCCCTCAATGGCGACAACCTGCCCCTGGTCCTGTACGCGGCGATCTTTCCGTCGCTGTTCGCGCCCTTCCTGTGGATGCAGGGCGTGAAGCACCTGGGGCCGAACCGGGCCAGCATTTTCCTGAACGTCATGCCGGTCGCCACGGTGGCGATCGCGGCCGCGTTCCTGGACGAGAAGCCGCACCTCTTCCACATCGTTGGCGGCGCGATGGCGCTGGCCGGCGTCATGCTGGCGCAGATGCGCCCGGGGCGTCCGGCGAGGCAGCCCAAGGCGGCCTGAAGGCGCGTCCGCGCGGGCCGCGCGGGGCATTTGGCGGCGGACGCACGCCGGTCAGGGTTCCGGCCTACAATCAACGGTTTATCAGCTATATCTCCGATACGAGCCCATGGCCCAATACGTCTACACCATGAACCGCGTCGGCAAGATCGTGCCGCCCAAGCGGCAGATCCTGCGCGACATCTCGCTTTCGTTTTTTCCTGGCGCCAAGATCGGCGTGCTGGGCCTGAACGGCTCGGGCAAGTCGACGCTGCTGAAAATCATGGCCGGCGTCGATAAAGAGATCGAAGGCGAAGCCATCCCCATGCCGGGCCTGAATATCGGCTACCTGCCGCAGGAACCGCAGCTGAATCCCGAGCACACGGTGCGCCAGGCGGTGGAAGAGGGCCTGGGAGCCGTCGTCACCGCGAAGAAGCGGCTGGATGAGGTCTATGCCGCCTACGCCGAGCCGGACGCCGATTTCGACGCGTTGGCCGCCGAGCAGGCCGAACTCGAGGCCATCATCGCCGCCGCCGCCTCCAGCGGCGCCGACGATATCGAGCACCAGATGGAAATCGCCGCCGACGCGCTGCGCCTGCCGCCCTGGGATGCCACCGTCGGCAAGCTGTCCGGCGGTGAAAAGCGCCGCGTGGCGCTGTGCCGCCTGCTGCTGTCCAAGCCCGACATGCTGTTGCTGGACGAACCCACCAACCACCTGGACGCCGAAAGCGTGGAGTGGCTGGAGCAGTTCCTGCACAAGTTCCCCGGCACCGTCGTGGGCGTGACCCACGATCGCTACTTCCTGGACAACGCGGCCGAATGGATCCTCGAACTGGACCGCGGCTACGGCATCCCCTGGAAGGGCAACTACAGCTCGTGGCTGGAGCAGAAGGAAGACCGCCTCAAGCAGGAAGAGGCCTCGGAATCCGCGCGCCAGAAGACCATCAAGAAGGAGCTGGAGTGGGTGCGCCAGAACCCGAAGGGCCGCCAGGCCAAGGCCAAGGCGCGCCTGGCCCGCTTCGAGGAGCTGTCGTCCTACGAATACCAGAAGCGCAATGAAACCCAGGAAATCTTCATCCCCGTGGGCGAGCGTCTGGGCAACGAAGTCATCGAATTCAACAACGTCAGCAAGGCCTATGGCGATCGCCTGCTGATCGACAACCTCAGCTTCAAGGTGCCGCCGGGCGCCATCGTGGGCATCATCGGCGCGAACGGCGCCGGTAAATCCACGCTGTTCCGCATGATCGCGGGCCGCGAGCAGCCGGATTCGGGCGAGGTCAAGATCGGCCAGACCGTGAAGCTGGCCTACGTGGACCAGTCGCGCGACGCGCTGGAAGACAAGAAGACCGTGTTCGACGCCGTGGCCGACGGCGCCGATCTCCTCACGGTGGGCAAGTTCGAGATGTCGTCGCGCGCCTACCTGGGCCGCTTCAACTTCAAGGGCGGCGACCAGAACAAGGTCGTGGGCCAGTTGTCCGGCGGCGAACGCGGCCGCCTGCACATGGCCAAGACGCTGATCGCCGGCGGCAACGTGCTGCTGCTGGACGAACCGTCCAACGACCTCGACGTGGAAACGCTGCGCGCCCTGGAAGACGCGCTGCTGGAGTTCCCCGGCAGCGTCATGGTCATCAGCCACGACCGCTGGTTCCTGGACCGCATCGCCACGCACATCCTGGCCTTCGAAGGCGATTCGCAAGTCGTGTTCTTCGATGGCAACTACCAGGAATACGAGGCCGACAAGAAGCGCCGCCTGGGCGAAGAGGGCGCCAAGCCCAAGCGCCTGCGCTACAAGGCGCTGAAGTAAAGACCAGACCTTCGCGTCTGGCGTCTTCCAAGAACCCGGCCAGCAGGCCGGGTTTTTTCCTTGGGGGCGGCCAGCAGGCGCAGCCTGCGCGGGGGGCATCTTTCCACGGCGGCGCCGTGCCGGGGCGCGCAGCGCCCGCGGGGAACCGAGTTATCCTAAAGCGTCATTCCAGGAGTCTCGACATGCTGCTTTCCGCTTCCGATTCCACCTTGCTGATCGTCGATATGCAGGGCCGGCTGATGCCGGTAATCCATGAGGGCGAGGCCGTGCTCAATGCCGCCCACAAGCTCGCGCAGGCCGCGCGCCTGCTCGACGTGCCGGTGACCGCCACGGAACATCATGGCAAGATGCTGGGCGCCACCGTGGAGCCGTTGCGCGCGCAGGTGCAGACCACCTTCCAGAAAATGCACTTTTCATCGGCCCTCGAACCGGGTTTCGAGGCGTGGCTGCCGGCCGCCCGCAAGACCATCCTGGTGGCCGGGTGCGAAGCCCATATCTGCGTGCTGCAGACGGTGATCGGCCTGATCGACCTGGGCTACCACGCGGTGCTCGTGGCCGATGCCGCGGGCTCGCGCAAGCCTTCCGACCATCACGCCGCGTTGCGCCGCGCGCGCGCCCACGGCGCCGAGATCGTCACGTCGGAAATGGCGATTTTCGAGTGGATGCAGACTTGCGAGCATCCGCGCTTCCGCGAGGTGTTACGTCTGGTCAAATAGCGCGTGCGGACTGCAACACTGTTCCAGGGAGGCGTTCGGATTCTCTCGCCCTTTGACACAATTCATGGGCAAACCTAACAGCCAGGAGAGGGATATTTTGCGATCCTGAAGATTCCAAACCCGCAAGGGTCCGCGTGCTCGCGTTCGCATCATCGACGCGGCCCCGGGTAAGAATAGGAATCGCACTATGAAAATCGCATCTCTCTCCAAAATCTGTGTCGCATTGGCGATGACCGCCGCCATGGCCGGCTGCTCTTCCTGGGATGGCATGAGCCATCGTCAGAAGAGCGCCGTCGGCGGCGCTGCGTTGGGCGGCGTCGCAGGCGCCGTGATCACCAACGGCGGCATCCTCGGTACGGTGGGTGGAGCGGCGATCGGCGGCGTTATCGGCGATCAGGTTGGTAAGCACTAAGCGCTGGCCCGCAGCGTCCGCTCCAATGCAAAACGCCCGGCTTCGCCGGGCGTTTTTTCATTCGGGGCGCGCCCGGGGGCGCGGGCGCGCAAGCCGCGTCAATTCTCGCTTTGCGGCATCTCGATCTTTACCTCAAGCACTTCCAGCGTATCCTGGCGTTCCAGGTGCACCTTGATGTCATTGGGGTTGATCTTCACGTATTTCGAAATGACGGCGATCAGCTCTTGCTGCAGCTGCGGCAGGTAATCGGGAGAGTCGCCGCGGCCCCGCTCGTGGGCCAGGATGATCTGCAACCGTTCCTTCGCGACGGAGGCGGAAGTCTTCTTTTGACCGAGCAGAAACGACAGGAAGGACATTGCTTACTTGCCTCCGAACAGGCGTTTCAGGAAACCGGGCTTTTCGTAATCGGTAAAGCGCAGGGCCTTGTCTTCGCCAAGGTAACGAGCCACGACGTCCTTGTAGGCTTCGGAAACGTCGGTGTCTTTCAGGTGGATGGCCGGCAGGCCTTGGTTCGACGCCTGCAGCACGGCTTCGGACTCGGGGATGACGCCGATCAGCTTGATGCGCAGGATGTCTTCGATGTCGGTCAGCGACAGCATTTCGCCATCGACGACGCGTTTGGGGTTGTAGCGCGTGAGCAGCAGGAATTCCTTGACCGGCTCGTCGCCTTCCACGGCGCGCTTGGACTTCGCCGCCAGGATGCCCAGGATGCGGTCGGAATCGCGCACCGACGAGACCTCGGGGTTGGTCACCACGATGGCGTCATCGGCGAAGTACGCGGCCATCAGCGCGCCGGTTTCGATGCCGGCGGGCGAGTCGCACACGATGTACTCGAAACCCATGCCCTTCAGGTCCTCGATGACCTTGGCAACGCCTTCCTGCGTCAGCGCGTCCTTGTCGCGTGTTTGCGACGCGGGCAGGATGAACAGGTTTTCGAGCTGCTTGTCCTTGATGAGGGCCTGGTTGAGCGTGGCTTCGCCTTGGATCACATTGACGAAGTCGTACACGACGCGCCGCTCGCAACCCATGATCAGGTCGAGGTTGCGCAGGCCGACGTCGAAGTCGATGACCGCGGTTTTGTGGCCCCGCATCGCGAGTCCCGCAGAAAAACTGGCGCTGGTCGTGGTCTTGCCCACGCCGCCTTTGCCGGAAGTCACCACAACAATGCGTGTCATGACGATCAAACCCTTATGTTCGAATAAATCGCGTTATCGTAAAGCAAAAAGCCTATGTAAGGCTTCTTACAGGATGTGTTGAAGTTTGCACCGATTCTTACCGGGCTCGGCCTGAGGGCCGTTCCGGGGCTGGCGGGCGTCCCCGAGAGGCGGCAAGCCCGCGCAGCGTGGGGCCCCGCCATTTTCCGCGTCAAGCCTTGAGCGCTTCGATCCGAAGCGTGTCGCCGTCCAGCCGGACCAGCGCGGGCTGGTTCTGCAGCGTGCGGTCCAGCTTGTCCTCGACGACGCGGTAGACGCCGGCCACGGCCAGCAGTTCGGCATCCAGGTGCGTCGTGAAGATGCGGGCCGAGGTGTCGCCGCGCGCGCCGGCCATGGCCTTGCCGCGCAGAGGGCCGTAGATGTGGACGTTGCCGTCGGCGATGACTTCGGCGCCCTGGCTCACCATGCCGATCACCACCAGGTCCGTGTGGCGCGCGTAGACCCGCTGGCCGGACCGCAGGGGCTTGGTGATGACCAGCGCCGAAGACGAGTGCGGGGCGGCGGGCGTGGGGGTGGGGGCCGAGGTAGCGCCGCTGGCTTCGCGCGCGGGCAGGGGCTCGTCGTCCGTCTTGCCTGCGGCGGGCGGTTCCGCTTCGGCAGCGGCTTCGGTGGGGGCGGGCGCGGTTTCTACCGCGGCGGCCGGCACCGACGGCACGGGAGTGGCGACGTCGTTGGGCGGCGCGGTATCGACCACCGGGGCGGGGCGGGCGACGGGCGTGGACAGCTCCACCGGCGTCAGGCCGGCCGCGAGGGCGGCTTCCAGGTTGGCGCCTTCGGCCACGACGCCGATCGGGGGCAGGTTATGGCCCCGCAGCGCCGCCACCAGAGCGGCCCAGTCGACGGTTTCGTCGACGCGGCTGGCGTCGATGACCACGGGCTCATTTTCGAAGAAGCTGCCGGCGTCGGTCATGCGCTTGGCGAGCGCGGCTTCCAGGCGTTCGGGGTCGGCGCTATGCAGGACCACCCTGATGGCATACAGAGTGGCGCTTTTGAAATCCAGGGCTAGGGGTTCAGTGTTCATCTTGGTTTTGGCTGGCGGTCCGGGCGCCTGAAACAGGGGCGCTCAACCGGCTGCGGGATGTCGGGCATGATAACCCGCCGGTGCGCGGTCGGACATGAAATGAGCCCCCCACGCCGCGCCCGCTGCGCGGGCTAGCTGCCCCCCCGAGGGGGGGCGTTTTCATCTTGGGGCGGCCCGGCGATGAAATGAGCCCCCCACGCCGCGCCCGCTGCGCGGGCTAGCTGCCCCCCCGAGGGGGGCGTTTTCATCTTGGGGCGGCCCGGCGATGAAATGAGCCCCCCACGCCGCGCCCGCTTGCGCGGGCTAGCTGCCCCCCCGAGGGGGGGCGTTTTCATCTTGGGGCGGCCCGGCGATGAAATGAGCCCCCCACGCCGCGCCCGCTTGCGCGGGCTGGCTGCCCCCCCGAGGGGGGCGTTTTCATCTTGGGGCGGCCCGGCGATGAAATGAGCCCCCTACGCCGCGCCCGCTGCGCGGGCTAGCTGCCCCCCCGAGGGGGGCGTTTTCATCTTGGGGCGGCCCGGCGATGAAATGAGCCCCCCACGCCGCGCCCGCTTGCGCGGGCTGGCTGCTCCCCCGAGGGCGGTGTTTTCATCTTGGGGCGGCCATACGATGAAAAAGGCGCCTTTCGGCGCCTTTTTCATCGCAGCGCGGACGCGCATGCTCAGCCCTGGGCCCAGGAATCGCGCAGCGTCACGATGCGGTTCAGCACCGGCGCCTCGGGCGTGGAGTCCTTCTGGTCGGCCACGAAATAGCCCAGGCGCTCGAACTGCCAGGTGGCGCCGGGGGAGGCCACGGTGCCCGGCTCCAGCCATGCCGTGACGGTCTGCTTGGAGTTGGGGTTCAGGCAGGTCAGGAAGTCCTTGTCGCCGGCATCGGGGCGGGCGTCGGCGAACAGGCGGTCGTAGAGATGGATCTGGGCGGGCACCGCGTGGGCGGCGCTGACCCAGGTGATGTTGCCCTTGACCTTGACGCTATCGGCGCCCGGCGTGCCGCTCTTGGTGTCCGGCAGGTATTCCGCGTGGACTTCGACGACTTCGCCGGCCTCGTTCTTGGTGAAGCCGGTGCAGCGCACCACGTAGCCGTACTTCAGGCGCACGGTGTTGCCCGGGAACAGCCGGAAGTACTTCTTGGGGGCTTCTTCGCGGAAGTCGTCGCGTTCGATCCAGAGCTCGCGCGACAGCGGGAATTCGCGCACCCCGGCTTCCGGATCATGCGGGTTGCGCGGCGCGGTGCAGATCTCGGTCTGGCCTTCCGGGTAGTTGGTGATGATCAGCTTGATCGGGTCCAGCACGGCCACGGAACGGGCGGCGATCGGATCCAGGTCGTCGCGCACGGCCTGCTCGAGCAGGCTGTAATCGATGCGGGAGTCGGACTTGGACACGGCCGTGCGTTCGCAGAACAGGCGGATCGACGCCGGCGTGTAGCCGCGGCGGCGCAGCCCGAAAAGCGTGGGCATGCGGGGATCGTCCCAGCCGTCCACGTAGCCTTCGCGCACCAGTTGCAGCAGCTTGCGCTTGCTGGTGACCACGTAGCTGAGGTTCAGGCGGGCGAACTCGTACTGGTGCGGCAGCGGCTGGGCGAGCTTGCCCAGTTCCGCCAGGCGCGCGAGGATCCAGTCGTAGAACGGACGCTGGTCTTCGAACTCCAGCGTGCAGACGCTGTGCGTGATGCCTTCCAGCGCGTCTTCGACCGGATGGGCCCAGCTGTACATCGGATAGATGCACCATTGGTCGCCCGTGCGGTGGTGGGTCGCGTGGCGCACGCGGTACATCACCGGATCGCGCATGTTGATGTTGGGCGAAGCCATGTTGATCTTCGCGCGCAGCACCAGGCTGCCGTCGGGATGCTTGCCGTCGCGCATTTCGCGCAGCAGCGCGAGCGATTCCGCGGCGGGGCGGTCGCGCCAGGGCGAATTGACGCCCGGTTCGGTCAGCGTGCCGCGGTTGGCGCGGATTTCGTCGGCGCTTTGCTCGTCCACGTAGGCGTGGCCGGCCTCGATCAGCGCTTCGGCGAATTCATACATATAGCCGAAATAGTCGCTGGCGAAGTACAGGTTGTCGTTGCCGTCGGCCTTCCAGTCGAAGCCCAGCCAGTGCACGGCCTCGATGATGGCGTCGACGTATTCCTGGTCTTCCTTTTCAGGGTTGGTGTCGTCGAAGCGCAGGTGACAGACGCCGCCGAAATCGCGGGCCAGGCCGAAGTTCACGCAAATGCTCTTGGCGTGGCCGATGTGCAGGTAGCCGTTGGGCTCCGGCGGAAAGCGCGTGCGGATGCGGGCCGGATCCGGGTCGCCTTGCTGCTGAAACGCCGCCGGGCCGGGCTTGCCCGCCCAGCGCTTGCCAGCGAAGCGATTGGCTTCGAGGTCGTCTTGGACGATGTTCAGCAGGAAATTCGATGCGGCAGGGGTCGGCGTCGTGGCGGAGGTCATTCTTGAAAGAATAGGAAAAAGCAGCGACAAAGAGTCAATTTTGCCACGTTCCGCAGGCGGCCTCTTTTCCGGGCGCGTGCAACCGGCGCGTGCAACCGGTTTCAAACTGGCCCCACAGTCTTGTAACTGGCTCTACACTACGGGCCATCATGGACATATCCACCTTATCCCTGGCCCGTGCGCAGTTCGTGGCCAGCCTGAGTTTCCTGGCACTGTTCCTGGCCGTCTCCCTGGCGCTCGCCTGGGTGTTGCTGTTCTTCAAGATACGGGCCCGCTGGTCCGGCCACGGCGGCTGGACGGCCGCCTACCGTTTCTGGGTGCGCATATTCGCGCTGGCCTTCGTGCTGACGCTGGCGGCCAGCGTGCCGGTGCTGATCCAGATCGGCAGCCTGTGGGCGGGGCTGATGGACAAGATCGGCAATGTGGCGGGCCCCTTGCTGGGCTACGGCATCCTGTCGGCCTTCATCCTGAAGTCCTGTTTCCTGGGCGTCATGCTGTTCGGCCAGCGGCGCGTTTCCGACGGCGCCCATACGCTGGCGGTGCTGATGGTGGCGGTGGGGCAGCTGGTGGCCGTGTTCTGGGTGCTGGCCCTGCAATCCTGGATGCAGACGCCGGACGGCGCCCTGCTGGTGGATGGCCGCTACCAGGTCTACGACTGGGCGGCGGTGGTGCTGAACCCCTCGGTGGGCTGGCGCATGGCCGTGGTGGCGGTGGGCGCGGCGCTGGCCGCCTCCTTTCTGATGATGGGCGTGACCGCGCTGCAGGCGTTGCGGCGCCCGCTGGGCGACGGCGAGCGCAGCGCATTCAAGACCGCGCTGGTCGTCGCGGCGCTGGCTTCCGTCATGCAGCTGCCGGTGGCCACGGGCGCCGGGCAACTGGTCGCCAAGCTGCAGCCCGCCAAGGCGGCCGCGGCCGCCGGCTTCTGGGAAAGCGGCGCCGAGCCGAAACTGGTGCTGTTCGGCTGGCCGGACGCCCGCAATCATACGAACCTGGCCGACATCACCCTGCGCAACGCGGGCGGCATGTGGCTGCACCGCAATCCGGACGGCACCTACCAGGGCCTGGACAAGTATTCCGGCATGCTGCCGCCCGTCGCGCTGACCTTCTGGTCGCTGCGCGTGGCGGCCGGGCTGGGCCTTCTGATGCTGGCCGTGGCCTGGGTGACCTTCCTGTGGACGTTCCGGCGGGGGCTGGATCCTTCCACGTTGCCGCGCTGGTGGCAGCGCGTCGTGTGCGGCATGATGTTCTCCGGCGGCATCGCCGTCGTGGCCGGATGGTGGGTGTCCGTCATCGGCCTGCAGCCGTTCGCGGTGAACGGCACCATCACGCAGTCCGAGGTGCTGGGTTCGGTGTCTTCCAGCACCGTCCTCTACGGCCTGGTCGGCTACGGCGTGCTGTACGCGCTGCTGCTGGCCGCGTTCGCCGGCATGTTGTTCCACGCGGCGCGCTATGGCGTCGTGCCCGTGCGCAAACTGGGTGGAGGCGCGCCATGATCGCCATGCTGGCCGCTTCGCAAGGGCTGAACGCCGACGATCCTTCGTTCTGGATGCCGCTGGCCTTCATGGGGTTGCTGTTCGTGGTGATCGCCGCGGGCATGGTGCTGGACGGCTTCGACCTGGGCGTGGGCATTCTGTTGCAACTGGCGCCGGAGCACGAGCGCGGCCGCATGATGAGCCTGTTGAGCCCGTGGCGGGATGCCAATGAATTCTGGCTGTTGCTGGGCATGGGGTTGTTCGCCGCGGCGTTTCCCTTCGCCTGGGGCGCGGTGCTGGGCAAGCTCTACGGGCCGCTCACCTGCATGGTGCTGGGCGTGGTGCTGCGCAGCGTCGCGTTCGAATTCCGCATCCGCGCGCGCAACGAAATGAAGCCGCGGTGGATCTTCGCGTTCTGGGCGGGCTCGCTGATCACCGCGTTCGGCCAGGGCATGATGCTTGGCCGGATCGCGACCGGCTACCAGTCGGATGCCGGCTACGGCTGGTTCTCCATGTTCGTCGGCCTGTGCGCGGTGGCGGCTTACGTCCTGCTCGGCGCTTCCTGGCTGGTCATGCGGGTGGAGGGCGACCTGCAGCGCCGCGCCGCCAACTGGGCGCGCCACGCCATCCGCTGGACGGCGGTCGGCATGGTGGCGATCGCGGTAACGCTGGGGCTGGCCAACGCCGGCATCTTCTATAAATGGAGCAACATCGCCCACCTGAGCCTGGCCGCAACGGTCTGGCTGCTGATGCTGGCCGGCTTCGTGGCGGCGGAAATGCTGCTGGCGCGGATGCCGGGCAGGGCGGACCGCTTCAGCTGGCTGCCCTTCGTGCTGTGCGTGGCCCTGTTCCTCCTGATGCTCAGCGGCCTGGCCTACAGCCTGTTCCCCTACCTGATCCTGGACGACATGACGCTATGGGACGGCGCGGGCGCGCTGGGCTCGATGCGCCTCGTCATGGCGGGCGCGGTCGTGGGGATCCCCGTGGTGCTGGTATTCAACATCCTGGCCTACCGCTCGGTGTTCGGCAAGGAGCGCGCTCCGGTGCCGCTCCTGCCGCCACCGGGCTGAGCGCGCCTACAGGACCGGCCTGGCGACTCGCTGCAGGATTTCCTCGCCGTAGGCCTCCAGCTTGCGGGCGCCAACGCCGCTGATGTGGCTAAGGGCGTCCATCGAGTCGGGCTGGGCCAGCGCGATCTCGCGCAGCGTGGCGTCATGGAAAATGACGTAGGCGGGCACGCCGTGGCTCTTGGCCACCTCGCCGCGCCAGGCGCGCAGCGCCTCGAAGACGGGCTGCAGCTCGGCCGGCAGGTCGATGGCCGCCGCCTTGGCGCGTCCGCCGCCGGTCTTGCCCGAGCGCGTCTTTTTCTCCGATTCCCGGCGCAGCATCAGCTGCCGTTCGCCCTTCAGCACGGCGCGGCTGCCTTCCGTCAGGGCCAGGGTGCCGAAGCCTTCGTGATCCACGGTCAGCAGGCCCTGGGCCAGCAACTGGCGCAGCACACCGCGCCAGGCGGTGTCGCTGAGGTCGGCGCCCACGCCGAACACGCTCAGCGTTTCGTGGCCGTGCTGCTTGGTGCGCTCGGTGACCTTGCCGCGCAGGATGTCGATGATGTGCCCCGCGCCATAGCGCTGGCCGCGTTCCTTCCACAGGCGGTAGACGGCGGACAGCACCTTCTGCGCCGCGACCGTGCCGTCCCAGGCCTGGGGCGGATCCAGGCAGACGTCGCAGTTGCCGCAGGCCGTGATCTGCTGGCCGAAATAGGCCAGCAGGCGCACGCGCCGGCATTCCACGGTTTCGCACAGCCCGAGCATGGCGTCGAGCTGCTGGCCGAGACGCCGTCGGTAGGCTTCTTCGCCGGGCGATTCGTCGATCATGCGACGCTGCTGCACCACGTCCTGCAGGCCGTAGGCCAGCCAGGCCGTGGCGGGCAGGCCGTCGCGGCCGGCGCGCCCGGTTTCCTGGTAATAGCCTTCCACGGACTTGGGCAGGTCGATGTGGGCCACGAAGCGCACGTCGGGCTTGTCGATGCCCATGCCGAACGCGATGGTCGCCACCATGACCACCCCGTCCTCGCGCAGGAAGCGGGCCTGGTTGGCGGCGCGCACCTGCGGGCTGAGCCCGGCGTGGTAGGGCATGGCGTCGATGCCCTGATTGCACAGGAACTCCGCGGTTTCTTCCACGCGGGCCCGCGACAGGCAATACACCACGCCCGATTCGCCCTCGTGTTCGGCGCGGATCATTTCCAGCAGCTGCTTGCGCACTTCGTTCTTTTCGATGATGCGGTAGCGGATGTTGGGGCGGTCGAAGCTGGCGACGAAGTGGCGCGCATCGTCCAGCGACAGGCGCTGGGCGATTTCGCGGCGGGTGTCCTCGGTGGCGGTCGCGGTGAGCGCGATCCGGGGCACGTCGGGCCAGCGCTCGTGCAGCATCGACAGGCCCAGGTATTCCGGCCGGAAATCGTGGCCCCATTGGGACACGCAGTGGGCTTCGTCGATCGCGAACAGCGCGATGCGGCCGCGTTCCAGCAGTTGCAGGCAGCGGTCGGTCAGCAGGCGTTCGGGCGCCACGTAGAGCAGGTCCAGCTCGCCGGCCAGGAAAGCCTGTTCGACGTCGCGGGCCACCCGCCATTCCTGCGTGGAGTTCAGGAAGGCCGCGCGCACGCCGAGTTCGGTCAGGGCGTCGACCTGGTCCTGCATCAGCGCGATCAGCGGGGAGACGACGATGCCGGTGCCTTCGCGCACCAGCGAGGGCACCTGGTAGCAGAGCGACTTGCCGCCGCCGGTGGGCATGAGGACCAGCGCGTCGCCGCCGCCGATCACCTGTTCGACAATGGCTTGCTGGTCGCCGCGGAAGGATTCGTAACCGAAAACGCGCTGCAATACGCTGAGGGCGCGCGCGTCAGACATGGGGGTAGGCCGGGAGCATCATGGCAGGGATTTTAAGCCCCAATTCCGGCGGCCTCCTTCCGAAGGGGGATTTCCGTCCCCGGGGCGTTCTTCCTACCAGCTCAGCCAGGTGCCGCGCATGAAGGTGTCGACCGGCATGCTCAGGTTGGCGCGCCATTCGTAGTCGCCCGATACGATGTCGCGGTCGGCGCCCACCGCCAGCTTCACCTTGGGAGCGACGAACATGCTGTGGGACAGTCCCACGCGCTGTTCCGCCAGGACGGAGCCCTCCCGCAGCCCGGAGTAGGTGCCGCTGAGCGTGCCCCAGCCGGTAATGGGTACGCCCGCCGACAGCGTGTTGCGGGTCTGCGCGGTGGAGGCCACGCCGCCGGAGTACGTGGACAGGTCGCCGAAGCCCGCGCCGGTCTGCTCGGCCGTGTAGCCCAGGTTGACGGTATCGGCCACGTCCACGCTGTAGCCGAAGCGGTAGCGCCAGGCGTTGACCGCATCGAAGGAGCTTTGCGTGGCTCCGGCCTGGAAGGTGCCGTATTCGCCGGCAGTGTAGGTGGTGCCCATGCCGCGCGTGGTGAGGGAAGGCGCGCTCTGCATCTGCCCTTCCAGGGTCAGCACGGGCGTGAGACCGTAGCGCACGCTGCCGCTGCCCACCGAGGCGCCGTAATCGACGGCGCCCGAACGGGCCGCGGGATCCATGTTGTTGAGAAGCCCCAGCGATGAGGAATAGCCGAAGCTGCCCTCGGGGACGGTGGAGCCCGAACCGACCCAGTTCGAGATCTGCAGGCCGCCCACCGGGGCGCCGCTGCCCCAGGCCGGTGAGTTGGCCGTGATGTTGCCCACGGAGAGGGAGGGGCCCGACGCGCTGCGGTAGACCCAGTTGCGGCTGCCGCCGTAGCGCAGGCCCTCCTGGCTGCCGACCGAGGAGAACCAGGGCCGCGGCGGGCGCGACACGCCGGAAATGACGACGACGGGCACGCGGGGGAAGTCTCCGTCTTCCAGGGCGAAGGAGTAATCGGGCGCGGCCTCTTCGGGAGTGGTGAGCACCGGGCAGTCCGCCGGCTGCGGCCGGACGCCGCCCGACAGCGCGGCGCCGGTGCCCGGAACTCCCAGGTCCAGGCCCTCGATATCGCCCGAGCCGCGGACCGAGGTGTCCACCGCGGGCTCCATCGTCTGCAGCTCGCAGGGGGACGGATCCAGGGGCACCGCGCGCGATTCCAGGGACGGAGCGGGGCGGACGGGAATGGGCTGGACCGGTGCCAGGGCGCCGATGCCCCGCGCCCAGCCGGCGGGCGAGCCGGACGGCGGCAGGAGGGCGTCCGGCGATCCGCCGAGCGCCGGGGCCAGCGGCAAGGCGGCGCCGGCCGCCAGCGCGGCGCGCAACAGCCATTTTCGCCGGATGATTGCAGGGGCGATCATAGGAACAGTGTAGAGAGGGGGCGCCACGTATGCTGTAAACGTTCTTTAGCGGGCGGTGGCGGCGGACCGGCATTTATTTTATCGTCCGGACCGCCTTGGGATAAATGCGCTCGAAACCGCTTCCAACATCGTGCAACAGGTATATTTCAGTTGATTTCCTGCCTCTTGCGGCGGGGCGCGGCGCACCGCACTATGGCATCCATGGACAATCCCCACACCAAGTTGCTGGTCGTCGACGACGATCCGGCCCTGCGGCAGCTGCTTGCCGACTACCTGAACCGGCACGGCTACGACACGCTGCTGGCGCCGGACGCCACCGACCTGTCTGCCCGCATCACCCGCTACGCCCCCGACCTGCTGGTGCTCGACCGCATGCTGCCCGGGGGCGATGGCGCGGACGCCTGTCGCCGCCTGCGCGAGCAGGGCGAGGACATTCCCGTCATTCTGCTGACCGCCCGCGACGAGGCCGTGGACCGCATCATCGGCCTGGAAGCGGGGGCCGACGATTACGTCGGCAAGCCTTTCGATCCGCGCGAACTGCTGGCCCGCATCGAAGCCGTGCTGCGCCGCAAGCGCGGCCCGTCCGCCTTGACCAAGGACGCGCCGGTCTCGTTCGGCCCCTTCGTCTTCGACCCGTCCACGCGCCAGCTGTCGCGCGAGGGCACCGTGGTCAAGCTTACCGGGGGCGAGATCAACCTGCTGGAGGCGCTGGTGCGCAACGCCGGCAAGCCGCTGTCGCGCGAACGCCTGCTGGCCCTGGCGCGCGACGACGACGCCGGCGAGCGCAACGACCGGGCCATCGACATCGCCATCCTGCGCCTGCGACGCGTGATCGAGGACGATCCCAAGCAGCCGCGCTGGATCCAGACCGTCTGGGGAATCGGCTACCGGTTTTCGCCCTGATGCGCTTCTCTCCTGGTTTTCTGGTGCCGCGGTCGCTGCGGGCGAGACTGATCCTGCTGATCCTGGGGTCGGTCCTGCTGACGCAGGCCGCCACGCTGGTGACGGTGTCCTACTTCCGCCACAAGTTCATGGAAGACGTGGCCATCGGCTACATCACCACCACCATCCGCACGCTGCGCGCCGCCGTGTCGCAGGTGCCGGCGGAGGAGCGCGCCGATTTCGTGCGCACCGCTTCGCAGAACCAGTGGCGCCTGTGGTCGCGGGTCCTGCCGGCCGAAGCCAAGCTGCAGCGCTTCAATGGGCGCCGTCAGCCTCCGCCGCCCAAGCCCGCCCCCCGTCCGCCTCCGCAACCTCCGTCGGCCGATGCGCAATTGCACGGGCCGCCCGCGCCGCCGCCTCCCGAAGTGCGCGACGAGGAGCGCTCCGCCGAGCAGCGCGCGCGCGAGCACGAAGAGCACATGCGGCGCTACAAGCCCGAGCCGGACGACATCCGCCGCGACCTCCGGGGGCTGGTGCAGCAGCTCAACGAGCGCTTGAATGACGGCACTCGCGTCGCGCTGTCGCGGGGGCCCACGCCGGAGATCTTCATTTCGCTGGCGCCGAACTCGGCCAGCGAAGACGTGCCGCGCCTGCGCGAATGGCTGGTGATCCCGCTGGACCGGCTGGATCCGCCGGTGGCCACGCCCTTCATCGCCGCCTGGCTGGGCGGCCTGGGCCTGCTGCTGTTGCTGGCCGTGGGTTTTTCCTGGCACATCACGCGTCCGATCACCCGGCTTGCCGACGCCGCCGACCAGCTGGCCGCGGGGCAGCCGCAGCGCGTCGAACCTTCCGGCCCGCATGAAACCCGGGTGCTGGGCGAGCGCTTCAACGCCATGCTGGACGCGCTGTCCGAATCCGACTCGGTGCGCCGGACCTTGCTGTCCGGCCTGCCGCACGATCTGAAGGGGCCGCTGTCCCGGATGTGGCTGCGCATCGAGCTGGCCGACGACTCCAAACTCAAGGAGGGGCTGCGCGCCGATCTGCAGGACATGCAGCACATGGTCGACCAATTCATCGGCTTCGTGCGGGGGACCGACCCTGCCGCCTACCGCTACGCGTCCATGGTCCTGGGAGACTGGCTGACCGAACGCGTGGGGGCCTGGCAGGGCGCAGGCACCGACATCCACTTGCGCAGCGCCACGGACGAGGACGCGGCGCTGGTGGTGCAGGCGGACGCCGTGGCGTTGGGGCGCCTGCTGGACAACCTGATCGGCAACGCCCTGAACCACGGCGCGCCGCCGGTCGACGTCACGCTGCGCCGCGAGGGACGCTTCGCGGTGCTGGACGTGGCCGACCATGGCGCCGGCATCGTGCCGGAACGACGCCAGGAGGCCCTGCGCCCGTTCAGCCGGCTCGACGACGCGCGCACGCGCACCGGCAGCGTGGGGCTGGGCCTGGCCCTGGCCGAGGCCATCGCGCGCGCGCATGGCGGGTCGCTGGAGCTGCGCGAGGCGGAGTCCGGCGGCCTGTGCGTGCGGGTCAAGCTGCCCTTGTCCGAAGCCGCCTGACGCCCGGGCAGGGACCGCGCCGCCCCCAGGGCGGCCCGTCCTTACGGTACGATGCATCCTGCTTCGTCCTTTGCCGTTTCCGCACCATGGCCATCCAGTCCGATTCGCTTTCCTCCCGCCCCGACGCCCCCCGTATCGTGGCGCCGCAGCCGGTGTCTCCCAACGAGGAGTCGATCGAACGCGCCCTGCGGCCCAAGGCGCTGGAGGAATACGTGGGCCAGCAGCGCGCCCGCGAACAGCTCGAAATCTTCATCGCCGCCGCCCGCAAGCGCGGGGAGGCGCTGGACCACGTGCTGCTGTTCGGCCCGCCGGGCCTGGGCAAGACCACGCTGGCCCACATCATCGCGCATGAAATGGGCGTGCAGCTGCGCCAGACGTCCGGCCCGGTCCTGGAGCGGCCCGGCGATCTGGCGGCGCTGCTGACCAACCTCGAAAAGAACGACGTCCTGTTCATCGACGAAATCCATCGCCTGTCGCCGGTGGTCGAGGAAATCCTCTATCCGGCGCTGGAAGATTTCCAGATCGACATCCTGATCGGCGAGGGGCCCGCCGCGCGCAGCGTGAAGCTGGACCTGCAGCCCTTCACCCTGGTGGGCGCCACCACCCGCGCCGGCATGCTGACCAACCCGCTGCGCGACCGATTCGGCATCGTGTCGCGGCTGGAGTTCTACAACGCCGCTGATCTCGGCCGTATCGTGACGCGCAGCGCGGGCCTGCTGAACGCTGGCATCACGCCGGACGGCGCCGCCGAGGTGGCGCGCCGCGCCCGCGGCACGCCGCGCATCGCCAACCGGCTGCTGCGCCGCGTGCGCGACTATGCCGAGGTCAAGGCGGGCGGCACCATCGACGCGGACGTCGCCGGCCGCGCGCTGGCCATGCTCGAAGTGGACCCGCAAGGCCTGGACCTGATGGACCGCAAGCTGCTCGAGGCCATCGTCCACAAGTTCGACGGCGGGCCCGTCGGCGTGGACAGCCTGGCGGCGGCCATCGGCGAAGAGCGCGATACGATCGAAGACGTCATCGAACCCTATCTGATCCAGCACGGCTACTTGCAGCGCACGCCGCGCGGCCGCACCGCCACCCTGACGACCTGGCGCCACCTGGGGCTGACGCCGCCCGCCGGCACGGCCAGCGGGTCCGGCGACCTCTTCGGAAAATAGGGGCGCGCCGCCGCCCGCGGGGGCGCGGCGGGTTTATCATCCTGGGGTTCCGTTTCCCTTTCGCGACCAAAGGACCGAATTCCCATGCAGCCCGAATTGCCCACTTTCGATGACGTCGCGCGCGCCAGCGAGCGCCTGGCCGGCAACGCGCACCGCACGCCTGTCTTGACCTCGGCCACCGCCGACGCGATCACCGGCGCCTCGGTGTTCTTCAAATGCGAGAACTTCCAGCGCATGGGCGCCTTCAAGTTCCGCGGCGGGTACAACGCCATCGCGCGCCTGACGCCCGAACAGCGGGCCGCCGGCGTGGTGACCTTCTCGTCGGGCAACCATGCGCAGGCCATCGCCCTGGCGTCCAGGCTGCAAGGCGTGCAGGCCACCATCATCATGCCGCTGGACGCGCCCGCGGCCAAGCGCGCCGCCACCGAAGGCTATGGCGGCAAGATCGTCACCTACGACCGCTACACCGAAGACCGCGAGGCCATCGCTCGCCGCATCCATGCCGAGACGGGCGCCACGCTGATTCCGCCCTACGACCACGAGGACGTGATCGCCGGCCAGGGCACCGCGGCCAAGGAGCTGTTCGAGGAAGTCGGCGAACTGGATTACCTGTTCGTCTGCCTGGGCGGCGGCGGCCTGCTGGCCGGGTCGGCCCTGTCGGCCTACGCGCTCAGCCCGCGCTGCCTGGTCTACGGGGTCGAGCCCGAGGCCGGCAACGATGGCCAGCAATCCTTGCGCAAAGGTGAAATCGTCCGAATTCCGGCGCCCAAGACGCTGGCCGACGGCGCCGCCACGACGCACCTGGGCAACCTGACCTTCCCGCTCATCCAGAAGCACGTCCGCGACATCGTCACCGTGACGGACGAACAGCTGATCGCCACCATGAAATTCTTCGCCGAGCGCATGAAGATGGTGGTGGAGCCCACCGGCTGCCTGGGGGCGTCCGCCGTCATGCAGAACGTGGTGCCGGTGCGCGGCGCCCGGGTCGGCGTCATCATCAGCGGCGGCAACGTCGATCTTCCGGCCTACGCCAAGCTGCTGGCGGCCTGACGCGGCTGCGGCGGCCCTTGGGCAGGGCCGCCGATATGCGCTTGCGGTTGCCGCCCTTGCAGGGCAGAATCGGGGCTGAATCCTGACGAACAGGGGCTGCGACATGCGTATCCTTGTCATCGGCGGCACCGGTTTCATCGGTCGTCACCTGGTAGCGCGGCTTTCCGCCGATCAGCATCAGATCATCGTGCCCACCCGCCGTTACAGCCGCGGGCGCGATCTGCAGATTCTTCCCTCCATCACCCTGCTCGAATGCGACGTCCATGACGACGCCACGCTGGACCGCCTAGCGCAGGGCTGCGATGCGGTCGTGAACCTGGTGGGCATCCTGCACGGCAACGCCGGCCGCCCCTACGGTTCGGACTTTGCGAGGGCGCACGTGCTTCTGCCCCAGCGCATCGCGCAGGCCTGCCGCCGCCAGGGCGTGCCCCGCATGCTGCACATCAGCGCGCTGGGCGCGGACTCGAACGGCGGCAGCATGTACCAGCGCTCCAAGGGCGACGGCGAAGCGGCCATCAAGAAGGAATTCGCGGACGGGCAGCAGGGCGGATGGACGATATTCCGTCCTTCCGTGGTCTTCGGCGCCGACGACCAGTTCACCAATATGTTCGCCCGGCTCGCGCGCTGGCTGCCCGTGCTGCCGCTGGCAGGCGCCCACGCGCGCATGCAGCCGGTATATGTGGGCGACGTGGTGACCGCCCTGGCGTCGGCGCTGGGCAATGCGCAGACCTCCGGCAAGACTTACGAATTGGGCGGCCCCCAGGTCTATACGCTGGGCGAGATCGCGCGCCTGTGCGCCGCCTGGAGCGGCCATCCCCGGCCGGTGGTCAGCATGCCGATGGGCGTGGGCCGCATGCAGGCAGCGTTGTTCGAGTGCCTGCCGGGCAGGCCGCTGATGTCGCGCGACAACCTGGATTCCCTGCGCCGCGACAATGTCTGCGCGGGGCCGATGGCCCCCGAACTCCACGTGGTGCCGACCGGCCTGGAGGCCGTGGCGCCGCGCTACTTGTAATCAGCGCACCAGCGCCTTCAGCGCCTGCTTGATGCCGTCCGACACGCCCACTCCTTCCGGCAGCGTCTTCAGGGCCGACAGCGATTCCTTTTCGGAGTAGCCCAGCGCCAGCAGGGCGTTCAGGATATCGGACTGGTTGTCCGGCGCGGCGTGCGCGGTGGCGCCGATGTCCGCGCCCAGCTTGCCGCGCATTTCGAGCAGCAGGCGTTCCGCCGTCTTCTTGCCGATGCCGGGCACGCGGGTCAGGCGGCCCGATTCCTGCAAGGTAATGGCCTGGGCCAGGTCCGCCACCGACAGCCCGGACAGCACCGACAGCGCCGTGCGCGCGCCGATGCCGCTGACCTTGATGAGTTCACGGAAGGCGCTGCGTTCCCCGGCCGTGGCGAAGCCATAGAGGATGTGGGCGTCCTCGCGCACCGTCAGGTGCGTGTACAGCGTGACGCGCGCGCCGGTATCCGGCAGGGAGTACAGCGTGCTCATGGGCACGTCGATGTCGTAGCCCAGACCGCCCACGTCCACGCAGATCGTGGGCGGGAGTTTTTCGATCAGGGTTCCGGTAATGCGTCCGATCATGGTGATTGAAGGCCTGGCGATGGTGAGGCCGCTGGATGCGCGGCGAATCCGGGGATTCTATACGCCTATGCGCGAGGGCGCGCGAAAGCTAAGGAGAGGCGTTCAGCCGACCAGGCGGCCGTTGCGGATGCGGGTCTTGCCGCTCATGCGCAGGCTGGTGCCCAGGCGCTCGAGTTTTTCCTGCACGGGCCCGGCATGGGCGTGGCAGATCGCGCAGGCCAGCGCGTCGGCCGAGTCGGGCGAGGGCGACCCGTCCAGCGCCAGCAGATGCTGGACCATCATCTGCACCTGCTCCTTGGCGGCGCGGCCGGTGCCCACCACGGCCTTCTTGATCTGCAGCGCGGTGTACTCGTGCACGGCCAGGGAGCTGTCGGCCAGCGCGCACAGGGCGGCGCCGCGCGCCTGGCCCAGCAGCAGCGTGGAGGCCGGGTTGGTGTTCAGGAAGATGATTTCGAGCGCGGCCACGTCGGGTTGCGTGTCGCGCGCCACCTGGCGCAGGTTGTCCAGGATGACCTTGAGGCGTTCGGAGAGAGTCAGCGCCGGCGGGACCACGATGGTCCCGCTGGCGACATAGCGCAGCCGCGGGCCGTCGGCATCGATCACACCGAAGCCGGTGCGGCGCAAGCCGGGATCGATGCCGAGGACGCGCATCAGTGGCGGAAGTGGCGGGTGCCGGTCAGCACCATGGCGATGCCATGCTCGTCCGCGGCGGCGATGACTTCGTCATCGCGCACGCTGCCGCCCGGCTGGATCACGCAGGTCGCGCCAGCCGCCACCACCACGTCCAGGCCATCGCGGAACGGGAAGAAGGCGTCCGAGGCCACGGCCGAGCCCTTCAGGGTCAGGCCGGCGTTCTCCGCCTTGATCGAGGCGATGCGGGCCGAGTCGATGCGGCTCATCTGGCCGGCGCCCACGCCCAGGGTCATGCCGCCGCCCACGAACACGATGGCGTTGGACTTGACGTACTTGGCGACCTTCCAGGCGAAGGCCAGGTCGTTCATTTCCTGTTCGGTGGGCTGGCGCTTCGTGACCACCTTCAGAGCATCGCGCGGGACGTTGTAGGCGTCCGGGCTCTGCACCAGCCAGCCGCCGCCCACGCGCTTGATGTCGAACGCGTTCTGGCCCGTGCCCATCGGCACTTCGAGCACGCGCACGTTCTTCTTGGCGGCCAGCACGGCCAGCGCCGCGCCGTCATAGGCCGGCGCCAGCAGCACTTCCAGGAACTGCGAGCTGACGGCTTCGGCCGTCGCGGCGTCCACGGGGCGGTTGAAGGCGATGATGCCGCCGAAGGCCGAGGTCGGATCGGTCTTGAAGGCCTGCTGGTAGGCGCCCAGCGTGTCGGCCGCAACCGCCACGCCGCAGGGATTGGCGTGCTTGACGATGACGCAGGCGGGCGCCTCGAAGCTGCGCGCGCATTCCCAGGCGGCGTCGGCGTCCGCGATGTTGTTGTAGGACAGTTCCTTGCCCTGCAGCTGGCGGTAATTGCCCAGCAGGCCGGCCGGACGCTGCGCGTCGACGTAGAAGGCGGCGGTCTGGTGGGGGTTTTCGCCGTAGCGCAGCGCCTGTTCCTGCTTGACCTGCAGGGTCAGCGTGCCGGGCCATTCATTGCGGGCCGGCACGGCGTCCTGCTTGGGCTCGGCTTCGGAGAGGCTGGTCAGGTAGGCGGCGATGGCGCCGTCGTAGGCGGCCGTGTGGGCATAGACCTTGGCGGCCAGCGCCAGGCGCAGGCCGTAGGACGTGGTGCCGCCCTTGTCCATTTCCGACAGCACGCGCGAGTAGTCGACGGGGTCGATCACCACCGTCACGCCGCCGGCTTCGGTGCCGTGGTTCTTCGCCGCCGCGCGCAGCATGGCCGGGCCGCCGATGTCGATGTTCTCGACCGCGTCCGCGAAGGTGCAGTCCGGCTTGGCCACGGTTTCGCGGAACGGATACAGATTGACCACCAGCATGTCGATGCGGTCGATGCCCGCTTCCTTGATGGTGGCCATGTGCTCGGCGCTGTCGCGGCGGGCCAGGAGGCCGCCGTGGATCTTCGGGTGCAGCGTCTTGACGCGGCCGTCGAGGATTTCGGGCGAACCGGTGTGGGCGGCCACTTCGGTGACGGTCAGGCCGGAGTCGGCCAGCAACTTGGCGGTGCCGCCGGTCGACAGCAGGCGCACGCCGCGCGCGGCCAGCGCGCGGGCAAATTCAACGATGCCGGTCTTGTCGGACACCGAAAGCAGGGCGGTTTCGATTTTCATGGTGAGGGACGGGAGTGGGGCGGGTGCGCCTTTCTCGTTCTGGTCAGGATGGGAAATCTGGAGGAGCGGACGGCGCGTCGCGGCGCCCGTCCGCGCGGGAAAGCTATACCTGGATATTGTGCGCCAGCAGTTTCTTGCGCAGCGTGTTTCGGGTGATGCCCAGCATTTCGGATGCGCGCGACTGGTTGCCGCCGGACCGCTCCAGCGCCACTTCGAGCACCGGGCGTTCCACGCAACGCATCACCATGTCCCACATATCGTGGGGCTCGGATTCGCCCAAGTCTTCGAAATAGCGCTCCAGGCTGGCGCGCACGCATTCTTCCAGGACATCTTTCTTGCTCATTTGAGTACAGATATTTTTATGTTGGTGTTGAGGCGGTCATGCCGCCAGCAGGGCTTCTGCGACCGGCGCCGGGTGAGGCTCGCCGTCGCGCGAGATGATGTCGAACCAGTCCGACACGGCCCGCCACTGGTCTCGGGTATTGTCGATCAGATTCATGCGGGCGCAGAACGAATCCGCGCCCGGCAGGCCGTCCAGATACCAGCCGATGTGCTTGCGCGCCGTGCGTACGCCGGTGTGCTCGCCGTAGAACCGGTAATGGTCGTCGAGATGTTCGAGCAGCAGCTCGCGCATTTCCCCGTAAGAGGGAGGGGCCAGTGTTTCGCCCGTGCGCAGGTAGTGGTCGATTTCGCGGAAAATCCAGGGACGGCCTTGGGCCGCCCGGCCGATCATGACCGCATCCGCGCCAGTGTAATCCAGGACGTGCCTGGCCTTTTCAGGAGAATCGATATCCCCGTTGGCGATCACGGGAATGCCCAGCTCGGCCTTGACGGCACGGATGGTGTCATATTCCGCTTCCCCCGTATAGAGGTCAGCGCGGGTGCGGCCGTGCAGCGTCAGGGCGGAAATGCCGGCGTTCTCCGCCATTTTCGCCACGCGCACGGCATTGCGGCTTTCGCGGTCCCAGCCGGTCCGGGTCTTGAGGGTGACCGGCACGCCCAGGGGCGCGCAGGCGGACACCACGGCATCGAGAATGCGGGCGATCAGGTCTTCGTGGCGCAGCAGCGCCGACCCGGAGGCGACGTTGCAGACCTTCTTGACCGGACAACCCATATTGATATCGATGATCCGGGCCCCTTTATTGGCGTTGAAGACCGCGGCCTCGGCCATCATCGCCGGGTCGGCGCCGGCGATCTGCACCGAGATCGGGGCGATCTCCCCGTCGTGGTTCAGGCGGCGGGAGGTCTTGACGCTATCCCACAGCTTCGGATTGCTGGCGGCCATTTCCGACACGGCATAGCCCGCCCCCAGCTTCTTGCAAAGCTGGCGGAAAGGACGGTCCGTCACGCCCGCCATGGGCGCGACAAGAACGTTGTTCGGAAGGGACCACTGGCCTATGCGCATGCTCACATTTTAACCGGCTCGATCGACCCCCCATTTTCGCGCAGCGAACGCCCGGTAACGGAGGAAGGCGAAAACGGACAGATCCCGCCCCTTTCCGGGGCCGGATCGATGGCGAAATCAGGCCCGGAAACCCTGCAACAGATGCTGCGCGAGCGGGGCGCGCAGCGGCGACGCCAGATCCAGCGCCAACAGGGCCAGGCCGCAGGCATGCTCCACGGGCGCCAGGCCGGTGGAGAAGACCCTGGGCATCAGGTCGGTCAGCCCGGCGGTGATCACGCGGTCGACGTGGCGGGCGCTGGCGAACTCGGCCAGCGCCGGGGCCGGGTTGGCATCGGGATGGGCAAGCCAGCCGCCGAGCGTCTGGGCCAGCCGGGCCGCATCGCGCAAGCCCAGGTTCAGCCCCTGGCCGGCGACGGGATGCAGGGTCTGGGCGGCGTTGCCGATCGCCGCCACGCGTCCGTGCACCTGGGCGCGGCGGGCGCTGAGCGCCAGCGGAAAGACATGGCGGGGCGCCTGGCTGGACAGGCGGCCCAGGCGGTCGCCAAAGGCGGCGGACAACGCTTGCGAGAAGGCGGCGTTATCCAGCGCGGCCAGCGCCGCGGCGCGTTCCGGGGCGCTGCACCACACCACCGAATAGGCGTCCGGCGTCTGCGGATGCGGCAGCAGCGCCAGCGGGCCTTCGGTCGTGAAGCGCTCCCAGGCCCAGCCGCGGCGGGGCAGGGAGGCGTGCGCGGTGGTCAGCACCGCGTGCTGGCCGTAATCGCGGCGAACGTCGGCCGCTCCCGCGCCATCGGACTGCACGGCGACCTGGCATAGCAGCGCAGCCTCGCCCTGCTGGATGCGCACCCCGTCGGCGTCCTGGCGGCCGATCTGGGCGGGCGGCCCCGGCAGCACGGTGACGCCGCAGGCGGCCACGCATTCGTCCAGCTTGGCGTGCAAGCCGGAATACGCGACCACGCTGCCCAGCTGGGGCACGCCGAAATCGGTGTTCTGGATCAGGGTGCGGCCCAGCCGGCCGCGTTGCGACACGTGAATATTGCGGATGTCGGCCGAGCGGTCGGGCCAGGCATGCAGCGATTCCAGCAACACGCGGCTGCCGTGGTTCATGGCCAGCACCCGGGGATCGGCGGCGGGCACGGCGGCCGAGGGCGCGGCCGGAACGGGCGCGCTGCCCGCGAGCAGGGCGATGCGGGCCGGGTCCGGCGCCACGCGCGCCAACATCAGGGCCAGCACGCGGCCCACGGGGCCGGCGCCGAGGATCGCAACGTCGAAGGCGGATGAGGTCATCCGCGGATTTTAACCGTCCACTACAATCGCTGGCAGCCGGCGCGTCTTGGCGCCATGGTTCCATTTTCCGGTTGATCGACATGACGCAGGCCCAGGTTCAGGCTACTTCCCCGTTGTCCGCCGCATCCGCCCGTCGCCCGCGCGGCAAGGTCGCCGTGGGGCTGCTGGCCTGTCTGTTCGGCTGGCTGGGCGCTCACTGGTGGTACCTGGGCCGGCGCCATGCCTGGCTGGTCACCGCGCTGGCCGCGGTCTGCGGTTTCTGCGCCTACAGCTTCTATCCGGTCTGGTACGACAATCCCGCCTTCTTCCTGCTGTTCATTCCCATGATCGACGGGTTCATCGAAAGCGCGGTGTTCTCGCTGATGCCGGATGAAAAGTTCGACCGGCTCTACAACGCCGGCCTGGGCCAGCCCACGAAGACAGGCTGGGGGCCGGTGCTGGTCGCCATCATGGCCTGCCTGGTCGGCTCCATCGTCTCGATGTTCGCCATCGCCATGGTGGTGGTCTATACCTGGGTCGCCATGGGCTGGCTGGACGGCTACGTCTTCTAGCGCCGGCCCGCGGCCGGCGCCTATTCGCGCATCAGCGCCTCGATCTCGCCCGCCTGCACCGGCACGCCGCGCGTGATGAGCTCGCAGCCCTCGTCGGTGACCAGCGCGTCGTCCTCCGTGCGGATGCCGATGTTCCAGTAGGCCTCGGGCACGTCGTTGGCCGGCCGCACGTAGATGCCGGGTTCTATGGTCAGCATCATTCCGGCCTCCAGCCTGCGCCACGGGCGTTCGGCTCCCTGCGCCGGGCCGGGCTGGCGGTAGTCGCCCACGTCGTGGACGTCCAGGCCCAGCCAGTGCCCGGTGCGATGCATGTAGAACCGGCTGTAGTCGCCGGATTCCAGCACGCCGTCCAGCGACCCCTTCAGCAGCTTCAGATCGAGCATGCCTTGCGCCAGCACGCGCAGCGCGGCCTGGTGGCCCTCGTTGAAGCTGCGGCCGGGCGCCGTGGCCTGGGCTGCCGCTTCCTGGGCCGCCACCGTCAGGTCGTACAGCGCGCGCTGCGGGCCGCTGTAGCGGCCATTGACCGGGAAGGTGCGGGTGATGTCGCTGGCGTAGCTGTCCACTTCGCAGCCGGCGTCGATCAGGACCAGGTCCCCGTCGCGCAGGACGGCCTCGCCGGCCGGGTAGTGCAACACGCAGGCGTTCGCGCCGGCGGCCACGATGCTGTTGTAGGCCACCGACTGCGCGCCGTGCCGCCGGAATTCATAGAGCAGTTCGGCTTCGAGCTCGTATTCGCGCATGCCCGCGCGGCAGACACGCATGGCGCGGACGTGCGCGCCGGCGGAGATCTTGGCGGCGCGGCGCATTGCCGCGATTTCCGAGGCGTCCTTGACCAGCCGCATGTCCGCCAGCAGGGTGCGGAGATCCTGTTGCCTGGCGGGCGGGGCGTGGCCGCCGCGGCTGGCTTCGCGCGCCGCCGCGAGCCAGCGGTGCAGCCTGCCGTCTGCGCGCTTGCCGTTGGCGAGGGGGGCGTACAGGGTGGCGTGGTCCTGCAGCAGCGTGGGCATCAGCTCGTCCAGCGCGTCCACCGGATGGGCATCGTCGAAGCCGAAATGCGCCGCCGCGGCCTCGGGACCGAAGCGCTTGCCCTCCCAGATTTCGTGCTCGACGTTGCGCGGCCGGCAAAAGAGCAGGGACCGGTCGGCGGCGCCGGCGATCAGCACCAGCCAGGCGTCCGGCTCGGTGAAGCCGGTCAGGTAGAAAAAATCGCTGTCGTGCCGGTACGGGTACTCCGCGTCGCGGTTGCGGATGGCTTCCGGCGCGGTCGCCAGGATGGCGATGCCGCCGCCCTCCGCGCGCATCTGGTCCATCAGGCGCTGGCGCCGGGCGGCGAAAGGGGAAATGTCGTCGGGAGGCAGGCTCATGGCGGACAGGGCGCGAACCCCGGCAAAGGTGAGGATGCCGTTTACTTTACCTGCCATCCCCCAAACACGACACCCCGCGCCGCCGCCTCGGGAATTGCTGGACGAACGCGGGCAAGCTGCTACAATCGCGGCTCTGTCATTGGGGAGTAGCCATCCTTTGCCCCCAAAGGAGCTAGCGTCAACAGACTTGGTGGTTCAGCGCTGCGGAGCAGCCGCTAGAACTCCATGGCGCTAGCGGTTTCCATGCTCGGCGGCACGCCCGCCGCATGGATCAGCCAGGCGAGACCTTTGGCCGCATTGCGTTCACCCTAGCCGGGCGAGCCGCGATGTCGCGCCAATGGTTTCTGCTCGTCCGGCTGCGTCTATATGTTGCTCACCCTGTTCCTGTTTTTCCTGTCTGCGGCAGTGATCTATTTCGCCTGCGAGTTCTTCGTGAACGGCGTCGAATGGGTCGGCCATCGCTTTCAGCTGGGCGCCACCGCCACCGGCACCGTGCTTGCCGCCTTCGGCACCGCCTTGCCGGAAAGCGCGGTGACCTTCATGGCCGTGGTCTTCGGCGATACCCCCGAGCAGAAAGACATCGGTGTCGGCGCCGCCATGGGCGGGCCGCTGGTGCTGGCCACGCTCGCCTACGCGGTCGTCGGCCTGGCCCTCTGGCGCGCGCGCCGCGGCCGGCCCAACCAGGCTGCCTGTATCAACGCGGACCAGCGACGGCTGGCCCGCGACCAGGCCTGGTTCCTGGGCATCTTCGTCTTCAAGGTGGGGCTGGGGCTGCTGGCCTTTGCGTGGAAGCCCTGGCTGGGCATCCTGTTCCTGGCGACCTACGGCCTCTACGTCAAGCGCGAGCTCAGCAACGACGAAGAATGCATGGATTGCGAGGACCTGGAACCGCTCAAGCTGCGTCCCCGCGATGAAGACCCGACGCTGTTCTGGGCGATCACGCAGACGGTGCTGGCGCTGGTGGTGATCGCCGGGGCCTCCCACGTGTTCGTGAACCAGATCGAGCTGCTGGGCGTGGCCATGGGCGCTTCGCCCCACGTCGCCGCCCTGCTGCTCGCCCCCGTCGCCACCGAGCTGCCGGAAATCATGAACGCCCTGATCTGGGTGCGGCAGGGCAAGGAGCGGCTGGCGCTGGCCAATATCTCCGGCGCCATGATGATCCAGGCGACCATCCCCAGCGCGCTGGGGATATTCATGACGCCGTGGATGCTGGACGCCCCGCTGTTGATGGCCGGCCTGTTCACCATGCTGTCCATCAGCCTGCTATGGCTGCGCTTCCATCGTTCGGCCATGAGCGTGCCGGCCCTGTCCGCGGTGGGCGGGTTGTACGCGCTGTTTGCCGCCTATCTGGGCTGGCATTTCTACGTCTGAGCGGGCTCGCGGCGCGGGTTCATCCCGCGCCGGCGCTTTTTAGGACTTTTCTGGTGGCAAAGCCTTGTCCATCAGTAAAAACCCGCGTAAACTCTTGCCCGTTATCCATCCCAGGAGCAGTCTTCGTGAATACCGATTCCGGCGAAAGTTGTCGATCTTGCATCGACGCCGCTGTTTGACAGGTCCACGCAGAACTCCGTCTGCCGCAACCTGTTGAGCAGGTTGCGGTCGTATCCCAAGCCCCAGGCTCCGGCCAGGGCAGCAGCGCAAGCCAGCGGCTTGCCGGGAACCTCCCCAACATAAACCGCCAGAACCGCCGCCAGCCGCAGCGACCGCGTTCGCGCACGTTTGTTTGCCGTGCCCGTCCGCCATGCGCCGCGCAGGCGTGCGCGCGTACTCGCGATCACGCTCCCCATTCTCGCAATGGAGGTCGTTATGCGTTTCTTCGACTTGTTCCTGCGCCGCGCCGGCGTGGACCGCGCCGCCGCCCTGAGCCGCCGCCGCGGCACTTCGCGCCTGACGATCATTTGTCCGCGCGACGAGCTGGGCGCCTTGCGCAAACAGATCTACCTCGATTTCAGCGCTGCCGGCCTGGCCGTTTCGCAGGTCCAGATCGACCAGGGCCAGGACCCGGATATGGCGTCCGCCTGCATCACCGTCAATTGCCCCCCGGAGCTGCGGGCCGAACTGATGTCGCAGGCGCGCCGCCTGAGCGCCAACCCCGCCGTGCGCCGCGTGCATTTCGGCGCGCAAGCCGCGCTGGCTGCCTGAAGCCGCCAGCCGTTACACAGGAGAAATCATGCCTAGTGCCTTAGACCCCGAACCTCGATTGCGCCCAGTGCGCGGCACCTGCATGCCTGTCTGACCCGTCTTCTCGCTGCGAGCCGACGATCGGATAGCCATTCCGGTCCGTACGGAGTCCGCAGCCCAGGATCCCCGGCCTGGCCCACACCGCGTGTGCCGTTGCTGCCGGCCGGATTCTTCCGCTAGCTCCCCTTCCGTTTTCCGCACCCGGCGCATTTTCGACGCGATCCGGACACCGGCAACATCGCCCCGGTGCCTGCGCACGTCCGCTTGCGGCGGACCCGCGGCTTTTCTCGCATAAAGCCGCGGGCCGCTGCCGGCCGCGCGCGGGCGCTGCGGGCGGGGTCGTCCGTGTCTCCAACAACAACACGAAAAACCGGAGCACTCCAATGTTCAGCTTCCTGAAGTCATTCTTTTCGTCCGCGGCCGGCTTGCGGCGCAGCGGACGCCACTACCGCCGCTCGCCGATGCCGTTGCAGGGGGGCGCGGCCATAACCGCTTCTTCGGAAGCCGGCCGCCACGCCAACCGGCAGATGCTGGATCTGTCGCGCCTGGACGAAGGCGCCTTGTTCTCCCTGTTCGGCAGCGGCCGGGGCGGGCTGTCCGAAGCCCAGGCCGAGGCCGCGCGCGAGCGCTACGGCGCCAACGAGGTCGACCACGAAAAGCCCTTGTCCTGGCACGCCCACCTCTGGCTGTCCTACCGCAATCCGTTCAACCTCCTGCTGACCGTGCTTGCGGTGCTGTCATGGATCACCGACGTCCGCATGGCCGAGCCGCAAGAGCAGTCCTGGACGGCGGCGCTCATCATCGGATCGATGGTGCTCATCTCCACCGTGCTGCGGTTCGTGCAGGAGCGCCGCTCCAACCGCTCGGCCGAAGCCCTGAAGGCCATGGTGCAGAACACGGCGACCGTCCTGCGCAGCGATGCCGCCGGCTCGGACGGCAATGGCGCCCACCGCTACTATGGCGACACGTTGCATGCCAGCGGTTCGAGGCAGGTCGAGCTCCCCCTGGCCGAACTGGCGCCCGGCGATGTGGTCCTGCTGTCCGCGGGCGACATGATTCCCGCCGATTGCCGCATCCTGGCCGCCAAGGACCTGTTCGTGGCGCAGGCCGCCCTGACCGGCGAATCGCTGCCCGTCGAAAAGCACGCCAGGCAGCGCGTCTCCACCGCCAGCGCGCTCGAGCTGGAGAACATTGCGTTCATGGGAACCAACGTGGTCAGCGGCGCGGGCACGGCCCTGGTGGTGGCGACGGGATCGCGTACCTACTTCGGCCAACTGGCCGGCCGCGTCACCCAGGCCAGCCGCGCGCCCACCCAGTTCCAGCAGGGCATCAACCGCGTCAGCTGGGTGCTGATCCGCTTCATGCTGATCATGGCGCCCATCGTCATGCTGATCAACGGCTTCACCAAGGGAGACTGGCTGGAGGCGCTGCTGTTCGCGCTGGCCATCGCCGTCGGATTGACGCCTGAGATGCTGCCGATGATCGTCACGGCCACGCTGGCCAAGGGCGCTTTGCGCATGTCGCAGCGCAAGGTGGTGGTCAAGCGCCTGGACGCCATCCAGAACCTGGGCGCGATGAACGTGCTGTGCACGGACAAGACCGGCACGCTGACCCAGGACCGCATCGTGCTGGAGCGGCACACCGACGTCTACGGCACGAGCTGCGATGAGGTGCTGGCCTACGCCTATCTCAACAGCCACTATCAGACGGGCCTGAAGAACCTGCTGGACGTGGCGGTGTTGGAACATGCCGACGTGGAGCGCAAACTGAACCTGGCCGCGAAGTACCGCAAGGTCGACGAGATTCCGTTCGACTTCTCGCGCCGCCGCATGTCGGTCGTGGTGAACGAAACCGAGAACGGCCGCGACCACCACGAGTTGATCTGCAAGGGCGCGCTCGAGGAAATGCTGTCCGTGTGCACCCGGCTGCGGGTGGGTAACGAAGCGCATCCGCTGACCGAGGCGCGCAGGGCGGACATCCGCCGCGTGACGGCCGAGTTGAACCGCGACGGCCTGCGCGTCATCGCCGTCGGCGTGAAGGAAATGCCGCCCACGCAGGAAGCCTATGGCGTGGCGGACGAGTCCGACCTGGTGCTGATGGGATACATCGCGTTCCTGGATCCTCCCAAGGAATCCACGGGCCCGGCTCTCGCGGCGCTCAAGAATTCGGGCATCGAAGTGAAGGTGCTGACGGGCGACGTGGAGCTGGTCACGCAGAAAGTCTGCCGCGAGGTGGGCTTCGAAATCCGCAAGGTCTACCTGGGCGCCGAGATCGAGGAAATGGACGATCGGCGGCTGGCCGCCGCCGTGCGCGAGGCCAATGTATTCGCGCGCCTGACTCCCGCCCACAAGGAAAGAATCGTGCGCAGCCTGAGGGCGCAGGGCTGCACCGTCGGATTCATGGGCGACGGCATCAACGACGCGCCGGCGCTGCGGGCGGCGGACGTGGGAATTTCCGTGGACTCGGCGGTCGACATCTCGAAGGAGGCCGCCGACATCATCCTGCTCGAAAAGAGCCTGATGGTGCTGGAGGACGGGGTCATCGAAGGCCGCAAGACCTTCTGCAACATGCTCAAGTACCTGAAAATGACGGCCAGCTCGAACTTCGGCAACGTTTTCTCGGTGCTGGTGGCCAGCGCATTCCTGCCTTTCCTGCCCATGCTGCCCATTCATCTGCTGCTGCAGAATCTGATGTACGACATCTCCCAGACAGCGATTCCATTCGACAATGTGGACGAAGAACTGCTGAAGCAGCCCCAGCAATGGGACCCGGCCGGCCTGGGACGCTTCATGGTGTTCTTCGGGCCCATCAGCTCCATTTTCGATATCGCGACCTACGCGCTCATGTGGTATGTCTTCCAGGCGAATGCCCCGGAGCATCAGACGCTGTTCCAGTCGGGATGGTTCGTCGAGGGCCTGCTGTCGCAGACGCTTATCGTGCACATGATCCGCACGCGCAAGATTCCCTTCCTGCAAAGCCGCGCCGCGTGGCCGCTGATGGGGATGACGCTGATGGTCGTGACGCTGGGCCTGTTGCTGCCGTTCTCGCCGCTGGCCGAGTATTTCCAGCTGCAGGCGCTGCCGTGGAGCTACTTCCCGTGGCTGGCGGGCATTCTGTTCGGCTATTGCGTGCTGACGCAGCTGTTGAAGGGGATCTGGGTGCGCCGCTACGGCTGGCAATAAACAGGCCGTGGCGCCCGGCGGCGGGCGGCCTGCCCGCCGCCGAATCGGGAGATATGCATGAAAACCTACTTTTTGGGCGCGCTGGCGGCGGCAGGGCTGCTCCTTCCCCTGGGGGCGCTGGCCGCCGAGGGCGGGCCGGGCGTGCAGTTGTACGGCGTGGTGGATGCCGGATTGGCCGTCACGAATACCTCGGGGCGCGGCAGTCACGCCGGCCTGCTCAATGGCGGGCTCACGGATTCCTTGTGGGGCCTGGCGGGAGCCGAAGACATGGGAGGCGGCTGGCGCACCCGCTTCCAGCTGGAAAGCGGCTTCGATCCGTCCTCGGGCAAGGCGGCGGACGACGACAGCCTGTTCAACTATGCCGCCTGGGTGGGGCTGGGCCATGACGGCTACGGAGAACTGCGGCTGGGCCGGCAGCACACGGTGGGCCAGGTCTACGGCAATGCGCTGGAGATCGCGTCCTGGAAGGAGATGGGCATGGGCGCCACGTTCAAGGCGTCCGACAACTACCAGTTCGACAATCTCGTGAACTACTACTCCCCGGTCTGGCGGGGATTCCAGGCGGGCGTCGGCTATTCCTTCGATGCCGACGGCCAGGACCGCTTCCGCACCGCGGCCAACAACCGCGCGTTCAGCGCGGGCCTGAAGTACGAGGACGGGCCCTTGCTGGCGGTCGCCACCTGGGACCAGCTGCGGCTGGCGGACGCGCCGGCGGGCACTCGCGGGCGGCCGCAGGCCGTCCAGCTCGGGGTGTCCTACGATTTCGAGGTGCTGAAGCTGTCGCTCGCCTGGTCGCGCCAGCGCAACGGCTATGCCGGGCTGGACGGCGGCGATCCGGACGGCCTGGGCCTGAACCTGGGGCCCGCCGCGTTCGCGCGCGGCGGCACGGTCGATGCCTGGCTGGTCGGCGCCAGCGTGCCCGTGGGGCCCGGCGCCGTGCTGCTGCAATGGTCGCTGGCGCATCCGGACTGGCAGTGGGACAACGGCGCGGCGGCGCGCAATGCGCAAGTGATGACGCTGGGCTACACCTACGGTCTGTCCCCGCGCACGACGCTCTACGCCTTTGCCGGCTACGCCTCGAACTACACGCTGGACAACCAGTTCGACCCGGGCCATTCCCATACCACCCGGTTCGGCACGGGCATTTCGCACCGTTTCTGAACGCCGGGACGGTCCGGCCGGGGTCTACTACAATCGACGGGACGTGGAGCCGGGCTCCGGTCCTCGTCTTCCCCCGAAGTTCTCCGGACGGTTTGCATGGATAGTCTCGAATGGCTCGTACCCTGGGAGTTTTCTCCCATGCTGGTGGCCTCCTTCCTGGTGGCCATCGTGCTGTTCGTGCGCGGCCAGCGGGCGCATCGCGTCACCGCTGCCCGCAAAGCGCTGTTCTGGGCCGGCATGGTGCTGCTGTACCTGTCGATGCATACCCGGCTGGACTACTACGCCGAACGCATGTTCTTCATCCACCGCATCCAGCACCTGGTCCTGCATCACCTGGGGCCCCTGCTGGTGATGGCGGCCTTCCCGGGGCAGGTCATGCGGGCCGGTCTGCCCATGGCGTGGCGCATCAGGCTGCGCGATTTCCTGCGCACCGGCACGGGCCGCGCCACGGTGGCGGTGCTGACCAACAAGATCTTCGTGCCGTCGCTGTTCGTCTTCCTGGTGCTGGTCTGGCTGATTCCCTCGGTGCAGTTCTATTCCATGCTCGACTGGCGCCTCTACCGCCTGATGAACTGGTCGGTGGTGATCAGCGGCTTCATGTACTGGAACCTGATCCTGGACCGCCGGCCCGCGCCGCCCGCGGCCATGACGCCCGGCGGCCGGGTCATTTCGCCCGTGCTGACGATGCTGCCGCAAATGGTGGCGGGGGCGGTCATCGCCTTCACCGAAAGCGATATCTACCCCTTGTTCGAACTGTGCGGCCGCGCCATTGCGATGTCGGCCCAGACCGACCAGACCATCGGCGGGCTGACCATGTGGATTCCGGCGGCGCTGGTGGAGGTGATCGGCTTGATGGTGGCCCTGGGGACCCTGATGCGGCTGTCGGCCAGGGGGCGCCTGCGCAAGGAGGACCGCGACGCGCAGGCCCGCGCCAAGGCCCGCGCGGTGTCGGCCTAGGCGCGCTCCGCGCCCGCGCTCATTCCGGCTCCAGGCCGTGGTACTTCTTGCCCAGCGCCACGGTGGCCTGGAACATGCCGGCCTTGCTGCCGCAGTCGTAGCGCACGCCTTCGTAGCGGTGCGCGAACACCGCGCGCTCCCGCATCATCGAGGCGATGCCGTCCGTCAGCTGGATCTCGTTGCCGGCTCCCATCTTGGTCGAACGCAGGTGGTCGAAGATGGCGGCCTCCAGCACGTACCGGCCCACCACCGCGAGCGTCGAGGGCGCGGCTTCGGGATCGGGCTTTTCAACGATATGGGTGACGCGTTCGGTGCGCCGGTCCGAGCGGGCTTCTCCTTCGCGCGTGGCCACGATCCCGTACTTGCGGGTATCGGCCCGGGGCACGTCCTGCACGCCCAGCACGCTGGCGTTCTGTTCGACGGCCACGTCCACCAGTTGCTTCAATGCGGGCGTGTCGGAGTCGATCAGGTCGTCGGCGAGCAGCACCGCGAAGGGCTCGTCGCCCACAGCCGGCGCGGCCGACAGCACGGCATGGCCCAGCCCCAGGGGGGCCGATTGGCGGATATAGAGGCAGTTGACGTGCGCGGGTAGAATGCCCCGCACCATTGCCAGGAGCTCGTGCTTGCCCTTGCTTTCCAGGTCGGATTCCAGCTCGGGAGCGGAGTCGAAATGATCTTCGATGGCGCGTTTGTTGCGCCCTGTCACGAAAATGAGGTCGGTGATGCCGGCGGCGACGGCTTCTTCGACGGCATATTGGATCAGCGGCTTGTCGACCACTGGCAGCATTTCCTTGGGCATCGCCTTGGTGGCGGGAAGGAAGCGCGTGCCCATGCCGGCGACAGGGAAAACGGCTTTACGGACGGGACGCATTGAGACCTCGTTGGGGGGTATCGATGAAACATTTTAAGCTCATCGCTATCATAGGCTTATGAACCGCAGGAAAATGCCATCCATTTGCTCGATTGCGAAACGGGGCGCAATCGTCGGTCTGTCCGTCGCGCTGGCCGTGCCCGGCCTTCCGGTCGCCGCCTGGGCGCAGCCGGTCGGTCTGCCCTCCATGGGCGCCGCCTCCGCGACCGAACTGTCCCCCATGCTGGAGCGCAGCCTGGGGCAGGCCATCATGGCGCAGGGCCGGCGCGATCCCACCTATATCGACGATCCCGAGCTCAGCCAGTACCTCACCGCGATGGGCCGCAAGCTGGCGTCCTACGCCCCCGGGGGCGTGCCCGACGTCGAGATGTTCGGCGTGCGCGATCCCGAGATCAACGCTTTCGCCATGCCCGGCGGGTACATCGGCGTCAATACCGGCCTGATCGTATCCTCCTCCAGCGAGTCGGAGCTGGCGGCGGTGCTGGCGCACGAAATCGGCCACGTCGTGCAGCGCCACATCGCGCGCGGCATGACGCAGCAGAACCAGAACGGCATGCTGATGCTGGCCAGCCTGGCCGGCGCGCTGCTGGCGGCCCTGGCCGGCGGCGGCGGCAACCTGGCGGTGGGGGTGGCGGCCTTCGGCCAGGCCGCGGCCATCAACCGCCAGCTGGGTTTTTCGCGCGACGCCGAACGCGAGGCCGACCGCGCCGGTTTCCAGATGCTTACCAAGGCAGGCTACGACGCCCAGGGCATGTCGCAGATGTTCGCGCGCCTGATGAACGCATCGCGCCTGAACGAAGGCGCGGGCGGGGGTTCCTGGGCCAGCACTCACCCGCTGTCCATCGAGCGCATGTCCGATGTGCAGAACCGCGTGCGCGGCCTGCCGGCGTCCCGCCACGTGGACAGCGATGATTTCTGGTACTTGCGCGCCAAGATGCGCGTGGTGCAGGGGCGCGACGCCGTCAGCCTGCGCTCGGCGGGGCAGCAATTGCAGGACGAGGTGCAGGCGCTGTCCGGCGTGCGCCGGTCCGCCGCATATTACGGCCTGGCGCTGCAGGCCTTCCAGCGCAACAATCTGGCCGAGGCCGAGCGCAACCTTGCCCTGGCCTCCGCGGATGGCCGCAATTCATCGCAGCTGGCGAAACTCGGGGTGGACATCGCGCTGGCGCGCAAGGAATATCCGAAGGCGCTGGAGCTGTCCCAGGCCGCCATCAAGCGCTGGCCCGACCAGCGGGCCCTGGGCATTGCCTACGCCCAGGCGCTGCAGAGCGTCGGCCGCCATACGGACGCGCAGGAGTATCTGCGGGCCAAGATCAAGCAGTGGGGCAACGACGAACCCAGCCTGTACCAGATGCTGGCGCAAAGCGAGGAGCGCAACGGCAAGCCCGTGGCCGCGCGCCGGGACCTGGCGCGCTTCTATGTGATGACCGGGGCCTTCGCGGCAGCCGAATCGCAGTTGCAGCAGGCGCGCGGCATGTCCACCGATTTCTACGAGCAGTCGCAGATCGACGTGCAGATCAAGGAAGTGAAGGACAAGCTGGCCGAAGAGCGCCAGCTGCTGGAGCGCTTCAAGTCGGGTTGAGGCGGGCGGGGCGCCCGGCCAGCCCTATAGCCCCGTCTCGAAGAAGCGTCCCAGGCGCTGCGGCAGCCAGTTCAGGTGGGCGGGGAAGCTGCCGGTGGGAAAGCCCGCGTGCCCTCCGTCCGTCGGCTGATGCAGCAGGATGGACGGCGAACAATCCTCGGTGCCGGGCAGCGAGGCCGCCGGAATGAAGGGATCGTTGCGCGCGTTGAGCACCAGCGTGGGCACGGAAATCCTGGAGAGCCATGGCTTGCTGGAAGCGCGCGTCCAGTAGTCCAGGGCATTCCGGAAACCATGCATGGGCGCCGTATAGGTATCGTCGAATTCGCGCAGGTCATGCGCGTGCGCGATGCGCATGACGTCGACGGCGCCCGGGAAGCGGTGCGCCTTTTCCAGCACTTTGTGCTTGAGCGTCTTCAGGAAGTGGGCGGTATACACCCGGCGGTTGAAGAGGCCGGTGGACAGGGTCTTGCCGCAAGCCACCAGGTCCAGCGGCGCGGAGACGCCCGCGCAGGCGGTCAGCCAGCGCGTGTCTTCCTGGTGTTCTCCCAGGTATTTCAGCAGCGCGTTGCCGCCCAGCGATACGCCCACCGCGTGCCAGCGCGCGTGCGGGATGCGCTGGCGGACGGTTTCCAGCATGAAGCCGACCTCGGCCGAGTCGCCGGAGTAATAGGCCCGGGCCAGGCGGTTGGGCACGCCCGAGCAGCCGCGGAAATGCGCGATCACCACGATCCAGCCGCGCGCCCGGAAATGGTGCGCGATGGACTGCGCATAGCGGCTGTTGCTGCCGCCTTCCAGGCCGTGGAACAGGATGAGCGCGGGCGTGTCGGGATTGTGCGGCAGGGATTTCCAGTCCGCCTCCGTCATCCACCGCGCCGCGGCGGTCTTGCCATTGGCGACGGGGCGCTGCCCGCTGACGGGCGCGCCATCGGCCGCCTTGTGCGGAAACAGCCCCGGTCCGGTCCAGTCGAAGTCGACGAAGTCGGTGTCGGGCGTGTCCACCCGTTCGCGCACGAACGCGATGCGGTGATACTGCGCGAACAGAGCGGCGTAAACCGTCTGGCTGTCGCCTCCGGGCAACCAGGAGGGAACGGGGCAGGGCGTTGTGTCAAGACGAGCAGCAGCCAACGAGGAATCCACCCGGTTCAGTGCAACATGTCGGGCACGTCGTGCAAGTCGAGCACCCCGGCTTCCGTGGGCGCCGGCGAGGCATGGTGCATGACCATGCGCCAGCCGGTAGGGCCCTTGTGGTAGATGTTCGTGGCGTAGCAATTGGCGAATTGCGTGCCTTCCCGCGTGCGCACCGCCACCTGTTCGACCAGCACGTGCACCGCGCACATCATGCTCAGCATGACCAGCGGGCGCAACGGGCGGATGTGCAGGGGGCCGTTGGCCAGCACCTGCTGCCAGGATTCCTGCACCGCCGAGTGGCCGACGATGCGCAGGCCGCCCGGATGGATGCAGACGACTTCCTCGTCGTCGGCCCAGACTTGCATCAGGCGGATGCTGTCCGCCTGCTCAAGGGCTTCGTAGAACGCGTGTTCTGCTTCTTCGGGCGTGGCGAACATAGGTGCGGAACGGGTGTGCGTTATGGGGCGGTGCTCAGTGCCCGTGGCCGTGCAGCACCGTGCCGGCCTTGAGGCGGTATTCGGCGCCGCAGTAGGCGCAGCTGGCGGAGCCGGTGCGCGCCACGTCCAGGAAGACGCGGGGGTGCATGCTCCAGAGCGGAGCCTTGGGGCCGGGACAGAAGACGGGAAGGTCTTCCGCGCCGACTTCGATGACTTCGTGGGAGTGGGGGACGGCGGCCGGGGCAGCAGCGGTCATGGATATTCCTGAAAAAAAACCGGTAATCGGCAGGTTGGGGCAATGGCGCGGCCTGGTTGCGGACCGGGCCGCTCGGATCAGACTTTGCTCAGCCAGTGATGGTACTTCGGGTTGCGGCCATTCACCACGTCAAAAAACGCTTTCTGCAATTGCTCGGTGATCGGGCCGCGCCGGCCGGAGCCGATCTGGCGGTTGTCCACTTCGCGGATGGGCGTTACTTCGGCGGCGGTGCCGGTGAAAAAAGCCTCGTCGGCAATGTAGACGTCGTCGCGGGTCAGGCGCTTGGTCAGCACGCGCAGGCCGAGGTCGGCGGCCAGCGCGTGGATGGTGCTGCGGGTGATGCCGGTCAGGGCGGAGGCGATCTCGGGTTCGCAGAGCACGCCGTCCTTCACGATGAAGAGGTTCTCGCCCGAACCCTCCGCCACGAAACCCTCGGTGTCCAGCAACAGGGCTTCGTCGTAGCCGTCCTGCAGGGCCTCCGTATTGGCCAGGATGGAGTTGGCGTAGGTGGTGGCCACCTTGGCGCGCGGCATGGTGACGTTCACGTGCTGGCGCGCGAAGGACGATACCTTGACCCGGATGCCCTGGGACAGGGCCTCTTCGCCCAGGTAGGCGCCCCAGGGCCAGGCGGCGATGGCGACGTGCACCCGGGCGCCCTTGGGCGACACGCCCATTTTTTCGGGGCCGTAGAACACCAGCGGGCGCAGGTAGCCCGATTCCAGCTGGTTCTCGCGCACGACGGCCTTCTGGGCCTCGTTGATCGTCTCGCGATCGAACGGCATGGGAATCTGGTAGATGTGCGCCGAGTTGAACAGGCGCTTGGTGTGGTCTTCGAGGCGGAAGATGGCGGTGCCGATCTCGGAGCGGTAGGCGCGCACGCCCTCGAATACCGACAGGCCGTAATGCAGGGAGTGTGTCAGGACGTGCGTGGTCGCGTCTCGCCACGGGACGAGCTTGCCGTCATACCAGATGAAACCGTCGCGATCAGCCATCGACATGGTGTTCTCCCATATGGAGCTTGCGCTGCCCGCGGCGCGGCAATCGCCGCATGCCCGGCCCGCAAGGCTCAAGAATCCAGAGGCGCATATTGTATCAAGCAGCGAGGTTACAATACGCGCCTATTCGCGCCCCGGCGCGGCCGTCCGGGCCGCGCATTGTGCTTCCGGCGGGCGAACGGGTTGTCGTGCGTTCCTTTCCTTAGAGTTTCCATGTCGTCCTGTCCGAATCGCCAGGGGCCAGCCGTTGTCCTCTGAATCCGCGCTTCCCGATACCCAAGATCCGGCCGTGGTCCGACGGGAGCGCGCCACCGCTTTCCGCGCCGGCGTCCACGCCATCGTGCCCGCCCTGATCGCCACGGCGACCTGGGGCCTCGTCACCGGGGTGGCCATGGTCAAGTCGGGCCTGACCGAATCCATGGCGCTGGCGATGACCCTGCTCCTGTACGCGGGTTCCGCCCAACTGACGTCCCTGCCGCTCATCGCCACGGGGGCGCCGCTATGGCTGATCTTCGCGGCGGGCTGCGTCGTGAATCTGCGGTTCCTGATCTTCGGCGCGGCGCTGCAGCCTTATTTCCGCCACATGTCCTGGCCCAAGCGGCTCGGGCTGGGTTATTTCACTACCGATATGGGCTTCGTGCTGTTCATGCCGCGCTACGGCGATGCGGCCGAGCGCGGCACGCGCGAACAGCTGTGGTTCTTCCTGGGGACGATCGCGCCGGGCTGGTTCGTCTGGCAAACGTCCTCCATCGTCGGCATCTACCTGGGGGCGATGGTGCCTACGGACTGGTCCCTGGATTTCGCCGCGGTGCTGGCGCTCCTGGCGATCACGGTGCCGCTGGCCAACTCCAAGCCCATGCTGATTTCCATGCTGGCCGCCGGTGTGGTGGCCTGGACCGGGCAGGTCCTGCCCCTGCGCCTGGGCCTGGCGGCCGCCGTCGTGGCCGGCGTCGTCGCGGGCATCGTGGCAGAACGCTACTTCAAGGGCCGCGCATGAGCCTCTGGCCCTCCGAAATCTACGTTTATTCGGCCATCCTGCTGCTGGCGCTGTGCAGCGTGCTGACGCGCGCCGGCTTCATGCTGTTCGGCGACTACATTCCCTTGCCGGACGGGGTGCGGCGGGCGCTGCGCTACGCGCCCGCCGCCGCCCTGACCGCCATCCTGGTGCCCGACCTGCTGCCCTGGAAGGCCGGGCTGGGCCCCGTGTTCGACTACAAGCTGGTGGCCGGCGTGCTGGCCGTCCTGGTATTCCTGCGCACCCGCAGCGCGGTCCTGGTGATCGTCGTGGGCATGCTGGCCTTGTGGGGGCTGCGCTGGCTGGCGGGCTGAGGGCCCATCTGGAATGTCCATGGAGTGGACGCTTTCGGTATGCCTGACGGGCGCTTATGGCGTGCCGCCAGGGGGCCTCGTAACGCCTTTCGACGGCCGGTTTGACCGTGTGGCAATGAGGCTGCGCTAAAATCAAGTTATCCACAGCAATCCGGGCCTGGTACTGCCCTCATAAGTATCGAATCCAGAATGCGCGATCTGGCCTGCAAGGCAGGACGCAGTTGCGCGTGTTCCGATTGTCCCGATGCATATGTAGTGCGGTGCATGCAGCACTCTCGTTTTGTTCTTTTTCATTGGTCCCGGTATCTGCCTAACCCTGATGACTGAATCCACCCAACCCGTAGCACCCGCCGCTGAAGCGCCCGCGCCGACGTTCGCCGATTTCGGGCTGCACCCCCTGCTGTTGCAGTCCATCGCCGAAACCGGCTACACCACTCCCACGCCCATCCAGGCCCAGGCCATCCCCGTCGTGGTGGAAGGCCGCGACGTCATGGGCGCCGCGCAAACCGGCACCGGCAAGACGGCGGCCTTCACGCTGCCCATCCTGCACCGCCTGATGCCGCTGGCCAACACCAGCGCATCGCCCGCTCGCCATCCGGTGCGCGCGCTGATCCTCACGCCCACGCGCGAACTCGCGGACCAGGTGTACGAAAGCGTCAAGCGCTACAGCAAGCAGACGCCGCTGCGTTCCGCGGTGGTGTTCGGCGGCGTGGATATCGGCCCGCAAAAGGACGCGCTGCGCCGCGGTTGCGAAGTGCTGGTGGCCACGCCGGGCCGCCTGCTCGACCACGTCGAGCAGAAGACGGTGAGTCTGAGCCAGGTAGGCATCCTGGTGCTCGACGAAGCGGACCGCATGTTGGACATGGGCTTCCTGCCCGACCTGGAGCGCATCATCCGCCTGCTGCCCGCCCAGCGCCAGGGCCTGCTGTTCTCCGCCACGTTCAGCAACGAAATCCGCAAGCTCGGCCGTTCGTACCTGAATCACCCCGTCGAAATCGAAGTCGCCGCGCGCAACGCCACCGCCGCGACGATCACGCAGATCGCGTACAAGATGCCGAGCGACGCCAAGCGCGCCGCCGTCGTGCATCTGGTGAAGTCGCGCGGCCTGAACCAGGTCATCGTGTTCTCCAACACGAAGATCGGCACGGCGCGCCTGGCCCGTGAGCTGGAGCGCGACGGCGTCAAGGCCGAATCGATCCACGGCGACAAGACCCAGGCCGACCGCATGAAGGCGCTGGAAGCCTTCAAGGCGGGCGAACTCGAAGTGCTGGTGGCCACCGACGTGGCCGCCCGCGGCCTGGATGTGGCCGGCGTGCCCTGCGTCATCAATTACGACCTGCCGTACAACGCCGAGGACTACGTGCACCGCATCGGCCGCACGGGCCGCGCGGGCGCGTCCGGCGAGGCCATCGCCCTGTTCACGCCCGACGAAGAGCGCTTCCTGCTCGATATCGAAAAACTCATCAAGCGCGAAGTGCCGCGGGGCACCCTGGATGTTCCGGCCGACCTGGTCGCGCGCAGCCATCGCCGCAGCGACGACCGCCGCGGCGGTTCGTCGTCGCCGCGCGAGGGCCGGGGCGATCGCGGCCGTTCGGCCGACCGCCGGTCCGGCTATTCCTCCAGCGCGCCGCGTCAGCCCGTGGACGACTTCTTCCTGAAGCCCTACGAGCCCTCGACCCCGTCCACGCAGGCCGAAACGCCCGCGCCCAAGACCAACGGCGGATCCTCCGCGCCGAAGCGGCAGATCGCCGTGCTGCTGGGCGGCAGCCGCAAGCCCTGAGGCCCGGCGCCCGGCAAATAAAAACCCGCAAGGCTTTCAGGCCCTGCGGGTTTTTTCTTGGGGAGGGCGAAGGGGCTGGTCAGGAGGCCAGCAGCCGGGGCAGGTCCGGCAATGCCGTGGCGACGGCGGCGCTATGTTCGTCCAGGCTTTCCAGCAAGCGTTCGAGGTGGCCGATGTGCGGCAGCATCGGCCCGTAGAACACCACGCGCGGGCCGATCTGCACCAACAGGGTGGGGAAGTTCTCGACGTCTTCTTCGCCCAGCAATTCGGCATGGTCTTCGATGTCGATCCATGCGAAGACATGCTGCGGCATGGCCTCGGCCAGCGCCTGCAGCTTGGGCTTGTATTGTTCGCAGGTATCGCACCAGGCCGCGCAGAAGCATGCGACCAGCCAGGTGTCGGGCGATGAGCCCAGGCGCGCGCGCAGCGCGGCTTGGTCGGTATCGGGTACGAGTAGAGACATGTGGGCAGATCAGGGCGTGTTTGACTATCATACCCGGGATGTCCACCCCCTCATTTCCGCCGTCATGACCGTTTTGCGCACCGATTCCGCCACGCCCGAGCAGGACCGAATCTCCCGAGCCGGCGCCGGCGCGGCCAACGTGGGGCAGGCGTTCAAGCGCGCGCTGGTATCGCAATGCCATCCGACGATGCTGTTCGCGGTGCTGCTGCCTTTCCTGATCGCGCTGGTGGGCTGCCTGCTGCTCCTGTACCTGTTCTGGACGCCGCTGAACGAATGGCTGGCGGCCGAAGCCGCGCGCTGGGATTTCGTCAATCGGGCCGAGGACTGGATGCTCGCGGTGGGCCTGTTTTCGCTCAAGGTCTACCTGATCCCCATCATCGCGGCGGCCATCCTGCTGCCGGTGTCCGGCATCCTGGGGCTGGCGATCGCCGCCGTCTTCGTCATGCCGCTGGTGCTGCGCCACGTGGGCCAGCGCGAATACGCCACCGTGACCCGGCAGGGCAAGTACTCGACCGCGGTCAGCGTCTGGAACGCCGTCTGGGTGTCCCTGGCGTTCGCGGCGGGGTGGGTGCTGACGCTGCCGCTATGGCTCGTGCCGCCCATGGCCGTGGTGCTGTCGATCTTCTGGTGGGCGTTCGCGTTCTCGCGCATGATGCGGGTGGACGCCATCGTGGAGCACGCCAGCCCTGCCGAGCGCAAGCTCATCCTGGAGCGGAACAATGGCGGTTTCTGGACCATCGGCCTGATCTGTTCGCTATTGAACCTGTTGCCGCCCGCATGGGTCATCCTGCCTGTATTCTCTGCGCTGGTCTACGCGCACTACGGGCTGGAAGCGCTCAAGCGCCTGCGCGACGAGCGCGTCATCGACGTCTGACCGGACGTTTCCCCTCTCACCTTATGGAATCGGACATGGCTGCAGAATCCGCCCGCCGCATCGGCCTCATCATCGTCGGGGATGAAATCCTGTCGGGCCGCCGTCAGGACAAGCATTTTTCCAAAGTGGTCGAGCTCCTGGGCGCGCGCGGCATGCAACTCGGCTGGGCCGAAATCCTGCCCGACGACCGCGACACGCTGGTGGCCGCCTACAAGCGCAGTTTCGCCTCGGGCGACGTGGTGTTCTCCTGCGGGGGCATCGGCGGCACGCCGGACGACCACACGCGGCAGGCGGCCGCGGCAGCCCTGGACCTGCCGCTGGCGCTGCATCCCGAGGCCGAACAGGCGATCGCGCAACGCGCAGCCGAGATGGCGGCCAAGGGGCAGGGCACGGCCGACATGAGCACGCCCGAGAACCAGCAGCGCCTGCAGATGGGCGTGTTCCCGGAAGGGTGCGAGATCGTGCCGAACCCCTACAACCGGATTCCTGGCTTCTTCATCCGCGACCACACTTTCGTGCCCGGATTTCCGGTCATGGCGTGGCCGATGCTGGAGTGGACGCTGGACACTCGCTATCGTGCGCTGCAGCATGTGCAGGTCCACGCGGAGCATTCATTCCTGGTTTTCAGCATGCCTGAATCGCGGATCACACCCGCCATGGTCAGCGTGGAAACCCGCTGGCCCGGCGTGCGCGCCTTCAGCCTGCCCAGCGTCGGCGAGGAGGGCGGCACGCCCCATATCGAGCTGGGCGTAAAGGGCGAACCCGAGGGAGCGGCCGCCGCCCTGGAGTTCCTGCGAGCGGAGGTTCTGCGCCTGGGAGGGAAGCTCGCGGCGCCGTCCGGAACCTGATACCGAGCTGAATAAATAGGGGGCGACCCCTTTTTATTCGCAAAAAACCGGTTGCCAAACGGTCTCGTAAATTTCACAATACGGGAAAGAACTGTTTGCTGCGTCGCCGCAAGGCCGGTTTTTTTCGGTGGAACGGCGCTCGTGTCAGCAGACCCTAGCTCATCACTTCCCATGGCCCGCCTCCCGACCTCCCGCAATCCCCTGGACGCCGAAACCGAAGGCGCTTCAGCCCATCCCATCGCCATCCAGGTGATCGAACGCGCCATGCGGCTGCTCGACGCCCTGGCCGCGCAGCCGGATCCCGTGACGCTCAAGGAACTGTCCGCCACCACGGGCCTGCATGCGTCCACGGCGCACCGCATCCTGAACGACCTGGTCGTGGGCCGCTACGTCGAGCGCGTCGACAATGGCCTGTACCAGCTGGGCATGCGCCTGCTGGAACTCGGTTCGCTGGTGAAAGGGCGGCTGAACGTGCGCGAGGCGGCCATTTCCGCCATGCGTTCGCTGCACAAGCTGACCGGGCAGACCATCAACCTGTCGGTGCAGCAGGGCGACGAGATCGTTTATATCGACCGGGCCTGGAGCGAGCGTTCCGGCATGCAGGTGGTGCGCGCCATCGGCGGCCGCGCGCCCCTGCACCTGACGTCCACCGGCAAGCTCTTCCTGTCCACCGGCGACGCCCGGCAGGTCAGGGCCTATGCCCTGCGCACCGGCCTGGCGGGGCACACGCGCAACAGCCTGACCGACCTGGATCGCCTGGAACGCGAGCTGGCGCTGGTGCGCCGGCATGGTTACGCGCGGGACAACGAGGAGCTCGAACTCGGCGTGCGCTGCATCGCTGCGGGCATTTTCGACGATACCGGCAAGCTGGTCGCGGGCCTGTCCATCTCGGCCCCCGCGGAACGCCTGCAGGACGAATGGATCAAGGCGCTGGTCGACACCGCGGCCAGCATCTCGGAAGCGCTGGGCTACGAGCCCTCCGTGTCCACGGGTTTCAATGGCCTGGGCATGGCGGCCGAGGCCCTGCGGCCATGAACGCCGCCCAAAAGAAAAGCCCCGCTAGGGGCTTTTCTTTTGGGCGCGCCCGTTCGGGGCGCGCGGCTTTTACTGCTGTTCGACGCCGGCCTTCTTGAACAGCTCGGCCCACTGCGGGACCTGCTGCTTGACCTTGGCTTCGAGGGCTTGCGGGTTGGCTTCGGCGGTAAGCACGGTCGCGCCGAGCTGCTTCATGCGTTCCTGGAACTTGGGATCGGCCAGGCCGGCCTGCAGGCTCTTGACCAGCTTGTCCACGACCGGCTTGGGCGTGCCCTTCGGCACCCACATGCCATGCCAGATACCCACTTCGAAACCCTTGTAGCCGGATTCATCCATGGTCGGCAGCTTGGGCAGCGTGGGAACGCGCTTCAGGCTGGTGACGGCGTAGGCCTTCACCTTGCCGCTGTCGATCTGCTGCGTGGTGTTGGTGGTCTGGTCGCAGAGCAGGTCCACCTGCTTGCCCAGCAGGTCGTTCATGGCGGGCGCGGTGCCCTTGTACGGGATGGTCAGCAGCTGCACGCCCAGCGCTTCCACCAGCATGGTGCCGCAGAGATGGCTGGCGGCGCCAATGCCCGCGTTGGCCAGGGAGACCTTGTCCTTGTTCTTTTTGACGTAGTCGGCCAGTTCCTGGATGTTGTTGGGCGGGAAGTCCGAGCGCGCGATGATGGTCATCGGCACGTCGACCACCAGGCCGATGGGCTCGAAGCTCTTGTAGGGGTCGTACCCCGGGTTCTTGTACAGCGACGGCGCGGTCGAGAAGCCGGCGTGCATCAGCAGGACGGAATAACCGTCGGGCTGGGCGCGCGCCACCTGGGTGGTGCCGATCGTGCCGCCGGCGCCGCCCTTGTTTTCGACCACGACGGTCTGGCCCAGACTCGGCCGCATGGCTTCCGCGAGCGAGCGCGCGACGTTGTCCGTCGGTCCGCCTGCGGCGAACGGCACCACCATATTGATGGGGCGGTCCGGGTATTCCGCCTGGGCGGCGCCGGCGGCGAGCATGGCGCTTGCCGCGAGCAGGGCCGTAAGCGTGCGGGGGAAGAGGGTCATGGAGTCTCCAATTGCAGGGTTTTGCTTGCTGCGATTTAGTTATTGCCGGACGACTTATCGGTTGTCTTTATCTGTCATCAGCATGAAAGCAGTTTAGAAAAGAATTGATACGCCGTCACGTCCGGTATTTCCCCAACCATGAAACATTTGTGCCGGATCAAAGGCCGGCGCGGATGCGCACAGGCAAAGTGCAATCATTTATTGCACCGCACAAAAAATCCTTGACAAGTATTTTTCCCAGCCTAGAATGTCAATTGTGCAGTGCATCAAACGGGCCGGCGGTAGCTTGTAGTACCAGTTTCCGCGCACGTTTACTTATTTCGTCGCAGACAACCATCCTTATTTGCCGGGGCGCCCCCCGGCTACCCACGAAGGAGCATTCTATGAGCGCCATCCCCCAACAAGTCCTGGACCGTCAGAAAGCCAGCATCAATACCCTCGTGGCCGCCCAGTCGGCTGTGTTCGCCGGCTTCGAAAAGCTGGTCGAGCTGAATCTGAAGGTCGTGCGCGCCACCCTGGACGAAGTCGCCCAGAAGTCGCAGCAAGCCACCGAACTGAAGGACCCGCAGGAAGCCGCCGCGTTCGCCTCCGGCCTGCTGCAGCCGGGCGCCGAAAAGGCCATGGCCTACACCAAGCACGTGTACGACATCGTCGCCGGCGTGCAGGGCAGCCTGGTCAAGCTGACCGAAGAACAGATCGCCGAAAGCCAGCAGCAGCTGAGCGACGTGGTCGACCAGTTCTCCAAGAACGCCCCCACCGGTTCCGAAAGCGCCGTCGCCCTGATCAAGTCTTCGCTGGCCACCGCCAACAGCGCCTACGATTCGATGACCAAGGCCGCCAAGCAGGCCGCCGAAGTCGCCGAGTCGAACCTGAACGCCGCCGCCAACGCGACCTTCAAGGCCGCCACGGACGCCGCCGACGCCGCGACCAAGGTCGCCAGCCGCAGCCGTCGCAGCGCCTAAGTTTTTGGCGCGCCATGGTGCGCAAACCGCAGTAATGTAGTACTGTTGAGTGACAGAGCAGAGCTGGAATTAGGGCCACCCGCCGGGTGGCCCCTTTTTTTGCCCGCTTTTTCGCGAAGCGGACAGAGAGAAAGAGGGACGGACCTGTCCGTCAGCGGGCCGTCGCCCGCACGCATTCGCCCACCAGCGCCGGGCCGCGGTAGATCAGGCCGGTGTAGAGTTGGACCGCGTCCGCGCCGGCTTCCATTTTCTCGCGGGCCTGGCGGCCCGAGAGCACGCCGCCCACGCCGATGATAGCGAGGCTGTTGCCCAGCTGCTGCTTCAACCGCCGGATAACGGTCAAGGACAATTCATGCACCGGCGCGCCGGACAGGCCACCCGCCTCTTCGGCGTGCGCCTGGCCCGCGACGGCATCGCGCGAGAGCGTGGTATTGGTGGCGATGACGCCGTCGATGCCATGGCGCGGAAGCGTGTCGGCGATTGAATCGATCTGCTCCTGCGTGAGGTCCGGCGCGATCTTCACCGCCATCGGCACGCGGCGCTGGTGCCGGTCTTCCAGCGCCTTGCGCTTGTCCGCAAGCTGCGCGAGCAGCGCCGACAACTCGTCGCCGCCCTGCAGCGCGCGCAGGTTCTTGGTGTTGGGCGACGAAATGTTCACGGTCACGTAATCCGCGTGCGGGTACACGCCTTCCAGGCCGATCAGGTAATCGTCCGCGGCCCGTTCGATCGGGGTGTCCGCGTTCTTGCCGATGTTCAGCCCGAGGATGCCGCCCTGGGTGCGCCATGTGCTGCGCTGCACATTGGCCAGGAAGGCGTCCAGCCCTTGATTATTGAATCCCAGGCGGTTGATGAGCGCGTTGGCGCGCGGCAGCCGGAACATGCGCGGTTTCGGATTGCCGGGCTGCGCGCGCGGCGTGACCGTGCCCACCTCGATAAAGCCGAAGCCCAGGTTTCCCAGCGCGTCGATATAGGCGCCGTTCTTGTCCAGGCCGGCGGCCAGCCCGATCGGGTTGGCCAACTGCATCCCCATCAGCGTGCAGGGCGCTTTGGGCTGCGCGTGCAGCAGCTTGCGCGTGGCGCCGCATTCATAGGCGCGCTGCAGGCCCGACAAGGTGACTTCATGGGCGGTTTCCGCGTCCATGGCGAAGAGCGCCGGGCGGGCCAGGGGATAGGCGTGGAAGAGGATAGACATGGGGCGGAATTGTAGAGCGAATTTCAACCGCCTTGCGACGCGCGCGCTCCGCGCGCCGGGATCAGGCGCAGGCCGCCGCCGGCTCCGGCTGGTCGCGCCAGGCGCCGTCGACCAGGAACTGGGCGGGATGGAAGCTCGACTTGTAGGACATCTTGCGGCTGTCCGCGATCCAGTAGCCCAGATACAGCCAGGGCAGGTTCAGGGTGCGGCATTGCTCGACCTGCCACAGGATGCTGTAGGTGCCCAGGCTGCCGGGAAGATCGGGGTCATAGAACGTGTAGACGGAGGACAGGCCGTCGTCCAGCACGTCGATGATGGACACCATGACCAGGGCGCCTTCGGGGTCGCGGAATTCCACGAGCCTGGTGTTGACCCGGCTGGTGAGCAGGAATTGCGCGTACTGGGTGCGGCTGTCTTCGTCCATGCCGCCGCCCGGATGGCGGCCTTGCTGATAGCGCGTGTAGAGCCGGTAGTGTTCGGGGGACCAGGCCAGCTCCGCCACGAAGGATTGCAGGTTCTGGTGCGTGCGCCAGGCACGCCGTTGGCTGCGGTTGGGAGCGAAGCCCGCGGTGTCCACGCGCACCGGGATACAGGCGCGGCAGTTGTCGCAATGGGGGCGGTAGGTGAAGAGCCCGCTGCGGCGGAAGCCTTGCTCCACCAACTGGGAATACGTGCCCGCGTTGATCAGGTGGCCGGGCGCGGCCACCTGCGACCGGGCCTGGCGACCCGGCAGGTAGCTGCAAGGGTAGGGAGCGGTTGCGTAGAACTGTAGGGTGGAGAAGGGGAGTTCTTTGAGCTGGCTCATGGGCAATCCCGGAAGACGGCGGCAGATCCGTGACGGGATGGCTACATATTAACGCTTAACCCGGAGCCGGACGCGGGCTGGGGATGCAGGCGCCCCGCGCTGTCCAGCGTGCCGCGCGCCCATGGAACGGCGGGCAGCGCCGTGGCGCCGCGGACGTGCTGGAGGAAGGCGGCGCGCGGAATGGGGCGGGCTCCCAGGCTCGCCAGGTGGCGCGTCTGCTGCTGGCAGTCGATGCGTTCCACGCCCTGCGCCGCCAGGTAGCGCACCAGATAGGCCAGCGCGATCTTGGAGGCATTGGGCGCGCGCGTGAACATGGATTCGCCGAAGAACATCCGGCCCAGGCTGATGCCGTAGAGGCCGCCGGCCAGTTCGCCGTCGATCCAGGTTTCGATGCTGTGCACATAGCCGGCCTCGTGCCAGGCGCAGTAGGCCTGCTGCATGGCGCCGGTGATCCACGTGCCGGGCTGCCCGTCGCGGGGCGCGGCGCATTCGGCCATCACCCGCGCGAAGGCCGTATCCACGCGCACCTGGACGCGCGGGTTCTCCGCGGACTCCTGGCTGGCGATCTGCCGCAGCAGCTTGCGCAGGGAGTGCGAAGGCGAGAAATCCTTGATGGCCAGCACCATGCGGGGATCGGGGCTCCACCACAGAATGGGCTCGCCTTCCGAATACCACGGGAAGATGCCGCTGGAGTAGGCCTGGATGAGCCGGGGGATGGAGAGGTCCGCGCCGGCCGCCAGCAGGCCGTCGGGATCCGTCAGCGCGAACTCGGCTGGCGGGAACGGCGTGTCGACGGCAAGCCAGGGCAGCTTCAACGGTGGGATTCTAGGGTGTAGTGATGGGGGCCGAACACGCCAAGCTTGCGGTCGTCGAAGTAGTGGCGCAGCGTCGTGGCCACGGTGCGGAACGCCAGGTCGTCCCAGGGAATCTCGGATTCCTCGTAATAGCGGGCCTCCAGGCTTTCCGGGCCCGGGTCCAGGTCGGGAGATACCGATTGCGCCAGGTAGAAGACATGCACCTGGTCGATCTGGGGCAGATCGATGATGGTGTAGAGATCGCCGAGCTGGATGCGCGCGCCGGCTTCCTCGAGCGTTTCGCGGGCCGCGCCTTGCGCAGTGCTTTCGCCCAGTTCCATGAAGCCCGCGGGCAGCGTCCAGGTGTTGTAGCGCGGTTCGATCGCGCGCCGGCAAAGCAGCACGCGGTTCTCCCAGACCGGCACCGTGCCGACCACCAACCGCGGGTTCTGGTAATGGATGGCGCCGCAGTGATCGCAGATGTCGCGTTCGCGGTTGTCGCCCTCGGGGACCCGCCGATTGACGGGCGAGCCGCATTGGCTGCAGAAGTGCGAACGGCGCGGCGCGGGGAAATATTCGATGGGCGATTTTGCGGTCATGGGTACGATTCTAACGGCTGCGGCGAGGACTGGCGCGCCGGCCCGCCGCGGGCGGGGACGGAACGCCGAAACGATCTTCCAGGTGTTCGACGAAGGAGCGCACCTTGGGCGACAGGAAGCGGCGGTGCGGATAGACCGCGTACATGGAAATCGGAGTGTGCGCATAGTCGGCCAGCAGCGTGACCAGCCGTCCGGCGCGGACATCGTCGCCCACCAGGAATTCGGGCTGCAGGATGATGCCGTGCCCCCCCAGGGCGGCCGTGCGCAGGACATCGCCGTTATTGGCGCGCAGCGCCGCGTTCACGCGCACAAGGTGGGTGACCCCGTCTTTCTCGAAATGCCATTCGTTGCCGGTGCTGGCATAGGCGTAATGCAGGCAGCGATGCTGCTTGAGTTCTTCCGGCTTGCGGGGCGTGCCGTGGCGCGCCAGATAGGACGGAGCCGCGCAAACCAGCAATTGCTGCGGCGCCAGCGGCCGGGCGACCAGCGACGAGTCGAGCAGCGGGCCGATGCGCACCGCCACGTCGAATCCGTCTTCCACCAGGTCCACCACCCGGTCATTGAGGTCGAGGTCGATGATCACGTCGGGGTAGCGCTGCAGGTATTCGGCGATGGCGGGGCCCAGGTGCAGGATGCCGAACGACACCGGCGCGCTTACCCGCAGTCGGCCGCTGGGCCGCTGGCCTTCGGCCTGCAGCGATAGTTCCAGGTCGGCCACCTCGGCGAGAATGGGCCGCACGCGTTCGTAGAAGGCGCGGCCGGCGTCGGTCATGCTCAGCTTGCGCGTGGTGCGGTTCAGCAGGCGCACGCCGTACTTCTGCTCCAGGTAGGCGATCTGGCGCGTGACCACGGAGCGGGCCTGGCCCATCTTGTCGGCGGCCGCCGCGAACGAGCCCAGCTCCACCACCTTGGCAAAGGTCTGCATCGCAGTATGCGTGTCCAAGATTGTTTCCTATCGGGGAACAATAATTTGCAATTCTGCATGTTTATAGTTGTTCTTGGAATCGCAAGATTAGCGCTCCTGGAAAATCTTCCCGTCCTGGGATTCCCCCGCCGCGCCAGGTTTTCAGCTCATGGCCTGAGCAAGGCGCCGATCTGCACGCTGCCCGGTGCCGCCCTGTTCTACGCCAAGACGCTGCGCGCATCAGACTGTCTACCGAAACGGGCATGGTTGGCGGGGCGGCCGGGCCATAGAATGGCGCGGCCCCCCCTAAATCCTTTTCCGGAGTCCCTATGTTCTTGCCTGCGTTGTTCTTCAAGCGTGCCGCGGGCGCGGCGCTGCTGGCCGTTGCCTTGTCGCCCGCCGCCCATGCGTCCGCCGAGCAGGAGGCCGCCAACAAGGCGGCCGTGCTGGCCTTCTACGAGAAGGGGCTGAACCAGAAGGATGCGGACGCCGCCCTGAAATACGTGGGCGACCGCTACGTGCAGCACAATCCGAGCGCGGCGGACGGACCGGAGGGCTTCCGCAAATTCATCGCCTTCCTGCGCGACAAGTTTCCCAACTCGCGCAGCGAGATCCAGCGCGTCTTCACTGATGGCGATTACGTGATCCTGCACGTGCACGCGGTGCGCGAGCCCGGCACGCGCGGCAGCGCCATCATCGATATCTTTCGCCTGGAGCAGGGCAAGATCGTCGAGCATTGGGATGCGGTGCAGCCCATTCCCGAGCAGTCCGCCAATGCCAACGGTATGTTTTAAGTCTTGGGCGAATGCGGCGGCCCGCGCCGCTTACGGCGCAGGGGCAGGATCGAAGCCCAGTTCCCTCGCGACATTCTCCTGCGCGATCAAGGACAGGGGCGCTGGCGGATACACGCCCGGAAACGTCACCCGGATCGCATGGCCGGGCGCAAGGTCCGCCAGCGCATCCAGCAGCGGCTCGCCGCCATCCGTGACCAGCCTTTCGAGGAGCTGGGGCAGGTCGCGGTCCAGCACGATGCCGGCTCCCATCGGCGTCGCCGCGTACAGGCGGCCGGCGTCGTCCAGCTTCCAGGCGTCGATGGTGTCGACCGCGGCGTTCGTGTGGGTCAGCAGGCCGCGATTGTCGTCGCTCAGGCGCAGTGTGTATGGCGCGGCGTCCAGGCGCAGGAACACGCGCTGGGGGCCGTTCTGGAAATACCAGCGGCCCGTCTCGTCGTGTTCATAGTTGCGGTTGATGAATTCCAGGATCTGGCTGTTGGTGATCGACTCGCCCGGTCCGCCCTGCGCGGACTGGCCCTGCGGGTGCAGGCGCCAGCGGCCCCTGGCATCCAGCGACAGCCAGCCGTAGACCGCGGGCACGTCGGGCCAGCGGGCCAGGGCGTCTTTCACCGACTGGTCCATGTTCAGGGCCGAATGATGATGGGGGGCGGGTTGATGACGATGGCGGGCGCCGGCATCGCGGGGACCACGACCGGCTGCGGCGCATAGCCGTAGCGGTAGTCGTCCCGGCATTTGCGCTTCTCCTGGTAGTCGCCGTTGCGCTTCCATTTGCGCTCGACTTTACAGGCGCCGTCCCAGTATTGCTCTTTGTACTCGCGGCCGTGCCGATGACGATGCTTGTCCGAATCGGCCTGCGCGGCAAAAGGCGCCAATGCAAACAGCGCCGCGGCGGACAGGGCCAGCAACGGAGAAGAGGTGCGAAGGCGGGAACTCGAAAGGGTGCGCATAGGATCGTCGTCAATTGAAAACGGCGTCACCATAGCAATCATTCGATTGACGGAGCGTAGGGAAGGGTAACGAGATGCAGGGGGAGTTGCTGGAGGCGCAAGCCGGAATCGAACCGACGTACACGGATTTGCAATCCGCTGCATAACCACTCTGCCATTGCGCCAGCATTTCAAGAAAAAAGGAAGCGCGGTGTTGGCCGTTGCTTCCTTTTGTATTTGGAGCGGGAGACGAGTCTCGAACTCGCGACCTCAACCTTGGCAAGGTTGCGCTCTACCAACTGAGCTACTCCCGCGTATGCATTGCATGCACTTTTGGTGCGATTTCCGAAATCTCTTTCAGAAGGCCGTGTCCACCAAAGACAGCGATTATACACAGAATTTCTGACTTGTGTGGCACAGGCGGGGCCGCGGAAGAAAAAAAGCGCCCGCGTAGTCTGCGCGGGCGCCGTGGTTCCTTGATGCCCGGGGATCAGGGCGTTTCGGTGGCTTGCGCCGCGGCGGGTTCCGGTTCGGCGGATTGCGGGCCCGCGGCCGGGGCGGCCTCGGCCTGCGGGGCCGCGGCTTTTTTCGCGGGGCGGGCCTTGGCGCCCGGACGGCGGCTGGCCTGGCGGCGCGCGTACGCCGCTTGCTGCGCGGTCACCTTGCCGACGGGCTGCCCCTGCAGGTCGATGCGGGGCGCATCTTCCGTCAGGCAGGCCCAGTAGCGGCTGCCCTTGCACCATTCGGCGATCGCCTGCTTCAGCTGTTCTTCCGTCATGGCCAGCGCTTCGAGATGCTGGGCGGCATCCGCGAGGATGCCTTCCTTGAGAGGCACCTTGGGCGCGGGATTCTTGGGGAAAGCCAGCGGAAACTGCTTCTGCAGGCGCCAGATCGCTTCGACCGTGGGATCGACGGGCTCGCGCTTCTTGGCGGGTTCCTGCCTTCTTGCGGATTCCCGTTGTTTGCCGGAGTCCCGTTGCTTTCCGGAGTCCCGTTTCTTTGTCTGGCCTGCAGCTTTCGGTTGGGCTGGCGCCGCTTGCTGAGCTTGCGCCCGAAGCTGGTCTCGCAGGTCGGCAAGTTTTTCAAAACCCATTGTTCGTTCCAACACCTCTGATTTGTGCAACCGGAAGGTTAACCCATGTACGTGAAGGAAGCGTTGATCCGTTGTTGCAAGCAAGCCGCGGGCGACGGGGAAAGCCTGGCCAATCCGGCCTCCAGCTTACCCACTCCGTCGTCGCGGAATATCCTGCCGGGCTCAACGCGACGGCTAGTCGATATTTTCGCCGGTTCTGTCGCGTATCCACAGCAGCACCAGCGTGGACAAGGCGACTGTCGCCATCATGTACCACGCGGGCGCCAAGGGCTGCCCCGTCACCTGCAATAGCCAGGTGACAAAGAACTGGGCGAAGCCGCCGAAAACGGAAACGCCGATGCCATACGCGGCGGCCATCCCGCTGGTACGTATCGATTTGGGGAACATCTCCGGCAGCATGGTGATGCCGGGAACCGTCTGCAGCGTCAGCAGCATCGACAATAAGCCGATGAGCAGCAGCAGGTTTGTCAGGGTCGGGGCCGCATTCAGCCATTGGAAACTGGGCACGATCACGGCCAGGGTCAGCAGGCGTGAATAAAAGATCACTCGCTTGCGTCCATGGCGATCGGCTAGCCACCCCACCAGCGGCGACAACAGGAAGCAGACGACCCCCACCACGACACTGGCCAGCAGGCTGGACGTGGTGGGCAATCCCAGCACCCGGGCCGCATAGGACGGCATGTAGAAGGCAATGATCTGCGTTGACACCATGGCGCCCAGCATCAGCAGCACGCTTTTGAGCAATGTCAGCTTGTGCCGGCCGAACAGTTCGCGCAGGGGGCTGCTGCGGGCAGCTCGTTCCCTGGCGCGTTGGCTGAGAGAGTCCGGCACGCCGGCCACCAGCGTCTCTTCGAGGTGGCGCCGGATATACCAGCCCGCGGGAGCGGTAAGCATGCCGATGAAGAATGGTACTCGCCAGCCCCATTCGTTCATCGCCTGCCCATCCAGGCCTGCCACCAAAGCTGCCACCATGATCGCGCCGAGGAAAACCCCCAGCGACTGACTGCCGAATTGCCAACTGGCATAGTAGCCCCGCTGCGATGGCGGCGCGTGTTCGATCAGAAGGGTGGTGGCGGCTCCGACCTCGCCTCCGGCGGCGAAGCCTTGGATCAGGCGTGCCGTGACGATGGCCACGGGCGCAACGACGCCGATCTGCTCATAGGTCGGCGTCAAGGCCATCATGCCGCAACCCAGTCCCATCAGGAACAGGGTCAAGGTCATCGCCGCCCTCCGGCCAAAACGATCGGAGTAGGAACCGATGAGCAGCGCGCCGACCGGGCGCATCAGGAACCCCACGCCAAAGGTCGCCGTGGTCAATAGCAACTGGCCATAAGAGGATGCCTCGGGAAAAAACAATGGGCCGATGAACAGCATCAGAAAACTGAAAACGGTGAAGTCGAAAAACTCCAGCGCATTGCCGATGGTGGTGCCGGCAATCACCCGACGGCGGGAAACCTGCATATTGGTCTCCGCAACTGGGGCGAAGACCTCGGAAATCGCAGCCATGACATTCTCCTGAATAGGGATGCGCGTCTACCAGCGGCCGGGCCTGGGCTGGGCCGGCCGGAACGAACTGCGGCGGCGGGGAATCAGCCGGCGGGCTTGAGAAACGCGCTCGCCAGCTTTACCCAGTAGCTGGCTCCGTAGGGCAGCGAAGCATCATTGAAGTCGTAGGCGGGGTTGTGCAATAAGCAGCCGCCCTCGGCTCCTTCGCCGTTACCCATGATCAGGTAGCTGCCGGGGCAGGCCTGGAGCATGAAGGAGAAGTCTTCGCTACAGGTCATTGGCTGCATATCGGCGACCAGTCCATCCTCACCCAGCCATTCGAGGGCTACCTCGCGGGCCAAAGCCGTTTCCCGCGGATGGTTGTAGAGCACCGGGAACGCATTGGCGCTGACCGATACGTCCGCTGTCGCTCCGAAGGCCTCGGCTTGGGCATGGGCCAGCGCTTCGATACGCTGCAACAAGAGCTGACGGGTGGATTCTTTCAATGCCCTGACCGTCACTGCCAGTTCCACGCTGGCCGGGACCACCGTGGAACTGGTGCCGCCATGGATAGACCCGACCCCTACCACTCCCGTGTCAAGAGGAGGCATGTTGCGAGCCACCACGGTCTGCAGCACCATGATCAGCGAGGCTGCGGCGATCACGGTGTCCACCGTGTCTTGCGGCATGGCGCCATGCCCGCCGCGGCCGTTGAGACGGATCGTCACGGTATCGGCCGAGGCCATGAACGGCCCGGACAGGAAGCCAAACGTGCCCACAGGCAATCCCGGCCAGTTGTGCATGGCGAATACCGCGTCACAGGGAAATCGCTGGAACAGGCCTTCCTCGACCATCTTCCGCGCGCCCAGATATCCTTCCTCGGCGGGTTGGAAGATCAGGCGCACGGTGCCATCGAAGTCGATGCTCTGGGCCAAGCATTGGCCGGCCGCCAATAGCGTTGCCGTGTGCCCGTCGTGGCCGCAGGCGTGCATTTTTCCATCATGGCGGCTCGCGTAAGGCAAGCCGCTGGCCTCCATGATCGGCAGTGCGTCCATGTCCGCGCGCAGGCCGATGACCCGGCCTCCTCGGCCCTTGCGCAGCGTTGCCACGACGCCGGTGCCCGCCAGTCCATGATGGACTTCATAACCCCAGCCGCGTAGTTTGTCGGCGACCAGCCGACTGGTTTCAAACTCCTCGTAGCCCAGTTCAGGATGGGCATGCAGATGCTGGCGCAGCGCGACCATGGCCGGCGTCACGTCGCGAACCTCGGGAAGGATTGTTTGGCACGACATTGCTGTCTCCTCAGCAGTGATGGGTGGCCCGATCGTCGGCGGGTGCCGCGTCAGGCTCTTGGTCGGTCTTGCAAGCGAGTGGCGCTCAGGCTTTCGGCCAGATCTGCGGGAACCAGTCCTGGCGCAGACGTTGGCCGGGCTGCATGCCGTGGCCGGGGTACGGAGGGGATGTCCTGCCAGGCCTCTCGGCGTATCGCACGTCTTCGCCCAACCAGCGCAGCGACAGCACGCGCCGGCGGTCCCGGCTGAGGTTGCCGCGCGCGCCGTGCACGGTTCGGAAATCGAATAACACTGCGTCTCCCGGTTCCATTTCCCACTCCAGTACCCGCATGTCCGGATCGACGTCGGGGTTCGGCACTGGCCGATAGCGGCTGCCATCGTCATAGAAGCTGGTGTCGTCTTTCCAGCGCAGCGGCAGCACCCACTGGGACCATCGGTGGGATCCCGCGATCAGGCGCAAAGTGGCCTCCTGCACCGGATCCACCGGGATCCACAGGCTTACGGTCTGCTCGCCATCGAGAAAGTAGTAGGGGATGTCCTGGTGCCAGGGCGTGGGCTTCTGGGTCCCCGGTTCCTTGACCAGCACATGATCGTGGAAGAATTGGGCGCAGGGTGACTGCATGACGGCGGCGGCGATCGCGGCCGCGGGCGACTCCCGGACGATGCTGCAAAACTCGGGAATGCGCTCCCAGTTGCAATAATCGTCGAAAAAGCCTCCAGGCTCGCCCGCCGCGACCACGTTGGTGGCGAAGGGGCCCGGTTCAAGCTGATTGCGCGCGATACCGTCGGCGATCAGCCCAACCCAATCCTTGAACGCGCCGCGTAGACAGACTGCGCCATCGCGTTGGAAATCCGAGATGTCCGCCATTGATACCAAGGGGGCAACTGACTTGTTCATTAGGGGCTCCATGTAGAGGGCCGCCATGATCGCGGCGACCACCGCTGGACTATTCCCCAGGCATTTCAAAAAATAAAATAATATGTTTGGATCAGACTCCTCGGATTTTCTTATGAAGATCAGCTTGCGCCACATTCGTTGTGCCCTGGCAGTCACGCGTCACGGCAACATCACACAAGCAGCCGAGCATCTGAATGTGTCGCAGCCGGCAGTTTCCGCCGCCCTCAATGAGTTGGAAGAGCACCTGGGGCAGGTGCTCTTCGTTCGTCAGCGCGGCCAAGGCGTGACGTTGACGCCATTCGGCCGCCAGGCAATGGACAAGGCCCTGCGGGTGATGGCCAGCGTGCATGAATTCGAGCATCTTGCGGAAAGCGGCAATACTCTGTCCGGCGATCTGATGCTCGGTTGCTTCGAGGATCTGGCTCCCTATTGTCTGCCGCAGCTGCTGCGCGGGCTGAAGGGGCGCCATCCTGTAATGGCAGTGACGATCCGCGAATATGGTTTTGATCAGATCGGCAAGCAGCTTGGCAACGGAACCTTGGACGCGGCGCTCACCTACGATCTCGGACTACCGGAAGGTATCCAGAGCACAGTGCTCTGCGAGCTCGCGGCCTATGCGCTGCTGCCCGCCGAGCATCCGCTGGCCCGTCACAGCAAGATCAGCCTGCGGCAGCTCTGCGATCATCCGCTGGTGCTGACGGAGCAGGCCTATAGCTCGCAGCACTTCCTGGATTTGTTCCGGTTCCACGGACTGCAACCGCGAAGCCTCAGCAAGACTTATTCGTTCGAATTGCAGCGCGGCCTGGTGGCCAATGGCTTTGGCGTGGCCGTGGCCTATACCAGGCCCTTTGGCGATCACAGCTACGACGGCCAGCCGCTGGCGGTCCGTCCTATTGCCGATCCGCTGCCGCTGCAACGCATTGTGTTGGCCCAGCCCCGCGGCCGTTGCGATTCGCCGCTGGTCAATGCGTTGCGGGAGCAGGCGCTCCAGTGGTTTACGGAGAATCCGGTGTTTGGGTGGCGGGCGCAGAGTTTGCAGCCCTAGATGCCCTGTATCGGGCGCTGCCCCCCCGGGGAGGAATTTCTGTCTTGGGGCGGCTCGGAAACAAGAAAAGGAGCCGAGGCTCCTTTTCTTTGTGATTCCATGGGGTCGTCAGGACGTCCATGGAAAAAAATCCTGGAGCGGGAGACGAGTCTCGAACTCGCGACCTCAACCTTGGCAAGGTTGCGCTCTACCAACTGAGCTACTCCCGCATTTTCCCGCGCCGAACGCCATCTGGATGCATGCAATCCGAAGGCTGTTCTTTGCAAGAGAGGCGGAAGTATACCCAAATTTTGAAAGTTTGCACGCGCGCAGGGGAGGTGACCGGGCCGTCGTCCGGTTCGGTGCCTGGGCGGGGGGGGGGCGCAGAGCTCTCGTTTGATCTATGTCAACGTTCCTGCCTTGCGTTGATGGACATCGCCGAGCGTCGGGTTCCATACTCTGCAACGGATAAAGTGATACAAAAAAATATGGAGTCAAATAAATTAAGTATCAAATAATCCGGTCGCGATGCCTCGCGATTGAACCGTGCCAAGCACGATCAAGGAGGAGATGTAGCCATGGAAAAGCAACGCTATGCGGACACGCAGGAATTGCCGCCCCCGATAGAGCAGCCCAACGTGTATCCCTTGTCCTGGGTCTGTAAGACCAAGAAGCTGCAGGAGGTCTGGGAGGCTTCCTTGCGGGAAACGTGGGATCCCGAGAAGCTGCCCTGGGACACCTTGGATCTGGAAAGCTATAGCTGGGAAGAGCGGGAGTCGATCGCCTATTGGTGGACGCTGTTGTCCGTGTTCGACGCCTCGGCGCCGCCCGTATTCGCCGAGGCGCTGATCAAGACCTATGAGGTGCACGAAGAGGACGTGGTCCGCAAATGCTTCTTCTCCGTCACGCGCGATGAGCAGAACCACGAGATCATGTGCGGCCTGGCGATCACCCGCCTGCTCGGCCATCCGGATCCGCTGACCTACACGCCCAAGACCGAATTGGGCAGGCGCCTGCAGAAGAACGCCCAGTGGCTGTACTTCAACGGTTCGCGCTACTGGACCGGCTACAAGAAAGCCGTGCCCAAGTACGACCTCGCGGTGCTGTTCAGCTCGTTCCTGATGGGCGAGATCGCGGCCGCGACGATCTTCAAGCAGATGTACGAAAACTCCCGCGAGATCGTGTTCAAGGAGGGTTTCAAGAACATCGGCCGCGACGAGGGCCGCCACATGGCGATTTGCATGGCCGTCATGGAGCGCGATTACCCCGGGCTCAAGGACGATGTCAAGGCCGTGGTGACCAAGCAGATCCGCGCCGGCTACCTGTTCCTGTCCGCGGTGCTCTTCGAGCCGCCGATGGAGTTCTGGGACCTGCCCTCCGACTTCATCGCGAACCAGCGGGAGGCGGAGGAGGTGGCGCGCGCCGCGGGCTTCGGCATTCCCAGCTATGAAGCAAAGCTGGAGAACTGGCGCAACGCGATGATCAACCTGAAAAGCGTCCTGGACCGGTACAACATCCCGTTCCCGGCCATTCCGGAGGTCGGCATAACGGGGCAGGAAGTATCCGACGTGGATCTGGAAGACATTATCCCCGTGTTCTGACCACTATGGCGTGGCGGCCGGCGCGCATGTCGCATGGCGCCGGTCCCGCAGGGAGCGGCCGAAAGTCATGGCAATAATCACGATACAGCCGTCCGGCAGGACGGTGGAATGCGCGTCCGGCGACACGGTGCTTACCGCGCTGGAGCGGGCGGGATATGCATTACCGAACAACTGCCGCGCGGGAGCCTGCGGCGAATGCAAGGTCAAGGTGCTTGCCGGCTCCTTTGATCAGGGCACCGTGCTCGACATGGCCCTGACCGCCGACGAACGGGCTCAGGGCTATGGCCTCATGTGCATGGCCAAGCCGCTGGAGGGCAGCCTCGAGATCGAATGGGGCGCGGCCGATGCGCGGCCCAAGCTTTTTCCGCCGCGAGAAAACGCGTTGTTCGTCGTGACGGACAAGAGGCCGCTCACTCCTCGCGTTGCGGAGTTGCGCCTGCGGCCCTTGGGCAAGCCCCTGCGCTATTGGCCGGGGCAATACGTGATGCTTGGCGATCCCGGCGCCGGGATCGCCCCTCGGGCGTATTCGATCTCGAATGCCCCGCGGCCCGATGGCGAACTGGTTCTGCAGATCGCCCGGATGGAGGGCGGCGCCACCAGCTCATGGGTGCACGGGGCGCTGATGCCCGGCGACAGCGTCAAGCTGTCGGGGCCGTACGGCACATTCATTGGAGATCCTGCCGTGGACGCTCCCGTACTCTGCCTGGCCGCCGGCACCGGCCTGGCCCCGATTCTCGCCCTGACCGAGGCCGCGATGCGCCGCGGATTCCGGCAGCCGGTCATGCTGGTGATTTCGGCGCGCACGCGCGCCGACGTCTACGGGCTCGGCATGTTGGCATGGTGGCGGGCCAAACACCGGAAATTCGATTACCGGATCGCGCTGACCCGCGAAGCGGGCGGCGATGGTCTTTCCGGCCGCATAGGGGAGGTGTTGCCCGTCATTTTTGCGGACTTGTCCCGGCATACGGTATTTGCGGCCGGAAGCCCCGGCTTTGTTGCGTCAAGCGTTGAGGCCGCCCTGCGGCAAGGGGCGACGCCGGAAGCGATATTCACGGAAGGCTTCAATGCCCGGCAACGGCCGACGGTGGTGGATGACGAGCATCTGCTGCCTGGCGCGGAGGCATCCTGAGCGAGGCGCGCTCCGTCCCGCGGGAGTTTGTGTTTATTTGTTTCGATGTGGCGCCGGAACGCTTTGCAAGCGGCTTGAGGCGCATGGCGGCGGATGGTATCCGCTTTTTCTGTTTATTAATAAGGATGGTATCCATTAATTAGAAAATAGCATTATGGATGGTATCCATTTTATTAATTTAAAGGCGTGGTTTGCATCCATCCGGGCTATTTCAATAATCTAGATGGTATCTCTCCGTTAAATCTTGGTATTGCAAAAAAAGGGGTATAAATTGCCTCCTTTTTTGCGAAAAATCGTTCAATTCATTTTATCTGCGCTGTTACGTAGTAATACGTTTTCGGTAATCGAGTAATGAATTGGTATCAGATTTTATTAACCGAGATAATGGAGAATCCACGTTGATACATGGCACGAAGAAGTGGCTGACGGCGACACTCGCGCTAAGCGCGTCCTATGGCGGAGGCGCCGTTGCCGCGGACCTGACCGTTGCCGCCGGCGACACGCGGGTGTTCGACGGTTCGGCCAGTTTCCCGGGCGGGATCGACGTCAATGGAGGCACGCTGGTGATCGGCGGCAATGGCGGGGGGAGCGGCGTCGCAATCACCGGGAATGTCAATGCGATGTCGAACGGCACCATCGCGGGCTTCGGTTCGATTAATGGCGACCTCGGCGTGACGGGCGGCTCGCGCGTTGCGCCGGGGTATTCCGTTGGCACGCCGACCGGCGTTTCGAACGGCAATCTCGTCGTCAATGGCAATCTGTCGATGAGCAATGCCGTGTTCGACTTCGAGACCGGGTATGCGGGGCTGCCCATTACGCAGCCCGGCACGGGCGACAATGTTACGGTCGGCGGCAATGTCGCCCTCAATAACACGACGCTGAACGTTTCCGTCAATACGCCAGGCGTCACCGCGGGCTACTACCGTATCCTGTCATACGGCGGCACCTTGAGCGGCAGCGGCCTGTCGTTGGGTTCGGTCACCGGAGAATCCTTGCCGGCCGCGACCATCCAGTCGCTGACGGGCGACAAGCAGATCAACCTCATCCTGGGCCCCAGCACCACCAATCTGTGGAACGGCAACGGCGCGGCGTCCGCCACCCGGGCCGGCGGCGGCAACGGCACCTGGAGCGCCGCCAGCACGAACTGGAACAGTCCGACCAATGCCGCCGGAGCCCTGCCCGATGGCGGATACGCGATTTTCACCGGCGCGGCCGGCACGGTGACCGTGGACGGCAGCGCCGGCCCGGTGCGCGCGTCGGGCATCCAGTTCGCGACCGACCGCTATCGCCTGCAGGGCGCTCCCATCACCCTGGTCGGCAGCGGGGGCAACCAGCCGGCGATCGTCGTCGGCGACGGCACGTATGCCTCGGGCCAATTCGTCGACATCATCGACAACCCCCTGCAGGGCACGCAGGGCTTCGTGAAGACGGGCCCGGGGTCGGTGATCCTGACCGCCGATAGCAGCGGCCTGAGCGGCCCCATCCTGATCGCCGACGGCGCCCTGGAAATCGACGGCAAGTTGAACGGCCCCGTCGATATCGGCCGTGAAGTCGTGCTGGCCGGCGTCGGCCAACTGGGCACCACCACCCTCTATCCCACCGCCGTCGTCTCTCCGGGCAACGATGGCTCGCCCATCGGCACGCTCACGATCAACGGCAACCTTAGCTTCGGCGAAAACACCATCTATCGCGTGCACGCCGATCCGGCAAGCAGCGCCAGCGACCGCATCCACGTCACCGGCGTCGCCTATCTCGACGGCACCGTGGCGCACGTGGGGCCCAATGGGGACTATGCGCCGCGCACGACCTACAACATCCTGACGGCCGACGGGGGCATACAGGGCCGGTTCGCCGGCACGTCGAGCGCGTATGCCTTCCTGACGCCCACGCTCAGCTACGACGCCAAGAACGCGTTCATGACGCTGACGCGCAACGACGTGCCGATCGGCAGCATCGGCGGCACGGAAAACGAGAGCAGCGTGGGCGGTGCGCTGGATAACGAAGCGCCGCCCGAAGCCGGCAATGGATCGTCGTCCGCCGGCAATGGCTCGACCTCGGCCGGCAACGGTTCGGCGCCGGCGGGCAATGGCTCGACTGCGGCCGGCGATGGCTCGGCCCCGGCCGGCAATGGCGCAGCGTCGACCGGCAGCGGGTCTGCGGTGGCTGGGAACGGATCGTCCTTGATCGGGAGCGGCAGCGCATCGGGCAAGGCGACCGGCGCCAGCCAGGTGACGACGGCGGTTCTTTCCATGACGCCGGGCGAGGCGCGTTCGGCCTTGAAGATGCTTTCCGGCGAAGCGTACGCAAGCACCGCCAGTGTGCTGCAAAGCCAGGCGGATACCGTGCGCGCGATGCCGTTGTCCCATCTGCGCGGCAACCTCGATGCGCCGCCGCTCGCCGGACGGCCCACGGCACAACTGGGTGCGGCGTCGTCCGAGGCCCTGCCGCAAAGCGGCGCTTCCCCGCTCTGGGCCCAGGCCTTCGGCAACTGGAGCAAGTTCGGCAGCGATGGCAACGCGTCGAGCGTGAGCCAATCGGCCGGCGGACTCTTCGTCGGCGGCGACGGCGCCGTGGGCGGCGGCTGGCGGCTGGGCGGCGCGGTCGGCTACATCGGCAGCCACAATTCGATCGACGACACGGCTTCGCGCACGGATGTCGATAGCTATACGGCAGCCTTGTTCGGCGGACGCAATTTCCAGGCCGGCCCCGGCCATTTCCGCTTCATGGCCGGCGCGGCCTACACCTGGCACGACATCGACGCGAAACGCGATGTGGCGGCCGGAAGCCTGAACCAGCGGCTCGAGTCGTCTTACCATGCCTCGTCGACGCAGGTGTTCACCGAACTCGGCTACAACCTGCCGCTGGGCGACGCCTACTCCATCGAACCCTACGCCGGCCTGGCGTGGAACCAGCTGCGCACCCGCGGCTTCGAGGAATCGGGCGGCACCGCGGCCCTGAGCGGCAAGGGCAGCACCGATGACGTGACCAGCACCACGCTGGGCTTGCGCGGCGCATGGCAGTTCGGCTCCGACCGCGCGCCGGGCCGCCTGACCGCGTCGCTGGGCTGGCGCCACGCAATGGGCGATGTGAAGCCGAAGCAGGAACTGGCTTTCGACGGCGGCAGCACGTTCTCGGTGACGGGCGTGCCGATCGCGCGCGACGCCGCCGTGGTCGGGCTGGGCGCCGAAGTGGCTCTCACGCGCAACACGACGGCCGGCGTTTCCTACGACGCGCAGTTCGGCGGCGGCAACCGGCAGCAGTCGGGCCTGCTGAAGCTGGCCGTGCGCTTCTAACCCGGAGCGGACAGGTGCGCAGGCGTCGCGGCAGGATCGCGGCGCCTGCCGCCGGGGCGGAGCCGGCACGGGATCCGCAACGCCAATGAAAAAGGGGCGAATCTTTCGATTCGCCCCTGGATTCGGGGATTTGCAGTCTTTCCGGAAATCCGTCAAAACACTGCAGATCAAATTCTGGAGCGGGAGACGAGTCTCGAACTCGCGACCTCAACCTTGGCAAGGTTGCGCTCTACCAACTGAGCTACTCCCGCATTTCTTATTCACACTGATCAACTTGGTTATCGATCAGAAGGCGCGCATTCTACACGATTTTTTTGAGTTTGTCCTGGCCTGGATTTCTTGCCGTGCCGCTCGCCGCAATGGGCGAGCCATCCAACAAGGCCCGGATTCAGGGCAAACACTCAATCAAGTAATATGAGCGAAGACAGAAACTATAGCATGCCTTGCAGCACCCATGTCAAATTTGCCCGCTACCGATTCCGTGTCCCCCGCCTTGATCCCCGCCGGCCAGGATCTTTCCCGGCTGAATACCCTGGGCCTGGCGTCGAGGGCGGATGCCTTCGTGACGCTGGGAGAGACGGCGCAATTGCCCGAACTGTCGCGCCTGGCGGGCCGGGCATCTTCCCTGCTGGTGCTGGGCGGCGGCAGCAATCTGGTGCTGCCGGAGCGGGTCGAGGGCCTGGTGGCGCGGGTGGCCTTCAAGGGCGTGCGCCTGCTGGAGGCCGGGCCGGATGCCTGGCTGGTCGAGGCTGCGGGCGGCGAGACCTGGCACGCCTTCGTCGAAACCTGCGTCGGGCAGGGATGGGACGGGCTGGAAAACCTGGCGCTGATCCCCGGCACGGTCGGCGCGGCGCCCGTGCAGAACATCGGCGCCTATGGCGTAGAGCTGCAGGAGCGCTTCCATGGGCTGACCGCCTGGGACGTGCGCGAGGGCCGCTACGTCGAAATGAATGCGGCGGATTGCCGTTTTTCCTATCGCGATAGCGTGTTCAAGCACGACGAGCCGGGGCGCTGGATCATCGTGAGCGTGCGTTTCGCCTTGCCGCGGCCGTGGAGGCCGGTGCTGGGCTACCCCGATCTGCAGCGCCACGCGCGGCTGGCGGCCGGCTCCCCGACCGCACGGGACATCTTCGACGCCATCTGCGACATCCGTCGCGCCAAGCTGCCCGACCCGGCAGTGACGGGCAATGCCGGCAGCTTCTTCAAGAATCCGATCGTTCCGGCCGCAACGCGCGATGCCTTGGCCAGCCGCCACCCCGGCCTGGTGTCCTACGAGCAGGCGGACGGCCGCTACAAGCTGGCCGCGGGCTGGCTCATCGACCAATGCGGCTGGAAGGGCCGCGCGCTGGGCGCTGCGGGGGTGCACGACCGGCAGGCCCTGGTGCTGATAAATCGCGGCGGCGCGGGCGCCGCCGACATCATGGCCTTGGCGCGCGCCATCCAGGACTCGGTGTTCGAACGCTACGGCGTGCGGCTCGACCCGGAGCCCGTGGTGGTTTGACGCAAGCTCCGAAGGTAAAAACGAAAAGGACCCCGCAGGGTCCTTTTCCGTTTCCGGCGGATGGGCGTCAGAGGCCCAGGACGGACTGCATGTCGTACAGGCCGTTGTGCTTGCCGTCCAGGAAGCGGGCGGCGCGCAAGGCGCCTTCCGCGTAGGTGGCGCGGCTGGAAGAGCGATGCGTGATCTCGACGCGTTCGCCGATGCCGCAGAAGGAGACGGTGTGGTCGCCCACGATGTCGCCGCCGCGCAGCACCGAGAAGCCGATGGTGCCGGGCTTGCGCACGCCGGTGTCGCCATGGCGGCTCCAGGTGGCGACGTCCGGCAGGGCGACGTCCCAGGCCGAGGCGATGGTCTCGCCCATCTTGAGCGCGGTGCCGGAGGGGGCGTCGACCTTGTTGCGGTGATGCGCTTCGAATACTTCGACGTCGTAGCCGGCGTTCAGGATACGCGCGGCCATGTCGAGCAGCTTGAGCGTGGCGTTGACGCCCACGCTCATGTTGGGCGCAAAGACAATGCCGATCTTCTGGGCGGCGACCTCGATCGCGGCGCGGCCGTTGTCGTCGAAGCCGGTGGTGCCGATGACGGCCTTCACGCCATGCCTGACGCAGGCCTGCAGGTGTTCGAGCGTGCCTTCCGGACGGGTGAAGTCGATCAGGCAGTCGGCCTGGGCGAGGGCGTCGAGATCGTCCGTGATGGCCACGCCGGTCTGCTTGCCGAACGGCGCGCCCGCGTCCTGGCCCAGCGCGGACGAACCCTTGCGGTCGAGCGCGACGGCAAGTTGCAGGTCGGGGGCGTTCAGGACGGCGTCGATCAGCATCTGGCCCATACGGCCGCTGGCGCCGGCGATTGCAATACGCATGGCGGGATCCTCGGAATTAATTGAGCGGCTCGGGCGCATTGCCCGGTTGGCCAGGGTATTGGTTCAGCGGGCTGGAGGGGGCGGCGGAGTCGCGGCGGCTCTCGGCGTCTTCTTCCTGCTGGCGGGCTTCCTCTTCGTTCAGGCGCTTGTCCGCCTTCTCGTCGGCGACCGAGCTGGGCGTGTTGATCTGGTAAGGCTGCAGGTCGGGCTGCTTGTCGCCTTCCCAGCGGACCAGGCGGTCGTTTTCGAACCAGACGGTGAACTTGCGCTCTTGCGCCTCGCCGTAGCCGGGCTTGAAGTAGTAGGGGTAGTCCCAGCGGTTGGCGTGCAGCACGCTGGTCAGCGTGGGGCTGCCGAGCGCGAAACGCACCTGTTCACGCGTCATGCCCGGCTGCAGCAGCGCGACCTGTTCCTGGGTGATCCAGTTTCCTTGCTGGACGGAGGCTTTGTAGGGGAAGCCCCACTTGTCGCCCGAGCATCCGGCCAGGGCGATGGCCAGGGCGGCGACCGCCAGACCGGCCTTGAGCGAGCGGGAGGGAATTCGTGCAATCATGGACACTACGCGCCCCTATTATTTGGAAGCAGACAAAACCGTTATCATAAAGGTTTCATAAGGATAGTTCCGCGTGGCGGCATGATTTCGGTGAGCCGGCTCGCGGTGCACCCATATCCTGCCCATGCCAACGCGGACGGAGAGCGATTACACCATGAGCGACCAAAGCGAACTGAAGAACATGGGTTTGAAGGCGACGTTCCCGCGCCTGAAAATTCTTGATATTTTCCGGAAATCGGACCAGCGGCACCTCAGCGCCGAAGACGTCTATCGCGCCCTGATCGGCGAAAACGTCGAAATCGGCCTGGCCACCGTATACCGCGTCCTGACCCAGTTCGAACAGGCCGGCATCCTTGCCCGCAGCCAGTTCGACAGTGGCAAGGCGGTGTTTGAACTCAACGACGGGGACCACCACGATCACCTGATCTGCACGAATTGCGGCAAGGTGGTCGAATTTTCGGATCCGGAGATCGAAAAACGGCAGCAGAAGATTGCCAAGGACAACTCCTTCGCCCTGGAAAGCCACGCCATGGTGCTGTACGGCATCTGCGGCAGCTGCGTGAAAGGACGCTGATCCCAGGCTGATCCCCCGGCCCGTGGCTGCGCTCGCAGCGGGCCAGTGAATTCCAAAGCCCCTTCGATATGAAGGGGCTTTTTTTATTCCCGAGGGCGGCCTAGGCGGGCGCCTGGCCGACGCCCTGCAGCATTTCCCGCGCGTGCTCGCGCGTGGTGGCGGTGAGCTTGATGCCGCCCAGCATCCGGGCGATTTCCTCGACGCGGGCCTGGGCGTCCAGTTCCTCGATGCGGGAGCGCGTGGTGCCTCGCGATTCGGCCTTGCTGACCAGGAACTGGTTATTGCCGCAGGCGGCGACCTGCGGCAGGTGCGTGACGCACAGCACCTGATGGCGCTCGCCGAGCTCGCGCAGCAGCTTGCCCACGACCTCGGCCACCGCGCCGCCCACGCCGCTGTCGACTTCGTCGAAGATCAGGGTGGGCACGCGCGCGGCGCGGCTGGCGATGACGGAGAGCGCCAGCGATATGCGTGACAGCTCGCCGCCCGAGGCCACCTTGGCCAGCGGACGCGGGGTGGTGCCGGCATGCCCGGCCACCAGGAATTCGACCTGTTCGTTGCCGTGGGCGGAGGGCGCAGAGGGGGCGAGCGTGGGTTCGAATTTGCCGCCCTGCATGGCCAGCGTCTGCATCGCCTGGGTGACCAGCTTGCCCAGGTCCTTGGCGGTCTTGCGGCGGGCCGTCGTGAGCTTGGCGGCGGCCGTGTCGTATTGCGCCTGCGCGGCCTGCGTCTGGACGCGCAGCGCCTCGATGTCGCCCGCGGCCTGCAGGGCAGCCAGCTGGGCGTGCAGCGTTTCGCGCAGGTCGCACAGGGCGTCGGGTTCGACTCGGAACTTCCGGGCGGTCTCGAATACCAGGCCCAGCCGGGTTTCCACGGCGCCGAGCCGCTGGGGGTCCAGGTCGACGCGGCTTACGTAGTTGTTCAGATCGGACACCGCTTCGCTGATGGCGATGCGCGCGGATTCCAGTTCGTCGTATACCCCTTGCAGGCCGGGGTCGTGGCGCAGCATCTGCTGGATGCGATGGTTGGCCTGGGTGACGCGGTGATGCGCCGAATCGCCTTCGCCGTCCAGGGCGTCGAGGATCTGCGTGGCGCCGTCCAGCAGGGATTGCGCATGCGACAGGCGCGTGTGCTCGGACTGCAGGGATTCCCATTCGTCCGGGCCCAGGGCCAGTTGGTCCAGTTCGTCGACCTGCCATTGCAGGCGGTCGCGCTCGGAAGCCAGGCTCTCGGCGTCTTTTTCGGCGGACTCCAGCTGGCGCGACAATGCGCGCCATTGCTTCCAGGCCTGGCCGACCGCAAGCCGCAGATCGCCGTGGCCGCCATGGGCGTCCAGGAGGTCGCGCTGCGCGTCGGGCCGCATCAGGCTCTGGTGCGCGTGCTGGCCGTGGATGTCGACCAGGCTGTCGCCCAGTTCGCGCAGCTGCGCGACGGTGGCGGGGGTGCCGTTGATGTAGGCGCGGCTGCGGCCCTGGGCGTCGATGACCCGGCGCAACGACAGTTCGGCGTCGGCGTCGATCTCGCGTTCCTCCAGCCAGGCATGCAGGGCAGGAGGGGTATCGAAGACGGCGGTGATGTCGGCGCGCGGCGCGCCTTCGCGCAGCATGCTGGCGTCGCCCCGTTCGCCCAGCGCCAGCGCCAGGGCGTCCACCAGGATGGATTTGCCCGCGCCGGTCTCGCCGGAAAAGACGGTGAAGCCGGGGCCGAAATGGATCTCGGTCTGTTCTACGATGACGAAGTCGCGGATATGCAGGGTGCGCAGCATGTCGGGGCGCTTACTACTCTACGTTGTCGGTGGCTTGGGGCATCAGGTTCCAGTGCAGCTTGCGGCGCAGCGTGGAGAAGAAACTGTAGCCCTCGGGGTGCACGAAGCGGATCACGTACGGCGCGCGCTGCACGACGATGCGGTCCCCCGGTTGCAGGTCGGACCAGGTCTGCATGTCGAAGTGCACGCTGGCGCCGACTTCCACGCGGCCCATGGCCGTCAGGGTCATGTTGAGCACGCCCGTGTCGGGGATCACGATCGGGCGGTTGGACAGCGTTTGCGGCGCCACGGGCACGAGCACCATGGCGTTCATGCCGGGGTGCAGGATCGGGCCGTTGGCCGACAGCGCGTAGGCGGTGGAGCCGGTGGGCGTGGCGATGATGAGGCCGTCGGCGCGCTGGGTGTACATGAAGGCGCCGTCCAGTTCCACCCGCACTTCGATCATGCCGCCGCGCCCGGCGCGGTTCAGGACCACGTCGTTCAGGGCGGTGGCGGAATACATTTTCTGGTCGCCGCGCCACACGCTGCCTTCCAGCAGCGTGCGCTCTTCGATCTGGAAGCTGCCTTCGAGCACGCGCGCCAGGGCGCCATGCGCGTCCTGCAGCGCAATGTCGGTGATGAAGCCCAGCCGGCCGTGGTTGATGCCGATCAGCGGCACGCCGTAGGGAGCCAGGTGGCGGCCCGCGCCCAGCACGGTGCCGTCGCCGCCCATCACGACGGCCAGCGAGGCGTTCTTGCCGATTTCCTCGAGCGTGGCGACGGGGTATTCGGTCAGCCCGGTATTGCGCGCCGTGTCGGCGTCGATGAGCACGTGCCGGCCGGCCTGCGCCAGCGCGTGGGCAAGTGCTCTCAACGGTGTGTCCAGGCCGGTGTCCTGGTATCTGCCGATCAGGGCGACGGTAGGAAAGTGCATGGCGGCTTGCGAATCCAAAAAGGGCGGGCCATAAGGCCGCAACCCGCCCGGAATGGGCTGTTTAGCCGATTATATGGGGCCGCATATCGGCTTGCGGGACAAAAATCGCCTCAATTGGAAAAGTTTCCCTAAAATACCTGTTATGGATGACCGTGCACGCGCACTACTGAAAGCGTTGATCGAACGCTATATCGCCGATGGGCAGCCAGTCGGCTCGCGGACGCTATCGAAAGTCTTCGATTTGTCCCCCGCCACGATCCGCAACGTCATGGCGGACCTGGAAGAACTGGGCCTGATCCACAGTCCGCATACCTCCGCCGGCCGCATACCCACGCCGCGGGGCTACCGCATGTTCGTCGATTCCCTGCTGGCGGTGCAGTCCTACCAGCTGGAGCCACACAACATGGGCGAGATGCTGGCCGCGGCGGAGCCCACGCGGGCCGTCAACGCGGCGGCGGCGCTGCTGTCCAACCTGACCCAGTTCGCCGGGGTGGTGCTGACGCCCAAGCGCGCGCAGGTGTTCCGCCAGATCGAATTCATCCGCCTGTCCGACAAGCGGGTGCTGCTCATCATCGTGACGCCCGACGGCGACGTCCAGAACCGCATTCTTTTCGTCCAGCGCGACTACTCCGAGGCGGAACTGCTGGAGGCCGGCAATTTCTTCAACATGCATTTCGCCGGCAAGTCCTTCAACGTCGTGCGCCAGACCCTGTCCACCGAGCTGGCCCAGCTGCGAGAGGACATCTCGCGTCTGATGCAGGCGGCCGTCGAGGCCAGCGCGGAGGCGGCCGAGGACGGCGACGCCATGGTGATCTCGGGAGAGCGCAAGCTGCTGGACGTGACCGACATCGCGTCCGACATGGACCGTCTGCGCAAAATGTTCTCGCTGTTCGAGAAAAAGACCGATCTGCTGCAGCTGCTGGATGTTTCCAGCCGGGCCCAGGGCGTGCAGATCTACATCGGCGGCGATTCGCAACTGGTGCCGATGGAGGAGGTCTCCGTCATCACCGCGCCCTATGGGGTGGACGGCAAGGTGGTCGGCACGCTTGGCGTGATCGGTCCCACGCGCATGGCGTACGAGCGCGTCATCCCCATCGTGGACATCACGGCCCGCCTGCTTTCCAACGCCCTCAGCCACAACCAGTAGGCCCATTCAAAGCGACATCCTCCTTGCGGAGGAAGGGGAGTTTTTGTGTTTCTTCGCCTGTTCAAGTACTTGTGGCCTGAACGCTACCTGCCCGAGCCCGAGCAGGACGACCCCTTCGATGAAAACCCGCCGCCGCGCGGTCCCGGCAAGGTCGGCGTCCTGCTGGCGAACCTGGGCACGCCGGACACGCCGGCCAAGAAGGACATACGCAAGTACCTGGGCGAATTCCTGTCCGACCCCCGCGTGATCGAAATCCCGCGCTATCTGTGGAAGCCGATCCTGCACGGACTGGTCCTGACGATGCGGCCGAAGAAGCTGGAACCCCGCTATGCCGGGGTCTGGCTGAAGGAAGGGTCGCCGCTGATGGTCTACAGCCAGCGGCAGGCCGACGGCGTGCGCGCCGCGCTGGAGGGGGCAGGGATCGATGCCGTGGTGGAGCTCGGCATGCGCTACGGCAACCCGTCCATCCCCGATGCCATTTCGCGGTTGCGCGCGCAAGGCTGCGAACACATCCTGACCGTTCCCCTCTATCCGCAATACGCCGCGTCCACGACCGCGACGGTGGTGGACGCGGTGACCCGCCATGCCAGCCGCCTGCGGGACCAGCCCGAACTGCGCTTCATCAAGCGCTTCCACGAAGAGGCCGGCTATCTGGACGCGCTGGCGGGCCGCATCGAGCGATATTGGCAGGAGCATGGCAAGCCCCAGAAGCTGGTCATGAGCTTCCACGGCCTGCCGCGCTATTCGATCGAGCTGGGCGATCCCTATTACCGCGATTGCATGGATACCGCGCGGCTCTTGTCCGAGCGCCTGTCGTTGCCGCGCGGGCAGATCGAGGTGACTTTCCAGAGCCGTTTCGGCTCCGCCCGCTGGCTCGAGCCCTATACGGAACCCACGCTGAAGGCGCTGGCGGCGGCGGGCACCACCGAGGTCGATGTGGTGTGCCCGGGTTTTGTGGCAGACTGTCTGGAAACCCTGGAAGAGATCAGCCTGGAATGCCGCGACGCATTCATCGGGGCGGGCGGCAGGCAATTCCGCTACATCCCCGCGATCAATGACGATCCTGCCTGGATCGCGGGGCTGGCTGGCCTGGTGGCACGGCACTTGCAGGGGTGGCCCACGCAATCACGGACTTGAAGGAGAAGGCGCATGCACCATGATCCCAAGACTGGCAAGGTAGTGAAAAAGGGGACGGTTAGCACCCCGGTGAGCGAGGATCAGGTCGAGCACGAACTGGACGAGGCGCTTGCGGAGACCTTCCCGGCCAGCGACCCCATCGCGGTCCACCCCGATCCCGACGAAGACGAAAAGCGCGTGGACCGTGCGCTGAAGGAGACCTTCCCGGCCAGCGATCCGGCCGCGCCGGCGCAGCCTCCCCGGAAGTAGGCGGCCAGGAGGGCGGCCCCGGGGCGCCTCCAGGGAATATTTCGCTTTCCCGGGCTTGAAATAGGGGTATTGGCCCCCATTCATGTCTGCGAAAGCCATTCTTTTTGGAGGATTCCCCATGACGGCACCCCACGAGCCTGCGGACCAGGCGCCTGAAATCGGCCAGAACGCCGACGCGGCCCCCGCCGACCAGGACGCCGCGCAGGCCGAGCTGAACGAGTTGCGCGCCCAGCTGGACGCCGCCCAAGCCACCGTCAATGAGCAGCGCGACCAGCTTCTGCGCGCGCAGGCCGAAGCCGAGAACGTGCGCCGCCGCGCCCAGGAAGACGTGTCCAAGGCACGCAAGTTCGGCATCGAATCGTTCGCCGAAAGCCTGGTACCCGTGAAAGACAGCCTGGAAGCCGCCCTGGCCCAGCCTGACCAGACGGTCGACGCGCTGCGGGAAGGCGTGGAAGTGACGCTCAAGCAGCTGACGGCCGCCTTCGAACGCAATCTGCTCAAGGACATCGCGCCGGCGCAGGGCGACAAATTCGACCCGCACCTGCACCAGGCGATTTCGTCCATTCCCCACGAGCAGCCCGCCAATACCGTGGTTCAGCTGCTGCAAAAGGGCTATTCCATCGCCGACCGGACGCTGCGCCCGGCGCTGGTGGTGGTATCCGCCGGTCAAGGCTGAACGGCCCGCGCGCCATGACGACCCCCCGCTTCGACCCCGCCCAGGTTTTCCAGGCGTTCGGCATGCGCCACGTCGATACCCAGGGTTTCGACGCGGCCGTGGTCCAGGCGCCCGGGGAAGATCTGCGCTGCGTGTTCCTGTGGGGCCAGGACTGCTATAACTGCAATCTTTTCAAGCAGGCCGCGCTGCTGCACCAGGACGCGCTGCTGGGCCTGGGCCTGACCTGGTTCGAGGCCGACGTCTACGCCGACGAACCGCTGGGCCGGCGTTTTTCGCTGCATGGCGTCCCCACTTTCGTGATGTATCGGGCCGGAAAGCGCCTAGGGCGCATTACAGGCTGGCCCGGACTGCCCCAGTTCACGGCGGCGGTCCGGCGCCTGCAGGAAGCGGCATCGGAAAATTCGAGCCGGGTGTCTTGAAAAACCCTGCGGGCAGCCCCAGTTACGTGGGGACAAGAAGTTTCTCCCTATTTTCATAGATTCAATCAAGGTAACCCACCATGAGCAAGATTATTGGCATTGACCTGGGCACGACCAACAGCTGCGTGGCTGTCATGGACGGCGGGCAGGTCAAAATCATTGAAAACGCGGAAGGCGCTCGCACGACTCCCTCCATCGTCGCCTACATGGACGATGGCGAAACCCTGGTCGGCGCGCCGGCCAAGCGCCAGGCGGTGACCAACCCGAAGAACACCCTGTACGCGGTGAAGCGCCTGATCGGCCGCAAGTTCGAGGAAAAGGCGGTGCAGAAGGACATCAACCTGATGCCCTACGCCATCGTCAAGGCCGACAACGGCGACGCCTGGGTGGAAGTGCGCGGCAAGAAGATGGCGCCTCCCCAAGTGTCGGCCGACGTGCTGCGCAAGATGAAGAAGACCGCCGAGGACTACCTGGGCGAAGAAGTGACCGAGGCCGTCATCACCGTGCCCGCCTACTTCAACGACAGCCAGCGCCAGGCCACCAAGGATGCCGGCCGCATCGCCGGCCTGGAAGTCAAGCGCATCATCAACGAACCCACCGCTGCCGCGCTGGCGTTCGGCCTGGACAAGACCGAAAAGGGCGACCGCAAGATCGCCGTCTATGACTTGGGCGGCGGCACGTTCGACGTGTCCATCATCGAAATCGCCGATGTCGATGGCGAAAAGCAGTTCGAAGTGCTGTCGACCAACGGCGACACCTTCCTGGGCGGCGAAGACTTCGACCAGCGCATCATCGACTACATCATCGGCGAGTTCAAGAAGGAACAGGGCGTCGACCTGTCCAAGGACGTGCTGGCCCTGCAGCGCCTGAAGGAAGCCGCCGAAAAGGCCAAGATCGAGCTGTCCTCGGCCCAGCAGACCGAAATCAACCTGCCGTACATCACGGCGGACGCCTCGGGTCCGAAGCACCTGAACCTGAAGATCACGCGCGCCAAGCTGGAAGCGCTGGTCGAAGAACTGATCGAACGCACGATCGAGCCCTGCCGCGTGGCCATCAAGGACGCCGGCGTGAAGGTTTCCGACATCGACGACGTGATCCTGGTCGGCGGCATGACCCGCATGCCCAAGGTCCAGGAGAAGGTGAAGGAATTCTTCGGCAAGGATCCGCGCAAGGACGTGAACCCCGATGAAGCCGTCGCCGCCGGCGCCGCCATCCAGGGTTCCGTGCTGTCGGGCGACCGCAAGGACGTGCTGCTGCTGGATGTGACGCCCCTGTCGCTGGGTATCGAAACCCTGGGCGGCGTGATGACGAAGATGATCCAGAAGAACACGACGATCCCGACCCGGTTCTCGCAGACCTTCTCCACCGCCGACGACAACCAGCCGGCCGTGACGATCAAGGTGTTCCAGGGCGAGCGCGAAATCGCCGCGGGCAACAAGGCCCTGGGCGAATTCAACCTCGAAGGGATTCCCCCGTCGCCCCGCGGCATGCCGCAGATCGAGGTCACGTTCGACATCGATGCCAACGGCATCCTGCACGTGTCCGCCAAGGACAAGGGCACCGGCAAGGAAAACAAGATCACCATCAAGGCCAACTCGGGTCTGTCGGAAGACGAGATCCAGCGCATGGTCAAGGATGCCGAGGCCAACGCCGAGGAAGATCACCGCGTTGCCGAACTGGCCCAGGCCCGCAACCAGGCCGACGCGCTGGTGCACGCCACCCGCAAGTCGCTGACCGAGTATGGCGACAAGCTCGAAGCCTCCGAAAAGGAAAGCATCGAAGCCGCCATCAAGGAACTGGAAGACACGCTGAAGGACGGCGACAAGGCAGCGATCGACGCCAAGGCGGAAGCCCTGTCCGCCGCGTCGCAGAAGCTGGGCGAGAAGATGTACGCCGATATGCAGGCTCAGCAAGCCGCTGGCCAGCAGCAGGCAGCCGACAACGCGAAGCCGGTGGACGACAACGTCGTCGACGCCGACTTCAAGGAAGTCAAGCGCGACCAATAATGGCCGGGCGCTGACCAGCCTCTGCCGCCCGGTAGCCGGAGAAATCCGCCTACCGGGCGTACTCATTCTGTAGCACTGAAAAGAAGGCTCGTTTTCGAGCCCACGGATCATGGCAAAACGCGACTATTACGACGTCCTGGGTGTGGCCAAGAACGCCTCGGACGACGAACTCAAGAAGGCCTATCGAAAGCTGGCCATGAAATACCATCCGGACCGCAATCCGGACAGCAAAGAAGCCGAAGAGAAGTTCAAGGAAGCCAAGGAAGCCTACGAGGTCCTGGGCGATGAGCAAAAGCGCGCCGCGTATGACCGGTACGGCCATGCGGGCGTGGATCCCAACGCCGCCGGCATGGGCGGCGGCATGGGCGGCGGGTTCGCCGACGCGTTCGGCGATATTTTCGGCGAAATCTTCGGGGGCGGCGGAGGCCGTCGTGGCGGCGGCCCGCAGGTCTACCGCGGCGCCGACCTGAAATACGCGCTGGAGATCACGCTGGAGCAGGCCGCGGCGGGCTTCGATACCGAGATCCGCGTGCCCAGCTGGGAAAACTGCGATACCTGCCACGGTTCGGGCGCCAAGCCCGGCACCTCGCCCAAGACCTGCCGCACTTGCGGCGGTTCCGGCGCCGTGCGCATGCAGCAGGGTTTCTTCAGCGTGCAGCAAACCTGCCCGACCTGCCATGGCAACGGCAAGGAGATCACGGATCCCTGCCAGGCTTGCGACGGCGTGGGCCGCATCCGCCGCAACAAGACCCTCCAGGTCAAGATTCCGGCGGGCATCGACGACGGCATGCGCATCCGCTCCAGCGGCAACGGCGAGCCCGGCATCAATGGCGGGCCTCCGGGCGACCTGTATGTGGAAATCCACATCAAGCAGCACAAGATCTTCCAGCGCGATGGCGATGACCTGCACTGCGAGTTGACCATCCCGTTCACCACGGCCGCCCTGGGCGGCGAGCTCCAGGTGCCGACGCTGGGCGGCAAGGCCGAGATCTCGATTCCCGAGGGCACGCAGTCCGGCAAGACATTCCGCCTGCGCGGCAAGGGCATCCGGGGAGTGCGGGGCAGCTATCCGGGAGATCTGTACTGCCACGTCGTGGTCGAAACGCCGGTGCGGCTGAGCGACGACCAGAAGAACATCCTGCGCCAGTTCGAGGCTTCGCTGAACGATGGCGGCGACCGCCACTCGCCGCAGAGCAAATCGTGGACGGACCGGGTGAAGGAGTTCTTCAGCTGAACCGCCTGACCAGGCAAAAAGCCGCGACAACCGTCGCGGCTTTTTTTCGTCCGTCATCGCCCAAGGGGGGCGCAAAAGAAAACCGCGGCTTGCGCCGCGGTCGTACTGCCACTTCTACTTCAACTGCTACTGCTACAGCAACTTCAACTGCTACTACTGCTACTACTGCTACTTCTACTGCTACATCGACCGCTGCCGTCGCCGGAAAAAACCGGCCTCAAGCCATGATGCCGCCCGAGGCCGGCCGGGCCACAGCAAGCAGCTCACCGGGAGATCGGCGGGTATTCCAGCTCGCCGAACGTGTATTGGCCGCTGGCCTTGGCTTGCGCCAGTTCAGCCTGGACGTCGGCGCGCGACTTGGCGCTGGCCGACACCGTCGCGACGGGCGGGTATTCGAGTTCGCCAAACGTGTATTGGCCGTTGAACTTGGCCTGCTGCAGTTGCGATTGCACTTCCTGCGAGCTCAGGCCCGTCGTTTGCGGCCGGGCGGGCGGATAATCCAGCTCGCCGAAGGTGTATTGGCCGCTGGCCTTGGCTTCCTGCAATTCGGTCGCCACCTGGGCGCTGCTCTTGGCTTGTTCCAGGCCGGCCGCTTGCGCGCCGACGCCCGCCAGGGCCAGGGACAGAAGAAGGGTGGTGGTTAGGCTTTTCATGGTAGACCTCCAATTCGTCTTTGTGTGGGGACCGAATCCGGCGGCCCTCCGTCGTGGTTCGTTGTTTGTTCCCGATGACTGAATTGTGATCGCTATCCCACCTGGGATAAACCCGTATTTCTTGAAAACATCTTTCCAAATATTCGAGTAATTAGCTTTTTTCCAAATATTATCGCCATGAGTGGCATTGTCTCGGGGGGGCCTCAGGCCGAGTTGCTAGCAGGGCAGGGCGTACATGCCAAAAAAAGCCCCGCCGGAGCGGGGCTTTCGTGGGGCGGGGCGGGCCGTCAGGGGGCAGTCTTCTTTTTGAAGTCCCCGGCCACCGCCGTGCTGAAGCCGTCCGGGCGCAGGTACTTGCGCAGGGCGGCGTTGACTTCGTCGGCCGTCAGCGCCGAGATCTTCTTGTCCATTTCGGCGGACCAGGCGAAGGTGCGGCCCCGCTGGAGGTAGTCCAGCCAGGTGCTGGCCAGCACGTCGTCCTGGGCGCGCGCCAGGTTGCGGTAGTTCAGCAGCGCGTTGATGCCGTCCGAGATTTCCTTGTCCGTGTAGCCCTCCTTCAGCACGCGGGCCAGTTCCTCGCCGATCGCCTTTTCGAGGCGTTCGCGATTCTGCGGCGCGTAGATCGCATACATGGTCCAGTTTGCGGCGGGCTCGAACGACGAAACGGACAGCGAGCTGCGCACGTTGTAGGACAGCCCCTCGGTTTCGCGCACGCGGTTCCACAGGCGCGAGGTTTCCGATGCGCCGAACAGGTAGTTGCCCAGGTACAGCGCGGCATAGTCAGGATCCGTGTCCTGCAGCTTCAGCGGCATGCGCGATATGTAGAAGGCATTGGCCTTGTCGGGCGTGTCGATGTCGAACTGCCTGGCGGGGACGTCGCGGTACGGGTTGGGAACGCGGGTGTAGGCGGGCGCCTTCTTCCAGCCGGCCAACCCGGTCTTCAGCGCCTTTTCCACGGCCTCGGGCTCGAAGTCGCCGACGGCCGAGTACTCGATATTGCCCGCGCCATAGAACTTGGCGTGGAACTTGACGAGAGCGTCGCGCGTGAGCCCCTGCGCGCTGGCGAGCGCCTCCTCGAAGGTGGGAACATAGCGCAGGTCATCGGCGGGCCAGGGATTGTCCTGGCGGGCGATGGCCCGGCCGGCCAGGGCCGAGGGCTCGGTCATGGCGTTGCGGATCGAGGTTTCCATCTGGCGCTGGTATTCCTCCAGCTGTTCCTGAGGGAAGTTGGCGTTGCGGACGATGTCCAGCGCCAGCGCGGTGAGGGCGGGCAGGTTCTCGCCCTTGGTGGACATGGCGATCTTCAGCGTGGTGCCGCTGCCGTTGAAGCCCAGCTCCGCCTGCAGCGCGTCCAGGCGGTCCTGGATGTCCTGGCGCGACAGCTTGGCCGTGCCGCGCGAGAGCAGGTCGGCCGCCGCGCTGGCATTCACGCGCTGTCCGCGCAGGTCTTTCTCGTTGCCGAATTGGATCAGCATCTGCGCCTGCACGCGGTTGCCGCGCGTCGCCTTGGGCAGCAGCGCCAGCTGCACGGGGCCATTGGGCAGGTCCAGCTTCTTGCGCTGGGTCAGCTTGTCGATGTTCTCGGGCGAGGGGTCGAAGGCGGATGCAGCCTTGAAATCCGGATCGCCCTTGTAGTCCTTGAAAACGGCCGTCAGGTCCACGCGCTGCGCCTGCGGGGCCCGCACGGGCTTGTCCGTGGGAATGTAGCGGCCTTCGATGCGGTTGCTCTGCACCAGGTAGGAGGTCGCGGCGTGCTGAACCTCGGCCAGCGTGGCCTTGCGCGCGCGGTCGCGTTGCAGGAAGAACAGGCGCCAGTCGCCGGCGGCGATGGCTTCGGAGAGCGCGATACCGACCTGCTCCGGATCGCTGTAGGTCTGCTCCCAGGCGGTCAGCCACTTGCTGCGGGCGCGGTCGAGCTCCTGCTGCGTGAATGGCTTCTTGCCCAGGGACTCCAGCGCGCCGGTCAGCGCTGTCATCGCGGCATCCAGGCTCTTGCCCGGCGTCAGCTGGGCGGCGAACATCGCCAGGCCGGGGTCCAGGTTCTCCATGGTGAAACCGAACACGCCCGAGGCCAGCTTGGTGGGGACCAGGGCATGGTAGAGGCGGCCGGAAGGCGTGTCCGCCAGGATGGTGGCGGCCAGGTCCAGCGGCACGAAATCGGGACTGCCCGCGGCGGGGATGTGGTACATGGCGGCCACCAGCGGCGTGCCACCCGCGCGGCGCAGCGTTACGGAACGTTCGCCGTCCTGGGCGGGCTCGACTGTGTATTCGGGCGGCAGCTTGCGATCGGGCTTGGGCAGCTTGCCCAGCGTTTCCTCGATGTCGGCCAGCGTCGACTGAGGATCGAATTTGCCCGCAACGATCAGCACCGCGTTGTCGGGCTGGTAGTACTCATGGTAGAAGGCCCGCAGTTGGGCGATGTCGACGTTTTCGACATCGGAACGGGCGCCGATGGTGTTCTTGCCGTAGCTGTGCCATTGGAACGCCACGGACTGCATCTTCTGCATCAGGATGCGGAAGGGGCTGTTTTCGCCGCTTTCCATTTCATTGCGGACCACGGTCATTTCCGAGTCCAGGTCTTCCTTGGCGATCAGGGAATTGACCATGGCGTCGGCCTGCCAGCCCAGGTACCACTTGAGGGTGTCGGGATTGGCCGCGAAGCTGGCGAAGTAATTGGTGCGGTCGCTGGAAGTCGAGCCATTGGCCTGCAGGCCGCGGCGCGAGAATTCGCCCATGGCGTTGCGCGTCGTCGAGGTGCCTTTGAACAGCATGTGTTCGAGCAGGTGGGCCATGCCCGTCTGGCCGTAGTTCTCGTTGCGCGAGCCAACCAGGTAGGTCATGTTGACGGTCGTGGAAGGCTTGGATTCGTCGGGGACCAGCAGCACCCGCAGGCCGTTGGCCAGGCGGTATTCGGTGATGCCTTCGATCGAGGCGGCCTCCGAGACGCCGGCCGGCAGGCTGGCGGCCCCGGCCTGGAAGGCCAGGAAGGAGGTAAACAGCAGCGCGCCCAGCGGGCGCGGCAGCTTCGATAGGGACAGGCGCATGGCGGACAATTCCTTTGGCATGGCAGAATCCGTTGGAGTGTATACGTTGGCAATGGTTCAGGGGCCGCGAAGCGTGTCCCCAGGCCCCAAGGCAAGGAAATCCGGAATGTCCATATCCATCGCAGTCGAAACGCCGCGCCTGGTGCTGCGGCAATGGCGGGCGGACGACCGCGCGCCGTTCGCGGAGCTGAACGGCGATTCCCGGGTCACCGAGTACCTGCTGCCCCTGACCGCGGCCGAGAGCGACGCGCTGGCGGACCGGCTGGCCGCCGGCATCGACGAGCACGGCTGGGGATTCTGGGCGGTGGAGGCGCCGGGCCTCGCGCCATTCATCGGTTTCGTGGGCATCAAGCCTTTGCCGCCCACGCTGCCATTCGCCCCCGGCGTGGAGATCGGCTGGCGCCTGGCGCGGCAGCACTGGGGCAAGGGCTATGCCAGCGAGGCGGCCGCGGCCGCGCTGAAAGTGGGGTTCGAACAGGTGGGGCTGGCTGAAATCGTGGCCTTTACCGTGACGGGAAACCAGCGCTCGCGGGCGGTGATGGAGCGCCTGGGCATGAAGGCGGACCAGGCCTTTTTCGACCATCCCGCCGTGCCGGAGGGAAGCCCGCTGCGCCAGCACGTGCTCTATCGGATCGGCCGAGAGGACTGGCGCGCGCAGAAAAACGGTGACGCAGACTCGGGCGAGGCGCCGGTCGCCTTGGGGTGACGGAAGGCCTCGGAGGCCGCGACCCTGCGGCCGCAAGGGCCGATTTGAGGTGTCCCGGCCTGCGGGTGTAAGCTGTCCAGGACGTAGTAGCAGTCCGCCGACGGGATGCGCGATAGCCCCCTACAGGCTTCCCGTCCAACGCCTGGCGCCGCCCGATGCGCGCGGCGCGGGCGCTTGTCGTTCGCGCCTTCGCTGCCGGTATCCTGCCGGCGCATCTTTCGGAGGAACGACCCATGCTGACCGAGATCGTCACGCGTGCGCTGTCCCAATTGACCGGAACCCGCCTGAGCGGAGACGGGATCAAGGGGCAGTTCCAGTACGCTTATGCCAGTGATGACGGCCAATTCGTGGCCATACTGACCCACGACATGACCACCTATGTGGTGGACCTGAGCACACAACGATATTTTGCGGAGTGCGGAGGATCTCCCAGGGGATTCGCCGGGCACGTGCTGGAGATGGAGGGCGTCGCGGCGCGCAGCCATCCCTGGCCCGCCGCGAACGACCTGTTCGACCTGGACATGGATGCCGACGAACTGTCGTGGCGCCAATGCCCGGGCCTGCGCCAGCCTCCTCCGGCCGACCGATCTGTGGAGAGCCGCGCCGCCTGAGAGTGGCCAGAAGCGGCAATGTTTCACTGAACCGGCGGGTATCGCCGGTTTTTTTTGTCCCCGGGCATCGCACTACAATTTTCGCCATGACTACGCACGCCAAAACGCGCGCGCCGGAAGGCGCCATCCTGGTCGACTGCACGCATGAGCGTCACGCGGACCAGATCCTCGCCATTTTCAATGACGCGATCGCCACCTCGACCGCGCTCTACGACTACAAACCGCGTCCGCGCGAAGCGATGGCGGCCTGGTTCCAGGCGAAGCGGCAGGGAGGCTTCCCGGTCGTGGGATACGAAAACGAAGCCGGCGAACTGATGGCGTTCGCCAGCTACGGCACGTTCCGCGCGTGGCCGGCCTACAAATATTCGGTCGAGCATTCCGTGTACGTGGACGGGCGCTTCCGCGGGCGCGGGCTGGGAGAAGCGCTGATGCGCGAGCTGATCGCGCGGGCGCGGGCCGGACAGGTCCACGTGCTGATCGGCGGCATCGACGCGGCCAACCAGGGCAGCATACGCCTGCATGAGAGGCTCGGTTTCACGCATGCGGGCACGATCCGCGAGGCCGGCTTCAAATTCGGGCGCTGGTTGGACCTGGCGTTCTACCAGTTGACGCTGGATACGCCCGATACGCCTGTGGATGGCTGAGCCGGCGGCTTATTTCGATAGCGTGCGCATCGCCTGTTCCAGGCCGGCGACCGTGACCGGATACATGCGGCCCTGCATGATGTCGCGCAGCAGCGCGATGGACTGGCGGTACTGCCAGGATGCGGTGGGCTCCGGGTTGAGCCAGACGGACTTGGGCCAGGCTTCCAGCAGGCGCCGCACCCATTCCGCGCCGGGCTCCTTGTTGTAGTGCTCGACCGAGCCGCCCGGCTGCAGGATTTCGTAGGGGCTCATGGTCGCGTCGCCGACGATGATCAGGCGCCAGTCGGGGTTGTACTTGCGCAGCACGTCCCAGGTGTCGAAGCGCTCGCTCTGGCGGCGGCGGTTGCTCTGCCACAGGCTTTCGTATGGGCAGTTGTGGAAGTAATAGACTTCCAGGTTGCGGAATTCGCTGCGGGCCGCGGAGAACAGCTCCTCGACGCGTCCGATGTGATCGTCCATGCTGCCGCCCACATCCAGCAGCATCAGCACCTTGACCGTGTTGTGGCGCTCCGGAACCATGCGCAGGTCCAGGTGGCCCGCGTTGCGGGCGGTGCTGGCGATGGTGTCGTCCAGGTCCAGTTCCATGTCGGCGCCTTGCCGGGCGAAGCGGCGCAGGCGGCGCAGCGCAACCTTGAAATTGCGCGTGCCCAGTTCGACCTGGTCGTCGTAGTCTTTGAATTGGCGCATGTCCCACACCTTGACCGCGCTGCGGTTGCCGGCTGATTCGCCGCCCACGCGGATGCCTTCGGGGTGGTAGCCGCCGTTGCCGAAGGGCGAGGTGCCGCCGGTGCCGATCCACTTGCTGCCCCCGGCATGGCGTTCCTTCTGTTCTTCCATGCGCGCTTTGAAGAGCTCCATCAGCTTGTCCCAGCCGTGCTTTTCGATCGCGGCCTTCTCCTCGGGCGTAAGGCTCTTCTCGAACTGCTTGATCAGCCAGTCGGGCGGGATTTCCTTGCCCGGGGGCAGGGCGGCGGCAATGCCGCGGTAGTACGCGCCGAATGCCTTGTCGTAGCGGTCGTAGAGCGCCTCGTCCTTGACGAGGGCGGCGCGCGCGAGGAAGTAGAAATCATCCAGCGTGGGCGCCATGAGGCCCTGGCGCAGGGCGTCCACCAGGGTCAGGTATTCCTTGACCGAGACGGGGAGCTTGTGCGCCCTGAGGTGGTAGAAGAAGTCGATCAGCATCTGCGGGCGCCCATGGATGGCGGATCAGCGGCGCTGGCCGCCGCGCGTCATGGCCGCCAGGCGTTCCAGCAGGTGCACGTCCTGCTCGTTCTTGAGCAGCGCGCCGGCCATCAGCGGCACGGCCGTGGCGGTGTGCGCGTCGATCTCGGCGGCGGTGGCGCCCTCGGCCAGCAGCAGGCGCAGCCAATCCAGCAGTTCGGACGTGGAGGGCTTCTTTTTCAGGCCCGGCGCGTCGCGCAGCGAAAAGAAGGTGTCCAGCGCCGCGCGCAGCACGTCCTGCTTCAGGTCGGGATAGTGCACGGCCACGATATCGCGCATCGTTTCGCGGTCGGGGAAGCGGATGTAGTGGAAGAAGCAGCGCCGCAAGAAGGCGTCGGGCAGGTCCTTTTCGTTGTTGGACGTGATGATGACCAGCGGGCGGTGCCGCGCCGAGATGGTCTCGCGCGTTTCGTATACGTGGAACTCCATGCGATCCAGCTCGCGCAGCAGGTCGTTGGGGAATTCGATGTCGGCCTTGTCGATCTCGTCGATCAGCAGCACGGCAGGCTCCGGCGACTGGAAGGCCTGCCACAAGGTGCCCTGCACGATGTAGTTGCGGATGTCGCGGACTTTCTCGTCGCCCAGCTGCGAATCGCGCAGGCGCGACACGGCGTCGTACTCGTACAGGCCCTGGTGCGCCTTGGTGGTGGACTTGATGTGCCATTGCAGCAGCGGACGGCCCAGCGCGCGCGCCACCTCTTCCGCCAGCATGGTTTTCCCGGTGCCGGGTTCTCCCTTGATCAGGAGCGGGCGCTGCAGGACGAGCGCGGCGTTCACGGCAAGTTTCAGATCGTCGGTGGCGACATAGCTGTCGGTCCCGTCGAAGCGGTCAGGCGAGGCGGAAGTGGCGGACTGGGCTGCGGACATGGTCGGATGGCATATGTGGTTTGATGGGGATCAATACCATCGTAAGGTATTAATCCTGAGCAATTATCGTACAATCAGGCGGTTTTGCTTTGGGTTCGACCCGCAACGTGTTTGCCGAGGGCCTTTTCTTGAGAGCAGGCCCTAGTCCTTAGCCATACGAAGAAGAGCCACTCCAATGAAGTTGCGAACCTCTCTGAAGTACACGCTATCCGTGTTGGCCGCTATGGCATCCTGTGCGATCGCCGGCCAGGCTGTTGCTGCGGACGCAGCACCGGTCGGTAATGTCCAGAACGCCCGCGACAAGGTTTCCATGTGCATCGGTTGCCACGGCATCGAAGGCTACAAGGCGACGTTTCCCGAGCTTTACCACGTTCCGATGATCGCTGGCCAGAACGCCAAGTACATCGAAACCGCCCTCAACGAGTACAAGAAAGGCGCGCGCAGCCATCCCACCATGGATGCCATCGCCGGCAGCCTGTCCGACCAGGACATCGCCGACCTTGCCGCGTACTACTCGAATCTCAAATAAGGGGCAAACAGATGAATCGCATCATGCTTGCCCTCGCGGGCGCGACCCTGGCCATGGCAGGCACTGCCGCGCAGGCCCAGGAACTGGCGGCCGGCAAGGCCGTATTCGACAAATTCAATTGCGCATCCTGCCACGGCGCCGACGCCAAGACGGCGGTGGATCCGGCCTACCCGGTCCTGGCGGGGCAGCACGCGGACTATCTGGTCCATGCCCTGAAGGCCTACAAGCGCGGCGCCTCCGGCAGCGCGGCCACGGCCAATGTGCGCAAGAACCCCATCATGGGCGCCTTCGCCACGCAGCTGTCGGACCAGGACATCTCCAACGTGGCGGCATGGCTTTCGGCGCAGCCGAGCGACCTGGGCGTGCGCAAATAGGCCTTGCCCGCCCGCTGCCTTGCGGGCTTTGCCGCCACCCGGGCGGACTGGTCCTGGGGCGGCCAGGCGACAAAAAACCCTCGGCATGCCGAGGGTTTTTTCATGGTTTTCCCTGAGAGGTCGCGGCGTTCAGCGTCCGGCGCGTTGGCGGATCAGGTCGATATAAGTGTCGCTGTCCAGCGGAGTGCCCAGCCGCTGCGCCTCCCAGACGACCTGGCCCAGGCATTCCATGATTTCATGCGCGGCCTGGTGCGCGTCGCTGCGGGCCACCAGCTGCTGGTAGGCGCTGCGGATGCCGGGCGGATGGTCGATGGACAGCTGCTCGGCGATGGCCAGGTGCATGGACAGGTGCAGGAAAGGGTTGGTGCGCCCCTTTTCCACCGCGTACTCCGCCGTCATGGCTTCGGGGTTTTCCAAGTCGCCGTGATATTCCGGGTGCTCGATGATCCAGTCCAGGGCGATGGCCTCGAGAGGGGTCAGCACCTCGGCGGCACGGTGCTTGCGCCAGGTTTCGATAAAGAATTCGCGGACTTGGTCGCGGGAGGGATTGAACATCTGCGGAGGACGGAAGGCGGGCTGTCGATGCATTATTTTACCGCCCGGCGCGGGCCGCCGGGCCGGCCGGCCCCTTTGCGATATAGAATGGGTTGCTATCCGCCATCCGGTGTGCGGTTCTCGAGGACGGTATTCCCCGCGGAATCGGACGCTTCCCGATGCCGGCGCGTGCAGAAAAATCACCCGGAGCAAATGGAGCATTCATGTCCTATCAACATATCAAGGTTCCCGCCGGCGGCCAGAAGATCACGGTCAACGCCGATTTCTCGCTGAATGTGCCCGAGCAGCCCATCGTTCCCTTCATCGAGGGCGATGGCACGGGCGCCGACATCACTCCGGTGATGATCAAGGTCGTTGACGCGGCGGTGCAGAAGGCCTACGGCGGCAAGCGCAAGATCCACTGGATGGAAGTCTATGCCGGCGAGAAGGCCACCAAGGTCTACGGCCCGGACGTGTGGCTGCCCGACGAAACCCTGGAAGTCGTCAAAGACTACGTGGTTTCCATCAAAGGCCCCCTGACCACCCCGGTCGGCGGCGGCATCCGTTCGCTGAACGTGGCGCTGCGCCAACAATTGGACCTGTACGTCTGCCTGCGTCCGGTGGCGTACTTCAAGGGCGTGCCTTCGCCGGTCCGCGAACCCGAGAAGACGAACATGGTGATCTTCCGCGAAAACTCGGAAGACATCTATGCCGGTATCGAATACATGGCCGAAAGCGAGCAGGCCAAGGAGCTGATCCAGTTCCTGCAGACGAAGCTCGGCGTGAAGAAGATCCGTTTCCCGAACACGTCGTCGATCGGCATCAAGCCCGTGTCGCGCGAAGGCACCGAGCGCCTGGTGCGCAAGGCCGCGCAGTACGTCATCGACAACGACCGCACGTCGCTGACCCTGGTGCACAAGGGCAATATCATGAAGTTCACGGAAGGCGGCTTCCGCGACTGGGGTTATGCCCTGCTGCAGAAGGAGTTCGGCGCCCAGCTGATCGACGGCGGCCCGTGGTGCAAGTTCAAGAACCCGAAGACGGGCCGCGAGATCATCGTCAAGGACGTGATCGCCGACGCCTTCCTGCAGCAGATCCTGCTGCGCCCCGCCGAATACGACGTGATCGCCACCCTCAACCTGAACGGCGACTACATCTCTGACGCGCTGGCCGCGCAAGTGGGCGGCATCGGCATCGCCCCGGGCGCCAACCTGTCCGATTCGGTCGCCATGTTCGAAGCCACGCACGGCACCGCGCCGAAGTACGCCGGCAAGGACTACGTGAACCCGGGCTCCGAAATCCTGTCGGCCGAAATGATGTTGCGCCACATGGGCTGGACCGAGGCCGCCGACCTGATCATCTCCAGCATGGAGAAATCCATCCTGTCCAAGAAGGTCACGTACGACTTCGCCCGCCTGCTCGAAGGCGCGACCCAGGTATCCTGCTCGGGTTTCGGCCAGGTCATGATCGAAAACATGTAATCGGCGGCTTCCCGCCTGCACGTCCCATAAACCCGCCCGCCGTCATGGCGGGCGGGTTTTGTCTAGCGGTTCGGCATATGCATGCCGCCTTTTTTCCAGGTTGATTGTTGTGCCCCGACTGTACGTTTCCCTGGCCACCTGGCTGGTGCTGCTGGTGCCGGCGCTGGCGTTGACCAGCCCGGTGGGCGGGCCGGCCATTGTGTATCTCGCTGGCCTGATTGCGCTGGCCGCGCTTGCCGCCAATGCGGTCCGGCGCTACGAGCCGGCGGATTTCCGGGCACTGTGGCCCATGGCCGTGGCCTTGCTGCTGCCGCTGGTTTGCTTGTTCGTCACGTCGGCGGCGCGCGGCGTTTGGAGCGATTCGGAGCTTGAGAAACTGCTGCGGTTCGCATTGGCGCTGCCGGTGCTATGGCTATTGCTGAGGGCGCCGCGGCAGTGGCTCAGGCAGATCCAATGGAGCATCGTGGCCGGCGCGCTCGCCGGCTCGGCGATGTTGATCGCCATCATGATGACAGCGGACCGCAATGCCGTGGTCGAGGTGGGCGGGCGCTATAACGCCGTTGCCTTCGCGAACCTGACGCTGCTGTTCGGCATGATGTCCCTGCTGAGCATGGGCTGGGGCGCCAGCACGCGCTGGCCGCGCGCCGAGAATGCCCTCAAGCTGCTGGCCGCCGGGCTCAGCATCTGGGCCACCTGGTTGTCCGAGACGCGAAGCAGCTGGATGCTGCTTCCCATCCTGGCGGTGGTCTTCCTGCTCGGGCTGCATGGATGGAACCGGCGCCACAAGCTGTACTGCGCGCTGGCGCTGGCCGTGGTGCTGGCCGTCACCGCGGTCGGCATCTGGAATTTCAGCAGCCGCATGCACATGATCCGGACCGACTTGCAGGGCTTCGCGACCTCGACCGACCGCGACACCTCGTTCGGCATCCGCCTGCAGCTGTGGCACGCCTCCTTGCTGATGTTCGAAAAAAGCCCCATCGTCGGGGTGGGGCCAAGCAACTTCCGCGGCGAGCTCCTCCAGCTGGAGAAGCAAGGGATCGTGTCGCACGAGGTCGTCGAAGGCTATGGCGAACCGCACAACGACCTGCTCGCGGCCCTCTCGGGATACGGGCTGCTGGGCCTGGCGGGCATCCTGGCGCTGTATCTGGTGCCGGCAGGGGTCTTCCTGCGCAGGCTGGCCAGCGATGATCGCGTCATACGCGTGGGCGCGCAGATGGGCCTGCTGTTCTGTCTCGGCTATTGCGCCTACAGCCTGACGGAAATGATGTTCCGCAATATGCGCAGCGTACCCACGTACTCGCTGATCGTCGTGGCGCTGATCGCGCTGACGACGCCGCGCTCCGCAGAGGCGGCGCCGCGCAAGGCATAGGATGCGCCGCGGCCGCGGCGCTCAAGCGGTCTGCAGCCGGCTGGGCGAGCCTTGCACCATGCTCATCGCCCGTTGCAGGCGCGCGCCCAGTTCGCGGGAGGCGTTCGTCATGGGCATGCGCAGTTCATCGGCGACGAGGCCCTGCATGGCGAGCGCGCGCTTTATCGGCGCGGGATTGGGCTCGGCAAACAGCAGGCGGATCAGGCCCCGCAAGGGCTCGAACAGTTCGCGCGCGGCCTCGGCGTGCCCGTCCCGGGCCAGCAGCATGATTTCGACGTAGCGGTCGGGGTAGAGGTGCGCGGCGGCCGCAATGGCGCCGCGCCCGCCGGCCAGGAAATGATCGAGCAGCGCAAGGTCCTCGCCGCACAGCGGGGCCAGCGGGCCGCGCGAATTCAGCGTGGCGAGCACAGAAGGGTTGCATTCCTTCACGGCATTGAAATTGGGCAGCGCGGCCAGGGTCTCCATGGTCTGCACCGTCATCGTGGCGCCGGTGCGCTTGGGTATGTTGTACAGAATGATAGGGCGCTCCGTGGCCCAGGCGATCTGCCGGTAGTGCCACAGGATGCCGGCCTGGGACGGCCCCAGGTAGTAGGGCGGCGGCACCAGATAGCCGGCGGGGCGGTAGCGGTCCAGGCGCCGGATCGCGGCCGCCACGCCGCGCGTGTCGACGCCGCCCGCGCCGAACACCAGCGGCAGCGCATCGGGATCGCTGGAGATCGCTTCGATCATGCCGATCTTCTCCGGCATGCTCAAAAGGTTGCCTTCGCCCGTCGAGCCGAACAATACCAGGCCCGCGATACCGGCGTTGCGGTAGTAGCGCGCCAACGCCTGGGCGGCGTCGAGATCCACGTGGCCGGCGCGCATCGGCGTGATCATGGGCAGCCAGATGCCTTCGAACGGAGTCGTCTTCTGCGCGTCCATGGTTATCGCGCCGCCATCGCCGGCAAGGGACGCACCGCGCCGAACTCCGCGCGCGGCAGGCCGGACATCACCGCGTGCATCAGCGTGTCCAGCTGGCTGCGGTCGCACTGCAGCTGGAGAATGCTCTGCGCGTGGGCGCGGTCCACGGAAATCACGTAGACCCCGATGCGCCTGCCCAGAGTGCGATGCAGCGTTATCCGCAGGTTCAGGGCGTCCAGCGTGTCGATCCTGATGGTGAGCAGAACCCGGTCGGGCTGCGCTTGCGCGTCGCGCGCGGGCAGGTTGGCCGGCGATGGGAAATGATGGACTTCCAGTCGGGGGATCATGGCTCGAGGCGGGACGGACGCGGCTTGCCGCGGTCCGGGGATCCGGTTGGTTGATAACGGTTTCACTATAGGAACCGCGCCATAAATCCTGCCGATAAATGCGGGCGCGATGCGTAAAAAGCGCGTCAACGCCCGGGCGGAATCAGAACGTCTTGGTCAGCGACAGCAGGCCGGTGGCGCGGCCCATGTCGCGGCCGCGGCTGTTGGTGTAGACGGCGCGGTCGGCATTGGTGTCCAGATAGGCCAGCGATACCGACAGGTTCTGGCCGACGTCCTTCGTCAATCCCAGTTTCCAGTCCACGTACGAGCCATTGTCCACATTGCGCACCGCCTGGCGGCCGATGTGGGCATTGAGCGTCAGGCCCCAGACGCCCGTGTCGAGATTGCCGGACAGATCGAAGTACTGGCTGTATTTGCTGTCTGCAAACCCGAACAGATTGGTCAGGGCGATGGAATACTTGAACATGAATGGGCCGTAGCCGATGCCGGCGTACAGCTCGGTGGTATCGGGGCTGGTGAAGTGGGACGGGTAATCGCCGGGGTAGTAGTACTGCAGGACGCCGAGGTCGACGGGAACGTCCCGGGCCAGATTGCCCTTGTAGCCGCCATAGACATCCATTTCCACGGGGGCGGAGACGCGGCTGTCGGCGTCGTCGAGCCAGCTGATGCTGGAATTCCAGTTGCCGAGGTAGAAGCCGCTGGCGTGGGCGAGGTCGAACCCGCCCTGAATGGCGGGCTTGTTGTTGCTTTGCATGAGGCCGCGATAGCGGTACTGGCTGGCCAGCGTGAGGTTGGCCGTCAGCGTATAGCGGGAAGCGGAGGCCGGCGTTTCAACGCTTGGCGTTTCGGCGGCGCAGACCTTGCCGGCGTGCGCGGCGGCAAGGGCCAGCAGCGCGGCCGCGGCCCGTGAGTGGCGGGGCATGGGAATCTCCTGTTGTTGGATCGGATCGAAACAATAGGAGGAACGGCATAAAGGCCGAGACAAGACTTGCGGGCGGGGCGTAAACGCGGCGTCAATGCGCGGAGTTTCAGCCCGCGAAGCGATAGCCCACGCCGATCTCGGTCAGCAGATAGAGCGGCTGCGCGGGATCAGCTTCCAGCTTCTGACGCAGGTGGCCCATGTAGATGCGCAGGTAGTGCACGCTTTCCACGTGCGCGGGCCCCCATACCGCCCGCAGCAGCTCGCGATGCGTCATGACCTTGCCGCGGTGCGCCAGCAGGGCGGCCAGCAGCCGGTACTCCATGGAGGTCAGGTGCACGTGCTCGCCGCCGCGCTCGACGACGCGGCGCGCGAAGTCGACGCGCACGTCGCCGAAGACGATCTCCGACGCATTGCCGGCACCGCCGCGGGCATGCCGCCGCAGCAGGACGCGCAACCGGGCCAGCAACTCGCTGACCCCGAAGGGTTTGGTCAGGTAGTCGTCCGCCCCGGCATCCAGCGCGGCGACCTTGTCGGCCTCCGCGCTGCGCGCCGACAGGACCAACACGGGCACTTCGGTCCAGCCGCGCAATTCGCGGATCAAGGTCATTCCGTCTTCGTCGGGCAAGCCCAGGTCCAGCACCACCGCATCCGGCTGCCGGGTGCCGGCCTCGATCAGCCCGCGCCTGACCGTGTCGGCCTCATGGATCACGCAGCCTTCGCTTTCCAGGGCGTGGCGCACGAAGCGCCGGATATTGGCGTCGTCTTCGATGATCAGGACGGTGGGCTGGTAATCGAACATGCGGTGCGCCGTTCAAGGGAGATCGGATTGGAGGGAAGGAGGGGACCCCAGCGGAAGCGTGAAGACGAACTGCGCGCCGGACTCCTGGCCCGGCGCCTGTTCGACCCAGATCCGCCCGCGGTGGGCGGCGATGATCGCCTCGCAGACCGCCAGGCCCAGGCCGACGCCGGGCGTGGCGGATTCGCGGTCGCCGCGCGTGAATTTCTCGAAGATACGCCGTTCCGCGCCAGGCGCCACGCCCGGGCCGTTGTCGGCGACGGCCACGCGCAGCTCGCCGTCCTGGACAGCGGCGTGCACGCGCAGGGCGCTGCCGGCCGGCGTGTACTTGACCGCGTTCTCCAGCAGATTGCACAGCACGCGCTCGATCAGCACGCCGTCGCACTCCACCAGTGGCAGATCCGACAGGCTGTCCACCGCGACGCGGTGCGCGGCCAGGGGTTCCCGCAGGTCGCCAAGGGCGGCGCCCACCAGCTCCTCGATGGACTGCCATTCCAGGCGCAGCGGCGTATCGCGGTTCTGCAGCCGCGCCATGTCGAGCAGGTTGACGACGAGCGCATGCATGCGCTGCGCCTGATCGCGCATGGCGCGCAAGGTGTCGTGGAAATCCGGCGGCAATGCCGCCTGCTGGCGCATCAGCGTGTCCGTCATGCCGACCAGGCTCGTCAATGGGGTGCGCAGGTCGTGCGACACGGCCGCGAGCAGCGAGTTGCGCAGCTTCTCCGACTCCATGCTCACCAGGGCCTGTTGCGCCACTTCCACGTAGTGCAGGCGCTCCAGCGCGATGGCGATCAGGGTGGCGTAGGCCTCGATCTGGCGGCGCGAATCGGGGTTCGAGAACAGGCTGCGGCGGGGAGCGGCCAGCGCCAGCACCCCGCGGGTGCGCATGGGCGCCTTGAGCGGCAGGTAGAGCAGGTCGCTGTTGGAAAGCGTGGCGGTGCCCGCGCCCGCCGGCCTGCCGTGGTCGTAGACCCATTGCGCCAGGGCGGATTCCAGGGGCGGCATGTCGGGGGCGGGAGGCGACGCCAGCTTCAGGCGGTCGTCCATGCCCAGGAGGTACAGCGCGCAGCGCGAGCCGAAGGTGGCGTGCACGAAGGCCCCCGCCAGCGCGACGATTTGCTCAGGCAGCAGCGCGGACGACAGTTCGCGCGCGAACTCATAGAGGTTGCGCGCGTCGGCTTCCCGCTTGACGGAGGCCTGTGCCTGCAGGCGCAGGCCCGCGGTCAGTTGCCCGATCAGCAGCCCCACGCCGAGCAGCACGCCGAAGGTCAGCAGGTACTGCACGTCCGACACGGCGAACGAAGCGAGCGGCTGCACGAAGAAGAAATCGAAGAGCCCGACGCTGACGACCGACGCCAGCGCGGCGGGGCCCCGGCCATGGCGCAGCGCGACCGCCACCACCGCCAGCAGGAACAGCATGACGATGTTGGTCTGGTGCAGGGCGGGGAAGGCCAGCGCCGACAGCGCGGTCGCCGCCGCGCAGTAGCACAGGGCCCAGGCGTAGCCCGCCAGCGGCCGCGCGCCGCGCTCGTCGCCGGCCGGGCGTGGGCGGCGACCCCGCGTGAGCGGGTCGCGCCCGGGCGCGGGGCCTTCGGGGAGCGGCGGCGCGCCAAGGCGGATGACGTCGATCTCGGGGCAGCCCGCGGCCAGCATGTCCGCGAAGCTGTGGCGGCGCCACAGCCAGCCCGGCGCGATGGCCGCCGTCAATATGGCGGACAGCGACAGCCGCAGGCGCTCCAGGCCGCTGGCGCGGGAGCGGCCGAGAATGGCCTTGGTGATGTTGTGGCGGCGCACGTAGCGCACGACCGCGTCGACCATGTCGCCGCCCGCCAGCGTCTCGCTGCGGGCGCCCAGCGAGTCCGCCAGGGCCAGGCTGCGCTGCATGCGTTCCTGCTCCGCCTGGGGCGGCGGGGCCGCGCGCGGCGTGTCGATGGTGACGACGTGCAGGTCGCATTCCAGCTGCTGGCTGAGCCGGTGGGCGCTGCGGATGACGTACTCGGCGTCGACGTCCGGGCCGATGCAGGCGACCACCGCTTCGCGCGTGCGCCACACGGGTTCGATGGCGCGGTCGCGGCGGTAGGCCTGCACATCGTCGTCAACGTGGTCGGCGGTGCGGCGCAGCGCCAGTTCGCGCAGGGCGATCAGATTGCCCTTGCGGAAGAAATTGCGGGTGGCGTGGCGCGCCTGTTCGGGCAGGTAGACCTTTCCTTCCTTCAGGCGGCGCAACAGTTCGTCGGCGGACAGGTCGACGAGGATGACCTCGTCGGCCGCGTCGAAGACCTCGTCCGGCACGGTTTCCCAGACGCGCACGCCGGTGATGCTGCCCACCGCCTCGTTCAGGCTGTCCAGGTGCTGCACGTTGAGCGTGGTCCAGACGTCGATGCCGGCCGCGAGCAGTTCCTGGATGTCCTGCCAGCGCTTGGCGTGGCGGGAGCCGGGCGCGTTCGAATGCGCGAGCTCATCGACCAGCACGAGGCCCGGACGCCGCGACAGCGCGCCGTCCAGGTCGAATTCCTTCAGGAGATGGCCGCGGTAGGCGACCTCCTTCAGCGGCAGCACGGGCAGGCCCTCGAGCAGGCCGGCGGTTTCGCGCCTGCCGTGGGTTTCGACGATGCCCGCCAGCACGTCCGCGCCCTGGGCGGCCTGGGCGCGCGCCGCCACCAGCATGGCGTAGGTCTTGCCCACGCCAGCGGAAGATCCGAAATAGACGCGAAGCTTGCCGCGCACCGCCTGCCGCGCGGCGTCGTCCAGGGTTTTCAAGAGGGCGTCGGGATCGGGACGCTCGCCCGCAGTGTCTGCCATGACCGCAACTATACGCCGCGGCTTCAGCGTCCAGCGCTCAAGCGGTCCAGCGCCAGGTTCAGCGTCAGGACGTTGACCGCGGGCTCGCCCAGCACGCCGAGCAAGGGGGTGTCGGTGTGGGCCTTGATCAGCGCGTCGACCTGGTCGCGGGGCAGGTGGCGCGCGCGCGCCACGCGCGCCGCCTGGTAGGCCGCCGCGGCCGGGCTGATGTGCGGGTCGAGCCCGCTGCCGGACGCGGTGACCAGTTCCACCGGCACGGGCACGGGGTTGTCGGGATCGGCCGCCTTCAGGGCCGCGATGCGGGCCTGGATGGCCTTGGCCAGCGCCGGATTGCGCGGCCCCAGGTTCGAGCCGCCGGATCCGGCCGCGTTGTACGGCATCGGCGCGGTGGCCGATGGACGGCCCCAGAAGTACCCCGGGGAGCTGAACGACTGGCCGATGCGTTCCGAGCCGACGAGGCGGCCGTCCTGTTCGATGAGCGAGCCGGCCGCCTCGTGGGGGAAGACGGCGGCGGCGATGCCCGACGTCAGGAAGGGGTAGGCGAGGCCGGTTACCAGGGACAGGGCCGCGAAGACGGTGATCGCGGGGCGCAGGATACCGCCGCGGCGCGGCGTAGGGATGGACGGGTTCATGAGGATTCCTTTGTTGTCAGCGGCCTAGACCCAGCCCAGCGCGGCCAGCACCATGTCGACCAGCTTGATGCCGGCGAAGGGCACCAGCAGGCCGCCCAGGCCGTAGATGAGCAGGTTGCGGCGCAGGAGCACGGAGGCGCCCAGCGGCCGGTAGCGCACGCCCTTGAGCGCAAGCGGTATCAGCACCACGATGATCAGCGCGTTGAAGATCACGGCCGACAGGATTGCCGAGGCGGGCGTGGCCAGCCCCATGACGTTCAGCACGTTGAGCTGGGGGTAGACCGTGGCGAAGGCGGCGGGAATGATCGCGAAGTACTTCGCCACGTCGTTGGCGACGCTGAAGGTCGTGAGCGCGCCGCGGGTCATCAGCATCTGCTTGCCGATCTCGACGATCTCGATGAGCTTGGTGGGGTTGGAGTCCAGGTCCACCATGTTGCCGGCTTCCTTGGCGGCCTGGGTGCCTGAGTTCATCGCGACCGCCACGTCGGCCTGCGCCAGCGCGGGCGCGTCGTTGGTGCCATCGCCGGTCATCGCGACCAGCCGGCCCTCCGCCTGGTAGGCGCGGATGAGCTTGAGCTTGGCCTCCGGGGTGGCCTGCGCCAGGAAATCGTCGACGCCGGCCTCGGCGGCGATGGACGCGGCCGTGAGCTTGTTGTCGCCCGTGATCATCACGGTCTTGATGCCCATGCGGCGCAGTTCGGCGAAGCGCGACTGGATGCCGGGCTTGACGATGTCCTTCAGTTCTACGACGCCCAGCGCGCGGCTGCCGTCGCTCACCATCAGCGGCGTGCTGCCGCGCCGCGCCACGTCCTCGGCCAGCTGCAGCGCCTGCGGCGGCACCGCCGCATCCTGCGCTTCCAGCCACGACTGCACGGCATCGACCGCGCCCTTGCGGATCATGCGGCCGTCCACGTTCACGCCGCTCATGCGCGACTGCGCGGTGAAGGGCACGAACTCCGCGCCTGGCATGGAGGCGGCCGGCGCGTGCAGGGCCTTGTCGGCCAGCGCGACGATGCTGCGGCCTTCGGGCGTTTCATCGGCCAGCGAGGCAAGGCGCGCGGCATCGGCCAGTTCGCGCGGGGACACGCCCGGCGCGGGCAGGAAGGCCGACGCCTGGCGATTGCCGAACGTGATGGTGCCGGTCTTGTCCAGCAGCAGCACGTCCACGTCGCCCGCGGCTTCGACGGCGCGGCCCGAGGTGGCGATGACGTTGGCGCCCATCATCCGGCTCATGCCCGCCACGCCGATGGCGGACAGCAGGCCGCCGATGGTGGTGGGGATCAGGCAGACGAGCAGGGCGACCAGCACCGTCACGGTGACGGCGGCGCCGCCGCCGGCGGCGGCCACGGCGTATAGCGAGAACGGCATCAGGGTGACGACGACCAGCAGGAACACGACCGTCAGCCCCACCAGCAGGATGGTGAGCGCCAGCTCGTTCGGCGTCTTCTGGCGCTTGGCGCCTTCCACCATGGCGATCATGCGATCCAGGAAGCTCTCGCCGGGATCGGCCGCGATTCGCACGAAGATCCAGTCCGACAGCACCCGCGTGCCGCCGGTGACGGAGGAGAAGTCGCCGCCCGATTCGCGGATCACGGGCGCGGATTCGCCGGTGATGGCGCTTTCGTCCACCGAGGCCACGCCGGCCACGACCTGGCCGTCGCCGGGGATGGTTTCGCCCGCTTCAACCAGCACGACGTCGTCCCGGCGCAGCAGGCCCGAGGGCTGACTGACGGCCCGGCCGCGCCAGTCGGCCGGCTGGGCCCGGCTGGCGTCCGCGTCGCGAAAGCCCTTGAGCAGGCGGGCCTCCACGGTCGTGCGCAGCCCGCGCAGGGTGGCGGCCTGCTGCTTGCCCCGGCCTTCGGCCAGGGCTTCGGCGAAGTTGGCGAACAGCACCGTGAACCACAACCAGATGCTGATCGCCAGGATGAAGCCGGCGGGGGCCTCCGCCGCGCCGCGCAGGGCCATGACCCACAGCACGGTCGTCAGGATGCTGCCCACGTAGACCACGAACATCACGGGGTTCTTCAATTGGGCGGAGGGGGAGAGCTTGCGCAGGCTCTCCAGCATCGCGGGGCCCAACAGGGCGCGCGACCACATGCCGAATGCGCGCTCGGAGGCGCCGCTCGATGCGGCGACGGCGTTGCCGCCTCCGGCGCCGGAAATAGGGGTTTCAATCTTGGCCATTTTCTTTCCCAGCCTTTCGATTCCAGTTGTTTGCGGCGTAATCACACGGCTCGCAATGCCTATGCATCAGTGCGCGCAGCGCGTATGGGGCGGGCCTCATCCCAGGTGTTCCGCGACGGGGCCCAGCGCCAGCGCGGGCACGTAGGTGAGGGCTCCCACCAGCAGCACGGCGCCGATCAGCAGCACCACGAAGAGCGGGCCGGTCGTGGGCATGCTGCCCGGACCGGCAGGCAGGCGGCGCTTGGCGGCCAGCGAACCGGCCATCGCCAGGACGGCGACGATGATCGCGAAGCGGCCGAACCACATGGCGATGCCCAGCAGCACGTTGTAGAAGGGCGTGTTGGCCGACAGCCCGGCAAAGGCGCTGCCGTTGTTGTTGGCGGCGGAGGTCAGCGCATACAGGATTTCCGAAAAGCCATGAATGCCCGGGTTCAGCACGCCCGCCTGGCCAGCCGTCACCGACACGGCCAGCGCGGTGCCGCCCAGCACCAGCAAGGGCGTCGCCAGGATGACGATCGACACCATCTTCATGTCATAGGCTTCGATCTTCTTGCCCAGGTACTCGGGCGTGCGGCCTATCATCAGGCCGGCGATGAAGACGCCCAGGATGGCGAACGCCAGCATGCCGTACAGGCCGGAGCCCACGCCGCCGAAGACCACCTCGCCCAGCTGCATCAACAGCATCGGCGACAGGCCGCCCATCGGATTCAGGGAGTCGTGCATGCCGTTGACCGCGCCGCAGGAAGCCGCCGTGGTGACCGTCGCGAACAGCGAGGTGGCGGCGATGCCGAAGCGGGTTTCCTTGCCCTCCATATTGCCGCCCGGCGAGAATGCGCCGGCGGCGCTGTCGGCGCCCGCCGCGACGGCCATCGGATTGGCCTGCTGCTCGAAGTAGGCGGTCGACAGCGCGAAACCGGCGAACAGCAAGGTCATCGCCGCCAGGATCGCGACGCCCTGGCGCCGGCTGCCCACCATTTCACCAAAGGTGAAGCACAGGGCGGCCGGGATCGCCAGGATCGCCAGCATTTCCAGGAAGTTGGCCAGCGGCGTCGGGTTTTCGTAGGGGTGCGCAGAATTGGCGTTGAAAAAGCCGCCGCCGTTGGTGCCCAGCAGCTTGATCGCCTCCTGCGAAGCGACCGGACCCATGGCAAGCACCTGCGTGCGCGCCACGGCGGGGTCCGAGACGGCCTGGCCCTGTGCGTCCAGCACGGGCTGGCCCTGGGCGCCCAGGCGCGGCTGGCTGTAGTGCACGGGCTCGACCGTCTGCGCTTCGAGGTAGGGGCTGACGTTCTGGATCACGCCCTGGCTGACCAGGGCGAGCGCCAGCGCGAGGCATAGCGGCAGCAGCACGTAGAGCGTGCAGCGGACCATGTCGGCCCAGAAGTTGCCGACAGTGGCCGAGCAATGGCGCGACAGGCCGCGGATCAGCGCGAACAGCACGGCGATGCCCGTCGCGGCGGAGACGAAGTTCTGCACCGTCAGCGCCAGCATCTGGGTCAGGTAGCTCATCGTCGATTCGCCGGCGTAGCCTTGCCAGTTGGTGTTGGTGACGAAGCTGATGGCGGTGTTCAGGGCCGAGTCCGGCGATACCGCGCCCAGCGCCGCCGGGTTCAGGGGCAGCACGCCCTGGAGGCGCTGCAAGGCGTAGACCGCCGCGATCCCCACGATGTTGAAGGCCAGCACGGCCAGGGCGTACCGCTTCCAGCCCATCTCGGCCCGCGGGTCGATTCCCGCCAGCCGGTAGATGCCGCGCTCCAGCGGACGGCCCCAGGCGGTCAGCCGGGACTGCCCGTTCTCCATGGCGATGCGGATGTAGCGCCCCAGCAGGGGCGCGATGGCGAGCAGGACCGCCAGGTACACGGCCAGCAGCCCGATGAATTCGGCGGTCATCAGAATTTCTCCGGTTTGAACAGCGCGACCAGCAGGTACACGAACAGCAGGGCGGCCGTCAGGCCGCTCAACCAGTAGAGCGAGCTCATGGCTGTTCTCCCGAAGACAAGGCTTCGCAGAACCGGAGCAGGGCGAAAGCCAGCCCGGCCATGGCGGCGAAAATGGCGATGTAAATGGCGTCCACGTTTTTTCCTCCCGGGAGCGGGGCTCCCCTCGAACGTCGGGCCTGTGCGGCAAAGGCGGATGCGCGCCGGCAGGTGTAGCGACCAATCAGGACACCGGCAGGTTACGGAGCGGGGGGTAAAAACGGGGTATAGGTTTGGAAGAGGGGGATAAAGAAAACGTAAAAACCGGCCGCCGTGGCGCGTGCACGGTTCCGGGCATCGCTAGGCCGGGCCGTGCACGGCTATGGATAAGCCGTGAAGCCAGGGCGGGGAGATGAGGAATCCAGGCGCGGATCAGGGAGAAAATCCGGGAAAAATCCCAATATTTGGAAATTTCGGTCGAAAATGCACTTATATGGTGCGGTGAATATGTAAATGAATGCGCTGTCTTAGGGCATTCCCCTAGTGTGACAAGCCCGCATCTGGTGCAGAATCTCATCCCATGCAGGTGAGGAGACAAAGCCCTGCATGGGCAAATACCGGCGGCACCGGTACATAAAAAAAGTAAAGCAGTACCCAGAAAAAAAGCAAAACGCACAACGGCTGGCACCTGGTAGTGCCAGCCGTTGTCGCATAAAAAGCCGGCATTGCTTCCGCAGGGGGCTTTTCAAGCGCCGCGTTTCGCGATATTTAGGTAGGGCCACGCTCATCCTAGCTATGCCGGAATCGCGTTTTTCACATCCCAAATCCGTACCGTCCCCTTATTGGCGCCGCAACCTGTGGCTGATCGCGCTATTGCTCGCCGTCTGGGTGGCGCTGACCTTCGTCCCTTCCTATTTTGCCCGCGGCCTGAGCTTCGACTTCATCGGCTGGCCGTTCGCGTTCTGGATGGCCGCTTATGGCGCGCCGCTGGCCTACCTCATCATCATCGCTGTCTACGCCCGTGTCATGAATCGCGCCGATGAGCGCGCGGAAACGACCGGAGAACACCGCTGATGCCGTTTTTCAGCGGAGACACGCCCCATCAGTTCCGAGTCCGATTGCGGCGGATCTACGTGCTGTACACGGCGGGATTCGCCCTGATGATCCTGCTGATGGCGCTGGCGGAGATCCTGGGCATGCCGCGCAACTGGATCGGCTATGTGTTCCTGCTGGTCACGGTCAGCCTGTATGCCGGCATCGGCATCGTCTGCCGCACTTCGGACCAGGTGGAATACTACGTGGCGGGCCGGCGCGTGCCCGCCATCTACAACGGCATGGCCACGGCCGCCGACTGGATGTCGGTGGCCTCCTTCATCGGCGTTGCCGGCACGCTGTACCTGACAGGCTATGGCGGCCTTGCCTACATCATGGGCTGGACGGGCGGCTACGTGCTGGTGGCGATGTTGCTGGCGCCCTATCTGCGCCGCTTCGGCCAGTACACCATCCCCGATTTCATGGGCGCGCGCTATGGCGGCAACATGCCGCGCCTGGCCGGGGTGGCGTGCGCCATCCTCTGTTCCTTCACCTATCTGGTGGCGCAGATCTACGGCGTGGGCATCATCACCACGCGCATGACCGGGATTTCGTTCGAGCTGGGCATCTTCGTGGCGCTTGGCGGCATGCTGGTCTGTTCGTTCCTCGGCGGCATGCGCGCCGTTACCTGGACCCAGGTGGGCCAATACATCATCCTGGTCATCGCTTACCTGGTGCCGGTGATCTGGCTGTCGGTCAAGCATACCCACGTGCCGGTGCCGCAGCTCTCCGCCGGCGCCGTGCTCCAGCAGGTGACCGAGAAAGAGGTGTATCTGCAGAACGATCCATCCGAAATCGAGGTGCGCCGGCTGTGGCAGCAGCACGCCGACGAAATGGCGCGCCGGGTGCAGGCGCTGCCTGAATCCTGGACGCTGGAAAAGGACAAGCTGCGCAGCCGGCTGGCGCAGTTGAACGCCACCGACGCGCCCATGGTCGAGATCCGTTCGGCCGAGCGCGAACTGGCCAGCTATCCCGCCAGCGTCGAAGAGGCGCGCATCGTGTGGTCGCAGGCCAGGGTTTCCTTCGAGGCGCGCGCCGCGCCGCCCACGCCGCATGCGGAGCCATTTCCCGCGAAGGATCCCGAGGAACAGCGCAATATGCGCGTCAACTTCCTGGCGCTGGTGCTCTGCCTGATGCTGGGCACCGCGGGCATGCCGCACATCCTCATGCGTTCATACACCACGCCCTCGGTCATCGAGGCGCGCCGGTCGGTATGTTGGTCGCTGCTGTTCATCCTGCTGCTGTATTTCATGGCGCCAGCGCTGGCCTTGCTGGTGAAGTACGAGGTCTATACGCAGGTGGTGGGTTCCAGCTTTCTCAGCCTGCCCAATTGGGTGCACGCCTGGAGCGCGGTCGATACCAACCTGCTGGACGTCACGGACCTCAACCGCGATGGCATCGTGCAACTGAGCGAGATCAGCATGGGCGCCGACGTGGTGGTGCTGGCGATGCCGGAGATCGGCGGGCTGCCCTACGTGATTTCGGGCCTGGTGGCGGCGGGCGGGCTGGCCGCCGCGCTGTCGACGGCCGATGGCCTGTTGCTGACCCTGTCCAACTCCCTGTCCCACGACATGTGGTACCGGATGGTGTCGCCGCGCATGTCGGCGGCGCGACGCGTGATGGTCTCCAAGATCCTGTTGCTGGTGGTGGCGTTCGGCGCGGCCTGGGTGGCGGCGCGCAAGCCGGCGGACATTCTCTTCATGGTGTCGGCCGCATTCTCGTTCGCCGCCTCGTCCTTCTTCCCCGCGCTGGTCATGGGCGTGTTCTGGCGGCGCGCCAATAAATGGGGAGCGACCTTCGGCATGGCGGTGGGGCTGGCGGTTACTTTCGCCTATATGACGCATACGCACCCCTGGCTGCGCGAATGGGTGCTGGGCGTGTCCCGCGCCCAGCCGGTGGACCTGTGGTGGGGCATCCAGCCGATCGCGGCGGGCGTGTTCGGGGCGCCGGTGGCCTTCCTGACCATCATCGTCGTGTCCCTGCTGACCCCCGCGCCGGACCGGGCAACGCTGGCCCTGGTGGATTACCTGCGCAATCCGGGATCGTCCCGGGGCGACGCCTATGGGGCGGAGCAGGCGCCCCCGCGCTGAGCGGCCGGGTTCGCGCGGGCGGCCCGAGCCGCGTACGGCAGCGCCTGGCGCGCGGTCCGCCGGCAGCCCCGGGCGCCTGGCCAGGCCGCCGTCAAGCGGCGCGTCAGCCGATATACGGCGACGCCGCCTAGGCCGTCAATGCGAGACGGATTTCGAGAACACGTTCATCACCACCACGCCGGCGATGATGAGGCCGATGCCGATCAGCGCCGGGGTGTCCAGGTGCTGCTTGAACAGCACCGCGCCCACGATGGAGATCAGCACGATGCCGACGCCGGACCAGATCGCGTACGCGATGCCCACCGGGATCTCGCGCAAAGTCAGCGACAGGAAATAGAACGAGACCAGGTAGCCGAACACCGTGGCGAGGGACGGCATCAGGCGGGTGAAGCCTTCGGACCCCTTGAGCGCGCTCGTCGCGAAGATCTCCGCGATGATCGCCACGCCCAGATAAAGCCATTTCATTTGCGGGACCCTTCCGATTGCCGCAGAAGCACCAGCAGGGCGCCCGCGCCGCCTTCGCGCTCGGGCGCTTCGGAAAACGCCAGCACGTCGTTCTTCTGGACGAGCCAGGTGCGCGCCTTGTCCTTCAGGACCGGTTCCAGCCCCTGCGAGCCGTAGCCCTTGCCGTGCACGATGCGCACGCAGCGGATGCCGTGCTCGAGGCATTCATCCAGGAACGACAGCAATGCGTGGCGGGCCTGCTCCACGCGCAGCCCGTGCAGGTCCAGCTCGGCGCCGGCGCGCCATTGGCCGCGGCGCAGATTGCGCGCGGTGTCGGGGGCGGCGTCGCTGCGCACGAAGGCGGTGCCGCCTTCCGACAGCAGGTGCGTGATTTCCCCGCCGTCGGAGACGCCCGCGTCCGCGCGGGAGGGCGTTTCGCCCAGCGCGTTGGCGCGGCGCAACGCTGGCGAGGGCTGCGGCGCCGGCTTGTGCTCCACGCGGGCGGATTGCTTGAGCGGCGTGACCGATTGCATGCTGCGCTTGAACGCCGCCATCGCGTCCACGGGGGCGGCCTCGGCCTTGCGGACCGCCGCCACCCGGGACGCGAGCGCGGCGCGCTCGCGCTCTTCCTGGAGGTCTTTCTTCAGGCGTTTCAGGTCGGCCAGGCCGACCTTATTGCCCCGCATTCTCCAGCCACCGTTGTGCGTCCAGCGCGGCCATGCAGCCCGTGCCGGCGCTGGTGATGGCCTGGCGGTAGACGTGGTCCTGGACGTCGCCGGCGGCGAACACGCCCGGGACGGAGGTCATCGTGGCCATGCCGGACAGGCCGCTCTTGGTGACGATGTAGCCGTCCTTCATTTCGAGCTGGCCCTGGAAGATCTCGGTGTTGGGCTGGTGGCCGATGGCGATGAACGCGCCGGTGGCCGCCATGTCCTCGGTGACGCCGGTGTCCACGTGGCGTACGCGCACGCCGGTAACGCCGCTGTCGTCGCCCAGCACTTCTTCCAGCGTATGGAACAGCTTGAGTTCCATGTTGCCGTTCTCGACCTTGCTCATCAGCTTGTCGACCAGGATGGGTTCCGCGCGGAACTTGTCGCGGCGGTGGATCAGGGTGACCTTGCGGCAGATGTTGGACAGGTACAGGGCCTCTTCCACGGCGGTGTTGCCGCCGCCCACCACGACCACGTCCTGGTTGCGGTAGAAGAAGCCGTCGCAGGTGGCGCAGCCCGACACGCCGCGGCCCATGAAGGATTGTTCGGAGGGCAGGCCCAGGTACTTGGCCGAGGCGCCGGTGGCGATGATCAGGGCGTCGCAGGTATAGACCTTGCCGGTGTCGCCCGTCAGGGTGAACGGACGCTTGGACAGGTCCACCTTGGCGATGTGGTCGAACAGCATCTCGGTGTTGAAGCGCTCGGCGTGCTTCTGGAAGCGCTGCATCAGGTCCGGACCCTGCACGCCGTCCGCGTCCGCCGGCCAATTGTCGACGTCCGTGGTGGTCATGAGCTGGCCGCCTTGGGCCAGACCTGTAACAAGAACGGGGCTCAGATTGGCGCGTGCCGCATAGACGGCCGCCGTGTAACCGGCGGGGCCGGAACCGAGTATCAAAACTTTAGCGTGCGTAGGCGTGGACATGGGCGGGTATCTTTAGGTTAACGCCCAATTATAATGAGCCGCATGCCGCGTATCTCGACTGCTTCTCCGCGCGCCTCGCGCAATACCCGAAACGGGCCCTCGCCCCTGCAGACGCGTCTTTCCGCGTTGCTGCGCGAAGCCCGCTGGATCCTCTTCGCCGCGCTGGCGGCGTGGCTCACCCTGGTGCTCGCCACCTGGAGCCCGTCCGACCCAGGTTGGTCGCACTCCGTCCCCGCCGGGGCCATCCACAACCGTGGCGGCACCCTGGGCGCCTACCTGGCGGACATTCTCCTCTATCTGTTCGGCTTTTCCGCCTGGTGGTGGGTCGTCCTGCTGCTGCACCGCGTGCGCGCGGGGTACCGCCGCCTGGCCAGCCATTTGCGCGTTACGAATGGTAAGCAACCGGAAGTGCTGCCCCGCGTCCACTGGGAAGAGGGCATCGGCTTTTTCCTGCTGCTGGTCGGTTCCCTGGGCATGGAAGCCCTGCGCCTGGCCAGCCGGGGCACGCACCTGCCGGGAGCCTCGGAAAGCGCCAGCGGCGCGGGCGGCGTCATCGGCCAGACCCTGGCCGACCTGATCGGCCGCAGCATCGGCTTCACCGGCAGCACGCTGGCATTCCTCGTCATGGTGGCGATCGGCCTGAGCCTGTTCTTCTCGTTCTCGTGGCTGTCCGTCGCCGAACGGGTCGGTTCGTGGCTGGAAGGCCTGGTGCGCCGCATCCGCAATTCCTACGCCGCCCGCGAAGACCGCAAGGTCGGCGAGGTGGCCAAGGCCGTGCGCACCGAACAGGTCGTGGCCAAGCAGGAAAAGCTGGTCCACGAGCAGCCGGTGCGGATCGAGCCCGCCATTACCGTGGTGCCCAAGTCCGAACGCGTCGAAAAGGAAAAGCAGCAGTCGCTGTTCTTCGCGCCCTCGGGCGGCGCCGAAGGCGACCTGCCGGCCATCAGTCTGCTGGATCCGCCGCAGGCCAATCAGGAAACGGTGTCGGCCGAGACCATCGAATTCACCTCGCGCCTGATCGAAAAGAAACTGGCCGACTTCGGCGTGTCCGTCACGGTGGTGGCGGCGCAGGCCGGACCGGTCATCACGCGGTACGAAATCGAGCCGGCCACCGGCGTGAAGGGCAGCCAGATCGTCAACCTGGCCAAGGACCTGGCGCGGGCGCTGAGCCTGGTCAGCATCCGCGTGGTGGAGACCATTCCCGGCAAGAACCTGATGGGCCTGGAATTGCCGAACCCGCGCCGCCAGATGGTGCGCCTGTCCGAGATCCTGGGTTCGCAGACCTATCATGCCAGCCATTCCGTCGTGACGATGGCGCTGGGCAAGGACATCGCCGGCAACCCGGTGGTGGCCGACCTGGCCAAGATGCCCCACCTGCTGGTGGCGGGCACGACCGGTTCGGGCAAATCGGTCGGGATCAACGCCATGATCCTGTCGCTGCTGTACAAGGCGGACGCGTCCCACACGCGCCTGATCCTGATCGATCCGAAGATGCTGGAAATGAGCGTCTACGAGGGGATTCCGCACCTGCTCGCGCCCGTCGTCACGGACATGCGCCAGGCGTCCAACGCGCTGAACTGGTGCGTGGGCGAAATGGAAAAGCGCTACCGCCTGATGAGCAAGATGGGCGTGCGCAACCTGGCGGGCTACAACACCAAGATCCGCGACGCGATCAAGCGCGAAGAGCCGATCCCCAATCCGTTCTCGCTGACTCCCGACGAGCCCGAACCCCTGGCGCCGCTGCCCACCATCGTGGTGGTCATCGACGAACTGGCCGACCTGATGATGGTCGTGGGCAAGAAGATCGAAGAGCTGATCGCCCGCCTGGCACAGAAGGCGCGCGCCGCAGGCATCCACCTGATCCTGGCCACCCAGCGCCCCAGCGTGGACGTCATCACCGGCCTGATCAAGGCAAACATCCCGACGCGCATCGCGTTCCAGGTGTCATCCAAGATCGACTCGCGCACCATTCTTGACCAGATGGGGGCGGAAACCCTGCTGGGCCAGGGCGACATGCTCTACATGCCGCCGGGCACCGGCCTGCCGGTGCGCGTGCACGGCGCCTTCGTGAACGACGACGAAGTGCACCGCGTGGTGGAGAGCCTGAAGGCGCAGGGCGAGCCCAATTACATCGAAGGCCTGTTGGAAGGCGGCCTGGACGGAGACGGCGAAGGCGCCAGCAGCGTCACCGGCATTGGTGGCGACGCCGAATCCGATCCGATGTACGACCAGGCCTGCGAAGTGGTGCTCAAGCATCGCCGCGCGTCCATTTCGCTGGTGCAGCGCCACCTGCGGATTGGTTACAACCGTGCGGCGCGGTTACTGGAGCAGATGGAGCAATCGGGTATGGTGTCGGCGATGCAGTCCAATGGTAACCGCGAGATCCTCGTTCCCGCGGCAGCCGCCCGAGAGGAAGCCTGATGAAGACGTTTCGCCGACTGGCCGCCGTCGCGGCCCTGGCCCTGGCGCCCGCCATGGCGCTGGCAGCCAGCGCGCAGGAGCAATTGCGCGCCTTCGTGGCCACGGTCACGGCCGCCACCGGTTCGTTCTCGCAGTACACGGTGAACAACCAGGGCCGCACGCAGCCGGCCCAGACCGGCGTGTTTTCGTTCCAGCGCCCCGGCAAGTTCAAGTGGGAGGTGCAAAAGCCCTATGAGCAGCTGGTCATTTCCGACGGCCGCAAGGTGTTCCAGTTCGATCCCGACCTGGCCCAGGTGACCGAGCGCAAGGTGGACGCCGCCATCGGCACTTCGCCCGCCGCCATTCTGTTCGGTTCGGGCTCGCTCGAACAGTCGTTCGACGTGTCGGCCCTGCCGGCCAAGGACGGTGTCGAATGGCTGCGCGCCAAGCCGCGCACCGCGGACGCGGGCTTCTCGCGGGTGGACATCGGCATGAAAGACAACCTGCCCGTGCGCGTGGAGCTGCTGGATTCGTTCGGCCAGACAACCCGCGTAGACCTGTCCGGCATCTCCGCCAATCCGCGGCTTCCCGCCAAGGAATTCGAATTCGTCGCGCCCAAGGGCGTCGACGTGGTGAAGATGTAGCAAGCGCCTTGCCCATGGTGTCAGACACCTGAAACCTCGGGCAGCTCGCCCACGTCAGTGGGCGCGGCGTGGGGGCTCCGCCCCGCCGCCGGGCCGTCCCAAGGCGGGGCAGCCCCCTTGGGGGCAGCTCGCCCACGTCAGTGGGCGCGGCGTGGGGGCGCCGGCCCGCCGCCGGGCCGTCCCAAGGCGGGGCAGCCCCCTTGGGGGGCAGCTCGCCCACGTCAGTGGGCGCGGCGTGGGGGCGCCGGCCCGCCGTCGGGCCGTCCCAAGGCGGGCCAGCCCCCTTCGGGGGCAGCTAGCCCACGTCAGTGGGCGCGGCGTGGGGGCGCCGGCCCGCCGTCGGGCCGTCCCAAGGCGGGCCAGCCCCCTTGGGGGGCAGCTAGCCCACGTCAGTGGGCGCGGCGTGGGGGCGCCGGCCCGCCGCCGGGCCGTCCCAAGGCGGGGCAGCCCCCTTGGGGGGCAGCTCGCCCACGTCAGTGGGCGCGGCGTGGGGGCTCCGCCCCGCCGCCGGGCCGTCCCAAGGCGGGCCAGCCCCCTTGGGGGGCAGCTAGCCCACGTCAGTGGGCGCGGCGTGGGGGCGCCGGCCCGCCGCCGGGCCGTCCC
>Ga0182738_1000044_pt1 | contig 248390 bp, 179 predicted proteins | sample eDN5th30CBELigMG_FD_128876 | JGI IMG/M metagenome (GOLD analysis project Ga0182738, IMG submission 128876) | Enriched Miracle-Growth compost microbial communities from Emeryville, California, USA - eDNA 5th pass 30_C BE-Lig MG (version 2)... ...
CCGGAAAGAGTCACCGGCTCGATGCAACCCGTCCTGTTCTCGATGACCGATCTTGCCCCGCGGATTGGGAGGTCATCCGTTCCGGCAGCGTTCGACGCGGGCACTGGAAAGAGCCACCGGCTCTCATTCTCCCTGCAATGTCAGCACCAGTCGTCGCGGGCTGGCGTGATTGCGATGTTCGCACAGATACAGGCCCTGCCAGGTGCCCAGCATCAGCCGCCCGTCCGATACCGGCACGCTCAGGGCGTTGCCGAGCAGCGACGACTTCACATGCGCCGGCATGTCATCCGGGCCTTCGCAGGTATGCACATAGGGGAAGTCCTCCGGAGCAATCGCATTGAGGGACGATTCCAGATCGCGCGGCACGTCCGGGTCGGCATTTTCATTGATGGTTAGCGAAGCCGAGGTGTGCTGAATAAAGATGTGCAGAATTCCGACTTTGAACGTGGACAACTCCGGCAGCGCCTGAATCACATCGTGCCTGATCAGGTGAAATCCGCGACGAGCGGCCGGAAGCGTGATCGAACGTTGAATCCAGGGCATGATGTCAATTTTCGGCCTGCGGCAGGCCACCTGTCAAAGGGAGAGTCAGCAAATAAGGGGGGAAGACGGGTCGATCTGATCGATCCGGGAACAGGCAACACGCATCAGCAGGCCTGCTTCCCCGCACGACTGGCCACGGCCCGGCAGCATGTGCTGCCCGAAACAGATCCGCTTCAGGGCCAGGCCTGCACAGGACATGATTATGCTCGCTCCGGTCAGGCATCGGCCGCTGCCGATGAGGCCGGAACGTCGCAGAGGAAAAGTGGAACGGGCAGGAAATGAGCTTCCCTGTTTCCCGGCCGGCGGTCGGTCGCGTCTGAGTGCCGGAAGACTATACTATCGCAACGGCCGGACGTTGTCTTGTGGAAGACAGGTCCTGCCGTGTCAGGCGGAAGCAAGACTGCCTGGGATTCATCATCGCGAAGGACCGTCAGGCATGTCGCAACTGCCGACCGAGCAGGCACTGGAAGAGCAGTTCTTCCCTACCAATGCGGCCTTGCTGCGCCGCTGGTGCCCCTGGCTGCGCCTGTTCCGTGGATTTCGCATGGCGATCGACTATCGCCGCATGCTGCTAGCCCTGCCGGCTATTCTGCTCTGGTCGGCCGGGGATATGTTTCTTCTGCAGAATTTCGGGGGGGATACCGACCCGTTCGCACTGCAGTCCGCACTGGGCAGATCGATGATCGAATGGCCCGGGGCGTCGCAGGCCCTGAACTTCGATGGACTCAAGACTTCGCGTGAGCTTCTCAGCCATCCGGCGACTGTCATTTATTATGCGCTGTCGGTCTCCGGGGAGATGCTGATTCCCCTGCGCAAAATGGTCAGCAGTGCCTGGGGGCTGATCTTTCCGGTTGCCAGCGGGGCACACTGGCTGTATTTCGCCCTGACCACCTGCTGGGGACTGCTGATCTGCAATCTGTTCGGGGGGGCCATCTGCCGGATGGCGGCAGTCGATTTTGCGGCCCAGCAGGAAATGTCGGCCCTGGCGGCGCTGCGGTTTTCGGCACGCCGGCTGATTTCCTATTTCGGGGCTCCCCTGATTGCGCTGATCGGGCTGGGAGTCTGCTGGATTCCCAATCTGCTGGCCGGACTGATCAGCTGGATTCCAGGCATCGGAATGGTGCTGTTGAGCGTCTTCTGGTTCCTGCCGCTGATTTCCGGCGGACTGATGGCTCTGATCGTGGCCGGAGTCTCGGCCGGGTGGCCCCTGATGATTGCCGCCATCAGTGCAGAATGCAGCGATGCCTTCGATGGGCTCAGCCGGTCCTACAGTTATCTGTTCAATCAGCTCTGGTATGCCTTCGGGCTGGTTCTGCTGGCCACAGTCTATGGCGGTCTGGCCCTGTTTCTGGTGCAGTTGCTGCTGGGACTGGCTCTGCAGCTGACCGAAATTTCGGTGGGTGTGTCCGTCACGGGACTGTCCGATACGAATCTGCCAGGAGTCCGGGTGCCGATGGACATGCCGGAAGTCGCCCACTCCACATTTGCGCTCTGGACCTATGTGGTGCGTGCTGTTCCGGCAGGTTTCGTGTTCAGCTTCTTCTGGACCATGACCACGCTGATTTACTTTCTGCTGCGTCTGCGGGACGACGCGACCCCGCTGTCGGAGCTGGCCGGGGTGACCCCTCCCGCCTCAGGACTGCCGATTGTCGGTATGCCGGCAGCCACGCTGCGGGAACAGGAACTGGCGCTTCACCCGAAAAATGAATTCTGACGCATCTTCTTTTGTTTCAGGAGATTGCGAGAAAATCAGCGGGGGATTCCGCTTTTTTTTGAGTAAGTCGCATCAATTCCCGACGATACTTGGGTAGAGAGCAGGCAGACCGGCAAAACCGGTGATGCACTGCCCTGTTTCCCGGGGAGGGGGGCCTCCGAGACGTTCGTATCTGGTCTGGCCATCGAGCATGACGTCGGCAATCGAATCGGAATACGAAGCATTTCTCGGGCTGTTCGCAGCTCATCGGGACAGGGTGTTTGCCTTCATCTTTTCGCTGCTGCCGAATCACGCGGATGCGGAAGATGTGTTTCAGCGGTGCAGCCTGCTGCTCTGGCGGAAGTTCAGCGAGTACGACCGGGAGCGAAGTTTTCTGTCCTGGGCCTGCGGCATCGCTTTTTACGAGGTACGCAACTTTGTCCGCTCGACCCAGCGCGACCGGATGCAGTTCGACACCGCCTTGATGGCACAATTGTCTGACCATCGGTTGAAGCAGCTGGATCGGAAGCGGGAGCACCTGGATGCCTTGAAGAGTTGTCTGGATTCCCTGCAGCCTCGCGAGCGGGAACTGGTGCAGCAGGCCTATCTGGGGGAAGCCACCCTGAAGGACTTCGCCCAGACGACCGGGCAGGCGCTCCAGACCCTGTACAACCGAGTGGCACGCCTGCGGCGAATCCTGTTCGAATGTGTACGACGCAAACTGGCTGCAGAATAAATACGAACCAAGCGGAAGCGGTCAGGCAGCATTGATCATGGCGATCCTGTTGATGGATGTGAGGAAGCGGCAGTAGAATATGTCTTCGACGTCATCTCATTCTGAATTGTTATCGCTGCTGGATGCCGCGCTGGCGGAAACGCTGACGCCGGCCCAGCATGAGCGGTTGCAATCACTGCTTCGTGACGATGCAGGGGCGCAGACAGACTATTTCGACTATCTGGACGTGCATCTGGGGTTGAAGCAACTGGTTCTCTCGGCCGACTCTGAAGCCGGAGAACCATCATTGGCAGCCGGTCTCCCCTGCGGACAGGCGATCCCGGAACTGGCGACTTCATCGCTGGCTCATCGGGTCAGCCGTCGCGGCTGGGGGGCTGTTGCGGCGCTGGGGCTGGCCGTCGCCCTGACCGGCACCTTCATGGCAGGTTCTCTGTGCTGGCGGGGAGACGCGGCCGGGACGCAGCCTGTTGTCGCCACCGCGAGTCAGACGGGAACCAGCCCGGAAAAGATTGCCGTCCGCCTGTCCCAGATGTCGAAGGCGGAATTCTTCGGGGAGCTGATTCCTCCCATCGCCTCAGAGCTGACGCCTCATCACAGTTATGCCCTGATCAAGGGGACTGTGGAGCTGACCTATCCCAGTGGGGCGCAGGCAACGATTCAGGCTCCGGCAGTCTTTTCGATCGATTCTCCGGAAAGCCTGCGGCTGAAGATCGGCGGATGTTCGGTGCATGCGCCGGATGGGGCGCAGGGATTTCAGGTGATGACTCCCCGTTCGCAGATCGTGGATCTGGGGACCCGTTTCTTCGTGGGAGTCGACGATCTCGGACAGTCCGAACTGCAGGTGATCGAAGGGGCCGCCCGACTGCAGACCCAGGATTCCGGGCAGGACGTCGAAAAAACGCTGCTGGCCGGAGAAGCACTGCGGGACCAGACCACCGTGCGCGGCACGCAGGCAATTCAGTTCGATGCCGGACGGTATATCTCCCGGTTGCCGGACCGCGTGATTTCCTACGAGGCCTCGTCGGATCAGCCGGGTGGCCCGGTGCGGGATCTGCGTTCGGTGACGGTGCAGCGCGGCGGCAAGTCTTTCTGTTATGCGGCAGAAGACCTGATCGGCATTGAGGTCCTGCATTTCGCAGGTTCAGAAAGCAACCGCAACGTCGCCTGGATGGGGGAGTTTCCCAGCCGTCCGGCCGAGACACTGGAACGGGACTTCGCACTCAACACCGGGTTGCTGAATCCGGGGGGCCGAACTGCCGAAGAACGAAACAGGCCTGTGCCGGATGATTTTCGGACCCGGCCGGGAATCGCATTCCGTTTCCGTCAGCCGGTGATCAACGGCCCCGGACCGGATGTCGTGCTGTTCGAGCTTCAGTCTCCGGTCTATCCCATCGAAGGCGACCGGTTTCGAGTGGGACCGCTCGCAGCCGATGCGACGCTGCACGATCATCTGGTGACCTGCTTTGACATCACACTGCGCAGTCGCAATGCGATGATGGTGCAGCCGTTCCAGCTCAGTCATCTTTCGCGGGTTCCGCAGTCGCTGGAAGAGCTGAGCCATCCGGACCAGGAACTGCAGACACATTTTTCCCTGGACTTTTCCGCCCTGGCGGTCGGAATTGACCTGTCGGATCTGGGATATTCCGAGAATGCCGCCGTGACCGGCCTGTTCATCGAGGATGCCCATGATGATGACAATATTGTCGACCCGGTGCTGATTGGGGGGTTCCCCTGGTCAGCGACGCCCGGGAAGGATGTCCGCTAGACGTGACCTGTTCTGATCCGCAGTCCCTGCGGTGTTGACTTTGATTTGCGTGGCAACATGAAACTCATTCCAATGCAGAACGCATCTCTTCCGACAATGGCCGGCTCTTTCGGCAGAATCCGGTTCAGCCTGTTCTGGCTGGCGGGAATCTGCAGTCTGCTCAGCCTGCAGCAGTCGTCTCAGGGACAGGCAGACGAAACGATTTCGGCCGAGCAGGTGCAGTTTTTTGAATCGCAGGTGCGTCCCCTGCTGATTCAGCACTGCCAGAAGTGTCACGGTCCGGATCAGCAGAAGGGGGACCTGCGTCTCGATTCCCGCGCTCACGTGATGCTGGGGGGAGAATCTGGCCCGGCAATCGAACCTGGCAAGCCGAACGACAGCCTGCTGATTCAGGCGGTGCGTTATGAATCTTTCGAAATGCCTCCCCAAAAGAAGCTTTCGGACAAAGAGATCGAAATTCTGACCAAATGGGTGGCCCTGGGGGCTCCCTGGCCGGGAGATGATGGAAAGATCGCCAAACGGGATCCCGGGGCGAAGTTCACCGACGACGATCGCAACTGGTGGGCCTTTCAGCCGGTGAAAAGTCCTGTCCCTCCACAGGCGGCCGGGGCAGGCTGGGCCCACAATGAAATCGACCAGTTCATTGCCGCCAGACTGCAGGCCGAACAGCTGACTCCGGCTCCGGAAGCAGACCGCATCTCACTGGTGCGCCGGGTGTATTTTGACGTTGTCGGATTGCCTCCAACCCCCGAGCAGGTCAGCCAGTTTGTGAACGATCCAGCCCCCGATGCCTATGAGCGGCTGGTCGATCAACTGCTGGCCAGTCCGGAATATGGAGAACGCTGGGCCCGGCACTGGCTCGATCTGGTGCGCTACGCCGACTCGGACGGATATCGAGCCGATGGATATCGCTCGGATGCCTGGCGCTATCGGGATTATGTCATCGAGTCCCTGAACAGCGACATGCCTTATGACCGCTTTGTGCAGGAGCAGATTGCCGGCGATGAAATGTTTCCCGGCGATGCGCAGGCCCTGGTGGCAACGGGCTATCTCCGCCACGGGATCTACGAATACAACGCCCGCGATGTGCGTGGACAGTGGGAAAACATTCTGAATGAAATCACCGATGCCACGGCGGACGTCTTCCTGGGCATGGGTTATCAGTGTGCCCGCTGCCATGATCACAAGTTTGATCCGATCCTGCAGAAAGATTACTTCCAGCTGCGGGCCTTCTTCGAGCCGTTGCTGCCCCGCAACGATCGTGTTGCCGCGACTCCCGAGCAGATTGCCGCGTATGAAAAACAGCAGGCCATCTATGAGGAGAAGACCAAAGATTTGCACGCCGAATTGGCGAAGCTGGAACAGAAGTATCGGGACCAGGGCGAAGAAGTCGCCGTGGAACGGTTCCCCGATGACATCAAGGCCATGATCCACAAAGATCCCAAGGACCGGCTTCCCCTGGAGGAGCAGCTGGTGCAACTGGCCTGGCGGCAGGTGTATTTCGAATATGACCGGATCGACAACCGGATCAAAGGCAAGGAAAAAGACCAGGTTCTGGCACTGCGGCGACAGCTGGCCGCTTTTGACAAAGACAAGCCGGAGCCGCTTCCCACACCGTTGACTGCCTGCGATGTCAGCTGCACGGCCCCGCCCACGATCATTCCGAAACGGAAGACGGAAGTGGGACCAGGCTTCCTGACCATTCTTGATCCCGCGCCGCCGGAGATCCACTCTCATCAGGGAGACCAGCCATCGACAGGTCGGCGCACCGCGCTGGCGCTGTGGATGACCCGGCCCGAAAATCCACTCACCACCCGGGTGATTGTGAATCGCCTGTGGCAGTCCCATTTCGGACGGGGGCTGGCCGCCAACTGCAGCGACTTTGGAAAGCTCGGGGCCGCCCCGACGCATCCTGAACTGCTGGACTGGCTGACGACCCGGTTCCTGGAGAACGGGTGGAAGTTCAAGAGTCTGCACCGGCTGATTCTCACCTCGGCCACCTACCGGCAATCGTCCCATCATCCACAACAGACAGTCTATCAGGTCAAGGACCCGTTCAATACCTGTTACTGGCGGGCGGAAACCCGGCGGCTGGATGCCGAACAGATCCGGGATGCCATCTTCGCCGTTTCCGGCCAGCTGGATTGGGAGCGCGGCGGACCTGGGGTGCTGGCTGACCGTCCCCGGCGTTCGATCTATACCCGGTTCATGCGGAACAGCCGCGATCCCCTGCTGGATGTGTTCGATCTGCCGCAGTTCTTTTCCAGCACAGGCAGCCGGGACACCACCACGACGCCGATTCAGTCGCTGCTGCTCATCAACAGCCAGACCATGCTGCGTCATGCAGGGATGCTCGCCCGGCATGTCTCGCAAGGGCAGACCAGTTCCGAAGCCGGCACTCCCTGTGTGGAAGAACTGTGGCGCTGGACTCTGGGGCGTGCTCCCCGTCCGGAAGAACTGCAGCTGGCAAAAGAGTTTCTGCAGAAGCAGGCCCAGTGCATCCGGCAAGGAGCGGCCAGCAATGAAATCCCGAACATCACGACCGGCAAGGTTCCGTATCGGGATGGACAGGCCGTGCTGTTTCAGCCGGAAGGAGAACAGGAACGGCTGGTTGTCGCGCATCATCCCCGACTGGATGTCGGCGACTTCACTGTGGAAGCCTATTTTCAGTTGCGGTCGGTCTATGACTCCGGATCGGTCCGGACACTGGCGTCCAAATGGTCTGGTGACCGCACAAAACCTGGCTGGGCCTTCGGGATCAGCGGCAAAGGCTCACGCCGCAAGCCTCAAACTCTGGTGATGCAGATCTGCGGGCACGGCAAGACCAATGAAATTGTGGAAGCCGCCATCTTTTCTGATCAGACCGTGGAGCTGAACAAGCCGTATTACGCCGCGGCCAGCGTGCAGCTGGCGACCGCCGACAAACCGGGCGAAATCCGCTTTTATCTCAAAGACCTGTCCAACGATGATGAACCGATGCAGAAGGCCACAATCCCCCTGCAGATCACGGGCGGTTTCGAGAATCGTGAACCGCTCAGTCTCGGATCGCGCGGGTTGAAGGACGGCCGGTTCCATGGCCTGATCGACGACATCCGCATCGTGCGTGATGATCTGCCCGTCGGACAGCTGCTGTATACACACGAAAAAATGCATCCCCTGACGGCCGGGCACTGGCAGTTCGAACCTGATCCAGGCGTCTTTCGCGACACCGGCGGCAACGGACTGCACATCCGCCCGGTCCAGAATGATCTGCAGCAGACCGATCCGGACGCCGCGGCATTTGTCGACCTGTGTCACATTCTGCTGAACTCCAATGAATTCCTGTACGTCGACTGACCATCTTCCGATGCGTCCAGACTCAGAAATCCCTGCAAACTGTTGAGGAAATCATGCAGCACATTTCCATTCCCCGAACACGGCGGGAATTCCTGACCCGGAGTGGAGCCGGGTTCGGGGCCGTGGCTCTGGCAGGCATGCAGGCCGAGCTGCTGAAGGCCGACGGGGCCGCTGCGGCCGCCAAAAATGTGGTGCCGCAGATTGCCCAGTTCGCTCCCCAGGCCAAGAGCGTGATCTTCCTGTTCATCGAAGGGGGCCCCAGCCACATCGACCTGCTGGACCCGAAGCCGGAACTCAACCGGCTGGCCGGGCAGCACCTGCCGGAAAGCTTCGGCACGGTCATCACGGCCATGGGAGAATTTCACGCTCCGCTGCTGGCCTCGAAACGGGCCTGGAAGCAGCATGGGGAATGCGGAACCTGGGTCTCGGACTGGCTGCCGTACACCGCGCAGTGCGTCGATGATATCGCCGTGATCCGTTCCTGCTGGTCCGACGGCATCAACCATTCGGCCGGGGTCTGCCAGATGAATACCTGCTCCATTCTGGGGGGCCGGCCTTCTCTGGGCAGCTGGGTCTCTTATGGACTGGGAACAGAGAACCAGAATCTGCCGGCCTTTGTGGTCATGCAGGATAACCGCAGCTCCGTGGTGAATGGACCGCGCAACTGGAGCGCCGGGTTCATGCCGGCCGTCTATCAGGGAATTCACCTGCAGGAAGGCACCCAGCCGATTCCCAACCTGAACACTCCCGAAGGCGTCACGGCCGCTGAACAGCAGGGAAAACTCGATCTGCTGGCGAGACTGAACAGCCAGTATGCCGGCAACCATGCCTATCAGACGGAACTGGATGCCCGCATCCGCAGTTATGAACTCGCTTTCCGCATGCAGGCCCAGGCACCCGAAGCGGTCGACCTGACACGGGAATCGGTCGAGACCGGAAAACTGTACGGGCTGGACCAGAAAGAGACCGAACCCTTTGGGCGGTTGTGCCTGCTCTCCCGTCGGCTGGTCGAACGAGGAGTCCGGTTCGTGCAGCTGTACCATGGAGCCGGAAGCAAATGGGACGCCCACAAGGGCATCGAGGCGAACCACAGCAAGCTGTGCAAGGCCATGGACCTGCCTGTGGCCGGCCTACTCAAAGACCTCAAGCAACGCGGCCTGCTGGACCAGACCCTGGTGGTCTGGGGAGGAGAGTTCGGGCGGACTCCCATGTCTGAACAGGGTGATGGACGCGATCACAACCCGACGGGATTCACCATGTGGATGGCCGGCGGAGGCGTGAAAGGGGGCCAGGTGATCGGGTCCACCGATGATCTGGGGCTGCGCGCGGTCGAAGACCGGCTGCATGTGCATGACCTGCATGCCAGCATTCTGCACCTGCTGGGGCTGTCCAACATGGACCTGACCTATTACCACAAAGGACGCCCGGAACGCCCGACCGTCAACGAAGGGGCCTTCTTCAAGAAGCTCGTGACGGGTTGAATCGCCTGCAGAAAATCGCGACACTCACTGGCACAGGCATCTGCTGCGTTTGAGCTGAAAACGACGCCCCAGCAGAACAGCTTGCTCCAGGGAGAGCCAAAGCATGTCGTGGATGATCAGAGGACTGCAGGTCGGAATTCTGTCATGGCTGGTCCTCTCCGGACAGGCGCAGGCCGCCGAACCGGTGGAGTTCAGTCTGAGCGGTGACTGGGAAATCACCGTCAAACTGCCGGCTGAAGAAAACCGGGCCGAAATCGTCCGCCAGGTTCAGGTCTTTGAACTTCCGGAAGTGGACCAGGTGGAGGCCGAACAACACAGCTCACTCCCGGTCTATAACCCGAAAGGGCCGGTCTACAAGCGCGGGGCACCACTCCTGCAGCTCAAAGCCCAGGAAGTGACCACGCCGTTTCTGCTGCTGGAAGACGGGTTTGCCGTCCGTTCCGGCCCGGAGGCCTCGTCGACAGAATTCGTCCGCGGTAAAGACTATGAACTGGCTCTGGACTGGGCGAATGTCGGCCGTCTGACGGAGGGCCGGATTCAGAAAGACCAGCCGGTCTATATCACCTACCGGCACGGCTGGCTGCGGCTCGATTCCATTGTGATGACCCAGAATGACAGGATCGAATACCGTGTCGGGGCGAATGCGGCCTCCAGCCCGGTTCCCCCTGCTCTCCAGGCCGGCGAAACGCTGCTCGGGCATGTCTGGCTGCCCGGCAAAATCGAACGCCTGACCGACGACAATTTGTTTCCTGTCCTCGAAACCCGCTATCCAGAGCCGCCGGCACAACATCCCAGCGCGGCCGAACGCTTCATCCCCCGCTCCCTGAAAAAGCTGCAGACCGGTGAGCCCCTGCGGATTCTGGCCTGGGGCGACAGCGTCACCGACGGAGCCTATCTGCCGGACCGTGACCGGAACCGCTGGCAAAACCAGTTCGTGACGAAACTTCGTGAACGCTTTCCCCAGGCAGACATTGAGCTGGTGACCGAAGCCTGGGGGGGACGCAACACGTCGAGTTATCTGGGAGTGCTGCCCGGCCAGCCACACAACTATCAGGAAACGGTTCTGAATGCCAAACCGGACCTGATCATTTCCGAATTCGTCAATGACGCCGGGCTCAAGCCGGATGCCGTCGAAGAGCGCTACAGCAGATTGCTGAAAGATTTTCAGGGCATCGGAGCAGAGTGGATCATTCTCACTCCGCATTACACCCGACCGGACTGGATGGGACTGAAACACGAACGCAATATCGATCACGATCCCCGCCCGTATGTGGCCGGACTTCGGGAATTCTCCGCCCGGCACAATGTGGCCCTGGCCGATGCCTCTGTGCGTTATGGGCGTCTGTGGCGGCAGGGAATTCCTTACAGCACACTGATGTCGAATTCCATCAATCACCCCAATCCCTGGGCCATGGGAATTTTCGCTGACGCCCTGATGGAACTGTTCCCGAAAAAATAACCATCCCATGGCTCGCATGGTGCGTGCAGACGCCGGGGTAGCGCCTGCCAGAGGAAACTGGCACTCTTGCAGCAGGCACCAGTGTGCTGCGGGAGCCCGGTCGGCTCCCCAACGGTGTGCTTCATGGCCGGTGTGCTTCATGGCCGGTGTGCTTCATGGCCGGTGTGCTTCATGGCCAGTGTGCTTCATGGCCAGTGTGCTTTACCGGGCAGTGTGCTTTACCGGTCGGCAGGGCGACTGCGATTGCTCCAGTGCCCGGAAGGGTCGGTCCCTTTCACCCAGACCCCCTTCTGGTTCCATTCCATGGCTGCGCGCACGTCCGCGGCGGCATAGCGAATGGTCAGGCCGCAGCGGCGGCGACTGCTGGTATTTGCTTCCGAACCATGCAGCAGCAGATCGGAATGCAGAGAGATCGCGCCTGCCTGCAGTTCGTCGTTGACAATCTCTCCGTACTGCTCAGGGTTGTCCACCGTCTGATTCAGCACGTTGTGATCTTCCGGACTGCTGGGGCGGAAAGTGAGATGTCCGACATGATGCGAGCCGGCAATAAACCGCATGCAGGCATTTTCACAGTCGGCATCATCAATGGCCAGCCAGGCCGTGACCGCCTTGGAAGGGGACAGCGGCCAGTAACTGGCATCCTGATGCCAGGCCACCGCCTTGCCGTCATGCGGCATTTTGCAGAAGAAGTGAGACCCCCAGCCGATCACATTGTCTCCCAGCAGATCGGACACGCAGTCGACAATCCGCCGGTCGGCCAGAATGTCATAGACCGGGCCATATTTCAGATGGGCCGAACTGATGGAATAGCTGTTTCCCCCGGCGGCAGTCACCCGGGCCAGCAGATCGTCAAAATATTCGCGGATCGCGACGATTTCCGACGGGCTGAAGACCGGAATCGGACGGATGAACCCGAGCTGATTAAAATGCTCGATCTGATCCGTCGTCAGGGCCGTCGGTTGGGAATTCCGGACTGGATGAAAACGCAGATCGCGGGGCAGACTGCTCAGGGCGTCCGCATCGGGAACCGCCTGAAAAACAGGTGTCGGCTGAGACATCATCGCGCTCCCGGAATCGTGAAGAACGTGATTGGCATGCGCCAGCCCTGCAGGTCAGGACGCGCAGGCGCTGGCAGGAAACAACAGGGAAATCTTACCAGCACGCAGCCGGATCTGGAACCTCCGGCAATCTGTCACCTCCGGCAATCTGGAACCGGCGGCAATCTGGCCAGGGACCGCCGGCTGTTCTCTTTGGGGAGCGGTTTCGTTTCATGAAACTTCGCTCCCACAGGGCGGAACGCGGACCCTGCGGGAGTCAGCCGTTCGCGCCCCGGCACCCCGGCCCTGACGGAGCCCCTGTCAGGATGCGCCGTTCTCATCGCGGCGGCGGGGACGTTGATACCGGGGCTGTCCATGCCAGCCCAGTTTGCGGTGCAGCGTGCCATAAAAGCTGTGCCCTTTCAGTTTGACCAGCTGAAATGTCACCGGAGCGGCGCGAACCAGTACTTCGTCTCCGGCCGTGAAGGGAACCTTAATCTGGCCATCCACAACCAGCATCACCCCCGGGGCCGCTTGATCGGCCGTCATCAGATACTGGGCCCCGGCCCGATCGATGATCGGACGGACGGTCAGGGTGTGCGGGCAGATCGGAGTGACGACGAAGGCTTTCAGATCCTGCCGGAGAATCGGCCCGCCGGCAGACAGATTGTGGGCGGTCGAACCGACCGGCGTACTGATGATCAGTCCATCCCCGCTGAATGTCGTGACGGTTTCCCCGTCGATCGACAGCTGAATATCGATCAGCTGCAGCGAGGCCCCGGACAGAATCGCGACTTCGTTCAGTCCCAGATAACAGTCTGTCACGCCGTCGGCACGTTTGTGAACACATTCAAACATCAGATGGGAGACAATTTCGAACTGCCGGGACTGCAGGTCAGGAATCAGTTCCCGAAATGCGGCCGGAGAAAGATCAGCCAGAAATCCGAGTCGTCCCAGATTCACTCCTAGAATGGGAATCTGTGTGCGGCCGAAGCTGCGGCAGGCCCGCAAAATGGCTCCGTCTCCTCCCAGAACCACGGCCAGGTCGGCGTCGGTCGATCGGGCAGGTTCATCGTTCAGAATCACCTCGGACACAATGATCTCGGAGTTCCCTGACAGTTCACGCCGAAGTTCTTCGAGCGCTGCCTGAATCTGGGTGTGGTGATCGCGTCCGATCAGAATGATTTTCAGAGGAGTCACGGCGTGGGTGTGCCTTGTTGAGAGCATGTTTGAAATGGCCTTCGCATCGCACAGGCGATCCACAGGGGGGCAGTCCTTGGTCGAATGGGTTCCGGTTGCCTGCAGACCGCAGAGCAGGCTGCCGGAACGCCAGGCTCCGGAAGACTGTTCCGCAGGAAATGCTCACCGGTTTATTCTTCAAGAATTCGCGAGGAAAGCCAGCCTGTCGCGTTCTGAAGTCCCTGGTTCCATCAGGGTCCCCAGGCTGTGCCGGACCGGAGAATCCTGGTTTTCAGATCGATTTGCGGCCTGTTCGGATGCGTTCAAGTCCCGTGGTCATGCAAGGTTCCGGGGGGATGTCCCGGTCCTGCCCAGCCGTTCGGATGTCCAGACAGGGCATGCCCCTGTCTGCAGGAAACCGCATTCTGCAGGATGTGCCGATTGCCGAGCGGCGCTTCCTTTCTGTATCCTGCAAGGGTTTCAGGAATAGCGGGATTCTCCGGTCCCTTCCCTGAAATCAGGGGTTTGACATTTCAGACCTGTGGATGTGCCACGCAGTGAATGGGAGTTTTGTGTCCACCGCCGCTGTCGCAACGTCGAGCTATCAGAGAGATCCTGAAGTGCAGCTGATGCTGCGCGTCCGGAACGGGGATCAGACTGCATTCACACAACTGGTGGCACGCTATCAGGACCGGCTGGTCGGGATTTTCACCAACATGTTCCGGGACTCCGCTCTGGCGGAAGACCTGGCGCAGGAAGTGTTCCTGCGGATTTACCGGGCTCGGAACGGTTACGAACCGACAGCCAAGTTTTCGACCTGGGTGTTCCAGATCGCCAACAATCTGGCCAGCAATTCGCGCCGGACAAAAGGCCGGAAACGGGAAGTGCAGTTTCAACCGTCAATGTCCGGCTCCCAGCCGCTTGCCGCGGGAGAACAGCTTGTCGCCGATCGTTCGGCTCTCATGCCCACGCGCCGTCTGGATTCGGAAGAAACCCGGGAACGGGTGATGGCCGCCATGGAATCACTCAACGAACGTCAGCGCATGGCCATTCTGCTGCACAAATTCGAAGGCATGAGTTACGCCGAGATCGGGGCGATCATGGAACTGACCCCGCAGGCGGTGAAATCATTACTCTCACGCGCACGCGATCATTTGCGAAGTATCCTCGAAGGTTTCATTCAATAAGCCGCCGAAAATTCGGAGTTCCCTGAATAACACCTGTTCCGACCTGTTCGCCCTCTTCAGAAATCAAGGACAGCACAACATTCTGCTGCCGCGAAACGGCAAAACGCTGAGATCCTTTTTCATTTCGCCAGTGTCGTAAGAATTCGACTGTTATGGCCAAGCTGACCCGGCTCAATACCGAAGATCGCGAGAATCTGGCCGCCTATCTGGATGGCGAGCTGGACGAGAATTCTACGCGCCGGATTGAATCGATTCTGACCAGCAGTGAAGTGGCCCGGAATGATGTGGATGTGCTCGCCCGGACGTACGATCTGCTCGATCTGCTCCCCCGTCCGAAAGCGGCTGGCGATTTTACCGAACGGACCATTGCGACAGCCAAGCTGGAGCATTACCGCAAGCCGCTGGCCCAGCAGCCCTGGTTCCGGCTGGCACGCCGGGGAGCGGTGCTGTCTGTCTGGACGCTGGCCATGCTGATTGCCGGAGCCTGTGGTTATGCACTGGCACAGCGCGGATTCCGCAGTTCCGACGACCTGCTGCTCGAAAAGCTGCCGCTGATTCAGAATCTGGATATGTATGAGGAAGTGCAGAGTACGGAGTTTCTGAATCAGCTGTCCGGTCAAAAGGCCCTGCTGCAGGAAATTCAGCGGAGTGACCAGAAGTGAAGCCGAACTCGATTCGTCTCTGGCTGATCGCGTCCACGCTGGCGGGGGTCGGGCTGGCTCCTTTTCTGGCGCAGGGAAATCCCCGGCAGCGGGAGCTCAAGCGCGAGCATGCCGCCGCGATTTCACGCCTGTCGGAAACACAACGGGAACGGGTGCTGCGCAATTTCGCCACCTGGCAGACTCTCTCGCCGGAAAAGCAGCAGGGACTGGAACAGCTGCATCAGGATCTGATGAACGATCAGCGTCTGCGGGGAGGCGAACTCTATCAGCTGATGCTCGATTATCATGCCTGGCTGCGCACACTCGAACCGCATCAGCGTGACCTGCTGGCTAATGCCACCGACATTCCTCACCGGCTCTCGCTGATGCGTGAAATCGCCCGCCGGCAGCGCGAGCAGACCGCCGGACGCAATATGCCCCCCATCGGGCCCGGCGGCAGCGATCGGCAGGTCGACATTCCTGAGGCCATGGATGAAAAAAATCTCTCTGCGGTCATTCAGGCCCTGCAGCGGCATGCCGCCAATCGCCTGACGGCAGAACAACTGGATGAACTTCAGAAACTGCAGGGTCTGAAGCATGCGGTCCGACTGCTGGAACTGCTCAAAGAATTCGGGACCGGGGTGAATCCCCAGCCTCTGCTCGAAAATCCTCCCCGCGAGTTTCAGCAGGTCGCCAGCGAAATTGATCAGGTGGCGACCGATCCACGACTGCAGGAATTCGTGACTCACGGTCCGCCGCTTCCCGGAGGGGGTGGTTCCGGCAGCGAAAGCCAGAATCACCGTCAGGCCTCCCCGGAAGCCCGGCGTCTGGCGCTGGCGCTGATGCTGTCGCTGCAGGTCGAACTGTTCAAGCAGCGCCGGGCCGTGGAATCGACAGTCGACTCGCAGAAGCTCACCGAATTTCTGAATACCCTGCCCCCTGATGAACAGAATGCCCTGCTGAGTCTGGAAGCCTCCGACTTTCAGACCGATCTGCGACTGCAGTATCTGGATGCCCATGGGATGGCGGATCTGCCTTCCATGAGAAAGCTGGGGGATCTGTTTTTTGGTGCCCGCTGGCGCATGCGTTCCAATGACCGCCGCTTCGAAGGGGGACGTTCGCGACGGCCGGATGACCGCAGTTTTGGCGATCCGGGCGGCCCGCCTCCCCGGCGCGGCTTTGGGCCGCCGCCTGATGGTCCTTTCGGACCTTCTCCGGATGAAGGTCCTTTGGGGCCGCCTTCCGAGCTTGATTCCTCCAGGCCGGCTTCTTCACCGGCAGAGCCAACGCCAGCCGCTCCGCCGGCCCCGGTCACAACACCAACACCAGTCCCGGCTTCCTGAAGCCGCGCTTCACTGTCCGTTCTGCTGGCCATGTCCAGCCTGCCGACAGGCCGAGAACGCCTGCAGCAGAGCATCGATTCCGCAGTCCTGGACCGCATAACTTAAAGACACCCGCAGCCGTGAGGTTCCCTTTGGGACAGTGGGCGGACGGATGCCTGCGACCAGAATCCCCTGCTCTTCAAGCTGCCGTGCCAGCTGCATGGTCTCTGCTTCCGATCCAATGATGACCGGCACCACAGGGCCAACCGTCGCAGGGGGAATGTTCCAGCCGTCCGCACGCAGTGTCGAAATGACATGCGCGGAGGCCCTGGCAAGCCAGTCGCGACGCTCCGGTTCTGTCCGGATCAGATCGATGGCCGCGCAGCCTGCTGCACAGACCGGTAGAGACAGGCCGGTCGAAAACATATGAGTCCGGGCCGAGTTCCACAGCCAGTCAATCAGTGTGGCCGATCCGCAGACAAAGCCTCCCTGCAATCCGACTGCTTTGCTGAGCGTGCCGATGGAGATGACCCGGTCATGTGGAAGATCCAACGCACTCAGCAGCCCTGCCCCGGTCTCTCCGAACACACCGGTGGCGTGAGCTTCGTCCACAATCAACTGGGCCTCCAGATCATCAGCGATCTGCAGCAGTTCAGCGAGCGGGGCGTGATCACCATCCATGCTGAAAACGGACTCGGTAACGATGAATGTGCGTCGATAACCGGCCTGCTGCGACAGAATGCGCCGGCAGGCGGCCGCATCGGCATGGGGATAGACCTGAAACCGTGCGCGTGACAGCCGGCAGCCATCGATCAGGCTGGCATGATTCAGGCGGTCGCACAGAATCAGATCGTCTGGCCCTGCCAGGGCGCACAGCGTGCCGACATTGGCGGCATATCCGCTCGGAAACAGCAGGGCCGCCGGAGTCTGTTTCAAAATGGCCAGTCGGGCCGTCAGTTCCGCATGCCAGGGGGTATACCCTGAAACCAGCACGCTGGCCCGGGCTCCCAGACCGGCCTGGGAGATGGCCGCTTCCGCAGCGGTGATCAGCGACGGATGATCGGCCAGCCCCAGATAATCATTGCCTGCAAAGTTCCAGCATTCCCGGGCATCGATCTGGCAATGCCCGCCGGGACAGGGAAGAACCAGTCGGGAATGGCGGTGCTGCCCGGCCTGCTTCAGGCTCTCCAGCTGCGCAGCCAGTTGCTGCTCCAGTGTTGATGGCACGGCATTCATGGGATTTCAAGCCATCGCGGCGACGGATGTTTCCTCGATCGAGAACCAGACCGGCAGACCCCGGCAAGTTCCGGCTGGTTCTCTTCCGGACGGAATGGTTGCGGTTGAAACCAGGAACGTGCGAGTTTCCTGCTGATACATTGCTCGCCGCATGGCAGAAGGAAGCCCATGCGGAAGTGAACGCTCTAATTCAGACGAATTTCATGCTTGCTCAGGCGTTCAAAACCATGCGAGGTGATCAGGTAATTGTGTTCAATCCGCATGCCGCCGACACCATCCAGATAGGCCCCTGGCTCCAGAGTGATGACGTTTCCGGATTCGAGCGTGTCGGAGCTGAGAGGAACGAGGATCGGTGGCTCAGGATGGGCCAGGCCGATGCCGTGTCCGGCATGATGAGGAAACAGTTCTGGCTTTCCGGCTTCGTGGAACGGGCTGCAGACCGCCTGGTAAACCTCTGCGGCACTGGTGCCGGCGCGGAGTGTGCTTTCTCCTTTTTTCATGGCGGACTGGCAAAGCATCAGCAGTTCGTCCACCTGCGCAGACGGCTTGCCGATGCAGATGGTGTTGGTGAAATCGCTGCGGTAGCCATCGAGCGTGACGGAGAAGTCGAGAATGAACAGGTCTCCCTGCTGCAGTCTCCGGCCTTCATCTTTGGGGAGTCCTCCCTGTCGGGGAGCTTCCGGCGGGCAGGCCCGGAAGTCGCCATAGACAATGGCCGGCCGCCCGGCCGCTTCGAGGGCGGCGCGATGGACTTCACGATAGATGGCAAATTCGCTCAATCCTTCGTCGGCAATTTCCAGCAGGCGGGCCTGTCCGGCATTTCCGGCGCGCATGCACTGCCGCAGCAGTTCAATTTCGTCGGGATCTTTCCGGCGGCGCAGCAGACGCAGCATTGATCCCAGATCGACAAACGGGCTCGCCCCCGGCTCCTGATGGACCGAAAACTCATAATCATCCGGATGCAGCAGCGCCACGGCCCCGGTCGGCAGCCATTCGGCTTCCAGCAGGCCCTTGCGGCCATGGAACTGTGAGGCCACGTCTCCCAGCGCGCGAAACAGGGCATGATCCCGGTTCGAAACCGAATGCTTGTGGTCGTACCAGTTCACCACCGCGGTTCGGTTGACATACGGTTCATGCACGGCCGAGGCGATGGTGAAGTTGTCCCCCATCAGCGTGGCCGGACCTTCGCGTTCGAGCAGCAGAAACGCCCGTTCCCCTCCGGAAAATCCCAGTGGCTGAACCCAGAAGTTGGACAGATACTGCACATGCCGGGGATCCGCGATGAGCAGCCATTCGATGGATTCCGGCACCATCTCCCACAATCGCTGACGACGTGCCAGGCAACCTTCCTGTGTGAGCATCGACGGGTCCTTTTCGTTGTCTGCTGGCCTGCAGGAAACAGCAGGCGTTTCAAGAGCCCTGATTTTCTCTCAGCGCGTCTCAGAGCAGAAAATCAGCGGCCGAAGGGATTGGTGAGTGTGTCATTCCCGGCGGCCGGCATACCGGGGTGCGGCTCATTCTAATGCAGGGGGAAAGTGAGCGCCCTGTCCGGAATGCCTGATTTTGGCCGCGAGCGGCGAATTCCTGAAAAGAAACTGTCGAAACGCCCCGGTGAATCGAAATTGACACGGCCAAGGTGTGTTCAAATGGATGGCAAGAAGTCAGGTTGATGTCTTTGCTTCCGGCGTCACGGAGACGGGTGGAAAATTACAACACTCATTCCGGAAACGCTTTGTGGCAATTCGGCACATCCTGCCGAAGTCTGGCCGCCCATTTGCTTTTTTCTTCTGGCATGAAACACGGACTCGCCAGACACCTCAACTCAAAGTGACCTGACGTCTGGCGAGTCCACCAGGTCAATCGGCAAGAAGACGAACAGGGAGAAAATCATGAAGAAGTTCATTCTGACTGCGGTCGCGGTGATGGGAACCTCGGTGTTGATGGCTGGAGCAGCCCAGGCTGGCGGCTGGGGATATGGCGGAGGCTATTCTCATCATGGTCCAGTCGGCGGGTATGGCATGGGATATGGCGGAGGATACGGTGGAGGGTACTACGGCCGGCCCGGTTATCGTCCTCCGGTCTATCGGGGAGGCTATGGCGTCCCGATTTATCGGCCGGCACCGGTGGTTGTGGCTCCGGCCTATCCGTATCCCGCGTATTATGGAACGAGCTTTGGGATCAGCACGCCCAACTTTGGCCTGTTCATCAACAAGTAAGGGGCATGAGTGAGAGTTCCATGCCGCGCGGCCCGGAAATGGACGTCAAAACCCATCGCGCATTTCATCATCGTTCCGGCAGCTTACACCTGACAGGCGACGGAGTTTTACTCTGCCGCCTGTTTGTGTTGGGAAGCGGTGCGGTGGTCACCAGCATCTGGGAAGTGAGGCGGTTATTTCCCGGCACCGGCGGAGAGAGCCTGTTGCACGCGGGTTGTGATCTCGCGCATCAGTTCCTCCGGCAGCGGCCCGCGCGAGGCAGCGGCCACATTTTCCTGCAGGTGGCCCGGCTGGCAGGTACCGCCAATCACGCAATGACAATCCGGATGAGTGAGTGTCGCCCGCAGAATCAGTTCGGCGCGTGTCATTTCAGGCGGCAGGATTTCATCGAGGCGGGCGGCGTTCCAGACATCGTTGAGCTTCGGACGCTGAATTTCAGCATCCGGTCCCCCCTGGGCAATTCCCCCGCGCACAATGATTCCGGCTCCGGTTCGGGCAGCCTGAGTCATCAGCTCAGCGTGCTCCGGGGCCAGGCAGGAATAGGGAATCTGAAACGTGTCAAACACCCCCAGGGCTATCAGTCCCGGCAGGTCCGGCAAGGCACTGGAGACTCCCAGGCAGCGAATGACTCCCTGTTCACGAAAACTCAGCAGCTGATCGATGAGTCCTGCGCGCTGCAGGGTCTCGGCGGTGCCGCCATGAAACTGCAGAATGTCGATCATTTCGGTGCGCAGCCGTTGCAGGCTGGCATCGAGATTCCGCCGGATGACATCGCAGGTCCAGGTGTGCCGGAGTTCAAGATGATCGGCATGCTGAACGGGATCGCAGCCACATTTGGTGGCCAGGATGAATTCCGATCGCCGACCTGCCAGGAATCGCCCGATGCGTTCTTCACTGATTCCGTAATCCGGCGCGGTATCGATCAGGTTGATGCCGGAATCGAGGACTGCATTCAGAATGGATTCGGCCACGGCATCACTGGCCACGCGGATCCCCCAGGTGGCAGGACCGCGAAGCCCCATGCTTCCATAGCCCAGCTGTGAAACATTCAGCCCGGTGCGGCCAAGTTTTCTCTGAGGGAGCATGCCTCACCTGTGATGCTGAAGAACAGGGGTCAGATTGAAGGCACTTCTCCGGTCCGAACAGGAACAGCGCGGTCGGCAGGCCCCCATATCAACCACACAAGTTTCATCACCGGTTCAGTCACCAGCGATGCCTGCCAGAGCCTCCTGCTCTCCCACCATCTCACGGGTGACGATGCCGAATCGCAGGGGCCCTATGCCAGGTCGCGGTCTTCGAACAACAGAAAACCGACCATGATCATTGCGGCGACATAGGCCAGGCAATAGAGCCCGGCCAGACCGATGTATTCCGGCGGAATGGATTTGCCTGTCGACACCGCCGCCGACATGTTGAAGTTTTCCAGCCCGGGAAGAATAGTGGCACACAACCGTGCAAAGAATCTGACAAACACATTCTGCACGTTCGAAAGCACCAGAACCGGCGTCAGGTGACCAATCACAAATACGGCAAAGCAGGTCAGCACGTTCATCAGCATGGGAACCCGGGTCGAAATCGCCACGCTGACGGCTGTCATCACGGCCACTTCCATGGCGATCAGGGTCAGGCCCGGCAGAATCGAACGGGCGACCTCGAAGTAGACCCGGTTCAGGTAAGGCACCTGAAACGGCAGGCTGCCAACCGTGCGGAAATACAGCAGCGGCGTCTGCTCCTGCGCGGATTCCTTCTGGTCATAATGGAATTTGTAGTAGGTCAGGCAGAAGAACACGACTCCCAGAATGGCAATCATGATCAGCGCGGTCTGGAAGATGCCGATGTACTTTCCAAACACGAACTGCCGGCGGTTGATCGGCTTGGAGAGCAGAGTCATGGCCGTTTTGCCTTCGATTTCATCTGCCACGCTGACGCTGGCCGTCCAGACACACAGCAGCAGGGAGCAGATCAGAACCGTGGCCAGACCGCAGTCGATGTACATTTTGGTATCATCGCCGAGCGAGAAGAACGGCACCCAGACATTCATTGTGATGACCGCCAGTCCGATGGCGAGCATGAGCAGAAACACCGGCTGCCGGATCGACTCTTTGGTGGTCGCCCGCGCAATGACCCCGGACCGGGTGGCATAATTCAGCAGCAACAGCAGCGGAATGAAGACGGCATAGCCGATCGTCAGCGCGGTATAGGGAAGATGAATGGCTTCTTCAGCTTGTGCCTGAGCCAGCACCGTCAATGCGTTCATCATCCGGTCAGTCCTCAATCATCTCGTCGGCTGAAACTTGTTTCCGGACAGGAGGTTCCAGTCCGGGATGAAACGTCCCATGCGGAAGGGCACGACTCGCTCACCTGCTGTCAGGCAATACGGAATCCTGCCAGGGCAGACCATTTCCTGATCGTCGCTCCACTGTACTCTGCAGGCAGGAAACGATCAAATGACGGAACGTCAGGCCGGTGACCCGCCGGTCGATTGCGATCAGGATCATCCCCAAGGCCTGTCGGTGCCTGTTATGATGGAAAATTCTCCAGAACCTGTTGTCCCTGCAAGCTTTGAGGAGCTGGTGCAGCTGCGCCGGCAGTGGATTCAGGATTCTCTGGTCCCCTGGTGCCGCGCCGCCCGTCGCATTGAACTGCTGCAGGCGGAACAGGAATGGGTCGATCTGGCTGGCCGGCCAACCCCTGGGGCGACACTGTGGCTCTGGGCCTGGCAGCGTTTTCCGCAGCTGTGCGTCGAAGGGCTGACGACCATCAATGAAACCTGCCAGGTTCAGGTGCGTCTGCAGTCCGGCGAGACCGCGCAGGGGTTCCCGGATGCACGCAACTCTCAGCGTGGACAGCTGATCCTGCTCTGCCCGGACAACCGTGTTGCCGGCCCGTTTTCCATCGATGACATCGTCGCGGTGGAGCAGGTGCCAGACAATCTGGCGAGGGAATGCCCCGCCCATGATCCATTGGCAGACTGTGATCTGTCGGGATGACCAGCTATTCTCGGCGCTCCGAGCAAAAAGTTCCGCGCGATTCTGGGCCTGCCCTTCCTCGCTGCAGAGACCGGCTGGCCAGATTCCAGAGGAACAGAAGAAAACAGGTGATGACGTCTGCACTCGGCCAGTCTCGAGCAGATTGCTCTCGCCTGGGCCCGCGCAGCAGGCGTTTCACTTGAGGAAACGCAACTCGCCGCGTAGCGGAGCGCGGCCCATGCGGGATGATGACGCTCCAGCCTGAATGCAGACAGATTGCCGGTGCGGTCCATCCTTGAATCTCCGCGAATTCGACACGTCCAGACTGAAACAATGGAGACGGTTGGCATGAAGATCCCGGCCCCCAATCTGCCCTGGACTGCTCCCCCAGGGGCCGTTCGGCTCTGGACCATTCTGGCCTGGGGATGCCTGTCGATCGGCGGGAGTCTGAATCTGAATTCTGCCCGGGCGCAGGACACTGCTCCGGCGGCACTTTCCCCGGAACAGGCGGCGGCAGACCCGGATTACTCGATTCAGGGCGAATATCTCTCCACGGAAGCGGCTGCTGAACAGAAAGGGGTGCAGGTTGCCGCTCGGGGAGGCGGGTTGTTTCGCATGGTGATTTATTCCGGCGGACTGCCTGGAGCCGGCTGGGACCGCAAGGCTCCCCAGGTCATGGAAGAAGAAGATGCGGAGTCCGTTCAGGATCTGCTGAAAAGCTTGAAGGTCTCCAAAACCAGCCGCGTCAGCCCGACACTCTCGGCTGTGCCTCCTGCCGGAGCCGTGGTGCTGTTCGATGGCACGGCAGAGTCGCTGGCCCGGAACTGGAAACCGGGGGCCCGGCAGACCGCAGCCGGAACGTTGCAGGCCGGCGCGACCACACAACAGGAATTCACCGATTACAGCCTGCATCTGGAATTCCGCACTCCTTACATGCCGACCACACGGGGGCAGGCACGCGGAAACAGCGGAGTTTATCAGCAGGGGCGTTACGAGACTCAGGTGCTCGATTCCTTCGCGCTGCCGGTTTCGGACCAGGATTGCGGGGCCATCTACAAGGTGCGCGCCCCGACCGAAAATCTGTGCCTGCCTCCCCTGACATGGCAGACCTATGACATTGATTTCACGGCTCCCCGGTTCGATCAGACAGGGGAGCCGACTGCTGCAGGCCGCCTGACGGTCCGGCTGAATGGAATTGTCGTGCAGCGTGAAGTTCCGGTGCAGACCCCCACCGGGGGGGCATTGAGTTCGACCGCTGGTCCGACAGGTCCGATCTTTCTGCAGAACCATGGAAATCCGGTAGAGTACCGGAACATCTGGCTGATGCCGCGGAATGCAGATCAGGAAGCACGTCGCCCGCGCATTCCCGGATATGAACGCTTTCATGCGCTGGCGGAATCGTCGTTTGAAGGGGGCGTGCTGCTGATGGGTGAACTGGGCTGTGTGCATTGCCACAAAGCCTCGGATGTGCAGCAGGCCAGTCTGCTTTCGAAGCAGGCTCCGATTCTGACAGAGGTTGGCAACCGTGTGCGCCCGGAATGGATCGCTCGATTTCTGGCCGATCCCCATGGCGTCAAGCCGGGAACCACGATGCCGAATCTGCTGGCCGGCAAGAATGAGTCAGAACGTCTGGCGGCTGCCGAAGCCTTGTCTCATTTTCTGGCGGCCACAGGCTCGCTGCGGGAATCCAATCCGTCTCCCCGTCTGGTGCAGACCGGTGAGACGTTGTTCAATGAAGTCGGCTGCGTGATCTGCCACGCCCCGGAAAAGAATGCGGAAGTGGCCCAGTCCACTTCCGTGCCGCTGTCGAACCTGGCCGACAAGTATTCCATTCCCTCGCTGATGCAGTTTCTGAAAGATCCCCTGGCAGTGCGGCCGTCCGGGCGCATGCCGTCGCTGCATCTCGAAAAGAACCAGCCAGAACAGATCGCCCATTACCTGCTTCGGCAGGGGCTGGAACCGGTGGCCCCGAATGTGCGGTACAAAGTCTATACCGGACGCTGGAACGAGCTGCCGAACTTCGACGAACTGCAGCCGGTCAAAGAAGGAGTCTGCGTCGGCTTCGATCTGTCGGTGGCCGGAAAGTCGGACAACTTTGGAATTCGCTTTGAGGCCTTTCTTCCAGATCAGCAGCGCGGGGCTTATGTCTTCGCCCTGGGATCAGACGACGGCGCGCGTCTGTTTCTCGACGGAGAACCGGTGCTCGATACCGACGGCATTCATCCGGTGCAGATGCGGGAACGGACGGCCCGGTTTGAAGAACAGCCGGTCCATACCATTCGCGTCGATTACTTCGAAGCGACCGGCGGAGAAGACCTGATTGTCATGCTGGGGAAACAGGGGGCTCCGCTGGAACATCTGGCTCCCCTGCTGGTGCCAGACCGTCCGCAGCCGGCTGCCCCGCAAAAGTCAGACTCCGTTCGCCCAGCCAAAGTGATCTTCAAGCCGCATCCAGAACTGGTGGCCGAAGGCCGCAGACTGTTCATCTCGCTCGGATGTGCCAACTGCCATGAGCTGAAAGAGAAAGGACAGCTGCTGAAGTCGACACGAAATGCTCCCCCGCTTGCGGCCCTGCAGGGTTCCGCCGGATGCCTGTCGGCCACCGCGCCGCCGGCCGGAGTGCCGCAATATGATCTCACCAGCGGGCAGCGCAAAAACCTGGAGCTGGCGCTGGTTCAGGACTGGCCGGCCTCGCCTGACCCGGAAGTGGTGATCGGGCGCACCCTGACCGCCATGAACTGTTATGCCTGCCATGAACGGCACGGCATCGGCGGGCCGGAAACCGCCCGCAATGAACTGTTTCAGTCGACACAGCCGGAAATGGGAGACGAAGGCCGCCTTCCCCCGACGCTCAATGGCGTCGGCGACAAACTGCAGACCGACTGGCTCAAGAAGGTTCTGGACCAGGGAGCCCGGCAGCGGCCCTATATGCTGACCCGCATGCCGCGCTTCGGGGGCCGGAACATCGGTCATCTGGCTCAGGCCTGGATTGCCCGCGACCGCCGCGGCGATGCAACGCTGGCCCAGTTCGACGAACCGGTGCTGCGCGTGAAATCGACCGGCCGGCAGCTTGTCGGCAATGGCGGGCTGGCCTGCATCAAATGCCATACGTTTGGAGACAAAAAGTCGACCGGCATTCAGGCCATTTCACTCACCGGAATGACGGCGCGACTGCGTCCGGAGTGGTTCCTGCGCTATGTGCAGAATCCGACGCAGTATCGTCCGGGAACGCGAATGCCGACCGGCTTTCCTGACGGACAGGCCGTGGTGAAGGATGTGTACCATGGCAATCCGAATCAGCAGATCTCGGCCATCTGGACTTATCTCAGTGATGGAGATCAGGCTGGACTGCCGGAAGGTCTGGTGGCCGAGCTGATCGAACTGAAGCCTGTTCAGACGCCGATCATCTATCGCAATTTCATCGAAGGGGTCTCTCCGCGGGCGATTGCGGTCGGATACCCGGAAAAAGCCCATCTCGCCTGGGATGCCAATGAATTCTGCCTGAAAATGATCTGGCACGACCGCTTTCTGGATGCGTCCATGCACTGGACCGGGCGGGGGACCGGAAATCAGTCTCCGCTGGGTGACCATCTCCTCACCCTGGAGCCGGCATTTTCCTGGGCCGTTTTGAAGACGCCGGACCAACCCTGGCCACAAGAAACATTGCGAGGCCAGTCAGGCTACCAGTTCCTGGGTTATCAGCTGGACGCGCATCAGCGGCCGGCGTTTCGCTATCGGACTCCTTTTGGAATCGTAACCGACAAGCCGGAACCTCTTGCACGCAATGCTCACGAAGGCATGTTTCATCGGGTGCTGACTCTGGAACCGCTTCCGGCAGCAGGTACCACTGCATCTGCTGATTCGTCTGCCGCCCCCGCTGGTCAACTGATGTTCCGCGCGGCCACAGGCAAGACTATTCATCCAGAGGGGGATCGGTTCCTGGTCGACGGAACCCTGAACGTGCGTGTGACCGGAGGCGAGGCCACCCTGCGCAGCAGTCAGGAGCATCAGGAACTGCTGGTCAACATCCCGTTGCCCGTCACATCTCCAGTGACCATGACACAGGACCTGGAGTGGTGACCTGTGAATCGATGACAGAAGGTGAAACGGATTTCCCCCGCTCGTCGAATTGCTCCCCGCAGAGAGCGCAGCCCCGAGGGAAGTGAACCATTTCAACTTGCCCGGGGACGGGAAAGGACCGCGAACTGGTACGGTTCCAGTTCGAGTTCCTGTACGGCCGTGATGATCTTTCCGGAGACCAGATCGACCACGTTTTTGCGCAGTCCCAGCAGCCGGAGATGCCGGCCTTCCAGCTTTTGAACATGCTCGGACACATTGGCCAGGCACAGAACGCTGTATTCGTTGTTGGTCCGGAAATAGCCGAAGATACTCTTGTTCCCCGTATCGACAAACTCGGTTTCGGCATTACTGAAGGCAACATGCTGCTGCCGCAATTGAATCAGGCGGAGCAGTCCCTGATGCACCCGTCCTGTCACGGTGGTGCTGTCGTTGCGCTGTTCGGCGCGATCCCAGTCGAATCGTCCCCGATGCAGCCAGCGGGTGTCCCCCACCCGTTCAGGGTATGAGGAATAGTTGTAATCATTGAGTGTGGCGATTTCGTCTCCCAGATACAGCAGGGGGATGCCGCCGATGGTCATGATGACTCCATGAACCAGCATCATGCGATCAATCGCGAGCTGAATGAGCGCCGGGTCATTCTTTTCGAGTCCGACCTCGAGGCCGCACAATGAAGCGCAGGTGCCGGAGACGCGGGCATCGCCGGTCACCCGGTCTTCCTGAAAGGGAAGTCCCCGGGCGAAGCTCCCTTTGAACTGTCCGGTATAAAACTGCGTCAGAAACCGGCGATGCTGTTTCGGATCAAACCCGGCCAGCTCTACATCATCGTTCGAGAACGCCCAGCCGATATCATCGTGGCAGCGCACATAGTTTACCCAGTCGCAGTCCGGTGGAATCTGAAAGCGGCGCTGCATGGCAGACTTCAGCAGAGTGACTTCGCGCGTGGCGAGCGAATTCCACAGAACGGCCATCAGCTGTGGATTGTAGGAGAGCTGGCACTCGTGCCCGCCGATGTATTTGTGAACTTCATCGGGATGCACAATCGCTTCGGACTTGAACAGCATGGCCGGCGCGGCGATGCGAACCAGCGAGTTGTAGGCCTGAATGATCCAGTGGGCTTCCGGCAGATTCTGGCAATCCGTGCCCAGCTTTTTCCACAGAAAGGCCACCGCGTCCAGGCGCAGCACTTCGATTCCCTGATTGGCCAGGAACAGCATTTCATCGAGCATCCGGTTGAAGACGGCCGGATTTTCGTAATTGAGATCCCATTGATAATTGTGAAAGGTCGTCCAGACCCATTTGCCGATCCGGCTGCGATAGGTGAATGAGCCAGGGTGTTCGTCCGGAAAAATCTCAGGCAGCGTTTTTTCATAGTCATCCGGCAGGGTCCGGTCCGGGAACATCCGGTAGAATTCCTGATATTCCTTGTTTCCGGCCAGGGCCTGAATGGCCCATTCGTGTTCATCCGAGGTGTGATTGAAGACAAAGTCGATCACCAGGGAAATACCATGGCGGCGCAGCTCTGTGGCCAGTTGGGCCAGATCCTGCATGGTCCCCAGCTCTGTCTGAATTTCGCGATAGCTGCTCACGGCATAGCCGCCGTCATTGTCTCCGGCCGGCACGCGAAATGGCGGCATCAGATGCAGATACGTGATGCCCAGTTCCTTCAGATAGGGAATTTTGTCCCGCATTCCCTGCAGGTTTTCGGCAAACAGATCGACATAACACATCGCTCCGACCATGCGGTTGGACATGAACCAGTACGGGTCGACTTCGCGCAGGGCATCGAGTGCCTTGAGTTCATCCGGCCGTTCCATCCAGGACTGGGCCGCGGAAGCCAGAATGCTTTCCAGGTGATAGAAGAAGTCATAGTGCCCGCCATACAGCGCATACAGCCGCTGAAACAGCACCGGAAATTCTTTTTTCAGACGCCGGGTGAACGTCTCCCACTGGGCCGGATCGATCTGCCGGGAAAAATGCTCTTCCAGTCGGGGCAGCAACCGGGCGAGTGTCTTCTTTTCGCGTTCCGGATTTTCCTCAATCGCTGAAGATGACAAAGAATCGCTCCGTTTTCAAAGTCCCTGATCTGGCCGGCAGGCCGGTAAGGCAGAATCATGATCCGTTCTGGGGCAGACTGTTCTGGGGCAGACTGTTCTGGGGCAGACTGTTCTGGCCCGGACACCGGCTCGCGTTTCCTGTTCTGAGAAAACATCACTCGTCCTGTGGAGAAAGGTACCCTATCCGGCATCAAGGTGGTTCATCCGGAATGTGGAGACCACACATCTTCTCTCAGGACGATGCCAGATTCTCCCGGACCCGGCGGGATGCACTGGTCTCTGGCTCTGTGCCGTTCGACAGCAGTCCGTAATGCTTCAGTCCTTCAATGATTCCTGCGGCATGCGGGGCCTTCGCAAAATAGACCCGATGCGAGGAATCCCGCAGCGGGGCCAGCTCGGCGGAATAATTGCCGACCACAATGCCGGCCGTGCGTCCGGTGAGCATGTCGAAATCGTTTCCCGAATCACCGGCCGTGGCAATGCGTTCCAGTGGGATGTCCCATTTCTGTGACAGATAGCGAACGGCTTTCCCTTTCGACGCCCGATGGCACAGAATGTCGACATAACAGTCGTGAGACAGCACCAGCGAATAAGCCGAACGGGTTTCATCCAGAGCCTGCCGGATCTGTTCTCCGGCTTCGGCCAGATCGAAAGACCGGTCGAAATCATAACTGATCTTGAATTCGCGCTGCGCCGTCGGTTCTGTCTGCAGGGTCAACCAGGGAAAGCGGTCCATGGCCTCGCGAATACGTTCGGGATGCCATTTGTGCCGCAGACGGGTCATCCAGCCCCGATCCGGAACCAGTGCCCGGCCATAATAAATCTCTGCCCCGACAGAAGAGACGATCACATCGATGTCGTTGATGTTGTGCTGCTCCAGAATTTCCTGCACCAGTTCCAGCGAGCGGCCGGAGGCGACCCCAAAGCCCAGGCGGCCTTTGCAGTCCTGCAGCAGTTGCAGAATGCGTTCCAGAGCCTCGTCATCCCCGAGCAGAGTCTGATCGATATCGGTCAGCAGAATGGCATCGACCCCTGAGAGCCGGATGCCGGGGGCAATCGTGCCGGCCACGGCTTTCGCTTTCACCGGGGTGGCGGCCACATCTTTCATGATGGACAGGTACCGGTCGCAATGCGATTCCCAGGTGTAATGGGCCGGAACGCGATTGATGCCGTTGTTCGAGAACTCCGTCCATTTCTCACTGTCCGTCAGCAGTGTCAGCATGGCCTGAGTCAGCGCCTGCTGGTCATTCACATCGATGATCAGCCCGCTTTCGCAGTTGCGGACAATATCCTGCGGGCCCCCGTTCCGGGTGCCGACGAACGGCAGACCTGTGGCCGAAGACTCGATAAACGTCAGGCCAAACAGTTCGACATAGGCTGTGTTGACGAAGATGCCCCGATGGGCGGCGGCAAACCGGTACAGCTCAGGCACGTCCAGCTCGGAATCATGCTGCTTGGGAATGGCCATCTTTCCATACAGGTCGTACCGGTCCATCATCAGCAGAATGTCGGTGAGCACCTGCCGTTCGTTGTCGGCCATGGACTCGATGTCTTTCCGGATTCCGGCAAAGATGGCCAGGTTGGCAATGGCCTGCAGCGGCCTGGACTCACCATAAGCCTGGATCAGGGCCTGAATGTTTTTTCGCCGGTCCGGGCGGCACAGCGCCAGCAGCAGTGGCTTTTCCGGGTCAAACAGAAATCGCTGCAGGGCCTGTTCGATCCGCATACGGGCCTGCTTGAATTCCTCGTCGATTCCCTGCGGGTTGAGCTGATACTCATAATACGGAAAGAATCGTCCCAGATCGGTTCCGGGCGGAAGGACTTCGATCCGGGTGTCTTCATCACGAAAATATTGTGCGTACCCGAGATCGCGTTCATGATTGGTGCTGCAGATCACCAGGTCGGCCGCGGCGAGACATTCCTGCTCTGCCTGAATGCGACGGTCAATGGCCAGCACCTCATTTGCCTGGTCATGACTCCACCCTTCGGAGAGCAGATACTCGAGCTTGGGTTTGCCCAGCGAATGGCCGGAGAACACAAACGGCACTCCCCAGGCCGAGGAGACTTCGCGCGCGACATATCCGGCATCGGCATAATGTCCATGCACGAATGCGGGGGTGCGACCGGACTTCTGGGTGAAGGCAATCAGACGGTCGACATATTCATCGAGAAAAGGCCAGAGCCGTTCTTTGCGCAGGTATCGTCCCCCTCCGCAGGGAAGGCGGACAATCCGGCAGTTTTCTCCCAGCGGTTCAATGGCCACGCCGTAATCGGCAGACACCCGGGAATCGCGGATGCGCCGCGTGAACAGATCGACCTGAGTGACTCCGGGAGAACTGGCCAGCTGCCTGGCCAGCTCAATCACGTAACGAACCTGGCCGCCGGTATCTGCATCGCGACCCATCTCGATATTCTGACCACGAACGAGGCCATGCAGACTGAGCATCTGCAGGTACATCTCATCTCCTGAATACGGGCCTGACACCGCATGTGCAGCTGACATGCCGATGCCGAAAATGGCCTGCCTGCATGGTCCTGATTTTCCCCTGCCGGGGACCAGGGAGACATGCCTTCGAATTCATGACTCTGGTGGAATGCACAGTCATTCTGTGCCCAGACCGATGGGGGCAACAGCCTGCTGACCAGGCGCGCCGGCATTCAAACAGGAATGCAAATCATGTGCCGCACAGGCGTCTGCCAGTCCTGTCCATAATGGGGGGCGGAACAGGCAATTGCTGCAGGCGACGGGAGGAAACTGTTCTGTTGCGATGACGGATGGAATTCCATCTCGAACCGCATTCCGCGGGCACGGGAAAGAGCAACGTGCTCTGCCGCAAGAGAACGAATGATGATGGACACAGCATAACAGGAACAGGGAGTGCCTCTCAACAGACCTTCCCGATTCGTTCGATTGATGACACGAATCGGCTGATCAGGCGAGCGATTCGGCGCGCTGGCCGATGAGCCGCCTGCGCCGGTGAGCGTTCGGCAGGCGTTGCGACTGATTCCGGCTCAGCACTGCCTGGAACAGGAGACCCCGCCGGAGCCCGCGGAGTGTTCAGTAACGGATGCGTCGACGCGACTGACAGGACCGGGCGCGGCGCATCACAACTCGAAACCATGCTGTGCGGAGAGTTCGCGGAATGCGGTTCTGGCATCCCCCGGGATTGCATTTCTGACCGGTCAAGTGGAACTGTCAGAAATGGCCTGTCAGACAGAATTCCTGCGGGATCAATCAGGGGAATGGAGCCGGCCGGCGTGGAGAAAAGGTTGATTCACATCCGGATCGGTGTACACTGATGGGACGGCCCACCCCGGTTCCAGTGACTGCTCAGGTGGTCACTCCAGCCTTGTCATGCCCGACGCAGGCATATCTTCAGAAGAGTATCGATTCCTCCGGCCTGCCGGCGAGATGCCGCTTCCTGGAATCTCAAGGACGTCGCGAAATGTTGCAAAAGCCCATTCTCTCCCTGAATCAAGTGCCGGGACTCTGGGGCGGATGTGCTGTCCTGATGCGTGCTGTCTTGCCGTGTGTCATCCTGCCGTGTGTCATCCTGGCAATGGCTGCGGTCTGTCAGGCCGAGACCAAAGGACAACCGGAAGCGGCGTTTCTGAAGTCGCACTGCTATGAATGTCACGACTCCAATACCCAGGAGGGAAGACTCGACCTGACCAAGGTCACCTTCAATCTCAATGACCCGCTGATGTTTGCGACCTGGGTCAAGGTGCATGACCGGGTGAAGGCCGGCGAAATGCCTCCGGAATCTCCCAGGCCTTCGGTGCGTGAACAGTCGGAATTTCTGCGGGCGCTGTCGGACAGACTGGCCACGGCCGACGCCGAAAGAATTCAGGACAGCGGGCGGTCGACCTGGCGCCGCATGAATCGCTATGAGTACGAAAATACCCTGCGCGATGTGCTGGGAGCCCCCTGGCTGCAGGTCCGGGACATTCTGCCGGAAGACGGCGAGTCTCACCGCTTCAACAAAATCGGTGATGCCCTGGATGTTTCGCATGTGCAGATGGCGCGTTATCTGGCAGCGGCCGACTATGCCCTGCGCGAAGTCGCCATGACCAGCGCGGCCCCGCCCTCTAAAACTCAGCGATATTATGCCCGCGACCAGCGCAGCTTCACCGGGCCGCTACGATTCAGTCAGTTCAACCGGTCACCGGAACGGTCGACCTTTCCGCTGCTGGGCAATACGGCCGATGTCGCCGTTCTGAATGATGAATCCCATCCGCTCTCTGTCGGGGACAAAAATCCGGAAGTCCGCGAACAGGAAGCGGTGGGAGTCGTGGCCAGCGCCTATGAGCCGCTGGAAGTGCATTTCAGTTCATTCCGCGCACCAGTCGCCGGGGAATACAAGCTGCGGCTGAATGTTTACACCTTCTGGGCCGCCCCATTGAGCGAGAAGCAGTGGTGGAGACCGGATCGGGAAAAAACTTCGGCCGGGCGGACTCATGAACCGGTCAGCCTGTATGCACAGCATCCTCCCCGCCTGCTGCGCAAGCTGGGAACTGTCGATGCTTCTCCGGAACCGTCCGTCGTGGAAATCACGGCCTGGCTCGCCAAAGGAGAGACCGTTCGTCCGGACCCGGCCCGACTGTTCCGTTCCCGTCCCCCCAGCTTTCACAATCCGCTGGCCACCAAAAAAGGTCAGCCGGGTGTCGCTTACAAATGGCTGGAAGTGGAAGGCCCACTTCCCAGCAAATCGCTGGCCGAAGGCCGGAAACTGCTGTTCGGAGACCTGCCGGTGAAAATCGCACCGGGCAACCAGATCGACGTCAAAGTTCCGGATGCCAAGGCCACTTCCCGGCAACTGATCACCAAATTTATTCGACGGGTGTACCGCCGTCCGGTCGATGCCGCCGACACGAAACGCTTCGTGGCCCTGGTGCATGAAGCCATTGACGCCGGAATCCCCTTCGGCGAAGCGATGATCGCCGGGTACTCGGCCATTCTGTGTTCTCCCGCATTCGTGACGCTGGAAGAACACCCGGGCCGGCTGGATGACTTTGCCCTGGCCTCGCGGCTTTCTTACTTCCTGTGGAATTCCGAACCTGATGAAACTCTGCTCAAGCTGGCGCAGAATGGTGAACTGAAAAATCCGACCGTGCTGCGCCGGCAGACGGAACGTCTGCTGGCCGATCCGAAGTCACAGCGTTTTGTGGCCGCCTTTCTCGATTACTGGCTCGACCTGCGAAAAGCCGATGACACCTCACCTGATGCCGGGCTGTATCCGGACTATTATCTGGACGACTATCTGGTGGAGTCGGCCGTGGATGAAACCCGGGCCTTCTTCACGGAATTGATCAAGGAGAACCTGCCGGTCCGCAATCTGGTCGCCTCGGATTTCGCCATGCTCAATGCGCGACTGGCCCAGCACTATGAGATTCCGAATGTGCAGGGCTCGGAAATTCGTCGGGTGAAGCTGCCGAAAGACAGTGTGCGCGGCGGACTGCTGACACAGGCCAGCGTATTGAAAGTGACAGCCAACGGCACAACCACCTCGCCGGTGCTGCGGGGAGTCTGGATCAATGAACGCATTCTGGGAGTTCTGATCCCGCCGCCGCCGCCGACAGTGTCGGCTGTGGAACCGGACACGCGCGGGGCGACCACGATTCGCGAACAACTGGAGAAGCATCGCAACGATGCCTCGTGCAATAAATGCCATGTGATCATCGATCCGTCCGGCTTTGCCCTGGAGAACTTTGATGTGCTGGGAGGCTTCCGCGAACGGTATCGGGCCGTCGATAGTGCCAAAAAGCCCAAGAAGATCGTGGGATATGGCCACAATGGCCAGCCGTTCGAGTTTTCCAACGGCCGAGTGGTCGATTCCGCCGGTTCTCTGCCCGATGGGCGCAAGTTTCGTGATATCCGTGAGTTGAAGCTACTGCTGGCGAAAGACGAACGGCAGCTGGCCAAGAATCTCGCAAGTCAGATGATTGTGTATGCCACGGGAGCGCCGATCAGATTCAATGACCGGGAAGAACTGGAATTCATGCTCGACAGCATTCAGTCTTCCAGCTTCGGCGTTCAAACTGTGATTCAGGAAGTTGTTCTGAGTAGAATGTTCCAGAACAAATAGCAGTGAAAGAGAATCGAATGAACCAGCCTGCTTCTGGCCCTTCCGTTGTCACCAGACGGTCCGTTTCCCGCCGACAGTTTCTGAAAGCCTCTGGCGTGGCGCTCGGGTTGCCGTTTCTCGATGCGATGATGCCGGCTTTGGCCCGTGCCGAAACCACGGCCGCTGTTCCGCGCCGCATGCTGGCGGTGTGCAACAATCTGGGCCTGCTGCCGGAAAAATTCTTTCCGGCAGCTGATTCCACAGGCCGGGGCTATCAGCTGTCGCCGTATCTGGAACTGATGAAGGCACACCGCGACGACTTCACCGTCTTCAGTGGTGTCTGGCATCCCGATGTGGATGGAGGACATCCGGCGGACAACTGCTTCCTGACGGCGGCCCCGCATCCCGGCAGCGGCGGCTTCCGTAATACAATTTCACTGGATCAGTATGCCGCAGAGCATATCGGTCACCTGACCCGGTTTCCATCGCTCACCCTGGGGGTGAATATGCGGCGCGGGCAGTGCAGCCTGTCATGGACCGGCGGCGGTGTGCTGATTCCCGCCGAAGAAAAACCGTCGGAAGTGTTTCGCCGACTGTTTCTGCAGGGTTCCAAGGTCGAAGTGGCCGCACAGGTGCGGAAGCTGAAGCTGGGCGAAAGCATCATGGATGCCCTGGCCGATCAGACGCACAGCCTGGAAAAGAACCTGGGAGCCCGCGACAAGGAACGTCTGGATCAGTACTTCACCGGGGTGCGCGATCTCGAAAAACGTCTCGCTTCCGCCCGGGAATGGGAAGGCAAGCCGAAGCCGAAGACCTCGGCCAAGGCTCCGGAAGATCCTGCGAATCCCCGGGAATACATGGAGAAGGCCCGCCTGATGTACGACATGGCACGACTGGCCTTTGAAACCGACTCCACCCGACTGGTGACGCTGATGCTCGACAGCGTGAATTCACCGGCCATTGAAGTGGAAGGTTCCGACATCAACGACGGCTATCACAGCCTGTCTCACCACGGCAAGAATCCGGAAAAACTCAAGCAGCTGGAAGCCATCGACAGCGGACACATGAAGCTGCTGAACACGCTGTTCACCGACCTGAAAGGAACAGCGGAAGGCGGGGCAAACCTGCTCGACCGGACGATGATTCTTTACGGCAGCAATCTGGGAAATGCCAATACGCACGTGACGACCAACCTGCCGATTCTGTTTGCCGGCGGGGGCTTCAAGCATGGTCAGCATCTGGCCTTTGACTCGAAGCGCAATTATCCCCTGCCGAACCTGTTCGTCAGCATGCTGCAGCGCATGGGCATCGAAGCCGACAAGTTTTCGACCAGCACCGGCACAATGCGCGGACTCGATATGGCTTAAGAGCCCCTGACGTCATCGATCCCGATCCGCTCGCGGCAAGAAAGGTCTCGTCAATCGAGAGGTTTTGTTCTCGGCTCTCATCAGGTCTTTGAGTGTGGAGAGCGGCCCGATTTCGGCGGTCACATCATTGAGAAATAGGTGTCGACCGCGAAATCCAGGGCTTTCCGGCTGATGACCTTCGGCTGTTTCTTGTAGATGCAGTAGTTGCGCACCTGCAGCAGCAGGTCGCGCGGCTGGCAGTTCCGAAAAGGGCGCTGCTTCGACAGATAATGATGTTCAATCAGATAGTCGATGGCGTCCCCTTCAAAAACCAGTCCGACTTTCGGGGCCATCATCTCGAACAGCTTGCGGAAGTGAGCCTGCGACGGGTCCGGCACTTCGATTTTGTAGGGAATTCTCCGCAGAAACGCCCCGTCGACCAGGTCGCGCGGTTCGAGGTTCGTTGAAAAAATGATCAGCTGATCAAACGGCACCTGAACTTTTTTGCCGCTGGGCAGATTCAGAAAGTCATAGCGCTTTTCCAGTGGAACGATCCATCGGTTCAGCAGCACGTCGACCGGCATCGACTGACGCCCGAAGTCGTCGATCACCAGCGTGCCGCAGTTGCTTTTCAGCTGCAGCGGGGCTTCGCAGATTTTCGTGACCGGATTCTGCGTGACTTCCAGCTCATTCATCGTCAGTTCGCCCCCGGCAATCACGGTGGGTCGGCGAATCTGCACCCAGCGCGGGTCGACTCCGGACAGATCAAACAGTCCGCTGCCCCCGGTCTCCTGCACTTCTTCATGCACCCCCGGGTCAAAAATCCGGATCAGGTCTCCGTCGATTCCCAGTGTGCGCGGAATCCAGACCGTGTCTCCAAAACAGCGGGTAATCCGCTCGGCAATGCTGGTCTTTCCGTTCCCGGGCTCCCCGAACAAAAACATCCCCCGTCCGGAATTGATGGCAGGGCCCAGCCGGTCGAACATCTGTTCGCTGATCAGCAGATCGGAAAAAGCCTGCCGGAGATGTTCTTCCGTGGCTTCCTTGCCGGCGATCGTCTGCAGTTCCATGGCCTTAAGGTACTCTGCCAGACAGACCGGCGCGGCCCCAAAATAGCTGCATTCCTCGCTGAATTTGCGGGCACGTTCCCGCCCGGTTTCGACGATGGCAAACTGATAGTCTCCCATCGTGCCGGCCGCACGGTAGGAAACCAGCTGCTCGTTCTTCCAGCCGGTCAGCAAGGGAAACAGAATCCCGAAGGGGATTTTGACCTGCTGTGCGATTTCCCGTCCGCTGGCGGCCCCTTTCTGCATCAGAAACTTCAGCACCAGTTTCTGAATGTCATCTTCCGCCAGACCGGTCTGCTCCAGCGTTTCCGGACAACGGGGAACGAACTGAAGGCCGGATTCAGCCCGGTCTCCCAGCAGCGCACTGACCCGCTTGAATAGCTCTTCGAGCTGTGGATTCCCTCGTACGGATTCGGGAGTGACATCGCGCCGAACAGCTCCCCCCCGGCCGGCCCCGACATACACGGATTCCGTACGGCCAGAGCCGGTGTGTTGATCCTCGGACGCAAAGGGGGCATTCGACATAAAATCCGGGCAGTTGCATTTTTTCGAAGCAGGACGCAATGTAAGGACTTGCGTGAATCATCGGGGAGACGGCAGGAAACCCTACGTCATGTCTGCCGAATTTCAATCGCCACTCCCCAGATCCTGCCGGGGAGCGTTCCCTGCAATCGTTATATTTAGAGCCGCGAACAAAACCGATCGAACGATGAAAATTTCCTTTCCACGAGCGGATCGCGGAAGGTTTTGTGAGTGATTCTTAGAAAGACCGGCCATGAAATTTCAGGATCAGGTCGTCGTCATCACCGGGGCGGCCCAGGGAATCGGAGCCGGCTGCGCGCGGGTCTTCAGTCGTGCCGGAGGACAGGTGGCCATTCTGGATATCGATGCCGCTGCCGGAGAGGCTCTGGCGACAGAATTGAACATCCCACCGGGACAGGCGCGGTTTTATCATTGCGATGTCGCCTGCACAGATTCCCTGCGACAGACTCTGGAACGCGTGGCGACCGAAATGGGACGCATTGACTGCCTGATCAACAATGCCGGAAGCCATCCTCCCGCCACGGCCGTAGAAGACACCAAACTGGAAGATCTGGACCGCCTGTTTCGCATCAACTTTGTCAGTACGTTTGCCGCGATCCAGTTTGCCCTGCCGCATCTGCGTCGCACGCGCGGAACCATCATCAATATGAGTTCCATGACGGCCGTGCTGGGACAGGATCAGTCTTCGGCCTATGCAGCCACCAAAGGGGCGCAACTCAGCCTGACCAAAGCGCTGGCGGTCGAACTGGGGCCGGCCGGAATTCGGGTCAATGCCGTTCTGCCCAGCAATGTCGACACGCCGCTGATGCGCAGCTGGGCAGCGACCCTGCCTGACCCGGAATCGGCGCTGCAACGCGTGGCCGGCCTGCAGGTACTCGGACGCATGGCCGCTCCGGAAGAGATCGGAGAGGTCTGCCTGTTTCTGGCTTCGTCCGGTGCCAGCTTCGTGACCGGTCAGGGAATCGAGGTCGAAGGGGGCGCCAGCCTGGACTATTGAAATGTTCCCGGCGCCGGACCAGAGCGCCTCACTTCCGTATGGGCCATTCAGTATCGATGCGCTGCAGCAGCCTGCCGTGTCACGTTCCAGAAGTCTGTTTCAAGAACATCTTGAGGAAAGTCCGCAGTTCGGGATCGGAAATCTGATCACTGGTTTTGAATGCCAGTTTCAGCACTTCCTGCCCGCGACGTCCCGACGTGATTTCGCGTTCTTCTCCCAGGGCCGCGATCTGCCCCAGGGCAAACTGGCCGGGGGGGCAGAACAGATTCAGGACAATCTGTTCGCGGCGTTTGGTCTGCACTTCTGCCCGGGACTGATTGTCGGTGTCGCGATAGGCGATCTGCGTTTTGTTTCCCCAGTCGGGAGTCCAGGAAGAAAAGAGGTCGTCCAGCAGCGTCAGCAGCCCTTCGAGGACTTCGGCTTTCCAGGCCACTCGCTTGTTACTGGGGAAGCCCTTTCGTGAGACGTGCCACTTGCGTCCCAGGACTTTCCAGGGAGAGAGAGCGGCCATGTCCTGGCCTTTGCGTTCCACCTGGCCCAGATAGGCCTGCACCGCCTGCTTCAGGAACTTGCGGAATTCCGGCGTCTGAATTTCGTTCAGCCAGTGAACATCGAAGATGATTTCCTGAAAAGCCCCTTTCTGCTGATGAATCCGCACCCGGTCGCTGCGGTTGTAAATCGGCAGTTCGTTCAGGTCATTGACGGACTTGAGCGGAATCCGGCGCTGCAGGTCGGCCTCAGCGAAGGTTCCTTTAGGGACACGAAACGAGAGCCGCAGCAGCCATTCATCGCCGGTCAGGGCATGGAAGAACCAGCCAGTGCCGGTTTTCTTTTTCGCCGTAATTTCGACGTGCGCCTGATCATTCCAGTTGGCAGGCTTCAATTCGGAAAACTGGCCCAGTTCGTCGGTCACCCAGCGCAGTGCGGCCCCTTCCCACTGGCTGGTGCGGCCATTCCGGGCGATGCGCTGCTCCGTATGCCAGCGGACTCCGTCGGTCTGCCAGGGAGAAGCGGTCTGCCGGCCAACGGCCGCAATGTCCAGGTCTCCTTTGCGTTTCTGTGCGGCGGCTTGAACGTCAAAGATGTCGACTTCCCCGCGCTCTCCGGATTCCAGAACCGGCGCGAGAAGTTCGCCGGTCCAGCTGCGCAGCCGTTCGCCGGTTTTGGATCGGGGCCGTTTTCCATTGCCGGTCGGGGCGGCCAGCCGAGCCTGGGCCACCACATCTTCCGGGGTTCCGGTGGCCACGATCCAGCCACCGCCGGTGCCGGCTTCAGGCCCCAGATCGACCAGCCAGTCGGCCGTTTTGATGACGTCCAGATTGTGCTCGATCACCACGGCGGTGTTGCCCTGCTCGACCAGGCTGTTGAGCACTTTCAGCAGTTTGGCAATATCGTCGAAGTGCAGACCTGTTGTGGGTTCATCCAGCAGATACAGGGTGCGGCCGGAATTGGGTTTGGCCAGTTCTGCCGCGAGTTTGACGCGCTGTGCTTCCCCTCCGCTGAGCGTGGTGGCCGACTGACCCAGGGTGAGATAATCCAGCCCGATGGCGGCGAGTGTGGCGAGCGGGGCGCGAATTTTGGGCAGATTGCCGAACACATCCAGCGCCTGGCCGATCGACATTTCCAGCACATCGGCAATCGAGTGCCCTTTGTATTTGACGGCCAGTGTCTCCTGATTGTAGCGCTGACCCCGGCAGGTTTCGCATTCCACCCAGACATCAGGCAGGAAGTGCATTTCAATTTTTTTCTGGCCGAGACCTTCGCAGTCTTCGCAGCGCCCCCCTGCCCGATTGAAGCTGAAACGTCCCGGCTTGAACCCGCGAATTTTGGCCTCTGGCAGCTTGCTGAACAGTTCCCGGATCGGGTCAAACACCCCAGTATAAGTGGCGGGGTTGGAAGCGGGAGTCGCCCCCAATGGCTGCTGATCGACGGCGATCACACGACTGATCAGTTCGGCTCCGCTCAGCGTGTCGTACGGACCGGGAGCAGGGCCCTGTCGGCGTAAGACGCGGGCGACGGCCCGGGCCAGAGTTTCCTGAATCAGGGAGCTTTTCCCGGAGCCGGATAACCCGGTGATGCAGGTGAGCGTGCCCAGCGGAATCCGGAGATCGACATGGCGGAGATTGTTCTGCCGGCAGCCGGTGAGTTCGAGCCAGCCTCCTCCGGGAGCTTCGGGATAGGCCGTCGGCACATCGGCCGGATCGGAAATGGCCTTTTGTTTTCCGGCCAGCTGCATTCGCCGCCGGATAGGAACAGGAATGCTCTTTTTCCCGGCGAGATATTCTGCCGTGAGCGAGCCCGCAGGCGACTTGGTGAGTGCGGCCGGAGTGCCACTGGCGGTAATGGTTCCTCCAAAGCGGCCTGACCCGGGACCAAAGTCGTACAGACGATCGGCCGCTTCGAGCACTTCGCGGTCGTGCTCCACCAGGACGACGGTATTCCCCAGATCGCGGAGCTTTTCCAGCGCCTGCACAAGCCGGCCATTGTCGCGAGGGTGCAGGCCGATTGTCGGTTCATCGAGAACATACAAGACGCCGGTCAGTGCCCGGCCAATCTGGCCTGCCAGCCGGATGCGCTGCGATTCTCCGCCAGAAAGAGTCGGCATTCCCCGATTGAGTGTCAGATAATGCAGACCGACATCGATCAGAAAGGAGAGCCGATGAATGGCTTCGTGCAGCAGGTCGCCTGCCACTTTCTGCTGCGTGGCATCGAGCTGAATGGATTTCAGGAACTCCAGAACTTCATTGAGCGGCAAATTGCACAGGGCCGGCAGTGTGCGATCATCCAGACGCACGGCCGCAGCGTCTTCGCGAATGCGGTCTCCCTGACAGACGGAACAGGGACGTTCGCCCATCAGATCCTGCAGCCGCACCCGATAGGGATAGGAGACGCGCGAGGCCTCTTCAATGGCAGGGTAGACCCCTTTGTATTGAATCGAAAATGATCGCCCTGATTCCGGTAATGAAACGGTGAACGAGCGCTGTCCGGTGCCCTGCAGAATCCAGCGCTGCTGCTGGGCCGGTAACTGATACCAGGGAACATCGAGTGGAATGTTCAACTGCTGCCCGAGCGCCTGCAGAATGGCCATCAGCAGGGGGGAACTCTCCGGCCGGGGCCAGGCCGAAACCGCCCCTTCCCGCAGCGACAGGTTCGGGTTCGCCACAATGGCAGACTGGTTGGTGCCCAGTTCGGTTCCCAGCCCTTCACAGGCAGGGCACCATCCCAGGGGACTGTTGAACGAAAAGTTCTGCGGAGTCAGTTCTTCGAAACTGCGTGGCATGAGAATCACTGTTGAAGACGGTGGCGAGAGCAGATTGACTCTCGACAGGGCGGCCGCTGACGATGCTTCGTGCCCGGATGAAACGTCGCTCGCCACAGGACGAAACACGGCCCCCATGGCATGGATGCGTTTCAGGTGATTCAGTGTACCATGATGTGAACAGGCGGACAGTCACCCGCCCCCGGGATTCTTCCCGGAAATGTGTCGCCGTTTTTTCAGACAGGTCAGAAACGGCAGACGTTCAGCGTCGCAGGGGGCCGCATCTTGCTTCCCGACCGATTTTTCACGACAGTGACATGACAGGAAAGACCGCCGACAGGCGTTTTCTCTGGTGTTTCTGCAGGTTTCAGCGTCTGATGGAAATGAGAACGCAGTGAGTCACACCCCGGACGAGTTTGATGATGTCGGCCAGCAGCTGGAAGCCAATGGCCGGCGGGCTGAAGAGCTGTTTTTGCAGTGCAAATTGCGTTCGGCACTGCAGGTGGCAAAAGAAACCACCCGGCAGGCGCGCGCCCAGCAGCGAATTATCAATTACATGCTGGGACTGTTCGATTTCATGCGATTCGGGCACGGCCTGCTGAATCCGCAGATCACGCGCGATGCCGCCGTGGAACTGGTGGTGCTGCTGCAGGATGAGGAACAGGCCCGACGCATTCAACCGGATCTGGATGAAGCCCACTATCACTGGGTCTGCGCCTGGATGTCGAGCTGCGCCTACGACAATCTGGCCGAGGCGACCGGCACGATGTCCGGCTTCAACTCCGACGGCATGCAGGCCTGCATCAGCGAAGGGATTCAGGTCTGCCGGCAGACCGGCAAAACCGAGTGCATTCGCTGTTTTCGGGAATACGCCGCGGATGTCTATCTGGCGGGCGATGACCTGGCGATGGTCCGGCATCAGTGCCAGACACTGCTGGAAGTCTCGCAGGCGGATGAAGACCGGGACCGGCGCTGGTCGGCGGCGCAGCGGCTGGGCTGGCTGAATGCACTGGAAGGGCGCCTGCTGCAGTCAGAACATGATTTTGAATCGAGCCTGGAGTTTTCCCGGGCGGAAAAGGTGTATCTGAAAAACCGCGCCACGGCCCTGGTGACGGCCGATCTGCTGACGATTCAAATGCTGCAGGGCAGGCAGGTCGAACTCCACTCCCCGCTGTTCCCGGAACTGGAAGCCGGAGAATGGCCCAGACTGGAACTCGAACAGGCCAAACTGCAGGCCCTGTTTCATGTGCAGGCGGCAGAGTTCGAGCGGGCGGCCGAAATTCTCACCACCTGGGATCGTCGCCTGACAGAGATGAAATGCCTGAAAGAGTGGTTCGAAGTCCGGCTGAGATTGATTGCCGTCATGCGTCTCTCTGATCAGGAGTCGCGCGCCGTGTCGCTGGGCAAAGGACTGGAAGCCAAGGCGACCGAGGCGCAGGATTACCTGACACTGCGGCGCTGGAAGCGACTGATGCATCCGGAGTGTGCCGTCAGTCCGGTCCCCTTGCTGGGAGAACCGGATGCGGGGCCGTATCGGCTGGGTGGAGAACAGTCGGCCGAACGTTCCGCTCTGCAGGACTCTCCGCCTGAGGATCTCGAACTGGCGGACACGGCGGAAGAAGAGGTCATCGCCGAAGACACGCCGCTGACAGAGACGCTGTCGAACTATATGAAGCGCATCATGGCGACGCAGGAGGACGACGGGGCGCGTCATGAAATTCTCGAAGAACTTCTCAGCCATGAGCCGGAAGACATTCAGGATGCCGGAGACGCGGCCTATCTGGTGCATTTGTCCCGGTATGTGATTCAAGGGCGCGAGGATGCCGAACGGATCTGGCCCTGGGCCGATTCCATTCGCCGGCACTTCATGGAAGATGCCACGGTGGTGAATGTGGTCGCGGCTCTGGGGCACTATTTTCGTGCGGCCGACCATGAACTGTTCGACGGACTGATTCCACTGGAACAGCTGGACAAATGGTTCCGGCTGTCGTTGACGATGAATCCGAATCACCCGCGCAACCATGCCCGGGCCGGAGCGTTTTTTCTGGATGAAGAGCTGCCTGGCGATGCCGAGCGGGCATTCTCCCGGGCATTCCGGCTCGACCGGACCGATGGCACCGTGGCCCATCAGCTGGCCGATCTGTATCGCGACACCGATCGCCCGCGCGATGCCCTGGCCGTGCTGGATATCTGCCTGCGCAAGGGGAGCAAAGATGCGAATGTGGCCTGGGAAGCGGCCATGACCGCGCTGCAGCTCGAGCAGTACGACATGCTGCTGACCTATCTCGATCGCCATCGGATGCTGGTGGAACGGGAACAGGCCTGGATGCATTATTATCGGGGACTGGCGCTGTACCGACTCGGAAAGTTCGCAGACTCCCTGCGCGAGCTGGACGAAGAACTGCGGTTCAACCCTCCCGGCACGCTGCATCTGCATGCGATTCGGGTCTGCATCCATACTGCTCAGGGAGACCTGGAATCGGCCGGTGAGGAACTGCGTCAGCTGCTCGATCTTCAATTTTCGGAAGTGGATTATCTGTCGCTGCATGGACTGGTCCGGCTGGCGGAGGCCTTGTGCGATGCCGTGGTCGGCTGGCCACTGAATCATCCGTTGCGGAAGCGGCTGGTGCGGCGTCTGCTGCGGGCCGGGCTGCTTGCCGACAGTTTTCTCGAGATGCTGCGAGCCGAGACGCCGGAGTCGAATCAGGTGCGGTTCTTCCGCGTGCAGGTCCGGCAGCCGCTGGATGAAGACTGGGAAAACTCGGAAGGCTGTCTGGCGGGACAGGAGAACTGGAAAGATTATCTGATCGACTGGGGCGTGCTGGCCGAAGATGAACAGGATGCCGTGACACGGGTGCTGCAACTTCAGAATCAGTGTGAATCGGCTCCGGCGAAAATGGTGCAGGTGGAAGGCCCGGAAGAAACATTTCGCGACCGGCCCGGCGTGTTGTGGCAGGGCTATCGCCGGAATGAAGATCGGGAACAGGAAGCCCACTGACAGGCCAGGATCTGGCATGACCGGACCGCGTATGACGATCATCTGGGATGACGCTGATCTGCCATGCCATCCTTCAGCCAGCCAGCCTGACCAGAGACCAGTTTGGCCTGCGTTTTGTCATGTTCGGGCCTGAATTCGCAGGGGGTGATCAAGATCTGCTCGAGACAACATTGACAACGCCGCTCTAGAATTGACTGTTTCCTATTCGCACTTGCCTGCGACGCCTGACACTCGTCCGGGGCCGCAGGCAGGCCACACCTCAGGTTCAGAACATGTTTCCATCGACACGACTTCGTCGCCTGCGTCAGCATCATGCATTACGGGAACTGGTGCGGGAAACCACGCTCAGTCCCCGCGATCTGATTCTGCCGCTGTTTGTCCGGCATGGGGAAGGAGAGCGGATTCCCATCATGTCGATGCCGGGGCAGTATCAGTTTTCGGTCGATCAGCTGCAGGGCGAGATCCGTGAGATTTCGAAACTCGGTATTCCGGCTGTCATTCTTTTCGGCATTCCTCATCAGAAAGATGCCACCGGCTCGGATGCCCGTTCGGAAAACGGGATTGTGCAGCAGGCCATTCACGAGTTGAAATCGGTGGATGACAGCCTGCTGGTCATCACAGATGTCTGCTACTGCGAGTTCACCGATCACGGGCATTGCGGCGTCATCAAAGAGTCGGGCGGACGCACCGACGTCGACAACGATGCCACGCTGTCGCTGCTGCAGGACCAGGCTGTCAGTCATGCGGAAGCCGGGGCCGACATGGTGGCTCCCAGCGGAATGATGGACGGCATGATCGAGGCCCTGCGTGACGGGCTGGATGAGGCCGGATTCACCCATCTGCCGATCATGAGCTATGCGGCCAAATACTGTTCGGCATTTTATGGACCTTTTCGAGATGCGGCAGAAAGCGCGCCGAAGTTTGGGAATCGCGCCACCTATCAGATGGACCCGGCGAACGGGGCAGAAGCGCTGCGTGAGGTGGAACTGGATGTCAGCGAAGGAGCAGACATTTTGATGGTCAAGCCGGCGCTGAGCTATCTAGATATCATCCGCCGCGTCAAGGATGCTTATCCGGAAATCCCCCTGGCGGCCTATAACGTGAGCGGGGAATATTCCATGGTCAAAGCGGCCAGTGCCCAGGGCTGGCTGGATGAGCGGCGGACCGTGCTGGAGCTGCTGACCAGCATGCGCCGCGCCGGAGCCGACATGATTCTGTCTTATCATGCCAAAGATGTGGCCCGCTGGCTCGGATAGACCATGTTCATGGTTCTGGTGCAGGCGCATGGGCGCGATTCACCGCCTGACTGCCCATTGTTTATCGTCTGCGGAACACTGAAGATCTATTCCGAAATTGCTCGAGGGCGAGCGGCGAATCGCTGCAGTCACGGCAAACGCCAGCGCCCCCTGCCGCGCGGCCATACGGAGTCTTTTCGAGGAGCGGCACACTTCCGATTGCCGAATGCGTCGCCCCCCTGCTTTTCAGGCTGCCGGCAGGCAGGGGGGCCCACCAGGTCAATATTGATCAGATCGAGCCGATCAGGCCGACGTCGACCGAAGCTGGCTGTGCCGGATCCCGTAGCCGAAATAAATCACCATTCCGATGGCGAGCCAGATGATCAGCCGGAACCAGGTATCGAGCGGCAGAAAGAACATCAGCGCCAGGTTGATCAGGATGCCCAGCGGGGCGAACAGAAAGACAGCCGGACAGCGGAACGGCCGGGGAATTTCGGGATGCCGGATTCTCAGCACCATGACAGAACCGCACACCAGCACGAAGGCCAGCAGCGTGCCGATGCTGACCATTTCTTCCAGCATGCGGATCGGAAAAAAGCCGGCCACGATCGCAATCAGGACTCCGGTCAGAATCGTGGACCGATGCGGGGTGCGATAGGTCTCATGCACACTGGCAAAAATGGAACGGGGCAGCAGTCCATCGCGGGCCATCGCCAGAAACACCCGTGACTGACTCAGAAACGTGACCAGAATCACGCTGGTCATGCCTGCCAGAGCCCCAATGGCAATCAGGCCGGCCAGCATCTTGAGCATCCAGCTGTTGTGGATCGCGGCCTGACGATGGAAGGCTTCCGCCACGGCTGCCTGAGGATCGATCTGTGGATACGGTTCCATGCCGGCCAGCACACCAGACACCAGCATGTACAGCAGCGTGCAGGTGACCAGCGAACCCAGAATGGCCAGCGGAACATCGCGTTCCGGGCGAATGGCTTCTTCTGCATGGGTCGAAATCGAATCAAACCCCACATAGGCAAAGAACACGAGTGCCGCACCGACCATGACGCCGGAAAAACCATAGGGAAAGAACGGTCCCCGGACGGCATTGTCGATCGGGGTCAGCCAGCGCTTGATCCCCAGCACCGACAGCATGCCCCACTTTTTGTTCTCGTTCGGAAGACGGCGGAATTCTTCGGCTTCCACTGGTGTCATGCCGGCCAGCACTTCCGGGTGAGCCGTGGCGAGTTCTGCCCCGGAGGTCTGGGCGCTGAAGGCTCCTTCAGGCAGGAGTGCGGCCCGTTCAGGATGCCGGTTGAGATAGTCGGTCAGGTCGACGCTCATGCGCTGATCGATCGGCACCCCGGTCCAGTTGGACGGAGTGACATAGGCCGCTCCCAGCAGGATGACCAGCAGCACGACGGCGACTTTCACGATCACCAGCGCGGCATTGGCGCGGGCACTTTCGCGAATGCCGATGACCAGCACATAAGTCATCATGACCATGATCAAAACGGCCGGCAGGTTGAAATACGGCTGGATCACCTGCTCTCCGATTTTCATGGGTGTAAAGGGATCAGAGCAGAGGACCGCCGGAATCTCGACCCCTAGAAATGTTTTGAGCGCCACATTGAGATAATGCGTCCAGTGCGCCGCGACCACGGCGCAGGCCATGGCATATTCCAGAATCAGATCCCAGCCGATAATCCAGGCCCAGATTTCTCCCAGGGTCAGATAGCTGTATGTATAGGCGCTGCCTGCCACGGGTGCCAGCGCCGCGAATTCGGAATAGCAGAAGGCCGCAAAGACACAGGCGATGCCGGCCAGCGCAAAGGAAAGAACGACCGCCGGCCCGGCATCATGGGCGGCCACGCGCCCGGTCATGGCGAAGATTCCGGCCCCGATAATCGCCCCGATCCCCAGTGAGCTCAGGGAGATCGGCCCCAGCACCCGATGCAGGGTGTTGTCCCCTTTGAGTTCTTCATCCACCTTCGACAACGGTTTGCGCTCGAACAACTGCTTCCAGGCCATTGTGTGTGCCTTATCCGTTGAAGACCCTGCGGACTGATCACGATCCGGAACACGGCCAGAGATGACCGTGACTCTGCTCAATGTCATTCGTTCGCCGAGGTTCTGTTCACCGCGACTCCGGCAGAATCTCATTCCGGCCCGAATGATGCTGTCGACTGCGGTCACTGGCCGGGGACGCGGCCTGTTCTGGCCATGACTTTTCGGCTGTCACTGGACAGCAGAGACCTGACGGCCAACACTGCGGACAGAAGTTTGAAACGGTCGGCGTCGAATTTCCAGTCTCACATCCGTGGCGTTCCCGAATTTTTCGATCGGAGCAGTTTTCAGAAAGATCGCCTCGTTCCTGCGACACGCCAACCTGCGCTCCCGGCAATTGCCGTACGCAGGACCATTGCAGGACGAATCTCCAGATCGAACGGCGTGAGACATTCTCCCTGCTGCATTGTTCGTCCTATGACTGACGGAGTGTTCGCATGCGTCTTTCGTGTCTCTGCCTGCTGCTTGCAGGACCGGTGCTGCTCGTGTCCCTGCCGGAATCGCTTCTGGCGGCCCCTCCGAACTTTGTTTTCATTCTGGCAGACGATCTGGGAGACATGGACATCAGGCCGAACAATCCTGATTCCTTTTATGAGACTCCCCACCTGGATCAACTGGCCGGCTCCGGCATGCGTTTTACGGACGCCTATGCTGCCAATCCGGTCTGCAGTCCCACCCGATACAGCATTCAGACCGGGCGTTATCCCACGCGAGGGCAGGCCACCAATTATTTTGGCGGGCATCGTGCCGAGATGTTTCTTCCGGCAGAGTACCGGGAGCAGATGGATCTGGAAGAGGTCACCGTGGCCGAGGCCTTGAAGGCCGGAGGCTATCAGACGGCCTTCGTGGGAAAATGGCACCTGGGACCGACGGAAGACCTGTGGCCAGAACATCAGGGCTATGACCTGAATCTTGGCGGATATCATGCCGGTCATCCCCGGGCCGGATACTTTGTCCCCTACAAGAATCCGAAACTGCCGGATGGCCCGGAAGGAGAATACCTGACAGACCGGCTGGCCGAAGAATCGAAAAAGATCATCCGGCAGTTTGCAGGCAAACCGTTCCTGCTGTTCCTGTCGATGTATGCCGTGCATACCCCGCTGCAGGCACCGGAACATCTGGTCCGCAAATATCAGGAGAAGGCCCGGCAATTGCCGGAGGCTGTCGAATTTGCCGATGAAGAACAGGTCTGGCGGCGCCCGGAGCCGCGCCGCACCCGCATTGTGCAGAATCATCCTGTGTATGCGGCCATGGTGGAAAGCATGGACATGGCTGTCGGCGAGGTGCTGCAGGAGCTGGATCGCCAGAAGCTGACGCAGGACACGGTGGTGGTGTTCTTTTCCGACAATGGAGGCCTGTCCACCGCCGAAGGAGCCCCGACGTCAAACAGGCCGTTGCGGGGCGGAAAAGGCTGGGTCTACGAAGGAGGCATTCGCGAGCCGCTGCTCGTGCGCTATCCCGGCGTCACCGCCCCGGGGTCGGTGTGCCACACGCCTGTCAGCAGCATCGATATGCTACCGACGCTGCTGGACATTGCTCAGTTGCCGCTGCCGGCCGGACGCGAGATCGACGGTGTCAGCCTGCTGCCGCTGCTGCGCGGCCAGTCCATCGTCGAGCGTCCCCTGTTCTGGCATTACCCTCATTATGGAAACCAGGGAGGATTTCCCGGCGGAGCCATTCGGCAGGGAGACTTCAAACTGATTGAACGCTACGAGGATGGGCGGGTGCAGCTGTACAATCTGAAAGAGGATATCGGCGAGCAGAACGATCTGGCCCGGCAGCAGCCCCGGCGTGCCCGGCAGATGCGACAGAAACTGCATGCCTGGTATCAAACCGTCGATGCGAAGTTTCTGCGTCCGCGCGAACCCTGGGCCCCGAACGAGTCCCCGGCTTCCGGAAAGGGGTCAGACTGATCTGAACTCCGGGAAGCTGAACTTCAGTCGGAATGAGGACTCGCTTATTGCAGGCGGCGCGGAGACATCGGAAAGACCGGTGTGAATTCCCCTTCACTCTCGACCGGCTGCAGAAACTCCTCCCGCAGTTCTTCCGATGTGCTGGAAAGAGTGCTGCCGACCTGTTCTTCCGGGGCCTTTGCCAGATCTGTCGCCCGCGGCAGCGGAGTCGACGGGTTGCCGGACAGCAATGACTGCAGCACTCCTTTCACCCAGGGGGCATCCGGCGGAGTGGTCTGGCTGACCGGTTCACCTGGGACCGCTGCCGAAGGAGCGAACGGGATGACAGGCGTGGCGGAAGGTGCCGAACCTGTGGCCTGAGAACCGCTGGACGTTCCCTGAGGGGCCAGACCGGATGGGGCGGCAGGATTGATTTCCGGATTCAACGACTGCGAAGCAGGCCCGGGATTCGGATCAGTCACCTGGGAGGCCTGCAGTGCCGGAATGGGGGCGACATTCTGAAACGCAGGATTGATCCCGGTGCTGCCTGTGGTTGCCATGGCTGTCGGCTGTGCCGGAACCGGCGTCACCTGTGCAGTCGGCTGTACGGGAATCGAGGGGACGCGCGACTGCGGGTAGGCCTGCTGCGACGGCACGGCATAAGGAGATGGTGAGAGCACCTCCGCTGGCTGTCGGGTCTGGCCAGGCATGTTCGTATGCTGTGTCCCCATGACCGGCACGGCATTCATCGGCGCGGCCTGCGCCTTGCGGCCGGAATTGTCCTGGGCCAGCAGATTTTCATGGCCGGCCTGGGTGACTGCCTCGGCCAGTTCCGGATAATGCTGCCACATCGTCGGACTCCACCGGCGCACATCCACATAGATGCTGCGCAGGGGCGGCTGCGGCACGCGCGCCACCATCATGATCCGCTCGTCGGTGCGGACAACGTGATATTGCATGGCGACCAGCGCACCAACGCTTCCGATGGCTAAGCCGGTGAGAAATGATTTCACCATACCTGAGTTCCTCTGAAAGATGGTGCGCATTCGCCGGGATCTGCGGCCTTTCGCATGACAACCCACAGTCCCGGTTTCGCAGGGAAGTCTGCCGTCTGAACCTGCAAAGGGAATCTCTTCGACGGGTTCCGCCGGTTCTGCCTGGCGAAATTGGGAATCTGTTTTTGAGCAGGTTGCCGCCACGCTGCATGCACTGGGCCGGCCGGACAGACATCGCATCCGGCAGCCGCAGCGAACACTCGCATCGAACAGCAAACCACTCTGCTCAACGCTATCACATCCTTCGCCACAGGCTTGAGGGATGCCTTTTCCCGGGGAGTGATTTTGCAATCCTGTCTTCCGGTTGCTGATGCATTGCGCACAGCTGCGGACTCTTGACTGACTGGAAAAGTTTCACCATGTCACATGGAGAGCCTGCCGGGCCGCAGGGGAAACGAAAAAGCGGACTTCACACCCTGTCTGCCTTGCCCAGAGAGAAGAGCCAGAACGAAGAGTCAGGGGAAAGACCCGGAGCGAAGAAGCAGGCCCTTGCTGCAATGCCATCGCGCGGCGAAACAGGGCTCTGCCGGATGCACGGCGCATTCTGATGGCGAGTGGGAATGCAAGAGCGAAATAGTCTGAAAATTCGTTTTGCAGCGAAAAAGTGGACTGGCCTGATTGGTTCATCGCGCAGGGGACGGGCCCCCTGGAACAGTCAGCTTTCCCTCGACCGATGTCGGCAGGTTGTTCACATCTCAGTCATCGGCTGTCTAAAAACTGACGTGTCCCCGGGGACTGTTGTTCCGGTCTCAATTCTGAAAAAGATTTCTTCTCCCTGAACTTCGGATCTGAATCCAGGGAGAACCGGCTGACCTTCCGGAGTCGGATTCGGGCCGGTTTGCGGTTCACTTCCGGGAATTCCGGCTGTCCGCCCGGAAATGGCGGAGGAATTGAGCCCTCCCAGCAACCTCCCTGGCAGGAATCTCCGGATCAGGGGAGAAACTGCCTGGGCAGGCCCCGTTTCTGGCCGGGGGAGCGGTTATCCGAATGATAACGGAAACATTTCTTCTCGGGATGGTGGCAGGGAGCTTCGGGGGCAGGAAATGAATTTCACTTCATTGATTTGTTGGGAATGGCATTCGGCGTGCAGAGTGTCAGACGATGGGCTTTGCCATCATTTTTTCTGTTTTGTGCAGATTCTGATGGGAATGCAACCTGTTCACTTGCCCTGCCTGACTTCCTCCAATGCCATCCAGAGAGGCTCAAACGGGCACCCCGGCATGGCCGCAGTCGAGTTTTCCTTGTAACGGGCCCCCCCGTTGGGAAGTGATCCTTGAATCTGCTGCTGGCCTGTTTGAACTCCTGAATCATCGACTTAACTAGCGAATCCAATATGAAAGCCTCGTCCAGCCTGACCGTTCTGCTTTCTTTGCTGACTCTTTCCTTGAGTGCCTGCAACAACCACAAGGAAGAACATCACGAGGAAGAACACAAGATCACTGCCACCGTCCCGGAAAGGAAAACGGTGACGGTGACGCAGCGATATGTCTGCCAGATTCACTCGCAGCGCCACATTCAGGTGCGCGCCCTGGAACGGGGCTATCTGGAAGCGATTCCGATCCGCGAAGGGCAGTCGGTGAAGGCCGGCGATGTGATTTTCACCATCCTGCCGGTGCTCTATCAGGCGAAGCTGGATGCGGAAATGGCCGAAGCCAAACTGGCTCAGCTGGAATTCAATTACACCAAGAAACTGCATGACGACAAAGTCGTGTCGCAGAACGAAGTGGCCCTGCTCGAAGCCAAGCTGGCCAAGGCACAGGCCAAGGCCAAGGAAGCCGCCGCAGAACTGGCCTTCACCTATATCAAAGCCCCTTACGACGGCATTGTGGATCGCGTGATGGCCCAGCAGGGAAGCCTGATCGAAGAAGGGGAAATTCTGACTACTCTGTCAGACAACAGCCTGATGTGGGTCTACTTCCCTGTTCCGGAAGCCGACTATCTGGAATACAAGGAAAACCTGAATCACCAGGCGGAGATGAAGATCGAGCTGCTGCTGGCCAATGGAAAAATCTTCGACCAGAAGGGGAAAATCGGGGCCATTGAAGCCGACTTCAACAATGAAACCGGCAACATTCCATTTCGGGCCGACTTCCCGAATCCGGAAGGGATCCTGCGTCATGGCCAGACTGGCACCATTCTGGTTCACCGCGACGTCAAAGACGCGCTGATCATTCCCCAGCGATCGACCTTCGAGACGCTCGACAAACGCTATGTCTATGTCGTGGACAAAGATGACGTGGTGCATCAGCGGGAAATCAAGATTGCCAACAACAATCTTGAAGATCTGTTCGTGGTGGAACATGGACTGTCGGTGGATGACAAGATCGTTCTTGAAGGCGTTCGACAGCTTCGGGAAGGGGACAAAGTCGTCTATGAAGATCGCGCTCCGGAAGATGTTGTCGCCAAGCTCAAATATCACGCGGAGTGATTCCGGATTTTGCACACGAGAATTCTCCTTCCTCACCAGGCTCACCGGCAGACATGTTCTCACAATTCCTCCATCGCCCTGCTCTGGCGATCGTGATTTCCATCATCATCGTGTTCCTGGGCGGTCTGGCAATCAATACGTTGCCGATCTCCCAGTTCCCGTCGATTGCCCCTCCGGTGGTGATGGTGGGACTCTCTTACCCGGGGGCCAGTGCCAACGTGCTGGTCGACTCGGTGCTGATTCCGCTGGAACAGTCGATCAACGGCGTGCAGGACATGCGGTACATGGCCTCGGCCGCGACCAGTGCCGGGGAAGCCGCCATTCAGATCATTTTCGAGCCGGGAACCGACCCGAACGTGGCAGTGCTGAACGTGCAGAACCGTGTGCAGACGGTGAAAAACCGCTTGCCTCCCCTGGTGGAACGCGAGGGGATCATCGTGATGCAGGCCATGAGCAGTATGCTCATGTATGTGAACATTTACAGCACGAATGAAGGACACAACCAGAACTTTCTGTACAACTACACGGCCGTCAACCTGCTGCCGGAAATCAAACGTATCCGCGGGATCGGAACGGCGAACATTCTCGGAAACCGCATGTTCGCCATGCGCATCTGGCTGAATCTGGACCGCATGCGGGCCTACAAGCTCTCCTCCGACGACATCATGAAGTCCGTGTACGAGCAGAGCATGATCGGGTCGCCGGGACGGCTCGGGCAGGCCACCGGCAAGACTTCGCAGACGGTCGAATATGTGCTCACCTGGGTCGGGCGCTACAACCGGCCGGAGCAATATGAGAACATCGTTCTCAAGGCGAATTCGAACGGAGAAATCCTGCACCTGCGGGACGTCGCCAAGGTCGAGATGGGCCCGTCGTATTACGATATTTATTCAGATATCGACGGCCATCCTTCAGCGGCCATCGTTCTGAAGCAGACTCCCGGCTCCAATGCTGCCGTCGTGATTGAGAACGTCAAGGAAAAGCTGGAAGAGGTCAAGGAAAAATCGTTTCCGCCCGGCATGACGTTCGAGGTCAGCTACGACGTCTCCAGCTTCCTGGAAGCCTCGATCGAGCAGGTGCTGCACACGCTGTTTGAAGCGTTCGTGCTGGTGGCCCTGGTGGTGTTCCTGTTCCTGGGCGACTGGCGATCCACGCTGATTCCGACGCTCGCGGTGCCGGTGTCATTGATCGGAACATTCTTCTTCCTGCAGTTGATGGGGCTGTCGATCAACCTGATCACGCTGTTCGCACTGGTGCTGGCGATCGGGGTGGTGGTCGACGACGCCATCGTGGTGGTGGAAGCCGTGCATGCCAAAATGCACGAATATCACCTTTCGCCCTATCGCGCCACCAAAGAGGTGATGAACGAAATCAGCGGGGCCATTATCGCCATTACGCTGGTGATGACCGCGGTGTTCGTACCGGTGACGTTCATGACCGGGCCGGTCGGAACATTCTACCGGCAGTTCGGCATCACCATGGCCACCTCGATCGTGCTGTCCGGGGTCGTGGCTCTGACGCTCACCCCGGTGCTGTGCGCCATGATCCTGAAGCCGCATTCAACCCAGCCCAAAAAACGGGGCCCGCTGGGCATGTTCCTGCACCTGTTCGATCGCGGTGTGGAAAAAGTCACCGCCGGATATGCGGCCGTCCTGCGCCCGATTGTGGCCCGGCGTCTGCTGACACTGTCGGTGATTGCCGGCTTCGGCTTTTTGATCTACCTGGTGAACACCGTGCTCCCCGGGGGATTCATTCCGCTGGAAGACCAGGGGATGATCTATGGGATTATTCAGACGCCGCCGGGCTCGACGCTGGAATACACCAACTCGAAATCCCATGAGCTGGAAGCGATTGCCAAACGGATCGACGGAGTGAACTCGGTCTCCTCGCTGGCCGGCTATGAAGTGTTGACCGAAGGCCGCGGTTCCAACGCCGGAACCTGTCTGATCAACCTGAAGCCCTGGTCGCAGCGCAAGATGACCTCCAAGCAGATCATTGCCGAACTGGAGCATGAATGCCGTGAGATGGCGAACGTCAAGCTCGAATTCTTCGAACCGCCTGCAGTGCCAGGCTTCGGGGCGGCCGGGGGATTCTCGGTGCGTGTGCTGGATAAGACCAACACCATGGATTACGCCCGCCTGGGCGATGTGACCGACAAGTTTCTGGAGGAACTCGGGAAACGCAAGGAAGTCAAAGGGCTCTTTACGTTCTTCGCGAACAACTATCCCCAATTCGAGGTTGTCATCAACAACGAAGTCGCCATGCAGAAAGGGGTCTCCATTGCAGACGCGATGAACAACCTGTCGATTGTCATTGGAAGTACCTGGGAACAGGGGTTTGTGCGGTTCGGGCAGTTCTACAAGGTGTTTGTCCAGGCATTGCCGGAATTCCGACGGTCTCCGGAAGACCTGCTGAACATGTTTGTGAAGAACGACCAGGGAGGCATGGTGCCGTATTCGGCCTTCATGGAGATTCACAAGCATCAGGGAATGAACGAAATCAACCGTTACAACCTGTATACGTCGGCAGCCATTCAGGGGGCACCTGCTCCCGGCTACAGCAGCGGTGAAGCCATTGCCGCCATTAAAGAAGTCGGGGCCGAAGTGCTTCCGCCGGGATTCGATCTGGGATGGGAAGGGCTGTCTTACGACGAAGCCTCCAAAGGAAACCTGGCGATCTTCATCTTCCTGATCGTGGTCGTGTTCGTTTATCTGGTGCTTGTCGGACAGTATGAGAGCTTCATCATTCCGCTGGCTGTGATTCTGTCGCTGCCGATCGGGATCTTCGGCTCCTTCCTGTTTCTGCAGGCCATGGGGCTGGCGAACGACGTGTATTGTCAGATCGGGCTGGTCATGCTGGTCGGTCTGCTCGGAAAGAACGCGATTCTGATCGTCGAATTCGCCGTACAGCGACATCACGAAGGCATCAGCATCAAAGAGGCCGCCATCGAAGGGGGCAAGCTTCGTTTCCGCCCGATTCTGATGACCTCCTTCGCCTTTATCGCCGGTCTGATTCCGCTTGTCCGGGCGACCGGGCCCGGGGCGATCGGAAACCGGACCATCGGAACCACCGCCGTGGGAGGGATGCTCATCGGAACCGTGCTCGGGGTGCTGGTCATTCCCGGGTTGTACTACGTGTTCGGCTCCATCGCCGCACGCGGCGGGAAATTCATTCAGGATGAATCCAGCGCTCCCTTGAGCGAAATGATCGAACATCATGCCTGATCGGGCGTGTTCTCCGCCGGTGGAAAGCCGGTCCTCATGAATCGCATGATCCGCCTGCGAGAAAGAGGCGCTGAGCACGTTGCGAGGCTGGATTGGCGATTCTGAACCCGACTGGAAATTCTGGTAGAGAAGTTGTCTGCAACGACTCCTTCTCAATCTCCCCTCACGGCCGATTCCTTGACTCGATCCACTCGATGCAATCAGACCGTCATGAATCGTGAGCACCTGATTCGTGAACTCCAGGAACGCTATCGACAGGCCGGTCGCGCATTGAGTGAATTTCAGCGTCGCCACTGGGCCGCGCAAGAAGCCATCAAGCTGGGACGGGGGGGGATTACACTCGTCAGCAAGGCCCTGCGCATTTCTCCCAATACAATTCGCCGGGGAATTCAGGAAATTGAATCGGGACAGGCAGAATCCTTTCTGCAGGAGAACGCCCGCATTCGACGCCCCGGCGGCGGACGTAAGCCCAAGACTCCTTAGACCATTTTCATCGTTCAGGTTTTCATGGTTCAGGTGCAGGCGAATGGGCGCGATTCCCCGCAGGAATGCCCATTTGCTCGCCTGCGGAGCACGGAAGACCCATTCCGAAATTGCTCCAGAGCCGCGAACAGAATCTCCTGAATGATGAGAATTTCCTTTCCGTGAGCGGACGCGGCAGGTTTTGTCAGGGATTCCTGGAACCGGTGCTTCTGGCTTGAGTCCGCCGGCGGCCTGCTCTTTTTGCACGCATTTTCTGCTGCAAGATGGCCCGCTGCGCGGCAGAACGCGGCCCCTGCAGGAAAAATCGCTCTCCTCCGGCCAGGCCGGCTGGCAGCATCCATTCCCGAAACGCCTGTCAGATCAGGAGATGGCGTTCATTGCCGTGCAGAGAAAAGTGGTCAGCATCCGGTATTATTCTTTTCGCACCTTGCCTGACCGTTACCACCCGGCAGGTTTTCTTGCGGTCCCATGTCACGAGGAATTGGCAATCTCGGGCGATTCCTCTGGAAATTCGGCGGACTGTTTCGAATGATTCAGACGATATGGCAGGGAGATTTCCATGGCTGGCAATTCCTGGGAGAATTGACCGGCGAATGTCTCGTGTCTTGCCGCGAAGTCGGGGGAACCAGTGCAGGGGAACCGGTCCGGGCCGAGTGGCCGGAGTGCCTGAATTCTGCCGGCACAGTCTCGTTGGTCAGCACTGTCTGTCTTTGTGAAGAGCGCCGTGCCGCACGTTTTTTCGTTCTACCGTGTGTTGTGCGGGCTGGTCTGGATCGGGGCCAGCCTGGCGGCGCTCAACGTGCAGGCCGATGAAGTGCTGCTGAAAAACGGCCTGCTGCTCCGCGGTACCGCGTTCAAGGTCCCCGGCCTGACGATCAGCACCGGCAAACGGAACAACAGCGGGCCGGTCGAGAACCTTTCCTACTGGCTGATCGATGACGGCGTGCGGCGTTACTTTGTGTTTCGCCGGCAGATCGAACGTTCTGAAAACATCGCCGATCTGGGAGCCATCGTTTCCTACAAGCTGCGTCATGAGCCGATGCAGCGCATTTCCACGGTCTCGAGTGTCGGCGGATTCTCGGTCCGCGATCCCTTCGACCAGTACGGCCGGCGTCTGATCAGTCTGGTGACACAGCGCGGGTCCCTGGCGGTTCATCAGGGAATCACAGAAATGCGTCCCGACTATTCCGTCGTGGACTCCCTGAACTTCGACTGGCAGTTTGCCATCGATACACAGGTGCTGCCGCCCGAGATCATCCGGCAGATTGTCGAGAGAAACTCCAATCGAAATGACCCGACAGAACTGAAGGCCGCTGTTTCGTTTTATGTCCAGACACAACTGTATGAACTGGCACAGGCGGAACTGCAGCTTCTGGCCACCCGGTTTCCGGAACAGGCCAGCTGGTGTGAAGAGTTTCAGCGCACCCTGAATGAACTGATCGCCCGGAAAGCGATGAACGAAATTGACCGTCGCCGGCAGGCAGGTCAGCATCAGCTGGCCATGGAATATGCCCACCAGTTTCCGGCGAATCAGGTGAGTGCCGACATTTCCCGGCGGGCGCAGGAAGTGCTGGACGACTATGAACAGGCAGTGATTGATCGCGATCAGGTGCTGATGCAGCTTGATCTGCTGCAGGCGGCCCTGCCGGTGGAAACCGCCTCCCGGTTGAATGCGATGCGGGCCATGCTGCTCGATGAACTGCAGTACGAACTGATGGAACGGCTGCAGCCGTTTCTGCGGGCGGTCGAAGATCCGACCCTGCCGGCCGATGAAAAACTCGCACTGGCCTATTCCGGCTGGGTCCTCGGAAATGCCTATGCCATTACCAGTCTGGAAGAATCGATCCGGCTCTGGGATGCGCGGTTTCAGGTGCTCGAATATCTGCGCACGCACCAGGATCCGGTCCGGGATCAGCTGATTCTGGAAACCCTCGGCCAGTTGGAAGGCATCAGCGTGGAACGGGTCGCCCAGATGATTCCCCATCTGCCGATGCCGATTCAGACCAGCCGACCGGCTGCCGGCGAACTGGTGGAAGTCGATCTTCCAGGCGACGGTCAGCAGCCGGACGCGGGATACAGTCTGATCCTGCCGCCGGAATATTCCCCGGCCCATCGGTTTCCGCTGCTGGTGGTGCTGCGTCCGGAACATCTGAGCTTTGCCGGCACGGCCCGCTGGTGGGCCGGTGACGCGGAAAGACCAGGCTGGGCACAGCGGCGCGGCTACATTGTCATTGCTCCGCACTCCTGTGACGAGAAAGCCCGCGCCTATCAGCCGACAGGCGGGGCCGGTGACATTGTGCTTCGCGCGATTCAGCATGTCCGGCAGCGATACCATGTGGATTCGAACCGGGTGATGCTGGCCGGTCATGGCATGGGAGCCGATGCCTGCTTCGACATTGCCATGTCGCATCCGGAAGTCTTTGCCGGCGTGATTCCCATTTGCGGTGCCAGCAATCCGCTGTGCCGTGCCTACCGCGAGAACGGCCCGTCACTCGCCTGGTATGTCGTCGGAGGCGAACGGGACCGGAATCTGCTCGAGCAGAATGCAGGTCTGCTCAATGAAATGATGAATGACGGGCAGAATGTGCTCTATTGCGATTACAAACTGCGCGGCTTCGAGATGTATGCGGAAGAGCAGGAACGGATTTTCGAGTGGATGCAGTCTGTTCGCCGCGCCCCGGAAGTCGATTCCATACGTTTCAAGGCCGCGACACTGAGAAAAGGGGACGACCGCTTTTACTGGGTCCAGGGGCATGGTTTTCCGGACCGGCTATTCCCGCCAATTTCCTGGGACAGTCCGCAGCCGCACATGCCTGCCAGCAAAAACGTGTCAGGCGATATCACCCCGACAGGCATGATCCGCGTTTCCCATCCGGGAACGAAGACCACCATCTGGCTGTCGCCGGCATTTTACGATTTCAACAACAAATGCCAGGTGCGTGTCAACCAGCGGGACCGGTTCAATGACTATGTCCGTCCGTCACTCGAAGCCTTGCTGAGTGACCTGCGCATCCGTGGAGACCGCGAGCGTCTTTACTGGGCGCGGCTGGATCTGTGAGGGAAACCGCCGGGGATGCCCCCTGAGCGTCCGGTTTCAACCGGCTCTATTCAGAACGGTGCGGCAGGGATTCGTACTGGCAGTCTTCGGCTCCGCGATAACGTGCCCGGGGACGAATGACTTCGCGCGATTCGCATTGTTCAAAAGCGTGAGCGCTCCAGCCGACCAGGCGGGCGGCCGCAAACAACGGGCGAAACAGATCCCGGTCCAGCTCCAGATAGGTCATCAGCCGGGCCAGCGGCCAGTCGACATTGGGCGGCAACCGGCGCTGCTGCCAGATCGCCCGTTCCGCCGCGTCGGCCAGGGATTCGAGATCTTTCCGGCCACAGGCACGGGCCAGCCGTTCACATTCCACTTCAATAATCGCGGCGCGCGGATCGTAGTCCTGATAGACCGGATGCCCAAAGCCCGGCAGCGGCCAGTTCGCCGGCAGCGACTGCAGCCATTCGGCAGCATGATCGGGATGGCCGATTTCATCGAGAAGGTCGAGCGGCCGGTCATCTCCTCCCCCATGGGAAGTGCCGATGAAAGTGTCGAGCGCTGCCAGGACAGGACTGTAGAGGTTCCCCCGCACGGAACCGACAATGCGGGCCACATAGCTGGCCGGATTGAATTCGTGTTCGGCCGCGACGATGAATGCCACTTCCAGCGCCCGCTCATACAGGGCGCTGGGAGCCCGGCCGGTCAGCAGATAATAGACATTCCCGATGTAGCTGAGTTCGATGCGCGGACTCAGCACCGGCAATCCCTGTCGCAGGCGATGCCAGGCGGCAATCAGCAGGGGAACGCGGGCCAGCAGGCGGATTGTCTGCGCATGTCCCGACTGCAGCAAGGTATCGCAGGGCTGCGGATCATGCAGATTCAGCAGTCCGATGCCGAACCGCAGCACTTCCAGCGGGGGATTGTGAACCGGAATCTGCTCGTAGGCCTGAAGCACATATTCCGGCAGCTGCTGCTCTTCGGCGATGACGCTGAGAAAGTCGGCAAACTGCTCTTCATCCGGCAGTTCTTCGAACAGCAGCAGATGGGCCACTTCCAGAAAGCTGGCGGCTTCAGACAGGTCGTGCAGACAGTATCCGCGATACTGCACGCCTCCTTCCAGCCGGCAGATCTCCGTTTCACCGGCGATCACGCCCCGCAGCCCGGGGTAATACAACTCCTGGGACATGGAAAGATTCCCTCCGTGGAATAATCAGACTCCGTCCGATGCGTGGCATCCTAACGAAGATGAGGGCACCTTGTCACCCGAGAATTTGCGTCAATTCCTCCGGGAAAAAGAGGTTGAAGAAATGCACTCTCTTCCCGGCATTCCTGCTTGCAAGTTCAGGCGTCGTGGTTCTCATGACGCGGCACTGTGGCGTTGCGTCAACATGCCGTTACAACCTGCCGATTCGAATCGCAACCCGCCTGGCCGGAACGGATTTCCAGCAGGCAGTTTCTGCAGCCGCACGCCCGTGAGCTAAGCCTGTGATGAATGCTGGTCTTTCGATTTCTGCTTGGCAGGGCAGACAGTCACATCAGACAGGTCTTTGCGGCAAGGAACTCGCGTGTCAGTGCTGGGACAGGAAATTCGGGTGGTGGCCTTTGTGCTTTGCGGGCTCCTTTTTGGTGAAGTGACCATGCGCTGTGTCGATGCGCAGCTTTCCAAAGATGTGGCGCACCTGAAGTCACTGAGCCGGCTGTCACAGGCCCTGAACGAATCCGATCAGTTGCCGCGCGTGCTGTTTCTCGGCAATTCGATGACCCGTTATGCGGTCGATATTCCGACCTTCGAACACGAATTTACCGACCGGACCGGCCTGCATCCTTCTGCCCTGAAAATGAATCCCGACAATTCTTCCCTGTCGGATTGGTACTACCTGTATCGAAATTTCTTTCAGAAGCCCGGGCGAAAACCGGATGTGCTGATCATGGGATTTCAGGGAAGCCATCTGAAAGACCAGCCGCCGAATCATGCCGGCCGCATGGCGCAGTATTACTTCCGGTACGACGACTGGCCGGCCGTGTGTCATTACGACATGCGGAACTTCGAAGATCGGGCCAGCTTTCTGCTGTCTTCCATCAGTTCTCTGCACGGCAATCGTGACCGCCCGCAGGCCCGCATCTTTGATGCGCTGATTCCCCATTACCGGGAAGGGATTCAGCAGCTGGTCGACCGGATCGGGTCCACACATTCGGCCCCCGTCGCAACCAGATCTTCCGCAAGCTATGAACGGCTGCGGGAATTTTTACAGCTCGCCCGACAGGAGCACGTCCACATCATTCTGGCAGCCATGCCGATTGCCGAAAATTATGAGCTCGACCCCGGCCTTCTGCAGCTGATCAAAACACAGGGAGTGGAATTCATCGATTGCAGGCACGTTCCCGGAATTGAACCGGCGATGTTCCCGGATGGCATTCATATGAATCCGGATGCCGCACAGCATTACAGCATCTTTCTGGCTGATGCCATGGCCACGGATCAGACGTTTCAGGCACAGGCCCGGCACCTGACAGGCCAGCCTGATCAGAGTGTGCCTCGCCTGCGCTGAGGCCGTTGATTCCCGCTGCGCAAAAGCATGTTTTGAAGCCGGGAATGTGCGTCGCCCTCAGTTTTGCTGACCGGGAAAACAGCGCCGCTTTTCGTGAATGAAAAAGAGGTGATTCTGCAGATGGCGGATCGGGTGCATCAGCAGTTCCCGCACGGTCAGCAGGCCCCCTTCTGTGTGAACAGCCGTCCGGGTCCAGGCAGCGTCCGCGACTCGCTGCAGCATGGCGGCCGTATGGTGCCGTGTCACCTCGAACATCAAAAGAGCCAGCTCGGGATCGGCTCCCTGATAATCGAGAGCCTCCGGATAGCCTGTCGGGTCGATGCCGATCAACAATGGGCGTTCGAGCGAAATGGCCCGTTTCAGACGGTCGGCTTGAAATTGCTCGCAGTCGACCAGGTGACAGACCACTTCCAGAATGCTCCATTTCCCCGGCACCGGACGGGCCCGCCATTCTTCCCGACTCAGGCCCTCGACGGCTGCCCGCAACTCGGAAATGCCGGCCAGATAATGCTGCACCAGCACCTCAGGCGCTAACGGGTCCTGCTCGTCCGGAGCAGGCGGTGTCGACTGGGAAGGACAGGGCTGAGACTGGGACATGACGCGGCTTTCCCATTGCAGTTGCAGGAGATCCAGAAGGCTGTGTTCCGAGAGTTGGTCTCCCTTACTTCAGGAATGACTCGCTGGATTCGAGGAATTCCTCCACCCGCCGGTCGATCACGTCGATGCTGCGATTCCAGAACTCAGGCTGAGTCAGATCGAAGCCCAGCGTGTTCTTCACGGCGTCTTCGGCATTCATGCTGCCGGTGGCCAGCAGCAGCTCGCGATATTTTCGCGGGAAATCCTTGCCGAAATCCGCGGCTGTCGAGTACAGCCCCAGGGACAGCAGGTAACCGAAGGTATACGGGAAATTATAGAACGGCAGCCCGGAAATATAAAAATGGAGCTTGGAGATCCAGAAGACATTGGACCATTCGCTGAAGGCGTCGCAATACGCTTCGCGCTGGGCTGCGAGCATCAGTTCGGTCAGGCGGTCAGAGGTCAGTTCGGCATCCGCACGTTCCTGATGGAAGCGGTTTTCGAACAGGAATCGGGCGTGAATGTTCATCAGAAACGCGACCGAATCGGTGAGCATATTATTCAGAATGCCCAGTTTTTCCCCGGCCGTGGCGGCGCTCTCCAGCCGTTTCCCTCCCAGAATGGCTTCTGCAAATGTCGAAGCCGTTTCGGCCAGATTCATCGGATAGTCCTGCAGCAGATAAGGCTGCGAGCGCAGAACGTGCGAGTGATAGGCATGCCCCAGTTCGTGGGCCAGCGTCGACATGCTGTCGGCACTGCCGGTATAGGTCATGAAAATGCGGGACTGCTGTTTGACCGGCAGGCCGGTGCAGAAGCCTCCCTGACGTTTTCCACTGCGATCCTCCGCTTCCACCCAGCGGTCCTGAATCGCCATGCGGGCGAAATCGCCCAGTTCATCGCTGAACTGCGTGAACGATTCGATGATCGTGTCGCAGGCAGTGTCCCAGGTCAGGGTATCCCCTGATGTCAGCGCGGCCTGCGGCAACGGAGCCAGCTGGTCATACCAGGCCATCTGCGGAATGCCCAGCAGTTCTGCTTTGCGTTGAAAGAATTTCAGCAGCGACTGCTTGCGCTGCGAAATGACTTCCCACATGGTATCGAGCGTCTTACGGTCCATCCGGTTATAGCGCAGGGGTGCATCCAGGTGGTCTGTCGTCCCGAGACGTTTGTAACGGGCCAGACGTGAACCGGCGATGTGATTCAAGCAGTCGGCACAAGTATCGGCGACCGGCTTCCAGGCTTTTTCGACTGCATAAAAATTGTTCACCCGGGTGTTCCGGTCGAGCACGTCCAGGCGGACCTGTCCGACAGACTTGCGGACAATCTCCCCTTTTTCCATCAGTTCCACCCGCAGTTCGCCGGAAATGCGGTCATACAGCCGGCCCCAGGCGTGAATGCCGTCGACATTCAGCTCTGCGGACAGCATTTCGAGAGCCTTGGGCAGGCGGAACTGTGCGTTCGCCCGGGAATCCTGCAGGAAGAACAGGACGGCATTGAGACGTGGATCGCCGGCCGCGAACTCGGTCAGCTGGGAATCCGAGATTTCGCGCAGCGCCAGTTCCAGATTCGTGAAAACCTGATTCCGTTCGGGTCCGGTGGCAGCCAGCAGGGCTTCGATCTGCTGGAATGTCTTGTTTTCGGTGTCGGCGGAAGAATGGCAGCCGACGAAGGCATTGAGATCGGTAGAGAAGGCGAAGACTTTTTCGACCTGCTCCAGAAAATCTCCCCAAGGACCGGCAGTCGCCGCAGCGGGGGCCGGCAGTTGTTCAGACTGGCTGGCCAGTTGCTTCAGATCCGCTTTGAATGTGTCGAGCAGACGCTTGAATTCCGGAGTGTCCGGCCGGGGATACAGGGAATCCAGATCCCAGGTGATGTCGTATTTCTGGGCAGGCTGCGGGGCGGACTTCTGATGGGGGGCTGTGCTCATGACGTGCGTCATTCCTCATTCGCTATAGGGCCGGACGAACGGACTGTAGCCGGTTCGGCAGTGTCGGGCTATCGAAATGTGCGCCCTCACAGCCGGAGCCCATGCCGGACAGACAGGGGGCGCGAACCATTTCCCCCTTGAATTCACCTGGGAGATGACCGATAAACAAGGATGAATTCAACATCTCTCTCGATGGTGGTGTGGAATTCCCCGGTGATTTTCGAGGGAGCCATGATTCCAGAGGCGAACCGCTCGGGAGACCCGCCGCGCCGGCTCTCTTCCAGGTTGGTAATGCCATGGTCAGGCCGTTTCCTGACCCTGTCAGAGGCGTTCTGCCAGTCGTCTCCTGCTCCTGCCTGATTCGCCTGCCGCGTCTGTTCATTTATTAGGGATGCACATGTCCCCGACCCCACGCTCTTCGGTTCATTCCAGTTTCTGCGGACGTACGCGCCGGGAATTTTTGTGGCAATCAGGCTGCGGCTTCGGCGGGGCGGCCCTGGCCGGCATGCTCGGCAATGATTTTTTCAGCCGGCAGACGGTCGCCGCTGACGGCGTGACTCCGTATGTCAATCCGCTGGCGGCCAAAGATCCGCATTTCGAGCCGAAGGCCCGCGCCTGCATCTTTCTGTTCATGTATGGCGGCCCCAGCCACATCGACACGTTCGATTACAAGCCCGAGATGTATGGCCGAGACAACCAGACGATCGAGGTCAAGACCTTCGGACGGGGCGGGCACAAAAATCAGGGACGTCTGATCGAACCCCGCTGGAAGTTCAAGCAGTACGGCCAGTGTGGAAAGTACGTCAGCGATCTGTTTCCGCATCTGGCACATCAGGTCGATGACATTGCGTTTCTGCACTCCATGACGGCCGACAGCCCTATTCATGGCTCGGCCATGCTCATGATGAACTCCGGGAAGCTGCTCAGCGGCAGTCCCTGCATGGGCTCCTGGGTCAACTATGGACTGGGAACCGAGAATCAGAACCTTCCCGGCTTTGTGGTCATGCTCGACCCGAAAGGGGGCCCGATCTCCGGAGCCAAAAACTGGAGCTCGGGATATATGCCGGCGTCCTACCAGGCGACGGTCATGCGCTCCAAGGGGGATCCGATTCTGGATCTGGCCCCGCCCGAGGGCATTTCTGTCGCGGCTCAGCGTCGCATGCTCGACACCTTGCGGGATTATAACTCCGATCATCTTGCCTCCCGGAGTGACAATTCGAATCTCTCCGCCCGCATCGCGAGTTATGAACTCGCCTTCAACATGCAGGCTCACGCTCCCGAAGCGGTGGATCTCTCGCAGGAAACAGAAGACACCCAGAAGCTGTACGGCATGGACAATCCGGTGTCGTCGGTCTTCGGGCGACAGTGCCTGCTCGCCCGGCGGCTCGTCGAACGGGGAGTCCGGTTTATCCAGATTTATTCTGGCGGAAACCATAATGACGCCAACTGGGATGCCCACAGCGAAATGGAAGCCAACCACAATCTGCACGCGGCCGAAACCGATCGTCCCATCGCCGGTCTGCTGCAGGATCTCAAGCAGCGCGGGCTGCTCGACTCCACGCTCGTGGTCTGGGGAGGAGAATTCGGACGGCAACCGACCGCAGAATACGCCAAGGGAACCGGCCGCGACCACAATGCCTATGGGTTCACCACCTGGCTGGCTGGTGGTGGAGTGCGGGGCGGAACGAGTTTTGGAACCACCGATGAATTGGGTGCCAAAGCGGTGGAAAACAAGCTGAAGGTCAAAGACCTGCACGCCACCGTACTGCATCAGATGGGGCTTGATCCCAACCGGCTCACCTTCTTCTTCGGGGGACTCGACCAGAAACTCGTCGGCGTCGAAGGAGCCGAACCGATCCACGACATTCTCAGCTGACAGGCCGCAACCGGAACGCAGGCTGGAGTTGAGTGGCGCTGATTGACTGGCTCTTGAGACTGATTAACTGGCTCTTGAGAACGGTCTGTCGCCGGGGAAGAGGCCGGCGGGGAAGGGGCCGCCGGAAGCCAGAACAGCAGCAGCCCCCTTTCCGATTTGTCGAAAAAGCCCTGCCGGTCCGAATGCAACGGTCCGGAAGGACCGGTAAGGCATTGCGGTATCACCTGTTATGCATGCCCCCCCGGGACGAATCCGCAAACTCGGCGCTAGGCGGGCGACACAGAGGAGTCTAGAATCGACCAGCCGTTCGGCCTGTTGCCAGTGCGCAACACGCATGAATTCCACTCCCCTGGGGATTGTCTGGAGAGACCATGGATCTTCGTATTCTGACTGCGCTCCCCGTCTATAACGAAGAAAAGTATCTGCCTGATGTCCTTCCGGAAGTGAAGCAATACAGCCAGGACATCCTGGTTGTGGATGACGGCTCCACCGACGGGACCCCGCAACGGTTGCAGGCATGCACAGGCATTACCGTCATCCGCCATGAGCCGAATCTGGGATATGGAGCCGGCCTGCGGACCGCATTTCAATATGCCCTGCAGCACCATTACGATGTGCTGGTCACCATCGACTGTGACGGCCAGCATCAACCCCGCCTGATTCCCGAGCTGGCGGCGCAGGTGTTCTCCGATCCGCACAATCCCTGGGACATCATTTCCGGCAGCCGGTATCTGGAGATTTTCGACGACAATTCGGCTCCTCCGGTGGAACGCCGCAAAATCAATGTCGAAATCACCCGGCAGTTGAATGAATGCTTCGATCTGAACCTGACCGACGCCTTCTGCGGGTTCAAGGCCTATCGGGTGAATACCCTGAGTCGGTTTGAGATCACCGAACTCGGCTATGCCATGCCGCTGCAGCTCTGGGTGCAGGCCGTGCGGCATGAGATGCGGATTCGGGAATATCCTGTGCCGCTGGTCTATCTCGACGAGAAGCGGTCTTTCGGGGGGGCGCTGGATGACTCCCAGCGTCGATTGCGCTATTATCGGGAAGTTCTCAAACGGGAAATGGACGCTCAGGAAATGACCTGCGGGCACTGTTCATCCGGTTCTGGTGCAGAAGAAGAATAGTGCTTTATCCACTTTGAAAATTCGGGTCAGTCAAACCGTAAAGTCCGACAACGGAGGACGTTTTGCTATGGCGTCCTCTGGAACGAAGCCCTGACAGGGCAAGCGTCTGCCGGTTGCCGGATCTTCGAAAGACCTGAGGAAAAGGCCCGGGGAGCCTGCCCGGGAATTGCCGGACAGAATATGATTTCGCGGGCGAGAATGTGTGCATCAGGCCTGGAACGGGCTTTGTTACGAGATTCAGGCAGGCGGCCGACAATGACCCCCTGATGGTCGGCGGGTATGGTTCCCAACTGCAGTTCACTCCTTCATCGGCATACCAGCGTCGGACGGCGGCTTCGCCTGCGCGCGCCGACGGCAGATCAATCCTTTTTGCTGCGGCCGGATGATGTCAGCTTCGCGGATCTGGCCCATGCCAATCAGTGTTCCCTGCAACATGCTCCAGTCCGGATTGGCGGCCACAGTCTGGCCGACTTCCGCTCCCAGGTCCGCACCACCTGTCTGCAGGCCGCGCAGGACTGGATGCAGCAGACTCTGAGACTGCCGGTCGAAGCCTCCGCGACCGGGCTGCTGTACGTGACCGGGCATCAGCCGTCGCTCAATCATATCGGCGTCTGGGCCAAGAACCTGGCCGTTTCAGAAATGGCCCGCCAGGCAGGCGGCATCGGCCTGAACCTGGTGGTCGACAACGATCTGTGTGGCCCTCCTGTCGTGAAATATCCAACCGGCAGTCATGAGGCCCCGCACTGGGGGCAGCTGGAATTCGATGCCCCTGGACCAGTACAGCCCTGGGAAGAACGCTCCCTGCAGAATGCCGAAATCTTTTCTTCGTTTGCCGGGCGCGTGGCAACTGCCCTGCGCCCCTGGGGAATTGTTCCGGCAGTGGAAACGTCGTGGGGGGCCGCCCGGGAATTGAGTCGCCACACGTCCAGCCTGACGGCCCTTCTCACCCGGCATCGAATCGAGATGGAACGGCAGCTTTCTTCCGGAAATCTGGAACTGCCTGTCAGCCGGATGTGCCAGACCGGACCATTCCTGGCTTTTGTCCTGCACATTGCCCAGCAGGCCCCGGACTTTTTCGAGCATTACAATGCGGCCGTGCGGCAGTACCGCCATCTGGCCAGAGTCCGTAATCACCGCCATCCGGTGCCTGATCTGGAACATCAGGGAGACCAGCTGGAACTCCCCTTCTGGTACTGGCCGACCGGCTCGAGCGACCGGCAACGTCTGTTTGTCGCCAGGCAGAAGGATCAGATTCATCTGCTGGCGGACGGAAAATGCGTGGCCATTCTTCCGGCCACCGGAAACGACATCGAGCCGCTGAGGAAACTGCAGATGGCCGGCCGTCTTCGCACCCGGGCCCTGACGACCACGCTGTTCGCCCGGCTCTGCCTGGCCGATCTGTTTACCCATGGGATCGGGGGTGCCCAGTATGACCAGATTACCGATCTGCTCATGCAGAACTGGCTGAAAATTCAGCCGCCTGTCTTCCAGACATTGACGGCCACCTTCCGGCTGCCATTAAATCCATTCGATGTCTTCCCGGAGGAAATTCAGCAGCTTCGGCAGAAGATTCGCCGGGTGCAGTTTCACGGCAGTGAAGCACATCTGCCGGAGGTTCGGGCATTGCAGGCCGAGCATGACAGGCTGCTGCAGGAGGCCCGGGCGGACCGTGATCCGTCTGCTTCACGAGCCTGGCGCCGCGCAGGGCAGTCGCGTCGCCGAATCCGGCATCAGCGACTGCGTGCCATTCAGCAGCAGCTGGCCAGTCGCGCACAAGAGCATCTGGAACACCTGCAGGAGGAACTGGCTCTGGCCCTGTCGCAGGAACAGGCGAATCTGGTGTTGAACAGTCGTGAATATGCCGCCTGTCTGTTTCCGGAAAGTCAGCTTCAGACAGCGGTTGAAAGCCTGAACTCGATTCTGGCGCAACAGGCGGTCATTCCCCGGAGGACAGCAATTGCGGCAGAAAACGCAACTTGAATGGTGAGTCCGCACATTCCTGAAGATCCGGCTTCACCTGTCGGGAAACGCTGTGCTAAGGTTTGTCCCCCGCGAGCAATCATTCATCCGAAATTTTTCATCTGAACTTTTCGACCCATTTCTGACGTAAAGCAAAGGCGGCATGGAGGCCACTGTGAAGTCAGGTTCACCTTCAAATCAGCATCTCGAAGTTCAGATCCGCTGGCTCATTCGTCGCGATATGGCCGAAGTCCTGCGGATTGAGCAGGCCAGCGCAGCCAATCCCTGGAACGACGAAGATTTTCTGTGCTGTCTGCGTCAGCGAAACTGCATCGGCATGGTCGCCGAACACAATCATCGGATTGTCGGTTTCATGATCTACGAGCTGCACAAGTCACGGCTGCACATCCTCAACTTCGCGGTCGCTCCGGAATGTCGCCGCAGCGGTGTCGGAGCCCAGATGGTGCTGCGACTGGTCGACAAACTCTCGCAGCAGCGTCGCAGCGAAATCCTGCTGGAAGTGCGTGAGGGCAATCTGGATGGCCAGTTGTTTTTCAAGCAGCAGGGCTTCAAAGCGGTGTGCGTCCTGCGTCGGCATTTCGACGATACCGAAGAAGACGCCTACATCATGCAGTTCCGCCTGAATGCTCACGCGGAAGAAGCCGCGACCTTTGCACCTCATAACCGAATCACTGAAATCAGCGACATCGACGCCGCCTGAACCACCGTTTTCTAATTCGCAGTTTTGCAGCCCCGGAGACCGAAGCGTGTCTTCCCGGGGCTGTCTGCATTTTCCGGGTTCTCTTTCCGGGCCCAGAACAGGTTGCGCGGCCCTCGGGGGTGCCGTCTGCCCGCTGGAACGGGCGCTTCCCCCTGCCGCAATGCCCTTTTCCGCATGGCAGAACACGCTTCAGGCGGAAGTGAAGCGTTCCAGGTCATCGCTGGCATACCTGATCGTCAAGATCGATCTGCAGTGCCGCAAGAATCCCTGTTTCGCAGGGAGTTCTGTTCCCTTACCTGCGCCGAAAGCTGATATACTGAAATTCAGTGGTCCCCTGCCGGGATGTGCTACCTGGCTCTGCTTAATACGGCCTGTTGTGGCAGTTTTCGGTGCCTGGGGCAGTGGAATCCATGGCGGTCACGCCAGGATCAGGATGAATTCATGAGTCAGCCCAAACCTCCATTCAACGTCAATCGCCGGGATTTTCTCGGCAAGTCGGCCCGCAATGCGGCTGGCGTGGCGGTTGGAGTCTGGAGCTGGGGAGTCGCTCGCGCTGCGGGGACGGACGCCGTGCGTGTCGGCGTGATCGGTGTCGGGGCGCAGGGAGCCGATCTCACCCGACGTCTGGCAGCCCTCCCCGGGGCGGTCATTACAGCTTTGTGCGATGTCGATCGGCAAATGCTGCAGGCAGCGCACAACACGCTGCAGAACAGCCGGCATTCTCCGATTCTGGTGGCTCATCACGACGATCTGTTGAGTCGCAGCGATGTGGATGCCGTGGTCATTGCCACTCCTGATCACTGGCATGCCCTCTTGACGCACGATGCCTGTCTGGCAGGCAAAGATGTTTATCTCGAACAGCCTGTCGCTCACACTCTGGCAGAAGGTCAGCAGCTGATCAGTCTGGCTGAACAGACCGGATGCATCATTCAGACAGGCCTGCCGCAGCGCAGCGGCGCCCATTTTCAATCGGCCATACAGCTGCTGCAGAGTGGCGACTTGGGACCGGTGCATGTCGCCAAAGCCTGGGCAATGCATCGTCGCAGCAGCATTGGACGGGTGGCCGAAAGTCAGCCTCCCGCCGGAGTCGATTATGACCGCTGGCTGGGCCCGGCTCCTGCTCGTCCTTTTCAGGCCAATCGGTTTCATCAGCATTGGAACTGGTACTGGGACTATGGCTCAGGCGAACTGGGAACATGGGGCATTCAACTGCTGGATCTGGTGCGCTGGGGGCTGAATCTCGATCTTCCCACCCGGGTGTGTGCCCAGGGAGGCCGTCGTCGCTTTCATGATGATCGTGAAACACCGGACACCCTGACGGTGCAGTTCGAATTCCCGGATGTGGATGTGATCTGGGAACACCGGCAATGGAGTTCACGGGGACTGGAAGGCCGCACCGCCGCCGCGGCGTTCTATGCCGAACGTGGCACACTGGTGATCGACCGCAGCGGATGGAAAGTCTATGACGGTCCCGGCCGGCTCTATGCCGATGCCAGCGAACTGCACGACAGCCATCTGCAGAACTGGCTCGACTGCATCCGTTCGCGGCGCGCCCCTGCGGCTTCCCTGACCATTGGACAGCGCAGCATGGCTCTGTGCCATCTGGGAAATATCGCCTGCCGTCTGGGACGCGAAGTCCGGTTCGATCCGGCGACGACTTCATTCCTTCAGGATCCTGAGGCCGATGCACTGGCCGGGCTGTCCGGCATGCCTGCGGCAGAAAACAAGGCCTGACTGCGGGGCATCCCCCCTGTTCTGCCCGCGTGAAAAATCAGTGACGAAGGGCCAGTAAGTGCGGACTGTGTTGGAGAGGGAACAGACCAGGGAGCGGAAATGCCTGGAAAAAAGCTGATCATCGATGCAGATCCCGGCGTGGGTGATGCCATTGCCATTGCACTGGCCCTGTGCGATCCGCAGGCGGATGTCGTGGCTGTGACAGCCTGTGGCGGCACCGTGAGCGGCGAACAGGCTTATCGCAATCTGCAGACGGTCATCTCTGTTGTCGATCCCCCGCGCTGGCCCCGGCTGGGGTGGAGTTCTGCTCCGCGGGCCGCAGTGCCGGACCGTCCCGATTTCTCCGGCCTCCTGCTGCAGGATGGCATTCATGGTCTGGGAGACTGTGAAATCATTGAAGCGCTGCCGCATGCTCCCATGGATTCCCCCAAGCTGCTGGTGGAGCTGGTTCGGGAATGGCCGAATGAGTTGACCCTGCTGACGCTGGGGCCATTGACCAATGTGCAACTGGCCATCGAGCGGCAGGCCGATTTTCTGGAACAGCTCGAATCGCTGGTCTGTCTGGGAGGCTCGCTGAACGGAACAGGCAACGTCACGGCCGCGGCGGAGTTCAATATCTATGCCGACCCGGAAGCCGCCCGCAGCATTCTGACCTGGCCTGCCACCAAAACACTGGTGCCGCTGAACACGAGTCAACAGTTTGGCCTGACGTTCGATCAATACGATGCCCTGGAGATTGACCCCTTTTCCCGGCTCGGGCAGTTCCTGCACAAAACGTGTCCTTATGCCCTGCGGGAAAGCCGCAATCAGCTGGGCCGGGAAGGAGTGCTGCTGCCGGAAGTCGTGGCCTTGGCCGCCATCACCTGCCCGCGTCTGTTTGAGCGGCAGTCGCTGAGTATCGATGTGGAGATTGCCGGCGAACTGACGCGCGGCATGACGGTGTTTGATCGCCGGGGCATTGCGCGCCGTCAGCCCAACATCGATGTGCTTGTCAGTGTGGACACTGTGGGAGTGCGCGACTATCTCACCCGTCTGGTGCGTGCGGCCGATACCGACTGAACCGGCTTCATGGCCCATGTGATCGCATGTTTCTTTCCTGAAGAAATATGGCCATCCATGCGAGCTGATTGATATGGAAAGAGGGCCGGCACGACTGAAAGTCAACCCTGTTTCAGGACCTTTCCGTGATCTGCCGGGAAGTCGAAATTTCCCTGCAGATCGAGGTTGAAACCTCCACGGGTCCTCGCCACCATTCTCGTTGTATCGCGCATTGATTCACCATTCGAGCTGAATCAAATCGTCGCGGTCGATGCAAAGCGGGCATCGACAAACTGACGCCGGATCTCGAAAGCGGGTTGCTTTCGATTCAGGATCAGATGATCCGGCCGATCATTACTACGAAGGAACGTTTCTTTATGTCGAAGGTGAAACTGCTGGCACTCATCGGTACTGTTCTGTTTCTGGCGGCAACGCCCTCCGATGTGCCACTGACACAGAAGTCTGACATTCAGGCCATGTATGCGGCGGCCAACCGCCATCGCGCCCAGTATGGCCTCCCGGTGCAGGAGCTGGATGAATCGCTGTGCGAAATCGCTCAGCGCTGGGCAGAAAACATGGCCGCCCGCGGTGTGATGTATCATGGCGGCGGCGAGCAGATCATCGGCATGGGCTATCCCAATGCCGAGGCCTGTGTGCAAGGCTGGATCAACTCACCAGGGCATCGCGCCTGGGTGCTGGGACGCAATCCCCGCGTGGGCTTTGGTTCGGCCTACGGGGCCGGCGGCCGGATCTTCTATGCCGGTGTCTATCGTTAAAGCCGGTGACTCCTGCTGGGGTCTGCGCAGCAGGCATTTCATCCGGCGCAGCACAGTCCCTGCGAAGGGAAGACGTTCAAAACCGACTCACGGTTTATCTGCAGGCAGCGGATGGAACTTCATTGCCGAATGTCCATCTTCTCGCCTGCGGAACGCTGAAACCCGGATCTGAAATGACTCTTCAGCGGCATTGCTGAATGCGGCTTCTGTTTCATCCTGCCCGGACAAGTCCTCGCAGGCATTGCAAATTCGCTGAATTTCGAAGATGACAGTTCAGGTGTGCCGTGCAGTTGATGGGCGGCCACCTGAATATTTTCATTTCAGGAGTCCTCAATGGCATGGTTCTGGCTGATCGTGGCTGGAATTCTGGAAGTGATCTGGGCCAGCAATCTGAAGGCGACCGCAGGGTTCACCCGACTGGGACCGACCCTGATCTTTCTCGGTGCGCTGTTTTTCAGCATGCTGCTGCTGGGACTGGCCGTACGGACAATTCCCACAGGCACTGGTTATGCCATCTGGACCGGCATCGGGGCGGTCGGAACCGTCATCGCCGGAATTCTGCTGTATGGGGAACCAGCCAATCCCTCCCGGCTGATCTGCGTGGCACTCATTGTGCTTGGAATTCTGGGACTCAAGATCAGCAGCCCGTGACGGCACCCCTGGTCTTGCAAGTGGCCGCGAACAGGTTCTCCCCTGAGTCGGTCGTCGCCTGTCTGGAGGATCCCTGTCTGGAGGGTTCCTGTCACGCTTCGTGCCCTGAGGATCTGCGATTGGCTCGCTGGAAGAGGCGTGAGCCGCCATGCTCTTTATACAGATTTCTCCGGGGCTGTTTCCTTCCTGTGAGGAGAAAGCGTGATCCGGACAGAAGCCCCTGCATGCACGAGACGTCTGAGTAATTCGGCCGAAAGCCCCTGGTTGAATGCCCATGATTCGACCCCGCAATCGTAACCAAGATTGAATTCTTTCACGGTGCAATTTGCCCAGAGAGTGTGCAGCGAATCAGGCAGCGATTCAATGATGTCCAGCATCTGCGAGATATTTGACTCCGGCTCTTGGTGCTGCCTGTCTGTTTCGAGCGTCGCGCGCCACAGCTGACCCTCTCCCTGAAGGATAAAAAGAGGAGACGCGCCGGCTCTTTCGAATGCCTGGCCAAGCTCGGTCAGATCATCCTGGCTGACCAGATCGAGGTCAGTATTCAGATAATGAATCGTGTTATTCATTGTTGCCTCCCCAGGAATCGCAATTTTTCGTTCAGCCGCCAGCCGCCAGCCGCCAGCCGCCTGCCGCCAGATGCCGGCGGCAGGCAATCTGCCCGGCCTCCAGAACCTGCCGGCGGGCGAGATCGCAGTGATGGATATCGACCAGGCAGACGATTCCCCAGCCAGCAGAGACACAATCAGACAGGCGCTCCGGACATGCTCGGGCAGGGCGACCCTGTTCCTGACCGCCTGCGACAAGTGCTTCAGGACGTTTGTTCTGTCGCGGTCGCCCATGATGGTCTGGTGTTTCTGGCGGACAGCATACAAGCTGAACAGATCGAAATGGATGATGAGTGTCAGAGGATTTGGGGGCATAGGGACGAGCCTCTGGGCAACGCCTGCCTGCCGCTGCAAACCGATATCGGGTGCAGGGATGCCATCACGTCGGGGCCGTCCAGGTGCATGCCGCCAAACGCCACCGGTCGAAATGCGTGACGGACTCCATTAGAATTTCTCATGTGACTTCTCAGGGTGGAGCGGGCAGTCATCTGTTTGCCCATGCTGCTTTCTGCGGAATCGAGGCGGGCTTTCATTTCAACCAGCACGCCGCGGATGCAGTGCCCGCACTGAAAGTGTGTGCCGAATCCTGATCGCGTGTCACCTTCGTGAGGGCCGTCGACAGAATGCTTCGCTTTATTCATGCCGCAGATATTCATCTCGACAGTCCCTTGAAGGGCCTTGAGAAATATGAAGGGGCTCCTGTCGACGAGATTCGCGGTGCCACACGGAAGGCACTGGACAACCTTGTGGATCTGGCCATTGAGCGTCAGGTCGACTTCGTGTTGATCGCCGGTGATCTTTACGACGGCAACTGGAAGGATCACAACACTGGCCTGTTCTTTGTCAGTCGAATGCATCGGCTGCGGGATGAAGGAATCCCTGTGGTGCTGATCAGCGGCAATCATGACGCGGCCAATCGCATGACCCGCTCACTGCGACTGCCTGATAATGTGGAACTGCTCCCGCATACAGAAGCCGGGACGGCCAGCATGGCCAGACTGGCCGAACTGGGAGTGGCCATTCACGGGCGGTCATTTGCAAACCCGGCGGAATTCGACAACCTTGCCCAGGGCTACGTGCGCAAGAAGTCTGGATTTTTCAATATCGGGATGCTGCACACGTCGCTCGATGGGGCCGATGGCCATGAGCCATATGCCCCATGCTCGCTCGATGATCTCCGGCAGAAGGAATACGACTATTGGGCACTCGGGCATGTGCATGTTCGTCAGATCCGCTGCGACGAACCTCCTGTCGTCTTCCCGGGAAATCTCCAGGGACGGCACATCCGCGAAACGGGAGCCAAAGGGTGCTATTTCGTGTCAGTGGATGCGCAACATCACTGTACGCTCGAATTCGTTCCCCTGGATGTCTTTCGCTGGGAGATCTGCAGGCTCGATGCAACAGAAGCCAGACGTCCTGAATCACTGATCGATCAGTTCTCCACGGAGCTGACGCGTCTTACGAAGATGCATGACGGTCTCCCTCTCGGCGTGCGGGTCGAGGTGACTGGAGCGACGGCAATCCACGAAATTCTCCGCTCCGATTCGATCCGCTGGTTGAATGAATTCCGGAACGTGACACTCGCGCAGCAGAATCAGCGAGCCTGGATTGAGAAGGTCCGCTGGAACACGACATCCCGGCGCGAACGGGGAGACTCTTCAGACCTCTCGGGGCCTCTGGCAGTGCTTTCCGGTCACTTGGAAGAACTCCGCAGCGATCCTTCCAGACTGATGGAGCTGGCCGGAGTGCTTGAGACGCTGAAGCGAAAACTCCCCGATGAACTGGTGAACGGTGATGACGCTCTGAAGTTCGATGATCCGGAGCAGCTGTGTCGGTGGCTCGACGAGGTGGAACCGCTTCTCCTCGGACACATGCGTGAAGGAGTCGACGGATGAAGATTCTGCAATTGAACCTCCTGGCATTCGGGCCTTTCACCGGGCAGTCGCTTCACTTCGGCAACGGGACCGGGTTGTCCATTGTTCACGGCGCAAATGAGGCGGGAAAGAGTTCGTCGCTGCGGGCGCTGCGGAATTTGCTATACGGCATTCCTCAGCAGACGTCCGACGACTTCGTTCATTCCTACCAGAACCTGCGAATCGGCGGTGTGTTCGAATCGGCAGATGGAACGCGGCTGGAATGTATTCGCCGTAAAGCACGCACAAATACCCTGCGAGGCCCGGATGATGTCGAAGTCTGCGACGAATCGCAGCTGCTGCAACTGCTGGAAGGCATTGACGAGAAAACGTATGCGCAGCGTTTCGGAATCGACTATCAGGAACTCCGTCGCGGTGGCAATGCGATTATTCAGGGAGGAGGCGATCTCGGAGAGATCCTGTTCGCGGCCGGCGCCGGAATGGCCAATGTCAAGCAGATTCAACAGCAATTCGAGACGGAGGCAGACGCCCTGTTCAAACCCCGGGGCTCCAATCAAAAGCTCGGCCAGGCTTTGTCCGAGTTAGACCGGGTTCGCAAGGAGATCCGCGAGTCACAAGTGCCGACGAGTCAATGGGTCGAACATGACCGTGAATTGCGCAAGGCCGAGGACCGTCAGCAGAAGATCGACCAGGAATTGAGAAGGAAACGCATCGAACGGAATCGTCTCGACCGGATTGGGCAGTCGCTGCCACTGCTCGGCAGGCGTCATCCCCTCAGGGAGGCTCTGGTCGACGTCGCGACTGCCCGTTTGCTTCCGGAAAGTTTTGAGGCTGACCGACGTGAAGCGGCCACAGCCTTGTCGTCCGCAATACGGGCCGAAGCCAAAGCGGGCCAGGAGATCGAACGACTGGAAGGCGAACTGCGCTCCGTCAGTGTGCCTGTCGATCTGCTGAAGCACCGCACCGCCATTTCCAAAGCGCATACCGACCTGGGAAGCTATCAGAAGGCTTCCAGAGATCGTCCTGGCCTGATTGCAGATCGGGATGCCGCACTCAGAAGCGCCGAGGCCCATTGTCGTGAACTCAGCCAGCCGACCACGCTGGACCAGGCTGCCTCGCTTCGCTTGTCGAAGGGACAGCGGCGCAAAATTCAGGAGCTCGCCGGTGACTGCAAAGCCCTGATCGACAAGCAGGCTTCCAGCGAACAGCAACTGCGGCAACTCGACAAACTGATTCATCAGGCCGACGACACAATCCGCCGGCTTCCGCAGCGGCGGGATCTGTCCGAACTCGACCGCACGATTCGACAAGGACAAAAGTACGGAGATCTCGATCGGCAGTTGAGCGATGATCAGGCGGAATTCGAATACCTGAAGGATCAGGCACAAATCGAACTGGCGCGATTGCCGCTTTACACAGGAACTCTCGAAGAACTGGAGACGTTGCCGGTCCCCTCGGCGGAGACGATCGACCAGTTCGAGCGCGTACTGTCCGATGCGGATGAAGAGCTGCGGCGATGCCGCGACAAGATGGACGGGTTCAGTGAGGCGAGACAGAACCTGCAGGCGAGTCTCGACGCGCTGCGTCTGACCGGGGAGGTTCCGACGGAAGCGGAGCTGGAAACGATCCGGCGGCGACGCAACGCCGGCTGGGATCTGGTCCTGCAGGTCTGGCAGGAGAATCTCAGCTCCACGGATGCCGCCGTGACAGGCTTTGTCGAAGAGTTCGACAGCGGCGGCGATTTGAAAGCGGCATTTCGCGCGAGCCTGGAGAGCGCGGACATGATCGCTGACCGACTTCGACGCGAAGCAGACCGTGTGGCCCAGGAAGCCAAGCTGACTGCCGATTTGCAGCAGGTGGATCTGCGATTCCAGACAGCCTGCGATAGCCGAAAAGAAGCGGAGAAGCGACGGGAGAAGCTGGAGGGCGAATGGCAGTCACAATGGAGTGCGGCCCGCATTGCTCCGCTGACACCGCGGGAGATGCGATCGTGGCGGAGCCAGCAACAGCGGCTGGTGGACATCGCTTCCCGGAAGCGCACCCGTGAAGCCGAACTGCAGCGACTGGTCACTCAGATCGAGGCGTTACGCGGGGACCTCAACCAGTGCCTCGAAGCCCTGCTGCAACCGGCCGTGGCTGACCATGAGCAACTTTCCAGGGTCCTGGACTCCTGCCAGGTCATTGCAGAGGAAATCCGCAAGGAGAATCAGCTGCGGGAACAGATGGAACAGGAAGGGGAGAAGCTGCGCAGTCAACGGCCGACTGCGGAACAGGCGGCGCACGATGCACGGGAGCGCCTCGACGAATGGCGAACGCAATGGGCCGATGCCGTTTCAGTCCTGGGACTGGATGTTCAGGCGACACCTGTTGAAGCAAATGCCGTCATTGAGACAATTGATGAGTTGTTACAGCTGCTGGACGAATCCGCCAGGCTCGAGGTGCGAATCGGCGGCATTGATGAGGATGCAGACAAGTTCAGACTGTCAGTCCGCACATTGATTGAACAGGTCGCTCCGGACCTGGGGGACAGGCTGACGCATTCCGTCGACCAGTCTGTGGCCGATCTGGTCGACCGGCTCAGTCGTGCCGTCGAGGATCAGACGAAAGTCGAAAGTTGGCAGCAGCAGTTACAGAGTCAAAGGGCCGAACGAGAAGCTGCCGCTGACGCGATCACCCAGTGGAGAGACACACTTGAGACGCTCTGCAGGCAGGCCGACTGCCAGTCGCAGGATGACCTGCCGCAAGCTGAGGAGCGATCTGCGAGACGCCGGAGGATTGAATCGGAATTGCAGGGGATCGATGAGCGACTGTACCAGCTGGCTTCCGGCACGGCGCTGGAGGAATGGATTGCCGCCGTCGAACAGTTCGACTCGGATCGGGTGCAAATGGACATTGCCGGACTCGACGAAAGCCTCCGTTTGCTTGAGGAGGAGAAGCAGCGGCTCTCGGAGTCGATTGGCGAACGTCGCAACGAGCTCTCGCGCATGAACGGCAGCGGTCAGGCCGCTGAAGCACAGGTTCAGGCGGAGTGTCTCCTGGCATCGATCCGTGGAGATGCCGAGGAGTATGTTCGCAAGCGACTGGCGGCGCTTGTGCTGGCGCAGGCAATCGAGCGTTTTCGCGAATCGAGTCAGGGACCGGTGCTATCGCGCGCGTCGGAGCTGTTCTCCACTCTGACACTGGGGTCATTCTCCGGCCTGCGAGCCGATTCCGACGACACTGGCAAGACAGTCCTGGTCGGTGTTCGACCGGGAGGCCAGACGGTGCAGGTGGCGGGCATGAGTGAAGGAACGTGCGACCAGATCTATCTGGCCTTGCGAATTGCATTGCTGGAGTCGTCTCTGCATGGACGCGCGCCGTTCCCCTTGATCGTGGACGATATTCTCATCATGTTCGACAATGAGCGTACGGCAGCTGCCCTGAAGGTGTTGTCGCATTTCTCGCAGACGACTCAGGTGATTTTGTTCACCCACCACGAGCACCTTGTCGACATTGCAACTGACACACTCCCTGAGAGCTCGCTGCATGTCATTCGCCTATAGGTTTTCAGAGCCGCGAACAAAACCTCTCACATGATGAGAATTTCCTTTCCGCGAGCGGATCACGGAAGGTTTTGTGAGGGGTTCTCAATCAGATCTCGTTCGTTTCGTGTCTCGCCCCCATAACGATCATTCGTCCTTGCGATGCCAGAATGAAGACCCGGATGTTCACTCAGGCGACGCCGTACGATCTTGCTGAGGAATCGTCTGGCAGCCTCGATCCCCTGGGATCTGTTACGGGGGCGGAGCAACTTGCCGCCCCATTCCCGGTCCCGGCTGGTTCGATCTGGTCTGCCGCCGGCACCGCCGATGAATTGGACGTCACTGCAGCGACGCCGAAACCGGAGACACTGGCCACATAAAACAAAAGTCGGGGCCGGCGTCTCAGCTGGCGCCGCCGGCTTGATTGGCGATGGCCATCATCAGCCGCCAGCCATCCGCTGGCGGCTTTTTCATGCGCGGGACAGGACGATTTTCGGTTGCCAGTCATGCGCTGAAACATGCCCGGATGCCGTCGCCCGGAAAAAATGCGGCGCGAAAGAAAGTGTGTCCCCAAGGCCGCCCCCTCCCGGCGTGGGCGGGCGTCGTCCCCCGGCCGGGAAGTACCTACTACCCCCCTCCCCATCCGCTGAAATCTTTCCCGAATCGTGGTTTTTTGCAACCACGCCGCTTTACACGCATATGGTGTTGTGGTATTATTCAACCACGCGCGCGGGAGCCAATGGATGCCAACTGACTACCACATCATCTGGGATCTGGACGACGAACAGGGCGGAAACGTGCAGCACGTCGCCGCGAACGGACTGACGAAGGAAGACTTCGAACGTGCTCTCGCTTGTGCCGTCGGATTCGACAAGAGCAACAGCTCAGATCGGGAAATCGCCTTTGGCCCCGCGATTGACGGCCGAATGATTGCCCTGCTGTTTGATCGACTCGACGCCGAAATGATCCAGCCTGTCACCGCCTACTACGTTGAGGAGTGATTCATGCCACGTAAGACCGTGAATGTGAAAAGTTCAACTCGGGCCAGCCGATTGACTCCAATGGAAGTGGAGCAACGCCAGGCGGCACGCCAGGCGGCCGAAGCGGAGAAGCCGGACGTCATCGCGAAGTTTCGGTTGCACCAGGCTGTGACAAAACTGGTGGCCGAACTGAAGGACCTGCGGGGACAGAAATCACTGAGCCTGCAGCAGGTCGCGGAAGCGGTCGGCATGGACCGGTCGAACCTGGCGAAACTGGAAAACGGACACCGCGAGAACCCCACGTTAGAAACCCTGTTCCGCGTGGCCGCCGCACTCGGTGCCCGCGTGGAGTTCACGCTCAACGCAGGCGCCGACAAGGTCATCAGCTTTCCCCCGTCTCAACCCGAGCGGGAACACAAGCGAACCGGTACTCATGGGTGATCTGATTCGCGTGTAACAGCTTGGCCCTCTGCCGCATCCAGCCGCTTGAAAATCCATTCCACATCGTCATAGATCAGGTCGATTTGGTGGTCCATGAACCATTCCCAGACAGCACTGCGGGCATCATTCAGCCGCCCTGGCCCCAGATCAGCAGGTATCCGTGCAAAAATGGAGCGTCTGTCAACAGAAAAGTGTGGCGATTGTGACGGAAACGTCTGCCATGCGGTTGCTCCCTGAAGTCTGACTGGATCGCGAGTCAGACTGGAGCCCGGACAGGGATCGAATGATGGAAGGCCAGGTCCAGAAATGACAAACGGGGACGCCATCCCTCCCCGTGCAAGGCACTTCCGGTTCCTTTCGGGGAAAAGTCCTGCGGCTTGAAAACCGCTACTACCACACGGTTTACGTCGACCGTGTGCGAATGTACGTTCCGGGCCGATCTCCCGAGCCGCAGTGTAAGACGAAAGTCCGGCGGTCTCGGCTCCGGATTCGGGCGGACTATGCCCCGATCCGGAACGTCATGGCGATTGCCCGACAGTACGAGGCGTACCTGAAGGAACCGGGCATCTACACCTACCGGCAGGCGGCTGAGCACTTCAGCACTTCAAAGGTGACGGTGGGTTATCACCTGGCCTTACTAACCCGGTTGCCTCCTGACTTCGTGGCGTGGCTGGAAGCCTGCACCGAGGATTTACCAATGGCCTTCTTCAGCCTGCGGCGGCTTCGGCCCGTGACGATGATGTCAGAGCCGGAGAGGAAGGGAGCGCTGCTGGAGTTGGCCCGGACACTGATCCGGGAAATGGAGGGCCAGCCTTCCGAGTCCGTGCCCGAGCTGTTGTGGATGCTGGACGAAGAGCTTCACCAGATGCCGCGACGTTTGCTCCGGTCGATCATGTTGGACTGATCAAAGTCTCAGGGAGAAGAGCGCTGCCCCCGGCGAGGTCCAACGATCATTACGATTAGGATTGCCACGGCCCAGACGGGTGCCAACTCAACATTAACCCCTGGCCTGTCGCAAGGGCCGCAGCCTGTGGCAGCAGGAACTACCCGAGTCCGTCAATCACGTCCGTGAAGCCAGCGGGGCTTGGAGGGCTTCAATGAAATCTCCAGGTCGGTGTTTCAATCAATGGTTCGTAAACGCTTCCGAACCGTTGACAGGAGATCGTCACAGAGTTGAGCTGGATGTGGCTCGCCGAGTTCCTTCAGGACGTTCTGGACCAGCGGCTGGCTCAGGAACGTATCAGTGTTCGACCAAAGCTGAGCGGCCTGTATGCGAGTCCGTGATTCCTTCATTAAGTCAGACGTGGGCTCATTGTGCGCGACATCGTGACGGAGATTGCGAACGTCGTCGTTAAGCGCATCCCATATTTTGGAAAGCGAGGTAATGTTGAGAATAGACAGCCACGCCAGGACGCCTGCGTGAAAATCGTCGATCCGCCATACCTGCGTTCCTTTGATTTTCTTGAAACGGTCTTTCTTCTCGCCCGTCAGTGACATGGTGAATGTGAAGCCGCTCTCAAGCGTGCCTAAAGCCCCGTCTTGCTGAGCAAAGTCGCGTTGTCGGAGCCAATCCCACAAGGCCGCCTCAAAGAACGCGACAGTGCCATGCACAGCTCTTGGGATGTCGCCTGCACGCAGTGCCAGTTCGACACGTAGCGCAGCTCGTACCGCCATGCGCTTATGGTCCAGAACCATGAGGTCGCTATCCGATGGCAATGGCGGCTCAAATGGCATGGATGAAGCGAATTGCGCGAGCCATTCGACAACCTGAGTCCACCCTTGACCGGGCTTATCTTTCAGGTGGCTGACAGCCCCCCAGGCACCGAGCAGGTTGCCCTTCTCGACGAGGGAAAGCGCGTGCCAACGGGCACGGAAGCCCACTGCTGGATGGAACTTTTCTTCCACGGCGCGATCTTCGCCTTGAACTCGTTCACGGTCGGGTACTTCCAGTGCGTTCACGGTCGGGCCGCTCACTGCGTGCAACCGCACCATCTCATTGATGAGTTCATTGGCAGCAGCCAGTCCACCGGTTGTGGCCACAAAGACTTGGTCATTCTCCGTGAGTTGCTCGACCTGAGTCCTAATAGCGTCCGAGAGCGTGGCGACGATTGTACGCCGGACGACCGCATCGACCTCATTGGACGGATCTTCAAGCTGCTCCGCGCCGGTCAGGAATACCACACGCTTCACCTGGTTGACACCACGATCGCGAAGGCGACGCTCCATGACTTCACCAGACAATCGAGGGTCACGCGCGTCTTGCCGGTTGGTCTCGAAAATGAGCATCGACGTCGGCAGTGTGCTGCCCAAGTGCGAGAGCACGGCATCGAGCTTCGGAGTGCAGAGTTTCAGATCTGCATCGGGCAGGGTCTTGATGAGATCCCTATTCCTCGTGGTCGGTGCGTCGACTACCGACCATGAGCGCTCGTTGATGGCGTCGTGCAAGGTGCCGCAAGTGCTGCCGTCGAGCTTGTGTCGCTGGCTATTGACGACGAGCTGTACGTCGGTCTGGCCAACGGTCATGACGAGCAGCGTCTTCATCGCGAGCCATCTTTCTTGTAACGGCGGTTGCGCGAATGGTCCGCTCGCAAGCCCGTGTGATAGGTGTAAATCTGACCGTCTTTGGTCGGATATTCCGCCGCATCCGGGTGATTACGGCGATGGATGGCGAGCCATTCGTCCTGTGTTGCCGTCTTCTGATGGTTGTTCTTCACCCAGGCGTCGAGGTTGGCTTCAGGTTTCAGCGTGGGGTTATCGCTGAATTCATCAAGGAACAGGAGCGACTTGGCGTCGATGCGCACACTGCCCCAGCCCAGTGGACGCGCATAGCCGAGCTTGGAGCAGTAGCCGGTGCCATGAGTGCCGCCGAGAACGCTCTTGAACTGATCGGGGCAGAGGGTGACGAGGATCGCAGCCAATTCAGCAGTGTCGAGGTCACGGAAGCGGATGGTGAAACGGAACTTGCGGCCTGGTTTCGATGCTTCAAGCGCCAGCGTGCTGCGATCGTTTTGTCGGTTGGCAGGTGTGTTATCTTTCCAGTTGTTTTCATTCTCAGGATCTTTGCGATCAAGGTAGAACTTCCGACCTGCAAGCTCACCGGGCGCGTCGTAACCAGCGGCGTCGCCATAAGTGACGAGCGTGGCCTTGTCGGAGGGCCGTGATTGCGGGTGATGCGGCTGCTTGAGGTAATGCTCGACAGCGCTGGGGCGGGGCATGCCCAGTTCCTTGAGGAACGTCGGCGGCAGGAAGCGAGCGGCATCGGCGTCGTTTTCGCCGACCACTTCGAGTCCCGCATTGACAAAGACGCGCCCCATGAGTTGCGTATGGTTGCCTTCTCCGATGCTCGCGCTGCCATCGTTGTCGCCGGTGTAGCCAAACAGTCGACGAACGGATGACAGCTCCGGCGGTGCGCCGTCGTCGTCCTTTTCACGCTCCTTGTCCAGCGGGAACAGTCCATGCCGTTCGAGCTTCGGCGCGTCAGCGTCTTTGCGGACCGAATCGGTGTAGGCCCAGCGGTAGTAGTAGTGCCAGCCCAGCGAGACGATGCATTTCTTCTCGGTGTCCCACTCGACCCAGACGAGATCGCCGGGCTGGAAGACCACGTTCCTTGCAGCTTCGAGGATGCGCGTTCGTGCGTTCGCCCCATGCTCCTTCGCATCCGGATGACGCTCGCTGAAGTGACCGCTCGCTTCGTCGATGAGGTGCCGAACGGTGGCAAGGTAGCCTTCCTGCACGGCTTGCGAGGCTGTTATGGTCTCAGCCGGGGCGTTCGGGTTGGCGGTCAGCGATCGATGTAGGTTGCGTTTGGAATTGAGCTTCTCGCCTGCACCTTGGCCGCCCCGGTACGCAGCGCCGTTGCCGTCGTCGAAGCGATAGTAGTTCGCATTCTGCTCGCGCCGCTTATCGTAACGAAGGTTCATCGGCAGTAGATCCAGCGTCTTCGGCACACGAACTTGGTGGTTGTCGTCGAGGGCCTTCATTTCGACGCCATCGTTCGGCACGCGTGCGATACGTGCGACGAGCCTCGGGTTCGGCTGGTTCGGAAAAAGCGAGTTCGGGCGGTACGAGTAGGAACGCTCGGCGACGCGCTCCATAGGTGCACCAAGGAGTGCCCCGAGTTCGTGGCGCAGAAGCCCCTTCAATGAGTCTCCCGGAATGATGACAGGGCGTGTGCCCCACGGCGCGCGCAGTGGGCAGAGCACGGACTTCTTGTCGGCAAGACGACCAACGTCAGCGAGGTTCGCAGGCAATGGCCAGTCACTCTCTGTGTCGCCGACCTGGCCGCGTTCCCAACCGACGAGGAGTGGGGTCAGCGTTTCCAGCTCGAAGCGGACCTCACCCGAGAGTCGCCCCTTGCTACTGGTGCCGTCGTGCCAGATGGGCGATGCGGTCGTCAGTTCCTCGGGGAGAGCAACGAAGCCGTAGGGCTTTCTGAATGGCTCGACCTTCTCAGGAGTGAACTCTTCCAGGCCGGCTGCACCGAGCTTTTCGCGAACCTGAGCGATCTGCTTCTCGTTGACGGCACTGACGACAAACTCAACCTTGTCTTTGGTGTCGCGGACATCGAGATGGGAACCTAGCAGTCCTTTGAGCTTCTGCCATTCACGTGGTTTGCCATCGAGGACGCGAACACTGATGGAATGAGGTTTCTGCGACATCAGCGCTGCTCCTTGGTGAGGGTGAAGCCGAGGATTTCGTTGCCGACGTGCCACTCGCGCAAAAGTACGTTGCCATCACCGGTATTTGCCGAGGAAAACCGCTGGAAGCCATGAAGGCGTGCGGGCGTATGGACGACGCGAGTCTGCTTCGCGTCGCCCTCCTCGTTGTCGATTTCCACGATGCAGGCGAAGCGTGGGCCATTGGACGTGCGGATGGCCCGCCAGACCGCACGCTCTGCATAAAAGGCGACTTCGTCAACATGGAGTTTGTCATTTTCACCGGGCCACGCGTTTCCAAACGTCGCGGGCGGCGTGTGCAGGTCGAGGTCGAGGGTCGGATCGCACCACCACGCCACCAGCTTCTCGCCAAGCGCAGCTTTCGCGAGCTTCGCGGCTTCGTTGAGCGAGAGAACTTCCGTGATCGGGCCGCTCGTTGTTTTCACCCAGGCGTGAGAGTCTTTTGGACGACCAATGAAGGCGGGCTTCAATTGCGAGTCAGTCGACGTTTGCTTGTCAGGCTCCTTCGGCTGTGCCCACATTCTCGATGACTTCACGTCGTCAATAGCCCACGGCTTCGCTTGCCAGTGGCCCGCGCCCGCTCCACGCGTCTTGTGGCCGCCAATGAGCAGATGCCCGAGTGCTCCGAGCGACACTTCGCGGTCGATGAGTTTGCACAGCGGCTCGACCTCTTCCTGCGTCGCTCCCTCGACGACGATACGCACGGGGAATGTGCCCTGGAGCATACGCACTGCGTCGCGCTTAGCGCTTCCGTAGGAACCCGCTGAGAACTCGTCCTCCGCGTGCATGTGCAGCTTTGCGGCCGACCACTCAACGTCGGCTTTCGCATCGCGGATCAGGATCCGGCTGCTTTGGTTGACCGTGCCGAATGCCAGGCCCGCAGGGTCCTCCGCCCCGACATTGCCCTGCACAAGGTGCGGATCGTTGACATCATGGCCCGCCGCGCGCTCTTTGCGAGAAAACACGTGGCGGAACGGCCCGCGTACGCTCGCACCGGGGAGCAGCGGGCGCTCCTCGCCTGTCGGGCCATCCATCAAGAGCGCACGGTCGGTGCTCAATGCGTCAGGCGTCTTCGCATCTGTCACCCATGCGGGCTTGGCCCACGAACCGTCTCCCGTTAGCTGTAAGGCACGCTCGGTATCGTGCGGGCCGATGGCGAACATGTCGAGGCCCCACGCCGCACCATTGGGCTCGGGTTTGTATTCGCCGAACGAGATATTCACAACGAGGGTCCGGAAGCACCACGATCGCGTGGGCGAGACGACGGGCACCGTGACCGCGCTGATATTGGGCCTTCGTGGACGCCCGGCCTTGATCCATTCGTCGTAGTTGGCTTCGTCGAAGCGGTATGCCTTCAGGTCTTCGATGTGGCACCAGCCAAGCCCGCGCGCAACACCGCCTCCAAGCCAGCAGCGATCCTTGGCCCAGTGCTCCGCCAGCACGTAGCCGAGGATGCCCTCCGCCTCGCGACCCTCGTCGTCACGCAGTTCTTCTGGGATCTGCGACCAGTCAACTCGGAAATTGAGTTCCCACTTCGTACCAGCAGGAATGACTTCGCGGTCGTACAGCACTCCGCCTGCGCGAGCCCCGGTCTTCTGGCGAATGCCAACACCAGCCCGGATGCTTGGATTACCAATAGCGGTTGCGTCGGTGAACTCCCACGCCGAGCGGCGCAGGGGGCGCTTCTCGCCTTCCTCGACGACATCGCACACTGCCTGAGGCAACAGACGGAAGAACCGCTTGGCCATCGCCACGGCGGCCCCCTTGAGGCCGCGCCCCACGAGCGTGGGGACCAACTTCCGTTCACCATTCACAACCGATTCAACGAGTGCGAAAGGCTGGTCGGCGCTGGTCTCGCGATTGAAGCCCGACACTGAGAGCGCCGAGTCCTGCACAAGGGTGGCTGCAAATAGCGTGAGCTTTGTGGTCATCGGACCCCCTTCATCGTCTTGCGCATCTCAGCACGCAGCCATCGTACGAAGAAGCGAGCATGGAGCTGTCGTTGAGATGCCTCGATTTTGTTCAGATCATCCAGGACTTCCTTCGCGTCTCTATGCTTCCAACTCTTGCCACCGGCCGTCGTCAGGTTCAGGCGACCGGAGAGTGCGTGGACATCACCCCGCTCAAGGTCCGCAACGAGATCGAGCCACTGCGAGAGGCTCGGTGGCTTGCGGCCGTCGCGGTCCTTCTTGTCACTCTCTGCCAACGGCCTGTGCGAGTTGAACCACTCCCGCGTTTTCGCGGCGATGGCCTCCTCCGCGATGTCGGCGGCGGGCGTCCGTGCACTACTGCTGGGAATCTCGCCAGTCACTCCGGGGAGCGAAGTGTCGATGCGAAATCGTCCGAAGCCCTCGTGCGTACGCTCGCCAAGCCACTCTCCCTTCGCGGCCCGCACCGCGAGCTTCGCAACACCCGAACCTGACACTTCAAAGACGGAGCCGCGTCGAATCGCCGCAGCAGGCATACGCCACAAGCGCGAGGTGCCGTTGAAGCCGTGGACCATAACGGTGTCTTGCAACTCCCTGTGCCCATCTCGCTCTGTCTTCACAATAGTGATGTCTTCGGTCCCGACCACCTCATGCAGCGCCTTCTCGTCGAGCGTCGTCCGCCATCTCAGGCACTCATCACGCACGAGGAGGTCGGAGGTCAGAATGAACAGTGCTCTGTCCGTGGTCTTCGTCGCAAGGGGAGCTTTTGACCACGCGAGCTGAGCCACTTCGACCGGCGCTCCTGCACGACCCAGGCGCAACCAGCGTCGCCCTTCGAGCACAGCCGCGAGCTTCTCCGCAACCTTCTTCAGATCCTCCGGCGAACCATGCAGCTCAGCGAGGAAGTACGTCTCCTCCACGATCTGCTCGATGGCGAAGAGCGACGCGTCGGCCTGTTTAGGATCGGGACGCCCGTTGCGCAATCGCACTCGGCGCGCGGGCTTGAAGGTTATCCATTCCTCGCTCGCATCAGCACGGTAGACGAAAAGATCGTCTTCGGGACGTTTCGGCTTTTCCCCATCTTGCCTCTTCCTTTCGGCCTCCGCGCTCCACGCGTCAATCCGCTTCGTGGGCGTGGTTGGCTGTGCCCACCAAGGGACGTCACCTGCCGCGCCCTTCGGTTTCTCACTTTGGAGTGACAGCGGCGCGGGCAGTACCTCGACATCTGAGAGATTTTCCGGTGTCTGCCGCAACGGCAATGCATCGCTCACCGAGACCTTGCCGGACGTGAGGAGCGAGGCCGTTGCGCGATCATCCTCGGCGATCAGCCAGGAAGCAAGAGAGCCAAGCAGGGCACGACCCGGCACAAACGCGAGGCTCGGGATCAAGTTGTCGGGCGTCGCCGTCGCGGTAATGCAAAGCGGATCGCGGTTCTTCAAGAGGAGTACCAGGCGACCCTTCACTGCGCCAATCTCGCGCGTCGCGGGCGTGATCTCTGAGAGCAAGAGCCTTACTCGACCAGCACCAGTCGAGCGTCCGCCACCGAGTGCGTCGACCTCTTGCACGAGCCGCTGCAACGTGGGCAAGTCACCCACGGGCAGTTCAACCTCACCGACGAGCTGAGTGCCCTTGGGCACGTACTCGATGACCCGCAGTGTATCGTCCTTCGGTGCGCGATTGTCGAAGCTCTCACGTGCGGTCGAACACCAGATGTGGCTCTCGGGGTTCTCTTGCGCGTAGAGCGAGGTGAAGACGGCGCGTTGTTGATTACCGCCAGAACGTCCGAAAAACATCTCGGCCTCTTTGTCACCATGAAGCCTGCGTGCGGCGTCGCGCAGCACACCTTCGACGTGGGAGGCCCAGATCACAGGGCGGTCGTAACGGTCGCGGGCGATCAGCGTGTCGATGCCCCCTCCTCCAGAACCCGAACCGATATGAGCATCCGAGAGAAACTCAGCGGTGAGCTTATAGCGTCCCCAGTTACTGGACATGGGCGGCCTCCGGCTGGGAGTTGGCGTGCTCAGACTTACGCCCCAAGCGGGCAATCTCGGTGATCTCGACGAGATCGAGCAGCGAGGTGGTCGATGCGTTCCCCGCAGGTTGCCACGGCGTCGTTACGCCTGCTTTCGCGAGTGGTTCCTTCGCCTCTTGGGGCAGTTCAGCGAACGCCAACTCCGAGAGCGCTCGTCCACGGGGGAGTTGATCGACGAGATAGCGGAGCTGCGATCGCGGAGCGTGCTTGAGCTTCCCAGCGCCATTCACGAGCCCTTCCAGCGAGTCGAGCCCTTGGCCGAGCACATCGACGGGCCGCTGCGAGAGCACACGCAACTCGGTGCCGCTGCCGTGCAGCCAGTCTCGCTGACGCACCTCTTCGGGGTCATCAACCCACGAGGTGCTATAGACAGCCCAGTCGACGACGGAGCGAGCTTTCTCGCCAGCATTCTGGACACCACGGTAGCGCCGCTTCGCGGAGCTTGCGAGTTGATCAGTAACCTCGTGCAACCGATGGATAGGAACCTTTTGTCTGGCGAACACCACACCGACTCCGAGGGTCAGCTTGTAGCCGGATCTCTCCTTCTGAATGGCTTCAAGCTCTTCGCAAAGAGCGACTATGAAAGGCAACGCAATCTCAGCCCGACAAACGAAAAGGAGGTCGTCACCTCCGATCATCAAGGGGACAAGCGGAGCAAAGACCTTTACAGGCTTGCCAGATGCCCCATTCTTTGCTTCTTCTGCTGTGCGTCGAGGCGCGTCATGATCGCAACTTCGATTGATTGCAGCCTGCACTCCTCGACGCAGGACCACCCGGTTCTCATAAAAGAAGTGAGCATCTTCTGCTGGAGTGCCTGGTTTGCTCTTCCCCACGTTGTTGCCATCGGCGTGGACGAGCGCAAGGTAGCCGTTACCCACCAGTTCTTGCAGTTCCTGAGGACGATTTAGCGATTTGATATTCGTTGTGGCGCTCAGCAGGCTGGCGATATCTTCAGTCTGCCATTCCTCGGCTTTCTTCGACAGATCGTGACGTTGTTTTGTACCAAGCGATACCTCAAATTCTTCGTAGTCCTCATCTCCCTTGTTACCCTGAGTCACGATGTCGGATGCCAAGCCGCGACCAGTCCACTGACAGGGTGCAAGGACCGGCAACTCAGTCGAGAGACACACTTGGTTCTTGGTGCGTTGCTCTCCGTCGACTGTGATGCGAAACCGCAGGCCCGGCAGCTTCGTTCGGAGGAGATGTTCGGCAGCGTCGGCGAAGGCATCGGCACCGCTCGCAAACTGTGCCTCAAAATGACCTCCGTCGCGCGCGAGGATGCCATCCTTCGCATCAGCGGCGGGATCGTCGTGAGCTTGGAGCGGATCGTTTGGGTCGGCAGTGGGGTATGCCTCAACACTGCTCTGCATCAGCGTCCAGGCATGTCCAGTTTCCCGAGCCAGCTTCGGCAACTCCACGCGCAAAGTCTCGCCGAGGAGCGAGTTGGCACCGACCATCGCGCGAAGTCGTGGTACTGCAAATAACCAAGTTTGCACTCGCTGGAGTTCGATATGAACACAGTTCATGACGGCCCTTTTTCAACGAAGTCCTATCCCGCGATCCCAACCTTATTGGAAATGACAAACAACAAACTGAGAATTGAGACGCTGAGAGCTTTGCCGAGTCGCGGAACCGCGATTCCGATCATCTGTGAAAATTCCATCAGTTTACTCGCAGAGAATCCGCAAGACTATTCGGTGCAGCATCTTTGCCCCCGCCAGGTCGGACAGAACCTGTCTACCCTGATGCGAAGTTCTTCTAATGGCCGCGTCTTACGACCCGTCTTTCGACCGCAGAGAAAAGGACAATGTCCTCGGCGAGCATCCGTGTCCACGCTGTTGTTGAGTCGGCCCAGCAGGTCAATGTCGCGTGTAGGTCGGGATGACGGCGCTCCCCACAGGTTGAACAGGAGTGCTCCTTTGAGAATGAACCGTTCGGCATGCTGAGACTGCGAAAGACGGTAGAGGAATCGCTCCATCGCGAAGTATTGGAGCACTTCCTGAAAGGGCCGCCCCAAGGCCTTGGCGGAATTCATGAGCCGCTGGCGAACTGAGGCTGCGACGTTCTTGAGGGGCCGTTCGGTCACAGCACGGCCTCCAGATAGGGCCGGATGACTCGTTTTACCCGACAGATGTCTGCATAGCGCAGCAGCGCTTCGACGTTGACTCGGCCTTGGTGGCGGTATGCCTTGAGGGCTTCCAGAACGGTGTCGAGGCCGATTCGATGCCGGTGTTTGAAGCAGTCCGCCAGCGTCTTCTCGCGGCTGTAGATCCGAACGGACACGCCGTCGACCTTGTGAGTTTCGATTCCTTCCGAATAGGCGGGACCGCTAAACCAGAAGTGCCGTACAGGGGGATAGGACAGCCGTGGCGGTTCCGCCCCTCGGGGAATGGCGACACAGATTTCGTGGGGGATCTGGGTGGTCAGTTCGTGCCAGGCAAGCGCCGAGATCAGGCAGAGCACGCCGTTGGGAATCTTGAGGGCGACGGTGACGAGATCCGGATTGCCGAGCGACGGAGCGTCCGCGAGTCGGTACAGCCCCCGGCTGAGCAGTTCGATACGCCCGGAATCGCGGAGAGCGTACAGAGTCCGAGGATGGATACCGGCCTCCAGAGCGTCGCGCGTGCGAAGCATCCCCCCGTGGGCGCGAAAATGCTCCAGCGCCGCTGTGATCGTTCGAGGTTCTTCGGGAAGGTGCTTGACGCTCATAAGGACAAATACACCAGCACAACGTGACCTGTGCCAGTTTTTCTATCCAGCCGGGACAAGACTGCAAATTGACCGACACGGAACCGGTGCAGACTCTCAGCCGCCACGATTGGCGGTTGTGGACGAGGCCACGCGGTAAACCCGCTACAGCCGGACCGAAGATCGTGAGGGCCAACTCCCCGTAGGGCAGTCTGGGATTCTCAGGGGCGGCCACCGGGGTGCAAAAATGAGATCGGCCCTCATTTTTCCGCGATTTACCGAGTCTACCACGATGAAGAACCTCTTTCAGCCTTTGTTGCTGCTGATCGCCGGAGCGACCCAGCAAGAGCTGGCGCGGCAGGTCCGTTACTTGAAGGTCGAGAACGAAATCCTGCGCAGCAAGCTGCCTGCCAGGGTCACGGTGACCGAGAAGGAAAAGAACCGGCTGGCGAAGTTCGCCGCCAAACTGGGGGCGGCGCTCAACGACCTGGTGTCGATCGTCCATCCGGACACACTCCGCCGGTGGATTCGAGCGCTGAACCAATCGGAGAAGAAGAAAGTCGCCAAACGGGGCCGTCCGAAGACCGCAGCCGAAATTCGCGACCTGGTGTTGAAACTCGCCCGCGAGAATGACTGGGGTTACACCCGAATCATGGGTGAGTTGAAAAAGCTCGGTATCACGCCGCCGTCACGCAACACGATCAAGAACATCCTCAAGGAGCACGGTCTCGATCCGGGGCCAAAACGAGGTGAGGGAACGTGGGACGAGTTTCTGACCCAACATGCCAAGACGCTCTGGCAGTGTGACTTCTTCGCCAAGAGTGCGTTGACGTTGAAGGGTTTTCGGGATTTGTACGTGCTGGTGTTTCTGCATGTGGAAACACGCCGCGTGTGGATCTCCCCTTCGACCTTCCATCCCGATGAAACGTGGGTGAAACAGCAGGCCGTCGCGTTCCTGGAACATGCGAAGGAAATCGAGTTGCCGCCGAAGCTGCTGATGCACGACAGGGACACGAAGTTTACGAAAGCGTTTGATGCAGTCTTCGACGCTGCGGGGGCGGAGGGAAAACAAACGGCGTTCCGGTCCCCGAATACCAACGCCTATGTCGAGCGGTTCATCCAGACGTTGCAGCAGGAAGTCTTGGACCACTTCGTCGTGTTCGGCGAGCCGCACATGGACCATCTGGTGTCCGAAACCGTCGAGCATTACCACGAAGAAAGGCCACACCAGTCCCTCGGAAATGAGCCACCCGTGAATCGCCAGGCAACAGGAACCGCTGATAGCAATACGGACGATGCCAAGCTGCGAATCGTCTGCCGCGAGCGGTTGGGCGGGCGACTCAAGCACTATTTCCTTCGCGCGGGATGATCGGCGTAGGGCTGTGGAGTTGGCTGGCTAAGGATCACCGATGAGGACTTTTGCCGCTGACATGCAAATCTCCCGGTTTTGTTCCTCGCTGAGCATGATTGTGTGATTCAAACCATTGATTCCAATGAAGGCACGCTGAAGAAAGTCGCTCAGGCGTTGTCCTTCGATTTCCTCGGTCATGCCTTCTTCGTAAATCCAGCAAGCGGCAAACACTTTGAGTAGTCCGCCATCCGGATGGGAGAGAAACATGACAAATGGGCATTGCTCGAAGAGGTGGCGAAAGAACATCCTGACATGGGGAATTTGCCATAATGCTCGTGGGTCAGCGTCGAAGCCATCGACCATGATGCCCAGCCGCTGCCTGAAAGTCATCCCCTTCTCGCAGGACGACACCATGTCGCGAAGAATCTGAGCAATCGGATCAGATTCTCCTCGCTCGATCATCTCATGAGGGATATGCAGCATCAGCACATTTAAGTGGCCCTTATGGACGCCTTCAACAAACGGGTTCGGAGTCTCAAGAAACCGGGATGGGTAGTGAGTGAATGTCGAGGAGATGCTCACAGCAGAATGATCCCACCCGGTGGAAACCATAAGCCGCCCTTCACCAGGCGATATGGTCTGTGCGGCGGGGTAGCCCTTCTCGAATGCCTCGCCCCACTGATCGAAGTCGGGAGACGGCCATGGAGCGTCCGGTCGAGTGAGGACCAGAGAGAACGCGAAAGAGTTGATCAGCACTGCTCGCTGGACGAGGGCGATTGCCGGATGATCTGTGAGACGAAGCTGACAAATACGGAACCAGCGAGGCATAGTCACATTGGGCTGACCTTGCTCAGACTTTCGTGCAGCACGGACAACTCTGGTTTCGTCGTCAAAGCTGGTGGATGGCACCAGATGCAACCAGCATCGGATCTGGGGAGGGATTGGAACTTTACCGAGCATTGCATCGCGATACGCGCGGAGGATCGTGACATCTGCATTCTGAGCACGGCTACTATTGTACGACAACTTCAGAAGCCAACGAATCAGACGATTCCCATCGTACTCAAAATCGACTGTGTCTCCCTCATACACTTGAGAAGTGAAATATTGCTCATACATCGCCTTTCCGTAGCTGTCCAAAGCCGATAAGGCACCACCGTTACAGACCGAACAGACATCTCGAACAACAATGTCACCTTTGATGTGCGTGAACGGAGCGCGAGCACTGAATGTCTCGGACTCTCCAGGCGTGTCGTTATACCATCGAGGCACAACATGCTCTCGTGTGGGCTGGCAAGGCATGTTGCAATAAGCACAATTGAGCATCGCATCTTCTCACAAATCCATGGCAACCACGTTTTCTTGAAGCTGGAGCGGATTGGGGAATTTCAGGTTCGCGGACGAGCAGTTGTTGTCAGGGAATTCACGGGGCGAGTGCAGGATGGCCGCGACATTGGAATTGGAAACGAGGGCCACGAGCAAATTGGCCAGGCCGTGCGGCAATAATCCGCACACGGCTTTAGTGAAGATGGATTTGCCAAGGATCGGTTGCTTGCACATCAAACGCAGTCTTGCTTCCGTTTTGCGATCAGCCGCCATTCTAAGGCCACATGCCCGGCCAGGGATCGATCTCTTGCCGTCGCGGCTTCTTCCGGCTCGGGCGTTCGATGCGGTTGGCCTCTTCCTCAAGGGCCTCCTGCGTGTTGGTCCAGATCATCGCCACGTCGATGGCGGTCAATCGACCCCGTTCCAGCAGGATCGGAACCAGTGCCTGCACGAACGCCTGTGTCGGTGGATCAATCATGATCGCCGTGCTGTTCTCCGCGAAACGGGTCAACCAGGCCAGCCGTTCCTGATCGTTGCCGTAGAGATAACCTCCCGACCTCCATGCCTGTTGCCAATCGCTCTCGAACACACGCACGCGATCGACGGTGCAGGGAATCTTCCGATGCAGGAGCTCCAGTGACGGGCCGGCGAACGCCGTATAGATCAGGTGCTCATGAGTTCTCGAACGCGCATTCTTGTCGCAAGGCGAGACAGACAGGAGCGTCCACGGATCGAGCCGTTGCGAACCCTTGTATGCCTCGACCTGAGCTTCTGAAATTCCATCAAGGTCCAAGAACCGCACCGGAAATCCAAACGTCATCCCCGCCCAGGCGTGCCCCGCGATATGCCACGCCCGATTCTCCCGCTCGTCCGACATATCATTCCTCCCTGAGGCTGTGCTCCGGTTTTTGAAAGCATCGACAACGACGCTTACCCATTCCTGCTCAGATCAATCACATCCGCATGTAAGACCATTCTATCTCCGAGACGATGGTCGGCTCGACTCAAAACGCATCTCCCGATGCCACGTTCTGAGCCTCGTCTCCCTCCTTTGAGCAGTCTTGCTGCGTAAACCAACACCGCCAGAACAACGGTTGGCCGACACGCTCGGCATCGGCCAACCGCGTCCGCCTCACCAATTGACCGGCGGACTCATCGTGAGTCCCGCCGGTTCAACAACTCAGGGCTCCCTTTTCCTGGTGATCCTGTCTATGCGTCACGGGGGGAAGAGTTGGCCTATGTCTGCGCGATCTGCTGTGCGTAGTGATAGAAGTATTCCGGCATTTCCCGGACCCGCAGGTCCGGTGTCCACTCAGACCAGTCACCTCCGTGCATGTGGCTCAACTTGAACTCACTTCCCTGACGGCTGGGACGGCGGCCAAGCTGTTTCAGGAAGAAGGCCACGCCTTCCTCACGGCAACGGTCCCTCAGCTCGATAGCCCACTCCACCGGGAACAATTCCACGTTGGCCTTCGCGCCGCTCTCGCCGCCGACGATCACCCAGTCGATCCCGGTCAAGTCGATTTTGTCCGCGAGGGGTTCCCAGAGCGGTTCCAGAGACAGGCCGCGTACCGCCGCGTTCACGTCGCGCAGGATATCGATACGGGACAGCGTCTTGGCGGAAGTGACCGTCGTCATCGCGCAGACGTTGGCCGGGAAGCCTCCTATGCTGTCGACAAACTGCCGCATCACATCGGGGCGCTTGGTCAGCCACAACCAGAGATGTCGCTGTCCTTCCGGAGTCTGGAACGCTGCCATCTCGCTCCGCAGAAACTCGAAGTCCTGCTTGCGAGAGAAGGCGTCGCCCATGTCCGACACGAAGATCAGTCGCGGCAATCCGTTCAGCCACGGCTTCTCGTCCCGCTCGGTTCCAGTCAGGTCGGACCAGTGGGCAGCAACTTCCGTGCGACCAGGAAAGAGAGTGATCGTCTCGAAGGTCGGAGCGTGGCCCACGTTGACATCACGCTGGGGATTCTCCAGGTCGAAGCCCCGATTCGCGTGGAGTTGGGCGGCGTAGCACTTCAGACTCTTTTCGATCGTGGCCTGGATGAGACGGCCTGCCTTGGTGGAGAACTGCTGAGCAGCACGGCGTTTCATTCGCTTCCGCAGGTGCCGCAGGTTGGTGGTGGTCAGTCCGTTCAGGTGCCCCTCGCCCGGTCCGCTCTCCGATTCTTCGAGCGTGGCCCAGACCTGTGCCAGCACTTCGCCGAAGAGGGACTTCGCGGTCCCCTTCGTCCAGCCTGTAATTCCCGCCAGAAGGCAGGCGCGATCAATCGCTGCCAAGAGTTTCTGCGGGGTTGGGTACAGCTCGCAGCCGAGGCACCCCATGATGAAGTTGAGTGCGCTATCGCACCATTGAATGTTGGTCGTGATTGACATGAAGGTTCTCCAGAAAATGCGGTGTTGTGGCGTGACTGGCAAATCGCGAGCGTTTCGCGATTCGCCAGAACGACCGTCATGGTCTGGTCGATGATCTGCACCTCGTGGGCGGACATGCGGCGACTTGGCGGGCGCAATCGAACCCCGGACGAATTCGTCGTTGGGGGAAACTCTTGCGCAACTGGCTATCGGACTGATGTCCTTCGTCATGCCAAGCCAATTCTGCGGTAAGCCACCCATGCAACGGTGGCCAAGCGGATCACAGCAAGCCAACCCGAGGAGCGTGCCCTGGAGGCAACCGCATCAACAATCGGGGAGCATCGGCTCACTGACAACCGCAGTCGTAGGTTTTGGGGATCGGCTCAATTGGTTGGTCGAAGAGCCGCCCTCAAAACATGCGGCGAGTAGCCGCGTGGCAAGGCAGCGTATGCCTTCACCGACCAAGATTATTGAGTGAAGAGAATGGCCGAATCAAGAGCCGGTTGAATTCATCCACCCATTTTTTGACAGATCGTCCAGCGCCCCAGCCAGCGCTATGTTCTGGGCGCGTCCCCAGCCAGAGAGGTTCCGTGGAAGAATATAATCGGATGACTGGGGAGATTGGGTGAATTTGCCCTGCCGGTCTCCCGACAGTGAAGTTCTGTGCTGCACCGAATCACTATAAGCCGAACCACAGGAACTCCCGCCAGTTTCGCGAGGTCATGGTTTGCTACGATGTTGCAACGGGCAAAAGCCGTAAGAATAGGGACTTTCCACGTCCGGGGAATGACCTGTCGTTTTCCGAACGTGGCGAGTCGAATGCTGATCGGCATACACATTGACCCTTCCTACTGGATCAAAGCCTCGAAGATCGAATCCACCGTCGATGCTGATGGCGGCTGAATTGTCTGACCAACTTCGTCGCTGCTACTTTCAGGTTTCTCGGCGGCCTCAATTCTCTTTTCGATGGCCTCAATCTCCTGACTGAAGTCCATAGACAGAAGTTCCTGTAGATTCTCGACGCTTTCTTTCATCTCGACCCAGATCGACTCCCTGTTCGGTGAGAACCAAACATCCATCCTCGATTTAACGACGCGACTTGATCGTTCTTGAACGGCCTTGAACTCTTCGGCTGTCAATCGTGAACGGTTTTTCCTGGCCCATTCCGCAAGGGGAACAAAGTCCTCCAGTTGATCGAAGGAACCCTCATCCAAACAGAGCAAGAGAAATTTCAGTCGATCGCCCCAACTTGCCACCTGCGTTTGGTCGATCCAACCGCATGTCTGCATCTGCTCAATTGCAGCGATAGCAAGCGGGATGTCTTCGACTTCGATATCCGCCGACTCGAAAAGTTTCCGTGCAGCCACAAGAACCCGATCTCGAACCGGTCCCTCCGAGAATCGTTTCGCCAATCGAATAGCGGTTGGAAGTTGCCTCCAGGTCATGTTCACGCAGGTGCGACCAATGGCATCGGCAAGCATGGCCTCGGCGGGGCGTATTTCACCTGCCTGTTCTTCACGCGGTGCCAACACGTCTACCGTATTGGTGAGCGTTTCAATCTGATCAAAGCGACTCGCCGAGTCCAGCAGCGCCTCGGTGTCTCGCTTGTGCCGCCGCAACCAACTCTCCAGAAAATCGAGCACCGAGGGGTTGTGCCATTCGACAATTCTCTGGCCACCCCCATCCTGGATTCGCAGGAAGTTCCCTTCAAGTTCATTCAGCGATCGCTCGAAGTCGTTCGGACGCTGCGTCCATCCGAATTCTCTTCCCCGCTTGCCGAAGAGAGCTTCAAAATCCTGTTCAAGTCGGGAGAGCCGTGCTGGAGCATCAGCCGCAGCAAGAGCGAGCAAAACGTGCCGAGACGCCTCTGACAACTGCTCCTCATAGATGTGTTCCCAGAGTCGGGATGGATCGTCGAGCCGTGCAAGAAATGCAGCAAGATACTCCTTTGGCTTCAAAGCCCCAATCTCTATTCGACTCGTCATCGACTCGATGAGTCGGGGATTGTAGTTGTCGTGGTCGATGATCTCCCGATAACCCTGATCTTTGACGATGGCTGCAATGTGTTTCTTCGGCACGCCGTTGAAGTAGAGATGATTCGCCAAGATGCGAGCCTTCGCTTCCTCGTCGTAATTCGTGCATTCGATCACGAACCGATAGATGTCCAGATTGGCGCGAGAGAGCTTCTCATGTTCGCGCTTTGCCTGAGCGAGAATGTATTCTCTGGTCGTCAGGATGAACCGCTTGGACGCTGAATAGCACGCAGTAATTGAAGCAACGCCCCATCTTCATTCTTCGCCAGCTTCTCGCCGCTACTGATTTGCCCAAGGAAATCGTCGTAATAGAAGACTTGTTTGGAGTCAGAGTGGACCTGAAGTGCTCTCAATCCCTCCGAAACATTCTGGTGGATCGTTACGACCTCCCAGTCATTCATCAAGTGTTCGACAAGCAACATCTCGGCGAGAGTGGTCTTTCCGACTCCGGGAACGCCGGAAATGATGCACACCCGATCTGCATTCAGTTTTTTTCGGGCTTCCTCAAAACGAGGCGTGTAAACGTAGAGGCTCAACCGTCGAAGGATTGACTCACGGGTCATCTCGGATTGGACGAACACATCGTTTTGTAAAACTCGGTTCAGCACCGCTTCGCTGGTAATCCAGAGCTTCGGATGCCGTTGCTCAATGTCTCCATTGGCCCTGAGAAGCCCATTCAGGTCCGATTTTCCCAGAATGTCGTGTTTGGAAGTGCAGAAAGGCGACAAGAGATTGTAAAGCTCGTCCACGTTGGCGGGCGTCAGACCGCACGACGTCACCAAGATGTATCGCTGTGGTTTCAGTCGATGTAATTTGTGCACTTCCTTCAAGACGCTTCGCTTCAGGTCCGCAAAGCGAGAACCGGCGTAATGCTTGCATTGTACGATCCATGACTGTCCAGTTGCGGAGGCGTGCCGAAGGTCGACGCCACCGTCTCGACCTGTCGTGAAAGCCTGGAGCGGAACCTTCAGAGACCGTTCGAGTAGGTCTTTGGATAAGTCCTCGAATTCGTTGGGAGCCAATGTGGAGAACGTGTAGTCACTCATCGTAGGAATGCGATTCGTGCATCGGGAGAAAGCAGAGATGTTTCACCTGAATCCGTCTTTTCCCCATGACGATGGGCGAGTTGAACCGGTATTCGAGAAGATTGTTTCGACTGTTCAGGTGCGTTTCCGCTGCAAGCCGATCAGAATCGTCGTTTCGAGCTTGGCCGGATCGTCGCAGTGGTGTCCGTAGACTTCCAGCGACGGCGAGCCGATGATCTCGCCACGAGCGATAAGCTTGTCCTTCAACGTCTTCCACTTCTCCGGCAAGGCTTGGTAGGGACCGACGTGAAGGTGCTTCAGGTAACGCAGCAACTCGAACTGGAGCGGCTCCAACTCTTCGGGTGCCGGTGTGTTCGGCAGCAACTCGATGCCCACGAACATCCGACCATCCGGCAGGTACACCCAGTGGTTGATGCCGGTCGTGGCCGTGCCGGAGTCCTTCACGATCTTCCACAGTTCGTCCATCAGCTTCAGGCCAACCTCGGCGATGCGGTCGTTCTGAGCGATGGACGATTTGCCGTTAAGACTGAACCGGATCGGCGTTTCCATGATTTCAATTTCCATTCGTCATCCTCCCTCGGATTCATGGCCTGCGGATACGGCTACGTCTTCTTTTGCTTGTCTCGTTTGGCTTTCGCCTTCTGCCGGTCCTGTTTGACTCGCAGCTTCACGAGCCGTTTGATGAGACCGTAAGGAATCGGTTCATCGAGCGGGAACTGGAGGTTCCCCTTGGGACGGGCGTACTTCGTCACGGCCTTTTCCAGGATCGCATCGCCGGAGATCGGCGGGTACAGGCCGAGGTGTTTCTTCCATGCCGCGAAGTAAACGAGGATGCCGTGTTGCCGGAAAGCCGCCATCTGGTAGCTCATGACCTCCTCTGCCTCCGGCGCAGCGGTCCGGATCGTCTCCCGCACCTTCTGGAATATCGCCTGCACTTCAGTCGGGAACTGCAAAATGTAGGCATCAATGTCGGTCGGCGCTGCCATCCCGGTCCTCTATTCGCCAACGTGAAACGCCGGATGATAGGTCACGTTTCCTTCCGGCACGGTGTCGTCCATCGGGAAGCACATGACAAACTCCGGTGGAATGCCCTCCATTTGCAAGGCCGGATTGTTCTCGAAGCCAAGACGCAGATAGAAGGCCGGATCGCCGACTAGGACGCAGCCCTGTGCGCCCAGGCCACGAATCTGCTTCAGCCCCTCTTTGACAAGTGCTTGTCCGATCCCCCGCTTTTGAAACCCAGGAGCGACGGCGACCGGTCCAAGTGCGAGCCACCCGCAGTCCCTTCCGTCGATCTTGACCGGCGAGAATGCGATCTGCCCGATGACGTTCCCATCTAACTCGGTGACCAACGAGACAGTCAGGGCACCATCGGCCCTCAAGCCTTCGACGATCAGATGTTCGGTCTGATGGCTGTAGGGATGATTGGCGAATGCGGCGACGAGGATGTCTCGGATTGCGGCGTGGTCCGCAGGCGTTTCAGGGCGAATCATCACTGTCTTTCTACCGGCCTTCTCCACCGCCTCCACCATCTTCTTCAGCGGTTCTGGATCGGCGAGCCGGTGATCGGTGCCGACCTCGATCAATGCTTCGGGTGAAAGACCACTGATCCGCACGAGTTCTTCTGAATCTGCAAATGGCACAGTGTCATCCGCCCGGCTGTGCAGGATGACCGTGGTAGGCTTGGCCTTCCGCGCTGTTCCCCATCGCTTCCAGGCCGGGCAGAGCAGCACGAGCGGCGTGTCGCCGGAGTTGATGTTGAGAGCAATGGCCCCACCACGGGACGAACCGACGATGACATTCGGCTGATGCTTGTCGTACTCAGCCTGGGCGGTTCGGACGGCCGCGTCGAAGTCGTCGTCATCGAGATTGGGATTGATAACTTCGTGACCGTGGTCCTTCAGGTATGTGGGTTTCACTCCGCCAGGAACGCTGTGCCAACCGTGAAGGAAGAGAATCTTCATGGCCCATCGTCCTTCCCGTCCCCATCAGAGTCGATCAACGGAGGTGAGTTCAGTGCGACGATGCAGTGGTCAATTGCCTCGTTCAGCTTCCGAGCCGCCGCCTTGTTGCTGATTAAGGAGTAGATGCCCAGCACAGACCTCGCACGGGTCATCGCCACATAGAGGTTGGCCGACAAAACCTGTCCGTCCTGAGTCGTGTACTGGTCAGCACATGGGATCAGCACAATCTCAGCGTCGTAGCCCTTGTACGAATGCGACGTCGTGGCGAGTAGCGTATTCGGCTGCCGCTCGAAGGGGCGGTTGGTCTGGACGGAGAGTTCAACGCCGAATTCGGCCAATCTGGGAGCGAGCCTCGTTTCGAGAAGTTGCATCACCGACTTCCCGTTGTAGATCAAGCAGATGTCGGTTGGGGAAACGCCCTCCTTCGTGATGAGATGGGCGATGTGGTTGCCGAGAGCGCTCATCTCTGCATCCCGGCTGTCGAACGTCTTCAAGAACGGTTTTGGCCCCTGCACATGATTGAACCGGACGCGGAGCCACTCTTCGCCGCCGCGCTCTGTCTTTTCGAGGAGTCTGAGCGACATGAGTTCCTTGTGGTCGTGCAGTTCACTCGCTGGAGAGAGGCGATGCAGCAGGTTCACGGCCAGTTCGGTGATCGGCTGTGTTGAGCGGAAACTCTCTCGCATGATGGTCGATCGCCCACGAAGATCGAGGCCGAACTCCGACCACTTGGGCGTCTTCCGTCCGTAGATGTTCTGGGCGTTGTCGAAGAAAATGTGGGCCGAACGACTGTTGCGGTCCTCCTGATCGGTTTGCTCGACGAGCGAGAGGAGCAGTCGCAACGTATTCGGCCCCATATCCTGGGCTTCGTCGATGAACAGGGCCTGGCAGCGGGGAAGAACGTCCACTTCATCCCGCCGGTTCAGAAACTCTTCCGCAGCACGGTCGTACTCGAACTCGAAAGCGTCCATCGACAGCGAGACGCTCGGCAGCAGTCTCGCCAACACATCTTTCACGTGCATGAGCGAAACATTCTGCCAAGGGAATTCAAAGATGTTCCCCGCTCCTTTCCAGGCCCCTTCAATGGACTCTTGAAGCAGCTTGTGGAGAGATCGATTGGCATAGACGGCCCAGATGCGGGCATCCGGATCGCCTGCCATCCTCTTTGCTGTCTTCGCCAACCAGTTTGAAAGGACCACGGTTTTGCCGCTGCCCGCGACACCGCGCACGAGTCGGGGTTTGCCGTCGAGATCGAGGTTGCTGAGCCGCTGCTGTTCCTGCGACAGCACCGGCTTCATCATTTTTCGTTTGGCGATCTGTCCGCCCATGTTGTTCTCAGATGGCAAACTCTCCTGCGAGGGCGACATCGGAAATGAGAGGTCTACGCTAGCCCACCGAACCTCACCGGCGTGCCGTCGAAGCATCCTCGGCGCAAGTGAGTCGACCAGTGGGCGCAGATACGGTTCTTCCATCTCACTGCGACTGGCCAGCAGAATCACCACTTCCCGTGCCCGGCTGAGGCCGACATTGATGAGCCGCTTCCACTCGTCGAACGGCCAGTTGTAGCTCCCGGCGTTCACCGTATCGAACACGACCACGTCCGCTTCCGAACCTTGCTGGCTGTGGACGGTTGAGGCTTCCCAGGTCGTGATCTCTTCGGCAGCGAGCCAGTTTAAAATTGCCTGTGCCTGAGCTTTATAGGGTGAAATGAACAGACCGCTGCTCTGCCTGACCTCTGGATCATGGAAGAACTTTGTGAGGATGTCGGGAGTGATCGCTCGCACCCAACTTCGGTTTCCCGGCCCGCGTTCTGCTCGGATCGAGGCCAGGTCCGAGCCTTCTGCATCCAGAACGTACCAGATCGCCCGTGGGCCATTCGCCAAGAACGCTGGAATCTTCGAGACCCGTTGAGCGGTTTCCGGTGCTGTCTTGAGGACCCCATTGTACTGGTAGTTCGAGACGGCCTGACAGACTTCCGGGTGCATCCGCCGCTGTTCCGACAGCACATGCACGGCTTTGGGCGTCGCGTTAATTTCGTTGAGGTGGCTGACACCGCTGTTCGCGAGCCACCTTTCCTGGCGTGTGGGGAGAATGCGAGAGATGCGGCTGATGGGAGCCAGTTGCTTCGAGTCGCCCACGAGAACAACCCGCAGACTCGCCAGGAGCGACAGAGCGGCGACGGCGGCTCGTGAGATCAGTCCCGCTTCGTCAATGAAGATCGTCGTGAACGGGGCGTCACCGTTTTCGATCATCCTGCGGACGATTTCGTCGTCGACAAACTTCATCGCCTTGAAGGCGGTGGCAACGACCACGCGCACGACCGAATCGACGAAGATCCGCTTGCTCTGATCGCTTCCCCCAGCTCGCAACTCAGCGATCTGCTTCCGGGTGAATGCCTTATCTTCCCAGGAGTCGAACAGGGGAAGCTGTTGTGCCAGGCCGTCAATCTGGCACATCACATCGAACTCCGTACCACGGAGCATCGAATCCAGCCCGGCGTCTCGAAACGCCTGGAATGACGCTCCCTTTCCGATCCGTAGAATCTCGGCACTATCGAGGGTGTCCCGATTCCTGGTACGGACCGCATGGCCAATCGACAATGCCACGGCGTCCGTGGCCCGATTAGTGGTCGAAACGACAAGGACTCTTTCGCTTTCGTCGGCGAGAACCTCGGCGATCTGCTGGCCAGTGGTGTAGGTTTTTCCCGTACCGGGCGGTCCCCAGAGGACGCTCCACGAATGCTGCCACCAGTCTCGCAGGTGCGAGAGTCCGACCTGGGCCTTTCGTGCAACGGGCGGATGAATGCCACCAGCAGACGCGGCAAGTCTGCGGCGAAGTTCTTCCCGCATCGGCTCGAAACGAAATTCGTGATAAATGGCGTCAATCGTGCCGAGAAAGTCGAACGGCCTTACGAGAAACGAGCCGAGGATCGGTGGGTTCTCCGGATTCGAGAGGGCGATGAAGAGACAGCCGTTCCGCTCATCGACTTCGAGAACTTCGCCCGACCAGAGCGAGGCTTCATCCACCGGCGACTCTTCAAAGCCAGCCATATCAATGCTGCCGTCCCCATAGTCGGACAGAGCATGAGGTCGAACGGCCACCGCCCCTTCCCAGGTCCAATCGAACTCGACAGCACTGCCAACTTGGACTGCAAAAACCGTCCCTCGGTCACGCTCGGCGATCACGCTGACCTTGCGGCAGCGCAAGCGTTTCCATTTCGAGCAGTCCCGGAATTCCTGTCGCACCGCCGTCTTGGCATCAATGAAAATGGCTTCCTCAGCCCGAGGAAGGCCAAGCTCCGATGGAAACCGAGCAGGCTTGAACTCCGAGGGTGGAGTATTACGATTCTCGTCTTCTACTACTACGCTTCTCTCTCGCTCCATGTCTTGCAGCCTTACTCATTTACCCGATTCCACCAGGCGAGTTCGTCTGGCGTCCTTTGGACTGAGCTCAGTGAACGTATCCTCCGTCGTCAAATGAGAACGGGGAAGCAGATCCCCCCAATAGCAAAGCCTCTAACCCGAGTTCTTCCATTTCATCAAACCGCGATGCCACTAGCTGGCGAACATCACCCGGAGAACTCGCCCGATAAAGTAGTTCCACCTCGTCGAGGAACGAGAAGGGAAGAATCTTGGTCTGATCAAACTTGGCCCCCCTGCACACATCTATCAGAATGCGACTTCCGGGCGATTGAGAGACCAAGCCGTTGGAGAAGGGGTCGGTCGGCTCAACCGGAAAGTACAGAGCCATGTGAGCAACACTCTCGGCCTCAGCTCGACTCGGCACGGCAGGCCAGTCGAGGAAAGGTTGACTTGTGTCATAACGCTCACTCCAAAGCTGACAGAAAGTGTCAACGATCCGTCCCGGATATTGGAGAACCGCCGATCCATTTTTAGACGCTAAAGCATCAGCCACCAATCGGACCTCAATGAAATCATGGCTGTCTGGGATTAACTGCAAGAGGTTGGGGTACTCGTCCGGTGCTAGCAGATACAGCAGGCGATTGAACACATATCGTCGCTTTTGGATGTAGGACTTACGCTGCGTAGGTTGAGTCGGAGCCACCACCTCGGCAAGTCGTCCCGCTAGTCCCAACATGTCTTTCTGAGCGGCTTTCGCTCGTTCGACAATTGAGGCTTCGGTGATGAACCAGCTCTTAGCCCAGGCCAACAGACCTCGCTGATGGCGGAACAGGCGTCGTTTGTGTGAGCGATAACGTCGTGATTTCGCCAGACTGCCGAGTCGTCGGATGGGCAACGAAAACCCATGTTCAGCAAGTGTCTTCCGCAAAGATTCGACATCCTCAGGGTTGCGAAGCAGGTAGAGAGTGATTTCATCGATTAGGAGGCCAAACGCGTCTAGCTCTGAACTCGGGGCCGTTGCATTAGTGCTAGCCTGCCAGACGCTGCCATCGACTACGTCTTGCTTTCCGTCATGCAAGACGAGACCTTCCTCGGTTAGAGCATCGCGTAACCTATCAGTTGCCGACTGGACTTCTGACGCAGCGCAGACAATGACGATGTCGTCGACGTACCTGAGGTAGCGGTCGCCATACGACTTCTGCATGGCATTATCGACATCCTCTAACGCCACGTGGCCAAAAATGTGCGCGATCTCAGGGCCGATTGGAATTCCGTCGTATTTTGGCGAAGAAAGTGTCAGAAGTGCATCAAGAAACTGTTCGATTGGGCGAGCAACCGCCTTGTCCGGAATGCCTCTTATTCTCCCGGTAATCTTGAGCCTGAGACGCTCCTTATTCACATTTGGGTAAAATGCCTTGATGTCAGTAACCAGAGCCACATGATCAGGAGCTGCTGCCAGAAGCTCACTTATTCGCCGGTTGCGACGCGCGTAACCGGCGTAGAAATACTCGAAGCTGCGTCCAGATCGAGTTGAAGCTGGCCATAGATAGCTGAATGCACATGAAGGAGGTTGAAATGCTGGCTGTGTGGACATCAACCCCATTACGAACGCTTCGGCAATGGTTGTGAGTGGACTGCCAGTCAGGCAGTTCCGATACGTGGGAGTCTTGTGATTACCTACCTCTTTGAGAATCTGGAAGGAGTAATAACGCCAGGACTCTCGCCCTTGACATCGGTTGTTGATCAGGCGAAGAAGTGCTGCGGGGTGGTGCTTCGCGGATCGAAGCAAAAGTCGAAGCCCAGCATACGTGGGTTTGTGGACGATACGGCTGGCGTTGAGAGACCGCGCGGCGAGCGTGTCAAAGTCAAGCATTTCAAGCCCCCTTTCTACTAAAGGAACGAACTTGAACATGGCTTCTGATTCGTTCGTCCGTGAAAGGATGCTTGAAAAAGAACTCTTTTGTCTCTGTTGCTTCTCGTTCTACACCACCACTGCCAAACCAGTGAGTAAACCATTCCCCAATCCATTTTAAGACACGGGTACTAAGTTTCATTGCAGGCTCTACCCAAATCATCAGGCAGGGTTTGCTATGAAAACGCCCGACTATTGAATGAAACGCGTTGAGGACGATCTCACGATTCGTGTCAGCGAAACCGCTGAAGGCCGAGACGAAAACCATATACTCTTCGTCATTTGGGCATACATCAAACCACTGGTCTACCAGACGCGACGTCGAGAATACGTTGGTTACGTCCCAAGCCGAATAGTGCCATGAAAGGCGGATGCCGACACTTGAGAAACTGGGAGCCAACCTAGTCAGCATTGCCTCATGAATAACCCTGGCATCAATTGAGATGTCCCCAGCCAGCACCGTGAGCTCCACCGGAGTGTGTGGCGCTAAGCCCTGCTGTCTCAGCTCTGCGACCGCACCTAAGTATCCGAGTAGCCCTCCACCAGAGCCGCAGGGTATGTCGAGAACTGAGACCTTCCCGTCAAGCATGAAGGAAAGCATGTCAGACGACACTGGAGCAAAAGTGCCGCATGGACTTAGAACGAGATACTGCACACGAGCTGAAGAGGTTTTGAAGCGGTGCGTGAAATGCTTCACCGCGTCTTCTGTGCCTTCCCCTCCTATCAGTTCTTTGTCTGTTGGGTTGGGGCCACACGCTTCATCAAAGAGACCGCGATGCGTCAATTCATCCCGAAGTGAACAGGAGAGTTTCGGCGGCATTACAATCTGCGACTCGTGCCAAAGCGTCTCTGGCAGACTCAGCATCGTCATCACGTTTCCTTAGATGTCAAGCCGTGCTTGAAAATGTTGTCCAGATGTCATTTACTCGGTCACGAAGGGCGAACCTACATGCACCATTGTGGTGATATGTCGTGCAAACCGCTTTGTTGTCGAATCCATGGTTCGATTAGAATCTTCAAGAGTTCACTCCAATTAGAAGTCATCACGCAACATCCTCGAATGTTAGGCCAAACACTGTGTCGGCCAGCCAGCGTTTGAATCCGGCATTGTCGCTGTACTGCTTGAACAGCTCGGTGTCGTCTTTAAGCAGTCCAACCATCACTCGTAGCAATGCCGCATCGTGTTCGATCCGGGCTTTGCCCTTGTCTCCTTGCTTCATGGCGTTTTGATACGCCTTGTCAGCGGCGACTTTGGCCGGAATCTCTTCCGTGATCAGCTTGTGGACCCGATCCTCGTCGGTCCAGGAAATGTTCCCGAACTGGTCGTTGAAGGTTTTGAGGATGTTCGACAGCCGATCGAGTTCCGGCTCGGGCTTTCGTCCGCCGCCGCTGGTGGGTACGGGATCGATTTCGGCATTTTCGTCGGCCAAATGGATCTGCATGGCCGCGTGCTTTTCGACGCGGTAGCTGTCCATGTCGATCGACTCAAGAATCCCCTTGGACAGGTCTTCTTCCTTGGGAGCCGGGAGCTTGGGAACCAGAAAGTTGAGGAAGATCGAGAGCTTCTCCCAGCCTGGAACCTTGTAGCTGGGCGGCAAAATCGAGCCGAGGAAACCGTATGTACGGCAGAAGGCTTTCGCTTTGCCTTTGAAATCAACCTGACCATCTTCGTCGAGGGTCTCATTATAGACCGCCACGCAGGCATCGAGCATCGGATCGAGCTTGTCGCGGTCGGCACCATCGAGATACAGCTTGACCAATTCGTCAATGTGCTCCGGCCCGTACACCTGGTAACCGTCGAGATCGGTCTTCAGATCGTGGAGATTATTCGGATCGGTTTCCTTGCTCAGAATCGTTGTGCGGTAGTAACGGGCGAACGCATCCTGAATCGTGTCCGTCTCGTTCAGGAAGTCGAGCACGAACACGTCGTGCTTTTGAGGATGTGCCCGGTTGAGTCGCGACAGCGTCTGTACGGCCTTGATGCTCGACAACGGCTTGTCGACATACATTGTGTGCAGCAGTGGCTCGTCGTAGCCGGTCTGGAACTTGTCCGCACAAATCAGAAAGCGGTACGGGTCTTCCTGGATCTTGTCGGCAATTTGACCGCTGGGGAATCCATTGAGTAACGCCTCGGTGACCTTCACTCCATCAAATTCGGGCTCACCAGAGAAGGCGACGATGGCCTGGTACGGACTCTTGCGTTCCTTCAGGTAGTCCCGCATCGCGTGGAAATACTGGATCGCTCGCTGGATGCCACTGGTGACGACCATCGCCCGAGCTTGACCACCAATCTTCTTGAGGCCAATCACCTGGTCATGAAAATGGTCGACCATGATCTCAGCCTTCAGCCGGATCGCGTGATCGTGGCTTTCGACGTACTTGCGAAGTTTTTTCTTGGCCCGTTTGGTATCGAACTCAGGGTCACCTTCGATCGCTTTGACCAGTTTGTAGTAACTCGCGACCGGCGTGTAGTTCGCCAGCACATCCAGGATGAAACCTTCCTGGACAGCCTGCTTCATCGTGTAGCCGTGGAACGGACGGTGCTTGGTCTCTTCCCCTTCCGGGTATGGCTCACCGAAGATTTCCAACGTCTTGTTCTTGGGCGTCGCCGTGAAGGCAAAGTAGCTGGCGTTCGGAAGCAGCTTTCGCGCCTCCATGATCCGGTTGATCTTGTCCTCGGTCGTTTCGTCTTCCGGTTCCTCTCCGGCTTCGGACAGGGCCATGCTGAGCGCGGCCGATGTTTTGCCTCCCTGACTGGAATGAGCTTCGTCGATGATGATCGCAAATTTCCGCGCGCGATGGTCGCTGCCGATCTCATCCAGAATGAACGGAAACTTCTGGACGGTCGAAATGATGATCTTTTTGCCGCCCGCGATGAATTTCCGCAGGTCGCCGGAGTGTTCCGCATGGCCAACAGTCGCCCCGACCTGGGCAAACTGCTTAATCGTGTCCCGAATCTGCTGGTCGAGAATGCGTCGGTCAGTGATGGCGATGATGGAGTCGAAGACCTCTTTATCCGCCTGCTTCAGGCCGATCAACTGGTGAGCCAGCCAGGCGATGGAGTTCGACTTACCGCTGCCCGCCGAATGCTGAATCAGATAGCGCTGTCCCGAACCGTGTTGCCCGGAATGGGCCAGCAGCTTTCGCACGACGTCGAGTTGGTGATATCGGGGCCAAATCTGCGTGCGTTTCTTCTTGCCGGTCTTATCGTCTTTCGACTCCACGACCTGCGCGAAGTTCTCCAGAATGTTGGTCAGGCCCGCAGGGGTCAGAATCTGCTTCCAGAGGAAATCGGTCTTGATGCCGTTGGGGTTGGGGGGATTGCCTGCGCCGTCGTTGTATCCCTTGTTGAACGGTAGAAACCAGGACACCTTCCCCTTCAGGTGCGTACAGAAGCGGACCTCGTGATCGTCAACGGCGAAGTGGACCATGCAGCGACCAAACTCGAACAGCAGTTCGCGCGGGTCGCGGTCCTTTTTGTACTGCCAGACGGCATCATCCACGGTCTGCTTCGTCAGGCTGTTCTTCAGCTCGAACGTCGCAATCGGCAGCCCATTGATGAACAGCCCCAGGTCGAGAGCCAGTTGAGTTTCATCTTCGCTGTATCGCAACTGCCGGGTGACGCTGAATCGGTTGGCGGCGAAGCGCTCTTCGGCCTTCACGTTTCCCGGAGTTGGCGTCCCATAGAACAGCTCAACCTGTTGCGGACCGTGCTTGATGCCGTGACGGAGGACATCGATGGTCCCGCGTTTGGTGATCTCGCCTTGCAATCGAGCGAGAAATTTGCGGCGGGTTGGACCGTCCGAACCGAGATCCAACGCCTCGACGAGCGGCTCCTGACTGGCCTTGAGGAAGGCACACAACTGAACCAGATCGACGCCGTAGGCCCGGTCGTAATCGCCCGGCTGGCCAGTCACCCAGCCGTAGGACGTCATGTGTTTGACGATCAGCGATTCGAGGCCATGCTCGGACGTGTCGGTCTTCACGTGGCCTCCGCGTTGTTTTGATTAAACGGCTGGCTGTATGTACGAATCAGCGGCATGAAGGGGACACCGTCTATGTCGATCGGGTCGGCGGCATCCCAAACCTGAGGAGGAACAACGCCCGCGCTGTACCTCAACAGGGTCGAATTCCAGCAGTGTTCACTCTTTTCGTCGGCATGGAACCGTGGCTCGGGCATCTCGATGGCGTCAAGGAACCCCAGATAGACAAGAACAACCGGAGTCCCGAGCGAAGCCAGTTTCCAAGACCAGGCGAAGCGGTTCGAGAGTTGATAGCACCGGTCGCGAGAGATAGCCCACGGCAGTCCAGTGGCCGATTGAAGTTCAGCAGACGCATCGGCTATTGCTCGGCCGATCCGCTGATGATTCTTCCAACCGTTCAGCGTTGTAGGTGGGCGCTTGCCGGTGGGTTTCTCGTCCAATTCACCGCCATGTGCCTTGGCTTCGATGAGTAACAACCCGGCAGTGCTGCCGATCAGACACTGGCTCACAATATCCCAGTTTGGGACGTTCGCTCCGCCGGTGAACTCCAACCACCACGATTGCAGTTCGATTCGCGTGGCTTCGTCAACCAGTGGGTTTGGACAACTCAGTTTCGCTTCATTCGCGGGCGATTTGTCCCATGTCCCATCCGCGTTCTGGAAGGGTTTTCCCGTTGGCATCCAGCGGTGTTCAGGATTGACGACGACATTTGGCAAATTGACCAAACGTGTTAGTCGATCGGCCACCAACTCGCGATCTCCATCCATCAGCAGAGCGGATCGTGGGCGACTCCCGCTAGTTTTGTCGAGTTGCTGCCACCAGGTCATGCCTCGATCTCCTTGGGTTCGGTGTCGAGTTCGGCGTCATCCGTGGTTTCGTCTTCGTCGAGCAGTTCCTCAGCGTTGGGTTCGACTGCTTCCAGTTCATCCGAGAGTGCGACAGCCGTTTCGCGGACATCGAGCTTGCCGGTGATGGCGTCGGCGATGAGTCGGGCTCGAAATTCCCTCAACAGGTCAATTTCATTCAGGCACTTCTGAATCGTCTGATTCGCAGCCGCACTTTCATCCTCAACCTTACGAACAATGTCATGTTGCTCGGAGATAGGAGGTGCCGCACACCGATAGTCGCAAATCTGCTGAGGGCTGATGTGTGGAACACTGACCCCAGTGAAGATCGGTTCCAAGTAGTCTGCGAACCCGCGACCTTGCAATAGAAGCAACAAGTAGCCGTGATGTAGCGTTTGCTTTGGACGAAGTCTTGCAACGCGTTGAAGCAACAGCGAAGGTGTGTCTATATCAGCTATGCAAGCGACTCGCATTCCACCCGAGATGATGGGCCGATCCATGCCCAGCACAATGTCGCCGGGTTCCAATAAGTAGTCCTTGTAGGCGTTTTTGTCGTGAGCTGGCCAACGGACAACATCCTCCCATCGAATTGTCCCAGGGGTGACATTGACGCCGCGCAAGAGTCTGATTCCTTCCGCATCGTGAATGAACCCATCACTCTTGAACGCAAAGCCTGTAAGTAGTTCTGAGAGTCTTCCGAGACGAGTAACTTCCCAATGCTCAGGCACGTCGCCGAGCCATTCGACGCCGGAGGGTTTGAGTTTGACGTGGGGATCGAGGCCGCGGGTGACGGCGCGGTGGATGATGGCCTGCTTCTGCTCGTTCAGCAGCGCGATGAGCTGCCGCTTGGCTCGAATGTAGCGCCGAATCCGCCGATCGGCATGATCCAGAAACCGCACAATCGCCGCCTGCTCCTCCGGCGGCGGAAACGGGGACGGCATCTGCTTGAAGTCTTCCCAGTACAGTCGATTGCGGTCCGACACGATTCCGCGAGAGAACTTGTTGACCTCGTCCATGTACGCGCCGGTGCGGAACAAATACTGGTAGTACCGCGAATCAGTTTGAGGCAATGGTTTGGCCACGATATACGCCGGACTGACCAACCCATCGACTGGCGATGTTCCGACAGCTCCCTGCCACAGCCGCATCATGTTGTAGGCAATGTCGCCTTGTCGCGCACGCTTGTACTTCTCGCGGTCGGACATCACCTGTTTACGGTTCGTGCCCTCAAAGTCACGAACGCGAACACCGGTCTTCAAAGAGACTTCGAGAATCGGGAGATCAGGGAAGCCTGTTTCGTTTCTCTGAACGAACAGCCGTCCGTTCCGACGAACTTCCCAATGCGCCGGAATCTTGCCCAGCCACGGCAAGCCAGAGTCTCTGCGATCAGCGTATGGCTCCAGGCCGTCGATCATGATTGCCCTCCGCCCATTCGCACGACGACACAGTCATCGAGCTTGCGATGCAGCAAAGAGATGAGCGTGAAGTAGTCGGCAGCGTCGTCCACGCCTTTCCACAAGAGTTTCGGCTCGTGAGCGAGTGGGTTGCGGACGGCGGCAAAGCATCCCTTGATCAAGGTAGCAAACCCCTTATGCTCGGACTTCTCCGAATGAGTCTGCAAGGTGTTGAATGCAAGCACCGGGCGGTCAATGGAGAAGACGTAATCAACGAGTGCTGCACCGTCTTCCTGGACGTTCGTTAAGTCGCGAATCCTCTGGGCAAGTCCTTTGGTGGCCTCGAATACCGCGTGGAAATAGTTGTCCTGCAATAGTTCACTTTGACAATACCTGATGACTTCAGGGTGCATTGCTCGTCCCTGAAACATCGCTCGAATTGTACGCGCACGCTGTTCCGCCTCGTCGATGGTCCGCGCGGCATCAATTTTGCGCCATTGTCCATCCGCTCCATACTCCAATCCGGAGAAAGCAAGAACAGCGTTTAATTCTCTCCGGTGAAGCTCAAACTCCTCACTACGGCCAACGAACCTGGAGGGCGTAACGAATGATTGAATGAAATCCAGGATGCCGTTGGCGCATGCGTTCGTTCGTTGGTACTCCAAGAAGATCCCATACAGCCGCCGCCATTTCGTGGACTGACCGGAATTGTCGATCAACCCACGATCACTCAGAACACGTGAGATGTCGGTTCCTGAACCGCATTCGCCCAACACCTTTGCGATGGCTTCAATCTGTCCTTCTGAGAATCGTTCGATTCGACTCATTCCCCCGCCTCCTGCTGCAATAGGCTGGGGTTCCAGATGTGTTCCGCGATCGCTCGGTAAAGCTGGCAGCGCTGGTCGAGATCCTGTTTCTTGAATTGCGTATGATCCTGGAAGGCCAAGCCGCTGGAGTCGATAAATTGCTTGAAGCCGGGATTTTTGCTGTAGCACTGCGGGTTCAGTGAACGGGCCAGCAGATTCTGGGCGTTGTAGTGCGTCAACTTGCCTTGATCCGGCGAGGCCGCATTGCTATAGGGGAGGTCTCCGTAGCTGGCGTTGAAGCTCTTGGGCAGAAGCAGCAGCCCGCCGATTCGATTTCGCTGCTCGGCGAAATCGGCGGTGGAATCGAACTCGTCAGCGTGCTGCTCAGGATGATTCGCCCAGATGTGCTCAATCTCGAACCGCCCCTTGCCTCGCGCCAGGTAGATCGCAACGGAGGAATTCATCCCTGACTGCTGCTCCACATACGCCGTCATCCGGGCCAGCAGAATCTTGATATACCGCTTGGACCATTGGTTCAGGCCGAACCGCTCAATCCCACCGCGAGATCCGTCTTTGGTGCCACCGAAGTCGCATCCTTGCTCGTCCAGCTTGGCCGCAAGAATCTTGGACAGGTCGGACAGCGACTTTCCGCGAATGTCCTTCATAATGAGAAACATCGTGTAAGACATGGCCGAAAACGTCATCGACAGGTAATTGACCGCTCGGCGGGCGAGCAGAATGTCGAGGAATGTGGCCACCAACCGTACCTTGCGGCGAATGGTTTCCTCGTCATCGGTGGGGCTCAAGGGAGCCAGAAGAAGCGGGAACTGCAAGGTGAAATTGAAACAAGCCACGTGGAAGACCGGCTCCAATCCCTCAACCAGATGGACGGAGGCTTTCTTCAGTCGTTCGTATTGCCGCGTGTAGAAACTGAATCTGTCGTGGACGAACTGGAAAACGCTGTCGCTGGTGTTGAGCTTCAACGATTCGGCGTTGTCACCAACCCAGCGATGGAACTCGGTCCCGATGCGTTCAAAATCCCGATTCTCGGCCCCGCGATGGCGTTCTCGTACGCTCTGGGCGTGCTGCGCGCGTAGCCAGGTCTTGACGGCGTCCGAGTCTTCATCTTTTCCGAGCTTGCGCAGCGATTCGATCTGGGATCGCCACAGCTTTGCGGCTTCGTTCCGCTTTTCGACATCCTTGATGTTTGCCAGCAGGTACCCTTTGAGCATGTCGAGCGGCGTCAGCGAGAGCCCGCGATCATTCATCGTCTCAAAGATCGTGTAGGCGTCCTCATCCGTACTGGCAGTGATCTCCACGAGATGAACATTGTCGATCAGCCAATCGCAAAAGAATGGCAGGGCGACATCGTCAATATCCTCGGGGAACAGATCATCCAAATCCAGGTAGCGGGAGACGATCGTCTGCACCGACTCGGAAGCATGGGTGACATCGGGCGATTCGCCTTGGAAGAGGGCTTCCATCACGATGCCCCGTTCCGGCACGGCGATGTTGAAACTCCGTTTGCCGTATTTCTCGGAGTAGATCAGGTCTTCGAGTTTGACCCTGTCGGTGCGTTCGCCCTGTCGCCGGTGCAGGAAGATCAATAGCAACGTCAGCGTCGTCAGTCGCTGCTGTCCGTCGACGATGAAAATCTCTTTGTCGCGACGACTGAAGATGATTGAGCCGAGGAAGTAGTGCTCGTAGTACTGGACTTCGTCGCGAGAGTCTCCGGGCGCATACGAGTTGAGGAATTGTTCGGCAAGATCCTCGATCAGTTCACGCAGTTGCTTCGTCTGCCAGCGATACTCACGCTGGTAGTAGTCGATTGAGTAACGCTGATCCTTGAGGATTTCGCGGATCGTCTTGGCGATGCCTTTGATTTCCTTCATCGGGATTCTCCTCCGACGATCTCAACCAGCAATCCTTCCGTTTCCTTCTCCAGAGCCAGAATGTCGCTTCGGATTTCTTCCAGCGACCGTAGTGGCTGAGGTTTGTAGAAGTAGCGGTTGAAGCTGATCTCGTAACCGATCTTGATTGAGCCCTCGTCAAACCAGGCATCTTCCGCATGTGGCAAGACCTCGCGGCGGATGAATGCCTCAATGCCGCCCGGTTCCAGGAGCGGTATCTGCTCGGTATCGCGCAGCTCGCTGTCGGGTTCGTACTCCAGGACGAGGCTTTTGTCACCCACAGGGTTGGCATACCGGCCGCGAATCGGATCGGCCTTGGCTTTGCCTTTCTTATGAACTTTCTTGATGACCGGCTCGGCAGCCTCGTCGCGAGTAGCGAGTGCCGTCAGGAGCAGGTTCTTTCGTTTGGCGCTCAGCTTGAGGCTGTTTTCTTCGGCATCCTGCTCCACAGCATCCATGAAGGTGTTGAAATTCCGATGGGGGCCACGACCGAGCGACTTCGCAAGACGATCAATCACATCCGACACGCCCGGCTCAGAAGCCTCCTCGCAAGCAAGACGAAACCGTTTGCGAGACTCCGGGGCGAGGTCCACACTCAGGCGCAATGGTCGCTCGACCGTGACTTTCCAGTAACCAAAGGCTTCGTTCGGAAAGACTTTTGATTCTTCCGTTTCCGAAAAGGCGAGGAAGGTGACGCAAATCCGCTGGATATCCTCCTCGGACAACTCGCAGTTCTTCATTCCCATGTTCTTGCGCAGGGGTTTGAACCACTTCGTCGCGTCAATCAGCTGGACCTTCCCTCGGCGGCGCTTTGGTTTTCGGTTGGTCACCACCCAGATATAGGTCGCGATGCCGGTGTTGTAGAACATATTGAGCGGCAGCGCGACGATAGCTTCCAGCCAATCATTCTCTATGATACAGCGACGGATATTGCTCTCGCCCTGACCAGCGTCGCCCGTAAACAGCGATGAGCCGTTGTGGACCTCGGCAATGCGGCTGCCTAACGGGGTGTCGTGCTTCATCTTCGCGCACATGTTGGCCAGGAACAGCATCTGGCCGTCGCTGCTGCGGGTGATGAGGGAGAACTCGGAATCGCCCTTGTGTTCGATCACAAAACGCGGATCTTTGATGCCCGCCTTGCCTCCCATCCGCTCCTGGTCACTCTTCCAGCTCTTGCCATACGGTGGATTTGAGAGCATGAAGTCGAATTCGCGGGCACGAAACGCATCGTTCGAGAGGGTGGAATGCTCGGGACCGCCGATGATGTTGTCGGCTGCTTCGCCTTCCCCTTTGAGCAGCAGGTCGGCCTTGCAGATGGCGTAAGTCTCAGCGTTGATCTCCTGGCCGTAGAGGTGTGTGGCCACTTGCTTGCCGTGAGACTCGGCCAGCTCCGTGAGCGTGTCTTCGGCCACTGTCAACATGCCGCCCGTCCCACAGGCTCCGTCATACAACAGGTACGAACCGGACTCGATCTGGTCGGCAATCGGCAGAAAGATCAGCTTCGCCATCAGTTTGACAGCGTCGCGCGGCGTCCAGTGCTCGCCCGCTTCCTCGTTGTTTTCCTCGTTGAACTTGCGGACCAACTCTTCAAAGATCGTCCCCATCGCGTGGTTATCGAGACCGGGATGCCTTTCCGAGCCGTTGCCATTCAGGACGGGATTGGGACCAAGGTTGATCTCGGGTGAGACGAGTTTCTCAATCAACGTACCGAGTGCATCAGCTTTGGAAAGACGAGGAATCTGATTGCGGAACTCGAAGTTCTCCAGAATGTCCTGCACATTCGACGAGAAGCCGTCGAGGTAATCCTCGAAATCGGCCTTGAGCTGCTGCTGATTGGCTCGCGCTCGCAGATCGCGGAGCATGAACTTTGATGTGTTGTAGAATGCCTGCCCGCTGGCCTGCCGCAGTGCGGCATCTTGGTTGGTGATACCCGCTTTATCCAGATTGGCCTTCATGTCGAGCACAGCCTGCTTCGTCGGTTCCAGCACGGCATCGAGGCGGCGTAGTACCGTCATCGGCAGGATGACGTCGCGGTATTTGCCACGGACATAGAGATCCCGGAGAACATCATCAGCGATGCCCCAGATATATCCGGTGATCCAGTTCAGCTGCGATGAATCCATGTTCCGGCTTAACTCTCGTCCTACTTCGATTTTGTGAGGATTTTCGACTTCTGTGGTTGGACCGGCACTGCCGCGAGCTTCAGAAACCGCTCCAGGTCGGATCGCCGAAACAATCGGTAGCCATTGCCGGGATTGATCCGGACTGGAACCTTTCCTGACGCTGCGTATTTTCTGAGGGTCGTCTGCGAGACGCCGAGAATTTCCGCCGCCTCGGCAGTCTTCACGTAGTCGCTGAGCTTTTCCATCGTGTTGCACCTTGGATTCGCGGGTGGAAGCGGCCCCGTTCCAGTGGCACACAGCCTATCAAAGTCTACACCCCATCGGTAGCTGGCCGAGAGCGATTGACATTGCGGGAGAGTCGCCCCTTGGCCGTCGCCACTCGTGCGTCGCTAAATCCGAGCCGAAAATGCGGCATATCAAGGTGATGCCCCTGGCATAGCTGTGGGCAGCTCGTCGCGTGCGAAGAGCAGGCTTGTGGGGATCGGTTTCTGGCCGGTCTTTGCGAGGCTGTTTCGTTTTCCGGGACGGCGGCGGGGCAGGCGGAGCCGATGGTCGGTTCCGTTGGTTTCCAGGTAACACAAAAGCGGAGGAACAACGACGTGTCGCACATTGTGCAGATTCAGACGGAGGTGCGGGATCCGGTCGCCATTCGGGCGACGTGTGGTCGGCTCCGGTTGCCGGAGCCTGTATTTGGCGAGACGAAGCTCTTCACCAGCTTGGCGGTGGGCTGGGCGGTGCGATTGCCGGAGTGGCGGTATCCGGTGGTCTGCGATGTCGTCACCGCGAAGATCGCGTTTGACAACTTTGGCGGGCGCTGGGGTGAGCAGCGGCATCTCGACAAGTTTCTCCAAACGTATGCCGTGGAGAAAACTCGGATTGAGGCTCGGCGACGCGGTCACACCGTCACGGAGCAGGCGATGGCGGACGGATCAATCAAGCTGACGATTCAGGTGGGAGGTGCGGCTTGAGCAAGACCATCGAGATCATCGTGGCTCCGAACGGCGAGTCTCGCGTCGAAACGAAGGGTTTCGTCGGAAGCGAGTGCCGTCAGGCGAGCCGGTTCGTCGAGCAGGCCCTTGGGCAACAGACCGACGAGCAGCTCAAGGCGGAGTTTCATCAGTCTTCGAGCAGTGAACACCACCTGAAGGAGGGCCAATGACGACTACGCCGCGCCGTCGTGTGCTTCGTCCCAACAGGGAATCGCTCGACGATTTCACTCGGCAACGCTCGATCCACAAGAAGCGAGCACGACTCCACGACGAACAACAGTCGCTGCTGCGGTGGATGTCGCGACTCAAGCGAGCCTTCCACGCTGTCGAGAAGCAGCAGCGGATCATCACCCGTCTGGAACGGGATCTCGCCCGCCTCGAAACACGCTGAGCTTTTTGGCTGAGTGCTTCCCATCGGCGGATCATCGTGTCCGCCTTCCCCTATCACAACCCGTAAAGGAACACTCATGGCGCTCTCGGAGCAGCTGGCGGAGTACGTGCGCGCGTGCTTCACCGCGATCTGGATTGAAACGCACGAAGAACACGAAGCGGCAGCGGCGATTGCGCAGCTCTGCCAACGCGAGCAGTGGCGACTGGCCACGTGGAACATCGACCAGGGGCTGCGCATCGGCGGGGCTGCCGTCGAGCAGACGGGCGGTGATCCGTTGGCCGCAATCCGCTCGGTCAACTCGCTGGCGACGGTGGATGGGACAGCTCTACTGGTCCTGGAGAACTTTCATCGGTTCCTGTTCTCGGCGGAGATTGTTCAGGCTCTGTCGCAACAGATTCTGGTGGGCAAGCAGAACCGTACGATCGTGGTGATTCTGGCTCCGATCATTCAACTGCCGGTGGAACTCGACAAGCTGTTCGTGGTCATCGAGCACGATCTGCCGGATCGGGAACAACTGGCGGAGATCGCGCGGGGGATCGCCACGGAAGCGGCGGAACTGCCGAGTGGTGCAGAGCTGGAAACAGTCCTCGACGCGGCGGCGGGACTGACGCGACTCGAAGCGGAGAACGCCTTCAGCCTGTCGCTGGTCCGGCAGGGACGGATCACGAGTGATGCCGTCTGGGAGCTGAAGTCCGGGCTGCTCAAGAAGTCAGGGTTGTTGGAGTTGCACCGCGGTCAGGACGATTTCAGCAGCCTGGGCGGGCTGGCGTCCCTCAAGAGTTTTTGTAAGCGGGCACTGCTGCAACCGAGTCGGGGGAACCCGGCCAAGCGAGCGCGGGGCGTACTGCTGTTGTCGCCGCCGGGCTGTGGAAAGAGTCAGTTCTGCAAGACGCTCGGGCGGGAGGTGGAGCGTCCAGTCCTGATCCTCGATGTTGGCAGCCTGATGGGTTCGCTTGTGGGCCAAAGTGAAGAACGGACGCGGCAAGCCCTGAAGATCATCGATGCGATGGCTCCCTGCGTGGCAATGATTGATGAAGTCGAGAAAGCCTTCGCGGGCGTGAACGGCAATGGCGATTCGGGTGTCGCCTCGCGGATGTTCGGGACGTTCCTGTCATGGCTCAATGACCACACGTCGGATGTGTTCGTGGTCTGCACGTCGAATGATGTGTCGCGGTTGCCGCCGGAGTTCGGGCGAAGCGAACGCTTCGACGGGATCTTCTTTCTCGACCTGCCGTCGCGGGAAGAGAAGGACGCCATCTGGAACATCTATCTCGACCAGTTTGAGATCGACCGAAACCAGCGCCGACCGGAGGATGCGAACTGGACGGGGGCCGAGATCAAAGCCTGTTGCCGACTGTCGGCGCTGCTTGATGTGCCCTTGGTCCAGGCCGCTCAGAACGTGGTTCCGGTGGCGGCGACGGCGGCGGAGAGCATCGACAAGTTGCGGACCTGGGCCAGCGGGCGGTGTTTGTCCGCTCAGAGTCCGGGAATTTATCATGCTACTGCTGCGAAATCCGGCTCGCGGCGGAACGTCCGTCACGATTCGTCCAAGAACTGAACCTTTCCCACAATTTCTCACAAAGGAGGCAGGTTTGCTGTCACGAATGCATCTGGCTGTCCTCCGGGCAGCCTTGCAATACTTCAACGAGGAACTGGTGCCGCATGGACTGGAGGCTATGCGGCCCTATCTGGATGAAGCTGTGGAAGGGGATATCACGTCGGCTGACATTCAGCAGTTGCAGCAGTTCCTGCGGGAAGTGGAAATCAGATACGCTGAGTTGAGTTCGATCGACGGCCAGCCGGATAACATCACGCTGTACTGCACGGCTGAAGAAGCAGCCAATGCCTCATCCGATCGCTCAGGCCATGTGGCCCGTGTGGCCCGTGTGGCCCGTGTGGCCCGTGTGGCCGTGGTGCTGATCCCGCCGATGCGCTGATCTCTGCTCACCGACGCGGGCTGATCACAGCCCGTCCATCAACTCCGAGAGGCTGATGCCGAGCGTCAGGGCGATCGCTTCGATGTTCCGCAGGGCGACATTCCGCTCGCCCCGTTCGATCCCGCCGATGTAGGTGCGATCCAGCTCGCAGGCGGCGGCGAACCCTTCCTGCGAATAGCCCTGCGCCTTCCGCAGCTCGCGGACCCGCTGTCCGAACCGTTCCAGAATGTCCGCCGCTCGCTTTCCCATGCGGACCATTGGAATGTTGACAATGAGTATCGATCCACGGACGATGAGTATCATCTGGTCTTGATGACGATACGCATCATCCGGAGTGGGTGGGCTGGCTCTGACTGGGGAAGAGTGTGTCCATGAACCGCATGGATGGAGCCGATCAGGATTGCTCTTCGCTTTGACACATTTGCACGTTGAAGGAGGATGAATGTCGGAAGAAGAAACGTCGCAGAACTCGAATCCAGCATCGTTGAGCACGTCGTCGTGGCCGTGGGGACAGACCGGCTGGTTCCTGGCGGGGTTGGCCTTTTGCTTCATGAGCCTCAGTGAACTCGCCTCGCTGATGTTGAACTGGGTGGAGCTTCGTGAGAGCGAGGGGCTGAAGGCGCTCGTGGGCCTACTGGTCGTGGCCGCAATCGGATGCAGCGTGCCTGCCACCTGGAACCGGATGCAGGCCAGACGGAGGGGAGAAGCCGCGCGTCATCTCCCTTGGCTGCGGCGGGTCAATTATGGCCTGTTGATCGCAGGCGTCTCGCTCATGATGCTCTCGCTCTTGATTCCCGCGATGTATGCCGCACGAGCGGCTCGGTCCCAGGCCATCGCGGACGGTCCCTGGAAGGACCACGCTTTCGCCGAGGGCCACTACCGGATCTCCGTGCCGGCGAGCTGGGAAATCTATCCCGATCCCGCCACGCCAAAGTCGGTGCTTCGCCTCATCGATCGTCAGAACGATCTGCATCTGATCGCCATCGCGACTCCCAAACAGGATCTGGCAATCCACACTCTGGCCGACTTTTCACGGCAGTCGGTAGAGCTCGTAACCAAAGAGGCCACTGATGTCACTGCCGGCGATCCCCAATCGACGGAAGTCGAGGGATCACCAGCGCTGGACATCGCTCTGGGGGGAAACTTCAACGGCGTCAATGTCGTGTTCGGCTTTCGTCACATCGACAGCTCCGACGCCTGGGTGGAACTCCGGTTCTGGGCCACACGCAGCAAGTTCGAGGCTCATGAAGCGACCTTCTCGCGGATCGCCTCCTCGATACGTCGCGCCCCATAGCATGGAAATCAATTCCTTCACCGAATTCATGCCGGGTCCGGAGAAACATCATGAATGAAGACTCGCCCCCACCTACCGATGCCAAATCGGACGCGCTGAATTCGCCATCCAGCGGAATGGGCGGTGATTCAGGCTCTGGGCTGTTTCGGTTCCTGCAATCCCATCGAATTCCTGAACGACTCGGATGGGGAACCCTGATCCTGGTCGGGACATGGCTCTCCCTGCTGATCCTTTACAAGCTCGCCGCGCTCCTGTGCGGTGAGAATGAGGCAATGCTGATCTGCATCCTGGTCTTCTGCGGCGTCTTCGGCATTCTGATCTGGTACAGAGGGACTCGGCTTTTGGAACGGCTATGGCCAAACACTTTCCGGAAACCGCCGACAACTACACCTCCCCAAAAATCGGATTTTGATCGGGGCCTGACCACGGGTATCTTGCTGGCCATAGTGGTCCTTCCAATGCTGCGAGGAATTCTCACGGACTTCTTCAACGATGGGCGTCCTTCCGTTCAAAAGGTGGCGGGATGGCCTTCAACCACCCCCGGAAAGCCTGCCTCGCCGGGGGCTACTCCCAACAACCAACAAGCCGTCCAGCGATATCACAGCCAGCAGGCAACATTGAAGTACTGGCAGTTTGCGGTCGCCGACCTGCACTCGATCCGTTTTGGAAACCCATCCGAAACGGAATCCGCGGAAGCGTACTATCAGCGGATGAGTCGAGAGTTGCGTCAGAAGGTCAAGCAAGCCAGAGCGGCTTCGACAACGCATGTCGATCCAGACCTGATCGCGATGGTCAAGCGACATTTGGAACTGGATGACCGGATCCTGAGTTCTTTGTCGCAAATTCCTCGGTTAATGAAGCAGCACCAGATCAAGCGGGAAACCGAACCTGCGTCTCATGGCGCTCTCAAATGGGAGGACATTCTGGCCAAGCTCAAGGCACAACCGGAGTTGTGGGAGACGCTTCCTTCAGAGCTCCAACAACTGATCAATGAGGCTGTCGAACTGGAACATCAGGAATTTAAGCAATTGAGTGAGATCCAAATCCAGCAGGCGGTGCTTCAGGAACGCTATCGCGGCACGATGTTTCCGCTGCCGGAGATTCCTCAATAGAACCAGATCGACAGTTCATCGTGACACTCACACGCCGCCCCTTCCTTCACCGGATCAGGCGGCGTTTTTGTTTTGACACCCTCCGATCTTCACGAAAGGTTTTTGCATGACGACCTCATTGCTGGATGAACCGGCCACCGATCGCTCGCAACGAGCTACGGCCGCATCCGAACGGCTGCGCGGAACGATGGCGGCGGCGCGGCTCAGCTTCACTTGGCTCGGCACTCGAAAATCGCTGACCGCCGAACAGAAGAATCAGGCCGCCGATTCGTTCGGTGCGGAAGGCAAATTTCTGTCGGCGGGCAAGAAGCTGCTCGATACGTCGCATCCAGCGTTCAAGGCCGTGACCGCGATCAAGGGCCGCTGCCAGAGCTACTGGCGGGCGGTCTCGTTGCCGTACCCGGAACCGGGAATTCGACTGATTCCGCAACGGACCATCACCGACTTCGACCAGCAGATTGCCGCGTTCCGCGACGAACTGATCGAAGCGGTCGAACGGCTGGATGATCACTATGGCGAGCTGCGTTCTGCGGCCCGGAGTCGGTTGGGCAACCTGTTCGATCCGACCGACTACCCCATCACGCTGATCGGACTGTTCGGCATTGAACACGAATACCCTTCGGTCGAGCCGCCGGACTATCTGCGGCAGCTCAACCCGGCGCTCTATGAGGAGGAATGCCAGCGCGTCCAGGCTCGTTTTGATGAAGCCGTGCAACTGGCTGAGCAAGCCTTCGTTGAGGAACTCTCGAAGCTCGTCGAACACCTTGGTGAGCGGTTGAACGGTGACACGGACGGTAAGCCAAAGGTCTTCCGCGACACGGCCGTCACAAACCTGACCGAATTCTTCGAGCGGTTCCGCACGCTGAATGTCCGCTCCAACGAGCAGCTCGACGACCTGGTGCAGCGTGCCCAGCGACTCATGAACGGCGTCGAACCGCAGCAGCTGCGAGACAACGCCTCACTGCGCCAGCGAGTCACCACTCAGTTGGCGAGCGTGCAATCGTCGCTCGATGGTCTGATGGTTGACCGACCGCGCCGCAACATCCTGCGGCGACCGCGATAGAAGGCTGCCATGGAACTATTGATCGAATCGACGGGCATGGTTCGTTGTGTCTTTGACGAAGCGATCGATCTGGGCCAACTCGGCGGATTGTCGATCCGGCGCGGGTCGCATGTCGAACCAACGCCCGATGGCCAATGGACGGCCGATCTCTCGCCGGTTCATGGTCCGCTGCTGGGGCCGTTCCCAACCCGAACCGCGGCGCTCAACGCCGAGTTGATCTGGTTGCAGGAACATTGGCTGCTGCCGTCGCCATAGCTGTCTTTCACTGAATGTCTGCCTCGCGCGTGCGGGGCGGTTGTGTCTTGTCACGACCGCCTCATCGTGAGGCGGTCGTTTTCGTTCCCCGACTCTCTTTCCGGAGTGAAAACGATGTCCCGATTCCGCTCATCCCAACACGATCTCGACTGTGCCGTGGCCAGCGCCACCGGCGAAGATCTCGCCACCATCCGCCGTCTCGGCTTCTCGGCCATCGATCTGGCCGACGACAACTTCGATCCCGAAGCCGACGAACGTCCGCCGTTCATTCTCGACTGGGACGAATTCGACCTGTCCCGCAATGAACCCGTCGTGTGTCAGCCTGCGAGTTCTCTCCGGCGGGTGGCCTGAACTGGTCCACGACCATTCCCGCCGACAAAAGCTCGCCCGAATGCAACAGACGAGCGACCGCTATGTCGCCTTCTGGGTGCTGATCTCCCTGGTCACATTCCCGCTGCTGGGCTGGTCCACACTCCTCGTGTGGCCCGGCCTGGCGTGGGCCATGGACCGCTTCACGAAGGCGATGCACGGATCGAAGCGGCAAACCCATCGCCCCAAATCTCACACCACTCACTCACGACGAAGGAGGCGCTGTGATTGAACTTCCCCGAAACCAGATCGCTTACATTCGCTCGGTGATCCGGCAGGCGTTGGGCGTGACATCCCACGGCCTCAAGCCGGTCATCACGTTGCAGGCCGGGCCGGAGGGCCTGCGGGTCTCCGCCGCGAGCGCCCACGTGGCGGTGGAGCATCGAATCGCCGGCGCTCACGCTCCTCAATCTTTCGCGGTTCCCTATGAAGCGTTCAAAGCCTGCGAAGGGCGGCAGGCGGATCGAGCTTCGTTGGAACGGGTTGGTCAGACGGTTCGCGTCCGCTGGATGGAGGCAGGGATTCCTCAATCGGTGGACTTCGACACCGTCGAACCGGCGAAGATACCACCGCTGCCGACATTCCAGCCGGTGGACGCGAGGTTCCTACCCGCAATGGCCGATGCCTGTGCCACGACGGAAGCTGACTCGACGCGGTACGCCCTCCACTGCGTGCGTTTGCGCGGCTCCGATGGTCAGATCGCCGCGACCGATGGACGGCAGGCCCTGATCCAGACCGGCTTCGAGTTCCCGTGGGACGATGAGGTGCTGGTTCCCGCTTGCGGGGTCTTCACCCGAAAGGAGTTTCAGCAGGCTCACAGCGTGGCGATCGGAAGATCGGATGACTGGCTGACGATCCGAGCCGACGATTGGACCGTCTGGCTGCGCATCGAGAAGAACGCTCGCTTTCCGGCGGTCGATCAGCAGATTCCGGAAACATCCTCCGCCCGAACGACGCTCGATCTCTCCGAGGACGATGCCGTGTTTCTGGATCAGGCCGCCCGTCGCTTGCCGGGGGCCGGTGAGAGGAACTCGCCGGTCACGCTCGACCTGAACGGAGCGGTCGTGGTCCGAGCCAAATCGGGCGAGCAGTCCTCGGTCACCGATCTCGTACTCCGAAACTCCCGGCGGCAGGGTGAAGAGCTGAAGGTCAGCTCGAATCGCGAGTACGTCCGCCGCGCGATCCAACTCGGGTTTCGCGAGATTCATTTCCGCGATGCCGACGCCCCAGCGTTCTGCCGGGATGACCGCCGCACGTATTTTTGGGCCGTCCTCGGCAAACAGGCGGTCCTTAAGTCAGACGCGAGCGCCACACGCATCGAGTCGTCCTCAGTCGGTCGCGCTGCTCGTGTCGCGATGACGAAGCCGGTGGCATCACCTTCCCATCAATCCCCAATCCCGGACCCAATCAGGAACCGCTTCCACATGACCACTCCCTCCACCAATCGCATTCAACAATCAACCACCGATTCCGCCGCAGCCAACGGCAAGACATTGTCCGCCTTGATCGAAGAAGGCGAACAGCTCCGGGCGACGCTCCGCGAGGTGCTGTCCCGGACCAGCGCGCTGGTCGTGGGGTTGAAGCGTCAGCGGCAGCAATCGAACGCCATGCGAACCGCCCTCAAGTCCCTGCGTGCCATGCAGACCATCGAGGTCTGAACGGGAATCGTCCACTCACCCGTTGCGATACCCCGTTCTGCATCTCGAAGGGCACAGCATGATCACCCTGCGCGAACTGGCCACGCTGCTGGCGGCGCTGGCTTTCTGGAAGGACGAGATCACCCAGAGCGGTGACTTCTCCGCCCGGTCGTATCTGAAGACGGTCGGCATGAGCGGCGTACCGCCGCTCACCGCCACCGAGATCGACCAGCTCTCGGCCAGGCTGCGGTCGTTACCGGTCAGCGAGTAGCCGATCAGCGGTCATCATCCCACTCACTCTTTCACCCATGAAGGAACGACGAACATGCCCTTGAGGCTCAACATTGGTTTGTCCAAGAAGGTCGGCCTACCCGACTACGGCTCGCTGGGAGCCAGCGCGAATCTGGAGCTCGAACTCGACTCCGGCGCGGTCAGCGATCCCGACCGACTGCGTCAGCAGGTCAGGTACTCGTTCGGTCTGGCGAAGGCGTCTGTCGAAGAGGAACTGAACCAGCAGCAGGCGGCCTTGCCGCACACACCCCCGAATGGCCACAGCCCTGCGGCTCCGACCAACGGCAATGGGCATCACCACTCCAACTCGAACGGACATCGCCCCTCGGGGCGGTCGAATGGTCGTGCGGCGACGGCATCACAGGTCCGGGCGATCAAGACGATCGCCGGTCGGCAACGACTCGATCTTGTCTCCCTCCTGGGGCGCTTCGGTGTGACCGCTGTCGAAGACCTGGCGATTCAGCAGGCATCGGAACTGATCGACGAACTCAAGAGACAGGCCGTGGGAGCGGGAGGGAACCGATGATCGCCACCGCCGTCGCGTCCAACGGCTCCCGATCCTCACCAGTCAGCCGCGACTATTTCAGCTTCTCGGCGGTCACGACCTACCAGCAATGTCCGCTCCGGTACTACTTCAAATACGTGGAAGGACTGCCAGAGACGTTCGTCTCGACCAGTCTCGTTCTCGGCGGAGCGATCCATGCGGCGGTTGAGTTTCATTTCAATCAGCTGATGTCTGGCGGCGATCCGCCCGATCACGACACGTTGCTGGGTGTCTTCTGGGAAAGTTGGAACAGCCGGGGCGCGTCCGCCGTGATTCAGTTCGGGAAAGGCGAGGATCTCGATTCCATCGGCAAGACGGCCGACCGGGTCCTCACCGCTTTCCGGGCCAGTGAGTTCTCGCAACCGCAGGGACGGATTCTCGGCGTCGAAGAAGAATTGCGGGAGCCGCTGATCGCCGGGCTGCCGGACATCCTCGGCAGGATCGATCTGATCCTGGCGGCGCATGAGGCAGTGAAGATCGTTGACCTCAAGACCGCCCGCTCGCGGTGGACTGCGGACCAGGCGGAACGGGCCGGTGAGCAACTCGTGTTGTATGCCGCGCTCGCCAGGGATCTTGTTCCCGACAAGCCGCTGCAACTGGAGTTCGCCGTCATCACCAAGACGGCCAATCCAACTGTCGAATCATTTCCCGTTCCGCTCAGCGAGCCGCGCCTCGGCCGCACCCGCCAGGTGATGCGGCAGGTCTGGTCCGCCATCGAAGCCGGGCACTTCTATCCGTCCCCCTCGCCGATGGCGTGTCCCGGCTGTTCGTACCGCCGGGAATGCGACGCCTGGCAGGGATGACGATTTGCACCTCATACGACACTTCAAAGGAGCACTCTTTATGGAACTGTTCGTTTTGATCGCCCTCGCTGTGGGCCTTGGCCATTGGGTCTACTCGCAGGGTAAACAGGACGGCTCGCGCGGCGGATTCCGCGCCGGCTGGCAAAAGAGCAAGAATTTCTGGCAACGCCGCCGCCGATGAACCCTCGGCTCAACCGGGCGTAAGGGCAGGCCCACGAGACGGCAGGAGAAGTTCTGACGTCCACCCGTGAGTTCGCGGCCGATACCTTGTGAAATGCCCTTGGTCCCACGCCCCTGAATTGATGCTTCCACGGGAGGGGGACAGGCCACGGTCTGTCCCCCTTTCCTCTTTTGTTTAGCTCTCAGCCGCCACCCCGAATCCCCCTGCCTGTGCGCTGGTCACAACGCTTGTCTCCAGCCCCCGTGATCCCCCTCGCGCGACGCTCCCATTTGCGCTCCTCGGACAGCCCGCTTTTCCCCTGCGTAACACCAGCGGAATCGGCCCCTGGGAAGAGAGCGATTCTGTCGCCAGCACCGCTCTCTACTGAACGTCAGGAGTCAAGCTGCTGACGCACCCTTCGGATGACAGCATCGCCACAAGGTACAGATTCGGAGCCGCTGCCAAGCGATGAGAATGACGCACGCTGTCGCGACGCCGACGATTCGTGTGGGTGCGGCCTCAGTGAAACCGACTTGGGGAGCTTTCGGAACATCCCCGGCAGACCAAGATCGGTTGCCGTAAAGGACGAATATTTCATCGCTTATGAAAAATACATGGATTCGTCGTCCTCGAAAGCCCGGCATGCCCACCCGAGCACGAAATGCGGTTCAGCCAGAACTGCGGGAGCGGGAAATCCTCGTCTCGACGCCAAGTTTTGACTGCAAATCCTCCCCGCCCGCACGAATAACGGCGATAGGTAGCGCGTAAGTCACCCCTGGTGGCCCGAATTCCTCTCTTCCCGGATCGCGGACAACGAGTTTCGGAGGCTCCGGATCGTCGCCAGAGGCCCAGAGAATGCCCCGGGAAATGGCTGCGGAGACGCCGAGACAATCGCGTCAGAAGCTGTCAGGCCGAAGCGGTTGATCCCGCCGAAATCGCCCCTATCCACAGGATTACTGACGGCCATCCGTCCAAACTCCCCTTGGATGACCGTTACGCCACGAGGTGCGGATTGGGAACCGCTGCCGGGCGATCATGGCTACGCACGCTATCGCCACGATCACAATTCGCGAGGGTGCGGCCACAACGAAACCGGCCTGGGGGCTTCCCAACCTCATTGAGGATCATGATGGCTTTCATCAAGACACCGTAAATCCGGCATTTCGATAGATCGCGGCCCCTCCGACCACGAAAACGGGCATGCCCCCCGAGCGAGAAATGCGGTTCGGCGAGAACCATGGGAGCAGGAATCCCTCGTCCCGACACCACGTTTTTACTGCAAATCCTCCCCGTCCGTACGAGAAACCGCGACGGGTGCCGCATAAGGTAGACCCCGTCTTACAGATTCATCTCATCCAGGGTGGCGGGCTGTATGCCTCAGGGTGGCCAATCCTCGCCAGAGGCTCTGAGAACAGCGAAGGCATAAGAAGGCCGCGGAGACGCTGTGACAATCAGTTTCTCGAAGCGTAAGAAGCCGCCAGGCTGAAAGCCCGCGGCTTCCGGGAAGCGGCTGAATCCCGACGAGGTCTGGATAAACCGCATCCCTTGTTCCTGATCATCCCGTCGCTCACTCCACGCGAAAATCCAGCTTGGTTTGAGCCAGCCGGATCAGTTCCTGTAAGGCCGATTTGATCTCGGCTGCCTTCGGCCCGTGGAAGATGTGGTCGCGGCTCAGAGCCTTGATCGACGCCTTTACGGACCGCAGTACGCCCCACAGCGCTCGGCTGTCGGTCGGAGCATCGGAATCCCGCTCGGTCGCGATCAACTTCCGAACCGCAGTCCACGATGTGGTGGCCTGCGGCTCCTTCTGTCGAAATGCCTCGAACGTCCCGAACCTGTGAGCAAACCGACGCATCCGCGAGATGTCCGATTTGTCGAGATCCAGTTCCCTCGCGACACGCTGGACCGTCCCCAGGCCGTACGATTGCCGCACGGTGGGTGGTCCCAGCCGCTCATTGAGCAAGATCCCCAGTTGAAACCGCACCTCCAGTTCCCGTTGCTGGTGAGGCTGCCAGATCGCCCGAAGCGATTCGAGCAACTGGTCCTCCCCGGCAACGTGTCTCGAAGATGAACTCGTGGTCTTGGATGACGCTGGCAAGTCGTTCATGCAGAACTCCCCGAGCGTCTCCGCGGCGAGTTCAGTATCCACCCCCGAGTGCGGTGATGTCAAAAGCAAAAGGCCCGACGCGAATTGTTGACCACCGTCAACAATCGCGCCTCGCGAACGACTGTTTCGCGCGGTTCCTATTTACCGGGCGCGCTGAATTGAGCACCGGGAAATTGCGGTTGCCAGATCGCTGCGAAAACGGACCGTCGAGTATCCCCGTGTCTGTCTCTCCGTCTCGACAGGCTGTTTAGGGCGTTGAAACTGAATCACGAGACGACGTCGTGACCATGTCTGCCGACCCAGCCACCCTCGACCGCAGGTTCCTCCCTGCGGCCGCTTCAGCGTCCCGGACGGCCTCCCTCATCTCGGCGAGCCGGGCCTCGTTGAGATGATGAGCGCGGGCCTGGTAGTACGCGACCTTCTTGCGGTATTGGTCGATTTTGCGGGCGACCGAAACCAGCTCGGCCGTCCACTTCGCAAGCAGCCGGTCGCACCGATTCAGCTGCTGTTCGGCCTGCTGAAGATTGAGGGCTTTCTTGCGGTTTTTTTGGGCATGAAGAGACCCCTCGGCCGCGCCTATCACGCACAATTGTGCGTGATAGGCGCTGTAGATTGTTTTATACGGCCAAAAACAGTGCAAAATGGCCTCGAAACGGTGTAGATCGTTTTATGTGGATCATTCTATGTAGAATGATCTACACGAACGTGTACTGTGGTACACAAAATTGCGCAAGCTGTTTCTCGACAGGCGCTTGCGAAATCTCGTCAACCTACAATTGCTATCACGCACAATTGTGCGTGATTAACTACATCGTATCTCTCTACGAGAGGGGGTCTTCGACCCCCTCTCGTAGAGATGAGATTGCGGAAGGAAAGAGGGACACCCGGCCCCGAGGTGGTGCTGCCCACGCCGAGGATTCAAAACTTCCCCGCGGGCGGCCCCTGCTTTGCGCAGGCGGGCCTTAGAGAGGTTCAGACGAGGTTTCGGGCGGCTCGATCACTCAAAGCCCGCCAGCGGGGCACTGGGGCGTTCTGTCGCGGTCACTCGTCATCTTCGACGTAGAGTTGTCCTCGCCCTTTGGACACTCATCCCGCATCAGGGCGAGGCAGCGGAACACGGACCGCTCGGATGCTCGTTGATGCGGCGAGGCCCTGTGAGGGCAGGTGACATCTTCGATCGAGCTTCTACTTTTTGTCCTTAAGCACAGACTGAGCCATCGGATGTGCGGTCACCCTCAATCGCACGGTTGATCGAATAGTGATTCCGCGATACCTTAAATTGAATCAATGTTATTGACTTGTCTTGACTCAATATGTCTGAGACGGAAATGTCCGGCAAAAAAACTCTTTCGCCGCCCGCCGCGCTGGTCGCCGATCTGGTGGAACAGATTTCCGGCGGAAACCAGCGCGACTTTGCCCGAAAGACCGGATGTTCGCAGCCATTGATCTCAAAGATTCTTAGTGGTAAGCAGCAGCCTGGGCGGGAGTTGCTGGAGAAGATGGCCTCGCTGGATGGAGTGGATCGCCCTGCAATTCTCCGGTTTATTGATGTGGACGACACCAGCCTGGTCTGGGGCGAAGCTCAGGTTCCGATCGCACAATGTCTTCTGGATGGGCACCCGGAAGATCGTCGCGATCAACTGACGACAAATTCGGTTGTGCTTTCCCGCTCCATCTACCGGCCTTCGCTGTATGCCGTGGCGGCGCGAGGTTGCGAACCGGCATTCGGCGACCCCTCGGAGCGCATGCGGGCCGATGACATGATTGTTATTGAGTCATCAACAGGCCGATTTCGGAAGAACTTGCAAAGCCTGAATGGAAAGCTGTGTGCGGTCAGTGAAGGCGACACCATCACGTTGCGTCGCGTTTGGGTGAATTTCGATACGCAGGCAGCAGGCTGGATTATTCGGACGTGCCCTGATGCCAAGGTTGAGACGCTTCGCCAGGACATGTATGGGGACCGCCTTCTGCGATCGATCCGGATTGACCTTCCAGAGCAACAACCGGAGTTGGATTATGTTGATCATCAGGTAGACGTCGGCAATATCGTTGGCGTGGCGATCACTCTTCTTCGCAATTTGTAGACCCCGTCCAGAAAGGGACTGGATTCCCCATTCCGTCATCGCCGCCAGGGAGTGCTTCGATGTTGGGCACGAAGGGAACTCGATCGTGTCTCGCAAGAGGAAGCACCAATGGACCGCTGCGCTTGTCCCTTGGGGTACGCTGAAGGCTAACCCCAGTCATCGGCATTTTGACAAGACGCAGGAGCAGCGTGTCGACGTCGCGATTGCCATCATCCGGCAGGCGCTGGTGGGTTGGCTGGCCGACTTGACGGTGGTTGAGATGCCAGAAGTGCATCTTGCCTAAGCAGATAAACGGCATCGGCAATCGCGCCTCAGATGCTCAAGAGTCAAATCACAAACACAGGAGCCCTCATGAGCACTCGAAAGAGAAATGCCCCGAACATGAACGCGAAGGACGCGGTCACGAGAAAGTGTGGCCTTTACGGGCGCGTCTCGACGTTGCGTCAGGCCAAGGTCGAGGAAGGAGGTTTGGACACCCAGTTCAGTTGCATGGAAAAGACGGTCGATTTTGAGAACGAGAAAGCGATCGGAGAAACCTGGGAGATCGTCGACCGCTATCGGGAGGAAGGACGGTCCGGAAAGGATCTGGAACGCCCCGAGTTCAAGCGGTTGATGGCCGACGTCCAGAGCGGTCGGATCAACACGGTCATCGTCTACAAGATCGATCGGATCACCCGCTCACTCCGCGACTTCTACACGCTCTGGGAGACGTTCGAGCAGTATGACGTCCAATTCGTGTCGCTGTACGAGAAGTTCGATACGACAACGGCAGTCGGGCGAGCCATGCTGAAGCTCATTCTTGTCTTTGCTGAGCTTGAACGCGAACAGACGGCAGAACGGACCGCCGCAACGATGCAGCATCGTGCCGAGCAGGGCCTGTGGAATGGCGGAGTTCGGCTGGGCTACGATCTTGATCAGAACAACAAGGGCGTGTTGAAGGTCAATCCGGACGAGAAGGAGATCGTCGTCAAGGACTTCTTCAAGAAGTGCCTCGAACTCGGATCAGCAGGCAAAGTGGTCCAGCATCTGGCGAAACAGGGGATTCGACGGAAGCAGTACACCAATCGCAACGGGAAAAACGTGGGCGGAGGGCCGTACTACAAGCAACCCGTCATGAACGTCCTCACGGACCAAGTGTATCTCGGCAAGATCGTCCACAACGGCCAGGCATATCCCGGCCAGCACGAAGCGATCGTGGAGGAAGACCTGTTCATGCAGGTTCAGGATTTGATCCGCCGAAACTCCGAAACCCGCACGAATGCACTGGCTCAGGAAGAGCACGTTTTCCTGCTGCAAGGACTCGCCCGATGCGGGAAGTGTGGCAGTTTCATGACTCCCAAATGGAGTTCCGGACGAGGCGGCGTGCGGAACTTCTACTACTGCTGCACCCGGCAGTCGCACAGCATGGGGACCGAATGCACGACTCCCTACGTGCCCGCAGGAACGATTGAGAATTTCGTGGTTGAACAGATCAGCGCGTGGGCCAAGGACCGTGACGAGATCGAGCGGGCGGTTCAGGCGGCCTGCAAGTTTCGGGAGATTGAAGTCACCAACCTGACGCAGGAGCTGAGTGCAATCCGTGCCCGCTTACGCGAGACGCAGGCCGGATTGAGCCAACTGGTGACCGCGATTCAATCAGGAAAGAGCTTCCGAGCTGTGGAAGAGCGGATGGAGGCTCTCGAACAGGACCGGACTGCGCTCGAAGAACGCATCAACCGCCTGGAACTGGAACGGAGCAGCAAAGAGCAGGAGACGCTGTCGTCGGACGTGATCGCCGAGACCTACTGCGATTTCCCGTTCATCGTCAGCCGTTTGCGAGAAGATGGCAACCTGCACGGCCTGAAGGACCTGCTTGCCTGCTACATCGCGGCGATTGACATCCATCAGGAAGAGGAGGACCCGAGCAGCGGCCACATGAACATCATGCTGTTCGAGGAGGAGCTTCCAGGCTGGAAACCCCATTTAACGCAACTCAATGGGGCGCAAGAAAAAACGCTCACGTTCCAACCGTTAACCGGCTGGAACTGTGAGCGTGTGGAAAGGCTCCCCGAGTAGGGCTCGAACCTACGACCTACGGATTAACAGTCCGCCGCTCTACCGATTGAGCTATCGGGGAATCTATGAACGGGACGTAGACTATTCCAATCTCTCAATCAGTTCAACCCCTCCGTGGCAGGATTGCAGAACCTGACTGGGAAAGAACTTGCGTCGTCGAAAACTGGCTGTCTCCCCAAAAAAATCCTCCGCTGGCTGTCTGGGGCGTCCAGGAATCGGACTTGCTTTCGCGCTGACAGGTTCCTCGTCTCGAACGGGAATTGTTCTCCTGGCACAGAATTCAGAGGGAGATCACCCTACCGAAACCGCAGCAAAATGCACATGCCGAGGCGTCGTGGTCTGAAATCGAGAGGAATCGACTCGAAACGATGAAGGAAGCCTCCGTCAATCGTCAGGCGGAGCGTGTACACAACCATTTCCCTGGATTTCCGGAGGCCCTGTCAGGCTGTCTGTCGGACCGGAAATTCACACATCGCAGATCACCGGGTGCGTCCTTGATTCTCAGGCAAAAGTGCAGCTTGGATGGACGTTTCATGCTCCGATGAAGCATTCCTGATCGTGTCGCGAGACCCGGCCCAGCCAGAAATGAGACGCTCTATTCCGTGATGCGGGGAAAGCCTGTCGGCCCGGCATGCACTTCATTGATCTCCAGAACTTCACCGACCGGCATTTCGATCGACAGGTTCTCGCCGGTGATGAAAACTTCCGTGATCTGCTTCCGCCACGTCCATGCCGGAACACATCCGACCGGCACCAGACACTCGTGCGGCAGGCCATCCCGTGGAATTTCAAACGTCAGATGATCCTGCTCTCTGTCGTTGAAGCGAACGAAAATCTTCATGAGTTCTTTCCCTGTTGGCCCGACCTGCTGCGAAGCGATTCGTACTTTCAGATAGTTGAACTCGCGCGGGTTGAGCGCTCCCTGAACGATCCAGCCGGTGCGATGATCTGGCTGGGGAGGTTTCCAGTCAGTCAAGTTCTGGCGTGCTGTCACCTGCGACTGCAGTTGTGGCCAGCGCAGGCGTCCCCAGGTCATGGGAACCAGTCCTTGTGCCTGTGTTTCAGACAGGAGAGCGGGGACCGTCTCCAGTCCCGGCCAGTCTGGTTCCGCAGGCACGGCGTATTCTCCAAATGGGAATTTCTGATTCGAAAACTCGGGCCGGTAACGACGCAGCACATCGGTGGAGATGACATAGTGACGCAGCAGACCGGAGATGCCGTCGATGATTTGCCAGTCCCAGAGAATCACGGGAGTAGAATGACTCCGCAGATCCAGCACGGCGCGCCGCTGCTCGGTCGGGGAGCCGATACAATAGGCCAGGGCATGCCGTGTCGGATTGAACCGCTGGTAAATAAAATTTCCGATCCCATATTCGACCGGCCACAGATAGCTCTCCGGTGGCAGTCGTTCGGCAATTTCGGCAATCGGCTGCATGCTGAAATGCTGATTGACCTGTGGCACGGCCTGTAATTGTCGGGCCAGTTTCCAGGGAGGAATGCTTCCGTTTCGCCCTTGCCAGACTGACAGGGCGGCGAGAATCAATCCGACGGTCTGCGGACGGATGATCAGTGGTCCCTGGCGCAGGCGGAGCACTCCGCGCAGCACATGCAGGCCGATCAGATACCACAGGACAATTTCCAGCCAGCGCAGAAAGAGAATGTGCTGCAGGTCAGACCGCCCCAGGGTCCGATGAAAACACATGACTCCGGCAAGCAGCAGAAAGGCACCCATGCGTTTCCGTCGGGCACTTATCTGCTTCCAGTTGAGCCCGCAGATGGCAGCAAAGAGTGCCTGGGTGAGCAGCAGATACTCCAGATCCCGAAACTCTCTGTTCAGGAATCTCATCGGCAACCCGAACAGGGCATTCAGGGAATGGGCGAGATCAAAGAATAAAGTCCAGTAGGCGACCAGAGAATCGACACCCTGCCAGGCAATAATGATCAGGGCGAATCCCCCCAGCGAGCCGACAAGAATTGCGCCGGCCCAGGCACAGCAGAATCCCCATTCCCGGGCCGTCCGGTTTCTGATGGCGACAGGACTGGCCGCCAGAAACAGGGCCGCTGCGGCCGGGGGAATGACCCCCACCATGACGTCATATCCCCCGAACTGACTGAGGATGCCCCAGGGAATCACCCAGAGCCATGTGCGCGGGTGGGGGCTGGCCAAGGCCCCCATGCACAACCCGATCAGCAGGGCGCTCAGGCCATCGCGCGGAGTCAGCAGATAGCTGCCCTGCGGTGCGACCATCAGTCCGCAGGCCAGAGCCCAGGTCGCGGATCGGGTCCAGCAGTAGGTAATCAGGCAGGCACCGGCCACGACCATGGGCTGTGGAAACAACAAGATGAGAGACGAAGACTCCAGGGTCGGTGGAAAGACCTTCCACAGAGCACAGGTCGCAAAGAAATCGGCCCCGGAGAGCGGGAAGACTTCCGAATACAGCTTCCGTCCGGAAAGAAACTCCCAGGCGGCCGACATACGCTGTCCGTCGTGAAACACATCGACATCGCCGGGGACCACCACGGGGGGAATGGTCATCAGTGCCAGAAGTGCGGCCAGAAGCAATCCCCAGCGAAAACGCCAGCGGCGCAACTGGTCCGATTGCACAAACAACCCGATGAGTAGCGGGCACATGACCAGCGCATACCAGCCCGGCAGCCGTCGAAGACACACGATGGCGAGCAGTCCGAAAATCACCGGACTCCAGTCGAGCAGAACAGACCCGTTGTTCCGGTCCGAAGCCTCTGACTGTAGAGAAAATTCTGCACGCTGCAGGCCCAGCAGCAGCCAGAATCCGGCAATGGCCCCGCTGGCCATGTAATGCAGCCAGGCATGTGTGATGACCCAGTGGCCAGAGCATGCCCAGGCGATGAATGCAAACAGGGTCAACCACCACGGGAGCAGGGGGAGTTCTTCCCGGCAGGCCCGAAACTTCCCCAGATAGGCTCCAGCCAGAAAAGCTCCGGCTCCCAGAGAGCAGGCCAGTCCGAAGCTGAATGAAGTTCCCCAGGCGATTAAAAAGGCCCCCAATGCCAGGCTGCCCCAGAAGGGGCCCCAGAACCTGTTCAGTATCGCAGGCCGGCGCTCTTTGACGTAATACACCACCGCCGTGACAACGGTCACAAAGGCCACAAACGAAGTCGACGGATCAATATGCTGGAGCGGTTTGACGAATGTGATCGCCTCCCAGGCACAGGCCGGAACGAGCCAGAGCAGTGCGGCGTGGCGGTTTCCAATCCGGCGGCGGTTTAACAGCCTGCCCAGACCGGCCAATCCCAAAATCGCCATTACGAATGTGGGATGATGGAAGGCCTGCCAACCGGTCAGCCCGGTTAAGGTCAGATCCCCCCACCAGAGAGACAGGCGAGGCCGCCAGCGGGACAGGCCTTTCCCCAGCAGGGGAGCCAGACCGGCACTGCAGGCAATCAGCAGATAGAATGCAATCTGCTCGGCCCGTTCACTGTATTCGCCGGTCCAGAGTGGAGGACCGATTATGTCGATCGGGTCCTGCAGGGGGAGTCTTCGGGCAAGGAAAAAGACCAGCCCGGCAATGATCACACTGAGAACAACGGCCAATCCCCGGGAAAGATCCAGCGGAGTCCGGGAATGAATTCTCAGGCAGGCCCCGAGAATCTCAGACAGGGGAGCATGCGGCGAAAAAAATGTTGATTCCGGGGCGAACCGGTCGGCAGTCGATGCAGGCATGCTCTGTTCTCCCCCGCAAGACCTTCTGTTGGCTCAGCCGGGCTGCCCCTTCTCACTGTCTTTGCCCAGGGCTGATCTCTCCGGTGCCTGTCTTCCTGATGTCGATCTTTCCGGTCCCCTGCGTGTCTGTGCTTCTGTGTGTCTCGGAGGACCCGGCATACCATTTCTGCCGTCTGCCTGCGAATCGGACCGCAAAGCGGGCCAGAATCCGCCTGCGATGAAGGGCTCGGTCTTCTCCGGACGCCATCACATCAGGGGCATGGGCATTCAGAATGGTTGTTAAGACCTGCCGACCGGGGCGTCCGTCTGTCCGTCCGAAACGGCTGCCCGACGGACAGACACCTCCCCATCGCATTTCGGAGGGATGTTCTTCCGGAAGAATCGGTTCAGCAGTCAATGAATTCCAGTTGAACCGGGTCCGGAATGATTCCGGCCTTGTGTCCTTCGTCCAGCAGGCGGGCCACAGCCTGGCGTCCCCGCTCGCCAAAATCGCGAGTCCAGTCGTTGACATACATGCCGACAAAGGTGTCAGCTTTCTGGTTGTCCAGGTCGCGGCCATATTTCAAGGCATGGTCCAGTGCTTCCTGGCGATGGTCCAGTCCGAAGTCGATGCTCTGCCTCAGCAGGGTGGTCACTTCCTGCATCCCCTGCTGGCCCAGATCCTTGCGAATGGCGTTGGCTCCCAGGGGGAGCGGCAGCCCGGTCTGTTCCATCCACCATTGTCCCAGGTCGACGACCAGGTGCAGTCCCTGGTTCATGTAGGTCAGTTGCCCTTCGTGAATGATCAGCCCGGCATCGACCTCTCCCCGTTCGACGACATTCAGAATTTCATCGAACGGATAGACGACATAGCGAAAGGTGCCGGCATTGCCGGACTGGTGTGATTCGTGACTGGGAGTGTCCGGGCGTCCGTGAAGACACAGGTTCAAAGCCAGAAAGGCCGTGGTGAGCGTGCCGGGAACCGCAATGGTTTTTCCCCGCAGCTGGTCAATGGTCATCGGTTCGCGGGTGACGACCATGGGACCATAATTGTCTCCCATGCTGGCCCCGCAGGCACAGAGTGCATAGGTCTCTGTCAGGTAGGCATATCCATGCAGACTGACGGCCGTGAGTTCCAGCTCTCCGGCAAAAGCCCGGCGGTTGAGCGTTTCGATATCCTGCAGTTCATGCACGAAGCGATAGTCGCCGGTTTCGATACGATCGTTGGCCAGCGCATGAAACATGAACGCATCGTCTGGATCGGGACTATGGCCCACATGGATGGTCATTGACATCGTCAAAAATCCTCACAATCGGCGAAAAAACAGGGGAGCGGCGTCACGTTACCGGTCTGACTTGCTGTTCGTCAAACCGGTGGAGCGCCCGGGGAGAAGGAACAGGCGGACTTCGAATGGAAACCGGTCGTTCCGGTGGTGGTCATGGAGATGCAAAGGGCACCTGTCCTGAAGGTTATGGAAAATGCGGGGGTTTTCCCTGCCGGGGGGGCTGCAGTTGGCGTGACAGGTCTCGAAAAGACCTGTCCGGCTGCCGGTGAGAACCATCGGCTTCGCCACAGGCTTAAATCTGTATGTGAGTGTATATTTTTGCCGATGGAATCGGCGAATTCCATGAGATCATCGATCCTGACGCATCAGAAATTGACAGGGATTTCGGGCAGGGATACAAGGCGCGCAAACGGCAATTACCTGACAGCCTGCATTGCAGACACCGGCAAGATTTCGCCAGGACGGCGGCCAATGTGTCTGTGACGTGTTCATTTTCCTTTGTTCACTTTTCCACTCGGCCGGGTGCCGTTGGCCGATGTCCGGGAAGTGCGAGCAGACTGCTTCTGCTCATGTCACGAAGGAGGGAGCCTGCAGGCGGAAATCAGGGGTCAATGTTTTCAGATCAGTGGCATCCATGTCTTCCTCATCCGATCCCGCGCCCGCAACGCCTGAGCCCCCCTTCGAACCGCCACCCAGTCCTGCGCCCAAACCCCCGCCCGATACTCCCCAGTCTGCCGCTCAGCCTGCCGTTCCCCGACGCGAATCCAGTCGCCCCTCGAAATCCCGGTCTGTTCCGTCGCGCACCTCTCCTCTGCGTCATGCAATTGCCCTGCTGCTGCTGATCGCCTCTGCTGGCGGAGCAGTGGCCATGTGGTACCACTCGCACTGGCAGGTCACGACCAACAATGCTTATGTGGTCGGAAACATTACGCCGGTTTCTTCAGAAGTCAGCGGAATCGTTGTCGCTCTTTATACTGACGACAACATGGTGGTGGCCGCCGGCGATCCGATTGCCCAGCTCGACCCGGTTCCTTACCAGCTCGAAGTCGATCAGACTCAGGCCGATCTTCGCCAGGCCCGTGCTGAAGCTGCCGCCGCAGAACTGAATGTCAAATTTGTCCGCGGTGACCGGGTCAACTTGCTGGCCAGTGCGGACGCCCGGCAGCAGGAAGCCGAACAGGCCGTACAGGCAGCATCGGTCGAAGTCTCCACGCGGCAGCGGATTCACCAGAAGGAAGAAGAAGCTCTTGCGGCGATCAAATCCCGCGTACCGGGCTATGAAGCCCTGGCCAAAAATGCCGCGGATTATCGTGACCGTTTCGACCGGCTGGCTGCCAGCGGAGCTGTTTCCATTCAGGAACGTGACGACCGCGAAGCCACTTATCGCGATGCGATCGCCAAACTGGATGCCATCAAAAACGAAGTGGCCGCCGCGGACCGGCAGGTGCTGGCCAGTGAACGCCAGGTGGAAGAATCCAAAGTCCGGCTGGCTCAGGCCGAACGTGTGCTCGGAAACGCCAAGGCCGTCGTGGGACAGGCCCAGGCCGCGCAGCTCGAAATGGACATCGCCAATTCCAACTATCGGGCCGCGCTCGACCGTGTGGCACTTTCCGAAGCGAAATTCCGCCAGGCGCAACTGTCACTCAGTAATTGCCTGATCCGTGCTCCCCAGGCAGGAACCGTCAGTCGGCGCACAATTCAGCTGGGACAGACGCTCACCCGGCACAGCCCGTTTCTGAGTATTGTGCCACTCGATACCGACAATGTCTGGGTGGTCGCAAACTTTACGGAAGATCAGATGGCGCGTGTCCGCCTGGGCCATGCCGTGCGGGTGAAAGTCGATGCCATTCCGGACCGGACCTATGAAGGCTGGGTCGAAAGCGTGTCCGGAGGAACAGGAACGGTCTTCTCGGTCTTTCCGGCCGACAATGCCACCGGAAACTTCACTCGCGTGGTGCAGCGTCTGCCGGTGAGAATCCGTTTCAATGGTCCGAAAAATTATGACACACGTGTGCGACCCGGCCTGTCGTCCCGGGTCTGGGTCGACGAATCCACCCTGATTCGCCGAGGAGGTGGGTCATGGTAACCATGAAACCCGCCACGTCCGAACACCGCCTGCGCACACCTGGAAAAACATCGGCATCGGCGCAAGCCGCTGCTTCGAGGCGGTCCCGGAAGACGTTTCGGCCTGGCCTGGGAAGATTTCCGGGGTCAGCCCGATCACAGATGATCGCCCTGCTGCTGATCGTAGGCGTGGCACTGGCGGTGTTTTCAGGCTGTCACCTGCTGCACCCCAAGCCGGTTCTTCCCGGGCGACTCATTCCGGTCAGTCTGTCGGGGCCGCTGACGTTGAACCGGGCTTTCCAGCGCAGTCTGGCCAATGTGGAAGTCGTGCAGGCCAATGTCGCAATACGCACGGCGACCGTCGGACGGTTCGAAGCCCTGAAGTCGTTCATTCCCATGAGCAACCTGCCGCAGTTGTTCGCGGGTTTCAACCAGTTTGGCGGCACCGGTCAACGGATCATCTTTCCGGATGTGACAGACGGTGCTCCGCTGGCTGCCCGTCCGGGACTGGAGTATGCCTCGTTGAACCGGATCAACATGTTCTTCCCCATCGATCCGGCCGGCCAGATTGCCGCTCTGCCGCTTGCCGAAGAAGGCATTCGGGCCAAAGAGCTGATGGAACAGATGATCCGCCGGTCCCAGGCCGTGCTGGCAGCCCAGCGGTTTTTTGAAGCCAAGCAGGTTCCCTATGGTCTGAAGACGGCCGGACTGGGTGTGGAATATGCCAGGGAAAACCTGACCGTGGTCACCGACCGATTCTCGGAAAAGCAGGCCTTTGACCTGGAAGTGACCGAAGCGAAAGTGGGCGTGCATCGGGCCGAGACGCTGGAAGCCAGTCTGGAAAAGGAATTTGCCATTCGCCAGCAGCAGCTGGGCGTGGTGCTGCATACCAGCCGGCTTCTGACGCCCCAGGATGAAGGGCCCCTGCCGATTCAGCCGGATTCGGAATACGAATTCATTCTGAATGACCCGGACCTGGTCGACCTGAGCCTGATTCCGGACTTTCCGGTTTCCCGCAACGATGCCGTGGCCCGGGCCAAGCAGCAGCGGTTCGAAGTGAAGATCATGGAAGTCGGCCTGCGGGCGGCACGGATCCAGGATGAAAAGGATCTGCTCTCCCTGTTCGGTGTCGGCAAGACCCCTGTCGGACTGGGATTCAAGAATGCCGGAGCCGCCAACGAAGGGGTAGCCTTCGGAGCGATCTTTGGTGCGGAATATGATGTTCCGCTGGTCGAGATCGGACTCTGGGCCGATCTGAAAAAATCGCGGCTGGATGTGGTCCGTTCCCAGCTGGATCTCGAAAACGCACTCGTTGAAGTGGCTGCCGATGCCGGGGATTCCTGGGACCGGTGGGAATTCGCGGAAAAAGAGTGGCGGCTGCGCGAGCATGAATATGAGCTGCAGCAGGAAGCCCTGGCCCGGCAGAAGCAGCTGCTGGCGGAAAAACAGGCCATCGAAGTCGATGTGCTGGCGGCGGAGGTGGCCCTGTCACAGGCAGACACGAACCGCTGGACCTCGTGGTACAATCTGCAGCTGGCCCGGCTGGATGTGCTCCGGTCGATCGAACTGCTCCTGGATTATATCGACAAATCGCAGGCGGGAACCCATGGCGGTCCCAGCCCGCTGAATCCGAACTCTGGCGAAACAGAGCTGTCATCCGAGTCGATGATCGCCCCGCCTGTTCTTCCGACTCTCGCGCCGGAGCTTCCCGAGACCTTGCCGGAAGTTCCCCCGCTGCCGGAGCCCCGACCATGAAAACACTTCAGACAGTACTTTTGATTTTTCTGCTGGCAGGCCCCGGCAGGCAGGCCTGGGCCGGGCCTCCGGTGTTGATGGAGAATGGCATGGCCGCTCCCGGGACAGAAGTGAACCTGCATGTCCGGCAGGTCATTCCCGCGGACGGACTGAGTCGGGGAGAGCGCATGCTGAACGGCGACCATCCTGTGAAGCCGGGCGATGTGTTCACCGCAGAATGGCCGGTCGCTCCAGGGGAGTCGCCCATCATTCTGGCAGGCTGTGTGAGCGAAGTGATCCCGCCACGCCGGTTCGGCCGGCCGGGAAAGATTTCTGTCCAGATCGCCTGGCCGTTTGATGCCTCGGGCAATCAGTGGAGTTTCGATATCGAAGATCAGCGGTTCACATCGGCCCAGAAGCGCCGGGCGATCACGGCTCTGTTTCTGGCGGAAGGGTTTGCCCTGGGAGCCAGCGTGGGTGCCAACATCGACCAGGGGAAATCGGGCGCCACACTGGGGGGCGGCGGAGTGGGAATGGTCCTGGGGCTGGCCTATGCCAGTCTGCAGCCGGGGCAGGCCGCATCACTCGAACCGGGTGACACACTGGCTGTTGTGGTGGGATCATCGGAAGTCAGAAAACTGCCTCCGGAAGTGCCGTTGAAGGTCTATCCGGCTCATGAACCTGAGAAGCACGGGCATGCACATGCGCGGAGAATTCACGTGAGGGAGAAGTCACAATGACAGGACGTACCTGGTTTCTGAACACGGCATTTCTGGTGAGTGCCGTCGGATGCATGCCGGCTGCTCCACCGCCGGTGCCGACCACCGATATGCCGCCGGTCTATCCGCGTTCGACGATCAGTGATCCCCGCGTGGCCGAAGTGGCCAGTGAATTCACCAAATGGGGCGATCAGCAGCAGTTTGACGGAAAGCCCGCTTTTCAAAAGATCGAAGTACTGCCGCCGGTTCAGTCTCTGGAGCCGTATGGCATTGGCACCTATCAGCGATCGCTGCGCCTGCCGGTGGTCATCACCACTGGTCCCGGCTGGGACGGTCTTCCGGCGAATCACCGGGAGGAAGTCACGGCGGCCCTGTTCACCAAGCTGCTCAACCAGCTGGAAGCCGCGCGGCCGGACCCTGCCATTCGGCCGACCGTCACCATTCAGACGCCGGAAGGACTTGAACTGGCCTGGGTCAACAGTCTTTCTCCAGGACGGAGGTTGCTCCATGGCGACAGTGAGTGACGACAGCGACGAACCGGGTTTCCTTTCCCGGAAGCTGGCCATTGCAGGCCCTCTGGCCGCGCAGGCGGCCGTCTGGCTGACAACAGCCGGCCATACCGCCAACTTCCGCGAAATGAACGATGCGCGCGGCTGGATTCCATCCGTGGGATTCAGTCTCCATTCGGCATACCTGTTTTCTGTCGCGCTCTCCATTCTGCTGTCCCCGGCCCTGCGACGTCTTGTCTCGTCGCATGTGCTGGCACAGGCCGGGCTGGGGCTGCTGGCCACCGGATCACTGCTGAACGGTCTGAATCTTCATCTGCCGTTCGATGTTGCTGTTTCGGGACGTATCCTGGTGGGGTTCGGCGCAGGTCAGGCCATGATGGCCGCCCCGCGCCTGCTCCCGGAAAAACGGCCGCGAGCCGTTGACCTGTTCGAAATTCTTCTGCCGGCGCTCGGGCCGCCTGTCGTGGCACTGGCCAGCATGTCGTATGACTGGTCAGACTGGGAAGGCGCCTTTCTGTTCGAGGCCGTTCTGGGCCTGTTCGGACTGGCTTGCGTGGTGCCGCTTGTTCCGCCACCGGAACCGCGCCCCCGCACGCGCGGGGCATCGGGCTTTCTGCTGCCGATGGCACTCGGCATGGCCTCTTTGTGGTATCTGCTTCACTGGGGACAGCTGAGCGGATGGCAGGCAGACAGCACCGTGATCTGGGTCGGGTTCGGCGGCATCATTGCTCTGGTGATTGCCTTCTGGCTCGCCTGGCCCGGTTTCAGTTTCTCCATGGTCCGGGAAGGACTGGCCCGGGGAATCTTTGTCGGCTATGCCGGAGCGGTGCAGTTCTTTCAGGTGGCCGAAACCGGAATTTTCGGCGGCATGTTTATCAATATCAACGAATGGCAGCGTGCCTGCCTGATTCTCCCGCTGGGGATCGGGGCGGCCACGTCACTGCTCGCCGGGCGGCTTACCTGGCGGGCGACCAGCCCCGGACGGTTAAGCACCGCGATCGGGCTGATCACCATTGCCATGGGGATGGCCTATGCCAATTCGCAGATGCTGGGCTGGCCGTTCTGGAACATTCAGAACGTCACGGAATTCAACTGGTTCAGCGCCCCGCAGGTCTGGGAAATGGCCCCCGGCCGGTTTCTGATCGGATTCGGATTCGGCCTGGTGATTCTTTCGGAAACTCACCGTGCCGGTCGCAATCCGATTCGTGAAGAACGCATTGGAGTCGGCATTCAGTCGGCCCAGTTTCTGGGAGCGGCCATTGCCATCGGCATTCTGGCCACGGCTCTGCTCACCGGGCATCAGTCCGAGTATTCCTATGCGGCAGACCGGGGCTGGATTCAGGCAGACGAAATTCAGGAACGGACCGACCGGCTGACCAGGGTGTATGCCGAGAGCGGAGCGCTGGAACCGGCCCGCAAAGCCCATGCACTGGTGTTCAAATCCACGAACTATGTCGCCGATGTGCAGGTGTTCGCCAACATTTATGCCGGCTTTGCCATCCTGTCGCTGATTCTGGCTTCCTCACTGCTGATTCGGATGCTCTGGCTCGCACTCTTTCCCCGTCCGCCTGTTCTGGGAATCCCGCGGTCGCCTCGCAGCAGTCGCTGGAATACAGGGAAACCCGACTTCACGTTTGCCACATCGCGCGGAGCCGACCCGGCCGGTTCCGGCTGACAGGAGTTGTGTTTGACAGGAGTTGTGTTTGACAGGGGCCGGAGAGTGCCGATCATCAGCGTCGGATACGCAACGCATCACACCGGGGACCGCACTTTCGATCGGCGTTGTCCATGTTGTCTCGCGCAGATCTTGATCACCCCCTGCGAATTCAGGCCCGGACATGACAGCACCAAGGCCAAGCCGGTTTAGAAATCGGCATCGAGGACAATGCGATAGCGGGCCTTGCCTGATTCCAGCCGTTCGAACGCCTCGTTGATCCGGCTCATGGGGAAATGTTCCGTCGTCGGGGCCACCTGATGACGGGCGGCAAACTCGAGCATGGTTTCGATTTCCACAGGAGAACCGGTCGGCGAAGCCGAAATCTGTCCCTGCTTCGAAAGCAACGGGAAGACAGAGACCGGAATCGGTTCCAGCACGGCTCCGACGACATGCATCCGTCCGTTCGGAGCCAGTGCTCCGAGCATGGCATCCCAGTCCAGCTGCACATTGGTGGTCACGATCAGCAGGTTCAGTGTGCCGGCGAGTTTTCGGATGGCCGCCGAATCACGAGTCGACACGACGTGATGTGCCCCGAACTCACGGGCTTCGGCAAACTTGCTTTCACTCGAAGTGAAGGCCGTGACTTCGCAGCCATAGGCCGCGGCGAATTTGACTCCCATGTGGCCCAGGCCTCCGATGCCGACAATCCCTACCTGATCCGTCGGACGGGAATACATGGCCAGCGGGTTGAAAACCGTAATACCGCCGCACAGCAACGGTCCGGCATCCGCGACCTGCAGGTTTTCAGGCACAGGAATGGCCCAGGTCCAGTGCGCGCGAATCCGGCTCGCGAAACCTCCCCGATGACCAATAATGGTCGGCTGCACCTGGGCGCACAGATGCTGGCTTCCCGAGCGGCACTGCCGGCAATACTGGCAGCTGCCGGAATTCCAGCCGATCCCGACCCGCTGGCCGACCTGCAGCCCATGCGTGGCCGAGCCGGTCTCGACGATTTTGCCGATCACCTCGTGCCCCAGCACGGCCGGGTAATGGGAGTTTCCCCAGTCATTGTTCAGCATCGACAGGTCGGAATGGCACACCCCGCAATGTTCGACCTGCACTTCGACGTCTTCAGCGTCCAGTGGTCCCGGATCGATCTGCTGACGGACAAACTTCCCTTTGGCGGAGGGAGCCACCCAGGCATCAATGTTGGACACAGCATGCTCTTTCATCGAATGGGACGGGCAGAGGACGGCAGCGAGAGCGCTCACTCCCGCATCGGCCGTGTTCCGACACGCGGCAAGTGGCGTTTCCTCAGGCAGCCTGCGCGCTGCGCAGGCTCCGGTCAGAGCCACCGGCTGCAACACACTTCAGGCACTCCTGACAGCATGCCGGCCTGTGAAGTCTCTGAACCGGCCCTGAAAGAAGACGTATTCCGGAACAGGGCGGTCTGCCTGCATTCTGACAGCCGGTCGAAAGGATTCAATCGAACAGCGTTTTCTGACCAGGATAGATGACGGTGCCGTTATCGACCACTGCTCCTTCGGTGAGCTGATGCGGCCGGATTTTTCCATCCGGGAAGATGTGCCAGACGGCCCCGCCGGCAGCCGTCCAGAAGTCGCTCACCAGCCGTCGGTGGCAGCGCCAGAAGACACTTTCTGAGCACATGATGGCGGTTCGCTGCTCGGCGGCGATCCGGGAAAGCTCATGGATGCCGGTGCGAAAGCTCCCGGTCTGCATGTAGTCGGCATAATTGTGAAAGCTCTGGTTTCTCCAGGCGGAATTGAGAGACGGGGCGATGTCTGTCGAGCGGGGACGCCGTCCGCCCAGAGCTTCGATCCAGTGATAGTCGCAGCCGGCTTCCTCCAGGGCCCGGGGCAGGTGTTCCTGACTGAACTGCGGAAACTTGCGGGAGCCGGGAAAACGGCGGATATCCACCAGGGCTGTCACCTGCTGCTGGCTCAGCAGTTCGAGAAAGTGTTCGAGCGGCTGATTCGAATGCCCGATGGTGAACAGTTCGGAATGCATGTTCGGCCTGTCGGAAGCTGTCCGCTGGAATGAGCGAACATGCGCCGCGTGGAATGCAGACAGGACCATTCCGGCGAGCGCGTCTTCTCTTTACTCATACCGGACCGGGTGAGTTCACGAAAGATGTTCTGCGGCAAATTCGTGAAAGCCGACCGGGAGGGTTCCATTTCGATGCACTGCAGGCTGCGAAACGCTGCCCGGGCAGCGTTACTGACGGGGCGGCGTTGCTGACGGGGCGGCGTTGCTGACGGGGAGTGGTCGCAGCCAGTATTTCCAGGTGCTGTCAGCAGAAGAACGGGAAGCGTTGGCAGGCAGAAGTTGGCCGGAAGCCGGACCGCTCAGCCTGTTCCGGCGGCCCCGGTGCTGTTCTGGTTGCCCGGCAGCGTGCGGACGTCGGCATAAGATCCGGTCGGCACCAGTTCCGGCAGGCGCCAGATGGCATCCAGCAGAGCAGGCGCTGCTTCATCTCCATCAGGCATTTCTGCCGTCCCGCGGCGGGCACGCAACCGGTCCAGTGACGGATACAGGGGATCCGGCGGCAGTGAGCAGAGTTGATCCTGCATGGAAGTGTCAATCGGCCCGGGCGCGAAAGCACACAGGTGCGTCTGCGGCCATTCCGGCGCCGCCAGATGAACCAGCGCATTGAGTGCCGCCTTCGACAAGGCATACCCTCCCCAGCCTCGCTGCAGGTGAACAGCGGCCGAGGAGGAAATCATGACGATCTGCCGGATCGGAATCCGCAGTTCCTGCAGCACATCCAGAATCACTTTGTTCGCCACAGATTGAGCTGCATGACCCGTTGCATTTCATAAATCGACTGCGTCTTCAGATCTCCGAACGGCCCCAGGATGCCGGCATTCAGAATCACCAGGTCCAGGCGGGGAATGTCGGTCAGCAGCCGTTTAATGGCCGGGGAGATTTCTTTCAGATAGCTCAGATCACACGGGACGAACTGAAACTGGCCCGGCGTGCGCAAATCCGGAGCATGCCGGCTGATTCCCAGCACACGAACATCCTGCTGCAGCAGGGTGCGGGTCAGGCCCAGACCGATTCCGGAACTGACACCAGTGATCAGAACTCGTCGGGTTTCAGGAGCGTTGCTCATTTTCTCAGATCGTCTCCGGTATCAGCTTCTGGCAGACTGGCCCTCGGAACCTGGCGGCACCACGGCAGTCTGGTCGACATTTCCTGCGACATTCATCAAGATCAGCAGCCCGGTCGCGATGCACACAGTGTGCGGCACGGCAATGACCGCATCATGATTGTGAACAATGAACGGAGCAACCACAAACTCAGTTTTGCGCAACATTCGACTTCGTCTGGCATATGAAGGCACAGCTTATGCCGGCTGGCAGATTCAGCCGACCCGCAGCACGATTCAGGGCTGCCTGGAACAGGCGATTCAGAATGTGGTGGGCCATCGTATTCCGGTGCTTTCGGCCGGTCGCACGGATGCCGGCGTGCATGCGCTGGGACAGATCGCCAACTTTCATACAACTGTGAATATCCCCTCGGCCAAATGGCGCCCGGCACTGCAGAGCCATTTGCCGGAAGACATTGTCATTCTCGAATCAGACGAAGTCCCTGCGGAATTTCATGCGACGTTTTCGGCGGTTTCGAAATGTTACCGTTATGTCATTCTGAACCGGCAGGTCAACGACCCGTTTCTGCGGCGATATGCCTGGAAAATTTCCCAGCCACTTGATGTCGCCTCCATGCAGGCCGCGGCCCAGTGTCTGGTGGGGACCCATGACTTTCGCAGCTTCGAATCCCACTGGCCCAACAAGGCGACCAGTGTGCGCACCGTGCAGTCGGTCACCGTGCAGGCCATTCGGCGCGATCAGGTGTTTTTTCCGGATCGCCTGCCGGATCCAGCGGAAAACAATGAACTCCACCCGGAACTGATCGCACTGGAAATCGAAGCGGATGGCTTTCTGTACAACATGGTCCGCACGATCACCGGCACGTTGAGTTATGTGGGACGGGGAACCTGGACTGCCGGAGATGTGCAGCGCGTACTGCAGGCCCAGAATCGAACCATCGCCGGAGGCACTGCCCCGGCCTGCGGGCTGATGATGGTCAAAGTGTTTTATGACGATCAGAATCTGGGCAATCAGCGTCCGGAACTGCGGAAGACCGATGCCTGACCGCTCACAGGCATTCCCCGCCGCGCAGGCCAACGCGGTTCATGGGTGAAGCATACATCCCTGCTCTCGATGCAGGGGCGGCCGACATTCGCTTTACTGCCGGCGATTGCGTAACCGTTTCCGGAATTTGTCCCAGGGAAGGGCATTGGCCACATCGGCGCGTGTCAGCCCGGCCCGACGCGCCTGATCGACTCCATATTCCATGACATCCATGCCTGCCGTGGAATGCGCATCGGTGTTGATCACGATGGGAATTCCATAGCGTTTGGCCATGGCTGCCTGCGCATCATCCAGATCGAGCCGGTGCGGGTTGGCGTTGATTTCCATCATCACTCCATGCTCGGCCGCCGCCTGAAACAGATCTTCATAAAGAATGTCGGCCCCGGCCCGCTGTCCGACCAGCCGACCGCTGGGATGCCCGATCGCCGAGACATGCGGATTGCGGATCGCATTGAGCAGACGCTGCATGATCTGTTCTCGCGGCTGCTTGAGTCCATAGTGCAGAACGGCCAGCACCCAGTCGGCTTCGGCCAGCACGTCATCGGGCAGATCGAGCGTGGCGTTCTCGAGAATGTCACATTCAATGCCCAGCAGCACCTGAATGTCGGTGTATTGCTCACGAATGGTTCCGATTTCGGCCCAGTGTGCCCGCAGACGGTCCGCATCCAGTCCATGCGCCATCGAGACCCGCTGGGAGTGATCGGTGATGGCGATGTATTCGCGTCCCCGGTCCCGGGCGGCTTCGATCATTTCCTGAATCGAGGCTGTTCCGTCACTGGCGGTGGTGTGCATGTGCAGATCCCCGCGCATGTCCGACAGCGTCAGCAGTTCCGGCAGGTGATGGCTGGCGGCCAGTTCGATTTCTCCCCGATTGGTCCGCAGTTCCGGCGGAATCCAGTCCAGCCCCAGAGCGGCATAAACTTCTGTCTCTGTGGTGCCGGCCACCCGGGTTTCATCGCGGAACAGTCCATACTCATTCAATTTCAGGCCCTGTTCGGTGGCGCGGCGACGCAGGACAATGTTGTGTTCTTTGCTGCCGGTGAAATATTGCAGCGCCGCGCCGAATGATTCGGCCGGGACGACACGCAAATCGAGTTCCTGTCCATCGTGCAGTCGCACGCGCTGCTTGGTGGGGCCGTGAGACAGCTGCGCGGCCACCAGCGGATGTGCGGCCAGCGCCTGCATCACCTGTTCCGGCTGATCCGACGTGGCGATCAGATCCAGATCGCCGCAGGTTTCCTGGCGACGCCGGCAGCTGCCGGCAATGGCCACCTGCTGCACTTCCGGAAGCTGACTCAGGCTGGCCTGAATGGTTTCGGCTGCGGCCCGGGCGGTCGAAATCAGGACGCGCTGTCCGAACTGCTCGAATTGTTCCAGCGAGGCCAGAATCGTCTGCTCGGTCTTCTTGCCGAAGCCTGAGACAGTGGCAATCCGGCCGGTGCTGGCGGCTGCCTTCAGGTCGGCAATGCTCTGCACACCCAGCTTTTCAAACAGCAGGGCGGCCTTTTTGGGACCGACGCCTGGGAGCTTCATGATCTCCAGCAGACCTGACGGAAATTTCGTCTGCAGTTCCTTCAGCAGCGGGAAGCTGCCTTCAAGAACCAGCTGCCGGATTTTCGTGGCCAGGTCTTTGCCCACTCCCGGCAGCTCCGTCAGTTTCTCGGGAGAACTGGCCGCCAGTTCGGCAATCGAGCCGGGAAAGTCTTCCACGGCATAGGCTGCCTGACGATAGGCGCGGATTCGAAAGGAATTGGCCTGCTGCAGTTCGAGCAGTCGGGCGGTTTCCTCCAGATGTCTGGCAATCTCCTGATTCTGCATCGTACTGCCTTATTCATCGGGCTGTGACGCTGATGGACTCTTCTTTCCCTGTTGGCATGTCCCTGGACAGGCGAAAGCAGGTTGCTTTCGCCTGGGCCCGCGCAGCATGCGTTTCACTGGATGAAGTGCAACGGGCCGCATGGCGGAACGCGGCCCAGACGGAATGATGGCGCTCGAGACCCGTTTGGCCTTTGTTCTGTCATGTTCGGGCCTGAATTCACAGGGGGTGATCAAGATCTGCGCGAGACAACATTGACAACGCCGCTCTATTGTTGCAGGAAGCTGCCAAAGCTCCATCTGTCACGAGGGGGAATGTGACGAAAATGCGTGACGAAAAATGTCGTGCGGCGGCCCTCGTTGCAGGAAGGATGATTTTGTGCTTCCGGAATGCAAAAACCGGCCCCCCGCAGAAGGTGCGGAGTGCCGGATCGTGTGGTTCATCTGTTGAAATGCAGCGGACTGCTGTTGAGTTTATTTCGATTTCGATTCCGGCTTCGGCTGATTGTTGATGGTGCCGTCGGCCTTGAAGCGCGCGGAAGGCCGGGGAATATCGAGCCGGTTCGCCGCATCGAAGTCTTCGGTGGCGGTGGGCATGGTGCCGGATTTCAGTACCGACTGCTTGTCCGTATCGGGATTGAAGTGGCGCTGTTCCTGTTCATAGCCAATGTAATTCAGGAAGTCCCGGAAGTTGATGACCTTGATCCCTTTGCGAATGGCATCGGCCGTCAGGGTCTGATATTCCTCGGAGACTTTGCGGATTTCTTCCTGCTTCTGGGCATCGGCCCCGGGGTAATCGCCGGGATCTTCGAGCCGGCCGATGACCAGGAATTTGGACTTCACCGACAGTTGCGCCCCTTCAGGAATCCGGTTGCCGGCATCATCGATTTCCACTTCGATTCCGGCTCCTGAGTTTTCCAGAACGCTGTGCAGCAGTTCCCGGTCACTCTTTTCGTCGCCGTTCATATCGACCACACCGACAAAGGAGAAATATTCCTTCAGCCCGCGCGACCAGGCCGGAGAATAGATCGGGTCGCCTGCCTGAATGGGCCGGGCCAGATCTTCTGTCAGAATGATGGCTTCGGACAGGCGGGGACCGCGAATTTTGGTCACCTTGATCTTGGCCTTGATGTCGGCATTGCCGCGACCGTAACCGTTGTTGCCCTTGGTGTAGACCGAGAACGTTGTCTGTGTTTTCAGCCCGTCGTCCGATCCCACATTGATCCAGACGCTGCGGACCGTGTTGTCGACCCGGACAATGAAACCGTCCGGCCGGTCAAAGCTCAGATCTTCCAGGTTATTCAGTTGTTCGCGCAGAGTGGTGACCGACTTTTCGAACTCGCGGATCTCGGCTTCCTTCTGTTTGCGCAGCGCATTCAATTCATCGAGGACGCTTTCACGCTCGCGCTGCTCCTGGCGGAATTCATCACGCCATTTGGCAATTTCGCGATCCTTCTCGGTGACCAGTTCGTTTTTCTGGGCAATCAGCTCCTGCAGCTGTTCTTCAGACTTGCCCTGGGATTCTTTAATTTCGTTGGTGCGTTTGGCGTGTGCGGCCTGTTCCTGGGCCAGTTCGGTCTGCACATTCTGCAGATCCTGCTGACGTTCTTTCACTTCGGCCAGGGCCGCATTCAGGGCAGACCGCAGGCTTTGCAGGGTGGCGGCCACGTTGGCATTGGCCGGACTGGGCTGCACCTGTTCGCGACCGTACAGGGCCAGGTCACGGTTCAGCACTCCCATGACAGTGTTGGTGCTGGTGTCGTTGGCCGCGCCGGTCGTTTCGAAGTCGGCATATCCCAGCTTCTGTTTGATCAGCGTCATTTCGTCCAGAGCGGTTCGCAGATCGGCATTGGCCCGGGCGGCCTTTTCGTTCGCTGCGTCGGTGGCCAGCTTCGCGGCCGCGAAGTCTTTCAGGTTCAGATACAGCGACAGCGCCAGAATCACCGACACCAGGACGAACAGAACGAGCGAAATGTGAACTGCGGTGAGCTTGGATGATGAAGATGCTGAGGCCATCGAATTCCCCTGGAACCGTTTGATCGATCGTGCTGGAGACCGTCTGGCTCTCTCGTTTGACACCGCGATGGATCAGTCTGCGGTGCTTCCCGGAAAACGGCTGCTTTCGGGAAACGATCGAATCTCGGGACTCTGTGGTCTATAGGCTGCGGTCTGTGTGCTGCCAGGATCGGGGCCGGTCTCCGTCAGCGGAAACAGGCTCCAGGCACCGGCAACTGTGTCAGGAACTGCAACAGTTTCTGAACGGCTTATGAACGACAATCGTGTCTTGAATCGTGTCTTGAACTGCTGATGGGCGGATGTCCGCTGCCGATCGGGATTCTTCCGTCATCCCGTGGGCAACGTCATTTCGCCAGGACAGGCTGACTGTTTCGGGCACCGGCTTTCTCCAGACGGTGTTTCGAACAGGCAATCGGGTTCCGCCGTGGTGGTGTCCAGGAATCTGGAAACCTGAATCATATTCGAACCCGGCCGCTATGGACTTCAGGCCAGTTTGCCGAAAGTGCAGAATCGCTACAGTTGACGAATTATGACATCAGACGGAATCAGTTGAGGATTTTGCGCAGGCCGCAAAGTTCTCCCATCAAGTCTATGCCCCGGGGTACTGCCGTCAAGGAATTGTTCCGCAATCCATTGTCTTGCAGACAGGTTGCGTTCACATCCGTCAGGTTATTCCACCCGCGAACGGGACAGCGGTTCCCGGTGTGCGGATCGCAGCGGGTGTTCCGGCACCTTTTTGCCGATCGTCGATCGCTCGCACCGGGCCGGAAAATTTTCAGTCTCGCAATCGAAACAGGCGTTTGACCGTATCGATCATGCCGTGTGGAGGGCCTGTGCGGGCTTCTTCCCGCAGTGTTTCCAGAGGAGGATGCAGCAGTTTGTTCACAATGCGGAAGATGGTCTTCTCGATCAGCAGTCGCTGGCGCTCATCCAGTTCCGGCAGCTTCCGCACCAGAATTTCCAGTTCCTGACGGCTGATTTCTTCCCAGTGTTCGCGCAGGCGCTTCACCACCGGGCCGGTGGCTTTGTGATAGACATCCTGCATGAATCGTTCGGTCTCTTCCTCGATAATCTGCCGGGCTTTCTGGATTTCCAAGGCCCGCTTTTTGCGATTCCGCTCGCAGGTGGCTTCGAGATCATCGATGTCGTACAGAAAAATGCCGTCGTCCAGATTGCCTATCGTGGGGTCGAAATCGCGGGGAGCCCCCAGGTCGAGAATAAACACTGGTCGTGGCCCGGTGTGCTGACGGATGGTCCGCATCTGGGCGGCGGTGACGACCGGTTCACTGGCCCCGGTGGTGCTGACAATCACATCGGCGGTTTTCAGGCAGTTGGCCAGTTCGGACCAGTCGCAGGCCCGGCCTGAGAATTCGCTGGCCAGTCGGCGGGCCCGTTCCAGATTGCGGTTGCAGACCAGAATTTCGCCGACCCCTTCTCCCTGCAGATAGGTCAGCGTTTCGGTCGCCATCTCTCCGGCTCCGATCACCAGAACCGTTTTGTCATCGAAATGATCGAAGATCCCTTTGGCGAATTCCCCGACCGCGACGCTGGCGATGGAAACGCGGCCTTCGGAAAGACGGGTTTCGGTGCGCACCCGGGCCGAGACCGCAATGGCGCGCTGAAACAGTGTGTTCGTCAGCGGGCCGTTGGCGTCGGTGCGAATCGCCACGTCATAGGCGGCCTTGATCTGATTGACGATCTGGCTTTCCCCCAGCACCATGCTGTCGATGCTGGAGGCGACTTCGAACAGATGCCGGACGGCATCCGGTCCCTGATATTCCAGCAGTTCATCCAGAATCGGCTCGACCGGAATGTGATGGAATTCCGCCAGAAATTCGGCCAGTTGCGCCTGCGTCGGGGCATCGGACGGGTTTTCCTGGGCGCTGTAGAGTTCCACCCGGTTGCAGGTCGACACGACAATATGTTCGGAGCGGGGAAAGCGATGGCGCAGCTCGAAGCAGGCCCGTTCCAGAACCTCTGTCGAGGAGAAGGCCAGCTGCTCGCGAACCGAGAGATCGGCCGACTGATGATTGCAGTAGACCACCTGCAGATTCATGCCGTTCCTCCTGACTGCGCAGGGGGCGGCTTGACGCCATGAATGCGGTCAGCACTCATGAGCTTCATCACACACAGTGTCAGCAGCATGAACAGGCAGGCCAGCACCGTGCGCCAGGCCACCATACGGCCTGTCGGGTTTTTCGCACCCAGCATCCAGCCAAACAGCACGGCCATTCCGACCCAGACCAGGGCATCGACAAAAACGGCGATGTTCACCAGATCAACAGGATGGGCTCCCTGCCGGGACAGATAAATCAGCCACAGTCCGGAAATCACTCCCAGCGTCAGCAGCGGCACGGAAAGAATCACCAGCCACCAGTTCATCCGGCTGAGCCGTTCCAGGCTGAACAGCTGCAGGCCGGGCAGTTCGGCCCGCTTCAGCTTCAGACGCGAATGCTTGACCAGATACATCAGGCTGACCAGCAGGGCCAGCAGGACTCCGACAATTCCAAACACCCAGAAGGAGGCATGCAGCATGCTCCACCAGTGCAGTTCCCCGATCTGCGGATTCGGCTGCCGGCTGACAAACTGCGACAGCTGAATCAGGACCAGCACACCCGGCAGGCAGAAGACCCCCAGTGCCAGCTGCGGATTCCACAGCTGCACCCCCAGATAAAAGGCCATCGCCAGCCAGGCCGAGACAATCAGCCAGTCGTGCGTCGAGGCCAGCAGCGGAGGCAGCTCGTACTGGCGGCTGCGGGCCACCAGATAACCGGACTGGGCCACCAGCCCGGCCAGCGAAAACAGGATGGCCACCCAGCGCATTCCCAGGCTTTTGCGCAAAAACTGCGTCAGCTCCGCAGCCAGAGCGACTGCGTAACTCGCCGAGAAACAAAGCAGGGAGATTTTGTCCAAAATCCAGCCAACCTGTGAGAAGGAACCTGCTCGCGCCAGGGACTGTCGTTCTCTCAGGGCATGGCCGGTATTGTCTTTCGACACCCGCCCTGTCCTGATGGAGACGCGACTTCCCGCCCCGGCAATGAGTCACAACCTGAACCGGGGAATGCAATTATCCTTCCGCGAGCAGGGGCTGTCGTCAACGTTCGACGCCCTGATTCTCGGAAGGAGTGTCGGAACGCCCGCAACCGGGAGGAGAAATCACACATCTCCCGGCTGGGAAGTCTGCCTGATTATTGACCGCAAGGCATTTTATTCCAGTTGCTTATGTCAATTTTCTGGCTGAATCTCTTCCGGCCGGCCCTGTTTCTCGAAATCGTAGGAGCCTCTGGCCACGATTTTTCTGCCGCAACCGGAAATCGCCGGCACAACCTTCCTCTTTTACGCATTCGTCTGGAAGTGGCAAGTTTGCGCAGACTGTTCTCCAGGTTCCGCGAGGAACAGGACTGCCAGAGAATTTGAGTCGGAGATTGAAAATCTTTGACCTGTGCCGGCCTGGGGAAACGATAAAAAGAGAAAGCTCACGCGCGATGCCACTCCCCGGTGAAGAATCCTTCGCTGCAGGCGGAGGGGAAGCCGTGACCGATGGTTTCGGGACGGGTCAGGCATCTGTGGAATGCCTGACTCCAAGATTTCTCACGTCACCTGTTCGCGTCGTCAACCAGGGAGGGTTGCCATGCCTGCGGAGTCGGAAAGCATCCTGACAGCCGGTCAATTGAATCTGATTGGCCGCCGTTATGGAATTCCGGCAGGCACATCCCTGTTAGATGTGGGATGTGGCGACGGGAACTGGGTGCTGCAGCAGCGCGCCCGGGGTCTGAACGTGCAAGGGCTGGAAGAACGCTCGCGGATTTCCGGGGAACCGGGTGAGGCCGTGGTGATCGGTTCTCCCGCTTCGAAAGTCCCCGGAGAGGCCCAGTCCTGGGATCGGGTGCTGTTTCGAGGCACAGGGCTGTTCGACGCTCCGGAATTTCAGCCGGAACTCATGATCGCACTGGCCAATCTGGGGGCGGCCCTGAAACCGCACGGGCATCTGATTGTGCCGGTGAATGCCAACTCTATTCATGATGTCGAACGCTGGAAGCGCATTCTGGCTGTCTTTCCAGGTTTGGTCCGGGTGCGACAGTTCAAAACAGGTCTGAGTGCCTATCTGACTCTGTCGTTTCTGTTTTCCGGCGTGCATCAGGTGACCGTGGTCGACCTGAGCATTCGTGATCAGCAGGTGTCCCGGCTGGAATGGCACAAGCGTGCCCGTGAAGCCGTCATGCGGCGCGCCCAGTCGGGCGAAGCGGCCTGATTCGTTTCACGCATCTCTGCGGGGCACTTTATTCTGCCGGGAGCGGAACCTGTTCTTATTCCGCCGGGAGCGGAACCTGTTCACTGCTCATCAGGTATCCGAACAGGTCGCGAATCTGTTCGGTGGACAGATTCTGCAGCAGTCCATCCGGCATCAGCGAGACCGTGGTCGGCTTGATTTCGTCGATGGTCCTGCGATCGAGCGTGATGGTTTCCTGGGCAGACTGCAGAGTGAGCGTGCGATCATTCTGTTCGCTGATCACTCCGTTCAGAATCCGTCCATTGTCGAGCAGAATCACCACCGCCCGAAAACCGGCGCCCACGCTGGAACTGGGATCGACGATATTCTCGAGCAGGTAGTCGATGTTCTTCCGGTTGGAACCGGTCAGATCCGGCCCCAGACGACGCCCCTGACCATACAGCACATGGCAGGTGGCGCAGGTTTTCTGGAACAGCATTCGTCCGGCCGGCAGGTTGGCCTGGGCCAGCACTTCCGCAGGCAGTTGCGCTTTCTTCGAGTGCATCAGTTCCCGTTTTTCCGCAGCGCTGATTCGCACGTCCCCCCAGACCTGGGTGAGTTGCCGCGTCAGATCGTCATCACCGAAAGAGGCGATCTGGCGGGCATGAAACGCCGAGATTTCCTGCGGCGAAATCTTTCCATCACGCACGGCCTGCAGCAGAACCTTCGCAAAAGACGGTCGGGCGGTCAGAGTTTGCACCATGGCCTCACGTTCGGACGGACTGTAGGTTCCCAGACGCTCCAGAATTTTCGCCGGGATGTCTTTCTGGTCATACAGCGCCAGGCCTTGAATGGCTTCGTGAGTCATCACCCGATCCCGGAGCAGCCCGATCAGGACCGGGGCAAAATCAGCAGGCGGCGTTTTCAGCAGCGACCGCAAGGCCTGTGTGCGCACTTCGGCCGGCAGTGTTCCATTCGCCACCAGTTTCTTCAGCTCTTCGAGAGTCCGGCCGTCGCCGAACACCAGATTCAGCGTCTGCAGGCTCTGCCGGATCACTTCCGAGTTGCTGCCGGACAGTGTGCGCGTGACCTCTTCCCAGCGGGCCGGTGCCTGAGCTTTCTGCCAGCCATCGAGTGCCAGAGCCATGCCGTGAATGATCGGTTCCCTATCCGGAGCATGGTCCTGAAGCATCAGGTTCACCAGTGCCTCGGCCGACGCGGGGTGCTGATCCAGATCGAGAGTCAGACGCCGGGCAATGCACTCCGTGACCAGGGGAATCTGGCAGACCTGCAGCAGAGAGACCGCTTCTTTCACCTGGCGCGGAACATGCGGTTCGATTCCGTACCAGATCATGGCCGGCAGCATGCGGTCTTCCGCAAACTCGTTCGAAGCCACCAGGGACCGCGCAAGTTCCCAGGTCATTGCCGCAGGCAATCGCTGCAGGGCCGAAGCCAGTGACAGTTGCACCAGCCCTGACTTCTCCACATGGGCCAGCTCGACCAGGGCCTTGTGAAGTGTTGGCGAGGGAGCGTGACCCTCCAGCAGTTCCTGATCGACCAGCAACCGCAGTGCCGCGGCCCGTTCGTGTTCATCCGCGGCCTGCAACTGACTGATCCACCACTCTTCCGGGCCGGAACCGATGTGAGCCATGGTTTCGAGCAGTCGAATCCGCAGGACCGGGGTGTCCGCCTGCTGATGTCGCTGCATGATGGATGCCCGCAGAGCATCGATGGCTTCCGGGGCGGCAGGAGCCTGGGCGCGCTCCCCCAGAATGCGCTGTGCCTGACGTCCCCACCAGGCATTCCGATGGTTCAGCAGGTCGAGCAATTCGGCATTGCTGAGTTTCGTCAGATCGAATGTCGGGACCGGCCGGGGTGTTCCATAGGCCAGGCGATACAGACGGCCGCTGGTGCGATGAACGCCGTCATGGTCGTGACATTCTCCGGTATCGCTCCAGTCGGCAATCAGCACCGTGCCATCGGGGGCGGTGAGCAGTTCCATTCCCCGATACCAGGGATCCTGAATGAAGCAGAAGTCTGGGCCATGCGTGGCGGTATAACCGGCAAGCTGGCGATGCAGAATGTCGGTGTTGATTCGCCGGCCATGCAGGTTCAGGGTATAGACCCGGTGCCGGTACTCATCAGGCCAGTTGTCTCCCTGATAAATCATCAGACCGATGTGAGCATGCCCGCCTCCGGCCAGACTGGTTCGATCGGTGACTCCTTTTCGGACATCGTTCCAGGCTTCGCCGGCATCCCAGTGAACATGATCGGCCACCTGATCGACCAGTTTGAAGGCATATGGGTTGAAATCGAGCCCGTACATGCGCTGGGTATGAACGCCGGGAATGACATGCCACAGATGCCCGATCACGGTGTTGATGACAAAAATCTCGCCATGCTGGTCGAAATCGAACCCCCAGGAGTTGGTCAGGCCGTGCAGCACGGCCTCGCCGATCCCCCGCGCAGGATGATAACGCCAGACACCCGTGTTGATTTTGAATCGCTGCGACTCGCTGGCATCGGGCTTTCCGATCAGGCTGGTGGCCTGAATTCCGTGCCGGCCATACAGCCAGCCGTCCGGTCCCCATTTCAATCCGTTGGCCGGAGTGTGGCCGACGGTGTCTTCATTGAATCCATTGAGAACGATTTCGGGCGGGCCATCCAGCTTGCCGTCCCGATTGCGATCCGGCAGGAACAGCAGGTTCGGCAGGCAGAGTGCCCAGACTCCATCGGAGCTGACTTCGATGCTGGTCAGCTTGTGCGCTTCATCCCAGAAGACGCTGCGGCGGTCGAACGTGCCATCGGCATCGGTATCTTCCAGGACCACAATCCGGTCGCGCTGACTGGGGTCGAATCCGCCGGCTCCATTGCCGGCCCAGCTGTAGTTTTCTGCCACCCAGATCCGTCCGCGCTCGTCGATCGTCATGGCGATCGGGTTCTGAATCAGCGGTTCTGCCGCCACCACGGACAGTTGAAAGCCGGGCGGCAGCTGCGCCGTGCGCGCGGTCTCGGCCGCCGGCAGCGGAGACTCGGTCGATTTCTCCGTGTTCACAGGCTGTGGAAAATCTTCGGCGTGGAGACTCGCCAGACAGAAGATGCAGGACAGACTGAACACGAACGCGGGAAAGGCACGGAGCTGCATTCAAACATTCCTGTTGCTGCGAAACGCCAGGGCGGAAACCTGAGCTTCCGGCCGCCTGACAGATCTGTCTGGCTCAATGATTCTGCAGGCACATACATGCCATAATGGATTCGATCGCCTCACTCCCGCAGGGGCCGCGTTCTGCCACGCGGCGAGTGACGTTTCCTCAGGAAACATGCACGCTGCGCGAGCCCAGGCTGGAGCAATCTGCTCCAGTATGAACAGTCGAGCGCAAATTCGAAACTGGAACAGACTCGAGCAGCCCGCAGAATGTGTTTTCAGGCCGGCAACGGCCGGTCTCCTGCCGCGGACCAGCACGGGAGTTCAAAGGCCGGAATTCTCCGCACCACATTGTCGTGCATCTGCTGCATACCTGCTCGAAAGGCTGGCGCAATCTCTTTTCCCTGAAGCATGCGATGATAATGGATGTACAGAATCCCTTCCCGCAGAATCACAAACTGCCTGAGCAGTACGGCATCGATGAACAGTTCCGGGCAGATGGTGCGATAGCCTGTCAGGAAAGAATCCCATTGTCTCTGGACTGTTGCAGAGATTTCTGATTTCGGGACATGCCGGATCAGAGATGAGAAAAAGCTGTCGAACAGGATGGTCGAAAAATCCTGCAGGATCGAGCCTGTTTCGCAGTTGTCGAAGTCGAAGATCCACACTGTGTCGTCGTCCAGAAATGCATTCCCATAGGAGATGTCGCCATGCACAAGCCGCTGGTCTTGTTTCACGGCCGGTTCCAGTTCGGCGATCAGCGCACGCATTGTGTTGCGAAACAGAGTGTCCTCAGGGGGAAGACATGTCTGCAGGTCTGATGTCAGCAGTCGGGACTCTGTCCAGAGTGGACGGCGCTTTTGAGCCGAAAGAGTCATTGCGTCCGGTTCCTGGGCCGCCTGATGCAGTTGTGCGGTGAGGCATCCGAGTCGGAACGCCAGGTCGCTTCCCAGATCTTCCGGTAAAATCCGGCGTCCCGGGGCTCGTTCAAAACAGACAGTCAGATATTCAATCCCATTGTGATTCTGCACATCGACGCGGTGACCATCGACTGCAGGCAATCCCCGGCAGACTGGCAGGCCACGACCGGCAAGCTGGTCAATCCAGTCCAGCTCTGCGGCCACTTCGTGCTGTGTCCGCCCGCGATTGTGCGACACCCGCAAGATCAGATTCTGTTCGCGTTCCCGGGTTTCGAAGACGGTGTTCTGTGACACGCTGATCAGGTGCAGGTCATTGGCGGACAACCTGAAGGAACGTCCCAGCAGGGACACGATCTGTCTGTCAAACGGAAGGGGAAGAGTGGCCATCGGCAATCTGTCCTGAACCGGCCTGGCGAAGATTGTGAGAAGTGGTGTGCGGCAATCGGGATCAGGTTGGCGAAGAGGAGAGACACGAAGGCTCTTTCCCTGCTGCCCTGCCGGCATAAAAAAAAGCCCTCTGAGTGATCAGAGGGCTGGAGCAGGCAGATTCCGGCTTACTGTTCGTCGCTCAGGATGGCGACATTATGCTTTGAGAACAGTTCCGAAGACCAGTTCACCGTGTTCTGGCTGAGCAATTGCTGCGACAGGCTGGCATAGGCCGGCTGCATGCCGGCTGCCAGGAATTCTTCCCGCAGCTTGTTCAGTTCTTCGTCGCCCGACGGATGGCGGCTCAGGATTTTGACGACGTAATAGGCGGTCCGTTCCCGGTTGGGAAGGACTTTGACCTCTCCCGGAGCCATCTCTTCGAAGACGGCCCGATAGAACTCTTCGCCAATGCCTTCCACACCGGGAATCAGCGACGGCATCACGGGCATCTGCTGCTGCTGCATGCTGGTCGGCGGCACGAAGGGCTTCTGCATCCAGGTGAATTCCCCGGTGTTGCGGACCGTGACAAACAGGTCTCCCTCTTTGCCGGTCACCGTGGCTTCGGCAAGAGTTTCTGACATCGGCTTGTCGCTGCCGCGCACCGCTTTGGCGAGTTCTTCTGCCCGGGCCTGCGCCTTGGGACGGGCCTGCAGCTGGATCCAGGCTTTCACAACCTGCTCACGAACGATGGGTTCGTCGTCCAGCGTCTGAGGTTCGTAGGCGGCTTTGTCGGACAGCTTCCAGTAGGCAAAGGCACTGGAATTCTGGAAGTTTGCGGCGCGTCCCACGCGGTAAATCGCCCCGACCGGGCTCTGGAACAGCCCATAGGCCACAGGGATCGGCTGACCAAAATCGATCTGGGCCGACCCGATGGCATAGTCTTCGGAATCATTCAGATCGAAGAAGCTCAAGGCCGGAGTGACGACATAAATCAGCTGGTGCTTTTCGGCATACTCGTTGATTTTCCTGGTCGCTTCTTCCAGGGTCAGAAAGCCTTCTTCGTCTTTCAGTCGCTGCACCTGTCCGGCGATTTCGCTCAGGAAGTCATAAGCGGCGTCGATGCGATTCTGCACTTCTTCCCGGGCACGTTCCCGACGAATTTCCTCGCGCAGTTCGGCTTTGAGTTTGTCATCGAGAACCGGAATGTCGGCCTTCGGGGCCGGGGGAGTGTCTTCGGCGGGAGCCGGAGGGACCGTGAGTGTTCCGGCAGGCGGAGCGGCAGGGGCATCCAGGGCCGGTTTGTCGGCCGGCTGTTCGGCTGCCGGCTTGTCCATGGCCGGCTTGTCAGCCGCCGGAGTTCCTTCAGCCGCTTTGCTGTCCGGGGTCTGCCCGGCAGTCGGCTTTTCAGCTTTCTCGGCAGCAGGTTTTTCAGTGGCAGGTTTTTCAGTGGCAGGTTTTTCAGTGGCAGGCGTTTCTGCAGCTGGTTTCCCGGCTGCAGGCTTCTCTGCCGGTGCTTTTTCAGGAGCTGGCTTGTCAGTCGCAGCCGCAGGCTGCTCGCCGGCTTCATTCTGGAAGAAGGCGACCTGTCGCAGGCTGTTCGGGGAATTCAGCGAGGAAGAACTTTTCTTCTCTTCAGCCTTAGGAGCGGATTCAGTTTTCGGGGCGGGTTCGGCTTTGGGAGCCGCTTCCGTTTTCGGGGTCGGTTCAGTTTTTGGGGTCGGGGCTTCATCGACCTTGGGGGTGGCCGGTGCGGCCGGCACGGCGTCAGTCGGCGGGCTGGCTTTTTCCGCAGCGGGAACTTCCAGTTTCATTTCCCCGGCAGTGCCGGTGGCAGGCTGTTTTTCAGGGGAGGGAGTCTGAGGCGCAGGCTGGGTCGCCGGTTCCGGCAGAGCCGGAGCTTCCTGAGCGGCAGGCAGCGCCGGAGCTTCAGGAACATCGCGACGATACCGTTCGTCATAGCGTTTCTGAACGTCTGCGTCCGAAATCTCGCCCACCTGGGATTCGAGTTTTTCCAGCGAAGCTTCGAGATATCCCAGCTGAATGCGCCGCGGCTGGAAAAATCCCGGCCGGCCATCTTCCGGGCGGCGATCAGGCGTGAAGCCGGGTTCGTTCGCCCGATATTTCTGGAAGAGTTCCAGAAGCTGGGCTTCTGTCGGTTTGGCTTCCGGGTTTTCGAAGCTGCCGACAGGAATGCTCACCACGTCCGCGGTCTGCCGCACGTTCAGCTGCCGGTAGAATTCCCAGAAGGTTTCCGGCGGCAGATAGTTGCGGCCATACAGCAGGTTGAAGACCTGATTCGCCTTGAGTTCATTTCTCAGGGCATTCAGCAGTTCTGTTTCAGAGACGTGGAGCTGGGACCGGATCTTGGAAAAGGCTTCGGCGGTCAGCGGCTTTTCTTTGGATTGAAAGGCGATCTGCAGCAACTGCATCTGGTCGCGCTGCGACAGCTGGTTCATGCCGCGCTGCAGGGCTTCGAGAAATGTGGACTGGCTGGTGATGCGTTTGATGAAATCGGTGACGGTTTCGTTCGAAATGGACATGCCCATTTTGTCGCCTTCGCGACGCAGCAGTTCGCCCATCACCACATCTTCGATGTTGGCTTCGCCTGAGGAATACCCGAACAGGTACTGGCGCTGCATTTCCGGGGGCAGGCCTTCGAGCCGCAGGCCGTAGCCCTGCTGAAAGGCCAGTTGCACAAAGCTGTTGGCGATCGAACGTTGACGCCGCAAGGCGGAAACGTCGGTCTGTGTCAGGTTGCCGTTGTCAATCAGCACGGCGCTGGCTTCCCGCATGGAATACATGCCGGCCGCTCCCAGCACGGCACCGATCACGGCTCCGGTCAGGCCCCATTCGGCCCCTTTTCCGCGGGTCAGTCCGGTGAGCCAGGCAATGCCTCCCACGACGGCTGCCAGAAACAGCACGATCAGCGGGGCGGGAATCTGCCGGGGGTCCTGAACCGATCCGAGCAGGACGAATGAAATCATCGCCAGACCGGTCATCACGACCATCAGGATCTTTTCGTGGCGACGAAAAATAATAAACGGCGAGCTCATCCATGCCCCTCTGGCTGTTGCGGAGAAAAACTTTCAATCGATCGGCACCGGCCTGGCGGAACGCCGGATTCGACTGGCCTTCGAGACTGTCCCCGAAACGCCAACTCTTGACAATCGCGTAAACGATCCCGTAATGACTTTGACGTGGCCTGCAGGGATTCACGCGGTGTGCGTGCCTCCCTTCCGGGTCTCGCCGAATTGCCTCAGGTCACTCTAACTGACTGTTCAGAATTGACTTGCGATTTGGCTGTTCCCGTTCTGACTGAAATTCCCTTGTCCGATTCTGTTACCCGCCGATCCTGTTGCCCGGAGTGCCTGTGCGATTCAGGCCGGATCTTTTTTGATCTGGAAAGTCCGGACAAGAAAAAGACGGCAGGCAGCATGATTTGGAAGCCGACCTGAGACATGGTCAATGCCCAGCGGCAATAACCAGGACTGCAGGCCCGGCAGACAGAAAGAACAGTCTGAGGGGAATCCCCTGACAGGCGGCCCGTTCGGTAAAAGTTTTGCATTTTAGCTGTTATGCCATTGGTGACAAGTTCAGGCCCGACCTGATCGGACGGGGGCAACCCCTGTCTGAAAGCGGGGGGAACGGATGACCAGACTGGCGGACAGACAGATTTTCATACTTTTGGAATTGACGATTCGAAATGGTTCAATCGCAGAAGAAAAAGCGGGGACTGGTGATTGTGGAGTCACCCGCCAAGGCGAAAAAAATTGCCGGTTTTCTGGGGAGCGACTATGAAGTTCGCGCCAGCATGGGGCACGTGCGCGACCTGCCCGAAAAGGCGGCCGACATCCCGGAGGCCATGAAATCAGAGGCCTGGACCCGGCTGGGGGTGAACGTCGAACGCGACTTCGAGCCGCTCTATATCATCTCTCCGGAGAAGAAGAAGACGGTCAAAGAGCTGAAAGACCTGCTGAAGAATGCCGACGAGCTGATTGTCGCGACCGACGAAGACCGCGAAGGAGAAAGCATCGGCTGGCACCTGGTCGATACGCTCAAGCCGTCGGTGCCGGTCAAGCGCATGACCTTTTCGGAAATCACGAAAAAGGCCATTCTCGACGCGCTGCAGGCTCCGCGCGACCTGGACATGAATCTGGTCGAGGCCCAGGAAACCCGCCGCATTCTGGACCGGCTGTATGGCTACACGCTGTCTCCGCTGCTGTGGACCAAAATTCGTCGGGGGCTGTCTGCCGGACGTGTGCAAAGCGTCGCGGTTCGCATTCTGGTGCAGCGCGAGCAGGAGCGCATGGCCTTTCGCAGCGGAACGTACTGGGATCTGAAGGCCAACCTGTCCAATCGCGGCCAGGCCGGTTTTACGGCCCAGCTGGCCACCGTCAACGGAAAACGGGTCGCCAGCGGCAAGGACTTCGACGAAAGCACCGGCCGCATTCAGGCCGGCGTCGATGTGCTGCTGCTGAGTGAACAGGCCGCACTGGATTTGCAGGTCCGCCTGAAATCCGCGGACTGGAAAGTGACCAGCATTGAGCATCGGCAGCAGGTGCGCAAGCCGCCCGCGCCGTTTACCACCAGCACGCTGCAGCAGGAGGCCAACCGCAAGCTGAACATGTCGGCCCGGGAAACCATGCAGACTGCCCAGCGCCTGTATGAGGACGGCTACATCACCTACATGCGTACCGATTCGGTCACGTTGTCGCAGGAAGCGGTCAATGCCGCGCGCAACCGCATCGAAAGCAACTATGGCGCGGCGTTTCTGAGCCCGGCTCCCCGGCAGTATTCCAACAAGATCAAGAATGCCCAGGAGGCTCACGAGGCAATTCGTCCGGCCGGCGAAGAAATGCTGACCGCCGACCAGCACAGGCTTTCAGGCCGGGAATCCCGTCTGTATGACATGATCTGGAAGCGGACCATCGCCACGCAGATGGCCGATGCCCAGCTTCGGTTCGACACGGTCACGCTGCAGGCGGCCGATGCCGAGTTCAAGGCGACCGGGCGGAAAGTGGAATTCGCCGGTTACTTCCGCGCTTATGTGGAAGGGAGTGACGACCCGGAAGCGGCGCTGGAAGATCAGGACTCTGTGTTGCCGGATCTGCAGGAAAACGAAACGGTGCAGTGCCGTGAGGTCGAGGCCCTGGCGCACGAGACCAAGCCGCCCGCCCGATATACCGAAGCGACGCTGGTGCGCAAGCTCGAATCGGAAGGGATCGGCCGGCCGAGTACCTATGCCAGCATCATCAGCACGGTGCAGGATCGCGGGTATGTGCGCAAAGCCGGCAACCAGCTGATTCCGACCTTCACCGCCCTGGCGGTCACTCGTCTGCTGGAAACCTATTTTCCGAATCTGGTGGATATGCATTTCACCGCTCAGATGGAACAGTCGCTGGATGATATCTCGAATGGAGAGGCCCAGCGGCTGCCCTATCTGAAAGGGTTTTATTCCGGCGATGCCGGACTGAACCAGCAGGTGGAATCCAAGAAGGAATCGATCGACCCGCGCGAGGCCTGCACAATTCAGCTGGAAGGTCTGTCGTCGTCGGTCCGTGTCGGGCGCTACGGTCCGTATCTGGAAAGCCAGAAAGATGGCGAAACCGTCAATGCCTCGCTGCCGGATGATGTGGCTCCGGCCGAGCTGAACGACGAAGTGGCCGAGAAACTGATCGAGTTGAAAAAGCAGGGCCCCCTGTCGCTCGGCATGCATCCGGAGCAGGGAAAACCGATCTATCTGCTGTCGGGGCCCTTTGGTCCGTATCTGCAGCTGGGAGAAGTGGTCGAAGGAGAAGCCAAGCCGAAGCGGGTTTCCATTCCGAAAAACATCTCCCCTTCAGATGTCGATTTCGATCTGGCGCTGCAGCTGCTCGAACTCCCCCGGCGTGTCGGTCTGCATCCGGAAGACGGCAAGGTCATCAATGCCGGCATCGGGCGGTTCGGTCCCTATGTTCAGCATGCCGGGCGATACAAATCGCTGGGCAAGGAAGATGACGTGCTGACGATCGGGCTCGATCGGGCGGTGGAACTGATCAAGGAAATCAAAGGCCGTGCGGCAGCGACTCCGCTGAAAGAACTGGGAGCCCATCCCGAGGATGAAAAGCCGGTCGCCATTTTTGAAGGGCGTTATGGTCCTTATGTGAAATGGGGGAAGGTCAACGCCACCATTCCCAAAGAGACCGACCCGCAGACCGTCACGCTGGCTCAGGCCATGGAACTGCTGGCCGCCCGTGCCGGAAAATCCGGGAAGAAAGCGCCTGCCAGAAAGACGGCCAAAAAGGCTCCGAAGAAAGCGGCTGTCAAGAAGGCTGCGAAGAAGACCACTCGGAAAAAAGGAGCCGCACAGGAGGAGTAATCGCTGCCACAGGACGCGAGGACTTTGAAAAATCGGGGATTGGCTGACGTCTGCCGGCAGTTATAATTTCGATCGTGCCCCGTATACAGAGCATTGTGCACAACATCAGATCGGGTCCGGTGTGAGGCCGCCTGACTGATGGAGTGCTGGTGCTGTCATCTTCAGGAAAGGGCAGGGCGCAGGCCCTGGCCGGGTGAGTCTCTCAGATGGAATGGCCGGATATGAGCGAATCACTGCGAGGCCAGTTTCTGATCGCAGGGTGTCAGCTCCGCGATCCCAACTTCTTTAAATCCACGGTGCTTGTCGTCGAGCATGGAACAGAAGGGGCCATGGGGCTGGTGGTGAACCGTCCTTTGTCGGTCACTGTGGCACACGCTCTGACCGGGCATCTCGAGCTGCCGCACAATCGCGATCTGCTGTACCTGGGGGGGCCTGTCGAACCGGCCGCGCTCTTTGTCGTGCATGACTGCGGCGCCGCGGATCCTGATGAACTCCCTGTGGTGCCCGGCGTCTATATGGGCAGCAGCGCTGAAATCTTCGAAGAGATTGTCTGCCCGAAACACCCCGAGACTCTGCCGCACTATCGTGTTTTCTGCGGGTATGCCGGTTGGGGACCTGGCCAGCTGGAAGAAGAAATGGCGCGGGGCGACTGGCTGACGGTTCCCGCTCACTCGCAGTATATCTTCCATTCGGATCCCTATTCGGTCTGGGATGAGCTGGTCGCCCGGGCTTACCGCGAGAAGCGACTGCTGCCGATTCAGTGCGAACATCCTGAGTGGAATTGACATTCTGCCGGGAGCAGACGACGCTGGGCATCTTCGCCGCACAGCGCTCCAGGCAATTTCGGCACCGGGCCGGACACCAGGTGGGCGTCTGTGCTTCCTCCAGGAGCGCCGAAGACCGCCATGCCGAATCGTCTCGTCCTGCTGTTCTGTTGCCTGATGCCTGTCTGCATTGCCCAGGCTGAAAACAAAGTTCCGGCCTCGCTGGCGACCGCTGCCAAAGTGTCGGCCAGCAGTGAAGAGTCCGGCAAAGGCAACCTCGCAGCCAGGGCTGTGGACGGCAATCTCGCCACCCGCTGGTGTGCGGCCCGTCCTGACAGTGGCGAATGGCTGCAGCTCGATTTTGATCCCCCCCGGTCCATTCAGTCGATCCGTCTGCACTGGGAATCGCCCCAGACGGCCTATCGCTATCGTGTCGACGTCACCTCCGACGGCACGGCCTGGACGACTGTGCTGGACCGCTCAAAAAAGCCTGCCGTCGAGTCGGGCCAAGCGCTGCCAGTTTCTGCTGAAAACGTTCGTGCACTGCGTGTCGTGTATCTGGGATCAGCCACCGGGGCCTGGGGCAGCCTGCGTGAAGTGGAAGTCAGTTCTTCGCCGCTCAAGCCGCTGCCGGAACCTCCTTTCGTGCAGCGTTCCGACGTGACTGCTCCAGATGGCTTTCAGGTGTCACTGTTTGGCGTGCCGCCGCTGGTGAATTATCCGGTCTGTCTCACCGCTGCGCCGACAGGCGAAGTGTTTGTGGGGGTCGACGAACAGGGTTCGCTCGGCAAGGAAAGCGGTCGCGGAAAAATTCTGCGCTGCCTGGATACCAACGGCGACGGTCAGGCCGATGCCATCAATGAATTTGCGAAAATCGATCACCCCCGCGGACTCATTTATGATTCCGGCACACTCTGGGTTCTGCATCCTCCCACATTGTCGGTGCTGCATGATGACAATCACGACGGCGTCTCGGACCGTCAGGAGGTTCTCATTCAGGGCATCAGCACGGAGGATGTTGCCCGACGGGGAGCCGATCACACCACCAACGGCATTCAGCTGGGAATTGATGGCTGGATCTACATTGCCGTGGGAGATTATGGCGTTGTGGAAGCCCGGGGAACTGACGGCACGACCTTGAATCGCCGTGGCGGCGGCATCATTCGCGTGCGGCCGGACGGCACCGAAATGGAGATTTATGTCTGGGGACTGCGCAATGTGCTGGATGCCTGCATTGATCCGATGATGAATATTTTCACCCGGGATAACACCAATGATGGCGGCGGCTGGGATGTGCGTCTATCGCAGATCTTTCAGTCGGCGGAATATGGATATCCCTCGTGGTACATGAACTTTCATGAAGATCTCATGCCGCCCCTGGCCGATTATGGCGGCGGGTCAGGCTGCGGCGGTCTGTTTCTCGACGATGCCCGCTGGCCGAAATCGTTTGGGCATGCCCTGTACACCGCCGACTGGGGACGCAGTGAAGTGTATGTGCATCATCTGACGCCGGCCGGGCCGACGTTCAGCGCGGATCAGCAGGCCTTCGTGAAGATTCCCCGTCCGACCGATGTCGATGTCGACGGCTCTGGCCGGATGTATGTCAGCAGCTGGAAGGGAGGGCAGTTCAACTATGCCGGCCCGAACGTCGGCTTCGTTGCTCAGATTGTGCCTGCGGGACTGGAACTGCAGCCGTTTCCGGATCTGGCGACCCTTTCCCCGACCAGTCTGATTGCGCTCTTCAATTCGCCGGACCAGAAGCATCGCCAGCATGCCCAGCTGGAACTGCTGCGGCACGGCCGCAGTCCGGAAACCAGCTCCCGGCTTGTGGAGTTTCTCCATGACGCGCAGAACACACTCTTCGGGCGGGTGGCCGCCATTTACACACTCGCACAACTCGATGGGGCCGACAGTCATGCAGCCCTCATTGAACTGGCCGGTGTGCCGGAACTGCAGGCCTCTGTCCTGCGGGCTCTGACCGATCGCAGACAGCTTGTGAAGAATCTTCCTTCGGCTCCGTTTCTGGACGGGCTGAAGTCCCGGGATCCTGCCGTGCAGGCTCAGGCCCTGATCTGCATTGGACGCCTGGGACGTGTCGAACTGGCCGAATCGGTGCTGCCGTTTTCCGTGCGGGCCGATGGGCAGGCCATGACTTCACACAAGCACAACGAACCTGACCCGGGATCGGTCCTGCCGCATCTGGCCGTTCGAACTCTGGTCAGTCTGCAGGCGACCGATGCCTGCCTGAAAGCCCTTTCGGGGCCGTATCGGGTGGGGGCCCTGAATGCCCTGAAGTTCATGCATCTGCCGGCTGCCGTGGAGGGATTGATTGCCGCTGTCCACGCCGCAAAATCTCCGCAGGAGCAACTGCAGACGCTCACCGCTCTGGTGCGTCTCTATCATCAGGAAGCGAAATATCTGAAGAACTGGTGGGGCACCCGTCCCGATCGGACCGGGCCGTATTACGACCGGCAGGTCTGGTCAGAAAGTCCCCGCATCGCCAGCACGGTCGCGGCCCTGTTTCATGCTGCCGCTCCTGCCGAACGTCAGGCCATTCTGGAACTGCTGAAGAAGCATCAGGTGGAGATCCCCGGCGTCGAGGGAGCCCCGGCCGCTGGTCTGGCCGCAACGGAAACCAACCAGCCGATCACTCTGCCGAAAGTCGACCCGGGAAACAAAAACCAGATCGCCAACATGTCCTATGAAGACGCTCTGCAGCGGGCATTGAAAACTCCCGGCAACCCGGCCAATGGTGCGAAGCTGTTTGAAGCTCAGGCCTGCATCGCCTGCCATACCTATCAGGCGGGCCAGGCTCCGAAAGGGCCTCATCTGGCCGATATCGGCAAGCGTTATCCCCGACCGGAACTCATCGAGTCGATTCTCAAGCCGAGTGCCAAGATCGCTCAGGGATTCGACACGCAGGTGTTCATGACTGTCGACGGCAAGGTTTATACCGGGTTCGTCTCCAGTGAAGGGGCCGAAGACATTCAGATCCGTCAGTCCAACGGGGTGTCGATCACTCTGCCGAAATCGCAGATCGAAGACCGCGCCAAGCAGGAACAGTCGATGATGCCGGTCGGGATCGTCAACAATCTGACGCCTGAACAGCTGGCCGATCTGCTGGCCTGGCTGGAGTCTCTGAAAACCCGGTAAAGACAGAGGCAATAAAAACAGACGCCGTGAATAACAGACACCGCACCCTGCTCTGTGGCGGAATGCGGTGTCATCAAGCGGTATCGGCATCCATCGAGCTCCGAAGCCGGTTATTTGGCGATACTCCAGCGCAGATAGGCTTCAATGAACGGATCGAGGGCACCGTCGAGCACCTCGTGAGGATTGCTCTGCTTCAGGTCGGTCCGGTCATCCTTCACGAACTGCTGCGGCTGCAGCACATAGTGACGAATGGTCTGTCCGCCGAAGCCGATCTTCGACTTCTCTCCCCGCCGCGCCGCGTTGGCCTGTTCTTCCCGTTCCTGTTCCAGCTGATACAGTTTGGCCACGAGCATCTTTCTGGCCAGGGCGCGGTTCTGGTGCTGACTCCGTTCGTTCTGGCACTGCACCACCACGCCGCTGGGAAGGTGAGTCAGGCGAATGGCCGAACTGGTTTTGTTGACCTTCTGTCCCCCTGCTCCGCCGGCGCGGAAGACGTCTTCGCGAACGATCTTGTTGTCTTCCCAGTCGACTTCGATCTCGGCCGAATCTCCCAGGTCAGGAGTGACGTCCACGGCCGCGAACGCCGTGTGGCGACGCCCGGCCGAGTCGAACGGGCTGATCCGGATCAACCGATGGTTGCCGGTTTCCCCTTTCAGGTAGCCAAATGCATAATCTCCCTGAATATGCAGGGAAACATTGCGGATGCCGGCTTCTTCCCCTTCCGACTTGTCGATTTCTTCGGCCTTGTAGCCGTTGTTTTCGCACCACCGCAGATACATCCGCATCAGCATTTCGGCGAAATCGGCGGAGTCAGTGCCCCCTTCGCCGGCCTGAATGGTGACATAGGCATTGCCGGCATCTTCCGGGTTTTTCATGCTCGCCTGCAGCTCTGCCGCTTCGAGCTTGCGCGACAGGGTTTCGACCGTCGTGCGGATTTCTTCCAGCATTTCCGGCGTGCTGTCTTCTTCGGCGAATTCGACCAGAACTGCCAGGTCGTCGGCCCCGGAACTCAGTTCCGTCAGCGGCTTCAGCACGGCACGCTGACGGCGCAGTTCCGCAATCAGAGTCTGCGCCTTGTCCTGGTGATCCCAGAAATCGGGCGCGCCCATCAGATCGTCAATTTCCTGAACGCGTTGCTGTCGGGTTTCGTAGTCAAAGAGAGTCCTTTAACTGAACAATGCGCTCGGTCAGTGTGGAAATCTGGTCACGCAGTTCGCTGTCCATGTCAGTTCCTTCTCTCTGTCGCATTGAATCAAAAAATGTCCGGACCCACCGGTTCAGAACCCACCCGCCCGGCAGCGCCCTGTTGGTCCTCTGGCGTGCGAGACCATGCGAGTCTGCATCAGGCCTTCCGCGATGCGCCGGGGCGAAACACTCTTCCTTCTGGGGGACGATGTGGCCCGCAGGCGGGAGCGTCTCATTTCCGCAGGGGCTGCGTTCTGTCAAGGTTCTATCAGGCGGCGAGTCCTGTTTCATCCGGAAACAGGCGCGCTGCGCAGGCCCCGGCCAGAACCCCTGGCTTCAGGTGAGTTCATCAAAACGGCAAGTGTAAAGGAACAGACTCAGGCCAGCCAGCACACGGTCTGAATTCACAGCGGCCAGTCCAGGGACCGCCCCTGCGCAGTCCCTTACAGACGGTCTGGCGGGGCGAGTTCGAATGCCTGCAGTTCCCCAGGTCGGACAACCAGCAGAGTCAAATCGGCCTGCAGCAGGTCGCCTGGCAGAGAGCCGGTGATCGCCTGCCAGGCCACACGATCGACAATTTTGCCGTCGCGCAGGGTGAGCAGCAGCAGTTCTTCGCCGGTCGGCCAGACGTACAGCCCCTGATGAAACACACCAGCCCAGGGACCGGATGCAGGCGTTTCAGGTACGGCCGTGGCCCATCGTCGTTGACCTGTGATTGCGTCCAGCGCCATCAGCTGCGTCCCAGCCAGCAGCACCGTTCCGGACTGACTTCCGGCCAGACGCTGCACTCCCTCCGGCAGAGACTGCGACCATTGGACCGAACCAGTCTGCATGTGGCACGCGCGCAGTTCCTGCTGATGCCATTGAATCAGCCGCGGTCCGGAAAGCAACAGTTCGGTGGCCGGCTCCTGCGGTTCGGGAATCAGACGGTCTGTGTGGAGCGGCGGCGGGACTGTCCAGAGCAGTGCTCCCTGATGTCCGTCGATCGCGATCAGCGCGCCGTCTGCAGCGGCACAGATCAGGCACTCCCGGGCCTCGTCCCATTGCAACAGAACTGGCCTGCCAGAGTGAGCCGAGGATCTTGCGACAGGGACCGGTTCACTGGACCAGACTCTGTCTCCGGCAGAATTCAGACAGGTCACCCACCAGACATCCGGCTCTGCCGGCTTTCGCAGGGGAATGGCGATTCGGCCGCCGGACAACGCGGCAGGGGCTCCGGCAAAGCGCACTCTGCCCGCCTGCGCCAGTTGCGGGGCGCGGTGCATCTGCTGCAATCGTCCCTGGGCAGCGAAATCCAGCTGCACAAGCACATCCCGGTCCAGTCGACTCTGCATGACGGAACCGGAAACGAGGCCCCACCAGGCAGACCCGGCCAGGCAGCCGGAACGGTGGAATCGCGGTTCTGCCGCCGTAGAAACGGGAATTCTGTCTGTCGTGGCAATCAACGGGAGGAGATGCCCCTGATTCCATTCTGCGCTTTCCCAGACAGGGTGACCTGTCTGCAGATCGAGCATCCGCACACCCGAGTCATCGTTGATGAGCACCTGCCCATTGGTCACCAGCACCTGCTTTTGACCTGTCTGCAGCCCCGATATCAGGCGGGGAGAGAGCCGATCCGGCTGACCGGAGGAAAGGGGAGCAGACCACAGGCGGCGCCGGACCAGGAACCAGGACGAGAAGGGCTGTGTCTCTGTCCTTGCAGCGTCACCGGCCTGCATTTCCGGCAGTTCGCCTGGCAGCAGAATCATCACCAGCAGCAGGACAGACCTCAAACAGTCTTTGCCGGAGACTCCCCGGAGAATCGCCACCGATCGGTGAGATTTTCGGCGACCGGAAGCCTGCCCCTTCGCCCGGGGCAGGGCTGCAGGCCGGTTGTTTCTGTCGGAAATCGCCGCTGGTTCACAGGAGGGCACCACTACATTCTCCTCTCAGGAAACAGTATTATTGCAGAACCCCTGCGAGGAGGCATCCGGCAGACCGGTCGCGAGGAGATCGTGCTTCGAGGCAGGGAGACCTGCCGTCGATGGTCTTCTGGCTCGAAAAGATGTTCTCTTGCAGAGTGGACGACGCATGACCCCAGGCAGGGCACATGGGTGGTCTGCATTCCGGATAGAAAAAGAGCAGAGTTTCGGCGTCGCACGGCGTCTCAGAATGAAGTGGCAGTCATGGCCCGCGTGGTGCTGGCAATGAGCGGTGGAATCGACAGTTCCGCATGCGCCTGGCTTTTGAAAGAGCAGGGGCATGAGGTGATCGGGCTGTTCATGCGCTCAGGGGCCACTGAAACAGAAACCTGTAACATCGGCTCGGATCTGCTTCCGATCATTCCCCGGCGTGCGCACAAGCAGGGGTGCTGCAGTGCTTCCGATGCCGCCGATGCGCGGCGCGTGGCCGATGCGCTGGACATCAGTTTTCACGCTCTCAACTTCAGCGAAGCTTTTACGCAGATCAAAGACTACTTCGCCGATGAATATCTGGCCGGTCGGACTCCCAATCCCTGCGTGATGTGCAACGTCTGGCTCAAGTTTGGCCGGCTATGGGAATTCGCCGAACAGGTGGGAGCCGATCATATCGCCACCGGGCATTATGCCCGTCTGCTGCCGGTCCCCGGCCAGACCAGCCCAGGCCTGTTTCGCGGCAGGGACGGCGGCAAAGATCAGTCCTATGTGCTGTTCGGCATCCGGCGCGATCTGCTGGATCGCATTCTGTTTCCGGTGGGGGATTATCAGAAAGAACAGCTCCGTGAACTGGCTCGTCACGCGGGCATCCGCACGGCCGACAAGCCCGACAGCCAGGAGATCTGCTTCATTCCAGACAACGACTATGGACGGTTCCTGCGTGACTTTCGCGGACCTGTTGACACTGCCGGTGACCTGGTCGATACCGCCGGCAATGTCCTCGGGCAGCATTCCGGATTCCAGCACTTCACCATCGGGCAGCGTCGCGGGCTGGGCGTGGCATTTGGTGAGCCCCGTTTCGTCGTGAAGATCGAATCCGAAACGCGACGGGTGGTGCTCGGCACCCGCGAAGAATTAGGCCGGACGACCCTGCAGGCCGACCGCATCAACTGGCTGGCCGATGATCTTCGCTTTCCCCTGCGGGCGACGGCGCAGATCCGCTATCAGCATCGGCCGGGGGCCTGCGAAGTCCGTCTGCTCGGGGAGGATCGCATGGAAGTGGAATTCGACGAGCCGCAATTTGGCGTCGCTCCCGGTCAGGGGGTGGCGATCTATGACGGCGAACGTCTGCTGGGCGGCGGCTGGATTCTTTAGATCGCCGCAGTTGTCACGTGTTCCCAGGCACGCCTGCAGAAGCACGCGGCGTCAGTGAATGTTGAATGAAGGCGCTGGCTTGCGCGGTCTGCTGTCTTGCGGTATGCGGGGCTCCGGCAGCCGTCAGAAGTCGGAAACGATTTCTTCTCCGGCGATGGTGGAAATCCCGTGAAGCACCGGACGGCTGATATTCTGGGAGAGAAAACGCACGCTGCCGTCGCCCAGTGTGAACATCGCTCCCCCGGTGTGATTGCTGCTGAAGCCGGTCGGTTCGGCACTCTGCTGCAGATTGATGTCGAGGTCCGTGGCCGCCACAACGCGGGCCGGTCCGAACAGGTCCCCGGGAATGGAACCGGCCCAGATGCCGGCTTTTTCTTCCAGGGGACGATTTTTATGCCGGGACCGTTCACCGATCAGCAGGGTGTCGGTGAGTCCATCCAGAATGTCATCCAGGGTGGTGTTGCTGTTGTGATAAAAGGCCCCGTCGCCCAGGCACTGGCCGGCATTGGTGACCGGGAATTCCCCCGGTGCGGCCGTGCCACAGGCCAGCACCGACGTCTTTCCAAACATCGCGGCATAGCCATTGGATCCATATTCCACCCGCCCGGAATCGGTGGAAAGCAGGACGTGGGCCGGGGCTCCGGAACTGGGACAGAAATATGTCGACAGGATGATGGCGACAGCGCGGTGATTGCTTGGCGCGCTCAGTGGTTGCTTGAAATCAATGATTTCCATGAGCGGGATCTGATCAAGATGCGGCAGCAGAAACGTCGCCCAGCCAAATCCGGAATTCCCGGTCGGAAAGGCGGTCTGTTCTCTGGTGGCGACCCAGCCCGGAGGCAGAATCCGGTGCATGGCCGAATATCCATGCAAAGCCAGCCCGATCTGCTTCAACTGATTCCGGCACTGGGTGCGGCGCGCGGCTTCGCGCGCCTGCTGCACAGCCGGCAACAGCAGGGCCACGAGAATAGCAATGAGCGCAAAAACGACGATCAGCTCGACAAATGTGAATCCGCGTTGAGATCGGGGCCTGATCACATCTGGTCTTTCTGAATGGTTCACAGGAAACGGTCAGAGCAAAACGCTCGCGCTTCAACCAGGCAGAACAGTCTGCACCGCGACAGAAATACTCCCCTTCCGGGCGATGTGTTGGGAGATGTTTCCGATTTTCTGTAGTAGCACTCTGTGGCAGCCTGCTTTGCCGGTATTCTTAGGCGGTGCGCCGAGTGTCCCCCGATGCACAGGTCCAGCGGCAGGCCCGTTGTCCGGGTTCGATTCCGGGACCGGTTCAGATTTCCGACAGCCGCTGCAGATAGGCCTGCAGCATGGCACGGTTCAGCGTGAAGTGAACAAACTTGCCTTCGCGATGAATGGTCACCAGCCCGGCCGACTCCAGTTCTTTCATGTGATGAGACAGGGTCGGTGCCCCGATGGGATGCAGCTCATGCAGAGCGACACAGGGGAGCGGTTCAGGACTGGCTCCGATCTGCCGTAAAATCTGATAACGGCGCGGCTCCGCCAGAGCCCGCGCAATTTGCGCGAACTGCTGCTCAGACAACAAGATCGGTTGTGGCTCTGTCATTGTGATGCAATGTAGGCCGCCCAACCGGACAAGTCCAGAGGTGACCGAGCCTGCCAGAGGCGGCACGCAGTTCTTATCTTCTTTCATGGAAATGTGTTACAATCGATGCACAGCGTGCTGGCTTGCCGACGTTCCCAGGGACCCCTGACAGGGGAGCCAGGGCGAAAGGGCCGGTCATTTTTTATCATCTCCGGCAGTGAGCGTCATTTCGAATGCAGATCGCTGGCAGCCGGAACGGCAGGAATCCTGTGATGACGACGATTTCACCCCGGCAGATTCTGGACCTGTTACGGCAAGGCCAACCTGTCGAATTGATCGATGTCCGGACTCCGGCCGAATTCGAGGAGGTCCATGTCGAATTTGCCTGCAATGTTCCCCTCAATCAGCTGGACCCGGCCCGAATCATGCAGGCACGTCGTCAACCGGCCGATCTGCCGCTGTATGTCACCTGCCAGGGAGGGGGACGGGCGAAACAGGCCTGTGAAAAGTTCATTCAGGCCGGGTACCCGAACGTGATCCATGTCGAGGGAGGGACCCGGGCAATGGTCGCCGCCGGAGTTCCGGTCGTTCGAGGCCGCAAAACGATCTCCCTGGAACGTCAGGTCCGCATCACTGCAGGGACCATCATCTGCATCGGTTGCCTGTTGACGTGGCTGGTGCATCCCGCCTGCCTGGTCATTCCGGCTTTCATCGGAGCCGGACTGGTCTTTGCCGGAATCACTGACACCTGCGGCATGGCCATGGGGCTCGCTCGGATGCCCTGGAATCAGAAAAAACCTTCCGGGCAAAGCTGCCAGACTCCGGTTTGACACCGGTCGGCCCGCTCAGCAATAGTGCCCTGTCAGGGCTTCGTTTCAGGGGACGTCATCGTGAAACGTCCTTTATTGTCGGACTTTACGGTTTGACCGCCCCGGATTTTTCAAGTTGACAAAGCAACAGTCATTTCTGCCCCGGTGCGGGGGGCTCGCTGAACAGGCTGATCTTTTGAGAACAGGGCAGTCTTGAGAACAGGCTGATCTTTAAGAAAGAGGGCCGCTGTCGACCTGTCGCACAGAATCAGGCCGCAGCAATCTGACAAACCGTTTTTTGAACGTCGTTTCCGGAATCTCTGGAGCTGGGCGGGAGCTGTCATGATCTGCATTACCGTGACCCCTGTTTCGAGGACGCTGGCCAAGGCCGATCTGCTGAATGCGGCGCGGCGATGTGACATCATCGAACTCTGCCTGGATCATTTCATCAATGAGCCGGATGTCCGGGATCTGATCACCGCTGTCGACAAACCGATGATCGTCTCATGCCGCCGTCCGGAAGAAGGGGGCCAGTGGCAAGGCACGGAAGACGAGCGCCTGATGTTGCTCCGGCAGGCGATTGCGGCCAGCCCGGCGTATGTCGAACTGGATCTGGAAACCGCCCGGCGTGTGCCGCGTTATGGAAAGACGAAGCGTCTGATCAGTTTCACGCGGCTCGATGGCCCGGAAACCAACCTGTCGGCAGTCATGGAAGCGGCGGCTCAGGTGCAGGCTGACATTGTGAAATGTGCCTGGCCCACTCCGACACTCGACGCGGCCTGGCCGCTGCTCTCGGCGGTGACACAGAAAAACCATCGACCAGTGGTCGGTCTGGGGTTTGGCCGGGCCGAAATCACCTTCTCTCTGCTGGGGCGTAAATACGGCTCCCCCTGGATTTATGCGGCGCTGGAGCAGGGGATGCAGGCCTGGCCGGGGCAGACGACCGTTTTTGAACTGCAGGAAATCTATCAGTGTGAAGACATTCAGCCGAAGACCACCTTTGTCGGTGTGGCCGGGTTTGGAGAATCCCAGACCTTGACGATCAAGGTGCTCAATGCCGGCTTCCGCCAGTTGAACAGCCCTGTCCGCTGTCTGCCGATTGAACTGGGAGAGACCCGGCATCTCGCGAAAATGCTGGACATTCTCAAAATCCGCGCCCTGATCGTGCAGAGTCATCAGGGAGAGAAACTGCTTCCGCTGGTCGAACACATGGATGCCCGGGATCGGGCCTGCGGTCATGTCAACCTGCTGCTGAAACGGGAGGACGGCTGGCATGGTTACAACACCCTCTGGCGAGGCAGCCTGGAGGCCCTGCAGACGGCTCAGACCGCTGCCGGACGCAAAATCGCCGGGCAGAGCGCCCTGATCATCGGCAATGGCGGAATTGCCTTGTCCATGATCCATGCGATTCAGCAGGCCCAGGGGCTGGTCAGTCTCTGCGGCCCGGGCGATCAGACGGCCCAGCGCCAGGCCGGGGAACGGGGCTGCCGGTTTGTACCGTTTCAGAATCTGTATGAGACACTGGCCGATCTGGTCATTCTGGCTGACCCGAACATTGTGGCCGGCAGCCGTCACGGGCAGATCAATCCGTCCCTGCTGCGGCCGGGGATGACGGTGATGGACGTGGGAAATCTGCCGTTGGAAACGGAACTGGTTCAGGAAGCCCGGCAGCGGGGAGCCCGCGTTGTCGAATCCGCCGGAATTTATTCGCGACTGCTGAACGAGCAGTTCAAAGTGCTGACCGGCAGGGATCTGCCGGCGCAGGCCTATGCGGCGATTCTGGCGGAATGATGCCAAAAGAACGCGTTCTCTCGCGGCGTTGCCGGCTGGCAACAGGCAGATGATGCCCCTGCGGGGTTTCTACGCAACAAACCACCAAAGCTGCTGCAATCGCCCGCATTGCATGGGTTTGACCGGTTGCATCGGTCGCGATCGGATTCCGGGGGTGGAATAGACCGGATGCGCCACCTGCCTGACGGACCGGTGCACAAATCTTCCCTGCTTTACCGTCACAACGTGACCGGAAAAGTGCTTAAGAATCGCTTCATGTGGCTTGATCTTCCCCAAATCTGTACGGGAGGCATTTTTTCATCAAGTTCGGGTCTTGTGAACTTTTGCCCGGGATGGCATCGTGGACTAAGTTCAACTGTCGGCCAGCAAGGAAGGCCGGCGCGAAAGTCCTCATTGGTTTCGAGAGATTTTCCATCACCACGGAGGGTCGCCAAGCAACGTCCAATAGCTGCCAGCTGAAGGGGAGCGGAATGGATTTGTCGACCGTCAGGGAAAGATCCCGCACTCTGATGATTTCCTGTTTCGGGATCAGCCTGCTGATCCTGGGATTCTGTCACTCCGTCTCTGCGGAGGACGTTGCCGATCTGCAGACTGCCGTCAGCAGCGGCACGCAACTGGAAGAACAGCGCAGCTGGAAAGAAGCTGTTGACTACTACAAACGGGCACTCAAACAGTTTCCGGATCAGGAAGCCCTGAACCGGGGACTGCGCCGTTCGCAGTTTCAGTTCTCCATTGCCCGCCGCTACAGCGACGACACATTCGTCCGCTCTCTGAAGCCCATGACGCGCGACGCGGCTCTGGCGTTGTACGACGACGTGCTGATGAACGTGCAGTCGTATTATGTCGACCCCATCAACACGACATCTCTGGTGGCCCATGGCACCGAAAGCCTGTGGCTGGCCCTGGGGAACGAGCGTTTTCTGGAAGAAAATCTGTTCGGGGCTCCGCAGGACAAACTGCAGCGTCTGCGCCGCGATCTGTATGAACGGTTCTGGAACAAATCGGTTTCCGGTGCCCCGGCGGCCCGTCAGATGGTCTCTGAAGTCTGTGATCTGTGCCGCGCCGGAGCCGGTCTCGAACCCGGGGCTGTCGTCATGGAATATGTCTTCGGGGCCTGCAACTGTCTGGATGACTATTCCAACGTGCTCAGCCCGGGGAAAAAGCAGGATCTGTTCGGCAACATCAAAGGGGAATTCGTCGGGATCGGCATTGTGATGGAAGCCGACTCTGGAAAAGGGATGAGCCTGTCTCAGGTCCTGCCCGAAAGCCCGGCCTCGGAAGGGGGGCTGCGTCGTGGAGATCATATCACCGCCGTGGACGGCAAAGACTGTCGGAACATGTCGACCGAAGAAGCCGCCGCACTGCTGGCCGGACGGGCCGGCAGCCGGGTGCAGCTCGAAGTCTCACGCAAGCAGACCGCGACGTTCAACGTGTCCTGCACACGTCGCGAAGTCCGGGTGAAAAGCATTCCCATCTATAAGATGATCGACGCCCAGCAGGGAATCGGCTATATCCAGATGACCGGTTTCCAGCAGAGTACCGTCGCCGAAATGGATCAGGCCCTGAACGAACTCTCCCGGCAGGGGATGCGGTCGCTCATCTGGGATCTTCGGGAAAACCCGGGCGGGCTGCTGACCGCGGCCATCGAGGTTCTGGACCGGTTTCTGGAAGAGGGCGTGATTGTCTCCACCCGTGGTCGGGCCGGGGATCAGAACATGACCTATCGTGCTCATGCTCCCGGAACCTGGGATACCCGGATTGTACTGCTGATCGACGGCAACAGTGCCAGTGCCAGCGAAATTGTCGCCGGAGCGGTGCGGGATCATCAGCGGGGAATCATTGTCGGCCGGACCTCGTTCGGAAAATGGAGTGTGCAGTCGATCTTCGATTCCCGCTATGCCACCGCCGTGCGTCTGACGACGGCCAAGTTCTACTCGCCGAACGGGCACAACTGGACTAAAATCGGCCTGCAGCCCGATGTCGTGGTGCAGAACGGTCCGGAAAACCGCCTGCTGGGAGAAGTGGATGTCGAGCATGATCCCGATATCCAGGAAGCACTTCATCAGCTGCAGGGACGTGAGTTCACCAAGCGATAACTGATGGACACCCATGAGTGGAAGTGCTCAGCCTGACGGACGAAAACTCCCTGCCTGGCTTGCCGGGCGGGGACTGACACCCCGGCTGAAATGGTCCGCAGGCATTGATGGCTCGCTCACCGGCCTATGCCGGGCCCGCGAATCCGGAGATCTGATTGCCACGGATTCGACAGGCGGCCTGACCCGGATCAACTCTCTCGGACGCACGATCAGTCTGGTCCGCTCCTCGCCTCCTGCCGTGGCCATCTCCTGGAGCGACGACGGCTCGCATGGGGCCATCATCGCCGGAGAACATCAGGTGTTCCGGTTTGACCGCAGCCTGAAGCTCCTGCACCGCATGTCGCTGCCGGATGTCTGCCTGGCCATTGCGGTGGCCCCCTTTGGGCATCACATCGCCGTCTCGCTCGCCAACGGCACGACACTGATCTTCAACGAGCGCGACCGGAAGATCGCCCAGTTCGAGTCGTATCGCCCGTTGTCGTTTCTCTCGTTCTGCGCGACTGAACCGCTGCTGTTTGGAGCCGCTGAACACGGACTGATCTGCTGTCACCACTTTACCGGGGCACCTGTCTGGCAGCAGACCGACTGGGCAAATGTCGGGGCGCTGCAGCTGACCGGCGAAGGAGACCTGCTTTACACCGCCAGCTTCACTCATGGCGTGCAGGCCTTCAATGGGGACGGAGAGTCGGTCGGTTCTTATGTGGTGGATGGGACCGTGAATCGGGTTGGAGTCAGCTATGAGCCGGACCATCTGATTCTGTCGACCGTCGAGCAGGGACTCTACTGGCTCGAAGCCGATGGCAACATTCAGTGGCACACCACCGTTTCCGACAAAATTGTCGATGTGCTGTGTGATCCCCTGGGGGAAGGCTGCGTGATCGGTCTGGACGAGCAGGGTATTTTTCAGCTCGACTGGCAGGCTCAAAGCTGAACGCACTGCGAGTGCCCGCGCAGAGTTTCTGCGGCTCCAGGCTCGCGCACTTCCCGCATTTTTCACGAGCACTGCGTGGCTGTGAAGCGCGACGGCCAAACATGCCAGGGAAGTGTGGCTGTGACACGAAAAAGCGGCGGAGGGGAACTCCGCCGTCTGGACGATGCCGGCACAGATTCCGCCTGCATGCTTGCACGCGCGCTGCACCGTTCAAGTGATACGACCGGCTTTAATCCGGCAGCCAGAGTTTCTTTTCGCTGGTCGAGGTCTGCTGGGTGTCGGCCATCCAGACCGAGCCGGATCCTGACTGCTGCGGCGTCATGATCGCCGAGTTCCAGGGGGCTTCGATTCCCAGAGTCTGGACGAATTCTTCCAGACGAGCCCGTACGGCCGGCAGCTTGGAACCATAATGGTTCCAGGTCTCTAGCAGCACTTCGCGGAACTTCGGATCATCCACGTCCCGGGCACGCAGCGATACTTCCCGCATCTTCCAGGCGAGCAGCGTTTCGAACGGGCTGCCATGCGCCCGCGAGAATTCGGAGCCACGTTCCAGCCACTGATAGGCCTCTTCATCCCGCATGGAGCGACTGCAGATATCGGCCAGGGTGACATAGGCCTGCTCGGCTTCCTGGGGCTTCGCTTTGACCATCTCCGGGCGGTCATTCAGAAACTCGCTGAGCAGTTTGTGCCCGAGCCCGGAATGCTTCACCACCACGGCCCGCTGCAGCAGACGTTCGAAGGCCTCATCCGGCAATGCCTGGGTGTCGACGCGGCACAGCTGGGCGACCGACAGGGTGTTGAAATCCTGCTGGCTGGACAGCTCGATGGCCGTCGGAGCGGGAATTCCGAGTCGCGAACGCAGTTCGGCACTTTCGAAGATGATGCCGCGCCGGTCGAGATAGGTGTCGAGCACCCGCAGCGCCGCGGCCAGTCGGACCCGGAACTCCGGATTCTGCGCGACATCGGAAGGGGTTTTGCCTTCCAGACTGTCGAGCGGAATGTTCTGCCAGGTTTCGTAGGCCGATTTTTCCACAAACTGCCGGCGCAGGGCATTGCGGACCCGGCTCGGCGTGTTGGGAGGAAAGAAGGTCGAATCGGTCAGCTCCAGATCGGCCTTGGAGTACCAGCCCAGGATCTCCGAGTTTTCGGTCTTCTCGGCATCCTGTGCTGACGGGCGGGCCAGTTCCCCGGCCGCAGTTTCGAAAATCCGCAGAGATTCCGTCTGGCGTTCCCCTTCCAGAGCATTCACATGCGCCGAGGCCGACTGGCCGTCTGCCGTCTGGTCGAACAGCGTGATCTGTCCGATCGAGCGGGGAATGGTTTCCAGCGTGGCCTGTTCCAGTTCCGCCTGAGTCGGCACCGGACGGTCGAGAATGTCATAGGCCGCCGACACGCCTCCCCGCACGGCTTCCGGCATCAGCGTGATGCGGCACAGGCGATCTTCATTGTCAAGGCGGGTGAGCAGTCGGGACAGCGAATCGATTTCGAAGGTCCGCACCCGGGCGGCAATGGTATTTTCGCGCTGTCGGCGAAACAGCAGTTGCGAAATGGTTTCCAGGTCGACACTGCGCTCGAAGTCGGTCGCCAGGACCGAGGCCTGATGCAGCGCCTGAGCGGCACGCGATTCATCGCCATCCCAGGCTCGCATCAGCCCGATGGTGTGCCAGAGTTCTGAAGAGTCGGCATCCTGCTGAGCGACCTGATCCAGCAGATCGGCCGCTTCCGAAAAGCAGGCATGCCCGGCCAGACGCTGGGCCTTTTTCACCTGCGGCTGCAGGGCTTCCGGAGCGGTATAAGCCGGCAGCGGCTGTGCCCCGCGCAACGGGTAGGGAATCGATGTGTCGGCATCGAGTTCCAGCATGGCCAGCAGCGTTCGCTGCCGTTCCCGTTCTGACTCGAGTCGCAGCACCACGGCCATGTGCTGCCGGGCAGCAATGTCGCAGCCTTCGGCCAGGAAATGATCGACCAGTTTGCCGGCCAGAATCGCCACGATGCGCGGCTCGGAGGTCATGCTTTTCAGGAAGGCGCGGTGAATCACCTTTTTGCACTGCGAAACCGGCTCCAGCTCGGTCATGGCCAGTGCCAGCAGCGCATTGGAGAGCGGGTGATCAGGATTTTTCCGCAGAAAAGCGACCAGGGAATCCCGGGCTTCTTCCGGACGATCATCGGCAATCAGGGCCATGGCCCGCTGATTGATCAGCCAGGCATTGTCGACATGGGCCTTCAGCAGTTTTTCGATCAGCTGCAGGGCCATGCGGGGTTGATTGTTTTCCTGCAGGCGTTCGATTTTCGCCATTTCCGGCAGAATCGCCTGACAGCAGAATTTCACCTTTTTTCCGCTGCCGCAGGGGCAAAGCGCATATGAATCCATTGTATTTCCTCGTGTGGGCTGGCTGTCTGCCGCAGGGAGTTCGAGCCAGACACTTCTCGGGCGAAGTATCGGCCTCCCTGCCGGAATGCAGCCCGACCGGTCAGTTGATGCGCATCGGCATCAGGTTTTGACATGTGCCCTGGGGCACCAGATTCTCACAAGTGCCACTGGGCAACAGATTTTCACTTCGGCGGAAAAATCCATTGGCCGTCCGGGGCACAAATCATCGGGCTGCCTCGCAGCGTCGAGCCTTTGTGCCGGCAGGATCGACAGCGACATCACGTCGCCCGATCCCGGGGATCTCCATCAGATTAGACAATCTCCTGATTTTTTGACAGGGTTCCTCTCTCCGCCTGAAGGTTCCAGACAGGGTCCGCGAACGGTTCCCCGCTCTTTGACAGGGAGAGTCAAAACTGGTGTAATGAACCGGCTGAAAATGTCGCTTTTCACCCGGAGAAGCGTCCGCCAGATCTGCAGGAGGAGAAATGCCGCGACAGTGGAGGTTTGCGCCGCACGATCAGGCCCTGGTGGCCCGGCTCGTTCGGGAAATGTCCTGTTCGGCATTGATGGCGCAGGTTCTGGCAGCCCGTGGAATTCATTCCGGACAGGCCGGCCACGAATTTCTCGAAGCCCGGCTGGCGAATCTGCACTCCCCCGACCTGCTGCCCGGCATTCCGGCCGCCGCTGATCGCATTGTGGCTGCCCTGCAGGCCGAACGCCGCATTACTATCTATGGGGATTATGACGTCGATGGTGTGACCGCCACCAGCATGCTCTGGCATTGCCTGAAGCTGGCCGGCGGGCAGGTGGATTACTACATCCCCAGCCGGCTCGAAGAAGGCTATGGACTCAACCACGAGGCCTTGCGCACTCTGCATGCCGAAGATCCTTCGCGCCTGATCATTACCGTGGACTGCGGAATCTGCAGCCTCAGCGAGGCCGATCTGGCTGCGGAACTGGGGCTCGAACTGATCATTACCGATCATCACACCCTGGACGAATCACTCCCTGCCGCGGCGGTGAATGTGCATCCCCGCCTGCCAGGCTCGGAATATCCGTTCCCTGACCTCTGCGGGGCCGGAGTCGCATTCAAGCTGGCCTGGGCCGTCTGTCAGCGACTGGGGGACGGCACCCGGGCGTCACCACGCATGCGGGAATACCTGAAGTCCGCGGTCGGACTGGCCGCCATGGGGACCATTGCTGATGTGGTGCCGTTGCGGGGAGAAAACCGCATTCTGGTGCGTTATGGCCTGACGGCCCTGCAGGAAAATCCGCTGCCGGGCCTGGAGTTTCTGCGAAAGATTGCAGGCTATGACCGTCAGCGATCCCTTTCGGCGGAAGACATTGCGTTCGGGCTGGCTCCCCGCATCAATGCGGCCGGCCGATTAGGGCAGGCTCGCCTGGCGGTGGAACTGTTGACGACCGAAAATCGCACCCGTGCCGCGCAGCTGGCCGACTATCTGGACCAGTTGAACAAGAACCGCCAGACGGTGGAACGAAAAATGTACCGCCAGGCCAAAGAACTGGTGGAAGCTCATCCCGAATGGGACGAACACGCTGCCCTGGTGGTTGCCAGCGACGAATTTCACCCTGGGGTCATGGGGATTGTGGCCAGCCGGCTGGTGGATCGGTTCCAGAAACCGGCCATCATGATCGCCCTGAATCGCGAACTGGGCCTGGGACAGGGGTCCGGCCGATCCTGCGGGGAATTTGACCTGCATGCCGGACTGACCGAGTGCCGTGAGTTTCTCGAGGCGTTCGGCGGACACCGTGCCGCGGCGGGGCTGCGGATTCAACTGAATCAGATCGAGGACTTTCGTCTGGCGTTCGCCAACCAGATTGCCGGTCAGGCAGGCACCGGAACTGTGGCCATGCCGGAACTGCAGATTGATGCCGAAGTGGCCCTGCATGATCTTACCCGGCAGGCTGTACGTGAACTGGACCGGCTGGGTCCGTTCGGGGCGCAGCATCGTCGCCCAATTTTCAGTTGCGGCCGCATTCAGCTGGTCGAACCGCCAGGGACAATGGGGGGCGGGCAGCGACATCTGTCGTTGAAGGTTCGCCAGGGGGAACAGGTCTTGCGGTGCGTGGCTTTCGGCAAAGGGGACTGGGCAGAGGAAATCGCTCAGGCGTCCGACGATCTGGAAATCTGCTTTTCTCCTTCGATCAATCAGTTCCGTGGCATGGAGAATGTCGAACTGCAGTTGCATGACTGGCGCCCGGCCGCCGGAAACAGGGCGAACTGAAGCGGCGAACACAGGCGATAGAGAGTTCGATCTGGTTGAGTGGGGCGATGGGTGGAACCCGGCGCGGTGGGAGCTCTCCGCCAATCGCCAGAATTCGCTTACTTTTGTGTATCACGGCCGTGTTTGTCTGTCTTCAGTCAGGATGGGCTGGAGCCGCAAGCAGCAGGGGGCGTCTTGATGTCCAGATTCACTTGCCCTGAATGACTGCCGGAACAGGCTTCGTTTCCCGGTTTTCTGTGTCGCGTGATGCTGCCGCTCGCTCGGCTTACCTCACTGGGCCTCACGAAATGTGTGGGGGGAAGAATGGACGAAGAGAATCCGGATTGCTCATTCTCCAGGGATGAAGCACTTCAAAATCATGTTGGCACCGGAAAGAAAATTCGGATCGAACGAGATTTTCCCAGCAATCCTGATTTGAATGGATACCTGCTGGAGCTTTCCCCTTTATTCGGGCTCATGCATTGTTTTCACGACTTCATGCCTGACGGATATACGGTCTTTCGGGTTGTCGATGTCACAGCTTGTCGGTCCGGCAAGTATGAACGTCACTGGGACAGGATGCTTGCAGGGGAAGGCTTGTTGGCCGGTCTGAAGGTCGATTGGCATGTCGACTTGTCCAGCATGAAAATGATGTTGGAATCGATCAGCAATCAATTTCAACGGATGATCATCGAGTGCGAGGAGCAAGGTGAAGACGCTGAGGATTTTTATATCGGACAAATCTCTTCAGCAGGGGAATCTGAGACTCGCTTCCATCACTTTGATGCTCTGGGGTTTTGGGAAGAGGAACCCGCAGTGATTCCCTATAGGGAGATTCCGCTGATTCAATTTGAAACGCCATACCTCAAGATCTTTAGAGCCGCGAACAAAACCACTCAAGCAATGAGAATTTCCTTTCCGCGAGCGGATCGCGGAATATTTTGTTAGCGATTCTTAGTAAATATCTTGCTGGAGACCCTCCGCAATAAGCAGGCGGGACAAGCAGGCAGGGCCGCGCACACCTCTTTTGCTGCGCGCAACGGCATCGGCCGAAAAAAGCATGTTCGAGGCAGTTTCTTCGTGGCAGCTCAGAACGTGGCCGGGCGCTGCTGGTGCCACGCTGTCGCCTGCTCGAACATGCGGGCGGCCTGCAGCAGACGTTCTTCCTGATAGGCCGGGGCAATCAGTTGCAGCCCGATCGGCAGGCCGGCTTTCGTCAATCCGCAGGGGATGGAAATGGCGGGGAGTCCTGCGAGGTTGACCGGCACGGTATAGGCATCTTCCAGATACATCCGCACAGGATCATCCTTCAAGGCTCCGGTTTGAAATGCCGGTGAAGGAGACGTTGGGGTGATGATCACGTCGACCTGCTCAAAAGCTCGCGTGAAGTCATCGGCAATCAGCCGGCGGACCTGCATCGCCTTGAGGTAATAAGCGTCATAATACCCTGACGACAGGGTGTAGGTGCCGATCATGATCCGGCGTTTCACCTCGTCGCCGAAACCTTCGCCGCGACTGGCTTCATACATCTCCGTCAGATTCGAGAAGCTGGAAGCTCGATGCCCATAATGCACGCCGTCATAACGCGCCAGATTGCTGGAGGCCTCGGACGGCGCGATGACATAGTATGCGGCGATTCCGTATTTCAGATTCGGAAGCTGGATCTCCTGCAGAGTGGCTCCCAGTTCGTTCTGATACATTTGCAGGGCAGCCGACACGCTGGCTTCGACTTCTGAATCGGCCCCCACGACCAGCGGCGTCGACAGGACTCCGATCTTCAGGCCCGGGACCGGGGAGTCGATGGTGCGGTGCGCTTCCGCCGGTGGCAGATTCATGGATGTGGAATCGCGGCGGTCGTGCCCGCTGAGGACATCAAGCATCAGGGCGGCGTCGCTGACGGTGCGCGAGAACGGCCCGATCTGATCCAGTGAGCTGGCAAATGCGATCAGCCCATATCGGGAAATGCGGCCATATGTCGGTTTGAGCCCGACGATTCCACAGAACGAAGCCGGCTGACGAATCGACCCTCCGGTGTCGGAACCGAGTGCCAGGGGAGTCATGCCGGCTGCCACTGCCGCTGCGGAGCCCCCGCTGGATCCGCCGGGAGAGCACTGCAGATTCCAGGGGTTGTACGTCAACTGTACCGCCGAGTTTTCGCAGGAGGAGCCCATGGCGAATTCATCGAGATTCGTCCGCCCGATCAGCACGGCATCTTCTGCCTGCAGGCGTTCTGTCACATGCGCATGGTAAGGAGGCGAGAACGATTCCAGCATGCGGCTGGCGCAGGTGGCTTTCCAGCCCTGCACGCAGATGTTGTCTTTGATGGCGACAGGCAGTCCGGCCAGACGCCCCAGCGGTTCGCCGGACTCGCGTTTGCGGTCGATGCGCGCTGCGGCGGCCAGGGCCCCCTCTTCATCGCGGCTCAGGAAGGCCTGCACCTGGGAGTCGCGGGACTGAATACGGGAGAGCGCATCCTGGGTGATTTCCAGGGCGCTGGCTTCCCTGCTGTGAAACTTCTGCAGCAGTTCGCAGGCGGACAGATCCATGAGAGACATGTTTCAGTTCCCTTCCAGGATCGGGGGAACGAGAAAGTATTTTTCGCTGGCTTTGGGGGCGTTGGCCAGCGCCTGGCTGCGGGGCAGCGAGGCCGTCGGCACATCGTCGCGGAAGACGTTCAGCACATCGGCGGCATGGGCCATGGGGGCGACGCCGGTGGTGTCGACTTCGTTCAGCAGGTCGACATAGTCCAGAATACTGCCGAGCTGCCGCTGCAGGCGATCCAGCTCTTCCGGGGCCAGCTTCAGCCGCGCCAGCCGCGCGACTTTTTCAACATCACTGAGTGTCAGCTGCATGTGCGGTCCTCGTTCCCACGCAGGGAACGTTGCTCAGAGAGCTTGGGGAACTTTCGAGAAGTCCCCTGCTTCAGTTCGCGCCTCCTTGGGGGGAAGCGATGATTTCCTCGCCTCTAAACTTAAATACGGGAGGCGATGGTGATGGTGGCCCCGCGAAAACGCAGGCCTCCGGCGCGAGATGATGGCAATTTGCCGCGGCCGGAACAAGCAAGCAGGGAATTCCTGCAGCAGGGCGCTGGCTGGCGCAAGGCCTGCCGGGGGCGAAAGCGCGCTGTTGAGGGGATGACGTCCCGGGGATCCCCCGGCGACGCCTGTAGAAAGGGTGCCGGCAGATGTCGTCGCTGAAATGCCGGTTCTGCTGCAACAGAAGCCCTTGGAGCAACTTGCGGCTCTGGAGAAAGTAAGAGCGGCAGGCCCGGCCCGGCCCGGGGACCATTTGCAGGCGACCATTTGCAGGGAACGCTATTCAGGGAATCACTTCGAGTGATGGAAGGATTCGCCCTGTTCGCGGTCTTTGCGGCGCATTTCGTCCAGAATGACCGGATGCCAGGCGCGGTTCCGTTCATTTTGGGGGGCATAGTTGTGCCGTGCCCAGGTGCGCAGACGGATCTCTTCGACAAAATCGACGGCTTGAACGGGTTCGGAATGGGTCATGGATTCCATAGTCATTCTCCTCTGGATGGAGCTTTCCCCTTTCAGGATCCGTGCGTCGTGTCCTGCGACGACATCTGATTAACAAAGAACCATCGCATTCTTGCGATTCACCAGGAGGCGAAATTCTTTGTTCACGCTATCAGTCGCCGGGCATCGCTTCAAGGAAAAATCACGCAATTCCTGCGATGCCGGGGTGTGCTGGCCGGACTGGTTCTGGACAGGATTGGGGGGCGGAGTCCTGACAGCGTTCCGGAGACCGATCCGGCAGGATTTCCCTGGGTTTCCGGAGACGCAGTCCCGGGGGACTTCTTCCGGATTTTTCGGAGCCAGGATTCCCAGGGGCGGGATTCCTCAGAGCAGGGGGCCTGAGCTGCTCCCCCTGAGCCGGCCGGGGAGGAATCTCCACCTGATTTCGGCATTTTTTGCTCGGGAGCATGAAATTTTCGGGGTGTCTGTCTGAATGTTCAGTAATCAGGGGCTGGCTGTCGGTTATCTGAAGGGGCGGTCAAGGGACAGGTCTGCCGCAGGCTGGGAAACCGGGACAGGGAGAGCTGGCTGTCGCTTGACCGCCTGTATCCTGCCCATTACAGTTCTCGATTCCTTTTCTCGCAGCCCGAGTCGCTGACTCCGGCTGACGGGAGCTTTAGCACTGACTTATTTTCGCGACGAACCGAAGTTATGCCGACAATCAATCAGCTGGTCCGCAAGCCGCGTAAGAAGCAGACCTCCAAGACCAAAACTCCTCTGCTGGAGGGAGCTCCGCAGAAGCGTGGTGTGTGTCTGCAGGTTCGCACCATGACTCCCAAGAAGCCGAACTCGGCTTTGCGGAAGATCTGCCGCGTACGGTTGTCCAACGGCAAGGAACTGACGGCATACATTCCCGGCGAAGGCCACAACCTGCAGGAACACTCTATCGTGCTGGTGCGTGGCGGTCGTGTTCGCGACTTGCCCGGGGTGCGTTACAAGGTGATTCGCGGGGTGCTGGATACCCTGGGCGTGCAGAAACGCCGCCAGGCTCGCAGCCGCTACGGGGCCAAGCGTCCTAAGTAACCGGCGAATGTGTGCGGAATGGCCGCATGGCCGTTGCATCTGCCGTGAAGCGAGGTCCGGCTGCAGAGTCGCCCGGCTTTCGCTCCGCAGAGCTGATTTTTGCAGACAAAACATGACGCCGGCAATGGGGCTGGTGGAGTAAGAATCCCTGTCGTGCAGGGAAGACGCAGGCTGCAGGATTTTCCCGGCCGCATCTGAATTCTGTGTGTCTGACGTGTTGAATTGAATCGAGTTGAGACGATCGCATGGCCAAGAGTTTCACTGCCAGTAAATCCCAGCTGAAGCCGGATCCCCGTTTCGGATCCAAGCTGGTGACCAAGTTTGTCAACTGCCTGATGTATGACGGCAAGAAGAGCGTCGCCTTCGGCGTGTTCTACGATGCCATGGACATCATCGAGAAAAAGATTACTGACGTTCCCCTGCTGGATGTCTTCAATCAGGCTCTGGAAAACGTCAAACCGCATATTGAAGTCCGTTCCAAGCGGGTCGGGGGAGCCACTTATCAGGTGCCGACCCCCGTGGGGCACCGCCGGCAGCAGGCCTTGGCCATTCGCTGGATTCTGGAAGCGGTCCGCAGCCGCAAGGGACGCGCCACCGCACAGTCTCTGGCAGAAGAATTTATCGCGGCTTACCGCCGTGAAGGCACCGCGATGACCAAGCGTGAAAACGTGCATCGCATGGCCGACGCGAACAAGGCCTTTGCCCACTTCGCATGGTAGTTGCGGGCTGCAGATTCGACTTTCGTTTTAGCTGCGCATGCGAGTGCGCAGCTAAACGTGTTTAATGACCCTTCAATTTTCTCGAAGCGCCCCTGCCCATGCCCGCACCCATCGACAAGCTGCGAAACATCGGAATCGTCGCCCATATTGATGCGGGGAAAACCACAACCACGGAACGCATCCTGTTTTATGCCGGGGCGATCCATAAAATGGGCAATGTGGATGATGGAACCACGGAAACGGACTTCGATCCGGAAGAATCAAAACGCGGAATCACCATTTATTCGGCGGCAGTCACCTGCAAATGGAAAGACTGCACCATCAACCTGATCGACACGCCGGGCCACGTCGATTTCACGGCAGAAGTCGAACGCAGCCTGCGGGTGCTGGACGGTGCCGTGGTGGTCTTCAGCGCCGTGGAAGGGGTGGAAGCCCAGAGCGAAACCGTCTGGCGGCAGGCCGACCGGTATAAGGTGCCGCGACTCTGCTTCATCAACAAGATGGACCGGATCGGCGCCAGTTTCGAACGCACGCTTGAGCAGATGCGCAAACGGCTGAATGCCCAGCCGGTTCCCCTGATGATCCCCATCGGAGTCGAGCATGGCTTCAGCGGGATTGTCGATCTGATTCGCCGCAAGGCCCTGTACTTCGACGTGGAATCACTGGGGCGGATTATTCGCGAAGAGGAGATTCCGGAAGATCTTCGTGAGGTGGCCGAAGAATGGCGGACCCGCCTGCTGGATGTCATTGCGGAACGGGATGATACCGCACTCGAACAGTATCTGGCCGAAGGCGACCTGCCGGAAGAGACGATTCATCGTCTGCTGCGCGAAGCCACGCTGACCGGGGCGGTGCAGCCGACATTTACGGGAACCTCGCTGCATTATGTCGGAGTGCAGCCGATTCTCGATGGCGTGGCCCGGTATCTGCCCAGCCCGCTGGATGTGCCGCCGGTGACCGGCATCAATCCGAAGCCGAAAAAGAACGAACCGGCCGAGATCTCGCGCAAGCCCAGCAATGATGAACCGTTGACGGCGCTGATTTTCAAGATTGTGGCCGACAAGCATGCAGACCTGTGCTTTGTCCGGGTTTATTCCGGTGTGCTGAAATCCGGGACCCGGCTGCTCAATCCCCGCACGGGAAAAAAAGAGTTCTGCAGCCAGATGTGGCACATTCAGGCAGACTCCCGCGAGAAAATTGAAACGGACGTTGTCGAAGCAGGCGACATCTGCGGCATCATCGGGCCGAAAGATGTGGTGACCGGCGATACGTTGTGCGAACAGCAGCATCCGCTGCTGCTGGAATCGATCGTCTTTCCGGAAACCGTCATTTCCATGGCGGTCGAGCCAGAGACCAGCGCCGATCGCAAAAAGCTGGAAGATGCCCTGTCACGCCTGGCCCGGCAGGATCCGACGTTCAAAGCCCGGATCAATGAAGAGACTGGCCAGACACTGATTTCCGGGATGGGAGAACTGCACCTGGAAATTCTCAAAGAGCGTCTCCAGCGCGATTTCAATTTGAATGTCCGGGTGCATCGCCCGCGCGTCTCCTATCGCGAAACCGTCAAGAACAAGGCCGAAGCAGAAGAGACATTTCACCGTTCGAGTGCAGGGGAAACGACCTTTGCCAGTGTTCGGGTGCGCGTGGAACCGTTCGAGTCAGAACAGCCGATCACGGTGATCTCGGCGCTGCCGCCTGAGACTCTGCCGGCGGAACTGGAACAGGTGGTGCGCGAGGCGGTGAAAGATTCGGCCCAGTCAGGGGGAATTCTGGGATACCCGCTGATCAAGACGAAAATCACCATTCTCCATGTCGGATACCGGCAGGGGGAAACCACGGAAGAGGCCCTGCGCGCGGCGGCCACTCATGCCGTGCAAAGTGCCCTGACCAAAGTGGATATCGGGCTGCTGGAACCGATCATGAAGCTCGAAGTGGTCACCCCCAGTGAATTCGTGGGAAATATCCAGGGAGATCTCAATCAGCGCCACGCCAAAATTTTTGCCAGCGAGCATCGCGATCACCTGACGGCGCTGCAGGCGGAAGTGCCACTGGCCCGGATGTTTGGTTATTCGTCCCATGTGCGCAGTCTGTCACAGGGCCGGGCGTCATTCTCCATGGAGCCGCTGAAGTACGATCTGGCTCCCCAGTCGGTCCTCGATGAAATGTTGCGGTAACGCGCGTGACTGCGGTCCGGAGACTGCCGGACATCATGGGCGGCCTCATTGTCTTCACGCCGACGCTGGGGGCCTTGCTTTTGTCGGGGCCGTGTTCTGCCCTGCGGCGAGTGACGTTTCGCCTGAGCCAGATGCGTCCGCGTCCCTGTGTTCTTCGGAACTTCGGAGCACGCTGCGCCAGCGGGACTCTTCATCTGAATTTCAGAGCACGACGCGTCAGCGAGCGCATCTTCTGCATTTTCGTGTCGCGCGCTGACTCTCGCTGCTGACAATGTTGCCTGTGCCGATTGTGCTGAGAAGGTCAGCCGGAAGCTCATGCTTGCTCCTTTCCGGATGCGGGGTGCGTGGCCTTTCTGCAACATGCCCTCCGGACTCAGCACGAGGAACTGCCCGGAAACAGGGATTCAGGAAAAATCTGAAAGTAGTGGAAACATTCACATGCTAGATTTTGCTGCAGGTTGTTGCTGGAGCATCAAGCAACGCAGCGGAATTGTCAGATGGAAATTCCGGTGCCTGGTCGGCTGACCGGGCTCAGTCCAGATGAGCAAAGGGCCAGATCGGTGTCCTGCAGGCAGGAGATGCCTCCTGATCGCCGGGGCGCTGAGATCATCCAATGGGGAGTCTGATACTGTGAATGATGTCAATTTCACCCGAGATATTCAGATGAGAGCGATGAATTCCCGCTTTATTCTGGTGGGTGTGTGTGCCTGGATCAGTGTCTGTCTGCTGGTGGCCGGCTGGTTTCCTGAAACCAACAGCAGCATGGGAACGATGTGGCTGATCAGCGGCGCGATGGGGCTGGTCTCGGCAGTGGGACTGGCGGAAACGATCAAATCCGACATGCGCCTGCAGGAAAATCTGCTGAACGAGTACATGCATGCGGCCATGACCGATGCCCTGACCTCACTGGCCAACCGGCATTCCCTGGACCGGATGCTGGCCGGAGTCGTGAAAGAATCGGTCTCGCGCAAAACTCCGCTGTCGATGATCATGATCGACATCGATCACTTCAAGGCGTTCAACGATCAGTGGGGACATCAGGCAGGCGATGCCGTGCTCCGCTGCGTCTCGCGCCGGATGAGTGAATTCTTTGGCAGTCGCGCGTTTGTCGCCCGTTATGGAGGCGAAGAGTTTGCCGTGGTGTTGCCGACCTGCCGGTTGCGCGATGCCGATCGGCTGGCGGAACAGTGCCGGACGACACTCAAAGAGGCCGGCTGTGTCTTTCGCGAGCGAACCTTCCGCATCACCATCAGCTGCGGGGTGACCGAGGCGATCTCCACAGACACGGCCGAATCGCTGACAGAACGGGCCGACCTGGCACTGTACACTGCCAAACGCATGGGACGTGACATCACCTGGGTCAGTGATCCGCACCAGCCCCGTCCCGGTACCCTGGGAACCATGCATCAGATACTTGTCGAAGAAACGCTGGCTCTCACTGCTCCGCTGCCTGTGATTTCAAAACCGGCCGCCACCACGCATGCTCACTGATTCCGCTCACCTACCCGTTCACTTCACTCACCCGTTCACTTCACTCACCCGTTCACTTCACTCACCCGTTCACTTCACTCACCCGTTCACTGTCCCGCGCTCTGAGACTCTGCCCCTCAGAGCGCGTCTGAGACTTCTTCGCCGGCTGTCTCATCGCGTCGGCAAAATGGCTCAATCGCAAAGTGATTGAAACGCAGGGCGGTTGAAACGCAGGGAAAGCGACAGCCGAAACCGGTGGCCTGATCCCTTCGTCAGGCAACCCCGCTGCGGCAGACTCTCGCAGCACTCTGCCGTTCTGTTCAGGAATCAATGCAGGTGCTGAAACGAGTCCAGGTTCCGCAAAGCAATCAGTCAGGCTTTCTGCCCGACGTGCAGATAGGCATGCACGTGAGGAGCGCCCCGGAAGTGGCAGACGAATGTCGGCCCTTCGATGCGCCAGATGTCCCATTCCTGGTCGTTGTTCAGGTCCCCTTTCTGATAAAAGGCCATGGACAGTCCGGCAATGCCTCCCCCGGCATTGACACACTCCATGACTTCGGCAATGTCTTCCTCACGATACGGGGAGAGCAGATGCTGCAGAACCTGGGCGAGCAGCGCCTGCTGGTCAGAAGTCAGTGCCTGCCCGGAAATCCCGGGGAATCGGGACTGCGCCCCCTGCAGTTGAACCGCCGTCTCGGTGGGAGGCGTTGTCAGCAGGGCGATGCGGCGCTGATCGGCATTCAGGGCCTGGAACACTTCGTTCGCCTGCTGCGTCTGAGAATGAAACAGGTTGTCGGCGGCGTTTTCTTCACCATGTCCATAGACGACAGGTCCGCCAAACGCCATGCCGGCTGTCGAGTTGCCGTCGGCTCGGAAGGTGAGATGGCGCCCGGTGACGACCCATTCAAACGGACCAGCTTCCGGTGTGCCGAAGAAGGCCATGTGATAGCGATCAAAGCCGCCGTCATCGAATTCCATCTGTTCCAGAAAGCGGCCGTGGCCTGATTCACTGGTGGCGGCCTGAAAGATCTTTCCGGCCAGGTCTCGCTGGACCGGCGTATAAAATTCTTCGTGAATGGCCGGCTGGGTGATGGCCCAGTTGGGATTCACCTTCGTGCGGCTGGCATGTTCGAATGGCAGGCAGATGACCTGGCGCTGTTCCGAAGTCAGTTTTTCGAAGAGTTCCTGGGCCAATGTTTCTGCACGGCTGCCGCGTGTGGGCGCGGCATAGGCCCCGGGCAGAGACCACGCTCCCAGGGCAGTCAGGGTTCCGGTGATGCCGATTCCTTTCAGGAAATCGCGGCGTGGCAGGGCTGGCATTAAGGCTGGCAGGCGATCTTCAAACATAGGGCACCTCTGGAAGAAGGGAATGGCAGGACAGTCTGATTTGGCAGCCAATGAGGCACAGGGCCGAACTCAGATTCCTCAGGACAGGACTGCGTCACGTCACATCAGGAACTCGTGGCAGCCGGCACTGCAGCTCAATGTCGGCGGCTGCACTCCCGGATCATAAACAATCATTGATGCCATGGCGAGAAGCAAACAGAATGGATCGTGGCCAGCCCGGCTCTGCTGGCAGAAGCCGGCATTCTGCGGTCAATCGAAAGAAAAGCAGGGATTTTTGTCTGTCGTTTTGAGTCCGCAGGGGCGGACCCGGCCTGAACTGAGCAGGAAACCGGCACTTTCTGCGCTTGCAGGATTGCCAGGAGTGAGAAGTGTAAGATGAAGTCGTTCAACAGATTGTGTTGATTTCTGGCCGGCAGGGGCAGGGGCGGTGCTCGCCGGGAGAAAAATTATGGAAGCTGTAATAAACCCGTATTGACCCGATGCGGGAAAAGGACATAAGTTCCCGCCCATCGAAGGCACGGATGAGCAGCCTTCGATGGTCCGGCAAAGCTCATCGCCCCCGGAAATGGCTTGCAGTCCTCCGCCCCCCTGGGACTCGCTGTTTCCGGGTTTTTTTATGCGCGGTGCGGAATTTCCCCCGTCAAAACGCTGCAGAAATCTTTCGCGCGACGCCTGGGCAACATTCACACGGTGTCCAGCGCATAAAAATATCCCTGTCGGAGCTGGTCCATCAGGGGACGACTTTTTTGGAAGGTCGGTTCAAACTGTCTGAGTTCGACTTTCGCACTTCTTAACAAAATGGCCCGAATTCACGAATGATGTTTTCTGTAACCAGTTTGACAGAAACAGCTTGCAACTCTACGTGAACATGCGGCCACATCGTTTGTAAGTCATTTCTGTCTATTGAGTTACGAAAAAGTGCGAAAGTCGAACTGAGAACCCCTGACAAAACCTTCCGCGATCTGCTCGCGGAAAGAAAATTCTCGTCGCCTGAGAGGTTTTATTCGCGGCTCTGAATACATTCCGGAGATTCATGCCTGGCGTTGTTGACCACAGGGGAGACTTCCACTGTTTCGAACCCTGTCCATTCAGACGGCTGCAGCAGCGCGGTTAAAAATTCCGGTTCGGATCGGGGATCGAGCCAGGCGTCAAACAGCTCCGGCTCCAGCACAACCGGCATCCGATTGTGAATCGGGGCCATCGTACTGTTGGCCGCTGTGGTGATGATCGAGAATGATTCGATGGGCATGTCTGCCTGGTTCCAGGTTTCCCACAGGCCGGCGACGGCGAACAGGGAATCATCTGCGTGATGAATGTGGAAAGGGCGTTTCATCTTGCCTTCGCGTCGCCATTCGTAAAAGCCGCTCATTGGAATCAGGCAGCGCCGTTTCCGGAATGCGGATCGGAACGAAGGCTTTTCCGCGACCGTCTCGCCCCGGGCATTGATGAGACTGGCCCCCAGCCGGGCTTCCTTGGCCCAGCCTGGAATCAGGCCCCATTTCAACGGGACCAGTTCCCGGTTGCCAGCCTGATCGTGCCGGCAGACGATGGTGGTCTGAGTGGGGGCGATATTGAATCGGGGAGAAACTTCCATCGGCTGGAGCAGGTCGAAAAACTGTTGCAGTTGTTCGGGGATCACCCGCAGATTGAATCGTCCACACATGGGCTGTCTCGCTGGAATCCCGGGATTGGGGGGGATTTCTCAAGAAAGAAAAACGTCAGGCCGGCATTGACGCTGTAGTATACTACAGACTGTAAGATGCTTCTCCAGACAGCAAGGCAGTGTCCCATGGCGGCCATGAAGATCGGTGAGATTTCCAGGCGCTCCGGCCTGAGTGTTGAAACCATTCGTTACTATGAGCGGGAAGGATTGCTCAGTGAGCCGGAACGCCGGCCTTCCGGTTACCGGCTGTATGATGACGCGGTGCTGGAACGACTGGAGTATATCCGCCGGGCCAAAGATCTGGGTTTCACTCTGGCCGAAATCCGGGAGCTGCTGGAGCTGTCGTTCAACGCTCATGCCTGCTGCGATCATATTCGGCAGCGGGTTGAAGCGAAGATTGTCGATATCGAATCCAAGGTTCGAAGTCTGCAGCAGATGAAACAGTCATTGAAAAAAATCCTGACACACTGCCGCTCCGGCGGCAGGGGTGAAGACTGCCCATTGATTCATAAAACCAGCCGGAAAGCAACCTGATCCGTAGCCGGTGAAATCAGGTTCAGGCCCAGGAAACCTGATCGGTTTCCAGACCTGCATCTGGAGTTTTCAGTTTCAGACAGCTTTGTACAGAAAGTGCGGAGTTCGCCGTGTGGACCCGGCTTCTGAAAATTCCGTCAAGGCCAGGCAGTGATCTTCTGTGAGGAGGATGGCATGAAACGTCTCTGGATCAGTTTTGTACTGGTCGTGTTTTTCTCTTTCCTGGTCCTTGGCTGGATCGGGGCACGCATCTATCAGGAGAAGCCTCCGATTCCGGTCAAGGTCGTCACGACCGACGGCACGGTGCTGATTGACGAAGGGGAGATCACGTCCGGGCAGAATGTCTGGCAGTCACTCGGCGGAATGGAAGTGGGGTCTGTCTGGGGGCATGGCAGCTATGTTGCCCCAGACTGGACGGCCGACTGGCTGCATCGGGAGGCCACGTTCATTCTCGATTACTGGGCGCAGGCCGACTTCCAGTCTGAATACGATCAGTTGGATAAGGAAAAACAGGCGCAGTTGCAGGGACGGCTGGCGCAGGAGATTCGCACCAACACATTTGATCCGGCTACTGGCACGGTCACCGTGTCTCCGGTTCGGGCGGCGGCTTATCAGGCGAATGTGGAACATTATTCCGATGTGTTCACCAATGGCCGGCCTGATTATGCGATTCCCCGCAATGCGCTCACCGACCCTGCCCGGTTGAAGAAACTGTCGGCGTTCCTGTTCTGGTCCTCCTGGGCAGCGAGCACCAACCGCCTGAACGAGCAGATTACTTATACGCACAACTGGCCGTATGAACCGCTGGTCGGCAATCAACCGACAGGCGAAACCGTGGTCTGGACCGGAGTGAGCATTATCATGCTGCTGGCCGGAATCTCGGCGATGGTCTGGTGGTATGCCGCGCGGAAGTCTGAGGAGGAAAAGCGGCCACTGCCGGAAGCTGATCCGCTGGGCCAGTGGGTGGCGACCCCTTCCCAGAAGGCGACGATCAAGTATTTCTGGGTCGTGGCCGCACTGATTCTGGTGCAGATGCTGCTGGGGGTGGTGACGGCGCATTATGGGGTCGAAGGGGACGGGTTTTATGGTCTGCCGCTGTCGGAATGGCTCCCTTACAGTGTCAGCCGAACCTGGCATGTGCAGATGGGATTGTTCTGGATTGCCACGGCCTGGCTGGCCGCAGGGCTGTTTATTGGCCCGTTGGTCGGTGAGCACGAACCCAAAGGCCAGCGGCTGGGAGTCAATGTTCTTTTTTTTGCACTGCTGCTGGTGGTGGTCGGATCACTCACCGGGGAATGGCTGAGCGTTCAGAATAAACTGACAGATACTGTGTCGTTTTATTTGGGCCATCAGGGATATGAATATGTCGATCTGGGGCGGGTCTGGCAGTGGGCTCTGTTTGCAGGGTTGCTGCTCTGGCTGGTGCTGATGATTCGGGTGCTGCTGCCCGCCTTGCGACGCACTGGAGAGCAGAAGCAACTGGTGGCCCTGCTGGCGGTGGCGAGCGGCGCGATTGCCCTGTTTTATGGGGCCGGCCTGACCTGGGGCCAGCACTCGCATCTCTCTGTGGTCGAATACTGGCGCTGGTGGGTGGTGCATCTCTGGGTGGAAGGCTTCTTCGAAGTTTTTGCCACCACGGTCATTGCCTTCTTCTTTATGCGGCTCGGACTGGTACGGCCTGGAATTGCGGCCGCATCGGCCTTGCTGTCGGCCACAATCTTCCTTGCCGGCGGAATCATCGGCACCTGTCATCACCTGTATTTTTCCGGCACGCCCATGGTGGCGCTGGCCTGGGGCTCGGTGTTCAGTGCTCTGGAAGTGGTGCCGTTGACGTTGATTGGCTTCGATGCCATGGAAGACCTGCGCCGCTCGCATGTGACAGAGTGGGCCCATCGTTATAAATGGCCCATCTACTTCTTTGTGTCGGTGGCCTTCTGGAACATGATCGGGGCCGGCCTGTTTGGCTTCATGATCAATCCCCCCATCGCTCTGTATTATATGCAGGGCCTGAACACGACGCCGCTGCATGGACACGCGGCCCTGTTTGGCGTTTATGGAATGCTGGGGATCGGCCTGATGCTGGTCTGCCTGCGGGCGTTGATTCCCGGCCGGGAATGGAAAGACGGCATGCTCAGGTTTTCGTTCTGGTCACTCAATATCGGCCTGATGCTGATGTGCATCCTGAGTCTGCTGCCGGTCGGGCTGATGCAGACCTGGGCCTCGGTCGACCATGGATACTGGTACGCCCGCAGTTCGGAATTCATGCAGACAGACATCATGCAATGGTTCCGCTGGCTGCGCGTGCCGGGTGACACGGTGTTCTTTGCCGGCGCGGTGGCGCTGGTCTGGTTTGTGGCCGGGCTGAAGACCGGTCACTCATTCCAGAAGGCGGAAGCAGAATGACCGCGTGCGATCTCGATACGTCTGTTCCGGACTGGATCATTGACCATCCGGAAACGACGGCAGTGTTTCGGGAACTGGGGATCGACTGCTCCTGTGGCGGAAAATCCCTGGCTTATGCCTGTCAGCAGCAGGGGCTGGAGCCTGAACAGGTTCTGGCCCGTCTGCTGCGCTGTGTGCATGAGCATCAGCAGAAGAATTGACCCTGCCTGCAGGGGGCTGCGACCTGATGACGCTCTGCAGACGCACAACCGCGGCCCCTCTGGCGATGAGGTGCGAAGCATTACGGCAGTGCCGGATTGATCGTGCCGACCTGCAGGGCGCCGTCGGTATGCCAGGGATCGCCTCCGCCGTTTTTGCCTGATTTCACCTGGTGAAAATCCGGAACCTCATAAGTTTCGCTCAGGTCGCCTGTCGCCTGCAGCGTGGAGAACAGGTGGTCGCGCTCGCTGTCCACATCCGGGGCAATGTGATGCGTGATTTCCCCGGTGGTATGGCTGAATCCCACGCGGCGATCGAATGTCGCCGCACCGAACCAGAACGGGCGGCCATCGGGATCGGTCGTGGTCGATTTCCAGAAGCGGACGTGATGACGTTCCTTCGGGTCAGGGCCAACCGGTTGTTCGAATGCCAGGTCTTCTTTTCGCCCGAACAGGTACAGCGGGCTGACGGGAGCGTCTGCATACTCCCGGCGCAGAACGGTATCGGCCGCGATGCGGAGTGAGCTTTTCAGGGTGATCGGGTCGGCCGGTTCCCAGTGTGCGGCATGCAGCACCTGCATCAACTGTTCTTCCGTTCCAATCAGCGCCACGTTCACCGGATCGCCGGGTAAGCCAGTGTGTGTGAGTGTGATCCCCGGGATCTCATCGAGGCGGGGATGTCTGCGAAAGTAGCGCTCCCACAAAACGGGAAGCATCAGATAGGCAATCGCCAGATAAGCCATCAGCAGAATGGCCACGCCGCGAAAGAGACGCTGCCGTCTTGAAAGTCTGGCCGGGACAGAAGCGGGAACGGCATCAGGAGGAACCAAGTGTCAGCCTTTGACTGCAGGATCAGGAGAGTCGGTTTGCGAGAGCGACCACTTTCCCGGCTCACATTTAGAACCTCTGACATCATTGATCCCGATCCGCTCGCGGCAGGAAAGTTCCCGTCAATCGAGAGGTTTTGTTCGCGGTTCTTAACATGTTGCGATCCATGACGCGGTATGACCACCCGGGCGGCGGAGTTGAGCTCCGCCGTCTTCGGGGTGTCGATCATGTCTTATTGTCGGTCACACTCCAAATGACGTCCGTGTTTTCCGGGCGGACATGCCGGCGGAACTGAATCCCGCCGCTAGGGAATGAGTGAATCCACCTGGTGCACGACGCGCGAGCGAGTGCATCTGAAAAGAGCCACCAGCAGTGTATCTGGAAAGAGCCACTGGCTCTGGCTGCAAACAGATGCGTCAAGTGTATCAATCAGCAGGCGGTCAACAGATCCTGAATCCGGCCTGTTCCTCCCGGATTTTGGAAACGGGCGGTACCATGGACGATGCAGAATTGAAGTGTGCGGCTGATGGCAGTTGTCATCGGCCTGATGTCAGTGCCGGCCAGACAGGTTGCTGAGTGATGCGCACCGCGTGAGGCGTTTCGGCGTCCTGTGTCTGGTTCGACGGCACGATGAACTGATCCTCCGATTCACCGCTTCGGGAGAGTTTCGCATGACCGTCCCTACCCCTGCTCCTTCCCGCCGGGAATTTCTGAAAGCCGGTACTGTGGCCAGCCTGGCTGGCGGACTGCTGGCCGGTTCCCAGGCCCTGGCTCCCAAAGTTCACGCCGCGGAAGGTGACAGTATTCTGAAAGTCGGTCTGATTGGCTGCGGCGGCCGGGGAACCGGAGCTGCGAATCAGGCGTTGCATGCCGATCCCCGAGTGCAGCTGTTCGCCGTGGGCGATGCTTTTGCCGACTGCATTCCCCCCAGCCTGAATGCCCTCAAATCCCAGGCCAAAATCGCCGATCGGGTGGTGGTCGATGCGGAACATCAGTTTGTCGGGCTGGATGCCTACCAGAAGGTGATCGACACCTGCGATGTGGTGCTGCTCGCCTCTCCGCCCGGGTTTCGCCCCGAGCATCTGGCCTATGCGGTCGAAAAAGGAAAGCACATGTTCGTCGAAAAACCGGTGGCGACAGACGCCCCGGGAATTCGGTCGGCCATGGAGTCGGTCCGGATCGCCAAGGAAAAGAAGCTGGCACTCGTGGCCGGGTTCTGCTGGCGCTATGACTCTGCCAAGCGGGCCTTCTTCGAACGGGTGCTGGCCGGTGAACTGGGAACCCCGCAGTGTACCTATTCCAATTATCTGACCGGTCCGGTCAAGCAGTTGACCAATTCGCAGAAGCGTCCCCAGGGCATGTCCGAGTTCGAGTGGCAGGTCCGCAACTGGTACAACTTCACCTGGCTGTCCGGTGACGGGCTGGTGGAGCAGGCCTGTCATGCCGTGGACTGGATCGCCTGGTCGAAAGGGGACGTTCCGCCGGTCAGCTGTACGGCCGTGGGAGGCCGCCAGATTCCCCCGCTGGGAGGCGACCTGTTCGATCACATTGAAGTGAACTATCTGTATGCCGACGGCACGCGGGCCTTCATTGCGCAGCGGCAGATTCCCGGCTGCTTCAATGAAAACAACTGTTATGTCCTGGGCACCAAAGGTCAGGGAGAAGTGACCCGGCGTGGTGTCAGCACGATTGCAGGCGACAAGAAATGGCGTTACGAAGGCCCCACGCCGAACATGTATCAGGTGGAACATGACGAAATGTTCAAGTCAATTCGTGACGGCAACCCGATCAATAACGGGGACCGCTTGATCACCAGCACGCTGACGGCCATTATGGGGCGCATGGCCGGCTACAGCGGGAAGGAAATCACCTGGGAGCAGGCCTTGAATTCCACGGAATCTCTGGTTCCTAAAATTCAGGGCTGGGATACCCCGGTGGAAGTCCGTTCCGCTCCGTTGCCGGGAGTCTACAAGTCGGTGTGATTGCGGGCGTCTGAACTCCTTCGGCGCTGCCGCCAGGAGTTGACTGCCTGATGTCCTATCCCCGCGTTGCGACGTTGAAAACAGCCGGACAGTTCCGGCAGTACCTTGACGGGCTGGGAATTGATCTGGCGCTGGACGACACACTGGAGTCCGGCGCCGATTCCCCGCTCGGTCGGCCTGTCCGCCGTTCGCGGGGCACCATCGGCAACCGCTTCTGCATTCTGCCGATGGAAGGCTGGGACGGCACCACCGATGGCCGTCCTGGTGAATTGACGCGCCGCCGCTGGATGAACTTCGGCCTGAGCGGGGCCAAGCTGATCTGGGGAGGCGAAGCCGTGGCAGTGCAGCCAGCCGGTCGGGCCAATCCTCACCAGTTGCTCATCAACGACAGCACCTGTGCCGAAATCGAATCGCTCCGCACCCTGCTGGTCGACACGCACCGTCAGCACTTCGGGAACACGGAAGATCTGCTGGTCGGGCTGCAGTTGACGCATTCCGGCCGCTTCGCCCGGCCGAACGTCAAGACCCGTCCGGAACCGCGGATTGCTTATCGCCATCCGGTGCTCGATGGTCGGGTGGGTGTCTCCGATGACAGTCCGCTTCTTTCGGATGATGAACTGAAGCAGCTGATCGACGATTTTATTGCCGCTGCCCGGCGCGCCTGGCAGGCCGGATATGCCTTTGTGGATATCAAGCACTGTCACGGATATCTCGGCCACGAAATCCTGTCAGGGTTTGACCGGTCCGGCGATTTTGGCGGCAGCTTCGAGAATCGCACCCGTTTTCTGCGCGACATCGTTCAGGGAATTCACACTGAAGCTCCCGGTCTGGAAATTGGCGTGCGGATCAGCCTGTTCGACTTCGTGCCCTATCAGATGGGGGACGAGGATCGGATTGGAGTCCCTGCCGCGACCGCCCCATATCACTGGGCTTTCGGGGGCGACGGCACCGGCACCGGCATCGATCTGACAGAACCAAAACAGTTTCTGACTCTGCTGCAGCAACTGGGCATCGAGCTGGTCTGCTCGACAGTCGGCAGTCCCTATTACAATCCGCACATTCAGCGTCCGGCACTCTTTCCGCCTTCGGATGGCTATCTCCCTCCGGAAGATCCGCTGGTCGGAGTGGCCCGGCAGATTCAGGTGACCGCGCAGCTCAAAACGCAGTTTCCGCAGCTGCTGTTTGTCGGTTCTGGATACAGTTATCTGCAGGAATGGCTGCCGCAGGTCGGCCAGCGCGCGGTGCGTGATGGAGGCGTGGATTTCGTCGGTCTGGGACGCATGGTGCTGTCTTATCCCGATCTGCCGTCCGATGTGCTGGCCGGGCGGGGGCTGCAGCGCAAAAAAATCTGCCGGACATTCAGCGACTGCACCACCGCTCCCCGAAACGGCATGGTCTCAGGATGTTATCCACTCGATCCGTTCTATAAGGCTCTGCCGGAACGGGAGCGTCTGGTGGCCCTGAAGCAGGAACTGGAACTGCATTCCTGAAACGCGAACACCTATGCCCGCAACTGAGTGGAACGCCGATTTCCCATTCGAAGCAATCGCCTGACAGGCATGCAAGGAACAGAAATGCTTCCGGCAAATATGACTGAGACATGAGCAATCGAATTCCCAAAAGCATTGCTTTCCAAGACGTCACTATTGGTTCAGGAAGAATGGCTGAACATGGATTGACAGTCACTGTCTGCGGTCGTGGAACATTGAATCGGGGAGATGAGTTCTGGTCCGGAACAGTGGCATTTCGGATCGGACAAAGAGAAATGATTGCTGGCCTGGAACGGGGAGTCATTGGCATGCGGGTTGGAGGGACTCGTCGAATCCGTTTTGGTCCCCACTTGGGATATGGGGACACAACAGTTCCGGGGGTGCCGGCTCGTGCCGTTCTGAAATTCGAAATCACCCTGCAGAGTGTTGCCGACTCCTGAGCTTCCATGACAATTGCACAATCTGGCTCCTGGCGGTTTTCCAGAATCCGTCATGCAGATGGAAGACAGGCTGGTCCAGCAGTTATCCTGCTCCTCTTCGAAAATTCATTATTGTGACAGGTGACATGCGTGGATAAGCCGACTCCTCTTCCCAAAAAGATTCTCGCCCAGGGACAGTACATGCAACTGGTCCGGGAAGGGCACTGGGAATATGTGCATCGCACCTGTGGTATCGGGGCGACGGTCATTGTGGCCATCACCCCGGCGCAGGAGATTCTGTTTGTCGAGCAGTACCGGATTCCGCTCGGAAAAATCGTGGTGGATCTGCCGGCCGGTCTGGTCGGAGACGATCAGGGATGTGAACAGGAAGACTTCGCCTCGGCCGCGCGGCGTGAACTGCTGGAAGAGACCGGGTATCAGGCCAAGTCCCTGAAACTTCTGGCCGCAGGACCGACCTCGTCCGGCATGGCAACCGAACAGGTGCATTTCTTTCTGGCCCGCAATGTGAAAAAGGTGGCGGCCGGTGGCGGCCTGGAAGGCGAAGGCATTACCGTGCATGTGGTGCCGCTGAAGAATCTGTCTGCCTGGCTTCGCCGTCAGGAACGACAAGGCAAACTGGTCGATGTGAAAGCCTTCTTTGCGGCGAGCTGGGCGGCGCTGAAATTCGCCTGAAAGCGGTTTTCACTTTCAGAATTCACGGAATGTCACCGGGATCGCATCTGCCGATCTTCCGGAATGGTAACACGCGCGAAGCTTGGCCCCGGCAACTCAATGGGCTCTTCAAACGATGTTCGGACATCTGCAACATCGGATTTACGTTCTGCAATACCGCTTCAAAATCTTCTGATCGGGAGTCGACATGCCGACCTGCTGTCTGTCTGGCCTGCGTGGTTCACGGTGGCTGGCCCTGGGAATCGTCTCGGTCTGGGCCGTGCTGGGCATGGCCGGTTTCTCTTCAGCGGCCGCACCTCCGAATGTGGTGCTCGTGCTGTCTGACGACCAGGGATGGGGAGATGTCGAATCCCACGGCAATCCCTGGATCAAAACTCCTGCCTTCAATCAGTTGCGCCAGGAGGGAGCCAGTCTGGAGCAGTTCTATGTCTCCCCGTTGTGTGCGCCGACCCGCGCCAGCCTGTTGACCGGGCGCTATCACATTCGCTGCGGTGTGCATGGCGTGACCGGGGGAACCGAAAACATGCGCGCCGAGGAACTCACACTCGCCGAACGATTTCGCGCCGCAGGATATGCCACCGGCTGCTTTGGAAAGTGGCACAACGGGGCGCATTTCCCCCTGTCACCGACCGGACAGGGATTTGAAGAATTCACTGGCTTCTGCGCCGGCCACTGGAACAACTACTTTGATGCCCCGCTGGAAGATCACGATCTGAGGAATGCTCCGGCAGGCTATATCACGGAAGTGTTCGCAAATGCGGCGATTCAGTTTATTGAACGCCATCAGGACCGGCCGTTCTTCTGTTATGTCCCCTTCAATGCCCCGCATACTCCCTGGCAGGTGCCGGAAGCCGACTGGCAACGTCATGTGCATGACGATGTGCCGCCTGAGGCCCGTTGTGCTTATGCCATGGTCGAGAACCTGGACCATCATCTGGGGCGGATTCTGCAACGCCTCGAGGAATTGAAGCTGAAAGAAAAGACCATTGTCATTTTTATGACCGACAATGGTCCGAATACAGACCGCTACAATGGCGGCATGCGCGGGAAAAAAGGGTCTCTGCATGAAGGGGGAACCCGCGCCCCCTGTTTCATTCGCTGGCCTGACACCATTGCCCCGGGGCTGCGCATTTCGCAGGTGGCCATGCATGCCGACCTGCTGCCCACACTGCTGGAGCTGTGCGGCCTGCCGGTGGAGAGTCCTCTGCCACTCGATGGCCGCAGTCTCGCCCCGCTTCTCAGACAGGATGGGAGCACGGCTTGGCCGGACCGGATTCTGCTGGAGTTCAAAAGCTGGGGAGCTGCCCGGCAGCCTGCTCTGGGAGCCGCCCGCAATCAGAAATATCGCGCCGTCCGGGAGAACGCCAGACGAGGCTGGGAACTGTTCGATATCGAGGCCGACCCGCAGGAAGCAGTAGATGTCGCAGCGGATCATCCGGAAGTGCTGCGGCAGCTGCAGGGGGCGTTTGATCAGGTGATCAATGAGGTGAAACCCTGGGAACTGGCTCCTGTGCCTGTTTCGGCAGGAGTGCCTGGCCATCCGGATGTGACGCTGCTGGCTCATGAAGGATCTTTGCTGCAGGAGCGTGGCGGCGGGGTCGGCTTTCACTCGAAGAACGGTTACGCCAATGACTGGGTCGACTTCTGGACCTTCCCTCAGACGGGAGTGGCCTGGCCGTTGCAAGTGGTCCAGGCTGGTGCCTATCAGGTGTCTGTCGATTATCGATGTCATGCCAGTGAGCTGCAGGCCACGCTGGTCCTCTCTGCAGGGGACAGCAGAACCCAGATTGAAATCGACCGTCCCTTTTTTGAAGAGCCGGCTCCCAGTCTCGATCGGATTCCCCGGAAAGGGGCGGATGAAGTTGCCTGGAGCACTCAGGCCGGGGGAGTGATCCGGCTGAGTTCCGGCGTGACCACCCTGCGACTGACGGGCGGGCAAAAGGCCGGAAAAGAATATCCTCAGGTGAAAGCGGTGCGACTGCACTATCTGGGGCCTTGACGCTGTCCGTTCGGCTCAGCACACTCGACGCCTGATCGAAGCACTCATTCCCATTCCAGGTCGGCAGCCCCTGCACACCCGGCCGATCGGTATCGGAAACAGAATTTCAGGGAAACTCCTCTTCAGCGCCTGCGCAGGAAGTGGGAGTTTCTGCCGTAAGTCCATATAATTCCGCTGGTTTCTCTTCGTGTTCAGATTCTCTGGCCACGAGTTCAGGAATTTCGATTTCGCTGGCGGTTCTGCCGGAATTCAGAGTCTTCATTTCTGTTCAGAGCTGACACAACCCGCAAAAGAGGTCTTTCCACAATGGCTGGAAATGATTGGCTTTACGACTTTGTTCAGGACGGCACCATCAGCGCCGATCAGCTCGAAGAGGCACTGGCCATTGCGCGAAAACGCAACCGCCAGCCTGAAGATGTGCTCATTGAAATGGGGTACATCGATGCTGAGCTCGTCTCGCAGGCCAAGGCCAAGGCCTTTGGGTATGAGACTGTAGATCTGGGGAGCATGGAAATTCCCCATCATCTGATCGAGATGGTGCCGGAATCCGTCGCCCGGGAAAACAGCTGCATTCCTGTTCAGATGGATGGAGATCGGCTCACGGTCGCCGTGGTCGATGCCATGAACCTGGAACTGCTGGACAAGCTGCGCTTTATCCTCAATCGGGACGTCGAGCTAACGACGGCCTCCAAGGAATCGATTCAGTCGGCGATCAACCGCCACTACGGGCAGTCCGAAAGTGAATCCGTCGACACCATGATCATGGAGTTCACGGAAACCGCCATCGATTTCACCGAAACGGAAATGTCCGATGCCGCGTCGGCGCTGAAGGATGAGGAAAGTTCACCCATCGTCAAGCTGGTGAATCTGATCTTCAACGAAGCCGTCACGATGCGGGCGAGCGACATTCATATTGAGCCGTTCGAAGACCGGATTCGCATCCGGTACCGGATCGACGGCCATCTGGTCGAGCGCGACAGCCCTCCCCGCCGACTGCTCGCCGCGTTGACATCGCGTATTAAAGTCATGGGGCGCATGGACATTGCGGAAAAGCGTCGCCCTCAGGACGGCCGGATCAAAACCCGCGCCGGGGGAAAAGAGATCGACCTGCGTGTCAGTGTGCTGCCCACCAACCACGGGCAGGCCATGGTGTTGCGCATTCTGGACCGCGACAACATCAAAATCGGCATCCGGAACATGGGATTCAGCGAAGAGAACTATCGCCGATTCCACAACATTATCCGCCGCCCGAACGGCATTTTTCTGGTCACCGGGCCGACCGGTTCCGGCAAGACGACCACCCTGTACAGTGCTTTAGGTGAACTGAACCGCCCGGACCGCAAAATCATCACGGCTGAAGATCCGGTGGAGTACTATCTCCCCGGGATCAATCAGGTGGAGGTGAAGCACAATATCGGTCTGGACTTCGCCCGCATCATTCGTGCCATGTTGCGACAGGCCCCCAATGTGATTCTCGTGGGGGAAATTCGCGATACGGAAACGGGCGAAATGGCAATTCAGGCTTCTTTAACTGGACACTTGGTTTTCAGTACACTTCACACGAACGATGCGCCCGGTGCTATTACACGTTTGATCGATATGGGTGTTCAGCCGTTTCTGGTCGCATCCAGCCTCATGGCGGTCATGGCCCAGCGTCTGATCCGCACCGTCTGCCCCAAATGTGGAGAGTCCTATCAACCGGATCAGTCTGAACTGGCATTCTTTGATCTGACGCCGGAACAGATCGCGTCGGCCACCTTCAGAAAAGGGAAAGGTTGCAAGAACTGTCAGTTCACCGGGGCGCGCGGCCGCAAGGCGGTTTTCGAACTGATGATGATCAATGCGGCCATCCGGGACCTGGCATTTCGCAGTGAACCGGCCCAGAACATTCGCCGGGTCGCCCGTCAGTATGGAATGAAGACGCTGGTGGAAGATGCGATTGACAAAGCACTTGAGGGCGTTTCGACACTAATGGAGGCCTACAAGCTGCGCAGCGGCGGTCACTGAGTGCCTCAGGGCATTCTCGCCGCGCTGCAGGCCCGCAGGTCCGGACGTGTCGGCAGGGCGGAAGTGCTGGCAGGGCCTCGCTTCCGGAGGATTTGTGCGTGTCAGGCTGACGGCCGGCAGGGCCGGGAACCTTCGGCCTGAACGCAGGCAGTGTGGAGAAAACCGGAAGCCTGCCCCGGGGGGGAGTCGAGGGCCGGGGCACGCGGCCGTCCGCTGGAATCCAGGGGAAATGGATTGTTCAGGGCGGCCGTTCAAAAGATGGCAGGCAGGAGGCCCCCAGACTGTCCGAAAGTCGCTTTCGGGCTGAAGATCGGCAATAATCAGGAGACGCGGGGGCGTTCTGCTGTTCGCGTTTCGTCTGCTCGGACGTTCGTCAGGAGAGTCATGGCCACTGTTCAGATCGACAAGTTGCTGGAAACCGTCGTTCGCGAAAAGGTGAGCGACCTGCATATCACGGCCGGGCAGCCGCCTGTGGTGCGGCTTTCCGGGCGCATGCAGCGTCTCGATACCAAATCGCTCGACGGCGAAGACACCTCGGCCCTGATGAAAAGCATCACGCCTGAGCGCAACCAGCAGGAGCTGCAGGAAAAGGGGGGGACCGACTTCGGGTTCGCCTTTGGTGACAAGGCCCGGTTTCGCGTCGCCGTGTTCAAGCAGCGCGGCATGATCGGCATGGTGCTGCGGCGCGTGCCCAACGAGTTCCTCACGTTTGAACAACTGGGGCTGCCGCCGATCATTTCCGAGCTGATCACCCGCCCCCGCGGTCTGTTTCTGGTGACCGGTCCGACCGGCTCCGGAAAAACGACCTCACTGGCGAGCATGATCAATTACATCAACGAGCACGAACAGCACCATATCATTACGCTCGAAGACCCGATCGAGTATTACCATCTGCACAAAAAATCGACGATCAACCAGCGCGAAATCGGCGTCGATGTCCCCAGTTTTCCCGAAGCGCTGCGGCGTGCCCTGCGTATGGACCCTGACATCATTCTGGTGGGGGAAATGCGGGATCTGGAAACCATTTCCTCGGCCATTACCGCGGCCGAAACCGGTCACGTGGTGTTTGGAACCCTGCACACGACCGGAGCCCAGGGAACCGTCGACCGAATCATCGACGTCTTTCCCACCAGCCAGCAGGAGCAGATCCGGACGCAGCTGGCGAATGCAATTATCGGAATTCTGAGTCAGGCCCTGCTGCCGCGCAAGCCCAAAGGGCTCGTCGCTGCGTATGAAATGCTGGTGGTGACCCCCGCCATCGCCAACCTGATTCGTGAAGCCAAGACGTTCCGTATCAACTCGGCAATCCAGACCGGGCGCAAATATGGAATGCAGCTGCTCGATGACGCCCTGTTCGATCTGTGGCGGAAGGGGCTGTGTGAAGAAAAAGACGTGGTCACGAAATCCAACAATCCCGGTGAACTGAAAGCCCGCATCGCCAACGCCAAGAAAGGGGTGCTCGACGAAGAAGACGACGAGGACGAAGAAGACATCTGATCGGCAGGTCCGGCATGAGCCAGGTTCCGCTGATGTTCTTCTGTCTGCAGTCGGCGTTTGATTCATTGTGTTCCCCCTGAAACTCCCGGAGAGGCTCGTACAAAACCGCTCAAACCATGAGAATTTTCTTTCCGCGAGTGGATTGCGGAAGGTTTTGTTCGGGATCCCTGTTCCTTTTCCCTGTCAATTCCCCTGTTCGCGTTCGCGGCATCAGGACCTCAAGTTATGGCCCAACGGAAACTTGGACAGATTCTGGTCGACCTGGGTTATCTGACCGAGGATCAGCTCTGGGACATTCTGGAAGAACAGAAGCAGAGCCCGGGGGAAGTCATTGGCCAGGTCGCCCGGCGGATGGGACTGGTCACCGAAGCCCAGGTGACCGAGGCTCTGGCCGAACAGTTCGGCATGCCGGTCGTCAATCTGGAAGAGACCAACGTCGCCCCCAAGGTGCTGGAACTCGTTCCCGAAACGATGGCCAGCGTCTACAAGATCATGCCCATTTCACTGAAGGACAACGTCCTCACAGTGGCCATGGCCGACCCGCAAAACCTGGCGGCCCTTGACGATCTGCGAAACTTCCTCGGGTTCGATGTCCGGGGAGCGGTCTCCTCCCTGCCTGAAGTCGAAGCAGCGATTGGACGGCATTATGCCAATCGCGACGAAGACGACATGGAAGGGCTGATGGGGGAGCTCGAAAACCTCGAGATCGGCGGTCGGGGAATCTCCGAAGCGAAAGGGGCCATCGAGATCGGCGGTGACGACGAAATCGCCAGCTCGCACCCCATCCGTAAGCTGCTCAACATGGTCATCCTGCTGGCCATCAAAGATCAGGCCAGCGACATTCACCTCGAACCGTTCGAAGACGAATTCAAAATCCGGGTTCGGGCCGACGGCGTGCTGTATGAAATGGTTCCCCCTCCCCGGCATCTGGCCGCGGCCATTGTGAGCCGCGTGAAGGTGATGGCCAACCTCGACATTGCCGAGCGCCGCATGCCCCAGGACGGCCGCATCGAACTGAATGTCGGCGGCAACTCGGTCGACCTCCGGGTCAGCGTCCTGCCCACCATGTTTGGCGAAGCCGTCGTCATGCGGGTGCTCGATCGAACCGTTGTGCAGCTCTCGCTCGATAAAATCGGCATGGACCCGCAGACGCTGGGCCGTTTCCGCGAGATGATCGACCGTCCCAACGGCATCGTGCTCGTCACCGGGCCGACCGGTTCCGGAAAAACGACCACGCTCTATTCCGCGCTGAACGAACTCAACGACATCGAAACCAAAATCATCACCACCGAAGATCCCATCGAGTACGATATCGACGGGCTGATTCAGGTGCCGATCAATTCCGAAATCGACGTCACGTTCGCCAAGGCACTGCGCGCCATTCTGCGGCATGACCCTGATAAAATTCTGGTGGGAGAGATCCGCGACTTCGAAACGGCCGAAATCGCGGTTCAAAGCTCGCTGACCGGCCACCTGGTGTTTTCCACCCTGCACACCAACGACGCCCCGTCGGCTGTCACCCGCCTGCGCGACATGGGGGTCCCTCCGTTTCTGATCACCGCCACGGTCGAAGCCGTGCTGGCTCAGCGGCTGGTGCGCCGGATCTGTGTCGAATGCCGGACCGAGTTTGAACCCAGCGATGACCTGCTGATGGAGCTGCAGCTTCCCCTGGAGCAGGCTCGGCGCTACAAATTCTATTACGGCAAAGGCTGCCAGCGATGCAACAACTCCGGCTACAAAGGCCGGACCGGAATTTATGAGCTTCTGTCCGTCAACGACGACTTCCGCGACCTCGTCTCTTCCGATGCCTCGGTCGACGAAATGCGAAACGTCGCCCGCGCAAACGGCATGACGACCCTGCGCGAAGCCGGACTCAAACTGATCTTCGACGGAGCCACCACGATCGACGAAATCGTGCGGGAAACCGTCATGGACGATATCGATTAATCCTGTTGTCGATGCAGCCCCGGGGTGCTGTTTCCGTCGGAAACAGGCCACGGCGGCGGTCGGCAATCTTTCTCATTTCACGTGCATTCACACATCTGAGTTTTCACTGGTTGGGCAGCAGGCGGCAGAAGCCCGCATTCTCCCCTGCGACTACGGAGCAGCATCATGCCTGTCTTTCAATATGAGGCGATGGACAACACCGGGCTCGAGATCAAGGAAACGATCGACGCTCCGTCCGAAGCCGAAGCCCAGCAGATGATTCGCGAAAAAGGCTTCTTCGTGACCAAAATCACGGAGAAAACCGCTCGCAAAAAGAAAGACGACAAAACCAAGGCCGGTGCCAAGCAGGTGACCGGAGCCAAGAAAAAACAGACCTTCACCATCGGCGGGGTCAACGCCAAAACCCTCACCGCCTTCACCCGGCAGCTGTCGACCCTGCAGGATGCCGGTCTGCCGATTCTGCGAAGCCTGCGAATTCTGGAAGGTCAGAGCAAGCCGGGGGCCCTCAAAAATGCACTCATGGGCGTCATCGAAGACGTGGAGTCAGGCAATACGCTTTCAGAAGCGATGGCCAAGCAGCCTAAGGCCTTCGACAACCTGTACGTGAACATGGTCAAGGCCGGGGAGGCCGGCGGGGCGCTGGAAGTGATTCTGCAGCGTCTGGCCGAATTCAAAGAACGCGCACAAAGCCTGAAGCGCAAAGTGCAGGGAGCCATGATTTACCCTGTCGCGGTCATCACCGTGGCAACGTGTATCGTCGGCTTCATTATGTATTACATCGTGCCGAAATTTAAGGCCATCTTTAATGACTTCGGCGTCGAACTCCCCGGCATCACGCTGATGCTCATCGGCATCAGCGATACCGTCGTCAGTTACTGGTTCCTTATCCCCGTCGTCCCCATCAGCCTGGTCGTGCTGATGAAAATCATTCGAAAGAATAAAACCGGGGCCTATATTATCGATCGGATTCTGCTCAAAATCCCCATCTTAGGGCAGATCATTTCCAAATCGACGGTCGCCCGAACCTGCCGTACGCTCGGAACGCTCATCGCGTCAGGGGTGCCGATTCTCGAGGCCCTGTCGATTGCGCGCGATACCGCCGGAAACGAAGTCTTCCGCAAAGCGTTCGATCACATTCACGCGGCCATTCGCGAAGGGGAATCGATGGCGGTCCCCCTGCGGGAAACCCGCATCGTCGATGACCTGGTCGTCAACATGGTCGACGTGGGCGAAGAGACCGGGGCGCTGGACAACATGTTGTACAAAGTTGCCGACGTTTACGACGAAGAAGTCTCGGTACTCGTCGAAGGCCTCATCAACATGCTCGAACCGCTCATGGTGGTCGTGCTGGGGTTGATCGTCGGCTTCATCGTCATCGCGTTGTTCATGCCGCTGGTCAAGCTGCTGAACGACCTGTCGTAACCAGTCCGCCCGGCCCGTCTTCGCAGATCAGCGGGGAAGACGCCGCGCAGAAAGTCAGCCGGATGAAATTCGAAACCAACTGGCATCCAAGATGCGTTTCATCAGACCAAGACATCAATTCCTGTTTTTCGTGCATTGAGACAATGCAAGTTTGATCGGCAGGGCGGCCGGAGCAACACATCAACGCTGCATTTCGCAGCACACCCCACAGGGCGGGCAGAAGAGACGATTTCAAACAGACAGACTCAAGCGGTCCGGAATGCTGTAAAGCGTTCAGGGTGTTCGGAAGCAACAACCCTTCCCGCACATGGTCTTGAGACTCTGTGTGGAACCGGAGTGTTCGCCGCAGATCAGGCCCTCATGACCCAGATCCTCGTCGATCAGGTTTTTGTGGGCACCCTGATCACATGAGATTCACGGAACAATGATTTAATGAGCAGGGCATCCGCGTGCGGAGTGATCAGCACGGCGGAGCCAGGACGAGTTTGATATGTCAGGTGGGACGTTTACCGTGCAAGGCAGATCCATGTTGCGTCACCGCGCCACTCACGACAACACCGGCCGAGCGACCGAATGGCCGACAGGCCGACAGCGGTCCATTCGCGCCGTCACCCGCGCTGGGTTCACGCTGATCGAACTGATCGTGGTGATTCTGGTGATTGGCATCCTCGCGGCGATGCTGCTCCCGGCGATCAACAATGTGCGGATCAGCACCCGTAACGCGCAGGTGACGGTCGACATCAAGAATCTGGAAGCGGCGATCGCCAATTTCAAGTTGAAGTACGGGATGGAACCACCGAGTTCGTTCAGAATGCACGAAGATGGTGCTTGGGACCCAAGTAATAATGTAGACAAAGCAAGTGTTGCCATCATTCGTCAAATGTGGCCGGAAATCACTTTCACAACTTCCAGTTCAGCGATCACTGCGGTGCCCGCTCCGGGTGATGTCAACGGAAATGGAACGATTGAAACTGATGGTTATACATTAAATGGAGCTGAGTGCTTGGCCTTTTTTCTTGGCGGAGTATGTGCTACTGCAGATGCAAGTGGAACGCCCATCGTAAATCAAGACGGCACTGCGGGAGCCGGCTCTGGACCTCCTAAATTCTGGTCTCCTTTGGGATTCTCAGCAAACCCGCAAAAGCCGTTCTCTAGAGGTGGCAATCGTGTCGGTCCGTTTCTCGATTTCGTATCGAACCGCTTGGTGAACACTGTATCCGTGACGACTCCGGATAGCAGTTTGCCTGAATATCTCGATCCTCTCCCAAATCAAACGGCTCCATACTGGTATACGAGCGCCTACAGTGGACGCGGCTACGACAAGTCGGGAATCGGGGGCGCAAATCTCGACTTCACGCCAACCACGACATTTTTTACATACAAAAATAAAAAAACAGGCGTTGTCTACAATCAGAAGACATATCAAATCATTTCCCCTGGCTTCGATGGCGAAATAGGTGTGGGAGGCTCTTACTCTTCAGGGACGCCTCTTCCCGATGCTCAAAAATACGATCGGGACAATATTACCAACTTCTCTAGCGGCCCCTTGCAGCCATAAAGGTGCCTGAATGCACAAGACATACGCATGCCACCTGCAGTCACGACAAGCGTTCACGCTGGTTGAAATAGTCTTCACGATTGGCCTGATTGCCCTGTTGACGACCATGTTGGTAATTGCAGTCGGTCCTGCCCTCAGTTCTGCTAAAGCAGCAGCAACCCGCAACACTATTTCCATGATTGGGCTTGCTTGCCAGGACCGTTTTGCCGATTACGGGGCGACGATGGAGCAAAAGAAATTCAAGGATCGGGTGACAGTCTTCAAGGCAAGGTTTGACAACGCAAACCCAATGGTAAGTCTCCCTGTTGATGTTGCCACGACTATAGTGGCCTCCAATGACATTAAATCCTTATTTCCGCAAAGACTGGAAGATCTATGGGGCTATGATGGCGTGCAGGATTCGCCACCCGGGGCTATAGATGACGCGCCGATGCTCAAGGCGATGTGGGATACGACGGCAAATAACTGGAAAGTGGGGAGCTGGCGTGCATTAAATGGTGATCAAATGACCGGCCGGCAAAGAGAGGATCAAAAGGCGGCGGAATCGGCAGAATTGCTTTACTTGGCATTGCAGCAGGTCGGACTAAGCGAATATGGGAATCGTTTTGACATTTCATCGATCCCTTCGGCTCATATTGGTGATACGGACCAGGATGGAAACTTGGAATTTCTCGATGCTTGGGGACAACCGCTTCAATTCTACAATATGCCCACGCGACTCTATCGTCCCAATGGAATCGCTGGAACACAGCTGGACAGTTGTGTTCGCCTGCTGGTGAAGAACTATGGTTCAGTAGATCAGGACCCTTTCGATCGAATTGGAAAAGCGGCTGACAGCTCACTGATTTCGTCCAATTTCCAGCTGCAAAGTCCCAATTCGATGGCAATGGCCTTTGGTGAAACCTGGTACCGAACACCAAAGACGACGTGGCAACTGTTGATTGTCAGCGGAGGCCCCGATGAAGCGCTAGGGCTCGAACTGCCCAACTCTAGTACAAGTAATTACTCCCATTTATGCCAACCGCTGGATGCGAATTTGTCTTCCACAGTGAGCGCGCCTCACGAAGCCCTGTTTGACAACCTTTCCAATCTGCAGAAATAGGTGCATCATGGAAATGCAGGGCTTACAGAAACGACTGTCGCTGACCAGTCACCGCCCGGGCTTCACTTTAGTGGAGTTGATGGTGGCGATGACGATTTTTGTTTTGCTGGCAACACTCACGATATCAGGATTTCGATCCGTCGATAAAGCGGCTCAAGAACGTAATGCCTGCGCTTCCTTTCGAAATGCCCTCGAAGGAGCAAGGTCACGAGCCCTCAAGGCCGGCGAAAATCGCGGTGTTCGGCTGATTGTGGACCAGAGCAACAACCGAATTGCCACCAGTCTAATTTTGGTGGCTCCGCCGGAACCAGAGATTGGTTCCTGCAATGTGCTCTATGATTCGGGGACTGGCACCTGGCGAGTCTCGAATATCGACGATCCACGGCCCGACCTACCGGCAAATGATCCGTTAAACACGGCCAACACAACATGGAATGATCTCGTCACAAATGGATCCCTCCTTGTGGGGACGCAAATCCAGATCCCTGCGGGATCGGGGGGCTGGTACACGGTGAAGTCAATTCAGCTGGATATTTATCAGGACGCCAGCACGTCGGCCTATACTGTGGACGCACTGACCCTTTGTGAGCAGTACCAGCCCAGTACCTGGGTCAACTCCCCGCTTCCCGCGGGATGGGTGCCACTTCCCCGTCTGGGAACGACCAGCATGTCACTTCCCCAGAACTACGAGCTGAAACTGGCTCCGGTGCCGTTGCCCGGTGCCCAGCCGATCGTGCTTCCATCCGGAACCTGTATTGACCTCGATGGCTCGAAACTGCCGCAGGGATGGAGATTCGTGGAGGATGCCAACCTCGATGGCACAATTGATATGGGTGAAACGGACGTCAATGGCAATGGGCAATTCGATTTCGCCACTGGATATTCCAATCACATGGATCTGCTGTTCACCCCTCGTGGAACCATGGCCGGCACTCTCGCTGGCGAAGGTGTCCTACATTTTGTGATTGCATCGATTGACGATGTCTACGCCTGGCAGGTCGATACGAATCAAGGGCGCACCCGCTCGCTGGGAGGTTCGTTCTCAGGAACGAGTTATCCCTACTTCTGGCTGCAGCAGGATGCAGAAAAAGAACGCCGTGTCCTATCCATCTTTACCCAGGCCGGCGGCCTTGTTCAGGCGCCACTCCAAGTCAATGGCGACACGGATGGGATCCCCAACAATGAACTGCTGACGGGAATGGACCCGTTCTATTACAGCGTTCACGGACGGGAGTCAAAAGAATGATTCCTCGCATTCCTGTCACACCGCCGAGAAACGGGGCAACGCTTGTCGAGGTGTTGATGTCCCTGCTCATCATGAGCATCGGCATCGTTTCTGTATTCTCGCTGTTTCCAATCGGCATTTTGAGTTCAATTCGCGCTAGCCAACTCACGAACTCCAAGTTGCTGGAACAAAATGTAGTCGACACCATTCGTTGTTTTCCGCAAATCATCGAATGCGCTCCACGCTGGCAGCCAAACATTGCCTATGGTGGCTATGCATCGGACCCGCCGACGACAAACTCCAATCAGCGCGTCGTCCCAACCCCATCCTCTGGCACATTGTTTTCCCCCACGAATCTCTACTTTGATTGCTCCGTGAGCGGGGGCGGAACAAGTGGCTATCGCGAACCCGTTTGGACAAAGATCTCAGGGCAGACGAACCAGGATGGCCCCTCCATGTCCGCATGGACCTGGACTGCGTCCAGAAGCCCGGGGTTTCGTGATTATCCCCCAGATGCGACCAAGGGCGCAGCCTATCGACGATCAGTTTATGTCGTCGACCCGCTGGGTTACTGGTACTCCGATGACAGCTCCTCGGTCACATCGCTGGCGACGAATGCGGTTCGCACCCGCTTCGGATCAAACTCTGATGGAACAGCTGCCTATCAGAATTCCATCAGCAATGCCTGGGCATTGCCTCGCAATCATGCCGGATTTACGAAGGACCAGGCCGCGACGCTGTTTTCACTCCCCGACTCTTGGTCGGTTGCCGCCTCTGGAGTTCCCCTGACTGTTTCCAGTGGCGCAGTTCAATTTGACACAACTGTCGATCTGTCCTCACTGTCAACAAGCCAGATTCCCAGGCTTACCTTGCAAAGTGTGGACGGCAAGTATGCCGTCACGCGAAATATTGACGTGGCCTCTTCGACACCGACAACAGCCACACTGGTGAGCGGGCAGGCAATTCCAACTGTATTTCAGACCAGCTATGGAAATGCTCGTATTGAAGTATTCAGCAGGAGATATACCTATTTTCTTACAGTGATCAGAAATCCGGACGGGACCGCAGATGTCTCCTGCCCGATCATGTTCAACCGATCATTTTCAGCCATGGATGAACGAGCCTTTGATGCCACAGCCACGGCAGGCTCGGACACAATTACCGTGGATGTCTCCACGGCCAGCCCAATGCCTTTGATTAGCGAAGGAAATTTCATTTTCGATTCGATCAATGGGCACTGGTATCGCATTGTCAGCTATGGACAAAGCAGCATTTTGGCCGGTGGGGTCGACATCGTGCTGGACCGTACACCCGATGTTATCGGCAATCTGGGGATTGTGTTCATGCCAGGGATTATCCGCGTTTACAAGTTCTCGCTATGAGACCGTTACATACACATTCACATCCGGTTCGGACCCGCGCCGCATTCACGCTGGTGGAAATGCTGGTGTCGACCGGTCTCGTTGTACTCATCATGCTGATGTTCGCCCAGATCTATGGGACGGTCGTCACCACGATTCAAAATCAGCGCTCGCTGGGAGCCAACGATCAGGGTGCCCGCGTCGTCTCTTCTGTGTTGAGAGCCGACCTGCAAAGCATGACATATCGTCAGGCAGGATCTCAGTTTGGTGGAACGCAGGGCATTGTTCCTCTGACTGCCGGCGACGAGGGGATTGTCGATCCAGATCGGCAGGCGGGTTATTTCTACTTTTCCGAAAACGATCCCAGCCTCGACTGGGATGACGTTTTACAGTTCACAATTTCAGTCGGAACTGGTGGGCGCGGTGACAAATTTGGAACTGATCCTTTCACTGGAAAAGCAAAAAACCTGGGACTCGCCAAGGAGCCTGACCTCGATGATGGAATTGTTGACAACTACGGCAAGTCTCGCTTTGCGGAAGTTGCCTATTTCTTGCGTAACGGAAATCTCTATCGCCGCATGCTACTGCTGCGAGATCCTCCAGCAACTATTCCAGAGACCGGAGAACAGCCCGCTACCAGTACAGGCCAGTCGTATTATGGAGCTGGCAATCGCAACTATTCCGGGATCAACTTTTTAAGCGATTTTGATTATTCCGCCACTCGCTATTATGACGCTCCGACGACGAGCTACTTATGGTTCAACGGTCGCAAGTCTCTCGACAATTCGCAAAGCATCCAGAACCTCCCAGTTGCATTGCCCTGGACCCGTTTCGGGTTCTTCAATTATGCCCAGGACGCAGCGGATCACGGCATGCCTCTTGAGTATGCCGACTATACCGACCCCAATACATTTATCGGCCGCTACACCCAGGAAGAGACATCGAATGCCAGCTTTGGCTGGCCGGGAACCCAGAACACCGCCTGCGATCGTTCGGTTACACGCTCGCTGCTCTCCGGAGTTGGCTCCGTAGGAGCTTATGCCAATGGAGGCCGGATTGCCGATGACCTGCTGATGACGAATGTCGAAGCCTTCGACATTGAACTCTACGATGAAAAGGCGAATTCTGGCGCCGGTGATTTCGTCGACATTGGCGGAGCGTCTCCTGTTGCTGCCGTCACGTTCCAGTCAGGCTTAAATGCCAACCCGCTGTTCGGCCCCAAGATCGCTAACAACAATGTTTTCGACACTTGGCATCCGGCGATTCGACCGCTGGCGTCAATGAGTGGAAGTGGAGTTGCCCCGTACCGACCAATCAAAGTTGACGGAACCACCTTGGCAGTCCCAATTACCTGGACCTCGGGTGTAAGCATCAGTGTGAGTTCGCCCACCACTACTGTACTGATTCCCGGACTCACATCCTCACTCAATACATCTTATCAAAGTAATAGTCTGATTTACAGAGTCGTATCCATTATGAATGGTTCAACGGAATCTGAAACTGGCACTACAGGTACTGCTTCACCCAGCTTTTTGCCTGTTCCTGGAAATATTGTTACCGAGAGAAACTATACGACAGGTGATATTATCACATGGCAGTGCATAGACAACCGCGTCGGGCTTAAGGCCTTGCGCATTACCATTCGCTTCCGTGATATCGCCACGGATACCCCACGACAGACCACGATTCTTCATTCTTTCGTGGAATAACAATCGTCTCTGTTCGCGTTTTCAATAGCTCCCATCGCACAAATCCACTCCGGGCGGGCGCCTGAAGGGTGTCATCATGAAATCTCACATCAGCAATTCGGCTTGCGGTCATCCCCGGCGGTTGCCTGCGCCATCCACCCGAACCGGGGGGGCGGTGATCATTGTGGTCATCTCTTTGCTCATGACGCTGACATTCCTGGGGCTGTTCTTTTACAACTGGACCAGCCAGGAAGTCGCCAATGCCGAAAACTTCGCCAGCACCTCGACTGCGGCGAACTATTCTCTCGACCCTGATCCGATTCTGGACGCCGCTCTTGAACAGGTGCTCGTCGGCACCCGTTCGCAATACAATCAGAGTGTGCTGGCAGGGTCCGATTTCTCCATGCTGGCCGGCATTCTGGGCCGCCCGGTCGAAACCGGCAACGGGCTGGAATTCGATGCCTTTCCCCGCAACGGCCGGGGAATTTCGATTCTTCCGAGCCTGAATACGGATCCCAGTTCGCTCAAGACTCACCCAGGCGGAGAGGTGAATGATTATGGTTTTGGTGTCGACTATAATGGCGATGGTTTGGCCGATGCCAATCAGACTAATTTCGTGCTGAACATGAGCCCAGCCGCGAATGGCGGAACTGCTTCAGGCTATCGAACACAATTCGCTCCCGATGCCGGCTATACTTATCCCGATCAGAATTCCATGTTCTTGGGATTCGACGGATATGTGACAGGATCGGACGCAAAAGAATATCGGGTGATTATCCCGTCGTTCTTTCGTCCGCAACTGTTGACGGCTCAGCGTTCGCCGGCAGGGAACCTTTTCAATACGATTTATACAGACAATTCGACGGCGGCGCAGGTGTTTCGCCCGCATCAGAATCATGTGGATGTCTATGGCACGGGGCACCCTCCCCGTTTTGTTACGCCTGCGGATTACCCGAATGGCCGTGAAGCTCAAAGTGGTGATACATCACGGATTATTCCGCCCATGGCCTTCACGACAAATCTCAATTCTGATGCGAATTCGAACGACGCAGGTATCTTTACGTCCACCAGCACATCGACGCCGTTTGCTTATGAATACGATGGCGACGTCGATCGCGACGGCGTGCGCGATTCCATTCTCATGGATCTGGGCTACCCGCTGATCGATCTCCCGGGTGGCCGGCAGGTGGTGCCGCTGTTCATGATGAAATGGATCGATGCCGACGGGCTGCTGAATGTGAACGTGCATGGCAACATCGCCAATTTCGAACTGCTGCAGCAGAAGATGGTGGATGATACCACGGTAATGAACCCGCCAACGTGGAAGCCGACCGTGATGGCCGGCAAGTCGAACCTGGGGATTTCCGCCAGCGAAGTGAATCTGGCTCGGGCCCTGTTCGCCGACCCGAGCGATGGCAACTACATCACCCAGTCGGTTGACATGCTGAACTGGGCGCTCACCCAGCATCGGGGAATGTTTTTAAATGCTCCGAACAATATTTTTCCCAATATCAATAACATTCCCCGCACCGTGATGGCCAACATGGAAACCATCATGCTGCTGTGTGGGCGTCGGCAGTTCGCCTATGACGGCAGCTCGATTGCGAATTCAAGCGATCTGCCAGGCCGCCGGGGCCTGGATGCCAATATGTCAATCACCGACATGGTGTCTTACGGTACAAGAAATCTGACGAATTCGAACAGCTCTTACACTCCGAACTTTTCTCCCAATGCAACTTCGGTCGGGGCCCCGAAGCCCGGCCTGCAGGATCTGGCGGCAACGCCGACATATGACGAAGGTAACGACGATGCCAATGATGCCAACAGTGAAACATTGAATGCCAACTTCGGCATGCCGATTGATTATCTGGGCATTGGGACTTCGACGCAGACGAAAGCTGGGGTGCAGGGAAAGGTGCAGGCACTTTCCGATGGCAGTCTGGCGTTTGCCACGACAGGCAGTGCCGGCCCAGGGATTGTGAAGTACCCCCAGTATTCCCAGTTCTGGGGAGCCAGCCGGTATTCCAGCAACAATGCCTATGCCGGCAATTTGCAGCAGAGCCCGATTTCCAGCATCTCCAATGAAGAAGACGAAATGTTCGTCGAGCCGGGGCTGCGGATGACATCACGCGATCGCGTGTTCGAAACCGCCGAGATGTTCGCTCTGCTGGCCTCGGATGGCGACCGTGCTTCGGCGGGCACATCCAGCCGATTGCTCGATCTGGCCTCGTTCAACTTCCGCGATAATCGTTATGCCTATCGCATTCGCCCGCAGTTCACGACCGACAGTTGGGATCGTTTGGAGTTTTCGTATACGCCCTTTGCGGCCCGGGCCTGGGAGTTCAACAACTGGGGCAAGAATACGACCGCCTTTGGCCTGTCGACACCGTTTGCAATCACGAGTGCCTTTCCGCCGAAATTTGCAGGGGCAGATGTGAATTCCACGACCGACCCCTTCCGCCCGGAAGTACGTCGGGCGCTGGCCAGCATTGCCAGGGCGACGGGCACGGTGGGCCGCTGGGACTGGCATTCACAGGGATTCCGCTCGCTGCGGCTGAACCTGAACCGCCTGCTGTCGGCTTATAATGTCGATGGGACGCCGAAATACACTGAATTAACGAAGCATCAGACGGCGGCTGTGAATGGCGGAGATGATGGTACACCATTATTACTCCGTTCCGTGGTTACCTACGATGACAATCCAAAGGAATGGAATGCGCGACATGAACGCCAGAAAATGGCCCGCGACATTTATGTGCTGCTTTACACGCTCGGTGGCGGCAATGACACGGTCGATTATTCTCAGACGAGCAATGCTGACCGCTCGCTGTATAGTGATGATCAGTTGAAGGAGATGGCCCAGTTTGCGGTGAATGTGGTCGATGAGCTTGACCAGGACAATGTCATTACGGTGTTTGAATATGACCGTGATCTGTCCGACGGGTGGAATCTCGATGACAACGCCTTCGACGACGTTGCTGATTCAACGGCCCCGTATAATATTCCCACGGCTGATCGCGGCGTGGTCTATGGTGTTGAGGCTCAGACGCTGTCGCTGAGCGAGGTGTTGCTCATTAGTGCCGGGGGGGGCAGTGATACCTCGGCCACGCCCTGGGATGACTCCGCTCAGGCGGCATTTGGTTATATTGAGCTGCAGAGTGTTCTGCCTCGCTCTGTTGATTTCAGCAAGGAGCAGTGGCGGGTACAGATCAAAATTGAAGGGGTCGCCACCCAGCCTTCGCTGATTTTGAAGCAGGGGGAAGTGCCCGCTGGGGGGCAGTTCAGCATCGGCACAGCAAGCAGCGGCCAAAACAATAGCCAGTTTCAGGTGGATCCAACAGGAGGGGCGTCACCTGTAGTAATCATCCCTGCCAAAGTGGATCCTATGGGCGAGGCGTTTGATCTGGATTTGGTTGGGTCAGCGCCTATGGGAATGATTAATTCAAGTGTTTATGAGATTATCGACGAGAACGGACTGGTAAAACAGACAACATCAGGGGGATTCTTTACTGCTGCCTCGGCCGCCACTGCGTTGAATGCCCCGAAAACGACGATATCGCTGTGGCGAAAAGTAACGCTCGATCGTCCGATTAATACTGATCCAGAGGGAGGGCCGACACTCTATCAGGATGAAGAGCGCGACAATCCTTGGGTTTGTGTCGATCGGATGGAAATCACCGGGCAAGGCGATTCGAAAGGGGGGATTCAGAAGTTTGACTCCAGTGCGACGCCACTTTCAGATGAGTTGAAAAAATTGCAGTCCCGTGAGCGGCCGCAACCCTTCGATCGACTGGGAGAGAGCAGGCACACTTCGACGAATCCGAATTCTGATAATGCGAATGCTTATCACACATCGAATGCTTATCACACATTTGGTGATCTCAATGAGGCCAGTCAGCCTGACCGGGCAGATATCGTTCTCCTCCCTGATGGATTCAATCTCTGGCAGCCTCATTTCGATCGCGACTTCACGTCGAAATATGCCCTGCTGTCGGTTCCGCTCTACGGACCGGATCAGACAACCAGTCAGTTGGCCTATGTTGTACGGGAAGGGGATAGCACATATCCGCGGGACGTTCAAATGCACTGGACCCGGGATAAGGATCCGGATGCGGACAATTCCACCTGGGGCAATGTTGCTGCTCGGAAATTCTGTGTGCCGCAGGATCCATCGAATAATGTCAGCCTGAATAATCGCTGGTATCGCATTCTGGAATTCTTCGAGGTCGACAATCGGGAATTGCAGCGACTCCAGAATCTGGTGACCAGCTTCCGTCGGACGCCTGGCCAGATCAATCTGAACACGCTCCGTCATGAACCCGTTCTGGCGGCCCTGATCGACGACGATCAGATCAATAATATAACCTCTGGTTCACCGCCTCAGTGGGCAAATGCAATGGAAGGGGCGGAGACATATGATATCTATAATAATGATTCGCCTCGCTATGATTCCTCTCTCCCGACCTATCTGGATATTGTTCCGGATACAGATCCTGAGCATCTCACAAAGCTTGTGCCTCTGTTTCGCAACTGGTTTCGGGCTCTGCAGCAGGCACGCGATGGTTATGATTATCTGGTGAAGCTGCGCACCGGGGTGAGTGTCCCCATTCCTGGAAATCCGGGGTCTCATCCTTATCGGAGTGGGACTTTCGTGGGAGGGGAAGGGCTGACTGTTGACTGGAATCTCCAGAATCAGATGCTTCGGAATGATGTGGCCCTGTTTCCCAAGGCCGCTTGGCCAAACAAAGAAGATCCCGATGCGGCTGCAGCTCCCTATTTTGGGTTGTTTGAGGCACGGGTGAACTGCAATGACTATATGGTGGAGCCTTACAAGACGAATTACCCTGGTATGACTGGGGTCGTCGACTATCACACCCGAAACCGTCTGCTGCAGAAAATCGCCAATCATGCGACCAATCGCAGCCATGTGTTCGCCGGGTGGATCGAAATCGAGCTGCACGAAGCCCATTACCCGGACCAGGCGAATTCCCCCAATACGGTTCAGATCGGGGGGAAGGCCGATGATCTGCCGACGTACCGGATGTTCTGCGTCGTCGACATGTCCCGGCTCGAAGAAGCCTACGACTCGCGCACCAACACCTATGATTTCCGGAAATTCATCATTCACCGACAACTTTTGCCGTAGAATTCCTGATTCCCTGTCCGTTTATGGATCGGCATTTGCATTTGCACGTCAAAGAGTGTCAGATTTCCACGATTCCCTGAATTTCCGGAGTGATCCCTCCCAAAACGAATCGCCCCTCGCATGAAAATGGTGCAGCGTTTTGCTGCAGGCGGGGCGGGGTGGCAGTTCCAAAGGGGCAAGACGGCTCCCCGGGAAGTTCGGTTCGGCATAAGTTCCTGTCAGCATTGGGGATCGGTATGGGCATGCCGGATTCCCCGGTAGGCAAGAGATGTTGCAGGAGGCACCGGGGAGTTGACCGGAGGGGGAGCAATTTCAGGAGTTTGAGAACACGTTCGGGCCGGGGGGCAGGTCAATCCTGTCGGAATGAGGCTGTTGTCCTGGTCAGTTGCACGAAATTCATCTCGTTTTTTTGTACACTTCCACGACGGGTATCACGTCCGTCAGCACAGCGGAGAGTTCCATGAAGAATCGCCTTGCATTACGACCTCGTTCCCAGCCGCGTGCTGGCTTCACCCTGATCGAACTGCTGGTGGTGATTTCGATCATTGCCGTGCTGGCGTCGCTGATTCTGCCGGGGGTGCAGAATGCGAGAGAAGCGGCCCGCCGCATGACCTGTTTGAACAACATGCGGAACGTGGGCCTGTCGGTGTTGAACTGGTCAACAGCACACAATGGTGCCATCCCTCCGCTGGTGGGCGAAGTGGATTACTACTATTCGACAAATGGAACCAGCACAGTCTCGGTTCCTGCCCCATGGACCGTTCACCTGTTGCCTTATCTGGATCAGGCGGGCTTGTATGATCGAATCACGAATTCATCGACTGGGGCCGGCACGATTTATGATCTGACCTATACAAATCCTATCAACATTAAAGTGTTGACCTGTCCGGATGACCAGACCGCCGATGACGCCGGAGCACTTAGTTTCGCGGCCAATGCAGGTTACATCAGTGATACAGGGTGGAACAGCACAACGAGCACTGCACACCGCATTCAGACTCAGGCAAGCGGTACAGCTACGAGCTACATTTGGTCACTGTCCACAGACGGAACCACAACAACCGCGCCAGACCCGGCAACTCTGGCTGGCCAGACAGAACTTGCCAAGCGAACAATTGCGACCGGCGTTTTCTGGCGGCAGGATAGTCAGGGAACTCGCGCTGCAGGCGTCAGCTTTAATCCGACGTCTCAAAAAATGACGATTGACAAAATGCGAGACGGAACGAGTCAGACGATCATGTTGTCAGAGAATATCAGCAATGGTGGATGGCTGCCGGCACCACAGGGAACGAATGGGGCTTCGGGAGCTGCGACTTCCGATGTCGGCTTTGGAATTGCCGTTGTTGACGGTGGAACATTCGGATCTCCGACTGGAAATTTGGATGCTGGTGCGGCAGGCACCAGTACAAACCTGGGCAATAACAGTTTTGTCCTCCTGACTACTCAGCAAAAATCACGGATCAACACAAATTTGACAGCGCCGACAGGAACGGCTCCGCGTCCCGCCTCGCTGCACCCACAGATTGTGAATGTAATTCTGTGCGACGGCAGCGGACGGACGCTGAATCAGGCGATCAATGACGGGGTTTATGCCCGGCTGCTCTCCCCGAACGGGAACATCTACAATCAGGCGATTGTTGACGGCAACAGCTACTAAGGTTTGACGGCTGCCGGACAATTTGAGTTTGGAACAGGTCAGGGGCCGCGAGGTCTCTGGCCTGATTTCGTTTTCGATTGTCCCTGACTGGCGGCCTGTTGGTGCTGCCGTCGCTGGTGGGGGCGGCGTACCACCCTGGGTTCTGTTCATGTCCGTGCGTCAAGACGCACGCTACGGGTCTGTCATTGTCCATGAAGCCATCGCATCTGACGATGAGCCGCGGGGTTCAAGCCCGCGGACCACGGAGATGAACTCCGTGGCTCAGGCTGTTTCGGCTCGGCAGGAGCCGCGCCCTCCCGGGGTTCTGTTCATGCCCGTGCGTCAAGACGCACGCTACGGGTCTGCGGCCGGTATCGCAAAAGATTGCCAGTCACGCAGGTTTCGCAGGTTGTTTCCGATGGCGAAGGTCACAGGGACTGCAGGCGTGGTGCCGCGTTTCTGGTCAAAACCTGCTTTGAATTGCCGCAGTGGGCATGTGTGTGCTGGCAACTCACTCTTTCCCGGCTTATGATCCCCAAAGCCATGCAGGCGGACCGGTTGTGATCAGCAGGTCATTGAACCTGTGCCCTGCGGCCGGAAGGCTGGTCCCCCCTGACCGGGATTTTGACGCGCAGAGTCCAAGGGGAAGTCCTCTCCGGAAGGTCAACGGAATACCGGCACTGTGTTTGGTGCGGATGGGGGGCGGCGCGGCCTAGAGGGTTCGTCACGCCCTGGGGGCTTGTCTCTGATGGACCCTGTCCAGCGTGTGTCCTGCCGGGCCTGTGCGCAGGGCGTCGGTCTGCAAAGCGGAATGGCTGCCGGACGATTTGAGTTTTACCTTCAACAACAGCAAGAGTTTCCATGCTGCTGCTTGTCATTCGGGCGATGTACATTCTGATCTGCGTGGGCGCGCTGGCGACATTCATGTTCAGCAGCACGGCCCCTCCGCCGGTCATGCAGGAATACCCTGTCATCAGTTTCTGCGTGATGACGCTGCTGACGATGTGCGTGCTGCTGGTCGACGTGCTGATTCCGCAGAAGCGGGTGGATATTGTTTCGGCGGTCTATTTCGGTCTGCTGATCGGGGTGCTGCTGGCGTATCTGTTCAACCTGGCGCTGCGTCCGCTGTTCGCCACGCAGGACCTGTTCGGGGAGCAGGGGAACGGGCTGTATGCGGCCTTCTCGCTGCTGACGCTGCTGATTCTGCCGTATCTGTGCATCACGTTTCTGCTGCAGACCAAAGACCAGTTCCGGCTGGTGATTCCGTATGTGGAATTTTCGCGGGAGCTCAAGGGGGGCCGCCCGCTGGTGCTCGATTCGAGTGCGCTGATCGACGGCCGGATTGCCGACATGGTGACGACGAACATTGTCGATTCGGAATTCGTGGTGCCGCAGTTCATTCTGCAGGAAGTGCAGGACATTGCCGACAGTCACGACAAGCTGCGCCGGGGCCGGGGGCGTCGCGGGCTGGATGTGCTGAAAAACCTGCAGCAGGACCCGCGTGTGGAAGTGCGGGTGTATGAGACCAAGTCGGGCAGCGAGAAGACGGTCGATCAGAAGCTGGTGGAACTGACGCGCGAGCTGAACGGGCGGCTGGTGACCAATGATGTGAACCTGAACAAGCTGGCTGGCGTGCAGGGGGTGGACGTTGTCAATCTGAATGAAATCGCCAATGCCCTGAAGCCGCGCTTCATCCCCGGGGAACATGTGCGGATCCGCATCATTAAAGAGGGCGAAGGGCTGGGCCAGGGAGTGGGCTACCTGGATGACGGGACGATGGTGGTCGTGGAGCAAGGCAGTCGCGAGATGGGGCGCGAAGTGGACACGGTGGTGACCAGCGTGCTGCAGAAGAGTGCCGGGCGGATGATCTTTTCACGTCTGGCCGACAGCGCGATGAGCTAGAGCCGGTGGCTCTGGCCTGGGCTCGCGCAGCGCTCGCTCCACTTGATGAAACGCAACTCGCCGCGTGGCGGAACGCGGCCCATGCGGGAGTGAAACGCTCTCAGGCCAGGACCTGTTGTGGCGGGCGTGTCTGTGGCGCGCCGGATGTGTGTGGCCCGGGGCAGAGGCCGTGCTACGGGACTGCTTTCTGTTCATGCCTGTGCGTCAGGAGACACGCTGCAGGTCTTTTCTGTCCGGGACTCGTGCGTCAAGACGCACGCTACAGATCTGGTGTGTCAGGACGGATGTGACGCGAAGGCCGCCTCAGTCATCCTGACCAGACGCACGCCACGGATGGGGCCTGTCTCGTCTGTCCTGCCTCTGCGGCGGAGGAGCGTGACGCGGAGGAGCGTGACAATGAAATCGATTTCTCCCGAAAAAACAGCTCTTTCCCGGCGGAACAGACGGGTTTCTCTCTTGGCAGTCGCCGGAAAAGGATGTCTGATAGTGAGATCAGGCGGGCGGGGCCTGTCCCGGGCCGTCTGAACACAATCGGGCGTGGCCGTGTCTGTCTGAATGAGCCGCCGCATGGAGAAAAGATGCCGGCTTGATGGCAGAGCGTGCGTCCTCTCGCGTGACGTCCTCGCCTTTCCATTCTGAATCTGAGAGCCGGACAATCATGTCGGTCCTTCTGACTCCTTTGCGTCGCCTGATCACCAGACGTTCCTGGGTCGATCATCATGGCATTCTGCTGTTTGTCTGGATGGCCGCGGCCACGCTGCTGACTGCCCTGCTGCTGATGCTGATCACGCTGCTGGTCGATGTGCTGGTCATGCGCGGCATCATGAGGGCCGGACCGGTTCCCCTGGCGGCGTCACAGGTGGCCTCCGCGCAGGCTGTTCCGGGAGATGCCGGACTGCAGGTCGAGGCCATTCGCTTCCACAGCAACCCGTTCTGGTTCTGGCTGCAGCCACTGTGTGCGGCGATTCCCTTTCTGCGGACCACCACCGGGGCGCTGGCCACGCTGGTGCTGCTGACGCTGTTGGCGGTCATTCTGCTGGCCCATGCCCGCGGCCGTGCCCGGCTGGCTTCTGCCCGTTCGGCCCGGGAACTGGCCACCTGGCTGAGAAACTCGATTCATCGTCAGACCCTGCGTCTGGGGCCGAGCGACCTGACGGGCTATCGTTACCAGACGGCCCTGTCGCACTTTGTCGATGACACCGAGCTGATTCGTGAATCGGTGGCAGAATGGCGCTGGCGGTTTGTGCGCAGTCTCTTTCTGATCCCGGTACTGGCCATCTGTCTGCTGGCGATTGACGTCCGGCTGGCCATTGAATGTCTGGTTCCCACCATCGCCTGCTGGTTTGCCTTCCGGCATGAACGTCAGCAGGGGATCCGGCGCCGGCAGATTGCGGAAGCCCATGCCGAAACGGAAGTCCGTTTTCTGGCCGAGTCGCTCAAGCAGACCCGGCTGGTGCGCGGCTATAACATGGAAGAGTTCGAGCAGACGCTGTTCAGTCGGCACCTGGAACGGATGACCGATCAGGAGCGGACAGGCCGGCGGCTTGAGCGCACGGCCCTGTCGACAGCCCGGCTGATCACCTGGTGCGGCATGGCGGTCGTCATTCTGCTGATCGCACTGCGGGTGGTTTCGTTCACCAGTCCGCTGCCGCTGGCCGAAGCGGTGAGCATGATGGTGGCCCTGGCGCTGCTGACCGTGGAATTGAATTCCTGGGACCAGCTGTATCAGCATCGTCATCAGATCGAAGTGGCCGGCGACCGGGTGTATCGCTATCTGGATGAGATTCCGGAAGTGGGGCAAGCGGTCGGTGCCAAATTCATCGAGCCGGTCACCAAGTCGATTGTGCTGGAAGCGGTTCATTACCAGCAGCTGGGCCAGCAACTGCTGCGGGGAGTCGATCTGCGGATCGAAGCCAGAACCGAAGTGGCGATTGTTTCCCTGGATCCGCTGCTGCCGAAGGCGCTTGCCTATCTGCTGCCTCGCTTTATCGAACCGACGCGCGGGCGGGTGCTGTTCGATGGCGAAGACATTGCCTGGGGAACACTCGAATCGATCCGGACAGAAACGCTGTATATCGGGGAGGAAGACCCGATTCTGTCAGGAACGGTGCTCGACAACATTGTCTGCGGCGATAACCGCTATCGCATGCAGGATGCCATCGAGGCCGCGAAGCTGGTGCATGCGCATAAATTCATCACCCGGCTTCCGCAAGGTTATGAAACGATGCTGGGAGAGCATGGGGAGCAGCTCGATGCGGGGGCCGCCTTCCGTTTGAGTCTGGCCCGCGCGGCCCTGCGCGATCCGGCGGTGCTGATCATCGAAGAGCCGAAGGTGCTGCTCGATGAAGACACGAAGTCGCTGATTGATGATGCCTATCAGCGGCTGTCGGCCACGAAGACCATCATCTATCTGCCGGGGCGGATCACCACCTGCCGCCGGTGTGATCAGGTGGTGTTTCTGCATGAAGGCCTGGTCGAAGCCATCGGCACGCATTCCGAACTGACCAAGTCCTCGGAGCTGTTCCGGCACTGGGACTATCTGACGTTCAACACTTACAGTCGGCGCAGCCGCCGTCCGCAGCCGGTCTGAGGATTTCTTCATTCGTCACGACAGGGGCCAAGAGACGGCCTGTGTCGTGAGGAAATGACGCTGCTGATGAAATGCAGCCGATGAAATGATGCAGCCTGCCCTTCTCATGTGAGACGGACAGGCTGAATCGGGTTCGGAATTCCGGTGCCGGGGAGAACCCTGGCCTGTGCAGCGAGGGCTCTGTTCTCGAGTCGTTTCGGAATGGGTCCTTCGTGTTCCGCAGGCGATCCCATGGACATTTCTGCGGTGAATCGCGCCCCTTCGTCTGCACCAGAACCATGAAAATGGTCTATCCTCGCAGGCAGGCCAGGGCGGTTTCGGCTGCCGTCTGAACTTCCGTGGAGTCGGAGCGGGCGGCTTCTTCCAGGTCGGCAATGGCGGATGTGGCGTGTTCGCCCAGCCCGCCCAGACTCAGGCAGGCAGCGGCACGCACCTGCGGCTCGGAGTCTTTCAGAGCGGTTTTCAGGGCCTGGGCCGCTTCGTCTTCATAGCTTCCGGAAATGGTGCCCAGCGAGATGGCCGCGAACCAGCGGGCTTCGCGATCCGATTCCGTCAATGCCTGATTCAGGGCATCGAACGAACGGCGGTCGTCGGGCGTGATGCGGCTCAGGGCTTCTGCGGCATGCAGCCGGGTCATGGTGTCGTCCGAATGACGCAATGCTTCCAGGGATTTGACCGAGTCCATGGCTTCCGGCCCCATCTGTCCCAGCAGATAGGCCGCCAGACGGACGATCTGGGGATCGTCGCTTTTGAGGAAACCGGTCAGGCTGTGGACGGAACTCCAGGCATCCCCGGCGATGTCACGCAGCGTGCCTGCGGCATAGACGGCCACGACCGGCTCAGGATCGTCCAGCAGGGCATGCACGGCCACGGTGGCGGCCCGGGCGTCTGTTTTCTGTTCGCTCAGACCCAGCAGACCTTCAATGCGTTCTTCGGCCTGCTGGCTTTCCAGCTTTTCGACCAGCGGCACGAGATCGGCCGGCAGTCCTTCACACAGGGTCACCAGCCGGGTGGCTCCCCAGGCCTCGTCCACGACCGGCTGTGGAGCCGCCTGCGGAGCATGCCGGGAAAGATCGGTCATCTGCCAGGCATCGGCGCTGCTGTCGGCGGCGGCCTGGGGAGTGCTGGACTCCGACGCGGCCCGCATGGCCGGGGCTGTCTGTTTTGTGGTTTCGCTCGTGGCGGCCCAGTCTGTGGCCTTGCTCAGGTCCATGCGGGGAGCCGCTGCTTTGCTGTTGGCTGCGAGTTCAATGTCGTCGATCGCGCGGAAGTCATCCTGTTCCGCCAGGGCGACTTTGGGGGCAGAGCTGCCGGCTTCCGTTGCGTGCCAGAGATCTGCCTGTGAAGTGGTCCCGGATTTTGCCGGAGCGGCAGCCATCGAGGCCGGTTTTTCCGCACTGGCAACCGCCGGAGACTGCGCGGGAGTTGCCACACTGCCGGGAGTTGCCACAGGCGATTCTGCACTGGCGAGCTTGGCGGAATCTGTGTTGGCGGGCTGTTCCAGGGCCGGTTGAGGATGTGCGTGTTCGGCCATCAGCGGGGCGGCCTGCTTCGAACTTTTCCTGGCGAGATCGGAAGCGATCTTCGCATTCCGCTGGGCCATCTGGCTGGCCAGGGCCTCGCGTGTTGATTTCGGTGTCGGAGCACCGGCCATGAGTTCCTGCTGCTGGCTGGCCTGCACAGGGCCGGTCGGCTTCAGCTCGCGGGCAGCCGGCGTGACTCCCTGACTGGCGAGAAGCTCCATTCGCTGCGCGGCATAAGAGTTCCCAGGCTGCTGGGCGAGCACATGCTGATACATGCTCAGGGCCGCTGCGTTGCGGCCATCCTGTTCGTATTCGGCGGCCATCATCATCAGCCGCTGCACACGAGCCTGCGCAGGATCTGGATGCTCAGACTTTGAAAGAAAGCTGGGAGTGGCGCAGCCTGACACAGAAAAGGCCAAAGGCGCAAGCAATAAAGACAATTTCGCGATGCGTCGCATCCCTGCCCCCTTTATTGAAAGCCCCCCCGGGCCCTCATCTCGCTGATGGCTGATTCTGGCACGACGCTGACGCGCGAAAATGACTGCTGCGTTGAATCCGCAGTCGACGTTGGTCAGGTCGACAATGAGTGGCCCGGAATGCCGTGGCATTCCGCCGGTCTCAACCCGCTGATGTGCTGCGTCCGGAGACAATGCGCCCGGCGCAGTGACATCTTTTTTTGTTTATCGGCACGGCGATGGTCGCCATGCATTGAATTCAGTCCGGATTTTGCGAGGCTCAGGAAGCCTTTCTGGCGAGTGAGACACGATTGCTGGAAATCGCCACAGGTGACAGATAGTGTGGAGGCACCGCGAGCTGGTGATCTGCCGTGGAAACGCCGATAGAATCGATCGGTCCCAGTTCGGCCAGCAGCCGCAGCAGATTCAGCCGGCAGAGCTGGCCGATCAGCCGCCCGTTTTCGAGAACCGGAAGGCTGGCATGCACATGTTCGCGCAGCAGTCGTGCCCCTTCGGCCAGGCTGGCATCCGGTGCGAGTGCGATGGTGACTGGTGACATCAGTGCGGAAATCCGGGCTCCGCCGTCGCCGCCGATCAGTCGATATTTCAGAATTTCATCGTCGGGAACGACCCCCAGCAGCAGTTCCTGGTCATCAATGACATACAGCTCGCTGGCATGCCGTGCGATCAGCAGCTGTTCGGCATCTCGAATGGGAAGGTCTGGAGAAACACTGACAGGGGATCTCAGGGCCACATCACTGATCGTGCGAGACTTCATGAAAACTCCTGTCTGGGCCACTTCACTCAAGGCGAAATGTCATTTTGCTGTGCGGGCCGGATGCACCGTCTTTTCACTGGTTCGTCAGAGAGTGAGCATCGTCTGTCGTGAATGCTGCAGTTTAATCTTCTCACTTTTGCGGCCCGGCTTCGGGGGTGTCGCCGGAATCCGGCTGTCGCAGCGGGTTGTGAATTCTCCAAACTGCCATTGAAAAAACTGCATGCGAATCGGGGCTCTGGCCGGAGCCGTCGGAACGATTCGGGCCGGCAGATCTTGTTCTGCGGTGCCGCCCGGCAGATAATGCAGGCAGACTCTGGGCAGACCGGCGAAAGTTGCAGGTGAATGATGCCTGACAAGGCCAATCAGCTACGGGAAGTATTGAATTCGACGACAGCCAGCTGGATTGGCCTCGCAATTGCATTAGTGATCCTGGGCTGGATCATCCACCGTCTCCGTGTCTGGTGTCGGGATGATGATGATCCTGCCGAGTCGAACGATAAATTCATCCGTCAATTTGAAGAATCGAAATTGAGAGGTGACTTGACGGACGAAGAATTCCGATCCATCAAGAGTCAGGTTTATCGCAAACAGGATTAAGTGTCTCCGGAGTCTCCGGCGGCCATTGAGATAAGCAAAGACTGGCGAAGGATCGCAGTCGAATCAGGTTGAGGATTCGACACCTGGGACATGGCAGGTCTTGCCGGTCATGCACCAGGTCCCCCAGGCAGCCTGGCATTGTCGCCGGGAGGGCCCGACGGATCAGCGGTTTCTCTGGAACGCGGGGAAGAAGAACTCCCGGTTCCCGGAAATCGAAGCCGGCTCAACTTTACGTATGCGTTCATGATGACGATCCTCAGATTTGATCGACCGTGGCCCTGCAGGGAGGTGGCCCGGGAGCAGCCAACAGTTCGAGCAGCCTCGAACGCCAGCCTTTAAAGGGTTCTACATGACCTCCAAGGAATTCAGCGCCGGCCGCAAAGGAACGGGCAAGAAGAACGCGAACTGTTCCTTCTGCGGTAAAAGCTATCGTGACGTGGGCCCCCTGGTTGAAGGCCCGGGCGACGTCTATATCTGTGGAGAATGCATCGATCTGTGCCAGTCGATTCTGGACCAGGATCGTCGTCGCCGGGGAGAAAGCAAAAAGCTCTTCCAGAAGGTGCCGACCCCGCGCGAAATCGTCGCTCACCTGGACCAGTACATCATTGGTCAGCGGCACGCCAAAAAGACCATGGCCGTTGCTGTTCACAACCATTACAAACGCCTGATGCTGGCGGAAGATGTCGACAACGATGTCGAAATCGAAAAATCGAACATCCTGTTCATCGGACCGACCGGTTCCGGCAAAACGCTGCTCGCCCGCACGATTGCCAAATTCCTGCAGGTGCCGTTTGCCATTGGCGATGCCACCACGCTGACCGAGGCCGGTTACGTGGGGGAAGATGTCGAAAACCTGCTGCTGAAACTGCTGCATGCCGCGGACTTCGAAATCGAATCCGCCCAGCGCGGCATCATCTTCATCGATGAGATCGACAAGATCGGAAAGACCAGCCAGAACGTGTCGATCACCCGCGATGTGTCCGGCGAAGGGGTACAGCAGTCCCTGCTGAAGATGCTCGAAGGGACCGTTTCCAATGTGCCTCCCCAGGGGGGCCGGAAGCATCCCGAACAGCAGTACATTCAGGTCGACACCTCGAACGTCCTGTTTATCTGCGGCGGAACATTCGTGGGACTCGAAAACATCGTGGCCAAACGGATGGGCCGTAAGATGATCGGGTTCACCCAGGATCCCCGCGATGCAGAAGATCAGCGTCGCGAACTGCTGCAGCATGTGACAACGGAAGACATTCTGGAATTCGGACTGATCCCCGAACTGCTGGGACGCCTGCCGGTGCTCAGCACCCTGCAGACCCTGAACGAAGAAGAACTGGTCAGCGTGCTGACCGAGCCGAAGAACAGCCTGATGCGGCAATACACCAAGCTGTTCGAAATGGAAGGGGCCAGCCTGGAATTCCAGCCGCAGTCCCTGCGGGAAATCGCCAAGATCGCCCGCGCCAAAGACACCGGAGCCCGCGGCCTGCGGAGCGTTGTCGAGAACGTGATGTTTGAAATCATGTTCGAGCTGCCGGAAAAGGGCAAAGGCATGCACTATGTGATTACGCCGGAAGTGGTCCGGGGAGAAAAGAAGCTGTTCTCCAATGACGGTTCAGCAGCGGCCTGATTCTGCCCGATGGTGAACAGGCTGGGAGCAGTCTGAAAATGAACCGGCCGGAGCCTGCCGCACTGCGGTGATCTCCGGCGAATCGGCAGCAACCAGATCAATAGACCATTGTCATGGTTCTGGTGCAGGCGAATGGGCGCGATTCATCACAGGAATGCCTATTTGATCGCCTGCGGAACACTGCAGGCCAATTCTGAAATTGCTCGAGAAGCAGGGGATGTCTCGGTATCGGGACCCCCTGCTTTTGTTTTTTGCCAGCGGTGTCTGAGAACGCTTCCGTAGGGCGAACCTGCTTTGCCTGCTGCCGGCACCGGGAAGAGTCGCTGCTCTATTTGAGCATCTGGTACTTCTTCATTTTGTTGTACAGGGTCACACGGCTGATTCCGAGATCCACGGCGGTGCGGGTGCGGCTGAAATTGTTTTTCAGCAGAGCCTGCTCGATGATCTCCTTTTCCGAGACGGCCACCTGACATTCCAGGCTGTGTGTGGAATTGACAGGGCTGGTGCCCAGTTGCACCGAAGCATCATTGGTCGGTCCCACCCGTCCTGACAGCAGGTGCGGCGGCAGATGCTCCCGCGAGAGCTGGCCGTTGCGACAATAGATCACCGCCCGCTGCATCACATGTTCCAGTTCTCGCACGTTGCCCGGCCAGGGATAGCTGAGCAGTGCCTCCAGGACGGCATCATCAATGCTGTGGATGGGAATGGAGTGCTTCTCTCCAAATTTGGCGATGAACTTTCTGGCCAGGGGAATGATGTCGACCTTGCGTTTCCGCAGGGGCGGAATTTCAAACTTGAGCATGTTCAATCGATAGTACAGGTCGGGCCGGAACCGTCCCTGATCGACCAGCGGTTCCAGATTCAGGTTGCTCGCCACCACCAGCCGGGCCTGCGAACGGTAGGTCTGGTTCGATCCGACAGGTTCGAATTCGCCGGTCTCAATGACTCGCAGTAACTTGACCTGCTGCTCAGGACCGAGAACATCGATTTCGTCGAGCAGAATGGTTCCCCGCCGGGCGGCCAGAAACTTTCCCTGCTTGTCGGCATGGGCACTGGTGAAGGCCCCTTTCACATGCCCGAACAACTCACTCTCCAGTAGATCGCGCGGCAGGGCACCGCAGGCAATATGCAGGAAGGGCTCGGTCTTGCGGGGAGAGGCTTCATGGACCAGGTTGGAAAGAAATGTTTTGCCGGCACCCGTCTCGCCGATCAGCAGAATCGTGACGTCGTGCCTGGCTGCAATGATCAGGTCATCGAGCATGGCACGCAGTTCTGGCGATCGGGTTTCAAACCGCCGTGTGACGCCTTCGTATACCGTTTCTTCCCCGGCGGACTGATGCAGAGTCCCGGCCGGTTCAGATCGGGGAGCCTGGCCTGCGTCTTCGCGGGCCGAAGCGGATGGGGCGGGTGCTGATACCGATGAAACCGCTGCCGATGAAACCGGCACGGGAACCGACGGGACGGGAGTTACCTGCGCCAAGGCGGCCGGTGTGACTGGTGCGCCTGTCGCCGGTGCGGAAGACGGCACCCTGGAAGTGGTCAGGCTCGACGTGGTCTCAGACAGGGCTGCCAGTGTCCGCGAGATGAGTGCTCGCAGTTCGACCATGGAAATGGCACCCGCGTACAGGGCCACCTGGTTTCCCTGCAGATGTTTCAATGTGTCGGTCTGCTGCGGGGTGACAATCAGCACCGTGCGAGGAGACGGAGCAGGTGATTGCTGCGAAGCAAGAATCGTTCTTGCCGCCGATGCGGGGTCTGCTTCGGTCCGCACGTCCAGCAGCATGAGATCGACCGGTCCGGAAGAGAGCAGAAACGGGACCTGCTGCAGAGTGGTTGTGACTCCCAGCTGGTACAACCCGGTCAAAGAGCCGGCCAGGTCTCGTCCCAGCTTTTCATCGGGGCTGGCAATAATCATGGACTGCATCGGTCACCAGAGTCTGAACTGCGAGAACAAGTGAGCGGCTGTCGACACCCGGGGAGGTGGTCGAGTCAGCCTGAACTGGCTGATGGAATGAACGGCTCTGATGTCCTGGCAAGGTCCACTGTCAGCACAGGGTGATTGACAGGTGGGGGAGAGAATTCATCAGATCGTTCATCGGATGAAGCGCGAAAGCTTCCGATTCAGGCACAGATCAAATGCAGTGCCAGCTCCGGGCTGATGTCTGAAGTGGCAGATTGCAACGTCCGGTGAATTCACCGGTTACGGATTTTGAGGAAAGTTGGAAGTTCTTCGCCGATCTGCGGAATGGTGAAAAAAGACAACAGCTCTTCCACGTGCACGATGTCTGAACGCATCATGTTGCTGGCACGCACAGGGTGGGGGGACGAGCCGCCCGGTTTGCGAAGTGGGGGAAGTTGCATTTCAGGCAGCACGACATGAGAAGTCGACAGTGCCGACAGGTGCTTCGGTGGGTGAACAGGTTGATTGCCTGGTTGTCAAGAAGTGTGAGCGCAATGGATGCGTTTCCTCCACGGAGATGTGGGAGATTCGCACCCGCGCGATACAAATTGCAGGCAAAGTCTGCGGCTGTTGTCGATGGTTTCTGTTTTGTACAGATTTGAGTGATTCTGGCTCACGGTGTGCAGGACTGTTCAAGGTTGAGTGCGGAACCAGTGAGTCAGAATGATGGAGTTTCAGCGGCAGCCTGTTGCAGGGCTGTCTGATCCTGGTCTGCCGAAAGGTGGCTTGCTGCAAGTCTGATGTCCTGGTGATGTGGACGGGGAAGAGCCTCGGCTCAGATCCGGAATCGCCAGGAAGTGCCTGCCTAGTTTGTTCCCCCCCTTTATGCTGTAAGCTGAATCTCCGCGATGTCCACTCGACCTGCCTGGCTTTCTGATCTCGTTCAACAGGTTTGCGCCTGTCTGCACGGCGTTGAGGATTTTCCTCCGATCGGCTGCCACGTTGCCGAGATCGAGGACTGCTGGGAAGTGACCGTATTTGTCTCTCCGACAGAAATTGTCGGAGGGGAATACGATGGCGAGCGCCTGTCGTGTCTGTTTGTGGTCGACACGCTTCAGCTGCTGCAGATTTTTGATGGAGTCGAGTCTGCCAGCTGGCAGCCGCATGTGATGAGCGATCTCGATGATCTGGGGAGTCATATGGCGGTGATCGGCGATTTCTCCGGTCATTCTGTCTGGCTGCGTATTCTGGCCGAGACTCCGGAGCGCTATCCTGTCGGTCGCCAGCTCGATCTGTATGGCAAACGCTTTATCGATTCATGGCAGCTCTAAGCC